>Ga0302325_10000140_pt1 | contig 207647 bp, 195 predicted proteins | sample Palsa_T0_2_FD_201948 | JGI IMG/M metagenome (GOLD analysis project Ga0302325, IMG submission 201948) | Peat permafrost microbial communities from Stordalen Mire near Abisko, Sweden - Palsa_T0_2 | ecosystem: Environmental > Terrestrial > Soil > Palsa > Peat permafrost | place: Sweden: Abisko...
CCAATCTCCTTTACGGGGTCTGAGCCCCAACATCGAAATACAGCCTGTGACCTGTCTACTCCGGAAGTTTCCTTCCGGAGCTTACCGCCGATCGTCGGAGCTAGATACATTCATCTCATCTCCTTTGCGCTCTTGGCCGCTGTGCGGCGCCGAGCAGATAAGCTCTATCGACCGCAAACAGCGGATAATGAACCTATGCCGGACATTGCCGATCTGCATGAGCGCGCAACTGGAGTGCGCGTTGCGAAAGCACTTCCCTGCGGCGATGATCACATCGTCCCGCTGGACTATTACCAGGCATCCCAATCGAGGATTCGGGCGAATCTCCGTCGCTTGAAATCGACCGGTGAGGTCGTGTGGGCAGCATTCACGCCAGGCGCCAGCGACATTTTCACCGACGTGGCATGGCGCGACGGGCATCTGGTCGTGCGGACCTGGGAGTGCTTCATGATCACTGTCGATCAGGAGACCGGAAGGCCCGTCGAAGTGCTCTTCACCAAGTGAGCTACTAAGTCCGGCATTTAAGCAGGCTTCCGAAACTGGTTGTGCTGAAGGTCAGCGCGCCGTTCCCGGTTCTTCCACCCACCCATCCCCCAACCCCAGCGATGACCGCCGGACATCGCCACCCCAGCCCCAATCCCCGAGTCCCAATCCGTGAAACCCGGAGCGCTCGGGACCGTCTGTTACTATGACAATCGTGCGCGTAAAGGTGCTGTTTTTCGGCATGCTGAAGGACATCGTCGGCCGGGCGGAAGACCATATCGATGTGCCGGATGGCGAGCGGCTGGAGTCCGTTTTTACCCGCTATGCGCGCCAGTTTCCGCGCCTCACGGATCTGGAATCGAGCATCGTGCTGGCTTTGAATCAGGAGTTCTGTGACCGGTCGGCGGCCATCCGCGAAGGAGACGAGATCGCGTTCCTGCCGCCCGTGAGCGGAGGGTCATCGCGAGCAGCCGGCCGCTACACGCACGAGATCAGCGACGCCGAGACCGGCTGCTTCTTCGCGCTCACCCGCGAAACTATCGACACGCACGCTATTGCGCGGCAATTGCTGCGCGGCGAAGACGGCGCAGTGGTGGATTTTGAAGGCGTGGTGCGGAACAACACCAAAGGCCGGGCCACAAAATTTCTGGATTATGAGTGCTACGAACCGATGGCGGTGAAAATGATGGCCGAGATTGGGCGCGAGATCGTGAGCACGCACGCCATCGGCCGCATCGCCATGGTGCATCGCCTCGGCCGTCTTGAAATTGGCGAGGCCAGCGTCGTCATTGTGGTCACTGCTCCGCATCGCAAGCCCGCGTTTGAAGCCGCGCTCGAAGGCATCAACCGGCTGAAGCGCCTGGTGCCGATCTGGAAGAAAGAGCATTTCGCGGATGGAGAGGTTTGGGTGGAAGGCGAATGGGACGAGTCCGTCCTAAAGAAGTGACTCTCCCAGAAGAAGTGACTCTCCGAGAAAAAGTGATGCGCCCGGCCGTCTGTTTTTTCGCGGTCGGTCTCTGCTTGGTCGCCATCGCTGCGTGTCTGTGCGCGCAGCCACAGCCCGTCATCAAGGTAAACGTGCGTCTGGTGCGCATGCTGGTGACGGTGAAGGACGCCGCTGGACAACTGGTCGGTTCCCTCAATAAGGGCGATTTCACCGTCTATGACAACGGCGTGAAGCAGGATGTTGCCGTCTTCGATCGCCAGACCGAGCAACCATTGTCCGTGGCCATGCTGGTGGACACCAGCGCTTCCACCGGCATCGAGATGCGCTACGAGCTGGATTCGGTGAGCCGTTTCCTCAAGGTGCTGTTGGGCGAGGGCAATCCCGACGACAGCGTGGCGCTCTACAATTTCAACAGCGATGTGACGTTGCGCGCCGGGTACACGCGGCGTTTCGCTCGGGTGGATGCGATATTGAAGCAGCTAAAGTCCGGAGGCGGCACGTCGGTTTATGACGCTATTTTCCTGGCCTCGCACGATATCGAGTACCGCAATGGCCGGCATGTCATCGTGCTAGTGACCGACGGCGGAGACACCACCAGCACCGTGGATTATCACCAGGCGCTGGAGGCCGCGCAGCTAGCCGACACCATCCTGTATCCGGTGCTGGTGGTGCCCATCACTAACGACGCTGGCCGCAACGTGGGCGGTGAAAATGCTCTCACCTCGCTGGCCGCGGGCACGGGGGGGCATGTTTTCACTCCCAGCTTAGGCGCGCAGCTGGATCGCGCCTTCGACGACATCCTGCGTGAGCTTCGGACGCAATATCTGATTGGCTACTATCCCAAGGACGTGCCCCCCAGCAAAGATCGCTTTCATACGCTGAAGGTGACGGTGCAGAGCACCGCTGCGGCGGGCGCATTATCCAATCGGGGTTTGCGGGTCAGCACGCGCAGCGGATATTATGGTGAGGCCAATGAGGGTAGACCAGGATTTGGGCAGTGACGCGGAGGCAGCCGTGAGCAAAGCGAAGACGAAGGCTCCCGAGCAGACCTTCGAGGAAGTGAAGTACCTGCGCTATCTGATCGACAAGGCCATCCCCGTGCGAATTCGCTTGAGCAGCAATGAAGAGGTGTCGGGAGTCATCGAGTTCTACGATTCGAACTTCATCCGCGTGACGCGCGACGGAGCTCCCAACCTGTTTCTGTATAAGCACGACATCAAATATTTGTACGAAGAGCCGGAAGCCTGACCCCGCCGTCTGCCGTCTCCCAACCTGCCCGCGAATTGTATGCCCTCTTATTTGGAAATTAGCGAAGCAATCGCCCGCGAGGCTGGAGCCTTGCTGCACGGCTACTTCGAGCGCCACATCGGCTTCGAGCTGAAAGGCGAATTCGATCTGGTGACGGAGGCCGACCGGGCGTCCGAGAAGCTGGTGATCGAGCGGCTGCAGAAGCATTTTCCCACTCACTCCATCGTGGCCGAGGAGAGCGGCGGGCACGCGGGTGCGTCCGCGGAGTATTGCTGGTACGTCGACCCCTTGGATGGCACCACCAATTTCGCGCATGGCTTCCCCATGTACAACGTCACCCTGGCGCTCGAAAAGGCCGGTGAGATTGTGGCCGGCGTGATTTTCGATCCCGAGCGCGGCGAAATGTTCACCTGCGAGCGAGGCTCGGGATCGCATTTGAACGGCCAGCCGATCCACGTATCGCGCGTTCAGAATGTCGACGATACACTCGTCGCCACCGGATTTCCCAGCCGCAAGCGGCATCAGAACGTCAACGTACACTTCTACTATCAGCTTGCAATGATCACGCATGGCGTGCGCCGCGCCGGAGCAGCAGCACTGGACCTGGCCTATGTGGCGAGCGGCCGTCTGGATGCCTTTTGGGAATTTGGCCTCAATCCGTGGGACATGGCGGCCGGCACTTTGTTGATCACCGAAGCCGGCGGCAAATGTTCGGACATGCACGGAGCGCCGGCACGCCTGCGGGGTCCGCACTTGTTGGCAGACAATGGCGCGGTGCATGACGCGATGCTTGAGATATTCGGCGAAGTATTTCGCCGCGAGTATCGCTATCCCATGCCGGTCATCGAATAGGGGCTTTGTATCAAAGAATGGGGGCTTTGTATCAAAGGGCCTCGGCCAGGCGCCGGATCGCTTCGCCGATAGATCGCTCGCCGATCGACGAAAAGCCAAGAATGAATTCGCCGGGCGGTGGCGTGGTGAGGTAGCACGCTTTTGAGGTGATCAGTTGGACTTTGGCGGCGGCCGCGTGATCGGCGATGTTTTCATCTCTGAATCGAACCAGCAGATGCATCCCCGCGGCGTCGCCGCGAACTTGGACGCGATCTCCGAAATAACGGTCCAGCGCTTCCACTAATGCCTCCCGCCGCTGGCCGTAGATCCGTCGCATGCGGCGGATGTGGCGCTCCAGGTGACCCTCCGCGATGAAATCGGCCAGCGCCGCTTGCTCCGGGACCGGGGTCTGCCGGTCCGCCAGCCATTTGGCGCGACGCAGGCGAGGCGCCAGACTGGGCGGAGCAATCACATATCCGATCCGCAGGGACGGAAACATTACTTTCGAGAATGTCCCGATATAAATCACAGCCACGCCGGTGGCCAATCCCTGCAACGATGGCAAGGGAGGGCCGCTGTAGCGGTATTCGCTGTCGTAATCGTCTTCGATCAGGACCGCATGATGACGGCGTGACCATTCGATTAATTCCAACCGCCGCGTCAGCGACATCGCGACACCGGTTGGGAATTGATGCGATGGCGTGACGTAGACCACGCGCGACTTCCTGCCGAGCTCTCCGATGACGATTCCGTTCTCGTCGATCCGCGCGGGCCGCATCCGCGCACCATAGCCGGAGAAGATGCGGTGCGCGCCATGATATCCGGGATTTTCGATGGACACTTCGTCACCCGGTTCGAGCAGCAGGCGCACGCACAGATCGATACCCTGCGCCGAGCCGTTGACGATAGTCACCTGTTCAGGAGTGCATCGCACCGCTCGCGAGCGTGAGACATAGGCCGCAATTTCATCGCGCAACGGCCCATAACCCGCTGAGTGATCCGCGTAGTCGAACAGCTCTGGAACGGCCGATCGCAACCGCCGCATGACCAGCTTGCGCCAGATCGCGAGCGGAAAGAGCGAAAGATCCGGACGCCATTGCGTGAGGCCGATGAATCCCGCGGGACTGGGAGGATAGCCGAAATCTTGGTTGAGGCCTGCGCCATAGCGCGAAAGATGCGGAGCCGGAGTCGCCTCGGCCCGTGGGACCTCTTTGTGGTGCGGACGCAGGAGTTCGTCGGGCAGTTGCCGGCAGACGAAGGTGCCGGACCCTCGCGCGGACTCGAGATACCCTTCCGACGCAAGCTGTTCGTAGGCCAGCGTAACGGTGCTGCGCGACACCCCGAGCGCGCTGGAGAGTTCGCGCGTGGAGGGAACCCGCTCGGCGCGGCGGAAACGTCCGGTGAGAATCCCTTGCCGCCATTGATCGTAGATTTGGCGATGCAGCGGCGCGGCGGACGCTCGCTCCAACACAATGGCAGCGCGCATAAGTGGACTGCTTCAGATTAACAAAAGTGGATCTTTCGACCAGCCAGGCAATCCGCTACACTCGAACTACGATGGAACAGTATGCACCCACCGAGCGAACCGAGGTAAAACGGCTAGCCAAGCGCGGCGTGTACGACAAAGAGCAAGTTCACGGCATCCTGGACGAAGGTTTTATCTGCCATGTCGGATTTGTACTCGACGGCCAGCCGTTCGTCATCCCCACTGCCTACGCGCGCTCCGGCGAGCAGATCTATATTCATGGAGCGCCCGCTAGCCGCCTGATGAAGAGCAAGGAGGTGGACGTGTGCCTCACTGTCACTTTAGTTGATGGATTGGTTGTGGCGCGCTCGGCGTTTCACACTTCCATCAACTATCGATCGGTGGTGGTGCTCGGTAAGGCTCGGCTGGTTCTGGATGTCGACGAAAAGCGCGAAGCGCTGCGGCTCTTCACCAATCACGTGATCGCTGGCCGCTGGGAGCAGGCCAAGCAGCCGACTGTTGCAGAGTTGAAAGCCACCAGCGTATTGGCGCTGCCGCTCGAAGAGGTATCCGCGAAGGTTCGCACCGGCCCGCCTATCGACGACGAAGAAGATTACGCGCTGCCGATCTGGGGTGGCGTGGTTCCCGTGCTTCAATCGTTCGGCGAGCCATTGCCCGATGACCGCGCACTGCCTGGCACCGCCGCGCCGGCGCTGGTTAGTGTTGCGTCTCGAACCAGCCAGACTTAATATGAATGACGTTTGAGTCCTCGGACTGCGGGAGGGCTTGAGGGAAAATGATGCGCAGGCCGTCACGAGTTACGGCCATGGGATTACCGCCGGCGACCAAGTTCACCGAGCTGGGAACGGCGAACAGCGGAATGGGTGGTCCAAAGCGCAATTCGCCATTCATCTCACTCACAGGAATGGCCGAGATGCGGTCCGAATTCGCGTCGATATAGACGATCTCCTTCCCATCCTTACGCCAAACCGGATATTGTCCGGTGCTCGATATCTGCCTTCGCAATCCAGGTCCCGGAAAAGGCTGGACGAAAATTCCCAACCTTTCATTCTTTGCTGTTCGAGCGTTATACACAATCCATCGCCCATCAGGCGAGAAGCGCGCGTTCAAGATCTCCTCACCACTCTGGACAATCAGATTCGATGGCCCTCCCTGCGAGCCGTCCAAGCGAACTGAGAACACGAACCGTGCGCCATTGCTGTTTGCAGTGTACAGCGCAACTTTTTCGTCGGGCGAAATATCTTCCAGAAAGCTGATACCCGGGACCTTGGCGAGTGTGGCTTCGCCCGTCCCACCGAGGGAGCGCTCAACAATTCGGGAACCCTGACGGCCGAAGAGATGAGAGCCGTCCTGAGACCAGACCCATCTAGAGGCTGGACCCAGACTGGACATACCCGGCAGGTCGCGCTCCAGAAGTTGAGAGCCGCCGGCTTCGGCCATCGCCAGTAAATGCGTCTCATCGGGCGACAGGCGCAGGTAGAAAAAATCATTCGGTGGACCGAACGTTCCAATCTGTTTGCCCTGGCGATCGAAGACTGTTACTTGCGAGATGGCTTGTGCCCCCGCCCGCCAAGCCACCAGGCCAGAGCGCGAGACGGAAAACTCAGCGAGTGCCAGTCCGGGAGCTGAAGCCACCCTCTGCTGGACCAGTTCCGCATCCCCGTCCAGCTTTCGCGCCTTCAGGTTGAGTTTCCGCGCGTAGAGGTTATCGTTCCGGACAAACAGAATGCGGCCGCCACCGGCCGGCGTGTAGTGCGCAGCGGTCGGGTTCTGCATCAGCCGCACGGGGTTGATCGCCTTCCCGTTTTGAAGAGTGGCCAGGAAGATTTCAGCCTCCTCATCTCCGGCGGGCCGAAAGGCGAACATAAAGTCCGAATTGTCCCCAAGAAACTCCGGTTCGTAATAGTCTCCGCCCTTCAACCCGGGAACCTCGATCTTTGTAAGCGTCCCGCCATCGGAGAACACATACAAACCCAGTGCAGCCACGAGAATGGTTCCGTTTTCGCTCCAGGCGCCTCCGCGGGACGGCCCGGGAAGTAGAGCGATCAACTCGGCAGCGCCATCCGGTACGTGCACCTTCCGAAGCTCGCGGCCCCCGACTGGAAAGGCCACCCACTTCGAATCGGTGGACCAGAACGGCTCATTGCTCAGTCCCGCCATACTCCGTAGCGGCTCCATTCGAAGAGAATTCAGATTGCGCAGCAAATCACCTGCGAGTACGTAGGCACCGTCCGGTGAGAGCAGTGGATTTCCGATCAGGCTCCCGACGGACGGCAGGTCTGTTCCCTTGGGCGGCACAATGGTCAGCGTCAAGCCTGGCGCAGTCGGAGCTTGCGGACGAGGGCGGAGCCATCCCCACGCCGCAACGATCGTCATTACGGTCGCCAGCGCGGCCCACAGCCATACCGTTCGAGTTTTCAGGGGCACAATTGTCAGCGAAGTTTCAAGCAACAGACGCGCATCGCCGATCGCTTGCAGCCGCTCGCCGCGCTCCTTCTTCAGGCAGCACTCCAGCAGCTTGCGTGCCGGAGCCGGCGTTCCAGCAGGCAGCGCGCTCCAATCCGGATCAACCTTTAAGACCATCGCCAACGTTTCGGTGACGGATTCACCCGCGAACGCCCGTTTCCCGCTCAGCAACTCAAATAGCACCGCACCGAAGGACCAGATGTCGCATCGCCGATCAACAGCCTTCCCCTTGGCCTGCTCCGGCGCCATATACGCCGCAGTCCCCATGATCATTCCCGCTGTGGTGGCTCCCATCGTAAATGTGGGCGAGTTGGCTGGATCGGCAACGTTCGCGGCCCGGTCTTCGATGGCCTTCGCCAGACCAAAATCCAGCAGCTTGACCGTTCCTTCAGGCGTCACCTTGATGTTGGGCGGCTTCAGATCGCGATGGATGATGCCGCGCTCATGCGCGTACTCCAGCGCATCGGCGATCTGCGAAGCGATCTTCCAAGCGTCGTCCCATTCCAGCGGCCCCTTCGGCTCATCGCCCTCGACAAGTTCCATCACCAGCGCGCCGTCCTCGACGCCGTAAATATGCGCGATGTTAGGGTGATTCAACGCGGCCAGCATCTTGGCCTCGCGTTCGAAGCGAGCCAGCCTTTCCGAATCGCGCGCCACTGCCTCGGGCAGGACCTTGATCGCAACCTCGCGATCCAGCTTGGTATCTCTGGCGCGATAGACCTCGCCCATGCCGCCCGCGCCGAGCGGCGCAAGAATCTCAAAGACGCCGATTCGCGTACCTGCAGTGACAGGCATGATTAGAAGTGATTTTACTGTAATCGGGCAACGGCGGTTCGAGTGCCACGCAGCGTATTCTTCATGGACTCCTTAGGGAAGCTTTCCAGAAACCCCTTGAGCATCCATCCCAGCCCCGGCGGGACGTCGCGCGAAAGCGAGATGGCCTCGCAGCGCGCGTAGACTCCTCCGTCCGCGGCTTCGAAGCGCCAGTAGGAATTCAGACGCCAAAGGAAGCCTGAATCGTCAGCCTGCGGCACTTCCACCGTGTATGATTTGCCCGGATCTTTTACTTCGCCCACGTGCGTGGAATGCGACGTAACAATCAAGCGTCTCGCGTCCGGCATTTCATAACGGATGTGATAGGTGCTGTTGAGAACGATAGTCAGGATGTGCTTTTCGTACATGCGCAGCAGCACATCGTATTCTTGCCCGGCATGTGCTAGCGGCTGCGATTCGATCACTTTGGGCCGGTAAAAATCCTTGTAGTGATCGTAGTCCCGCAGCACGGATTCCACTTGCGCGAGAGTGGCGCCGGGCATGAACATGGTTCCCACCCAATCCTGAATCATGGCGGATGGTGCGTTCACGTTGCGGGCTGCATCCACTGCTTCGATGCGCGGTTCGCCGTTCCGCAGGTCCGGATCGCGAACCGGATCGGAGCTCATTCTGGCTTCCGCTTGTTCCACGTAGTGGTCGAAAGCTGCCGTGGCTTCGGGCGTCAATCGTGCGAAAGGCACCGTGACCAATAGAAGCGGGAGAGACAACCACAACCGCGCCCGACTCACACCACCATTATCGCGCGGCCAGCCGCCATGCTAAAGGCTTTTGAACTTGAGCGTCACTTCCCCGATTCGAACCACGTCGTTGTCCTTCAATTCTTCCCGGGCGATCGGGTCGGGGCGGTCGTTCAAAAACGTCCCGTTGGTCGAGTCCAGGTCCGTGATGGTAAACCTCTGATCTTTGTATCGCAGGCTGGCATGCTTTCCCGAGATGGCCGAGTCGCGCAGCACAACGTCGGCATCGGAAGCCGATCCGATAACGTTCGGCCCTTCCCGGATGCGGAAGTCCTCGCCCTTCTGCTGGCCCGTCAAGGCCACGAACCATCCCACCACCGGCGGCTTTCGCTTGTCGGTCAGCACCACGCTTCTGCGGGTGGTGGCGGGCGCCGCGCCTTCGCGTGACGCATCCGTCTCCAGGCGGGTTTTCACCGTCACCGAAGGTGCGCCCGTCTGATATCCCGTCCGCTGGCAATACGGGCACACCTCCCAGGTATCTTCCATCTGATGTCCGTTCGCGCAAAACTTTGCCATTTGTGCTCTTCCCCTTGGAGCTGAATTAGGTCAACCAACAGAGACCTCTATTTCATCCTTCTGTAGACGCCATTGACGCCAACTTTGCCACAGCGCGGTGACTGAACGGACTTCCCCGGTGCGCCATTCATCAGCGCGCTTTGCGAGCATTATATAGTGTCGCCGCCGCGTGGCGATGTCAAGCCCACCCACCTGCGCCACAATGGGTCACACAATCCTTTACTTTCAAATACATAAGGTGGTACGCTGAAGAACTTATAATGCGAACTGTCGATTTGATCCACCGAAAACGAGATGGTGAAGAACTATCGCCAGAGGAAATTGCCGCGCTTGTGGAAGGCTACAGCCGGAATGAAATTCCGGATTATCAAATGTCAGCCTTTCTTATGGCCGTTTTTCATTCTGGAATGACGGACCGGGAAGTGAGCGCGGCCACGGAGTGCATGGTTCGCTCCGGCGAAACCGTGGACCTCAGCTCCATTCCCGGCATTAAGGTAGACAAGCATTCTACCGGCGGGGTGGGAGATAAAACCAGTCTCATATCCGCTCCGTTGGCGGCTGCGGCGGGCGTGGTGGTTCCGATGATGTCGGGGCGCGGGCTGGGGCACACCGGCGGCACGCTCGATAAATTGGAATCTATTCCCGGCTTTAGAACCGATCTGACCATCGACGAGTTCAAGGCGCAATTAGCCACGCACGGCCTGGCATTTATCGGGCAGACGGTGGAAGTGGCGCCGGCCGACGGCAAGCTGTACGCGCTGCGGGATGCCACCGCGACCGTGGAATCCATTCCGCTGATCGCTGCTTCCATCATGTCGAAAAAGCTGGCCGAAGGCGTGGACGCACTGGTGCTGGACGTGAAGGTGGGCAACGGCGCGTTCATGAAGAAGCAGGTGGATGCGCGGCGGCTGGCGCAGATGATGGTGGGCATCGGGCGGCGCGCCGACAAGCGCGTGCAGGCCTTGATCACCGACATGAATCAACCACTGGGCTACGCGGTGGGCAATGCGCTGGAAGTAATGGAAGTTTCACAGACCCTGCAGAATGCAGGTCCCACCGATCTCACTCGCCTGGCGCTGGAACTGGCGGCTCGCATGATCTTCCTCGCCAAGATTGTTCCCACGCTCGAGGAGGCGCGCGAAGTGGCGCAATCCAAGCTGTTGGACGGCTCGGGCTATCGCAAGTTCAAGGATGTCATTGAGGCCCAAGGCGGCAACTCGCAAGTTCTGGACCGGTTCGAGCTGTTGCCGAATGCTACCGGCGTTCGCGAAATCGCTTCGCCGCGCGCCGGTTACGTCAGCGCTATCGCGGCCGAAGACATCGGCTTGGCGTCTTCCCGCATCGGCGCGGGACGCAACACCAAGGAAGACGACATCGATCCGGCGGTGGGCGTGATTCTGGAGGTTAAAGTAGGGCAGAAGGTAGAGGCCGGTGCTGTGCTCTGCCGTGTTTACTATACCCGCGACGAACATGTCGACGAGGCTTCCGAAGAGATCGAAGACGCTTTCCGCATTTCCGCGCAACCTCCCGAGGAGCGGGAACTGATTCTCGAAGTAGTCAGCTAGCTAGTTACGATGAGGGAAATTATTTATGTGGCGCACGCACTCGTGCGTGCTGCGTTCACACTCGTGTGAACGGGTTCCTAGAACAGGCATGAGCTAAGACATGGCGCGCTTCACCGGCATACTGGGGATCCTCGCGATCCTGCTGGTTTGCGTTCTTTTCTCCAAACACCGGCGCAATATTCGCCCATCGCTGATTCTGTGGGGCGTGGGCCTGCAGCTCACCTTCGCATTCGTGGTGCTGCGAACGCCTGCCGCGCGCTTGTTTGAGGTCCTCAGCGACAAGGTGAATGCGGTAATCGGTTACTCGCAGGCCGGCAGCAAGTTCGTATTTGGCGATCAACTGGGCGGCGGTCCGATGGCCGTTTTCGCGTTTCAGGTTCTGCCCATCATCATTTTCATTTGCAGCCTGTTTGCGATCCTTTATTACCTGGGCGTCATGCAAGTGCTGGTGAAAGCCATGGCCGTGGTGATGCAGCGCATCATGGGCGCGAGTGGCGCCGAAGCCACCAACGTGGCCGCCAGCATCTTCATGGGTCAAACGGAAGCGCCCATCACCATCCGGCCGTTCCTCGAAGGCCTCACCGAGTCAGAGCTGTTCACCATCATGGTGAGCGGCATGGCGCACGTCTCGGGAGCCACCATGGCAGCCTATGTATTGATGGCGCACGTGGAGATCCGCCATTTACTGACGGCGGTGATCATGACCGCGCCCGCCACCATCATGCTCGCCAAGATCCTGGTGCCGGAGATTGGCAAGCCGGTCACCGCCGGACGCGTCAATGTGACCGTGGAGCGGCAGGGGGTGAACATCATTGATGCAGCGGCCCGGGGCGCCATCGACGGGCTGCACCTGGCGCTGAACATCGCCGGCGTGCTGATCGCGTTTCTGGCCCTGGTGGCGCTGGCGAACGGGATGCTCGGCTATTTTCACTTGTCGCTCGAACAAATCCTGGGAGTCGTGTTTTCGCCCGTGGCGTGGCTGCTGGGCGTGGATTTTCACGACTGCCGCACCATCGGAAACCTGCTCGGCACGCGCCTGGTGTTGAACGAATTCGTGGCGTTTCAGGAGCTCGGGCCGTTGAAGCCGTCACTCGATCCGCATTCGTTCACTATCGCCACGTATGCGCTGTGCGGTTTCGCCAACCTAAGCTCCATCGCGATCCAGATCGGCGGCATCGGCGGGCTCGCTCCGAGCCGCAAGTCCGACCTCGCGCGCCTGGGTCTGAAGGCGCTGGCGGCGGGAACCATGGCCAATTTCATGTCGGCCTGCATCGCGGGCATGCTTCTATAAATGGAAGGCGCGCTAGCCCATATTCGCAGCGTTACGGGGCGCGAGCCGCGCGTCGCCGTGGTGCTCGGCAGCGGTCTGGGAGCCTTCGCCGACGAGTTGGCCGATCCAATTGCAATCCCGTACTCCGATATTCCGGGTTGGCCTGCATCCACAGCCGCTGGGCATTCCGGAAAGTTGGTCTTTGGAAAACTGGGCAAGCTGGATGTTGCCGTGATGGCCGGACGCGCTCATCTCTACGAAGGCTACACGCCCGCTCAAGTGACCATGGGTGTGCGGGTGCTACACCGCCTGGGCGTACATAGCATGGTATTCACCAATGCAGCCGGAGGCATCAATCTGTCCTACAGCCAGGGAGCGTTGGTGCTGATTTCCGATCACATCAACTTACAGGGCTCGCACCCTCTCATCGGTCCCAACGACGATTCCCAGGGGCCGCGTTTTCCGGATATGACAGAGGCCTATTCGTCGTCTTTTCGTGCCAAGGCGCACCAGGTTGCGCAGGAATTGAAGATCCACCTGGCTGAAGGCGTGTATGCCGCGCTCACCGGCCCGAGCTATGAGACGCCGGCTGAGATCCGCTATCTACGCGCCATTGGCGCGGATCTGGTCGGGATGTCGACCGTCCCCGAAGTGATCGTGGCTAATTATCTCGGCATGCAGGTACTCGCGATTTCCTGCGTCACAAATATGGCGGCCGGCATTTCGCCGCACAAGTTGGATCATAAAGAAGTGATGGAAACCGGTTATCGCGTCCGCGATACGCTGATCCGGTTCTTGAAAGCGTTGTTGCCAAAACTATGACTTTGATCGAAGCTGCCATTGACGCCCGGAACAAAGCGCATGCGCCCTATTCGCACTTCCACGTGGGCGCTGCGATCGAGGCTGTCGATGGCCGGGTCTTCACCGGTTGCAACGTCGAGAACGCCACCTACGGACTCAGCGTGTGCGCTGAGCGGGTAGCGATATTCAAGGCGATTTCTGAAGGCGTGCGGAAATTCCAGCGCATCGCGGTATCGGCCGACACCGACGTGCTGACTCCTCCATGTGGGGCGTGCCGTCAGATTCTGTGGGAGTTTTGCGGGGATATCGAAGTGACACTGACCAACCTGAAGGGGAAAACGGAAACGCTCCGCTTGAAAGATTTGTTCCCAAGGCCTTTTGATGATTCGTTTATTTAAACTCGCGTTAGTTCTTTGGTGCGCGCCGCTTCTTATTCACGCCGAACTGGCCGACTCCATCTACACTGCCCGCTACGTGGTCACCATGAACGCGAAGCGCGATTTGATCGACGATGGCGCAGTGGCCGTTCGCGGCCAGCGTATTGTGGGCGTCGGAAAGCGGGCCGACATCGAGAAACAGTTTCAGACGAAACAGCGCATAAACCGCCCGGACGCCATCCTGATGCCCGGTCTGATCAACACCCACACCCACGCCGCCATGTCGCTGTTCCGCGGCATCGCCGACGACATGGTGGTGCAGGACTGGCTCAACAAATTCATCTTCCCCGCTGAGGCCAAGAACGTCACGGCGGATTTCGTGCTGTGGGGAACGCGGCTGGCGTGCCTGGAAATGATGCTCTCCGGCACCACCACCTTCGTCGACATGTACTATTTCGAGGACAGCGTCGCCAAAGCCGCCAAAGAAGCGGGCATGCGCGGCATTCTGGGCGAGACCATGATCCGTTTTAAATCGCCCGACTTCGCGACGCCCAAGGACATGCGGCAATGGACCGCTAAGTTTCTGGATCAATACCAGGGCGATCCGCTGATCACTCCCGCCATTGCCCCGCACGCCATCTATACCAATGACGATGCCGATCTAAAGGCCGCGCGCGAGCTGGCCAACAAATTCCACGCGCCGCTGGTGATGCACCTCGCCGAGGCTAAATTCGAATTGGATGACTCGCTCAAAATGCACCACATGACGCCCACGCGTTTCGTGGAATCGCTGGGCGTCCTGGACGGCTGGACCATTGTGGCGCACGCCATCTATCTGGACGCGGCGGATGCCAAGATCCTGAAGGCGCATGGAACCGGAGTGGCGCATTGTCCTTCCAGCAACATGAAACTCGCGAGCGGTATCGCGCCGGTGGTGCGGTTTCTTGCGCTCGGCATCCCCGTGGGCGTCGGCACCGACGGCCCGGCCGGCAGCAACAACGATTTCGATTTGATGGAAGAAATCAATCTCGCGGCCGACCTGCAAAAGGTGACTGCCAACGATCCTACCGTTCTTCCGGCGGAGCAGGCCGTCGCGATGGCGACCATCCTCGGCGCACGCGCCGCGGGCCTGGAAAAAGAAATCGGGTCTCTCGAAACCGGCAAGCGCGCCGACCTCATCACGCTGCGTCTGGATCGCCCGCACGCCGTGCCGCTCTACAACGTCTATTCGCAAATTGTTTATGCGCTGAAGGGCTCCGACGTCGAAGACGTTGCCGTCAATGGAAAGCCGATTGTGCGGGAAGGCCGCTCGCTCACGCTCGATGCCGCGCCCATCCTGGCCAAGGCGAAGGAATATGCCGCGAAGGTCAGCGCGTCTCTTCAGAAGTAGTCCGCACGAACGCAAGGGATAATCGAAATAACTTTAAAACGCGTCGAGAGTAACCGCGCGTCCACTCCACTAAGCAGTTTCAAGTTTCCATCGGGGTGACCATGCGACTCAAGTTTCGTTGTTCGATCCTCTCTCTTTCCGCCGGTATCGCCTTAGTGCTGGCGCCGGCCTATTCCACCTCCATCACTACCTACAACAATTTGACGAACTGGGCAGCCGCCACTACTGCCGGATATCAGACCGTGACGTTCACCGGCCTGACGCCGGCAGGAACAGAAACCCAGTACAGCAGCGCAACGGGCGTGACTGCCGACGGCGTTAATTTCATTGGATACAGTTCCGGCGGCGGGTCCGATATCGAAGTCATCGATACCAGCGCGTTCAGCTATTACAACTGGGGCACCGGCGACGCCTTGATACAGAGCCTGGGCCGGCCAAATGCGGGCTCTCCGCTGCCGTACGTGAATATTGTCCTTCCCGCGAACGTCACCTCACTGGGCTTGAACCTCTTCACCGCCAGTCCGACTGCCTTGAACTTCACCATTACAGTGGCGGGTAACCAATACTCGGTGCCCAGCTTCAGCCAACCCACGCTGGCCTTCTGGGGAATTACATCCAGCACGGCCATCTCTTCGGTCCAGCTCACTCTGGCAGGCACCACTTACAACGGAGGGTCGAGCGAACTGCTCGATAACTTCAGTTTCGGGACCGAGGATATCGCGGTCGCGCCCGAGGCTGGGACGTATCTGCTCATTGGCTCCGGACTGATCGGATTCGTCCTGCTGCGGAAACGGTTGACTGCGGAAAAGCCGGGAAGTCCGCCGCGCTAGGGTTTATAATGCTAGTTGATGAATAAGGCCAACTGGCGTCCCGTTGCTCTTTCGCTTACCGTGTTGGGAGCCGTGGCGCGCCTGCTGCCGCATCCACCCAATTTCGCACCCGTGGGCGCTACCAGCCTGTTCGCCGGCGCTCGATTGCCGCGCTGGCAGGCCTACCTGATCCCGCTGGCGCTGATGGCCGTCACCGATCCGATTCTGTCGCCGCTTTACGGTTTCAAGCCTTATAGCAAGTATCTGATCTTCACCTACGTCAGCTTCCTGATCAGTGTGTGGCTGGGTCGGTGGCTGCGCAATACGGAGAACATTTCCCGAATCGCGGCCGTTACCGTGCTGAACAGCATCCAGTTTTTCCTCGTCACCAACTTCGGAAGCTGGCTGTGGTTCCAAGCTTATCCTCGGACTGCGGCTGGCCTGGCTAGCTGCTACATCTCCGCCATCCCGTTCTTCGGCTGGACCCTGGCGAGCGACATCCTCTATACCGGCATACTGTTCGGGCTCTATGCCTGGTTGAGCCGGACGGTTGCCACCAGCGAACGTCAGCCCCTGGCGGCTTGAGCCTTCCGCACACCGCTCAGCGGTAAGCGTCTTTTCGATGGCGGACGCGGAGGATCTCGATGGAATCGCCGAGATCGTGGAAGCGAACGCGGTAATCTCCCAGGCGCAGGCGGAACTCGGGCGGCTCGATTCCCTGCAATCGTTTGACGTCGCCTTTCTCAGATTCCAGAAAGCGGGCAATCGTTCGCAAGAACTTGGATGGCGATGGGCTGCGGAAGGGTCCGGATGTCGGCTTTTGCCTGATCGGTGAATGCTACGCCCTTAGCCATTCCCCGCGGGGTTTTCCTCGGGCAGCGGGGTCTTGCCCATGGTGTCCCAATCGGCCATTGTCAAACCGAACTCGGCGAGGACGTTTTCCAGCGGAATCGGCTTGTTGTGCTTGAGCCACTCGCGGGCTTCGGCGACCGCGCGCTCTTCTTCCTCGCTGATCTCCTCGTCTTCGAGCGGAGCGTTCGCCAGTTTGCGGGAAAGTGGGTCAAGCATGACTTCCATGACATGCACCACCGCCGCAACCTGATCGGGCGCCAGATGATTTAACAATTGCTGCGCATGCTCTCGATCTGCGTTCATACCAGCCTATGCTTATAGTAACGTGGCTAAACGGCGGCGAGTAGCCCTTTCCTGGTCCAGCGGCAAAGACAGCGCCTGGGCGCTGCATCTGCTCCGGCAAGACCCCGGCATCGAAGTTGTAGCGCTGGTCACCACGCTGAATGAACAGTTTGATCGCGTCGCAATGCATGCCGTGCGGCGCGAACTGCTGGAGTTGCAAGCCGTGGAGGTCGGTGTCCCGCTGTGGACCGTCCCCCTGCCTTGGCCCTGTTCCAACCAACAATATGAAGAGCGCATGCGCGATCTGTGCAGCCGCTCGATCAACGAAGGTGTCCAGGCCATAGCTTTTGGCGATCTCTTTCTGGCCGACATCCGCGCTTATCGTGAGAAGCAACTCGCCGGAACGGGGCTTGCGCCGCTATTCCCGGTCTGGCAGATTCCGACCGCCCAACTGGCCGCCGAGATGGTGGCAGCGGGTCTCGAAGCCAAGATCACTTGCGTCGATCCGAGGGTGCTCCCCGCCGAGTTCGCCGGACGCGATTTCGACGCCCAGTTCCTAAAAGATCTGCCAGGAACCGTCGATCCTTGTGGCGAAAACGGCGAGTTTCATAGTTTCGTGTACCAGGCTCCTGAATTCCGGCATCCAATCGATGTCGCCGTGGGAGAAAAGGTAGAACGCGACGGCTTCGTGTTCGCGGATATTATTCATAAGTAATAACTTACCTCCGGTATCCAAGCAGTTGCCAGAATAGCATAATGGTGATATGCTTATATCAGTTGATAACGAGAGACTAAGATTATGGATTTCAACCGATTCACCGAAAAGCTACAAGAGGCGGTTCGAGCCGCCCAATCCATCGCCGTTCAGCACGGAAATCAGCAAATCGACACCGAGCACCTGATGCTCGCGCTGCTCGACCAGGAAGGCGGTCTCGCGCCCTCTATCCTCCATAAGGCTGACATCCGCGTGGATGCACTGCGCACGCGCGTGCAGCAGGAAGTGGACCGCATGCCCAAGGTTTCTGGCGCGGGCAGCGGGCCGGATCAGGTTTACGTCACCAATCGCATCACCAAGCTGCTCTCTCAAGCCGAAGACGAAGCCAAAAGATTGAAGGACGAGTACATTTCGGTGGAGCATGTGCTCCTCGCCGCCACCGAAGATTCGGGAGCGACGGGCAAGCTGTTCCGGGAGTTCGGCATCACGCGCGAGCGGCTGATGCGCGCCCTCCAGGAAGTGCGAGGCAGCCAGCGCGTCACCAGCCAAAATCCCGAAGCCACTTATGAGGCGCTGGAAAAATACGGCCGCGATCTGACACAGTTCGCGTCCCAAGGCAAGCTTGATCCGGTGATCGGCCGTGACGAAGAGATCCGCCGCGTGATCCAGGTGCTTTCGCGCCGCACCAAGAACAATCCGGTGCTCATCGGCGAGCCGGGCGTCGGCAAGACCGCGATCGTCGAGGGCTTGGCCCAGCGCATCGTGCGCGGCGACGTTCCGGAAGGCTTGAAGGACAAGCGCGTGGTGGCGCTCGACATGGGCGCGCTCATCGCGGGCGCCAAATTCCGGGGCGAATTCGAAGAGCGCCTAAAAGCGGTCCTCAAAGAAGTGCAGAGCGCTGAGGGCCAGATCGTTCTATTTATCGATGAGCTGCACACCGTGGTGGGCGCGGGCAAAGCCGAAGGCGCCCTGGACGCGGGCAACCTGCTCAAGCCCATGCTCGCGCGCGGGGAACTGCATTGCATTGGCGCCACAACGCTCGACGAATACCGGAAATACATCGAAAAGGACGCGGCTCTCGAGCGCCGCTTCCAGACCGTTTTTGTCGACCAGCCGAGCGTGGAAGATACCATCTCAATCCTGCGCGGCCTGCGGGAGCGCTACGAGATCCACCATGGCGTTCGGATTAAGGACTCGGCTTTGGTAGCGGCGGCGGTGCTTTCAAACCGCTACATTACCGACCGCTTCCTGCCTGACAAAGCCATCGATCTGGTGGATGAAGCGGCCGCCAAGCTGCGTACCGAGATCGATTCCATGCCGGCCGATCTGGACGAGATCCTGCGCCGCATCATGCAGCTGGAGATCGAACGCGAGGCTCTGAAGAAAGAGTCCGACACCGCATCCAAAGATCGCCTGAAGAAGATCGAGAAAGAAATTGCCGACTTAAAGTCGGATTCCGATGCACTCAAGGCGCAGTGGCAGGCCGAGAAAGAAGGCGTGCAAAAGCTGCGCACGCTGCGTGAGCAACTGGATCAGACCAGGGTCGAGATCGAAAAGGCCGAGCGGCAATACGATCTCAACCGGGCTGCCGAGCTCAAGTACGGCAAGCTGACGGAGCTGGAGCGCAAGCTCAAAACCGAGGAATCCCGATTGGCGGAGAAGCAGTCGGGCAAGCGGCTGCTCAAAGAGGAAGTAGACGAGGAAGACATCGCCCAGGTGGTCAGCCGTTGGACCGGCGTGCCGGTTTCCAAGCTCCTCGAAGGCGAAATGCAGAAGCTGCTTCACCTGGAAGACGACCTTCACCTGCGTGTGATCGGCCAGGACGAGGCCGTCCAGGCGGTGTCGGAGGCGGTGATGCGGGCCCGGTCAGGCCTCAAGGACCCCAACCGCCCCATCGGAAGTTTCATCTTTTTGGGACCCACCGGCGTGGGCAAAACCGAGCTGGCCCGGGCCTTGGCCGAATATTTGTTCGACGACGAAAAGGCCATGATTCGGATCGACATGTCCGAGTACCAGGAGAAACATACAGTTGCGCGGCTGTTGGGCGCCCCTCCCGGCTATATCGGCTACGAAGAAGGGGGGCAGCTAACGGAATCCGTCCGGCGCCGTCCATACTGTGTAGTCCTTTTCGACGAGATTGAAAAGGCGCATTCCGACGTGTTCAACGTGCTGTTGCAGATTCTGGATGACGGCCGCCTCACCGACGGCCAGGGCCGTACGGTGGACTTTAAGAACACCATCGTGATCATGACCTCCAACATCGGCAGTCCGCGCATCCTCGAATATCGGGGTGCTTTCGCCGGCGTGGGGTTTGACGTGATGAAGGACACCGTGCTCGAAGAGTTGCGCGGTCATTTCCGCCCTGAGTTCCTCAACCGTGTGGATGAGGTGATCGTGTTCCACGCTCTTACAGAGGGGCACCTCAAGCAGATCGTCAACATTCAGTTGAACGGCCTGCGGAAACGCCTGGCGGAACGCCACATCGAATTAGAACTGACGGATCGGGCCAGCGAACATTTGGTTCGCTCCGGCTACGATCCAAGCTACGGCGCCCGGCCGTTGAAACGGGCCATCCAGCGCGAAATTGAAACGCCACTGGCGCGCCGGATTCTCGGAGGCGAGGTTAGGGATGGCCATCGGGTGGTGGTGGACCTTGACTCTGCCGGTCACTTGGTTTTTGAATCTAAACTTTTGGAAACTAACCCTGGGGGTCGCGAGCGTGAAGCGGCTCTCGAGGAAGTCAAAGGATAAAAAGGAAAACTACTTATGAAGGGTCACATCAGCAAATCCACGGCGGCTCTGTTCGCCGTCATTGCGCTGCTGGCCGGTGCGCTCATCGTCACCATCAGCAGCCCCAATCGGATTCCAGTTTTTGCGGACACCACTCGGGGCGCCGAGACCGGGGCGATCACCACATTCGCTCCCGTGGTCAAACGCGCCATGCCGGCGGTGGTCAACATCTCCTCGTCCAAAGTCGTTAAGGATCAGGGCGGGGAAGGCGGCGGCCAGGGTCTCTTCAACGATCCGTTTTTCCGGCAGTTTTTCGGCGGACGCATGCCGCAGCAGCAAGAACAGCCGCGCTCGCAGCGCGCAACCAGTCTCGGTTCCGGCGTTGTAGTCAGCTCCGACGGCTACATCCTGACCAATAACCACGTGGTGGACGGCGCAACCGACGTCAAGGTGTCCTTCTTCGACAAAGAAGAATACCCGGCCAAAGTAGTCGGGGCCGACAAGTACGCTGACATTGCGGTGCTCAAGATCAACAAAACCGGCCTGACCGCGCTGCCGTTCGCCGATTCGTCGCATGCGCAGGTAGGCGACGTAGTTCTCGCCATCGGCGAGCCGTTCGGACTCGGTGGAACCGTAACCATGGGTATCATCAGCGCCACCGGCCGCAGCCTGGGCGGACAGATAGAGCGGTTTGAGGACTTCATCCAGACCGACGCCGCCATCAACCACGGAAACTCGGGCGGTGCGCTCATCGACACCCGTGGCGATCTGGTTGGCATCAACACAGCTATCCTGTCCGGTGAGACCGGCGGAAACCAGGGTATCGGCTTCGCCATCCCTGCCAATCTGGCCAAGAACATCATGGACCAGATCATGACCAAGGGTAAAGTCACTCGTGGATTCCTCGGAATTACGCCGCAAGAGTTGACGCCCGAAATGGCCAAAGCCTTCGGAGTTCCCAATACGCACGGCGTGGCCGTCGCCACTGTCGTTTCCGATAGTCCCGCTGCCAAAGCCGGGCTAAAAGTTGGCGACGTAATCACCGCCGTCAACGGCTCTCCCGCGGACGACGTGAACTCGTTCCGCTTGCAAGTGGCCGGCTTCGCGCCTGGAACCACGGTGCACCTCAAGATCGACCGGAGCGGCCAGACGCTGGATCTGCCGGTAACTCTCACCGAATTTAATCTCGATGCCGAGAACAAGGCTGAGGGCGAAGGCAATCTCCCGAGTGGAGGCGAGAAGGGCGCGCTGAAAGGCTTGTCCGTTCAAGCCCTGACGCCCGAACTTCGCCAGCAACTGCAGACGCCCGAAGGGACGCAAGGGGTGGTCATCACCGACTTGGATGCGGACTCAACCGCAGCCTCCGCGAATCCTCCGCTGCAGCAGGGCGACATCATCGTCCAGGTGAACCGGAAACCCGTCACTACGGTCGCGGAATTCAACGCTGCCGTTAGAGCCGGAGCCTCGCGCGAATCTACTCTCCTGCTGGTGAAACGCGGTCCAGGGACGTTTTTTGCCGTAGTTCCAAACAAGTAAGCGTTCCCGCCAGTAAAGTTTAGTCCTTGAGAAGCAGGTTTCTTTAGTGAGATCTGCTTCTTTTTGTCTCTAGCGGCATCAAACATTCAGGAGCGATAGAGCATCGACCATGAGCAAGCAAAGCAAAACCTGGGCGACCTTCTTCGCTGAGAGCCCGGCGCCGTGGGAGCCTTCGGCCGACGTCTACCGCACGAAAGACGGTTGGTTGGTGAAGTTCGACCTGGCGGGCGTAAGGGTGCCCGACGTATCCGTGACCCTGCGGGGCCGGCACCTGACCATCAGCGGCGTACGTCGGGACTCGTTCCTGGAAGAGGGATCGAGCTACTACTCGATGGAGATTTCGTATAACCGCTTCGAGCGCTCCCTGGTGCTGCCGGCGAATCTGGAAAACGCACGGGTGACCATCGCGGCGCGAGAAGGATTGTTGCTGGTGAGGATGATCACGGAAGGAAATGAAGAAAATGTCTGAACAACCTGTTGTCTACACACTGCCAGTGCTGCCGCTGAAGAGCGCGGTGCTGTTCCCTTACCTGCTGATGCCTTTGTCAGCCGGGCGTCCGGCGTCCATCGCCGCGGTGGAGGCTGCTCTCGCAACCGAGTCGAAGGAGATCCTGATCTTCACGCAGCGCGATGCCGACCTAGATTCGCCCTCGAAGGACGACCTCTATTCCATTGGAACCAAGGCCGTCATCCGCAAAATGAACCGTTCCGGCGAAGGCCATCTCGAACTGATGGTTCTGGGCATGGAGCGCGTCACGCTTTTGAAGGTGGATAGCTCGGAGCCTTTCCTGAAGGGGCGCGCCGTGCCGTTGCCGCTGCCGGAGGATAAAGGTCCCGAAATTGAAGCGCTGCAGGGCGCTCTGGTGGAACTGGCCGGCGAGGCGCTGACCTTGGCCCAGCCCAACACGCCGCAGGAATTGCGTGGATTGCTGGCAACCAATGACGATCCGCTACGGCTGACGTTCGTTTTGAGCGCCATGTTCAGCCTGGACGCGGAGAAAGGGCAGTCGCTGCTCGAAGCGCCCACCCGGGCCGAAGCTCTGCGGATGATGCATCGTTACCTGATGCATGAAGTGCAGGTGCTCGAGCTGCGCAACAAGATCACCACCGAAGCGCGAACCGAAATGAGCAAGGAGCAGCACGATTATTTGCTGCGCCAGCAGATGCGCGCCATCCAGCAGGAGCTGGGCGAAAAAGGCGGCGAACAGGCCGAAGCGCAACAGTTGCGCGAACGCCTGGAAAAGGCCGGCCTGCCCGAAGACATCCTGAAGGAAGCCACGCGCGAGCTGGATCGGCTGGAGAAACTGCCTCCTGGCGCGCCGGATTACAACGTGATCCGAACGTATCTGGATTACGTCCTGGAGCTGCCGTGGAAGAAGAGCACCGAAGATTCGCTCGACATCGCCAAGGCTCGCCAGGTGCTGGATGAGGATCACTTCGGATTGAAAGATGTGAAGGAGCGGATTCTCGAACATCTGGGCGTGCTGAAGCTCAATCCCAATGCCAAAGCGCCCATTCTGTGCTTTGTCGGCCCTCCCGGAGTCGGCAAAACTTCGCTCGGCCAATCCATCGCGCGTTCTTTGAACCGCAAGTTCGAGCGCATGAGCCTGGGCGGCTTGCATGACGAAGCCGAACTGCGCGGCCATCGCCGGACCTATATAGGCGCTCTGCCCGGTCGCGTGATTCAAGCCATGCGGCGCGCGGGCGCGAACAATCCAGTGCTGATGCTGGACGAAGTGGATAAGCTGGGTCACGATTTCCGTGGCGATCCGGCGCACGCTTTGCTCGAGATCCTGGATCCGGAGCAGAACAAGACGTTCCGCGACAATTATCTCGATCTGCCGTTCGACCTGTCGAAGGTGTTGTTCGTCACCACGGCGAATGCGCTCGACACCATCCCCAGGCCGTTGCTCGATCGCATGGAGATCCTGCGGCTGGCGGGCTACAGCGAAGAAGAAAAGCTCGAAATCGCGAAGCGCTATCTGATCCCCAAACAGCTCAAGGAAACCGGGCTGACGGCGGAGCAGTGCATTCTTCCAGACGAAACGGTACGGAAGATTATCTCGGGCTACACGCGAGAAGCGGGCTTGCGAAGGTTGGAGCGGGCCATCGGCGGCGTGACGCGCAAGGTGGCGCTGAAGTTTGCCGAGGGGGCATTTTCTGAAACAGGCGGATCGTTTACCGTAACGCTCCCTGAGCTCGAAGAGATGCTCGGGCCGGAACCGTTCAATCAGGAAGAAGCGCGGCGCGATCTGCCGGCGGGCGTGGCAACCGGCCTGGCCTGGACCGAAACCGGCGGCGACGTGCTCTACATCGAAGGCACGCTTCTGCCGGACGGCAAGGGCTTGACGTTGACCGGGCAACTCGGTGAGGTGATGCAGGAATCGGTTAAAGCGGCGCAGAGCTACATCTGGTCGCACGCCGGTGACTTCGACATCGATCCGGCGCTGTTCAAGACCTCTGGTGTGCACGTGCACGTTCCGGCGGGCGCCATCCCGAAAGACGGACCGTCGGCGGGCGTGACCATGGCCACCGCGCTGACTTCGCTTTACACCAAACTGCCGGCTCGCAGCGATGTCGCGATGACCGGTGAGATTACGCTGACCGGATTGGTGCTTCCCATTGGCGGCATCAAAGAAAAGGTGCTGGCTGCGCGGCGGGCTGGAATCCATACCGTGATCATGCCCAAGGCCAACCAGAGGGACCTGCGCGATCTTCCCGAGCAAGTTCGCAAAGAAATGGAGTTCATCTTCGCCAGCCGGGTGGAAGACGTCCTGCAGACGGCGATTCCACAGTTGAGCGAGCGGATGAACGCTAACAAGACCCGCCCGATCATCCACGCAGCATAACGGATCGGGCGAGTAGACAACAGGCGCGGAGATTGTTCAGACAGTCTCCGCGTTTTTTTTGTGCAGTAACCAGCCTCGCGCACGTGAGTAAACGGAATTCGCGGCTTCTCCCAAGCCTTCGCCAGTGCACCAAGTCTGTGCGCCCGAGCTATTTGGGAAGCACTTTTCTGTGCTTTCTCGGAATATCTGGAGTTAGAGCGGTGGCCTACCTCATCTTTCTACGAGCAACCTTACATGCACAAGGGCTTTTTCCACAGCCGGCGCAAAGTCCCTTCGCGCGGCGTGCCTGAACCTTTTTAACCGCAATGCTTCGATTGTCCGTCGTCGGCTTTATAGCCATGATTCTATGATACGGGTATCTTGCTGCCCCGCTTTCCAAGCCTAGCGCGCTACTGAGTGTTGCTGGTCATGCATTGCATATACAATGGTAATGGTGGTGTTCGATTGGGATCAGAACAACCTGAGGAAAATCAGGGCACACCGGATCCAGGCTGAAGAGGTGGAACAAGCTCTCGCTCGCGACCCGGTCTTAGTTTATGAACAAGACGCCGATGGCGAGGAACGCTATGTATACTACGGCGAAACCGACAGCAACCGGCCTCTCGCGATCGTTCTAACGGAACGCGACGAAAGAATTCGAGTGATTACGGCCTACGACCTGGACGCCGGACAAGAACAAGACTATCTGGAGCGGCGCGCGCGGGGAGAATGATGCAATGAGTAAGACACCTCCGAAATTCAAGAACGAACACGAAGAAGCAAAATGGTGGGCGAGTTCCAAAGGGCGGGAGTTTCTAAAGCAGCAATCCGCAGCGCCAGCTCCGAAGAACCAGAAGGGATCGGCTCTCGTCGCCAACCTGAACCGTGCGACGAGTGTACAGATCGCCTTGCGTTTGCCCGCGCCCGACCTCGCTAAGGCCCGCGAAATCGCCGCCCGCAAAGGCATTGGATATCAGACGCTTCTGAAAATGCTGGTCCATGAAGGACTGCGTCGCGAATCCCGGCGCCAGTAGCTTCGCAGGGTTTTGCAACCTTTTGGTTGCGCTTGATGGGTGGTTCTGGTAACCTGCAACCTGGAGGTTGCATGAGTACGGACCGCATCGAAAAAAAGATTCTTCTCAAGGCCCCGCTGGCGCGGGTTTGGCGCGCCCTTTCCGATTCCACCGAGTTTGGGACTTGGTTCGGCATGCGGTTCGATGGCCCGTTCGCGCCGGGGGCCAAAATGACAGGCGCAATTGTTCCCACCAAGGTGAACGCCGAAGTCGCCAGCGGCCAGAAAAAATATGAAGGCGTTCCGATCGAAATCACGATCGAGCAAATGGAGCCTGAGCGGCTGCTTTCTTTCCGCTGGCATCCAGGCGCCGTCGATCCGAAAGTCGATTACTCCCGTGAGCCAACCACGCTGGTTGTATTTACTCTGGGGGAAGTTTCGGACGGCGTGCTGCTTACCGTCACCGAATCCGGGTTCGATCAAATCCCGCTCGCGCGCCGCGCGCAGACCTTCACGAGCAATGATCAAGGCTGGGCCATTCAGATGACGTTGATCGAGGCGTACCTTGCCCAAGCTCAGTAAGGATGCCGCTCCCATTTTTGCCGCGCTCGGCGACCACCTGCGCTTACGCCTGGTGCTCCGGCTCTGTGACCATGGGCCCATGTCGATCACCCGGTTGGCCGCGGGTTCCAAGGTCACTCGACAAGCCATCACCAAACATCTGAGAGTGATGCAGAGCGCGGGTCTGGTGCGCAGCACATGGCACGGCCGCGAGAGCGTTTGGCAATTGAAGGAGCGCGGCTTGGAAGACGCCCGCCATTACCTCGATTTGATTTCCAAGCAATGGGACGAAGCTCTTGGTCGCTTGCGCGCATTCGTTGAGGATTGACGCCGCAACGCGCGTTGATATGCTGGGGGCATGAAGGTTCAGGACAAAGTTGTCGTTGTCACCGGCGGCGCCCACGGAATCGGCCGTGCCCTCTGCCGGAGATTTGCGGCGGAAGGCGCGAGAGCGGTAGTGTCGGCCGATATCGAGCAGGAATGCGACATCGCATGCAATGTGGCGAGCGAATCCGACGTCCAGATGCTGGTGGATGAGGTCCTCAAGAAATACGGACAAATCGACCTGTTTTGCTCCAACGCCGGTATCGGTGCGGAGGGCGATTGCTGCGCGCCGGATCGCGATTGGGTGCGGTCCTGGGAAGTAAATGTGATGGGCCATGTCTATGCGGCGCGCGCCGTTCTGCCGGCCATGCTGGCGCGCCGTGAGGGCTATCTACTGCAGACTGTTTCGGCCGCCGGGCTGCTCACCATGCTGGGCTCGGCGCCCTATGCGGTCACCAAACACGCCGCGCTCGGGCTGGCCGAATGGCTCAGCATCACCTATGGCGATCAAGGGCTCAAGGTGTCCGCGCTGTGTCCCATGGGGGTGCGGACGCGCATGCTGGAACGCGCCGAATTCGGCGGCGGCACATTCCTGCTTGACGACGCCATCTCGCCTGAGGAAGTGGCCGGCGCCGTGATCGAAGGCCTGGGCGCCGAACAATTCCTGATCGCTCCGCATCCCAAGGTGCGGGAACACTTCCGCCGCAAAGCCGACGACTACGAGCGCTGGCTCACGGGGATGCGGCGCCTGCAGGCCAGCATGACGCCGCTGAAGTCGCCATTGTAAGTTGCCCGCGGGTTTGCTGGAGAGAGCATCGCTTCGCGGAGCTTCGCTTGACAGAACTGGGCACATAATCCTACCTTGAAACTTCATGCGTAAAAAAGTCACTGTAGTGGGAGCTGGGAACGTAGGCGCTAATTGCGCGCTGCGCATCGCCGGCAAAGAGTTAGCGGACGTGGTGCTGGTGGACGTCGTGGAAGGCGTTCCACAAGGCAAAGGACTCGACTTGCTCGAATCCGGCCCCGTGGAAGGATATGACGTCCGTATCACCGGAGCCAATGATTACGGACCTACGGAGAACTCCGACATCGTGGTCATAACGGCCGGGTTTCCGCGTAAACCGGGAATGAGCCGCGACGATTTGCTGATCGCCAATTACGAAGTGGTCAAGAGCGCCACCGAACAGGCCGCCAAAGCGTCGCCCCACGCCATCCTGATCCTGGTGACGAATCCTCTGGATGCCATGTGCTGGACCGCGTTCCACACCTCCAAATTTCCCAAGCACCGCGTGATCGGCATGGCCGGCGTTTTGGATACCGCGCGTTTCCGCACCTTCATCGCGGACGAGCTGAACGTTTCGGTAACCAACGTTACCGCCATGGTGCTGGGCGGCCACGGCGACACCATGGTGCCCATCGCGCGCCTGACCAATGTTTCCGGTATTCCACTGAGCGAGCTGTTGGATCAAGCGACCATTGACCGCTTAGTCCAGCGCGCCCGCGACGGCGGCGCGGAGATCGTGAAGTATCTGAAGACGGGAAGTGCCTATTACGCGCCGTCCGCGGCGGCCGTCGAGATGGTGGAGTCCATTCTGAAAGACAAGAAGAAAGTGCTTCCCTGCGCGGCCTATCTGGAAGGCGAATACGGTATCAAAGGCCTCTATTGTGGCGTGCCGGTGAAGCTGGGCGCCAAAGGCATCGAGAAGATTTTCGAGATCAAGCTGCATTCCCACGAGCAAGCCGCCCTCGAAAAAAGCGCCGCCGCGGTGCAGGAGCTGGTAGACGTGATCAAAACCAAGATGTAGCTCTTTACGACAAAATAGGGATCAAAGTCAGGCCACCAAGATGCTCAAAGTCTCGATAATCGGCGGTAACAAGAGGGAGGTCCCACTGCCTGGCCGCAGCCGCCACCCAGGCGTCGGAAGGCGTGACCGGACGACCTGCTTCCTGGCTTTCGGCAATGATATCCGCCCAGATCCCAAACGTGCCTTCGTCAGGAAGCAGGGTCGTGCAGAGATCCATGTGACCGATCAATTTCTCTCGCCGTTTTGGCCCCCACTGGTTCACGCGTGGCCAGAGCAGAAGCTCCGCTCGCGTCATGAATGAGATGAACCACTGAGTCTCGGCGACAATGTTGAAGCACTTATCGTACAGAGCATGATCCGGCTTGAAGAGAATCGACACGGCATTCGTGTCAAGCAGGAGAACTCTCATTCAGCGAGAACTCTTTACTTCGATCGGGCTGGAATTTGCCGCCGAATCTCGCGAAGCAACTTGCGAAATTCGTCGACCTCTTCTGGACGACCGAGGTCTTGGTAAGGAAGAGACAAGACCGGCGGCTTCGCGCCGGGCATTGGAGCCGCGCGGTCTGGCAAGCTCTTCGGATCGATAACAACTTTTGCCATTTCCTTTAGTTTAACCGGAAGTTATCGCCACGGCGCGCGGATTCCGTGTCGGCCGCAGTCCAGCGGGCAGCTTAGCCATTCACCTCGACTGCAGTTGTCAATATCTCGCGGCTCAGAAGCACGTTGCGCTCGCTTTCAGGCAGAGTCTCAAGGTAAAGTTCAATCGCTTCCTTGATATTCGCGATCGCTTGCTCAAGCGTGTCGCCCTGCGACTGGCGTCCCTTCAATTCAGGGCACCAGGCATAAAAGCCGTGCTCGTCCTTCTCAATAATCACCCTTGCGTTGCGAGCCATGCTCTAACTGTAACGTTCTCTGGCGCTCACCCTGGAAACCTTAAAGAATAAGTTCCGAGCCTCGGTTAAATTAGAACGGGTCTCATCCACTGTCCCAGCATGGCACCCACCAAGTAGGACCGCCTGTCTGCAATCCTGCAGCCCATTTTCTAGCAGTGCAGCGTTTCCCTGGAGCAATCAGCGAATACATCACACGACGTTGGGATGGCATATGGTCAGCATTTGCTATGATGATGGCGCATGAGCGCTAACAGGGACGCCTCTACGAACAGCTCACCCAGTAACGGAATGCACGAGACTCGCTGGGCCGCAACGACTGGGCTCTGGGAGTTTCAGGGTCCGTCGGCTGCTTACACGGGCCCATCTTCAAACGACGGCTCCCCGTATGGAATTGCGGTGACTAACTGGAGTCTCACAGATGGAACCGTTAGGGTGAACATAAGTTTCTCAAGAAGTCGACCCTGCAGGTAACATTGCCGCCGGAGTAGTGCTTGGTTTCCAGTCAGAGCGCTCTCGCTACGTCCTAGCTCAGCTTGGCGGCTACGGTCGGGCCTACTCCGTCGCCGAGCACGTCCCGGGCGTTGGCTGGCAAGGCATTGAAAACGTCGGATCGGCGCGAAATCTGGAGCCTAGGAAAACGTACACGATGGATGTGGCGCAGACCGGCCAAGAGATCCGCATGGTCGTGGATGGTGTTCCGGTGATCGAGCGAGTCCTGAGCCAGCCCCTCAGTGGAAGTCAGTTGGGTCTGTTCGCCTGGGGGAAAGCGCGTGTCGATTTCACTGACTTGTTAGTTAAAGCCGCTAAGCCGCAGGTGTTTGTCGCGATGCAGTTCGGCCAGCCCCTCGACACCCTTTACCAGGAAGTAATCAATCCGGGCGTCCGCGCGCTCGACCTCGATGTTATTAGAATAGATGAGTTGGCCGGACCCGGAATCATCTTTGAAGACATCAAGCGTCAAATCGCTGAGGCAAAGATTGTGGTCGCTGAAATCACAGCTCCCAATCAAAATGTATTTTACGAGCTAGGCTATGCTCACGCCTTGAACAAACCAACTATTTTGCTGGCACAGCGCGGTAAAGAGTTGCCCTTCGATATTAGGAGTTATCGAGTTATCTTTTACGACGATTCAATTAGAGGAAAGCCCGCGCTTGAGAGAAACTTGCAGAAGCATCTCGAGGCGATTCTTCGTGAGTCCTAGCTTCCCCTCAGGTCTGTAGCTACCAAGCTAGGGCCTCATTGCCCGCTATACTTGACTTAGATGCATGAAATGGCCGTCTTCTGGCTCCGTATGGCCACGGCGCTCTATGGGGTTGGGCTCCTGCACGTCATGGCGGTCCTGCTCCGCCGCCGCGAAGGCTTCCTAAAACCCGCGCTGTTCGCATTTCTCGTCGCCGCCGTTCTGCATTTCGTCGCGATTGTAGAAATGACCGTCGCGCTCGGGCATCTGCCCGTCGACACATTCTTTGAATCCGCCACCGTCTGTGCATTCCTGATCGCCGTCCTCTTTCTTTTTGTCTATTGGCGCTACGACGCGGCCAGCCTCAGCGTCTGCATTTTTCCGCTGGTCTTTGTGCTCACGCAGGTCGGCGCGATGGAAACACCCATCGGCTCCTGGCCCAGCACGAACGTGCGCGCCTTGCTTCTGGTGCACGTGATGATGGTGCTGCTGGGCTACGCGTCGCTGCTGCTCACCGCCGTCGCTTCCTGCTTCTATTTGATTCAGGAGCGCCAGCTCAAGAGAAAAAAGCCCCTCGATCTGCCCGAATATGTCGCGCAACTGTTTAAGCGCCTGCCGCCGCTCGCCACACTCGACAACATGATCACCAACGCCATGAGTTTCGGTTTCGTCTTCATCACGCTCGGCGTCATCGCGGGCAGCACCTGGGCGTTCATCGACGCGGGCACCGCCTGGATTCGCGACCCTCGCATCGCGCTCGCCTTCATCACCTGGGGCTTCTATCTCACCATGGTCTTCTTCCGCCAAACCGCCGGATGGAGGGGCCGCAAAGCCGCACTGATGGCCGTCGCCGTACTCGCCTGCTCCGGACTCACTTGGGCCGCGCACGTCGGCTTGCGCTCGCTCATTCAAAGGTGAACACGGCCAGATGAAATTCTCCATCACTGGCGTGAATCATAAGAGCGCACCCGTGGAGGTGCGTGAACGCCTGGCCTTCGATGAGGGTGCGCTGTCGCAAGCGCTGATCTCGCTGAAAGGCCGTCCCGGTTTCTGCGAAGGCATGATTCTCTCCACCTGCAATCGCGTGGAAATCGCCCTCACTTGTGAAGAAAACGGAGACTCCAGCGTCTCCGTGGACGAATTTTTGGCGGACACCCGCCACGTCCAGCGCGAGTGGGTGACGCCCTACCTCTACCGCTTCGAAGATTCCGACGCCATTCGCCATTTGTTCCGCGTAGCCGCCAGCCTGGATTCCATGGTCATCGGCGAGCCGCAGATTTTGGGGCAGCTCAAGTCCGCTTATTCGCTCGCCAAAGAACACGGCGCGGTCAGCGGATTCATGGACACGCTGCTCACGCGCGCCTTCAACGTCGCCAAGCGCGTGCGGTCTGAGACCGACATCGGCGAGAACGCAGTGTCCATCAGCTACGCGGCCGTGGAACTGGCGCGCGAGATCTTCGGTTCCCTCGCCGGCAAGAAGATCATGATCGTCGGCGCGGGCAAAATGAGCGAACTCGCGGCTCGCCATCTAAGGCGCAGCGGCGCGGGCCAAATCCTGGTGACTAACCGCTCTCCCGAGCGGGCGCGGGAAATGGTGGAGCTGTTTGATGGCAAGCTGGTGGATTACACGCGCTTCCTCTCGGCCCTTCCCGAAGTGGACATCGTTATCGCATCCAGCGGCGCTCCGCACTACATCATCGTTCGCGAGGACATGAAGAAGGTGCTGGAGGCGCGCCGCAACAAACCCATGTTCCTGATCGATATCGCGGTCCCGCGCAATATTGAACCCACTGTCAACGAACTGGACAACGTTTTCCTGTACGACATCGACGACCTGCAGAAGGTGATTGAGACCAACCTCAAAGGGCGCAAGGAATCGGCTGAAGATGCCGAGGCCATCATTCACGAGGAAGTGGAGCGCATGGTGGCGCGGCTGAAGGCTCGCGAAGTGGCGCCTACCATCGTCAAGCTGCAGGAAGAGCTCGAACGCTTGCGAGCCGGCGAAATCGCGAAGTGGCGGGCCAAGCTTGGCGCGCTCACTCCGGAGCAGGAACAAGCCATCGAGGCGTTCACCAAAAGCATGATGAACAAAATTGCGCACGGTCCAATATCGGAAATCCGCAGGCAGGCTTCGCAGCCCGATGGGCATCAGATCATCAGCGCCGTGCGAAAGGTCTTTCGGCTTGATTAATATCGGCTCGCGTGGATCGCAGCTTGCTCTATGGCAGGCGCGTTGGATTCAGGCACGGCTTCAGGAACTTGGTCACGAGTCGCGCGTTGAAATCATCAAGACCACCGGCGACAGGATCACCGACGTCGCTCTCTCCCAAGTGGGATCGAAGGGTCTGTTCACCAAGGAAATCGAGGAGGCGCTGCTCGCGGGCTCGATCGATCTGGCTGTACATAGCCTGAAAGACATGCCGACCGATTTGCCGGCCGGTCTTACGCTGGCCGCCATCCCGGAGCGCGAAGATCCACGCGACGCTCTGATCGGCCGCGCCTTCGAGGATCTACCCGCCGGGGCTTGTGTCGGCACTGGTTCGCTGCGGCGCGCCGCGCAGCTTCGAGCTCGCCGGTCCGATTTGCGGATCGAAGACATTCGCGGCAACGTGGATACGCGCCTGCGCAAATTGGATGAAGGCCGCTACGATGCCATCGTCCTCGCCGCGGCCGGGTTGCGGCGTCTGGGATTGGAAAATCGAATCACGGAACTCTTCAATCCCAGCGTGATGTGTCCAGCCGTGGGACAGGGCGCGCTGGCGGTGGAGACTCGCGACGATGGCGGCGCCGCGTTTCAAATCGCTAAGCGCTTGGAGCATCCCGAGACCCGCGCCAGGATCACCGCCGAACGTGCGGTGCTGTCCGCTCTCGGTGGCGGATGCCAGGCGCCCATGGGAGCGCATGCTTACATTGACGGCGAAACGCTGATCGTCATCGCGCTCATCATTTCTCCGGATGGCACGCACAAGATCCGTCATTCCAATCATGGTCCGGTGGGCGACGCGGCGGCTCTGGGCCATGCCTTGGCCCTGCGTCTGCTCCGTGAAGGCGGAAAAGAAATTCTGGACGCCGTTTACGGCGCGCAGGCATGAACAAGATTTATCTCGTCGGCGCGGGCCCTGGCGACCCCGGCCTCATCACCTGGAAGGGCCGCAACCTGCTTGCCATCGCCGACTCGATTCTTTACGACAATCTCGCCAACGAGCACCTGCTCGATCTTGCGCCGAAAACTTGCGAGCGCATCTACGTAGGGAAGAAGAAATCGGTACACGCCTTTCCGCAGGAAGAAATTTGCGCCATGCTGATCGACCGCGCGCGCCGTGGACTGAACGTCGTCCGGCTCAAAGGCGGCGACCCGTTTATCTTCGGACGCGGAGGCGAAGAGTTGGAGGCGTTGGCCGACGCCGGTGTTGCGTTTGAAGTGGTGCCGGGCGTCACTTCGCCGTTGGGCATCGCGGCCTACAGCGGCATTCCGCTCACTCACCGCGCCCACAACAAGGTGCTGACCTTCGTAACCGGCCACGATGTGCAGGGCATCGATTGGAGCAAGGTAGGGCAAACCGAGACGTTGGTGATTTTCATGGGCATTTTCTCGATTCGCGAAATCGCGGCCGAAATTATGCGCCATGGGCGCTCCGGAGAGACGCCGGCCGTTGCAGTGCGATGGGGCACGCGGCCGGATCAGGAAACCGTGGCCGGGACTCTTGCCACCATCGCCGATCGCATCGAGCAGGCCGACCTGAAGCCGCCCGCAACCGTGATCGTCGGCGAAGTTGCAGGCCTGCGTGAAAAGCTCGCTTGGTTCGAAAAGCTGCCTCTGTTCGGACAGAAAATCGTGGTGACTCGCGCAGCCGATCAAGCCGCCGAATTGTCCGATCGTTTGCGGGCCCTCGGCGCCGACGCTATCGAGCTGCCCGTGATCGCACTGGAATCGCCCGCCGATCCCGCCCCGCTCGATCGGGCCATCGAAAACCTGGCCATTTATGACTGGCTCATTTTCACCAGCGTCAATGGCGTTCGATTCTTCCTGCAGCGCCTGGATCAATCGCGCCATGATTTGCGTTCGCTCAAGGCGCGTATCTGCGCCATCGGGCCGGCCACGCGAAGGGCTATCGAGGATCTGCATCTGAAAGTGGATCTGATGCCCGAAGAATACGTCGCGGAGAGTCTGGTGAAAGCGTTCGGATCGGAAAATCTCGCGGGCCAACGCATCTTGCTTCCCCGGGCGTCAGTAGCGCGCGATGTGATTCCCGTCGAACTGGCAAAGTTAGGCGCACAAATCGACGTTGTGGAAGCTTATCGGAATGTCGTCCCGCCCAGCGCCGCGCCGCGGGCCCATGAGCTCTTCTCCACCGCGAAAAAACCTGACTGGATCACGTTCACCAGTTCTTCCACCGTCAAGAACCTCCTTGCGATCACCGGTCGCGAAGCGCTAGAAGGCGTGCGCGTAGCGTCCATCGGCCCAGTGACTTCGTCCACGTTATGCGCGCATGGTCTCAGCGTGAACGCCGAAGCCAGGCAATTCACCATCGACGGACTGGTCGAAGCGATCCTTGCTTACTAGATATAATCCTTGCTTACCAGATATAATCCTTCGCCTCATCCCGCCGTTCATAGCTATCCAGCACATGCACGACGCGCAGCTTCTTCAATTTCGTCGGATTCAACGCGCCGATTGGAATATAAATGATGCGGCGATTCAAATGCGCGGCAATCGAGCGGAAAATGGAGCGCGGCGGCTTCGAAGCCACATACACCACGAATCGCTGCTTCGAATAATCCAAAGCGGCCATCAATAGGCGCTCCGGCTTATTGCGAGCGAAATCGTAATCGGGATCCGTCCACACATCCAACATACGGCGCGGCGGCAACGCCATCAGGAATCCGCCGTATTCGGCTCGGCCGATGCCCGGCCCCACCAGATGCTGGAACGGATGGGTGGAATAAAACGCCATGTCCGATTCGTTCTGATGCTCGCCCAGCCAGGTGGTTAGATATTGATACCGATCGTCGGGATCTTCATCAAAGATAACCACCGTCGCGCCCACTTCGCCCGATATACGGTCCAGCTGCCGCACGTAGATCTTCGCTTCATGCCAGTTGCGGATGGTCTCGCGCAGATCGATGCCATCCAGAATAGAAGTGGTGAAAGGCTCGGTCCGCGATCGCTCTTCCGATAACACGCTCTTGGCCTTGCGCTTCAGGAAACGGCCGTAATCCTCGATGAGCAGATCTTCCGGCGGATAGGAACAAATGGCAGATCCATCGGTTTGCCGCGCCCATTCGCCTTCAAACTTTTCCTTCTTGCGCTCCTTCAGCGCCTTAGGCACCAGACGCTGCTTGGGACGTGGCAGACGGCGGCGCAGGCGCAGCTTTTTGGTGTTGAACCAAATCTCCTGGCTGGATAAATTCACCGTCTCCATCAAATCGCTGCTCGTTTTTTGCGCGGGATATCGATTGGCCATCTGCCAGACTTCATAGGCGTAATTGTCGTCCACCACCGATCGCGCGGCGACGGCCAAATCGAAAACTCCGGCCATCAGATCGCCGTTTATAGACGCCAGGTTGCGGGTGAAGCGTGCCAGCATGCGGCGCTGCCAGTACTCCACCTTGTCGCCGGTGTTCTTGACGTATTCCTTCTCCGCCTCGCGCAACAAATCGAACTGGACCTTGGGCCGGTCCACGGACCAATCGGGCGTCATCTGGGTCCGAAAAAATTCGTACCGGTCTTGTAAATACGGATACTCGACGGTGATCTCGGCCAGGCAATCGGGGTGAGGGTTCAGCAATCGGATATCGGGCGGCGCGGCACTGCGCGGCGAATCCTGCGGCGCTTCCATCGCATCCAGCAACGGGTCGAGAAGGTTCAATGAGACCACGACAAAAACACCCGCCAGCGGATCGGCGCCTTGCAGCTTCCACGCCATGCCGGCGGCGTGCGCCGCGGTCTCCTCACTGCGGGGCTGCGGGTAGACGCGATAGGCCTCAATGTATTTGTTCAGCCCGATATAGCGGATGGAGAAGGGGTCCGGATAGCTATCGGGGAGATGCGGACGGTCGCCCGAATCAGGCTCGATGAAAATCACCTCGGCGTCGATTTCGAGCGCGGTGCGCACGGCTTCGGTGAAAGGATCGCAAGGCTCCACGGGTACGTAGATGGCGCGCTCTTCGTCGGTCGGATCCGGATAAAGAATCACCGTCATCTCCGGCAGACGCGCCAGCGTTTGCAGGTAGACATCTTCCAACGAACCCGGCAGCTCCACTGCCACAATTCGCGGCCGTTCGCGCAAAATTACGCGACGCACTTCCATGGCGAATTCGAGCCGGCCCGGAATTACAGGAAAATAGGTGAAATTACCCCGGCGCAGGCTGGCCGGGTCTTCAGCGGCTCTTGGATCAGGGCCTGGGGACATACCGCAACGCCTCGTCCCCGAGGGTTTCGAGAATGGCCGTGCGCATCAGAAAACGCTCGTCGCTTTGGCTGGACAGCGTCAGCCCGTTGTCCAGGCTTTTGAGTTTCATCACGAAGCGCGCGATGTTGATGCCGTCGCGCACCGTGTAGCGTTCGTCCGCCGAATGCGCCTGCTGCAGGAACTCGGTGACATAGTTCAGAATTTGCTCGTCGCCGAAAGGTACATTTTCCTTGAGAATGGCGTACTCTTCGTGGCGCTCCGGAAAATCGATGGTAAGCTGCGGCTGCAGCCGCGAATGGATGTATTCGGGCAAATCGAAGGTGGACGCGTCGTCGTTCATGGTGGCCACCAGGCGGAACAACGGGTGCGCCTTGATCTTGATGCCTGTCACGATGGATTCCACGTAGCGGCGGTTATCCAGCAGCGGCGCTAAAGAAGCCCAGCTTTTTTCGCTCATCCGGTTGCCTTCGTCCAGAATGACCACTCCGCCGCGCAGCATGGCGGTCACCAGCGGCGAGGCTACGTATCGAAGCTTGGATTGGCCTTCAATGACCGGCGTGACGAGCAGGTCTTCCGGACGGGTGTCCACCGTCGCCTGCATGATGTACACTTCCCGGTTCAAGCGCTTGGCCGCGGCGTAGGCCAGCGTCGTCTTGCCCACGCCCGGTTTGCCCAACAGGCGCGGATTCATGGGAACGTCCGCCGAATCCACCACCAGCCACGCGGCCAGCAACTGGCGCATAACTTCTTCCTGGCCCACCCAAGTCACAGTGAGTTCGTCGGGATGAGCGAGATGAAGAGAGACGCCTTCGATCTCCACGACCATACGATTGTTATTCTAGCTGGTTGGCGGTTGGCTGGTGGCCTTTGGCCGTTAGCGGTTGGGATGTTGGCTGTTTGCCAATGGCCAATAGCTAAGAGCCAACGGACCGCTTCAGGCGGCAGCGGCGGCGTTGGCGCGCGCGGCTATCACCATCGGCTTCTTCGGCGTGCCAGCATCGTCATAGGCGCGCATGAACGCGTGGGCCATGACGTGGCAGGCGGAGGAAGGGTAAAGCTGGAAGAAGATCCGGTGGACGCCGGCGGGTTGCAAGTCTGGGCAAATGGCAGCCGTGGTTGAAGCGCAGCGCTGAATGCAAGTGCCGCAGTCGAGGCCTAAGTTGGAACAGGTCTCTGGCCGGTTTTCAGTAACGAGATCCATTGAATCGTTCCCCACCCTTCGTACTAGGTAAATGTAATTATTAAGCCTCCGGTTTAATTTTCCTATAGTACCCATGAGTGGTTGAACTGACTCTTTTGAGGGTATTAACGGTACGCGCACACGCGTTTAGCCGGTTTTGGGCCAGTTCTGTATGCAAGATTACTCCTAGCAAGGTCTGGAAACCATCTAAGGACCACTCCATAACCGCCCCGGCTCGGTGCGGTGACTCGGGCTCGGTAGGACAAATGAGTCGGTGGGGCAATTAAGTAAGCTACGCTAGGTACTTGGACTTCTCCAATATCCTGGTCCGGGCCACCAATTGGGTAGGCGACGCCGTGATGTCCCTGCCGGCACTGCGAGCCATTCGCGAGCGGTTTTCTACCGCCCGGATTTCGGTCCTCGCCAAGCCCTGGGTGGCGGATTTATACGGGCGGGAATCATTTATCGACGAAATCATCCTCTATAGCGGGCAATCGCCCTGGCGCACGGGCCATCAATTACGATCCCGGCGCTTCGATTGCGCCATTCTGTTACAAAATGCTTTCGAAGCCGCGTGGATCGCCTGGCTGGCCAGGATTCCCACTCGAATCGGCTACAAGCGGGATGGGCGGCAACTGTTGCTCACCCGCGCGGTGAACGTGCCGAAACCCGGCCAGATCCCCCGGCATGAGCGCTTCTATTATTTGGAATTGCTGCGGCGCGCTGGAATCATCGACGCAATGCCTGAGAGCGAAGAAATCCGCCTGGGTTCGGGAGCGGTTCCGAGCGCAAAGCGGGTGATCGGAGTCAGCCCCGGCGCGGCTTATGGGACGGCGAAGCGCTGGCTCCCCGAGCGATTTGCCGAAGCGGCTGGCGCCTTGGCCACGGCTCGAGGAGCTTCCATCGCCCTATTTGGATCGAAGGGCGAGCGCGAGCTTTGCGGGGAAGTGGCTCAGCTTCTCAACGGACATCAGGTCACCAATTACGCAGGACAGACCACGCTGGCCCAGTTTATCGACCTGGCGTCGGGCTGTGAATTGTTCCTCACCAACGATTCCGGCTCCATGCACATCGCTTCGGCGCTTGGCGTGCCGACCGTCGCGATTTTCGGGGCCACCGACGATTCGACCACCGGACCTACGGGACCCAACGCTCGCGTGGTTCGGCATCCCGTGGATTGCAGCCCGTGCCTGTTGCGCGAATGCCCGATCGATCATCGCTGCATGACCGGCGTGAGCGCCGAGCGGGTGGTCCAAGAGGCGCTGCAATTGTTGGGCTAGGGCTTGGTCAAAATCCAAACCACTGCTCCCCGCAGCTGCTACTCGCCGGTTCCTTTCAGAGTCACGGTCTGCGGGCTATTTTCAGCATTGTCGGTGAACGCGAGCGTTCCAGTGGCAGCGCCCTTCACCGTTGGGGAAAACGTCACGCCGATCACGCAGGTGCCACCGGCGATAAGATTCCCCGGGCAGCTGTTGCTCGAAATTTCGAAGCCCGCGCTCGCCAGGATGCTGGTAAAGCTGAGCGCCACGTTTTGGTGATTGGTCAGCGTCACGTTCTGGGGCGCGCTGGTTTTGCCCACTTGCACTTCGCCAAAGTACAAAATGCCAACCGATAGACTGACCGGCGTGATTCCGTCGCCATAGAGGTTGACCGTCTGCGGGCTGCTCCCGGCATTGTCGGTGAATGTCAGCGTGCCGCTGGCCGCTCCGAGCACGATGGGAGAAAACGTCACGCCGACGTTGCAGGTGGTCTTAGCGGCGATACTCGTTCCGCACGTGTTTCTCGATATCGCGAAGCCCGCGCTGGTCAGGATGCTGGTGAAGTTCAAAGCGAAGTTCTCACGATTCGTCAGGGTGACGGTTTGCTGCGCGCTGGTATTGCCTTCCGCAACGGCTCCGAAATGCAGGCTGGTAGCCGATAGCGCGACGGGCGCCATGCCGATTCCGGTCAGTGACGCGTACTGCGGACTGGTAGGGGAGCTGCTGGCTACTGCCAGGATGGCGCTCTCGTCTCCCAAGACCGACGGCGTAAACGTGATCGTGATGTTGCAGCTTTTTCCCTTGCCGAGGATCGTTGGGCAGTTTCCACCCAGGGTGAAATCTCCCGGATTGATGCCGCCTACCGCGATGCTCGATATCTTAATCGCGGTCGATTCGCCGTTCTGGAAGACCGCGGTCTTGGAACCGCTAGGGTCGCCGATCGCTTCATAGCTGAAGACCAACAGGGCGGGGGTGAGCGTTGTCAGGCTGGCGGCCTGGGTTACCGCGATCTGCTGGCCCAATATCGAAATGTTCGCAGCGCGCGCGGAATCGAATTTATTTGCGGTGAACGAAAAATCCACCGTCTCATTCGCGATGCTTCCAATGGTCAGCCAGCTCTGGCTGCTGGTTGGCGCGAAGACGCCGCACAGGGAAATCGGAGAAAGAGAGACCACGGGGAGCAGCGCGTCCGATCCAGCGGGGGAAAGCTCGTTCAGGCTGGCGGGACCAACGTAGGCGTTAGGAATTTCCACGAACCCCGGAACCTCATCGCCGCCAACATAGAGGTTGCCGGACCCGTCCACCGCCACGGAAACCGGCTCCACGCTGGACGACGACGTGAGCAACGTAGTCAGCTGCTGCGTCGAAACGTTCCACTTCCACAGCGTGTAGTTGCGAAGATCGGCGATGTAGACGTTGCCGGAGCCGTCCACTGCGAGCCCGGACGGAAGACTTAGCCCCGCCGAGATGGGCACCAGGGTGGTCACCTGCTGCGTGGAAAGGCTCCACTTCGCGAGCGTGCTGCCAGAAGGCAAAGGCCCGGTCTCTGCGAAGTAGACATTGAATAGGCTGTCCACCGCCACGCCGTTTGGTGTGAGCGGCGCCGCCGACAGCAGCGTAGTCACCTGCTGCGTCAGCGGGCTCCATTCCCCGATCGTCTGGCTGATAGGACATGTGACGTAGAGGTTGCCCGCGCCATCCATCGCCAATTCGTCGGGAAAATCCGAATTGCCGCAGACTGACGACGCCAGTGTGGTCAACTGCTGCGTGGAGGGGATCCACTCCTTGATCGTATTGTCGCCGCCGCCTGCGATATAGACATTACCGGAGCCATCCACGGCTAGTCCACTCGGGAAACTGAGCCCCGACGATACCAGGGCATTCACCTGCTGTGTCGCCGCGCTCCACTCATAAAGCCCGGTGGTGGTAGCGGCGTAGACGTTGCCGCCGGCATCCACGGCAACCGGAGTGCCCCCGACACCATCGAAGGAGCTCCCCAGAAGAATCGTCACCGGGCCCGTGCCTGTATAATTCGTTCCGGCCTGGGTCACTGTGACCGTCAGACCCGCGATGGTCAGGGTGCCGGTGCGCGATCCCGTGCCGCTGAACGGATCGCAGGTGAAAAAAACCAATCCGCCGGAGGTCCCGCTGGCGCTGCCGGAAGAAATATGCAAAAACGAACTGTTGGATGCGGCGGTCCACGGCTGGCCGGTGAGAAGTTCCACGGAGGAACTGCCTCCGGCGCTCCCAAACAGTTCCGCCGTCGCGCTCAGCCCGGGAGTGAATGCCAGATCGACGGTCAGGGGACTCGTGTTCGCGAACACACTCATGAACGCGCCCGTGGAGCCGTTGAACTTGATCACCTCGGAACTTCCGAGCATGGCCACGTAAAGGTTGCCGTCGGGACCAAATTGCAAGCCGACCGGCTCGTTCGCCAGACTGCAGGACGTGAAGTCCACGAACCCCGCGCCGCCGTACGTGAGCACTCCCCCAACAGCAGTGCCCATAGCCGGGCAACTCGCGCTATTATTCGCAACGTAAAGAATGCCGCCGGGGCCGAAGATCAATTGTTCCGCGGTGAAGCCGAGGCCGCCGGTCAGCGTTTGGACGTAGGCGCCCGTGCTGCCGTTGAATTCCAGAACGTTGCTTCCGCCGCCTCCGATGGGGAAGGTGTTGGAAATGAAAAGATCGCCGTTGGGACCGAACGTCATCCCGTTCCCGTATACCGTGCCGAGGCTGCCGCGACCAGTTTCGGGCCCAACGAACGTCCCGATGAATGCTCCGGTGGCGCCATTGAACTCCAGCACGCTGGCTGGCCCATCGCTGAGCACATAAAGATTTCCATCTGGACCAAAGGCCAGCGCGCGGGGAGCATCCATCCCTCCGCTTCCCGGCGCGATAAAGGTCCCAATCACGGCGCCGGTCTGGCCGCTGAATTCCTGAATGCCGGCCGAGTTGGTAATGAAAAGATTGCCATTTGGCCCTACGGTCATGGCATAAACGCCAAGCGATCCGGTATCGGGTACCCCAATCTGAGCGCCTGTGAGCCCGTTGTATTGGGTAAGGCAGCAACCCGAGCTGGTGACAAACATACTGGGAGGAATCGGTCCCTGGGCCTGCAAGATCCCGGGCAATGTCAGGCCGCACGCCAGCATCATGCAGATCACTGCTCTTCTCATGTAGTCATCTCCTCGAATTGCGAAATGGGTCCACATACAATAGCGGCGTTGCCGGGAAAAAGGCGCATTGCCGGTGCGCCGCATCGAGGGCGCCGTCGCCTGGACGTACCAGGACTCCCGGTCCCGAACCGGCCAAGCCTCTGATGACACATTCCGGCCACTTTCGCTAGAATCGGGTGTTTCGAAAGGGCATCCGAGACCCGCAACATGTCGCCGGCACAGTGGACCGCCGTTCAGAGCCTGTTTCAGAGGGCGCTCGATCTGAATCCCGATCAACGCGAAGCGTTTCTCCAGTCGGCCTCTTTCGATCCCGAGATTCAGCGGGAAGTGGAAAGCTTATTACTGAGCGTCAAGGAAGATGAATTTCTCAACAGTCCCGCGCTGGAATCCGCGAGAGGGACCATCGAGCAGGCCGTTCAAACGCGAGAGAGCTTACCCGGCCCCGGCGCCGAGTTCATCGGCGCCGTCGCGGGGGACCGCTACCGGCTGATGCAAGTGCTGGCGCGCGGTGCGCATGGGCTTGTGTTTCTCGCCACCGATTCTCGCCTCGCCGATCGAAAAGTGGTGGTGAAGGTATTGGATGCGGCGGCCGAGCATCAGCGCTGGCTGCAACGGCGCTTCCAGCAGGAAATTGAGATTCTCGGCCGGATTTCCCATCCCGCGGTGGCCGGCATTCGGGATTGCGGAGAGCTTCACGGCCAGCCCTATCTGGTGATGGATTTTATCGATGGCGTTACTCTGCGCGAGCGCATGAAATCCGTCCTTATTCCGAGCAATGTGGCGTCCATCGTGGCCCAGATAGGGTCGGCGCTGCGCGCGGCGCATATTCAGGGCATTATTCACCGCGATCTTAAGCCCGAGAATATTATGATTCAGCCTGCCCCGGAAGACGGCGGGGCTGAGGCGCGGGTAAAGCTGATCGACTTCGGGATCGCGCACATGCAACGCGCCGAAGTGGGAGGCACCACCACCGTTTTGATGATCGCGGGAACGGCCCGTTATATGGCGCCGGAACAGTTCCTCGGGATCGCCGATGCCACCAGCGATATTTACGCCTTGGCGGTGGTATGTTTCGAAATGCTGGCGGGCGTCACGCCCTACACGGCGTCCGATCCCCTAAAGCTGGCGAGCGCCCAGCGCAGCACGCCGCCGGAAGTCATACTCGATCGAAACGACAAAATACCAGCCTACGCCCAGCCCTTACTGGCTTCCGCTCTGGCTGTGGACCCCGAGCGGCGACCTTCCGATGCCGAGGCTTTCGGCAACGCGCTGCGGGATGCCCTGCTGCGGCCGCCTCCCGGATGGATTTCGCGCATGCGCCTTCGCTTCTCGCGCGACGTACACAGCCGGGTGCTGGCGGTCTCGCTCCTGATACTTCTTCTGGCGGCAGCGCTGGCTGGCATCGCGTGGGTGCAGAACTTCACCCACATTCAAACGTCCATCGCGGCCAGCGGATTGAACGATCCGATTCAGGAGGGATTCTCAACGCATCTCGACGTGACCGGCAACGTCGAGCTGACGAACGACGGTCGAGGGATCGAGGCCTGGTCGTTACTCACCCGTTCTCAGGGATTCTATTTTCATGGATTAACCTGGCAACAAAGACGAATCGCCATGCACCGCGGATGGACGTTGATCGGATCGGCACGCCTGGTGGAAGGCGCACTGTATTTAGGCGCCGATTTTCAGGATGCCGGACCGAGATTTGCGACCGGAGCTACTCTGGACGGCGATACGCTCGTCCTCAGAGCCTGGACCAACCAGGCGTCTTCCGAGTGGCAGAGCTTGAGCGCGCAGATCCCGGGCGACCCGCACGCTTATCACACCTACGAACTGCGGTTCGATCCGAATCCAGGCGCGGTTGCCATCAAAGTGGATGGAACCGAACGAATTCGTGGCTACGTGGGGACCCATCAATTTCAGGACAAGTTGGGGATCGCATTCGGCGCGCACCGTTGGAAAAGTGCAGCGGCGCGAGCCGATTTTCGCTCCGTGCGATTCGACATTCGGCCCTAATCGGCCGCGGTCTGCGGGCTCGGCTCCGGTCTTAATCGGCGCCGCAGCCAGGCGCGTGCCAACGCCCAATCTTTGTCAGCCAGGCGCGCCGAAATCCCCAATACTTCCGCGCCTTCCTCCAGCGTCAAGCCGCCAAAAAATCGGAGCTCCACCAGCCGGGCTTGCCGGGGAGCAATCTGCGCAAACTCTTCGAGTGCCGTGTGAACGTCGATCACATCCGGATTCGCGCCGTCCCCTCCAACGTCAACGAATTCGATAGGCACCGTGATCCCGCGCCGCTTTTCGGCCTGCTTGGCACGCGCATGGTCCACCAGAATCCTGCGCATCGCTTGCGAAGCGGCCGCCAGGAAGTGCTGCCGGTGGTTCCACTGGCCTTCGCGCGCGGCTTCTTTGCCAAACAGGCGCAGAAACGCTTCGTTCACCACAGCGGTGGTTTGTAGCGTGTGCCCATCCCGCTCCCGCCGCATGTGTGCCGATGCCAGCTTGCGTAATTCCAATTCGATAACGTTCATCAGACCGTCGGCTGCGGTTGCATCACCGTCGGAAGCCCGCCGCAGGAGCTCGGTAACTTCCCCGGCCTTCAAGTGGGCAGTATTTTCAGGCACGTTCAATAAGGTTACACCGGCTTCGGACTCTTAGGCCGGATGCCGAAGCGCGGATCGTTCCTGGCTACCTGCTTCGCCACTGCTTCCATGGTCGATTCGAAATCCTCCTGGGCCGAATCGATGAAAAGCCACTTTCGTAGAACATCGTGCGGCAGCAACGCCGGGAACTCGGCCTGCAAAGAAGCGTGATGTTCGTAGCCTGTGCAGACTAAGACCCCGTGCCATTTCCAGCGGCCGGATTTTGTTGGCTCAACCAGCAACAGCATCTGGCGCTCGAATAGATACACGGCAAGCCCGCCGAACATGCTCTTGGTGAAGAAGGTGCGGTGTTCAGCAAACGCCTCGAAAATCCATTCGTGTTCGAAAGTCTTCATGTCTTCGAATCACATGTCTTCAAATCATGCGGAGCGGCGAAATGACTCAGCTCTTTCGAGGCCGTTTCGGAACGAAGGCCAGAAACCTGCGAGGATTGTCCACCATGATTTGGTGTAGCACCTGGTCGCTCGCCCCGGCAGCCTTCAGCTTCGGCACAAATACCGTCATGGTTTTCGCATAGCCGCTGGATGCATCGGCCGAGAACATCAGATGGCCGGCGAAACCCGCCTCGATGAGCGTTAAGACCATGGGAACCTGCTGCGCATCGTTGTTTCCGCCCTGCCGATCGAAACCTATGAACGCCCCGCGTCTGCAAATCGCTTTATGCACATACACGTTCGGATCCACAAGATTTCCCAGGTGTCCGATGACAATGCGATCAGGTTTTACGCCGGCATCTTCGAGAATATCCAGCTGCTCGAGCGCCGACTTCCCGGGAATTCCGGTGTGCGTGAAGATCGGAAGATTCGTCGCCACGTGGGCCTTGCCCACCGCCCGGAACACCTTGCGTTCATCCGCGCTGATCTCATCCCACGAACCGATTTCGCCGAAAACGCCGAGCGTGTCGTCGTCCGCTTGCTTGATGAGCGCCTGGACGATCTGTTCTTCGCTCATGGTCGAAATCTCTTTCGGATAAAATGGCTGCGAGTAAAAGCCGCCACCTGCAACGATCGGGACACCGGACTTCAGCGAGACCTGTCGAATGAAGTTGATATCGCGTCCCATGTCCGCATGTCCGGCATCGACAATGCAGGTGATGCCTTCGCTCTTGATCTTGGCCACTTCCTCCGACATCAGTTCGACGTTGTGCATGATGTCCGGAGGTGTGGGGGCAGTTCCGCCACCTCCGCCCGGACGCGGGGGAATTGGCGGCAATCCATTTGCGGCCCGGACAGCGGCCGCCGCCGCTCCGAATTTCGCCATGAAATCCGGCGCTAATTGCATATGTTCGTGGAAAAGCGTGGCGCCGCCTGCCAGCTCCTCTGGAGCGTAGTCCTTCAGGATTGCTCTGATAATCGCGCCTTTGGGAAATACCGGGTCCTGCCCGGATACCAGCGATGGCATCGCGGCGGCTGCCACGCCCACTCCCAGCGCTTCCAGAACTTGACGGCGGCTCGGTCGCTCGGTGAGAGATTCTGACATCGTGGGACTATTGTAGACATTTCGCACCAAGGGATGAAAACGGCTGTCCCCCGGCTACCTTGGCCGCGAAAAGGTGCGAAAACGGGAGTAGAATACTGCTATGAATTATCCGCGTGCTCCATGGCGGCTGTCGGCTGTCCTGGTGTGCGCGGCTGCAGCGTGTCTGCCTCAGACCAGCGGCCAGCAGGCGCAAACCGCTGCCGAGATTACCCAGCACGATACGCCGCTTAGCTTCAGTTCTTCGGCGAACCTGGTGCTTGTGCCTGTGGTGGTACGGGATGCGCAGGGGCATGCCATCGGTACGTTCAAGAAAGAGGATTTCCAGCTTTTCGACAAGGGCAAGCTGCAGACCATCTCGAAATTCTCGGTGGAGAAAGCCGAAGCGCCTCCCATCCTGCCCGACACGTCCGTCGAAACCGATAAAGACGGAAATTCGCAGGCTAAGCCGGCGGGGACGGCCGGGCAGCCCATTGCCGGGCACTTTATCATGTGGCTGTTCGACGACGTGCATCTGAACTTCGGCGAACTGGCGCAAACGCGCGAGGCCGCCAAACGCGTGTTGAAGGAGTCCTTCGAGCCCGGCACCCGCGCCGCCATTTACACCACTTCCAACCACACTTCGCTCGACTTCACAGACGATCGCGACAAACTGGATGCCACCATGGACCAGATCAAGCCCTGGCCCACCATACCCACCGACGCCGCCGCAAAGCCCTGCCTCGACGTCAGCTACTTCCAGGCCGACCGGGTGATCAATGGCAACGACCCGCAGGCCTTGCTTGCGGCGCAGACCGACTATCTTACCTGCCCGGAAAACTCCAACACTGTAGCTCAGGCCAATGCAGCCTATCTGGCCGCCGGGAAAAGTGGGAATGCCCAGGCGCTCGCCCAGGTCGGTCCAGAGGTCCAGTCCCAAATTGCGCAGACCCTGAGAATGCTGCTCCTGAGAGAGACCGAAACCGGCTTTCAGGACACCCGGAACGTGCTGCTGGTGCTGAAGGGTCTGGTGCGGCGCATGTCGGCGATGCCCGGCAGCCGCGCCATCGTCATGGTTTCGCCCGGATTCTACCTGGTTACAGACCACCGGCCGGACGAGATGGATGTGATCGCGAGCGCCATCCGCAGCAACGTCGTCATCAGCACTCTCGACGCGCGCGGGCTCTATACTCTGAATCCCGCTGGCCAGGCCGACAGTCCTACCGGCGTTATCGATTCCAGTACCATGAACATCAAGACGGACTATGCACGCCAGGCCGCGCTCGCCAATCAGGACGTGCTGGAAGAATTGGCCGGGGACACGGGCGGAACCTTCGTGCATGACAACAACGATTTTGCCGCCGGTCTGAAGCTCCTCGCCACGCAGCCGGAATACATCTATGTGCTGGGATTCGCGCCGCAGAATCTCAAATTCGATGGCAGCTATCACAAGCTGAAAGTCACGCTGAAGAATGCCGCCGGGCTGTTGCTGGAAGCGCGGCGCGGTTACTTCGAGCGCAACCGCAGCGCGAACCCTGCCGAAGAAGCGCAGACCGAGATCAAGGAAGCGTTCTTCTCACGCGATGAAATGCGGGAGCTGCCGGTCGAGCTTCGCACGCAGTTTTTCAAGACCGGCCAGTCCAAAGCCACGCTCTCCATCCTCGCGCGCATCGACGCCAAGCGCCTGCACTTCCGCAAGGCCGACGGCCTCAACGACGATACTCTGACAGTGATCGGAGGGGTGTTCGACCGGAATGGCAATTTTGTAGTCGGCACCGAAAAGGTTGTGGATCTGAAGCTCAAGGACCAGACCCTCAATTCGCTCCCGGATTCAGGGATTACCGTGAAGACCAACCTCGATGTCGCCAGCGGAGATTATGTCGTTCGACTGTTGGTACGGGATTCCGAAGGACAAGTAATGTCGGCGCTGAACGGCGCCGTGGTTGTTCCGTGACGTTGGACTTGCCGTTGCGGACTAGTGGCCCTTGCAGCCGGTGGTTTCTCTGGTATCGGTGATCGTCGCTACTTTCCAGCCCTCGGTGGTTTTCACCAGACTGAACGAATCCACGCCGCAGTGGTTGAATTTGCCCTCGCGCAGGAACTCGTATTCTCCCCACACTTGGGCGATTCGTCCGTGAATCAATACCCTCGGCCGCTGGGTGAAGCGCTCCACGATGCTCTCTTTGATGGCCGCGATTCGATCCGCAAAATCTCCCACAGCCGTGCTGGGAGCCACCGCTCCGTCATCGCGGGCGGAATAGAGCCGTGCGTCCGGCAGCATACTGGAACGGATCATCGCGGCATCGTGCGCCGCCATTCCGTCAAAAGTTTTCTGGGCTGCGGCAATGGCGTCGTTTTCATCGGAGGTTTGTGCCCCCAGCGGTGCCAAAGCCAGTAGCGCGAGAATGGTCAGAAGGCGCATAGACTTCTATTATGCAATGTGCGCTCGCCGCCAATCCCGATCCCCAACCTCCAGGTTTGATCCCCCGCTGCCTCCCTGCTATGCTTCTCTTGCAGCATGAGTCCGGCCCCAACCACACCCCTGATTCTCGACGGAAAATGGGTGCGCGACCAGATTTTCTCCGAGCTCAAACCTCGCGTGGAAAAGCTCACCTCCGCCCATCGTCCCCCCGGCCTCGCGGTAATTCTGGTCGGCAACGATCCGGGATCGGAAATTTACGTTCGCCTGAAAATAAAAACTTGCGGAGAATTAGGGATTTATAGCGAAAAGATCACGCGCCCCGACGACGTCACCACCGGCGAATTACTGGGAATCATCGAAGGCTTAAACCAGCGCCCGGAGATCGATGGCATCCTGGTCCAAACCCCGCTGCCGCCTCAGGTGGACAAAGACCGTGTCTTGCGTTCCCTCAGGCCGGACAAAGACGTTGACGGTTTCCATCCCTTGAATGTCGGCGCGCTGGTCGAAAACATCCCGGGACCGCGCGCCTGTACGCCCGTCGGCATCATGGAAATGCTGCGCCGCTACAATATTCCGGTCTCCGGACGCCACGCCGTGGTCGTCGGCCGTAGCGATATCGTGGGCAAGCCCATGTCGCTGCTGCTGCTCCACGCGAATGCCACCGTGACCATCTGCCACTCCAAAACGGCCAATCTGGCGGAGGAATGCCGCCGCGGCGACATCCTGGTGGCAGCCATCGGAAAGGCTCACCTGATCACTCGCGAGTTCATTCAGCCCGGCGCCACCATCGTCGATGTCGGCATGAATCGCGGTGCTGACGGCAAACTGGCGGGTGACGTCAATCCTGATGATGCCAGGGCGCTCGCGAGCGCGTACACGCCGGTACCGGGCGGCGTCGGGCCGTTGACCATCGCGATGTTGATGGCGAACACCGTGGAACTGGCCGAACGGCATCTATGCTCCGGGTAGGCCTGTGCTGCGAGTAGGACTGACGGGCGGCTTGGCCACCGGCAAAACCTTCGTCGGCCACGCTCTCGCCGATCTCGGCTGCTACCTCATTGAGGCCGACAAGCTGGGTCATGAGGTGATGTTGCCGGGGGCAGAAGCTTACGATAGCATCCTGCGCGAGTTCGGCCCAGCCATTCTGGATGCCGACGGCCGCATCAACCGCCGCAAGCTGAGCGCCATCGTCTGGCACGATCCGGAGCGCCTGGAGAAGCTCAACGGCCTGGTCCATCCCCCCGTTCGCCAGCGGGAAGAAAGCCGTATGGCCGAGATCGCCCAGGCCGACCCAAACGCCATCGCAGTTGTGGAGGCGGCCATTCTGGTTGAAACTGGTAGATATAAGAGTTTCGACCGGTTGATTGTGGTTACTTGTGATGCCGAACAACAGATGGAACGCGCCTTGGAGCGGGGTTCGTATAACCGGGAAGAGATTCTGGCGCGATTGAGCCGGCAGTTGCCGCTCAAGGAGAAGCTGCGGGTGGCCGATTACGTTATAGATACGTCCGGCGCAAAGGAAGCGACGCTCGAGCAAGTGCGGAAGGTTTATGGTTCGCTGCGGAGTTTAACGGCATGAGATTATCACGCATCATCGTCATCACCGCTCTGCTGGTGAGCGGATTTCTTTTGATCACGTCGAAGACCGATTGGGGACAGCGCCGTATCATCAGCCCAATCTCCAGCGCTGAGCCGCTGTGGTCCGGCCCGTCGTCCACGCACGCCACCGGTCTGAGCTCCGATGAGATGAACAATATCGACATTTACAAGTCGTCCCATCTCGCCACCGTAAACATCACCAGTACCGTTTATCGCCGCAACTTTTTCGAAATTTACCCCTCCAAAGATCAAGGCTCCGGCTTCTTGATCAGCTCAGACGGAAAAATCCTGACCAATAACCACGTGGTCGCCAATGAACGCCAGCTCGAAGTGACGCTGTCCGATCAATCCCGCTACAAAGCCCAGTTGTTGAGCCGTGACGAAGGGAACGACCTGGCTTTGCTGCAGATCATGCCGCGTTCCAAGTTGCCCTCGCTCCACTTGGGCGATTCGGACTCTTTACAAGTGGGACAGAAGGTGCTCGCCATCGGCAATCCTTTTGGCCTGGACGGAACGCTTACCACCGGCATCGTCAGCTCCCTCGGCCGCAGCATCCGTGGCGAAAACGAACGGACGCTCGAAGGCCTCATCCAGACCGACGCGGCCATCAATCCTGGCAACAGCGGCGGTCCGCTGCTCGATTCGGCCGGCAATGTGGTCGGAATCAACACCGCGATCCTCGGGCCGAATGGCAACATCGGTATCGGGTTCGCCATGCCCATCAATCGCGCCAAATTGATGCTCGACGATTTTCAGGCCGGTAGAAAACGTCCCAAGCTCGGCGTATCGGTGGTCCCCATCTCGGGCGACTATGCGGAAGCTTTGAGGCTGCCTACGCAAGGCGGTCTGCTGGTCCAGGAAGTGGATCCGGACTCCGCGGCTGCCCATGCCGGTCTTCGTGGTGGCCGGCAAGAAGTGCAGATCGGCAACGCCGAATTGCTGGTGGGTGGCGATCTCATCATGTCCATCGACGGAAAGCCGGTGGATCGCGACGATGCCATCAGCCGTGCGCTCGCCACCAAACGCACCGGCGATACGCTGGAGCTCACCATCTTCCGCAACGGAAAGACCACGAACATCCGGATTCGCTTGGGCGACGAAGGCGCCATCTAACCAGAAGCGCTTGTGGCGCACGCACTCTTACTCTTGCGTGCCGCGTCCCCGCTTTAGCGCCACACTCGTGTGAACGCTTTCCCCCCGTCCATCATCCATTAAACGCGTAGCGAAAACCGTTCGCCGCTAATTCCTCAACCGGCAGCCCAAAGACGTTTTCAGCGATTTCATACTCGTCCGCGAGCGTAGTGTGGAAAAACGCTGGATCGTCCGTGTTGATCGTGACCGGCACACCCGCCTCATACAGCGTCCTCACCGGATGCGCTTCCAACGATTCCACCGCGCCAGTACAAACATTGCTTGAGATACACACCTCAAGCGGCACGTTGTCCTGACAAAGCTGTGCCATCAATCGGGGATCCTTGGCCGCTGCGATCCCATGCCCAATTCGCTCCGCCCCAATCGCCAGCGCGCCCCAAACCGATTCCGGCCCCGCCGTTTCGCCCGCATGACACACCAGGTGCAGGCCATGGTCGCGGGCATAAGCGAACACGTCGCGGAACCAATGAGCCGGCCCGCGCACTTCATCTCCCCCGATCCCATACGCGATGGTTCCCTGCTCGCGCCGCGACACCGCAAACTCGGCGACCTCCATCCCTTTCTCCGGGCCGAATTGCCGGATCGCATCCAGAATCCAAAACGTCTGAACGGATGACCGTTGACTCTCGCGCCACACAGCTTCGTAAACCGCCGCCAGATCCTGCTGCTTCCACAACACCACGCCTGCGGACAAAGTAACCTCGGCATAAGTCACATCCTGGCCCGCGAGCGATTCGAGTAAGTGGCGAGTCGCTAAGGCATAATGCTCGGGTTTCTCCAGCTTCTGATTCACCCAGATATAACCTTGTAAGAACTCTGGAAATGAACTGCACGTCAAATGCGCCTCAATCTCCTCGCGCCCAAGCGATGGATCAATCGCCATCAGCGTTTCCGGGCCAATCGATCCCTCCAGATGAACATGCAATTCGGCCTTCTTCATACAACCCTCTGCCATAATAACTGTGCATGACTCCGCAAGAACTCGAAGCCATCCTCAACGGTACGCACGGCGATCCTTTTTCCGTGTTGGGACCGCATCAGACCTCTTCAGGTCCAGGCGGAGATGGCTGGGAGGTGCGCGCTTTTCTTCCGCAGGCCATGGATGTCGCGGCCATCGTCGGTGGCGTCGTGTATCCCATGCGCAAAACGCGCTCCGATGGTTTTTTCACCGCCACGCTCGATCACGACCCCGGCAATTATAAGTTGCGGCTCACGCTCTGGAACGGCCAGCAGAGCGACATCGAAGACCCTTACCGCTTCCCCCGTCTGATCTCCGATTTCGATCTCCACATTCACGGCGAGGGAACGCAGTATGAGAGCTACCGCACCATGGGGGCTCACATCGTCGAGTGTTCCGGTGTCCACGGCGTTCGCTTCGCGGTATGGGCTCCGAATGCCGCAGTGGTCAGCGTGGTTGGTGACTTCAACGATTGGGACGAGCGCCGCCATCCCATGCGCCTGCGCTCCGGCGGCGTCTGGGAAATCTTTCTGCCGGATGTTGGCCCGGGTGCCAACTATAAATATTCGGTTCGTGCGCCCGCGCGCGGTTTTCGCCAGCAGAAGGCCGATCCCTACGGCTTCGCAACCGAACTGCCGCCGAAATCCGCCTCTATCGTGTGCGACCTCGCAACCTATCAATGGAACGACCTGCAGTGGATGGACGCTCGCGCTCACACAGATCATCTCAAAGAGCCCATCTCTATCTACGAAGTGCACCTCGGCTCCTGGCTGCGCGGTCCGCAGAATTCGTATCTGAGTTACCGCGAGCTGGCCGATAAGTTAGTGGAATACGCGGTTCATCTGGGTTACACGCACCTGGAACTGTTGCCCGTGATGGAGCATCCGTACTCCGGCTCCTGGGGTTATCAGGTTGTCGGTTACTACGCTCCCACATCCCGCTTCGGTTCACCGCAGGACTTCATGTATTTCGTCGACCGCTGCCATCAGGCCGGCATCGGCGTGATTGTCGATTGGGTGCCGGGCCACTTTCCCAAAGATGCGCATGGGCTCGCGCAGTTCGATGGAACCGCGCTCTACGAGCACGCCGATCCGCGCAAGGGCGAACATAAAGAATGGGGGACGCTGATCTTCAACTACGGCCGCAATGAGGTCCGCACCTTTCTCATCTCCAACGCCTTGTTCTGGCTCAAGGTTTTCCACATTGACGGTTTGCGCGTGGATGCCGTCGCCTCCATGCTGTATCTGGACTATTCGCGTAAGCCGGGCGAATGGATTCCCAACATGTACGGCGGCAACGAGAACCTGGAGGCCATCGATCTTCTGCGCCGCTTCAATGAGCTGGCTCATCAGGTGCCCGGCGCCATGACCGCGGCCGAAGAGTCCACCGCGTTTGCCGGCGTCTCGCGGCCCACCTATTTGAACGGCCTCGGCTTCACCATGAAGTGGAACATGGGCTGGATGCACGACATGCTGGATTATTTCTCGAGCGATCCCGTGCATCGCAAATATCATCACAACAACATCACCTTCAGCATGCTGTACGCGTTCACCGAAAACTTCATTCTGCCCATCTCGCATGACGAAGTGGTGCATGGCAAGGGCGCGCTGCTTAGCAAAATGCCGGGCGACACGTGGCAGAAGTTCGCGAACGTGCGCGCGTTTCTGGCATATATGTACGCCCATCCCGGCAAGAAGCTGCTCTTCATGGGCTGTGAGATCGGCGTGTGGGACGAGTGGTACAGCGAGCGCGGTTTGCCCTGGGAACTTCTGCATTACGATTTTCATCGCAAGCTGCAGGCCTTCGTCGGCGAGCTGAACCGTGTTTACCGCGCCTACCCGGCTCTGTACGAAGTCGATTTTCATTGGTCCGGTTTCGAATGGGTGGATTTCCGGGATGTGGATGGTTCCACCATCTCCTTTATCCGCCGGCCGCAATCCGGCAAGCCCTTCTTGTTGGTGGTCTGCAACTTCACGCCCGTTCCGCGTGAGCATTATCGCGTGGGCGTTCCCGACCCCGGCGTTTATCGCGAAATCCTGAACGGCGATTCGGAATATTGGGGTGGCAGCAACATGGGCAACGGCGGCTATGTCGGTTCCGAGCCTGTATCTTACAACGGCCACTATCACAGCCTTTCGATCACGCTGCCCCCGCTGGCTGTGGTGATGTTCGAATCCCCGCAATCTTAGGTTCTGTCGGTCGACCTTGCTTCAGTTGCGCGGCTCGCAGGCTTCAATAACAAGTTGCCAAAAGTTCACAGCTCGCTCCCGTTTGCCCGGTAGTCCAGATCGGGGCGCCGATAGTGGTTGTTGCAGTGGATGTACCAGGTAATCCCGCGGAGGATACAGCAATGAACACGGTCGCTCCAGTTTGCGGAACCTGGAAGTTGATCTGGCTTAGCCCTTCTATCTCATAGGGTGCCGGTCCCGCATAGAGCACGCTTACCCCGCCGTAGACGTAAGCATTTTCCTGGTCATTAACTCCCAGAAGAGAGGACATGGCAATCTGCGCGCTTTGCGATGGCAGAGGAAGCCCGATCACGCTGCCATCCGGCAGCGGAGGCGTAATCGTGCCCAGGCCGGTAGCGAAGATAGAGACGACCGAGCCAACTGGCGCGGGGTTGGTTTGTGAATTAATTGTCCCATCCTGGTTCAATGCCGCCGCGTAGCCCCCGCTCAGAAAAATGCCCGGTGTGGCTTCCTGAACTGGTACATCCATGCAGTTGGTCGCCATGCCGTTGACAGACGCGCAAACATGCGTGGTTTTTCTTCCTTCCAATTCAAGTGGGGTAACGGCATTGATCTGGCCGGCGCTCACGTAGAGCAAAGGCGCGAGAACGCCGTCAAAAGTCACCTGAACATCTGCAAGTTGAAAAGGATAAATGTGGCTGGCGCCCGGCTGTCCCGAGACACCTTGCACGGGTCCGAGACTCTGACCGAAGATACTGACGACCTCCAAAGGCGCGAGCGGTCCGGCAAGGAGCGACGCTGCATTTCCCAGGCATCCAAGTTGAACCTCCGGCGAAGGCGCCATGGTGAGCAGCTCAATCTGCCCACTGACACCATCCTCAATCGCAACTTCCGCACCTTCCGGTTGCGCGTAGCCACTCCCGAATCCGGAATCTCCGGAAAAAAAAGTAGACTGAATGATATTGCCCGCATCGTTCAGCCTTACCATAATGCCGCGCGCAAAGAGTGGCACAGGGTTGAGGATCTCGGGCGATGCCGGCAGCGAGCACACAGCGGTTGGGTGGAGCTGTTGGAAATCCACTGAGTCCGTCCCTCCCAAAAGGACAGCCGCGCCATTGGGAGCGACCTGCATTTCCATAGGCAGAAATCCCGGAACCGGTGTAGCGAATAGCATTTTGGAAAGCGTGCTGTCGTACTTAAGGACGCGCGATTGGATTAAATTGGAGCTCACCATCAACACCTCCGGATTACCCTCGGAATCAAGACCCACGCTCACTCCGGTTTCATTTGGATTTCCCGATACGAAGGCTTCAATGCCGCCCTCGGTATTGAGCTTAGCCAGGAATGACGAATTGGTGGAGGCACCGGCAACGTACGCATTTCCATTCGCATCGGCGGTAATGCAAGCGAGATAGCCCACCGAAAGAGGTCCTGGGATTGAGCTTTGATAGATCAGGTTTCCGGACGGATCCAGTTTCTCCACGCACTGGGCGCCGCCAGAACAAGTACCCGCCAGATATGCGTTGCCCGCACTGTCCCCCGCAAGACCATTTGTCAGATAGAGGCTTTCCTTCGAATACAACGTATGGCCATCCGCGGCGCTCAATTTGGCTAGTCCGAAGGTGCTCGCAACCAAAATGTTCCCGTCGGCGCTCCAGACGATGGCGGAGGCATTGCGTCCTCCCGGGAGGGCAACGGAAAAGATTTGTTGGCCGCTGGGGTCCATTTTGATCAACTGCAAATTTGAGTTGCCGAAGAAAAGATCGCCGTTGGGCGATAAAAGCACGGGTCCACTTGGATTGATTCCGGTCTGTTGAACATGCACGCCCCATGGAACCGGACCGGCCATTAGCTGCGGAATCGAGAAAATCCAGCTCGCGTGTAACACAATGCCTCGGAGAATGCGGCAAACTGTCCCGAAACGCCACACCGTTTTCTTCGAAAGCCGCTGACTTAGGGTCAATCGTCTTTGCATGGAATTTGTAGGGCACGTGCAGGACCGTTGCTCGCTTTAGACACGAACCTATCGGCCGTCAGCCGGTGCGCTGGTATCTTTCCGGCTTACTCCACTTGAACCCGACACGCTCGCTCTGGTATATATGACGTTCGCCTCATGTGGCAACACAACTACACGCCCCTGAATGGAAGCCTGGTGCTTTCCTCGCTCGTCGCAGCGTTGCCCATCTTCGTGCTCTTGTTTCTGTTGGGCATCCGGCGCACGCCCGCCTGGATCGCAGCTATCTCAGGCCTTGGCACAACCATACTGGTTTCTTTATTTCTTTATGGAATGCCGGTCGAGCGGATCGTGTCCGCGGCCGCCTACGGCGCGGCTTATGGATTGTTCCCCATCGGCTGGATCGTCGTCTGGGCCGTTTACCTCTATCGGCTCACGCTCGACACGGGTAAGTTTGAAGCCATCAAACATTCGCTCCGCAGCCTGACGCGAGACCCGCGCTTGCAGACCCTGCTCATTGCCTTCGCGTTCGGCGCGTTCCTGGAGGGTGCGGCCGGATTCGGAACACCCGTCGCGGTGGCCGCCGCCATGCTCGCTGGATTGGGCTTCACACCCTTCCACGCCGCAGCCATCTGCCTGCTGGCCAACACCGCGCCCGTCGCGTTCGGATCGATTGCCATTCCCGTCGTCACCCTGGCCGGAATCACCGGGCTCCCGCTCGCGCAAATCAGCGCCGGTGTCGGCCGCATCTGCGCTCCGGTTTCCCTCATCGTGCCCGGTTACCTGGTAGTAGTGATGGGCGGTTGGAGTGCGCTCGCGCGCGTCTTCCCCGCCGCGATGCTGTGCGGTGTCACCTTCGCCGGTTTGCAGTTCACCATTTCCAACTTTGTCGGACCGCAACTTACCGACCTTATCGCGTCGCTTGGCGCGCTCGGCGTGCTGGTCATCCTATTCATGTTTTGGAAACCCACAGACAGCGAGAAATACGAGCTCAGCGCCGCAGCCAAGGCGGCGGAATCTTCCGAACATTCCACCGGACAAGTGTTCCTGGCCTGGAGTCCGTACTTTCTGCTGGTAATCTGCGTCCTGTTATGGGGCTGGCCGCCCATGGTAGCGAAATTGAATTCGGTGAGCATCCCGATTCAATGGCCCGGCTTGCACAATTTGATTGCGCGCGTCCCCCCAGTCACCGCCAAGGTGTCGCCCTACGCGGCTGTTTTCAATCTGAACTGGCTGTCGGCGTCGGGAACGTCCTGCATGATCGCTTGCATCCTTTCCTGTTTCGTTCTGCGCGTTCCGCCGCTCCAGGCCATAAAGATCTTCTTGAGCACCATGCGCCAGCTCACCTTCTCGCTGATCACGCTGGCGTGCGTCCTCGGCTTAGCGTATTTAATGAACTACTCGGGGGCCACCGGGACGCTGGGCCTCGCGTTCGCGGCCACCGGCGCATCCTTTCCGTTCTTCAGCGCCATCCTCGGCTGGCTGGGCGTCTTCCTCACCGGCTCAGATACCTCCGCCAACGCGCTCTTTGGTAACCTGCAAGTGGTGACTGCTTCTAAGCTCGGCTTCAACCCGGTGCTGATGGCCTCTGCCAATTCAGCCGGCGGCGTGATGGGCAAAATGATCAGTCTGTCGAGCATTGCAGTAGCGGCGGCGGCCACCAACATGGCGCCGGATGAAGAAGCCAAGCTCTTCCGGTTTACCTTGAAGCACAGCGCGTTTTTGGCTTGCGTGATCGGCTTGATCGTGCTGTTCTACACCTACGTCGCCCCCGGGTTACAACCCTAGTGCGCGTGGCGCACGCACTCCTGCGTGCCGCGTCGGCAATCGTGCCGACGCACAGTAGCATTCGCGCAACCCTCTTCCTCGCGATCTTCTGCACCGCAATCTCCGCCCAGGTTCAGCGTCTTCCGCGGCAAAACTTTTCAAACGCTGCGGCCATTGCCGGAATCGTCAATACTCAAGACGGGTTGGGATTGGGCGGCGTCGCGATCGTTCTCCAAAACTTGGATACGGGACGCGATCTGCCGGCAACCACCAACGGCGACGGCTCGTTCCGCTACGTTGACCTCTCTCCTGGCCGTTACCAGATCCAGGCCTCGCGCGATGGGTTTCTCCCGTTCGCGCGGAGCGATATCAACCTTGCTGCGGGCGACGTGTTCCCGCTCATGTTCAGCATGTCGGCGCTTCCGTCCGCTACCGATGGCATCCGCGAAATCCCTCGCTTACCCGATCTCGGCCCCAAGCCCACGCCGGCTCCTCAGGCACCAGCCACGTCTTCTACCTATCGGAACCTGCCGTCGCAGCCTCCTCCGCCCGATGCCTTTGAGGTCAACCCGCCTTTGCCGCTGCCATCGGATGATCAGGTTTTTGAAGCCGTTCCCAATCGTTGGAATTACCAGTTTCCCGACGACTATCATCGCTATGCGAACTTCGAAGTGCCTTACGTGAGCGGCCACTGGTACGATCCGTTCAATCAAAACAAGCTGAAGGGCGACTACCCCATCATCGGAAACCAGACCTTTCTCGACATCTCCTTCACTAGCGACACCTTCGCCGACGGACGGCGCTTGCCCACGCCCGCCGGCTTAGGCTCGGCCAGTCCCGGCGAATCCCAATTCTTCGGACGATTCGGCCAATTCTTCATCAGTGAGAATATGGCGTTCTCCTTCAACCTGTTTCATGGCGACACGTCCTTCCGTCCTCCCGATTGGCGTATTCAGATCACACCCGACATCAATGTCAATTACCTCGCCGCGCAGGAAAATGGCATTGTGAATTTCGACGTTCGCAAAGGTACCACGCGCCTGGATTCGCACCTCGGCTTGCAGGAAGGTTTCGCCGAAGTGAAGCTCAAGGATCTGAGCAATCAGTACGACTTCGTTTCTTTGCGCGTCGGCGTGCAGTCCTTCACCAGCGATTTCCGCGGGTTCATTTTCTCCGACCAGGAGCCCGGCGTGCGCCTCTTCGGCAATTTGGACTCCAACCGCTATCAGTTCAACCTGGCGTATTTCGCCATGCTCGAAAAGGACACCAACAGCGGCTTGAATACTTTCGCCTATCGCCATCAGCAGGTGATGATCGCCAATCTTTACCGCCAGGATTTCATCAAGCCCGGCTACACCATTCAGGCCAGCTTCCACTACGACAAAGACGATCCATCCTTTCAGTACGACACGGACAATTTCCTGGTGCGCCCCGCTCCCATCGGCCTGGTGACGCCGCATTCCATTCGCGCTTATTACTATGGCCTCACCGGTGACGGCCACTTCGGCAAACTGAATCTCACGCATGCCTTCTACCAGGTTCTGGGCACGGACAAATTCAACGAGATCGCCGGACGCCGCGTGAATATCAACGCGCAGATGGCCGCCGTGGAATTGTCGCTCGATAAGGATTGGCTGCGCTATCGGCTCTCCTTCTTTTACGCATCCGGCGACAAAGACCCTCGGGATGGAAGCGCGCGCGGTTTCGACACCATTTTCGACAATCCCAATTTCGCCGGCGGCTTCTTCAGTCTCTGGGAACGCGAAGGGATCCGGCTCACCAGCACAGGCGTCGGCTTAGTGAGCCCCGATAGCCTGGTTCCCGACCTGCGCACCAGCAAGACAGAGGGCCAGGCCAACTTCGTCAACCCGGGCTTGTTCCTCTACAATGGCGGCGTGGATATCGACATCACGCCGAAGCTGCGCGGTTTCGTCAATCTGAATATGCTGCGCTTCGCCCGTACCGATCCGCTCGAATTGCTATTGTTTCAATCCAACATTCACGCCGGTATCGGAGCTGATTCGGGCATCGGATTCGCCTACCGTCCGCCGCTCTCGGAGAACATTGTCATCACCGGCGGCTTGGATGCGCTGGTGCCATTCCAGGGTCTTCGCGATATCTCCACCAATCGGGTTTTGCTGGCGGTCTTTACGAATGTCCGTTTCAAATTTTAAGAGTTTGCGTCCTGTTCTACTTTTTTTCGTAAGCTAGAAACCATGGAATTGCTCACTCCTGATGAGATCGTTCGTTTGACGCCGCTCGGGAAGAGTTGATTGACGCGCATGACTGGTGTGAGGGCGACCTAGGTTTTCATTCTCCAGTCTGTTCAAGGCGTCAGTCACGCATCGAAAGTACAAATGTTGAGACAGAGGCCCAACCCCGGCGAGCTACCATCGAGGGCTTGCAAGTCTCAACTGTCTATCTGAAAATAGCGGGATGAAGCAACCCAGGGTTGATGACCACTCGTAGCATAACGATTGGTCTAGGCGTCAGCGGCGCTTGCGTGCTCCTCTGCACCCTGCTCCTCGGGCAACAGGCCGGCCCATCGCGGCTTGGAGAAACGAGTGCCGAAGCCAACCGCAACAGCATCGGGTGCGTGGCCTGCCACGGTCAGACCGATTCGGCTTCCATGCACACCACCGGAACCGTTCGCCTCGGCTGCACGGATTGCCACGGCGGAAACGCAGCCGTGATGCCGCCATCCGGCGTTCAAAAAGGCTCTGCCGGATATATCGAGGCGAAGAAGAAAGCGCATCCCAAGCCCAGCATCCCCGATTTATGGCGGAGCTCGGCCAACCCGGTGCGGCCGTTCACCGAATGGCTGAAGGAGACCAAGGAGTACATCCAGTTCGTCAACCCCGGCGACCTGCGAGTGGCTCCGCAAACTTGCGGCTCCGCCGGATGTCACACCAAAGAAGTGTTCGCGGTCCGCACCAGTATGATGACTACCGGCGCCATGCTGTGGGAAGCAGCGCTCTATAACAACGGCGGGTATCCGTATAAAGACGCGCATTTTGGAGAAAGCTATTCGGCCGATGGCGTAGCGCAGCGCTTGAACAATTACCCGCCGCCCTCCCAGGACCTGACGCGTCTCAAAGGCGTCTTGCCTCATCTTGACCCTCTCGGCCGCTGGGAAGTCTCGCAGCCCGGAAATATTCTGCGCGTCTTCGAGCGGGGCGGGGGAGAGCGCTCAGAAGTCGGCATTCCCAATCCGGAAGAAGACCCCGGCCGTCCCGATGTAAAGTTGAGCGAGCGCGGCCTCGGCACCGAACTGCGCACCGATCCGGTCTTCCTCGGCTTGCAAAAAACTCGATTGTTGGATCCCATCCTGTCCATGCCCGGCACCAACGATCATCCGGGCGATTATCGCAACAGCGGCTGCACCGCTTGCCATGTCATTTACGCCAACGACCGCTCACCGGTCCATTCCGGCCCCTACGCCAAGTACGGCAATCAGGCGCATAGCGCGCAAATCGATCCCACCATTCCTCAGGACGAGTCCGGCCATCCCATCAAACACGAGTTCACGCGTTCCATTCCCACCAGCCAATGCATCGTTTGCCATATCCATCCCGGCACCAATATGGTGGCGTCCTATCTCGGCTACATCTGGTGGGACAACGAAACGGATGGCGAGCACATGTATCCCAAGGAGCAGCACAATCCGTCCGATGAGGACCGTTTCAAAACCTGGCTCGCGAATCCGGAGAGCGCCGCGGCGCGCGGTTTGTGGAAGGATCTTTCATTCCTGGAAAAAACCGGCAGCCCCGAGTTCAATGAGAAGCTCCAGCACACGCAATTCGGCGATTTCCACGGTCACGGCTGGGTGTTCCGCGCCGTATACAAGCGCGATCGCCAGGGCAACCTGCTCGACCCGGAAAGCCACGTAGTTCCGCCCGACGACAAGGACAAATTTCAAAAATCGGTGCAGCTCCGCGACATCCATCTCGAAAAGGGCATGCACTGCACCGATTGCCACTTTGCGCAGGACAATCACGGCGACGGTAATCTGTACGGCGAGACGCGCAACGCCGTGGAGGTGGATTGCGTGGATTGCCATGGCGCCATCTCTCACAAAGCTACGTTGAGAACATCGGCCGCGGCCGCGCCGTCCGGCGGTACTGACATTTCGCTGCTCCGCACTCCCTGGGGCCAGCGTCGATTCTATTGGCAAGCGGGCAAGCTCTATCAGCGCTCCATGGTGGATAAGGACCGCGCCCCCTGGGAAGTGGTCCAGGTAGTGGATACCATCACGCCCGGCAATCCGCACTACAACGAGAAGTCGCGGCTGGCGAAAACAATATTGAAAGATGGAACCACGTGGGGCAACGTGCCCGGCGATGAGTCAACTCTCGCGCATTCGAACGAACGCATGACCTGCTACGCGTGCCACACCTCCTGGACCACCAGTTGCTTCGGTTGCCATCTGCCCATGTCTGCCAACCGCAAGCTGCCCATGCTGCACAACGAAGGACTCACCACACGCAATTACACTGCTTACAACTTTGAGGTGCTGCGCGACGACATTTACATGCTGGGCGTGGATGGAACCGTCACCAAGCATCGCATTGCTCCCACCCGTTCCACCTGCGCGGTCGTGGTCAGCTCTCAGAACGCCAATCGCGATTGGATCTATTACATGCAGCAAACCGTGTCGGCGGAAGGCTTCAGCGGTTTCGGATTCAGCCCTTACTATCCCCACACGGTTCGCGCCACCGAAACCAAAATGTGTACGGATTGTCACGTCTCGCGCGAGGGTGATAACAACGCTTGGATGGCCCAGCTTTTGATGCAGGGCGCCAATCTGGTCAATTTCATGGGCCGCTACGTCTTCGTGGCAGAGGGATCGAAGGGTTTCGACGCCGTCCCCGTAGCCGAGCATGACGATCCTCCTGCCGTGTTTGGAAGCGATCTGCAGAAGCTGGTTTACTCGAAAGACTACGAAGAGCTCGCCGAACGGCATCAGGGGAATTTGCACGAAGCCGATCATCACGCGGGCAACGTTCTGGATGTTCAGTTGCGCGGCGAATATCTGTACGCGGCTTTGGGCAAAGACGGTTTCCGCGTATACGATGTGGCCAACATCGACAATAAGGATTTCTCCGAGAAGATGGTCACCGCGCCGGTTTCGCCTTTGGGGCAGCGCTTCTACGTCAAAACCAAGAACGCCACTGCCGTTGGTTCGCCATCCACCCTGGCCGTCGATCCGCTGCGCACGCGCATCCCGGCCAACGAAGAGCAGTCCATCGCTCTGATGTACGGTTTCCTCTACGTCACCGATTCAGAAGAAGGGCTGATCGTAATCGGCGATCCGAATTTGAAGAGCAAAGCGCCTGGCGTTCTGACGCTGCTGGACGGCAATCCCTCCAACAACTTCTTGAAAAGAGCTGCGACATTCAATCCGAATGGAGTGTTGCAGGGCGCGCGGCGAATCACGATTGCCGGCAGCTACGCCTATATCTTGTGCGATCGCGGCTTAGTCGTGGTCAATATCGCGAATCCGCTCGAACCCAAAGTGGAGTCGGAAATCGGAGCGCCGGAGTTGGCCGCCCCGCAAGGCATCGCGGTGCAATTCCGTTATGCGTTTGTAGTCGATCGCGAGGGATTGAAAGTCCTGGATGTCACTTCTCTGGCGCATCCGCGTGTCGTTTCAGGCGCTACCCTCCCGCTCGCAGACGCGCGCAACATTTATATCGCTCGCACCTATGCCTACATCGCCGGCGGCAAGCAGGGCCTTGTGATCGTGGATGTCGAGCGGCCGGAGCACCCGCGTGTCGAACAGGTGTTCACCGCCAACGGCGTTCTAAGTGATACGCGCGACGTGAAGCTCGGCATGACCGCTGCAAGCGCGTTCGCCTATGTGGCCGATGGCAGGAACGGCCTGCGCATCGTGCAATTGTTCGCGCCCAATGAGCAGCCCAATTATCTCGGCTTCAGTCCCAAGCCCACACCTAAGCTGATCGCGACATACCACACCAGTGGCCCGGCGCTGGCCGTATCGAAAGGCATTGATCGCGACCGCGCAGTCGACGAAGACGGCAACCAGATCGCGGTCTTCAATCGGCGCGGCTCCCGGCCCTTCAATCATGAAGAAGCCCAGCGTCTGTATTTGAAGAACGGCCGGCTGTTCACCGTAACGAACGCGCCGCCCGGCCCGCCAGTTGCTGGACCGTAAACTTGCCCGCGACGGTTTTTTCCTTGCTCCAGTCATGATAAGAATGGCATTCGAAGCAGCGCGCTTCGGCGGCATCCGTGCCCGCGTGATGGCATTGGCGGCAGGTTTGGACGCCGGGGATCAGGACATCGGAGGTCTCGCGGCTTTCGTTCGCTTTGGCATGGCAGGCCGCGCATTCCACCATCTGATGCGCCTGGTGGTCGAACTCTGCGTGCGGCAGCCAGCGCGTTGCGATCGCGGATTTCGCGACCACGGGCAGGGCATCAAAACCGTTCGGATAACTCATCCGATGGCACTCCTTACAGGACTTGCGCCATAGTAGCAGCTGCGCGTCCGCCATGCGCTCGCCCACCCACTCGGCTGCGTTCCGAGCGGGCGGTTGCGGAGGACGGCTGGGCAGGCGCTTGTCGGGTTCATCCACTAACGGAATCTCCGCGGGATGTGCCGCGATATACGCTGTCAGTCTCGCGAGGACGAAATCGTAAACCACCTTAGGTTCTTTGTGCGGGGCCGATTCGCTGAATCGACGGTCGAACTGCAGCGTGTGGCAAGAGGCGCAATGCTGCTCGTAGTTGACCGGCTGCATGTAAGCTTTGTCGAGCGATGCTTCTCGCGTCCGGTGGCAATCCGCGCACTTCAACTGCACCAGGCCGTTCGGTCCGCGTAGATCCTCTTTGAGGTGCACTTTATGGTTGAACTGGATGGTCCCAGCATCCGAGTAGCCTGATCGCAGCACCGCGAACTCGGGATGGCTGCTGTCGAATCCACGAATGTTCGAGGCAAATTTCGATGCACCGTGCGTGGTCTTTAAATCGGCGTGGCATTGGGTGCATGCGCGATCGGTGGTGCTGGCTAGCCGCAACGCGCCTTGATGCTCGACATGGCAACTCGAGCAGGCCGGCGTAAAGGTTTGGTCTGTTTGATGGATGGGCCCATCGTGGCATCCCAGGCACGCCTGGTCCGTCGCGCTGTTTCTGTAACTCGCTTGCGCCACGTGGCACGCGCTGCATTTCTGTCCCAGCAGCGCATGAGCATGCGCCAATGGACCCGCGTTGTACGGCTTCGGACTTCCCGCCACGGCATGCCAGCCGAGCCATGCCAGGCCCAGGACGACGAAAGCGCCTGAGAGAATCCGACGCCAGCGCGGAATGCCACGAAGCGTCTTGAAGTAATCCAGATTGATGCGCTGCGCGAGCTTCTTGGTGGTGCGTATGCGTCCGGCCATCGGTCAATATCTCAGCGCAACCACTGCATGGATCGCCCCCAGCACCAGGAGCGCGATGGAGAGTGGAACATGCACCAGCAGCCAAGCGTGCAGCCAGCGATAGATTCGAATCTGCCGGCTTAATTGCTGCTCTTCTTCGCAGATGTTTTCAAGATCGTCCAGCACGCCGTGAGTGGTGGGCGCCAACAAACGGCGCAAAGCTTCAAAGGTTTCTCCCGAACGCAGCGGGTCGGCTAGTTCAGCGTCCTGTATTTCCGGATCGGCCAGATAAGGCCGGACCTTGTTCAAGTAGACTTCACGGAAACGTTCGCGATCGTCATGCTCAATTTCGACTAACACGGTTTGGGATTCTTCCGCTTCGAGCGGACCGCAAATGGAGGCGGCAAGCTGATCGGCTTCCTCGCGAAGCTGGGTGCGCACGTGCGGGATTTCTTCGTAGATGGTCTCGAGCGGCACTCGCGATGTCATCAAGCTCGGAACGTAGTGTTGGATCGCGGCGCCCAGAATGCCGCTGCCGATCACGATGAAGAAGAGCAGCATCAGGATCAGAGTCAGCGGACCGCGAAAAACGAATCCAGCATGAAACAGGATCAGCAGCAGGCTCAGCAGACCCAGCCACAGGTGGCCGCGCATCCAGGTTTGAGCGCGTCCGATGCGCCAGGTGGGCACTTGCTTGCGCGCGCCCAATAACCCCGCGTACAGCATCATCGCGTAGCCGGCGATTCCGAACGTGAGGCCCAGCGCGCTTCCGCCACGCGGTCCGCTGGGCGTTTCGACCGCATAGAGAACGTACGCGACCGTGCTGATGACGGCCAGTGCAGCGGTTGCGATTACCCAGGTACGGTGTGTCCGATCGATCCGCATCGCGCCTCGTCAGGTCCGCACCCAACTGAAAAACTCGTTTGGCTCCACGCGATGGGCGGCGTCGTGCGGGCAGGCATAGACGCAACTGGGCTCAGCCAGATCGGTGCATAGGTCGCACGAAGTGGCCTTTTGCTTGACGACGGCCATCTGGCGGCCCGGGTTCAGCGGATCGTTCTCCAGCACCTGAAACGGGTGCATGTTGATATTGCCGTACGGACAATTCTTGGCGCACAAGCCGCATCCGATACACCAGTTCTCGATGATCACTTCCAGTGAATTGCGGCGACGGATGGATCCCACCGGGCAACCCACCATGCACAAGGGATCGCGACAGTGGCGACAGGACGTAGCGACGAGATATTTGTCGAAGCGCTGGCCCTCGCGAATGAGCCGTGTCACTCCGTCGTGGGCATCGGCACAGGCGCGTACGCATGCATCGCAGCGGGTGCAGCGTTCCAGGTCCATCACCAGCAGGCTATGGGCTTCCATCAGACCCTGCGTCAGGAATGAATCGAGGGGAGTGCTGGCGGCGGTAGCCAGCCGTTGCCGATTCTGTTCCTGACGCTCGCGGACCAATGTTTCCAGATTTTCGCGAACGGCCGGGAATTGCCGCACCATCTGGTGGAACTCCTGGGCGTGAATGCGAACTAACTCTACGTGATCGAGCGCGGTGCAGGTGGCGGTTCGGATCCCACCGCCCAGCAGACCTATCTCGCCGAAATATCCGCCACGGCCCAAATAGGCGAGCACCAGATCGCCGCCCGGATGCGGTTCGGACACTTTCACGAAGCCCAGCCGGATTAAATAGAAGCTGTCCGCGGTGTCACCCTGGCTGCAAATCACGTCGCCCTTGGTGTAGCGGACCAACTCCACTTTGTTGCGGAGCACGTCGATGAATTCCTGGCTCAGCGACGCGAACATCGGGACGCTGCGCAAATGATCGTCGAGCGCGCGCTGCCGGTATTTGGCATCCAGCTGCGCTCTGAGAGTCTTATTGCGCTGGATGATGTCGAGCACATTGCGCAACATCTCAAACATGACGCAATCGGTGGCGGCCATCACGGTAGCCGAACGCGGATACAAGCTGATGCAGGTCATTTCGCCGAACAAGTCGCCCGGGCCGAGCGTAGCGACCGGATGATCGTAGGGCAAATCCACCGGCGCATCGATGGGGATGGTATCGCGATGGCCTTCTTCGGAACGATGTTCCTGCTGGCGTCCTAAGAGACGGCTAGCCATCTTGCCGAGGAAGCCGGAGCCTTGGCGCTTGGTATTGACGTGCGCCATGGGTGAGGAAAGAAAAACTTCGGCCTGGCCTTCGGTGATGTAAAATGCCGTGGAGCCGTACTCGCCTTCGCGGCAGACAATTTCGCCCTTGCGAAAATGCCGGCGAACCACCGCGTTCTTGTTCAACTCGAGAAACGTTCCCGAGACTTTCTGGAAATAAGGAAGCTGCTGCAGTTCGTCGATGTCCACCGGCTCACCCGGCAGCACGGTTTGGACCACGCTCTTGTTGGTGAGCGCGCCGGTGGGGCACGACACCATGCATTCGCCGCATGACACGCAGGAGGAGCTGCCCATCGGCAGGTTGGTGTCGAAGGCGATGCCGGCCATGAAGCCCTTGCCGCGGCGGCCGAGAACGTCGTTGTGACGAATCTCGTCGCAGCCGCGAATGCAGCGGTCGCACAGAATGCAGGCCTCGTGATCCACGGCGATGACCAGCGATGAATTGTCCTGACCGCGCGGCGAAATCCGGCGCGGAAAGCGCGGCTCGGTGATTCCTTCCAGACGCGCCAGCGTTTCCAGTTCGCAATCGTTCGATTGGCGCTGCCGGGCGCAGGGCGTGGGATGATCGGCCATCAGCATTTCCACCAGTGTGCGGCGCGCGCGGGTGACCTTTTCGGAGTTGGTGGAGACCACCATTTTGTTTTCGGCGGGGCGAACGCAGGACGCGGCTAAGACGCGGCCGCCCACATCCACTACACAAACGCGGCAGACGCCGACGGGCGTTTCGTTTTGCTGATGGCACAGCGTGGGAATGGAGATGCCGTTGGAGCGTGCGGCGTCGAACACGGTGGTGCCTTCGGGAACGGAAACGTGCAGGCCGTCGATGGTGAGTTCCACGTTGCCCAAGCCCGGGCTCATACCAGGACCTCGCGCATCGGGCAGACTCCTTCGGGACACCGGCGGCCGTAGACGTGCGCTTCGATTTCGTCTCGAAAATGCAGCAGCACCGAACTCAACGGCGAGTGAGCGAATTGTCCGAGTCCGCAGATGGAGGTGAGCTTGAGCGCCTCTGTGAGGTCCTCAATGAGCGCCATGTCGGAATGCGATCCCTTACCGCGCGTCCAAGCGGTGAGGATATCCACCATCTTCTGCGAGCCCACGCGGCACGGGACGCACTTCCCGCAGGATTCATTGCGGAAAAACTTCACCGCGTTCAGCGCCATGTCGAGCATACATCTACCTTCCGCGCACACCACGATAGCGCCTGATCCGAGCATGGATCCGATGGCCGCGAGCGATTTGAAATCCAGCCGCACGTCCGCCTGGGACGCGGGCAAATATCCGGAGGATGGACCGGATGGCGCGAAGGCCTTCAGCTTTTTTCCACGGACGATTCCGCCGGCCAGGTTGAAGATCACCTCCGACATCGGCAGGCCCATGGGGATCTCGAAAACGCCGGGCTTCCTCACGTCGCCGCTAATGCCAACGAACTTCAGGCCAGCCGCTCCGCCCACTCCCTGTGACTTGTACCACTCGACGCCGCGCACCAGAATCTGCGGCACGTTGGCGAATGTTTCTACATTGTTCAGCGCGGTTGGTTTGTTGAAAACTCCTTGCGCGACCGGAAATGGCGGTTTGTTGCGCGGTTCGGCGCGTTTGCCCTCAATGGCCTCGATGAGTGCGCTCTCTTCGCCGCAAATGTATCCACCCGGGCTGACGAACAATTCGAGATCGAAGGTGAGGCCGGAGCCGAGCACGCTTTCGCCCAGAATTCCTGCCTGGTAGCAGCGCTCGATTTCCTGGTGCAGGATTTTCTCCTGCTCCTGATACTCGTGCCGGATGTAGAGGATGCCCTTTTGCGCCCCGGTGACCAGGCCCGCGATGATCATGCCCTCGATCACCAGATTGGGCAGGTTGCGCATGATGAAGCGGTCTTTGATGGTGCCGGGCTCGCTTTCGTCGGCGTTGCAGACCACGTACTTTTCCGGACCACGCTCTTTGCGCACGGCCTCCCACTTCACGCCGGTGGGAAATCCGGCGCCACCCAGGCCGGCCAGGCCGCTCGATTTCAACTGCGCGATCACGCCGTCATAATCGCGCGAAACCGCTAAGCGACGAAGCGCACCGTATGGCTCGCCGTCCGGGTACGGATCGGAAGCGAGTTGCCCGGCTTTCTCTTCGGCCGGCATATCGGGAAGTTGGCTGCCCCCGAGGGCGGCGAAGACCAACGCTTCAGCCTGCGCCGTGGTAACACTGCGATAAATGTGATCGTTGATGGAGACAGCGGGCGCTCCGTCGCATTGCCCGAGGCAGGAGACATCGCGCACGGCGACATCCTTCTCGCTCATGCCGTGGAAACGCTGCTGCAAAGATGCCTTCAAACCGTCCGCGCCGCGCAGATGGCACGACATATCCGAGCAGACGCTCATGCTGACTTTGGGCGGAAGGCTGAGATGAAAGTGCGGATAGAAATCTGCGACACCGTGGATGCGAAAGAGCGGGGTCTCGGTGCGTTCGGAGAGTTCCTGGAGTTGTTTGGGCGGCAAGTAGCCGTACTGGGACTGGATCTCTCTCAGGTCGTCAAAAATCAACGCCGATGCCTCCGAAACTCCTCAACCATCGCGAGGTTACATTATAGCCGTAATGGTAAGTACAGCATTTGATAACCTAGTCTCCAAGCACCTGAGAACATGACAAACGGTTTTTGTTTTGGAATCGTGCTCGGCGCGCTGCTGACCTGCCAGCTGCACGCGGCGGAGAGCACGGAGCCATCGAAGTACACCGGACCCGGGTCGTGCAGTTCGCCCAGTTGCCACGGCGGCGTCCAGGCGCGGGACCAGACCACGGTGCTGCAGAACGAATACAGCACGTGGGTGGTGAGGGACAAGCATGCGCATGCGTTTGTGAACCTGACGAACCCGGTGGGGACCAGGATCGCCAAGATCATGGGACTTCCCAGCCCCGATACGGCGCCGCGATGCCTGGCTTGCCATGCTCTGGACGTTGCGGCGGACCAGCGCGCGCGCACTTTCGATCTTACCGACGGCGTGGGCTGCGAGAACTGCCACGGTCCGGCGTCGGCATGGCTGGGTCCGCATACCACGCGCGGATGGAAATACGAGAAGTCGCTCGAGCTTGGGTTATACGATACGCGCGATCTGGTGAAGCGCAGCGAGAAATGCCTCACTTGCCATCTTGGGACGCCCGAAAAAACCGTCGATCATGAGCTGATTGCGGCGGGACATCCCGATCTGTACTTCGAACTGGATTCGTTCCTGTCCGTGATGCCGCCGCACTGGAAGGAAGTGGATACCGACCCCTGGTTCGCGGTCCGCGCCATGGGGGTGGGGCAGGCAGTGCAACTGCGCGAACAACTGAAACGCGTGGCGCGCGAATCGCAAAACGGGATTTGGCCGGAGTATGCCGAACTGGATTGCTTTGCGTGCCATCACAATTTAACAGCGGCCAAGGACAGTTGGCGTCAGGATCGAGGCTACGCTGGCCGGCGTCCCGGAAATCCGCCGTTCAATCTCTCGCGTTATGTGGTGCTGAAGCATGTGATCCAGGATGCGGATCCCGGCGCGACGCGCGATCTGAAAGCGGGAATTGACCAGGTCTACGCAGGGGTCACGGCGCTCAACTCGAATCGGGCCCAAGTGGCGTTCCAAGCCGCGAGTGTGGCGGAGGTGGCAGGACGGCTGGCCACGCGTTTGAACACGATGAAATTCGATCAGCCACAGACGCTGCGATTGCTGAAGAGCATCTCGGGGGATGGTGACGGAATCGCGGAGCAGGGCGAGCGGGCGGCCGAACAAGCGACCATGGCGCTGGACTCGCTGTTCATCGCTTATACGAAGAATGGCAAGATTGCCAATGACGCGCAGATTCGAGCGGGGATTAACGGATTGTTCCGGTTACTGGACGATCCATCGATGTACAACGGGTTCAAGTTTGCGGCAGCGATGAAGAGTTTAAGCGCGTTGATGGAATGAAATGAAGCACGCACTTCGTCGCGCCCCGGTAGCGCTGGTGGTTCTTACAGCGGGGCTGTGTCTCGCGCAGCAGCGTCCACCAGTGCATAAGGGGCCGCGCCCAAGGCCAGATCCGGTGGTGCTGGCTTCGAGCGACGTGGCAGCAGTGGTAGAGGCCGCGGCATCGTCAGTAAATTCGGATGCGATGGTGATCGCGGTTACCGATCGCCAGGGCGATATTCTGGCTATCTATCAGAAGCCCTCAGCTCCCGCGATGTCTGCCGCGAATTTCGGAGTGCAGGCCGACACCAGGGAAGTGGCGGTGGCGCTGGCCCGCACCGCGGGTTTTTTCAGTAACGATCAAGCGCCGTTGTCTTCGCGAACGGTGCGATATATCAGCGGCATCCATTTTCCGCCGGGAATCGATTACACGAGCAACGCGCCGCTGTACGGGATTGAGAATACGAATCGAGGCTGTTCATTTAACGCCGACTACCTCACCGGCCAGGCTTTTCCGCCGGTGCGATCCATCGATGGCTTGCAGCCCGGGCTGGGGATTCTCACGGGTAAAGCGAATCTGAATGACAGCGACCCGAGCGCGGTCAATCCGGGCGGCGTGCCGTTGTTCAAGCAAGGCGTGATGGTGGGCGGCGTGGGCGTGGCGGGAGTCACGGGGGACGTGGCTGAATTCGCCGCGGTTTCGGGTGCCATCGGCGCGGGGCTTATGGTCCCTCTGCCGTTGCCGTTCCCGGGAGAAGTGGTCATCAATGGGGTGGCGCTGCCATTCGTGAACCAAACGACGATACCCGCCGGATATGCTGCGGGAACGGCCGATGGCGCTTACTCGCTGGGTCCACTGGGAAGTCCGAAGGCGCCACCGGAGGGCGATCTAGTGGCCGCTCGCGCCGGCCCGATCGGTGGACTCACGGCGGCTGAGGTGCAGGGAATCGTCAATGCGGCCGTAACGGAGGCCAATCTAACGCGCGCTGTGATTCGATTGCCGATCGGCTCGCGGGCGCGCATGGCGATCGCCGTGTCGGATCTTGACGGGACCATCATCGCGCTGCATCGGATGCCTGACTCGACAGTCTTCAGCCTGGATGTCGCGGTGGCGAAATCGCGCAACGTGATTTTCTTCAGCGGGCCGAATCGAACGGCGGGAGATTTACCGGGAGTGCCGATGGGCACGGCCGTGACGAATCGGACCATCGGATTCGGTGGACAGCCGATTTATCCGCCGGGCATCGATGGAACGGCGCCGGGTCCGTTCTTTCCGCTCTATCAATTTGACACGCTGAATCCTTCCACTCAGGGTTCCGAGGCGTCGAACGCGAATCAAAACGGCATTGTCTTTTTCCCCGGATCGCTGCCGCTGTATAAAAACGGCGTGCTAGTGGGCGGCTTGGGTGTGAGCGGCGACGGCGTGGATCAGGATGACTTCGTCACGTCGGCGGGAGCGGCCGGATTTGATGCACCCGCGAACATCCAGGCCGATCAGATTATCGATGCAGGCGTTCGGCTGCCGTACCTTAAGTTCCCGCAGAATCCGACGTTTTAGCCGGCGGTTCGGACCGCTGTTTGGCCAGTGCGCGGAAGATTTCGCCGAAGGCGGGTACACTGTGGCGCAGCTCGTCGAAATCTCCCTTGGGAATGATCAGTACATTTATGGCGGTGCGAGCTTGAGGGGCACTTGAGTCTTTCAACGACGGGCGGCAGCGTGGAGGGCACGATACACACGATGGTTTTGCGGGGGACATGCCGTCGAAATCCGTCACGTTGCCGAGGGCGATCGCCAGATAGTCGTAATGGAGCTTGAGCTGGGGAGGGCAAAGCCGACGGATGGGCGAAACGACGTTGGCTAAGCCGATGGATCCGGAGATTATTTCGGAGAGCATGGGGCTGATAGACCCAGTAATTCTTGCGATTCACCAGAGTGATGCTGGCTTCTTCGGGGCGCAGGATCTTTCGAAAATGCGGGCGGCGTAGACGCCGGCGAATCCGCGCCCGGGATGATGATTTGTTTGCGGGTTGCGCTGGGCTGAGCGGTGTTCGTCGGTGGAATTGGGTTGGCTGAATAACAGGGATTGACAATCTTTGCTATTGCCGCTAGCGTAAGGTCAAGGATGGCTTCTCCATGAACGTATCGCTCACACCGGAATTGGAAAAATTCGTCAGCGCCAAGGTGGGGTCGGGACGCTACAACTCGGCGAGTGAAGTGGTCCGCGAGGCGCTTCGGCTTCTGGAGGAACACGACTCCGCTCGCGCCGCCCAACTGGCGGAGTTCAATGAGGAGCTTGGCCGACGTCTCGCCTCCCTGGATCGCGGCGCGACCGTTGACCCGCATCGCTGCTGACGAAATGGACGCCGCCGACCACTGGATCGAAAACTTTTCGATGCGTTCGAGGCCCTCGGGCAGACTCCAGGCATCGGGCACCGACGCTAAGATCTGACTTCCCACCGGGTTCTATTCTGGCCCGTCGGCGCCTACCTGGTTATTTATCGCGCCGAACTCCGTCCCATCGAGATTGTGGCAGTGACTCAGGGTTCCCGCGACATCCCCGGATTCTTGAGCCGCCGTGTGCGAGATTGAATTTTGACCTGTTCCAGGCCCCAGGCTCCAGACTACAGAATGTCCGATACTTCCAGTCGCAAATATCTATCTGGTTGAAACAATTCCACTTGACGGTTGTAGTGGAGATCGGTGATAATGATGTAGGACCGATCCGGTCGGAATTCGGAATCTGAATGCTCAAGCTCACCAAAAAAGCGGACTACGGGCTCATCGCTTTGAAGCACCTGGCGGTGAATGCGCCTGCGAGTTCGAGCGCCAAGGAGATCGCCGAGACCTACGGGATCCCGGCGGCGCTGCTCTCAAAGATCCTGCAGAAGCTGGTGAAGAACGGGTTCCTGCGATCGGAGCACGGGACCAACGGCGGCTACAAGCTGGCGCGCGATCCGAAGGAGATCACGGCGTACGAAGTGATCCGCACTATTGACGGGCCGATTTTTCTGACGGCGTGCTTCACCGAGCACGGCTATTGCGTCCACACCGACAAATGTACGGTGCGCGATCCGCTGCAAAAGGTTCACGAAGGAATCCTGCGGCTTTTGGCGAGCATCAGTATCTCAGATATGTCCGCGGAATCGAAGAATTCGGAACCTAAGAATTCGGAATTCAGTATGTACGAGCTTGCGCCGCCGCAGAAGACGATGTGAGTGGGGGACCAGAAATGAAATTGCCAATCTACATGGACTATCACGCGACCACGCCGATGGATCCGCGCGTGTTCGAAGCGATGAAGCCGTATTTCCTGGAGACCTTCGGGAACGCCGCCAGCCGCAATCACAGCTTCGGATGGGAAGCCGAGGAAGCGGTGGAGAAGTCGCGCAAGCAGATCGCGAGCTTGATTGGGGCGACAGGCAAGGAGATTGTGTTTACCAGCGGCGCCACGGAATCGAACAACCTGGCGCTGAAGGGCGTGGCTGAGATGTACGCCGAAAAGGGCAACCACATCATTACGGCGGCCACTGAGCACAAGGCGATTCTGGATACTTGCAAACGGCTTGAGAAGCACGGCGTGCGGGTGACGTATTTGCCGGTTCAGCAGAACGGTCTGGTGGATCTGGATCAGCTGCAGGCCGCGATCACGGACAAGACGATCCTGATCAGCATCATGTACGCGAACAACGAAATCGGCGTGATCCAGCCGATCGCGGAGCTGGGCAAGATCGCGAAGGCGCGGGGCGTGCTGCTGCATACCGATGCGACGCAGGCGGTCGGCAAAGTGCCGGTGAACGTGATCAAGGACAACGTCGATCTGATGTCCATGAGCGGGCACAAAATGTACGGGCCGAAGGGCGTGGGCGCGCTGTACGTTCGCCGCAAGAGCCCGCGGGTGCAGATCACGGCGCAGATGGATGGCGGCGGGCACGAGCGCGGCATGCGGTCGGGTACCTTGAATGTTCCGGGAATTGTCGGGTTGGGTGAAGCATGCGCCCTGTGCCAGGCGGGTATGGCGGAGGAAGCCAAGCGCATGGCTTTTCTGCGCGACAAGTTGATGCACAAATTGCAATCGGAGTTGGATGAGACGTATATCAACGGCACCCTGGAGCATCGGCTGCCGAACAATCTGAACATCAGCTTTGCGTATGTGGAAGGCGAATCGCTGCTGATGGGCATCAACGATATCGCGGTCTCGAGCGGTTCGGCCTGCACGTCGGCCACGCTGGAACCGAGTTACGTTTTGAAGGCTCTGGGCGCCGGCGACGATCTGGCGCATTCGTCGATTCGTTTCGGCCTGGGGCGATTCAATACCGAAGAAGAAGTGGACTACGTCGCCCGGAAGGTGATCGACGTGGTGAAGAAGCTTCGCGAATTGTCGCCACTCTATGAGATGGCGAAAGAGGGAATCGATTTATCGAAGGTCCAGTGGGCCGCGCATTAAAAGGAAGAAGAGGACACTAACATGGCTTATTCCGACAAAGTAATCGACCACTACAATAACCCGCGCAACGTCGGCTCGATGGATAAGAGCGATCCGAACGTGGGCACCGGCATGGTAGGTGCGCCGGAGTGCGGCGACGTGATGAAGCTGCAGGTGAAGGTGAATCCGGAGACCGGCATCATCGAAGACGCCAAGTTCAAGACGTTCGGGTGCGGCAGTGCGATCGCGAGCTCGTCGCTGGCGACAGAATGGTTACGGGGCAAGACGGTGGACGAAGCCTTGGCGATCAAGAACACCGACATCGTCAACGAACTGAGCCTGCCGCCGGTGAAGATTCACTGCTCGGTGCTGGCTGAGGACGCGATCAAGGCCGCGATTGGCGACTACAACAAGAAGAAGACCGCCAGCCAGACGGAAGCCGTCGCGGTATCCAAGTAGGCGTCGGTCGCATCTAAACAGGTGATGGTTACCGTAACTCCCAAGGCGGTTTCGAAGATCCGCGAGCAGTTCGCCAAGCATGGCGTCCAGGGAGGGCTGCGCCTGGGCGTATTGGGCGGCGGGTGCTCCGGCCTGAGTTACCTCTTCAAGTTCGACGTGAAGCCGAGGCCTACCGACACGGTCTATGAGTTCGAGGACGTGAAGGTGTTCGTGGATCCCAAGAGCATGGTCTATCTGAACGGCATGACGCTCGATTGGAAAGACTCGCTGATTCACTCCGGCTTCGAGTTCGACAATCCGAACGCGAAGAAAAGCTGCGGCTGCGGAACGTCTTTTTCGGCGTGACCGACTATTACGCCGTCCTCGGCATTCCACGCGGCCTTAGCCTTTCCTTGGACGACCTCCAGCAACGCTACTACGCTTTGAGTCGCGAGTTGCATCCCGATCGATTTATGCAAAAGCCGGAGGCGGAACGGCAGCGCGCGCTCGACATGTCTTCGGCGCTGAACGACGCGTATCGGACGCTGAAGGATCCCATCAAGCGCGCGCAATATTTGCTCACCTTGGAAGGTTTCGACATCGGCGAGCAGCGGACCAAAGACGTTCCGCCGGAATTGCTCGAAGAAGTGTTTGAGTTGAATATGGCGCTCGAAGAGATGCGTGGCGGCGACCATTCGGCGCGGCCGCAACTGGAGCAGGCGGAGAAGAATTTCACCGGGATGTTAGTCGAGACCGACCAACAGCTTCAGTCGCTTTTTGTACAGTTCGATGCTTCGCAATCTTTCGATGCTTCGCAATCTTTCGATGCTTCGCAGTCTAAAGACGCGCTGGCGCAGGTTCGTAACGTTTTGAATCGCCGCAAATACATCCAGAACCTTGTATCCGAAGTCGAGCGTACCTTGTCCCCCAATCCCCAAGCCCCAATCCCTGCTCTCTAACCATGGACATTGACTTCACCAGCACCGGCCACATCGTCGGCATCGATCTCGGAACAACCAATAGCCTGGTCGCCTTCATGGATCTCACTGGGCCGCGCATTATTCCTGGGGCCGATGGCGACAAGCTGGTTCCGAGCGTGGTTTCGATCCTGCCCGACGGTGGAATCGTGGTTGGCAACCCAGCGCGCGAGCTGCTTCTCACGCAGCCGGAACGCACGGTGTATTCGGTAAAGCGTTTGATGGGACGGGGGCTGGAAGACGTCAAGGACGAACTAAAGCTCTTTCCATTCCATGTGGCGGCGGGGAGCGAAGCGGTGATTCAACTTGAGCTCGGCGGTCGCAAGTACACGCCGCCTGAAATCTCGGCGATGGTGTTGCGCCAGTTGAAACAGAATGCCGAGGATTATTTCGGCGCGCCGGTGGACAAGGCGGTGATCACCGTGCCGGCTTACTTCAACGATGCGCAGCGGCAGGCCACCAAGGACGCGGGACGCATCGCGGGTCTTGAGGTGTTGCGTTTAGTGAATGAGCCGACCGCGGCGTCACTGGCGTACGGGCTCGATAAGCGCGAGAACGGCACCGTGGCCGTGTATGACCTGGGCGGCGGCACGTTCGACATATCGATCCTCAAATTGCACGACGGGATTTTCGAAGTGCTGGCGACCAACGGCGACACACACCTGGGCGGCGACGACATCGACAATCTGCTGCTGCGCATCGCATTGGAAGACCTCCAAAGCGAGTGGGGCGAGGATTTATCCCAAGACAACGAAGGCGTGCAGCGGCTGCGGCGCGCGGTGATCCAGGCTAAAGAGAAGCTCTCGTTTGTTCCGAGCGCGGCCATTGAGCTGGAATATCGTGGCAAGCATTATCAGCGCGAGATCACGCGCGAATTATTCGACAAGCTGATTACGCCTATCGTCGACCGGACCCTGGGGCCGTGCCGGGACTGCATCAAGGACGCGGGCGTGGGTGTGGATCAGATCGATGAAGTGGTGATGGTGGGCGGATCGACGCGCATTCCGCTGGTGCGCTCGGCGGTCGAAAACCTGTTTCGTTCCAAGCCGCACACCGAGCTGAATCCGGACGAGGTGGTTGCATTGGGCGCCGCGGTGCAGGCCGCGATCCTTTCTGGAACTGTCGACAACAAATTGCTGCTGGACGTGACGCCGCTTTCGCTGGGCATCGAGACCATGGGCGGTGTGGTGTCGAAGCTGATCCATCGCAATTCAACTATCCCGGCCAGCGCTACCGAGAATTTCACCACGGGCGTGGATGGGCAGACCAATGTTCTGATTCACGTGGTGCAAGGTGAGCGCGAACTGGTGAAGGATAACCGCAGCCTGGCGCGCTTCGATTTGAAGGGCATCGATCCGGTGCAGGCTGGGATTGCGCGCATCGAAGTACGCTTCCTGATCGATGCGAATGGCATTTTGAGCGTAACTGCGCGCGACCAGCGCACGGGCAAAGAACAGACGGTCGAGGTGAAACCTTCGTACGGCCTGACGGACGAGCAGGTGGAACAGATGATCCAGGAATCGTTCGAAAAGGCCGAGCAGGATTTTGCGGATCGCCAGGTCCGCGAACAGAGGGTTGAGGCCGACGCGATTCTGCTGGCGGTGGAGAAAGCCCGCAAGCATGCTGCTTATTTTGAGCTGGCCGAAGATGAGCGGGCGGCCATCGAGCAAGCGGTGCATGAGCTGCTTGTGGTGTACAACACGGATGACCATCATTTGATCGCGGCCAAGATCGAAGAAGTGAATCAAGCCACCATCAAGCTGGCTGAAAACATGCTGAAGGGAACCCAAACCTGATGCCGGGACTCACCTGGGACCATACCGAAAACATCGCGCTGGCGCTGCACGAGAAATTCCCCGATCTGGACCCCACGCACATCCGCTATACCGACCTGCACCAATGGATCACGGATCTGGCGGACTTCAAGGACGACCCCAAGGCGTCGACGGAAGGCAAGCTGGAAGCGATCCAGATGGCGTGGCTGGAAGAATACCAGGACAGCCAGGAGTAGGCGCGCTAAAATTAGCGTTTGAGTCAACCCACTCTCTTCGCAGAGCAGTTCCGCACCGCTCGCCCCGCCCGGCAAGTATATTGTCACCAGGAATTCCTCGATAAGCTCGCAGCCCGCCGCAATGAACCTGTGGGAAAGCGGGCCGCTCTGGTAATGCAGCGCATGTCGGTGGACATCGGCAGGCTGCACTACAAGGGAACCAGCGGAGTGAATCGCGGATGGCGGCGCTCGCGGCTGGGCGGCGGTTCAGGGTCGCACTTCTATGCGTGGTGGGCGCCGGCGGGCGCGGCGGCACTCAAACAAGACGACGGTTTTGACGCTCAGACAGAAGGCATCTTCTTGCGCGATATTCGTCACCACGACGATCACACCCCGCTGTCTCCAGGCGATTTAGCACACGACTATCTACCGTTGAGCGTAAGCGATCTGCGCGGCGACGAGTACGCACCCGAGCCATGGACTGCTTCACAAGCGCGCTTCGCTCGCAGCCGCGGCGTGGCGCGAATTCTCAAAGGTCATCCAGGGTCCGGCAAAACCACGGCGCTGCTGCACGCGGCCGATGCGTCGCAAGCCCCGCGCGTTTTATACCTGACGTTTTCCAACGACTTGGCGGCGCTGGCCCGCGATTATTTCGACCGGTTCTGTTCGGCCAGCCGAATGTTCACGGTGCTCACCTACCCAACGTTCGTGCGGCAGATGCTCGGCGTGCACGGAACAGAGAGCGATCCAGCCGAATCCCGCGCGCGGTTCCGGCGGGATCTCCTCAACTACCAGCGCTCGCTCGGCGCCTGGTCCAATAATATTGACGCGCTGTACGACGAAATGCATGCTCATCTAGTGGGCGCGGCGGTGCCGGAGACTTCGGGGCGCTTCCTCAAAGCTGAGAGTGTGCGATTGCCGGATAGCGCTTACCGCGCCCAACGGCCGCGCTACATAGGAACCGCTGCGGACAGCGTGATCGAGGCGGCGCGGCGATTGGACCGAGCTGGCGAAGGACCCTTGACCGATCGCTACTTCCCCGAACTTGCGCTGGCTTGGCGCGCCGCGCAAGCGCTGAGCAAAGGGTCCCACAAGATGGACGCCGATTTTTCGGACTACGGCTGCGTGGCGGTGGATGAGATCCAGGATCTTACGCCACTGGAGGTGTTCGTCGTTTTGGCTATGGGGCGGAACCTCAACGCGGGTGGACGCTACGCACCGGTTCTGCTAGCGGGGGATGAAGCGCAAACCGTCCGGGCTACAGACTTTGAGTGGGCCTGGCTGAACGATATGATCCACACCACCCTCGGCCAGCCGCAGGAATTCAAGCTGTCGGTGAATCTGCGGAGTCCGCGCCGCATCGCCGACGTGGTGAATCGGGCATGGGATTTCTACGATTACCTGCACAAACAGGACCGGCCTTCCGGAACCGGTTATGCCGAAATCGACGACGATTCGCCGGATCAGGTTTTGTACGCCGCCGTTCCCGTGGTCGAGCTGCAGCCGCTTTTATTGGATTTGGGCCAGCGTGAAGGGCTGGCGCTGATCGCGTTCGACAAAACGACCCTGCCCGCGGACGCCCTGCCTTTCGTGCTCTCGCCGGCGGAGGCCAAAGGGCTGGACTTCCATTCGGTCTGCGTGGTGAACGGCGGCTCGCTTTTGCGCCGCATCGTGGATGATCGGAAGCATTCCGCAAGCCATGCGGCGGCCGATACGCTGGCAAAACGACTGGCGATCGATCAGCTTCGAGTGGCGCTTTCGCGGCCCACCGAGCGGCTGCTTTGGGTGGACACCTCGCCCGTCGGCGCCACGGTTCACGAAGTCAGCCAATTGCTTCGTTCACCCGCCGAGATCGCGTTGCTCCCCATGACCTGGGAAGCGTTGCGCACTTGCCTCGAGGAAGAAGAGCTGGAGATTGAGGAGCGGCTGCAGCGCTGCCAGCGAGATGCGCGGCAGTTGGTATCGGTGAAGCCCGATCTGGCATGGTCCCGCGCGCAGCAGGCCGTGTCGCTGCTGGGGACGCCCGGGGATCTGATGTGCGTGACCGATGTCCAGACTCGCCAAACCGCCTATCTCACCTTGTGCGAAGTCGCGTTTCAACTGGCGATCCGCAAGAAAACTTTGTCTCCGGAACTCGGCCGGTTGGATTTGTACGATCAAGCCTCCGCAGCGGCTCGCGGGGCCGGGAGGTTTCTCCTCGCCAATACGCTGCTCGGGATCGGCGCGGCTGAACGCACGCATGGAACAGAGCGTGTCAATTGCATTGCGCAGGCCATACAGCAGGTGGCGGAAGCTCGGGAGCAGCTACCCGCGTGGCTTATCGTGGAGATCACCTTGAGAGCAGACGCCTGGCTGAATGAATTGGGCCGACACCTGGAAGCGGGGGACAATCCTCTGCTTGCGCAGCGGATCTTGCCGCCGTTTTTCGACGCCCTTGGTTTCCCCGACGCGCAGGCGCGCAAGGATCGGTTGGCGCAACGCGCGGTGCAAATCCTGATCAAGAATCGGAGGCACGTTCAGGCTCTTACGATATTAGAGAGCTTGCCGGAGGCCAAGCCGAAGCTGGCCGCGGAATGTTATGAAGAGACCGGCCAATTCGCGAAAGCCGCGGCGATCTATGTGGAGCTTGGGGAGCGTGACAAGGCGCTACGATGCTATCGCTCCGTCCCCGATTTCGGAGCGGCGCTCAGCCTGGTGCGGCAGATGGAGGGCCACGCGGCGCGGCCTTCGTTGGAATGGCTGGCGGAGTTGGATGCGGTGATCACCCGGCGTCCGGAGAACTTTAATCGCGCCATGACAGCGCCCGAGAAGAGACTGTTGGAAGGGATGTTGGAGCGCGGTCTGGGCGTCCAACGCCGGAAGCCGGCCGTTAAGAAGGCGGCACCCAAGGCGTCGCAGAAGAAGGCTGCCCCGAAGCGAATACCGGGCAGACGCAAACCGGATCCGCTTTTTTAGCTAAGTCCATTCAGTTTCTTACATAGTAGAGCTGTGCTAGACTATAAAAGTCGCAGTCTAACCCAGGAAAATCTGAATGCCGAAGCTGAAAACACATAAAGGTGCGTCCAAACGGTTCAAGAAGACCGGGACGGGCAAGGTGGTTCGCCATCATTCGTTTGCCCGGCATATCTTGACGTCCAAGACGCGCGCGCGTAAGCGCAAGCTGAAGCATAGCGTGGTGGCCGATGAGACGGACCAGGCTAAGCTGAAGCGCATGATCCCGTACTAAGTACGAATGTTGTGTGGAACGGCGCCGCACGTGCCGTGACCGCCAGCAAAATTTAACTCAGGAGTAAAAACGTGCCGAGAGTAAAACGCGGAACCAACCGCAGAGATTATCGTAAGAAGACGCTCGCCAGGGCGTCGGGCTACTTTCTCACCAAGAGCAAGCTGAATCGCGCGGCGCAGGAAGCCGTCGAGAAGGCTCTAAAGTATGGATTTGTCGGGCGGCGCCGCAAGAAGCGCGAGTTCCGTTCGCTATGGATCGTCCGGATTGGCGCGGCTTGCCGTACGGGCGACATTTCCTACAGCAAATTTATCAATGGCCTGAAGAAGGCGGGCATCGAGCTGAATCGCAAGATTCTGGCTGACATGGCCGCGAACGACGGCGCTGCTTTTTCGGCGCTGGTTGAGAAAGCCAAGGCCGCCCACGCCGGTTCATAATAATAAAGTATGAACGCCGCACAACCGGAACTCGATTCGCTCGGTCATCTGGAGGAGCGCATCACGCGGGCGGTGGAGTTGGTGACCAGCTTACGGGCGGAAAAGTCGGGCCTGGAGTCACAATTGGCGGCGGCAATCGCCGAACGGGACGCCGTCCGGCAGGAGTTGGACGAACTGCGCAGCGAGCGGAAACAGGTGCGGACGCGGATCGAGAAGCTGCTCGGGCAGATGGATCTATTGAGCGGCGCGTAGGATGTCCGCACGCAGGAGTGCGTGCGTCACACGAGTGCGTGCGCTACACATCCGTGTCCTCCACAAAGCGCCGTCTTGCGCGATTTCACTTCGGAGCGCAAAGGGCGATGGGTGCCCGTCTTGCGCGATTTCAGGAAAGATGACAAGCTAAAGCCATGCCTAACACGGAACCGGTCCGTGTCACTATCTTCAACCAGACGTATTCCTTGGTTGCTCCCGAGGAGCCGGGCCGGATCGAACATCTGGCCCAAAAAGTAGACGATTTGATGTCCTCCATCGCCGTACGCGCCGGGAACATCGATGCCACCCGCGCGGCCGTGCTGGCGTGCCTGCACCTGGCCGACGAGTTGGAGTCGCTGGAGCGGCGCCTGGCGAACCTTAAAGACAACGTGGATCACAAGGCGCGCGAGTTCACTATATTGCTGGACGAAGCAATGAGCGGCGAGCCGGTAGCGGACTAGTAAATCCGCTCCTGCTTGCGCAGATTACCGAACGAACCGACATTGGCGATCGAAAAAGAGAGCCGGTATTGCGTGTCGTCGCGGACGCCGAAGTTATAGCGGCGATATTCGACGCTAAATCCGCAACAGTCAGTGTTATACGTAATCTCGGTGGTGGCGAAGTCCAGGACGTGACGGTCGAGGTCGTAAAAGACATTGAGGGCCGCATTCCAGCCTTTGCGGTTTTGATTGCCGACCGCCATAAGAAGATTGATTTGATCGTTGGGAGCGGTGACCACCGGGTCTGGCCGCACGTCGGTGTGTCCCAGCGCAAAGAAATACTTCGACAACCGGATATTCCCGTTGAAGCTGCTATTGGTGATGCGGCCTAATAGCGGATCGTAATCCACTCGCCACTCGAAGCCCAACACGTGCTGGAAGCGCAGAATGGAGACGATCGGAGAATAGTTACGGGGGCCGTCCAGAAAATCGAACCCATCCAGATCTTCGGTGGATTGCAGTACGTTGCGCTGGCCGGGAATGGCCGCGCCGCCGAAGGTGGGGTCGAAATAACGGCTCTGGGCTACCTCCCAGCTCATCACCTCGTTGACGTTGCCGTTTTTGTCCTTAACGAACAGGCGATTGGTGAGCGAGAAAGTCACCTGGTCGGTGTCGTTCATCAGGTCGTTCTCATCGAAGCGCATGATGTCGTTGAAATTGGTGATGCCACCGACCAATTTATAGTCGATGCGCGGTTCAATGACGTGCTTCACTTTGTCTCCGCCCAGCCATTTGGGCGATTGAAAGATTCGCTCGAAAGACGGCGGGATGAGGTGCAGGTTCAGCTCACGGGCGCTGCGCAGAAAACCCTTGTCGATCACCTGCGCTTGCGCGTTCGGCAAATCTTCAATCTGGTCGCTGTAGTCCGTTTCGCGGATGGCCGCGCTGGCGGTGAGGTTGAAGTTGGCAAAGTGAAAGGCGGTGGTAACCTCCGGATAGACGTCCACCCGGCTAACGAATCGGGGGGTCTGGTACTCGGGCTGCGTGCGGTCCAGAAAGCCGGCGCTGCTGTTCAGCGAAAACCAAATCGGAAGCACGCCTCCCAGGATTTGCCGGTCGCGGCTCAGAAACTCTGCCATGGGCAGTTTCTTGATCACGATGGTGTCGCCGGGGGTCGCGTTTTCATACTCCTCGTCGCGGTCGGCCACGATGTCGAACGCATAACTCGACCAATGTTTGATTACAAATCCAACCGAATGCGTTTCCGAAAAGATGGTCTCGTGGAAAGACTGGCTGAAGGCTTCGCGGAAAAGGAAGGAACTCAACTCGTCTAGATGCACGCGGGCCGTCCAGCCGTCGCCCAAATCGGAGTGGCCGTCGAAAGTGAATTCCTCGCCGCCCTGTTTCTGGATCTGGCCGTTTCCGACATTGATGCCGCGATCTTGAACCGCGTACACGTTGAGATAGAAATCGGTGCCGGGCGTCACTTTGCCGCGCATCTCCAGCGTGTGCGCGGGACCTCGCAACGTGAAATATTGAATGCGATAAAGAGCATCGTAGCTGCGGGAGATGGCCCAATAGTAGGCCAGACCGAACATTTCACCGTAGGTGGAACTGTGCCCGATGTTGGGGGTGAGAAAGCCGCTCTGGCGCGGGAGCACCTTCAACGATTTGTAATAGGCGGGGAAATAGAATATCGGCACTCTCTTGATGCGTAATACGGCGTGATAGGTGATGGCGCGATTGCCGGGAAAGATATCGAATTTAGTGGCCGTGAGACGCCACCAAGGCTTGGGAACCTTGCAATCGGTTACGAATCCCTCGTGGATGATGTATTTTCCCTCGGTCCGCTCGCCCCATTTTCCTTCGAAATAAAAAGGATTGTTGGTGGTGAGCAGGCCGGGGCGCGCGATAACCTTGGTTTCCGAAGTGCCGCGCACGTTGTAGAAGATGCCCGTCTCGGTGTTGACGTTGTAGGTGGCGCGGTCGCAATTGACTTTGGTGCCGTCCTCGAAGTTTTCGTAGCGGACGTTTCCCCAGGCTTCCACGTCGCCGGTATTGTAGTTGTAATCCACGGCGTCGGCATCCATCTTTTTGTCCATGCTTTCCAGGTGGACGTGGCCGCGCGCGTGACGCAGGTCGCCATCCGATTCCTGGTTATCGGAATCGAGCGTGTATTCGTCGATGCCGGGAGCGCCCGGGCGTGGCAATTTCAGCCGCTGGTCCGGATTGGCTGCGTTAGGGACCGGTGCAGCGGGAGCCTGGAGCGTGGTAGGCGGCGGGGGTGGAGGTTGCCGGGCGAACAGGACGGGCGAAGCGAGTAAACAAACGGTTACACCGGCTGCCAGGCCCCAATAAAGTTCGTGACATTTTCGACCAAATATGTTACGAAGAAAGATAACCTGTTTTGTCAGGTTCTGACGGGGAGGTTTGCCCGCGCATGCTACCGAACGAGGCTTCAAGCGAAAACCGTAGCATGGATGTTCGGATGTCCGCAACCGGAACTTTTGGAATACGCTGTGGCTGGCGGGCAACAGGCGCTTTTTGCAAGCGGGTTTTCTTGAATAAAGGGGTGTTTTGATGGAATGCCGATACTGCCAAGCCGCGAACGCTAACGACGATCATCGCTGCCGGCGCTGCGGCCGGCGTTTGCGCATGGGCCCGGTTTATACCGGTTCCTCCGCGGCAGCACCGGTATTGCAATATGAAGCTTCAACTGCCACGCATCGCGAAGCTTCGCCCGCCATGCATCGCGCGCCCGAGCCGAGCGCGCCGCGACGCCCGATTACCTATCAACCTTCGCTCTTCACGTCGCGCGAGCTGCCGCTGGTGGTTCAATTCGAAACCATCGCTCCGGATTCTGTCCAGCCCGCCCCGCGCAAGGCGCAGACCTCGACACCACGCCAGCGCCGGCGCAAGGTGATTCCCGGCCAACAGGCTCTGGAGTTCAGCCAGGCGGGGCGATCGCCACAAGCGGCGGACGGAGTCATTTATTGCGATGCTCCGGTTGCAATCCCCGCGCATCGCGCGATGGCGGCTGCTCTGGACGGCAGCATTATCGTAATGGCGCTGGGTGTTTTCGGGGTGGTTTTCCACCTCGCGGGTGGGGCGTTCATATTCAATGCAAAAACTGCTCCCGCGTTTCTGGGAGTGGCGGCCGGCGTGGTGATCTTTTACCGATTGTTGTGGTGCCTGGCGAACGGCGATACCGTGGGCCAGAAGTGGACTCGCTTGCGGCTGGTGAATTTCGACGGCCAAGCGCCCACGCGCTCGCAAAGGCTTTATCGCACTGCGTCGGGTTTCTTGAGCCTGATGGCTGGGGGGATCGGATTGCTGTGGGGCCTGGTGGACGAAGAGACGCTCACCTGGCACGATCATATTTCGAAGACCTTTCCGACGCCGGTGGGCTAACGCCGCTGGCGTGGTTCAACGGCAGGGCTCGACGATGGCGGACATGGATCCCTTGCTCTGAATCATCCGTGGGTCCGCTCCATAGGCGTGGATCTGGTCCCGCCCGAATTCGGCGGCCGGCAACTCGCAAGTCATGACGATGGTGCGGCCGGTATTATCCACCTCGACGGCGTGATTCCAGGCGTCCTGGGCCGAGAGAGCGAACAGGTTTTCCAGCATTTCCACAACGTAGTCGTAAGTGTGCTCCGCGTCGTCCAGCAACACGACGTTGTAGACAGGCGCTTGCCGATCGAGATTTTCCTGCCTCGTTCCCGGTGAGGCGATGGTGGCCATGGCTGTTTTTATGATACCGGCAGAGGGGTGGTATCATGAAACAAGAAGGGGGCGCAACGGATTCGACGGGATTGAATCGTTGTGGGAAGGCGTGCCGGGTTCCGAGCTCCCGTAAAACGATCGGAAAACCAGAACTGCCAATCAACAGTTCGCATACGCTGCTTAATTAATTAAGTAGCCGCCCCGGGTGCTGGGCCTTGACGGTATCCAAGGGGCGTCATTTTCAAGGATTGGGCCGAGAGCTTCTGCTCGGAGCAGCAGGCTGACGACAATCGGGCTAAGCCGCCGTTTTCTTGCCGGTTCTAATGCGGCGGCCGACAACAACCGAATCGGAAACGCACGTAGTTCTTTTCACGGCGGGCTTTTTCGGACGCGGGTTCGACTCCCGCCGCCTCCACCAATTTATTTTCATAGACTTATAGCCGATCTGGCGGCTTGGGTGTAATGTCCTGCAATCCCACCCAAGATGGCTCTCCAGCTTAACCGACGCGCATGGGGAGTTCTGCGAGTGGTCGAAAGTGCGCCGCGCGCGGAGAAGTTTCGAGCGGAGATTCGCTAGACAAAATTCCTCGTGGGCATGACGGTTTCACCGACGCCTTTTCGTATAGGGAGGTGACAGGAGAGCCGCTCGTGATCCAACGAGGAACCTATCGCAGCATGCTGCTGGTGCTGATCGCAGCTATCCAGACGACCGCTTGGGCGCAAGAACCCAACAGTTGGACAACGGGCGCCAACATGCCGACGGCGGTTCAATGCCCTGCCACCGGCGTGATTGGCGGCACAGTGTACGTAGTCAGCGGACTCAGCAGCAGTGCGCAAGTTACGTTAAACCAGATTTACGACCCAACGGCCAACATCTGGACGATGGGGGCGCCAGTGCCGACCGCAAGGGTTTGCCCCGCCGGAGCTGTGGTCAGCAATATTTTCTATGTCATTGGCGGAAAGCTGAATGGCAACCAGCTGAAAGTGGTAGAAGCCTACGATCCTGCCACTGACACGTGGTCCACGAACTACTCGCCCATGCCGACCGCAAGAGACAGCCTTAAAGCCGTGGCGAACAACGGAATCATCTATGTGATTGGGGGCTTGGCGCCGGGTTTGGGCCGGTGACACCCAGCATTCCGGCAGGGCAGATTGTTCAGCAGGCGAACACGCTCGCGTCAAAGTTTGAAATGTCGATTGGCGGAACGCCGGCCACGGTGACTTACGACGGGCTGGCTCCGAGCGCGATTCTTAGCGACGCGTGGCCAAAACCGCTCCCAGCCAAACGCCGAAGTATCCGACGATCACGCTGCCCGTCACGTAAAACAGGCCCACCCAGCGCGCGCCATCGCGCACTGTGCGATAGGTCTCGTATTCGAAGCTGGAAAATGTGGTGTATCCGCCGAGCACACCGACCACCAGGAACAAGCGCCAGTTGGGATGGGGCTGCCAGCGTTCGGTGAGCAACGTCATCAAGACGCCGATGAGGAACGATCCCGTGACGTTGATCACGAACGTGCCGAGCGGAAAACGGCCGCCGTACTTGGCCATGATCCACGTGCCTGCCAGATGGCGAGCCAATCCGCCAAGCCCGGCGCCAGTTAGGACGGCGAGATATTTGTCCAAGCGCGCTCATCTCCTTCGACGTTTTTTGGTGGCTTGCTGGAGGGGGGTTGCCAACACACCCACAGCGAGGCCACTGTAGGAGTCATTGGCCATCGAGGGACCGCCCGAGAGGACGGTGCGGGACGGCATTGAGCGGACTCCACCGCTTACTGCTCTTCCAAGATCATTGTAGCTGCTGGAGCGCCCAGAGCGCTTGTTCGGCCACCAGCGGATTCTCGAACGCGGCCAGGTGTTCCAACGGCTCGCGAAACTTTTCGAGGCCGCTGTTGCCCATCGCGATAGCAACATTGCGCAGAAATCCCGCGTACATGGCCCGCTGGATAGGGCTGCCACGAAAGCGCGATTGGAAATCGTCTTCGGTCATCCTGGCCATCTCTTCCAGCTGGGGCGCAAAATGGCGAGCCTCAAACGCGGGCTCCTGGGCCACCGGCGCGCGCATGTTCCAGGGGCAGACGTCTTGGCAGATATCGCAGCCGAATATGTGTTGGCCGATGCCCGCCCGCATCTCCTCGGGCGCCGCACCGTGCAGTTCGATCGTGAAGTAGGGAATGCAGCGCCGGGCGTCGATTTCGTAGCCGTGAGCAGCAATGGCCTGCGTGGGACACGCATCGATGCAACGCGTGCAGGTTCCGCAGCGGTCGGGCGGTGGACCGTCGGATTCCAGTTCGAGCGAAGTGACGATCTCGCCCAGGAAAACCCATGAGCCGATTTCCTGATTGATCAGGCAGGTGTTCTTGCCAATCCAGCCGAGGCCGGCTTCGCGCGCATAGGAGCGTTCCAGCAACGGCGCCGTGTCCACGCAAATCTTATATTCGTGATCGGCGCCCAGCTTCCTGGCCAGCTGCTCCAAACCCCGGCGCAGCACGTCGTGATAATCCTCGCCCCAGGCGTAGCGCGAGATCCAGCCGATGCCTTCTTTACTGATTTCCGTGGAGCGCGGCTGGGCGCTGTTATAGAGCTTGCCAACGCAAATGATGGAGCGCGCGCTCGCAAGCAAGAGCTTGGGGTCGGTTCTGACGGCCGCCCTACGGTCAGCCAGATAGCCCATGGCGCCCGCCATTCCGCGGTCTACCCAATCCAGATAGCGCCGGCTGTCGTCGGGCAGCGGCTCGGCAACGGCGATGCCGGCGAGCTCGAAGCCGCACTCGCGGGCCAGGCGCTTGATTTCGATTGCCCTCACGAGTCCATCATATGTAGAAGGGAGAGTGAATGCAGATAGGCGGGCTGAAGACCATCCTTGTCAAGGAAGGACATGAGCAGGAGTTCGAAACACTGTTGCGCGAGCTTCGTGCGGCGATACGCGATGGCGAGCCGGATTGTTTGTACTATTCGCTGCTCAAATCGGGGACGAATCCACGCGCTTATATTGTGGAAGAACAGTACCGCAATGAAGCGGCAGCATTCGATCTGCATCAAACCTCGCCTTACGGGAAGATCTACTTTCCGAAGATCCGCGCGATTTTGGAAAGCATTCAGGTTGAGTATTTCGACGTGATTGTTCCGTGAGCGGGGGCGAGGCGGGTACACTGGTTCTTTACCCATGAAGCTGAATAGCTACACCATCACACAGGGCAAGGACCGTGCTCCGGCACGCGCGTTCCTGAAAGCCATTGGCCTCACCGACGAGGACATGAAGAAGCCGTGCATCGGCATCGCGAATACCTGGATCGGCACCATGCCGTGCAATTTCAAGTTGCGCGAGCTGGCGGTCGACGTCGCCGAAGGCATCCGGCAAGCTGGCGGCACGCCGATGGAGTACAACACTATCGCGATCAGCGACGGCATCACCATGGGCACCGAAGGGATGAAGGCGTCGCTCGTGAGCCGAGACCTCATCGCGGACTCGATTGAGCTGGTGGCGCGCGGCCATATGTTCGACGGCATCGTCGCGCTGGTGGCGTGCGACAAAACCATTCCGGGCGCGGCCATGGCGCTGCTGAGGCTGAATACGCCAGCGCTGATTTTGTATGGAGGGTCCATTCTGCCGGGCCGTCATAACGGGCGCGATCTGACCATTCAGGACGTCTACGAAGCCGTGGGTGCGAATTCGGCGGGCAGGATGTCGGACGAGGAGTTCCTGGCGATCGAGAACTCGGCTTGTCCCGGCGCGGGCGCGTGCGGCGGCCAGTTTACGGCGAACACCATGGCGACGGTCATGGAACTGATCGGCCTGTCGCCCCTGGGGACGGCTGCGGTACCGCAAGTTGACGCTCGCAAGCACGGTGTTGCGGCGCGTTGTGGGCGGCTGATCCTGGATCTGGTGAAGAATAATCTGCGGCCGCGCGACATCGTGACGCGCAAGGCCATCGACAATGCCATAGCGTCGGTAGCCACCACCGGCGGCTCCACCAATGCGGTGCTGCATCTGTTGGCAATTGCTCGCGAAGCCGGAGTTCCGCTCGGCATCGACGATTTCCAGACCATCAGCGAGCGCACCCCTCTGTTGGTGGATCTGAAACCGGCGGGCAAATTCGTGGCGGTGGACGTCGACAAAGCGGGCGGCATTCCGGTGATCGCTCAGCGGCTGGTGGAAGGCGGGTACGCCGACGGATCGGCCATGACGGTGACTGGCCGGACGCTCGGCGTCGAAGCGGCAGAAGCCAAGGAAACGCCCGGCCAAGAGGTAATCCATCCGCTCGACAAACCGATCAAGAAGAGCGGCGGATTGGTGATTCTGCGCGGATCGCTCGCGCCCGATGGGTGCGTGATCAAGGTGACTGGGATCGAGCGCAGCGAACAGCGCGGCCCGGCCCGCGTGTTTGAAACTGAGGAAGCGGCCATGGCGGCAGCCACCAGCGGGAAAATTCACGCCGGCGACATCGTGGTGATTCGCTACGAAGGGCCGCGCGGAGGGCCGGGAATGCGCGAGATGCTAGGGGTGACCAGCGCGATCGTGGGCGCCGGGCTATCCGAGAGCGTCGCGCTTCTTACCGATGGACGGTTCAGCGGGGCCACGCGCGGATTCTGTGTGGGCCATGTGGCGCCGGAAGCCGCAGTCGGCGGGCCGATCGCCGCGGTTGAGGAAGGCGACACCATCCACATCGATATCGCAAATCGCACCATCAATCTGGAAGTGCCCGAAAAAGTGGTGCGAGAACGGCTCGCTAAATGGAAAGCGCCCGAGCCGCGTTACCGCTCGGGCGTTTTCGCCAAATACGTTGCTTTAGTGGGATCGGCTTCCGAAGGGGCGCTTACGACGCCTGCGTAGATGCGGGCGTTGCCACATGGGCGTCCAGCATCTTCTGCACGTCGGTCTTGCCGACGGCTCCAACCTTCTGCTCCACCACCTTGCCGCCTTTGAACAGCAGCAGCGTCGGAATGCCGCGCACGTTGTAGCGCATGCTGGTGGCGCCGTTTTCGTCCACGTTCAGCTTGCCCACTTTCACGCGGCCGGCATAAGCCTCCGCGATGGCGTCGATGGTCGGCGTCATCATGCGGCACGGCCCGCACCACTCCGCCCAAAAGTCCACCAGCACCGGGGCGTCGGAGTTCAGTACATCCTTATCCCAGCCCGCATCCGTAAACGTCAGTGTATTCGCACCAGCCATAACTTGCTTTTCGCTCCCCTCACAATTGATGTAGTAACCGGTTAAAAGGATTCAACCCGCTCTAAGCCGCCGGTACAAGTCTACATACTCGCCGGCCGAGGCACTCCAGGAGAAGTTTTTCTCCATGCCGAACCGCATCCTCAGCGTCCAACTCTCCATATTCTGGAAGGCCTTCAGGGCTTGCCGCACAGTTTCTAATAATGCATCGCCAGAATAGTCGCGAAACTTGAATCCGGTACTATCGTCAATGGTATCATCGAGGCCGCCCGTTGCGCGCACCACAGGGACGGTCCCGTACTTGAGGCTGTAAATCTGGTTCAAGCCGCAGGGTTCATAGCGGCTCGGCATGAGAAACATGTCGGCTCCGGCCTCGATGCGGTGCGACAAACCGGTGTCGTAGCCTACCCGCAGGCCCACCTTTCGGGGATAGTCCTCAGCCAGCGCGCGGAACATGGTTTCGTAGGGCAGATCGCCCGATCCCAGCACCACCAGCTGCACGTCTTCCTGCATCAGCCGCGCGGCGGCGTCGGCCAGGATGTCGAAGCCTTTTTGGGCGGCGAAGCGCGAAATAATGGCTAGCAGAGGACGGTCCGGATCGTCGGACGGCAGGCCGTACTCCGCCAGAAGCGCCTGTTTGCACGCGCGTTTTCCGGAAAGGTCGCTAGCTGAGTAGTTTTGCGCCAGCGCCGGATCGCGCTCGGGATTCCACTCGTTGTAATCCACGCCGTTGACGATCCCGGTGATGGGGCCGTGGCGGCGCAGGAACCCGTCCAAACCAAATCCGTATTCCGATGTTTGAATCTCGCGCGCATAGCCTCGGCTGACGGTGCTGCTCGCGTGGCTAAAGCCGATGCCCCCTTTCAGGAAATTGACACGGCCGAAAAACTCCAGTTGATCCGGGTTCAGCAGACGTGAATCGAGCGCGATTTGGGGCAGCACTTCCGCAGGGAACAGGCCCTGATACCCCAAGTTGTGAATGGTGAGCAGCGTCTTGACCCCGAGAAACGTTGGATCGCCGCTAAAATGTTCGCGTAGATAAACCGGAGTCAGCGCCGCCTGCCAGTCGTGCAGGTGCAGGATATCGGGCCGGAACAGATGCCGCGCCACGCCAATGGCGGCCATCGAAAGCACGGCGAAGCGCAGATGGTTATCCGAAAAATCGCCGGCCGGAGTGCCGTAGATCCCAGCGCGATCGTAGAGCGGGGGGCACTCGACGAAATAGTACGTAACACCGCGCTCGGTGCATGCCCGGATATCCACCATGTAGCCGGGGCCAACGGGAATCCATAGACTCCGGTAAGCGTCGCGCGTGGCGCGCGGATAATGATTTTCGCGATACGCGGGCAGCACTACGGCCATTTGTTCACCGCGCTCGGCCAGGGCGGCGGGCAGCGCGCCTAAAACATCGGCCAGTCCACCTGTTTTTGCGAAGGGCGCGGCTTCGGAAGCCACCATCAGGATGTTCATGCGTGCGGGATATTCATGTCCTTATGAACCGCGTCCAGAACGCCGTTGATGAACGCCACCGACTCTTCGCCCGAAAACTGCCGCGCCAGTTCCAGCGCTTCATCAATCACCACCGCGGCCGGCGTATCCTGGCGGCTCATCTCATAGATGCCGAGGCGCAGGATGTTGCGATCCACGACGGGCATGCGCTCCAACTTCCAGCGCGCCGATTTCCCGGCGATGCGCTGGTCGATGTCCGCCGCCATTTGCGAGGCGCCCCGGGCCAGCTCTTCCATGAACGCATCTCGCCCCGAGGCCAGCTCCTCGCCGGACTCGTCATCCTGCTCTTCCATCTCTTGTTCCATGGGCTCATGCTCCATGGACCCGGCTGCAATTTTGTCCGCGTCGAGCGTGTCGTAGAACGCGCGAATCGCCTCGTCAACCGGGCGCTTGGTCATGTCCCATTGATAGAGCACTTGCAGTGCGCGCTGGCGTGATCGGTGACGGGCCGCCATCTGAACCTATTTTCGCAGCCCGCGAATCAGGTTGGCCATCTGGATGGCTGTGACGGCGGCGTCGTAGCCCTTGTTGCCATGTTTTCCGCCCGTGCGATCGTTGGCCTGCTCCACCGTATTCGTCGTCAGTACACCGAGCGCCACTGGGATGCCGGTTTCCAGCTGCACCGCCATCAGGCCACTGGCTGCTTCGCCGGCCACGAAGTCGAAGTGCGGCGTATCGCCACGGATCACAGCGCCCAGCGCGATGATCGCATCCGGCTTATTGGCTTCAGCCACGGCCTTGGCCGCCATCGGCAGTTCCCAGGCGCCAGGCACCTTCATGATCTGGATGTCGGCAGCGGCCGCGCCACCCCGCTCTAAAGCGTCCAAAGCACCTGTCAGCAAGCGGTCCGTGATGAAACTATTGAATTGCGCGCACAGCACGGCAAACTTGAATCCACCCGCGTCAAAATGCTCTTCTATCGGTTTTCCTTCGGTCACTTGGAGTGGATCGCGGAAGACATATGGGATACTTGAGTTTCAGGCCTCATTCTACCGCATGGATCCCGCTTTCATCCGGAATTTCTCTATCATCGCGCACATCGATCACGGCAAGTCGACGCTGGCCGACCGCCTGCTCGAAGCCACCGGCGCGCTCCAGCAGCGCGAAATGATGGAGCAGGTGCTGGACACCATGGATCTGGAGCGCGAGCGCGGCATTACCATCAAAGCCCATGCGGTGCGCTTGAATTACACAGCCGCCGACGGCCAAACGTATCAGCTCAATCTCATCGACACGCCGGGGCACGTCGATTTCACTTACGAAGTCTCCCGGAGCCTGCAAGCCTGTGAAGGCGCGCTGCTGGTGGTGGATGCGTCGCAAGGGGTGGAAGCGCAGACCCTGGCCAACACCTACCTGGCGTTGAATCACAATCTGGAAATTATTCCGGTGATCAACAAAATCGATCTGCCGTCGGCGGAGCCCGAGAGAATCCGCGAACAGATCGAGCAGTTGATCGGGCTGCCCGCCGAGGATGCGATCCTGGTGAGCGCCAAGCAAGGCGTCGGGATTAAGGAAGTGTTGGAGGCTGTGGTGCGCCTGGTGCCCGCGCCCAAAGGCTCGCCCGATGCGCCGCTGCGAGCGCTGATTTTCGACTCGTGGTTCGATCCTTACCGCGGCGTGATCATCCTGGTTCGCGTGGTGGACGGAACACTGCGAGTGGGGCAGAAGATCAAGCTATGGGCCACCGGAGCCATTTGCGAAGTGGATGGCGTGGGCTACCAATCGCCCAAGCCGGTGCCCTGCGACGAGCTTTCCGCGGGCGAAGCCGGCTTCCTGTTTGCGAATATCAAGACCGTTTCCGACGCGCAGATCGGCGACACCGTGACGAGCGTTGAAAATCCCGCGTCTGAGCCGCTGCCCGGCTTCCAGGAAATCAAGCCAATGGTGTTCGCCGGGCTCTATCCGGTGGAATCCCACGAGCACGGCAGGCTGCGCGAGGCGCTCGAAAAACTGCGCCTGAACGACAGTGCGTTTAACTTTGAGCCGGAGAACTCGGTGGCGCTCGGATTTGGTTTTCGTTGCGGATTTCTCGGACTCTTGCATCTGGAGATCATCCAGGAGCGGCTGGAGCGCGAGTTTCAGATCGACCTGATCACCACCGCGCCGGGCGTGCGCTACAAAGTGACCGCGTTGAATGGGGATCTGATTGAGGTTTACAATCCAAGCAAGTTCCCGGACCCCTCGGCTATCAAGCAGATTGAAGAGCCTATTATCGACGCCACGGTCATCACGCGCGAGGAATATGTCGGCGAGATCCTGAAGCTGCTGGAAGAGAAGCGCGGTACGCAGAAGAAGTTCGAGTATATCGGCACCGGGCGCGTGCTGTTGCTATACGAACTGCCGCTGAACGAGATCGTGCTCGATTTCTACGACCGGCTGAAATCGGCGTCGCGAGGTTACGCGTCGCTCGATTATCACCTGGCTGGTTATCGCGTCTCGCCGATGGTGAAGCTGGACGTGTTGGTGGCTGGCGATCCCGTAGATGCGCTGTCCATGATCGTTCACAAGGAATTTGCTTATGAGCGCGGGAAACTCCTCATTGAGCGGCTGCGCAAGCTGATCCCCCGGCAAATGTTTGAAGTGGCCCTGCAAGCGGCCATCGGCAACAAGGTGATTGCGCGCGAAACCATCAAGGCCATGGGGAAGAACGTTTTGGCGAAGTGCTACGGCGGCGACATATCGCGCAAGCGCAAGCTGCTCGAAAAGCAAAAAGAGGGCAAGAAGCGGATGAAGAGGGTAGGCAAGGTGGAGATCCCTCAGGAGGCTTTCCTGGCGGTCCTGAAGGTGGGCGGCGGGGAAGACGGCTAGCCAGCCATACCGGAGTATGGTAGTATGGCTGTATGCCGAGCCGAAAGATGACCTTCAGCCTCCCGGACGATGTCGCGTCCACCTTTACCCGGCGGGTTCCCGCACGCGACCGGTCGCGCTATGTTGCAGATGCCATCGCCGAAAAGCTCGCAGAGCGCGACAAGCGGCTGATTCAAGCTTGCGAAATCGCAAATCAAGATCCTGACCTGAGAGAAATCGAGCGGGATTTCGACGCTATAGTCGATGCAATGCCGGAACCTTGGGAAGACCTCAGCCGGTCAGATGCCCCGGCGCGGTGAGATCTGGTGGGCGAATCTGGATCCGACGGTCGGTTCTGAGATCGCGAAAACGCGGCCCTGCCTGGTCGTCAGCAACAGCGTGGTGAATGAGCACCGCCGAACGGTAGTGGTCGTTCCGCTCAGCAGTTCGCCGCGCGCCGCCCCTCCCGTGACAGTTGGCGTCACGTGTTCGGGGCACCAGGCTGTTGCGGTGATCGATCAGGTCCGGGCTATTGCGAAGGAGAGGTTGGTGCGCCGAATCGAACTACTGAGTGCACAGCATTTGGGAGCGGTAGAAGATGCACTTCGCGAAATCCTCGAACTCGCTTAGCGGCGACGACCTTCCCTTTGAGCATTACTCGCTCCGGCATCGCGCGATCGCCTGGATCAGCCAAAATCTTTTTGATCGCTTCACCTACACCGTCCGCCATGGATTGATTCACGGCATGCAGCGCAAAGGCGGATTAGGCTGGATGCCGGCCGGCGCAGCGAACAAAGAACAGTTGTTTTGGCGTGATCTGCCGCTGGACGGATTGGTAATTTACGATGTCGGCGCTTTCCACGGCATTCTGACGCTGTTCTTCGCCGCGCGTGGCGCGCGTGTGGTCGCCTATGAGCCGAACGAGATGAATCACGCACGTTTGATCGAGAATATTCGGCTCAACAATCTGACCAACGTGGAGGTTCGCAAGCTGGCGGTTGGTAGCCAGGCACGATCCGGAACATTGCTGTACGATCCCTCCATGGCCGGCGGCGGATCGCTCAACCCGGACGCGGCCGCGGGGGTTTCGCAGTCCGTTCAAATTACAACCCTCGATGACGACATCGCCGCCGCTTCCCTGCCCGTGCCCGATCTGATCAAGATCGACATCGAAGGCTGGGAGCTCCCCGCGCTCGAAGGCGCACGAGCCACTCTCGACGCACACCATCCCCGGTTGTTCCTCGAGATGCATGGCGAGACGATGCGGGAAAAGAAGCGCAAGGCGAGCGCGATCGTCGCTTTTCTGTGCGACGCTGGATACACGGACATCCTGCACGTCGAAAGCGGTGTGGCGATCACGCCGGGCGATGAAACGGTGGCCGCAGAGGGACATCTCTACTGTCTATGCCCTACCAGCATCTGCTCGCAAACACCGACGGCCAAATTGGAGTAGTCACTCTCAACCGGCCGGAGCGCCGCAACGCTCTATCGCTCGAATTGATGACGGAGTTGATCTCCGTCCTGGATGAGCTGGCGGCCCAGAAGAGCATCCGCGTAATTATCCTGGCTGCCTCCGGCAAAGTCTTCAGCTCGGGCCACGACTTGAGCGAACTGGTGGGCCGAACGGTCAACGACTATCGCCGCCTCTTCGATGTCTGCACCCAACTGATGACCAAGATCCAATCCATCGCCCAGCCTGTGATTGCGCAGGTGCAAGGTGTGGCCACGGCCGCCGGCTGCCAACTAGTGGCGACGTGCGACCTGGCCATCGCGAGCGATCAGGCTGCCTTCGCCACTCCCGGCGTGAAGATTGGATTATTTTGCACCACTCCGATGGTGGCCTTGAGCCGGGCTGTGGGGCGCAAGCGCGCCCTCGAGATGCTGCTCACCGGCAAGCTTGTGGACGCCACCACAGCTGTCGAGTGGGGGCTCGTCAATCGCGCGGTGCCGGCCGTTGAACTGGAATCCGCCACGCGCGAGCTCGCGTGTCAGATTGCGCAGGCCAGCAGTTTCACGGTGGGGCTCGGGAAGCAGGCGTATTACGCGCAGATCGATCTGGATCAGCCCCAAGCGTACGCCTACGCCAAGGAAGTGATGACCTTGAACTCGCTCGCACACGACGCGCAGGAGGGGATGTCGGCATTCTTGGAGAAACGCATCGCGTGCTGGAGCGGAGAGTAGCTACTTCAACTTGTAAATGATCGAGAAGCGCGTGCGGCCTGCTTCGCGATAATTTCCGAGCCATTCGTGCAGGTCTGGAAAATTCGTTATCGCTAGAGCGGGGTTCAATGGCCCAAGTCCATCCACGATCCAGACGGGGTCGCTGGCAATCAGTTCGCGGCGGTTGCGCGCAGCCCAATCCGGCGCGAAGGGCTGTGAGCTGGTGAGATGGCGGTCGGCCAGAACGCCGGTGAGCGGCTGCGAATCGAGGAAGCGGCTGCCGGCGGGCATCCGGGTGTAAGCGAAAATGTCGGGGCGATACCCCCAGACCAAGAGCGTGCCTCCGCCCTGTGAATTAAGATCTGCGATCCCGCCGGACGCGGCCTGGCTGTCTTGATTGAGCGCGATATCGGTCCATTTAGTTTGTCGCCCGTGCGCCAGATCGTTCGCGAGCATCACGTAGCGCGGACCAAAGCGCACCAATGGGATCAGGAGCAGCACGAGAATGACAGCACGACACCGGCCTAAGAGCGTATAGCCTCGGGCGGCCAGCAGAGCCATCACGGGCAGGAGTTGGAAATAATATCGGGGAAAGAATCGCCAGCCCGCGGCGACGGCCACGAGCGATAAGAGCAGCCAGGGAATCATTTTCCAGCGGACGCGATTTTCCTTGTACAGCGCGACTGCCGCGCCGACTACCAGCGCAGCTTGAAGCCCGGCCCAGTTTCCGGTTCTGACGAATCCCGTGGCGAATGCGAAGGTCTGCTCGGAGTACAGCGCTCCCCAGCGCCATACTTGATCGATATAAGGCCGTCCAAACCAGATCAGTGCGACAATGTTCGGGACCGCGAAGCCCGCGAGCAGCCATGCGGCGCCACGCCACGCGAAAAACAGGCAGGCGGCTAGAACGAAAAATGCCTTGGCATTCAAGAGCAGCGCGATGCCCGCCACCAGGCCACTGAGGAACGGTCGCCCACGCCACGCCAAGTAGACCGCGGCGATGTGCGGCAGCACCATCAACAGATCGGGCGCCAGCGCCATCACAGCAGCCGGAATACCGAATGTCAGAAAGAATCCGAGCAGCAGCGCCGCCGCCAGCCCTTCGCGCGGACCCCATAGGTCGCGACCGAACCGCCACAACATCCAGCAGCAGGCGAAAATGAATGCCGCTCCGGCGATTCTGAGCGCCACGCCGGTGCGTGCGTCCCACAGCAGATAAATCAGCGCCGACAACGGCGGCTTGTCGAACCAGACGTCGCGATAGAGCATCTTGCCATGCAAAACCTGGATGGCTGCGGCGGTGGGATAAGCCTCCTCCACCCAGATGATCCCGCTGTGGCAGAGGCGCGCCGCAAGTAATCCAAGGAACAAGAGCGCGAGCACAGACTTGTCACGAGTTATTGCGCTCGGAATCACCTATTGAATATAACTGGGGATTGGCGATTAGGGATTTGGGATTGGAAGTGTCGGCTGACGATCGTGGCAAGAGACTCGATCAGTTCTTACGGGAGCGGCTCCCGCAATACAGCCGATCGCGGCTGCAGGACTGGATCGACCAGGGGCGCGTGCTGGTGAACGGAGCATCCGAGAAACGTTCCTACCTGGTGAAGGGCGCCGAGCGCATCCAGGTTCATCCGGGCGAACTGGCGCCGCTCAAGGCCACGGCCGAGGACTTGCCGCTCGAAGTACTGTATGAAGACGCCGATGTCATCGCCATCAATAAACCCGCCGGCATGGTGGTTCACTCCGGCGCCGGCCAGCACTCTGGCACCCTGGTCAACGCCGTGCTCCATCGCTTTGAAAAGCTCTCGAGCGTCGCAGGCGAGCTGCGCCCCGGCATCGTCCATCGGTTGGATCGGTTCACCAGCGGCGTCATCTTGATCGCACGCAGCGACGCCGCACATCGCAATCTGGCCGAGCAGTTCGCGGCGAGGAAGGTGGAGAAGATCTATGTCGCACTGGCGCACGGGCGCGTGAAGAACGATTCAGGGCGAATCAACACGCCCATTGCCAGGGATCCGGTGCGCCGGGTCCGAATGACCGCGCGCCTGGCTCACGGACGGCAAGCGATTACGTCCTATCAGGTAATAAGACGATTCAAGGAATTGACCTTGCTCGAGGTGAAAATCGGCACGGGACGCACGCACCAGATTCGCGTGCATCTGGCGAGCATCGGACATCCCGTAGTGGGCGACAAGCTATATGGCGCACCGGCCGGTGCTTTGGGACGTTACTTCCTGCACGCGCGGCAAATCACGTTCACTAGTCCCGGAACGGGCCAGCAAATCACGGTATCCGCGCCATTACCGGCCGAGTTGGAAGCCCAGCTCGCCACTCTCGAATAGATTGGGTTACTTTTCGGCGCACCGCCAGAAACTAGAGGGCGAGCCGCTGATAACATCAGACTGGATCTGTATTTGACCCATGCCGGACCCTTTGGTTTCCGTCGTCATCCCCGCCTATAACCCGGCCACGTTCCTTCTGGCGGCCATCGCATCGGCAGCGGCTCAGACCTACCCGCGCACCGAAATCATCCTGGTGAACGACGGCACCGACCAACCCGAAAGCCGGGCGATTCTGGATCGGGCTTCGCATCTGGTGAGCGCTTATATCGAACAGCCAAACCGAGGGCTAGGCGCTGCCCGTAACGCCGGGTTTCGCGCTGCTCAGGGTGAGTATGTTGTGCCGCTGGATGCAGACGACTCGCTCGACGGCGCTTACATCGCGGAATGTGTGGCCGCGCTTGACGGCTCCGATGCGGCCTTCGCCTATTCCGATTATCAGGTTTTTGGCAAGCGGAGCTATGCGGAGCAGCCCGGCGAGTTCAATTTGTATCGATTGCTCGATCGCAACTATCTGAGCTATGCAGCGCTGATCCGCAAACGCGATTGGGAAGAAGCCGGCGGCTACAACGAGCCCATGAAAGGCTACGAAGACTGGGAGTTCTGGCTCCGATTGGGCGCGCGTGGCCGTTTCGGACGTTACGTACCGAAGCCGCTGTTCCGCTACCGCAGGGATGGCGAATCGATGTATGATTCCGCCCTCGCCCGGCACCCCGAGTTAGTGGCGTACATTCGCGGACTGCATCCAGAACTCTATGAGTACGAGAACCGCGCGCGCATCAAAGCGCGTTGGTCGCCGGCGGTATCTATCATCGCTGTCCAGCCTCCAGACAATCAGACCATTGCTGATGTTGAAGTGATTGCGCCGGGAAAATCTCCGCTGGCGCCCGCGGTGGTAAGCGCGATCGATATTGTCCTGGAACCGGAAGCCGCGGAACTGGCTGCGCTAGCGCATTGGAGCGGTTCGGGCTCCCAACGGCCGCCTCCATCTGGAGCACGCAACAGATTACACCGGCATTTGCTCAACGCGGAGTTACTCTCGTTCGACTCCTGGACCCATCATCCCGCGCGCTCCCTGGCTCGGTTGATTCCTTTGCGCATCAAAGAAGGCATCAACACATTCGCTGGACGCCCGGTCTTCGATCTCTCCTTCTACTTGCAGTTCCGGCCCAACTCGGTGCTGTTCGGCGACGCCGTCATTGAGCCGCTGGTCTACTATCCTAAGCCTGCTCTTGGCCGGAAACGAGTGGCGTTGATGAATCCGCACCTCGGCCCCGGTGGCGCTGAGTCAGTACTCTACGACATTGCGTCGACATTATGTTCCAGCCGATTCGAGACCTTGCTGCTGGCTACGCAATCGCGCGACGATCGCTGGCTCGCGAAATGGCGCGAACGCGTCAGCCACGTTTACGATCTAGCACGCGCCGTCACCCCCGAGCGAATGACCGCGGCGCTCTGCTCGGTAATATCTAACTGGCGGTGCGATTACATCGTTGTCCAAAACAGCCTCTATGGGTATGCCGCGCTCCCGCACATCAAGAAGCTGCTGCCTTCTATACAAATCATCGACGTGATCCACTCGGTGGACGAAGCTTGGGACCAAATCGGGGCCACGACACAAGTTGCCTCATACATTGACATGCGTGTTGCGATGTCGCAGGCGGTTCGCGATCGTCTGCTCGCACTGGGAACGTCTGAATCGAAGATCCTGCTGGTCGCGAACGGTGTGGATCTCGATCGATTCCGGCCGGCTCCGCTCCATTCCAATTCGACAAAACCGATTCTCTTCGCCGCACGCCTGGACCCGGTCAAGCAGCCGCTGCTCGTGGCTGGCATCGCCCAGGCTCTTTCGATACTGCGCCCGCAACGCGACTTCCGATTTATCATCGCTGGTGACGGTCCCCAGAGAGAAGCCTTCGAGCGCCGCGTCCACCAGCTGGGCCTCGATTCCCTTTTCGACTTCCGTGGACAAGTGGACGATCTCGCACCGCTCTACGCCGCTTGTGACGTGCTGCTTCTTCCTTCGCGCAGCGAGGGCGTGCCGCTGGTGGTGCTCGAAGCACTGGCGAGCGCGCGGCCGGTAGTGGCGTCCAGCGTGGGAGGAATCCCGGAAGTGCTCGACTCGAGCTGCGGCATTCTGATCGAGAAAGCGGACGCCGGAGAATTTGCACGCGCCATCCACTCGCTGCTGGCTCAGCCGGATCTTCGCGAGAAAATGGGCATCGCCGGCCGAAAGAAGATGGAGGCGAATCACGACATCAGAAGGACGCGCGCAGCGTTTGCCGGTCTATTTGCCTGAGGCTCGGCGCGTGCTGCGCTCCACGCAGGATTGATCAAGGCTCCTCGGTCTCGGTCTCTTCCACCAGGCGATCCACGGCAATGGAATAAAGCGCCATTTTGCCATCGCGGTCACTTTGAAAAACCACCCGCTGGCTGTTGGGCGAAAAGAACGCAGTCACCTGCCGTGGATCGCTGGCGCGATGCTGGCACAACGTGAGTTCCCTTTTCACCGATCGAACCAGGAGCAGCATGTAGGGCGAAGCCTTGCTCCCGCTGGCGCCCACGAACACGCTGGTGTCGCCGTTGCGATTGAACACGGCGAACTGGCTGGTGGCTGAAACAAACTGGTCATCATTTGTATCCGGCGTAAATTCACGGATGTTGTTCAGTTGCTTCCGGTCGGCCGGGATGTTCAGATAGTCGATGCTGCGGCCGTCGGCCGACCACAGAACCGTTCCCAGCCCACCTGCAGCGGTGCGCAGTTTGCGATTTTGCGCCCCATCGTAGTTCACCACCCACAAGGAATCGCCGGTTCGATACAGCAGGCCCGCGCGCTTCGGCCGCGGCTGGGGATCGGAAATCGGATCGGCCGATTCCACGATGGTGGCGGCGGCGCCGGTGCGCATGGTGATCAGACGCAGCCGGCTCATCCCCGGCTTTTCTTCCACCAGCGCCGAGACTAAGCCATCGTCGGACAGGCTGAAGCCCGTTCCAAAATTGAATCCTTCTTCGAGGCGATACACCTCGCGAGTGTGGCCGGCACTCAAGTGGCTCATGTAGAGCGAGCGCCCAGCCAGGTAAGCATACTCGTGATCGTCGGGGGCCAGGCTCAAGGAGCTGGCAACCAGGTCGGGAGTCCCGGTGAGCGCGTGCGATTGTCCGTTCTTCAAATCCAGGCGATAGGCCTGGACGCTGCCGGACCGGTCGCTCGCATAAATCAAAAAATCGCTCTTGTGCGAGATGGGCCGCGAGGAGCAGGCGGGCAACCAGCTCTGGTGTGCTGGATCGGTCAACCGGATCACGAAGTTTTCGGTGGCTTCGTCGACGAACCGCTTGGCCTCCGATGGATACGCGCGGCCCTGATCGGCCCCGAGACAAGCGCCCGCGCCGGCGAGGGAGGCTACGAAAGTGCGGCGCGAGAGAGACAAGCTAGCGGTGACTGCTCTGGTAGTGTTCCTTCAGCAGGTCCAGGCCGAAGTCGCCGTCAAAATCGCGCCAAACAGAGTGAATGTGGTTGGCGTTATCTTGCGTGTCGTCAAACTCAACCAGGAAACTGGCCGATTGGATGCGATAGTAATGGCCTTGCCCCGGCTCCTCGCCGCCGGCCCACGCAAAATAGAGATTGTCTCCGGCCTTCTTGATCTGATCTTCGCGCGTCTGATCGATCTGGTCCGTCATGTTTTGGCAGTATTCGTCGAGCAAGCTTTGAAAGATCGCACGCTGCGCCGCGGTCATTTTGGAGGCTGACAAACCGCTGGCCTGGCCGTTGAGCGCGGCTTTGCGCGAAGCTTCCGTGAGAATGTCTTTGGGCGCATCCCTGCTGATCACGGCGGTTTTCTTTTGATCGGCCGTGAGCGACTTCACCAGCTGGCGGCTCAAGTCCTCTTCGCGCGCCAGAATGCGCAGGCCCTTGCGCGGACCTTCCTTGATCTCGGCCGGGTTGGTTCCAAAGAAGCTAGGCGCGCCCTGCACCTTGCCATTGACGATGGTGAAATTCTGGCTGAAATGGTGCCCTTCCACGCGATAGCCCCAGGTGCCGGTAGCGGAAGGCTCGCCGAACACCGTGAAGAAATAGCCCTCCGGATCGCGATGCGGGCCCTTGCCTGCTTCCAGAACCTTGAGCACTTCGTCCAGGCTCATGATGCTGACGGCTTTGATGTAGCCTTGCTGGCTCAAACCCGCGGCCACCAGGGCGTGCGCCAGCTGCTTTTGCTCCCCAGTCATGTCGTGCAATGAAAGACCTTTGCGTTCCTTGGGGATGAAGTGCCAGTTGAAGCGCTCGTCGCTATCGAACTGGAAGCTGGCCTGGGCGCGCTGTTGGGGCGTGAGCGATCCGAGGAACGCTTTGGCGGCATCCGTCATCACGGACGCGGAATGCATACGGGTGTAAGCGGAGCTGAGCAGCACCACTCCCACACCCATCGCGAAAATCCGCAACGCTGCTGTCTTCACGATGTGCCTCCTTCTCAAGCGGCAAACGGTGGCCGGTTCCGGCGTGCTTCTAGCTTATCGAATTCTTTGTGTACGTCTCCGGGTTCCTCGGGCACGTCCCCGGATGCAGGGCAAAACGTAAAAAGCTCCCTCCCACGTAGTCGCGGAAGAGAGCTTTCACTAACAAAAGAGATAACAGGATGAACCGTGCAGATCGAATCTAACGGGTCAGCCGCGTCTCCGGGTGCTCCTGGTCGTGGTCCTGATGCTTCTGGTTACCACTCATCATGTTTAGATTCCGACCCTGCTTTTTCGGCCCCTGGTCCTGTCGAATCTGTTGTCTTTGATTCTTCTTCTGGTCTTTCTCAGTTTTGGTGTTCATACGTGGAACACTCCTTTCTCTTCCATTAGATACCATTTGGGGGGGGAAAGGTTGCAAGCCAGGGTTGCGAGCAAAGCTAAAGTAGCAATGCTTCGATGCGGTGCGCATGCACCATGGACTCGCACGGTGACCATTCAAACACTGTGAATCGCCTGTCCTGGGATGCCACCAGCGCTGCGCAATCCTGCTGATCCTGGACGAATTGCGCCGCTGAAAGATGCCGCGTACCTCCCAGCTTTTCGGGATGAACCAGAATCGCCTCGCCTCCTTTGATGGGCTCCGTCACGATCACTTGTTCCACCAACGGATGGCCGCTGCGACGGGTAATCTTCGCGCCGAAGCCCAGCACCTCATATTGATCGTTAAGGACCACTGCGCCATCCACGGCGCTGAGCCCGGCCACAACGTCGATGGTTCGATTCAGCTTGTCGGTTTCGTCGGTCGAACTGCGGGCCAGCTCCGCAAGTGCCGAAAACGGGGGCGACACCGCATACGAAATGGGCGAGACCAGCGATTCGCGCCAGGCATCCCCAAGGGAGGGAACGACTAAGAGCGATCCGCCCCGGCCGTGCGCCCGCATGGAGACCGCAAGTTGCACCAACACGTTCACCTCGTGATTCGGCGAGGATGCCCAGGCCACCGACGATTGGGATCCGAGCAGGGCGGTGAGCAAAGCCGGGCAATCCGGGATGGCGGAGGCGCGCTCATCCACGATCTTCACCTGGTCGCCTTCGAGCACGGCCACGTTGATGAACTTGCCCTTGGTCTCGCTGCTGTGGTGCTTGATCACGATCAACCCGGGCGCGGCTACCTCAACCACGAAGCACATCTTGGGAATCGCGCGCGTGGCTCCCCATACGCACAAGCCTTGGGATCCGCGCCACACGCCCAGATGGATTCCAGGACGTTCCACGGCCGGCGACACTTTCGTAAGTACCCCAGGGTCCAATGGCAAGGGTCGCTCAAAGAGCAGCGCGTTCTTGCTCTCTTCGGGCGCCAGGAATGCGAGCGAGATCTTGGGGATGAAACCCTCTTCCCTGCGGAGGCTGGCCCAAAAGGCGGCGTCGACGATAGCCTGAATAGCCGCAATGTCCGGCAAGGTTGCCACGCGGCCGTTGCCAATGGAGGCTTCCTCCCGCTGTCGCGTAAAATACGCATGCACTTGGGGCGAGACAATGCGCGCGGCTGGGTAAGCAGCCTCAGGTTCCATGCTTGAGATTATCGCGTACCGACTCGCCTAGGAGCGTGCCGTGGTCAGGTGGGTCTTGACGAGGTCGGCGAGGTTTGACGAATCCAGCAGCGCGGGCTCAACGAAGATGCCGGTGCGGAACGCGTCGTCCCAGAGATTGGAATAAACCACGTGCCCGTAAAGGATGAGGCCCAGGATCTCCAGCTTCACCACCGCGCCTGGTGGCAAAGGGACCGCGAAGAGCGTGGAAATGCCGGAATCCGAGATGTCCTGAACTTGCCCAATCCACTCGGCGCCATCTTCCAGTTGGGTGACGCGAACGGGCAGATCAGTGGAAATGCGCTCATTGAACCGGCGATCCATGGCTTGGCTTCGGCTTCGTCTACTTATCGCCGGAATGAAGAAACTACTTTAGGTCGTCCGAGAACGTATGGCGTGGATGGGGTGGTTTTGCCACCGGCCTGGGTTTCCAGGTGCTGGCCTGAACGTGGGCCGGGCCCATCCACTGCTTGGATCATGGACCCATTCGCCCCTGGTATAGGCACCTATTCCGTACTATGCGGTACCGGATTAGGGGTACCGGAGCACCAACTCGGGTCGCTGATTCCAAGCACCGTTAAGAACGCGACATCCGCATCGCTCAGCACCAAGTCGTCACCCAGTGCAATTCCGCCGGTATTCTTCAAGCTTGACGGCTGGTCGTCCGGCCCAGGCGCTTCCTGGAGTGAAATGTCGATGGTAAACACGGGACATTTGCCCGTGAGCTTCAGCGCCTCCATGATTGCAGCCACTTCATTCGATTCGAGTATGGCTTCGTTGAGGGCCTGGCGCAGGGCGCCGATCAATCCTCTTACATGCTTGGTCATCGTGCCTCCCAGTGCGATAGCAAAGAGCACTTTAGGAGCCATCTTGAAAATTCAGGCTTCTCAAGGGCTTAGGAGCCAGCCTTCTATATAGAACGATTGATGTGCGTGCTATCGCGCAAGGCGCCTAAAACTTCTGCTTGTCCAGAAACGCGATTAGAAGCCGGTTGAACTCCTCGGGCTTCTCCAGCATCAGAAAGTGACCCGTGCCGGAGATCTCCTCATAATCCATGCTGGGGAAATGAGTCTTCATATATTCGCGGTCACCTGAGCGGGAATGGTCGGCGTAAAGGCCCAGAATGGGCTCTGGAAGCACGTCGCCTTTCCAGTTCGCAGGATCGAATGTCGCCTGCATCGCGCCACTGGCCGTGGATGGCGGCGCAGCCAACATCATCGTGAGGATATGTTTCTGCATGTCGGGCGTGGTGGAGGCCGAGAACATGCTACGGATGGTCGTCTCTCGCAGCTTCAGACCGTCGGGGCCGGACATGGTGCTGGGATCGGGCGGCTTGAAGCCACCGCTGCCAGGATTGGCCGGGATGTTCACTACGCCATCCACAAAAACCAGCCCCGCGGTGTGCTGCGGGAAAAGCCGGGCGTACTGAATTACCACAGGCGTGCCCATGCTGTGACCGACGACGACCACGCGATCGGCTTTTGAATCTTTCCGCACCGCTTCAACGGCGCGCGCGAATAAATCCATCGAAAACTTGCCGTCTTTGGGAGCTCCGCTTTGTCCGTGGCCAGGCAGATCGAGTGTGATCACCCGATATTCCTTGGAAAGTTCCGGCACCTGCGAGTTCCACGTGGTTTCGTCGCAAGTCCAGCCATGCACCAGAATCACGGTCTTGGGGCCTTTGCCGGACGTGGAGGAATGAATCTTGATGCCGTCCACGCTGGCAGCCTGAAGGCCCGCGGCGACAAACGTCACTAGCAACAAATTAGGAATCGAGCGCATTGCTGCGATTATATATGAGAGGAGAAACCCGTGATCCGAAAACTGCTGTTTTTCCCTGTTCTGCTCGGATGCTGCGCCTTCGGCCAGCAAAAAGTTGCACCGGATAAAGAAGCCGCTCTGAGGGCTGATCTCGCGGGCCAGATCGACGGGATGAAGAAGCAGGCCCAAGTGATGACCGATAGCGTCTTCAGTTTCGGCGAACTGGGATTCCAGGAGTTCGAGACTTCGAAGTACCTGACTGCGATCCTCGAAAAGGAGGGGTTCAAGGTGGAGCGCGGCGTGGCCGGCATACCCACCGCGTTCGTCGCGACATGGGGGCAGGGCAAGCCGGTGATTGCGCTCGGCTCCGATATCGACGACATTCCCCAGGCTTCGCAGAAGCCCGGCGTCGGCTATCACGATCCCTTGATTGAAGGCGCGCCCGGGCACGGGGAAGGGCACAATTCCGGCATGCCGTTGAACATCATCGCGGCGCTGGCGGTGAAGAAGGTGATGGAGCGCGAGCATCTTTCGGGAACCATCAAGCTTTGGCCGGGAGTGGCCGAGGAGGATCTGGGCACCAAGGCTTACTACGTGCGCGCGGGAGTTTTCAAGGACGTGGACGTAGTGCTGTTCTGCCACGTGGCCGACAATTTCAGAGTGGCCATGGGCCCGACCACATCCAACGGACTGGTGTCGATTGAATATAGCTTCAAAGGCGAAAGCGCCCACGCGGCCGGCGCTCCCTGGCGGGGAAAAAGCGCGCTGGATGCGGTGGAATTGATGGACGTCGGCTGGAACTTCCGGCGGGAACACCTGCGGCTGGCCACGCGCCTGCACTACGTGATTACCAACGGCGGCGACCAACCGAACGTTGTGCCCCCCAATGCCGCGGTCTGGTATTACTACCGCGAAGCCGATTATGACCACATCATGAATCTGTGGCGCATCGGCGACAACATGGCGCAGGCCGCTGCGCTGATGACCGACACCACTTACACTTCGCGCCTGTTGGGTAGCGCGTGGCCGGGACACTTCAATGTTCCCGTAGCCGAGGATATGTACCAGAACATAAAACGCGTTGGGCTGCCTGAATGGTCGGCCGACGATCAGCGATTGGCGAAGGGTCTGCAAGCCGAATTGAAGGTGGAACAACGCGGACTGGCCGCCAAGATTCCAGAATTGAAGAAGCCGAAAGCTCCCGAGGCCGACGACGAGGACGGGGCGGGCGGCATCGGACCTACCGGCGGAGGGTCGGACGACATCGGCGATATTTCCTGGGCCGTGCCGACCGTGACACTCATGTATCCGTCCAATATTCCAGGAGGGCCTGGGCACAATTGGGCCAACGGCGTTTCGATGGCGACGCCGATCGCGCACAAGGGTGTGGTAGCCGGCGCGAAGGTGCAAGCCATGACCATGCTGGATATTCTTCTGCATCCGGAATTGGTGCAGAAGGCCTGGGATTATTACAACAACGTCCAGACCAAAGACGTAAAGTACAAAAGCTTTCTGAGGCCGGACGACAAACCCGCCATTTGGCTCAATCAGAAAACGATGGAGGAATTTCGCCCGCGCATGAAGGCGCTCTATTACGATCCATCGAAATACGATACGTATCTCGAACAGCTTGGGATCAAATACCCGACTGTGCGCTAGGCGTGTACTATTGGCCGCCTGTGGCGCCCGCGCCCAGACCGGACTTTAACTTCGCGTAAAACGAATCGTAAAAGGCGATCATGGCCGGATCGATTCCCTGCCCTACCGTGACGGTGTCGCCGAGCACGATATTCTTCCCACCCTTTTTTTCACTGTAAGCCGGCCACTCCGGCAAGCCTTTGCCATTGGGGTTTCCCGTGGCGGCGAAGTTCACCCAGTAAGACGACATCGTTTCGGCGAGCTGCTTGTCGATGTCGGTCCAAGTGACGTTCGGCGGCTGGTTGTTGAACATATATTGGAGATCGGCGGTGTGAGTGGCGCCGCGCGACGGCTGTCCAGCAGGGCTGGGAGGAACATGCGTCATGTAGTACAGGTACGCTTTCACTTTTCCTCGCTCGCTCTGCAATTGCGCCCACTCCCGCATCTGCCAGCCGAATTCATCGCGGAAACTGGCGAGTTGCGAGGCGCCCGCTTCGGTGTCTGAGCCAGCCGGATAAAGCTTCAGAAATGCGTCGGCGAGGTCGGTGAAGCGGCGCCTCGCGCTGCCGGAGAACTGATCGGCGTTGCCGGCGCCGCGCGAGAAGAAAGTCCCCTCATCGCGGTTCGATCCAACCAGAACATCCACGTCGTTCTGCTTGTGGTTTTCGTAGGTGATGGAAAGGTCTTCTGGAACAAACCAGCCATCCACAATGATGCCGAAGGGGCCGCGAGCGTTCTTCAACAATTCGTCGGCGGGCTTGGCGCGCAGCTCGGCGATGGACTTTGCGCCTAAAGCCTCCGCCATTTTCTCTCCGTTCTCTTCAGCTTGCCCGCGCGTGGTCATTTTTCCGATGTTCACCCCCATCCACGCACCGCTCTGCCCGATGGCTCGCACGAACAGCCCCTTGCCTTGCGGCGAACCAACCATGGCCGATACCAGCATCGATCCGGCCGATTCACCGTCGATGGTGACGCGCTTGGGGTCGCCACCGAAATTCGCAATGTTCTTTTGCACCCAGCGCAGCACCGTGGCCAGGTCCATCAGCGCGTAATTGCCGGAGGCATTGCGACCGGATTCCTTGGTCAATTCGGGATGCGCGAGGAATCCGAAGATTCCGAGCCGGTAATTATAGGTGACCACCACCACGCCCTTCCGCGCGAGCGCATTTCCGTCATACATCGGGACCGACCCCGCACCACCCGTGAAGGCGCCGCCATAAGACCACACGATCACAGGGCGCCGTTCGCTCGCCGATTTCGCGTCGGTCCAGACGTTCAGATAAAGGCAATCTTCGCTGGGGGCTGGCGCAGATGCACCGGCCGGGCCGCGCTGTTGCTGCATACACACCGCGCTGAACTCGTCGGCTTTGCGCACGCCATCCCAATGCGACGCTGGCCGAGGCTCGCGCCAGCGCAAATCGCCCACCGGCGGCGCGGCATAGGGAATGCCTTTGTAAACGCGCACGTCCTCGCTCGCGCCGGCGATGCCCGAAACCAGACCGGTATCGATGCGGACCGGATCAGAAATCGCGGCGGAGAGAAACGAGGCTCCCGACAAAAATGTTCCGACAACGAGGGGAAATAGGCGTCGCATGGTGGCCAGTATGTCAGCTTCACGAGGGACGGGTCAACATACTCCCTAGAAGGCCACTTTTGTCGATTGCTGCTTCCGACGCACTACACTAGCGCGCAACGCCTTCGGCTATCCTCACCCTGACCTTCACTTCCACCCGCGACCCGAGACGGTTGAGGGTCGACATGAGGCGATCAACGGTGAAGCGCCGTAAGTCGGCGTTGCGAATGCGCGAGAAATCGGCGGCCGCAATCCCCGTGCGGCTGTGAGCAGCGCGGACCGTTAAATGCTGGCGATCGAGGGCCTTGATGATTTCGGCAGCCAGGATGGCCTTGAATTGTTCGGCATCGGCGTTCTCATATCCCAGGTCCCGGAAGACGTTACCGCTGCCTCGCGCGAGTTCGAGTTTTTGGTGATTCATCGAAGCGTCTCCTTCAACCTCTTCAAGCGATCCCTGGTGAGATCGACTTCGTGTTTGGGCGTCTTGATGCCCTGCGTCGATTTCTTCTGGAACGCGTGGACAACCCAGATCTCGTCGGCGATTTGCACCGCATAGACCGCGCGAAACGCGCTGCCCTTGGACCGCAGAGCGACCTCGAACACACCGGACCCCATGCCGAGCATGGGCTTCGCAATATCGGCCTTGCCACCTTCCGCGGCAATCGTCAGGGCCGCCAAGCAGGCCAACCGGACGTCTTCTGGGAACGTCTCGAATTCCTTCAGCGCCGCCTTGATCCACGAAACGGGCCGTGTTCTCGGAGACATCGCACTCGCTGATTTCGACTACTTCGCTCTCCTTATGTTGTCAGATATGACAACAGCTGTCAAGGGACGCCTACGTCGCCTGTGGCGCGGTCTCGAGCCTCGATCCCAGCGTCAGGAAGTTGAGCAGCGTGGAGCACACGGCGGAGCCCGCGATCACAATTGCCATGGGAAGCGCCGGATTGTCGATGAAGCCGAGAAACGTCGTGGTGACGGCTGCGATCAAGAACTGGTTGGTGCCGAGCAACGCCGACGCAGTGCCCGCGATCTGGCCGTGGCGCATCATGGCGATGGCCGATCCATTGGGGAACACGAAGCCTTGCGCGGAAACATAAATGAAGACGCAGGCGAAGACGCTCCACATGCCTCCGAATCCACTCAGAACGCTCGCCAGCAGCAAAAGACCGGCGAACAATTGCACTATGTTTGCGGTCCGCAACACGCGCCACAACGGGATGCGATGCGACATCCGCCCATTGATTTGAGAAGCCGCCACCATGCCCGCCGCTACCGCTCCAAAGAGCCAGCCAAAGCGCTCCGTCGGCACCTTGTAAAGCACGATGAACACGAACGGCGCGCTGGTGATGTACGCGAATGTTCCCGAGGAGCTGAAACCACAAACCACCGACGCACCGATGAAAGTCCGATCCTTGAACAGGCGCGTGTACGCGGATTTAATGAGGCCGAACTCTAACGGCCGCCGCGCTTCGTGCGCCAACGATTCCGGCAAACGGAAGTGCATTCCCAACAGACACGCGACGCCCAACAGGGCCTGCGTGACAAACGCTGAGTTCCAACCGAACCAGACCAGCAGATAGCTGCCGATGAGAGGCGCGATGACGGGCGAAACGCCGAGCACCAGCACCAGCATCGAAAAGATGCGGCGCAGCTCGCGAGCGGGAAAAAGATCGGTGACCATGGCGCGCGACATCACCGCACCGCCGCAAGCGCCCACCGCCTGCACCAGCCTGGCGACGGACATAATGGGAATCGACGGCGATAACGCACACGCGGCCGACGCAGCGATGAACACCAATAGGCTGGCGTACAACGGCGGCTTACGACCGAACCGGTCCGTAATGGGCCCGTAGAGCGGCTGCCCCAGTGCGTAGCCCAGCAGAAACGTCACCATGGTCATTTGCACCGAAGCCGTGGAGGTGTGAAACACCTTCTCGATCACCGGCATCGCCGGAAGGTACATGTCGATGGAGAGCGGCGCGAAAGCCTGCAGCGCGCCCAGCAGGATCAGCAGCTCCAGATGGCGCAGGCGCGAGCTAAGCGTGGGTTGTTCAGCGATCACTAGGGAAGAGACAAGTGTATCAGGTCGATTGCTATACCTATATTAGAGAATGCGGATCACCATCATTGGCGGCGGAATCATCGGGCTGGCCACGGCGTTGCGATTGGGCCAGAGACTTCCGGGTGCCTCCATCACGGTGCTGGAGAAGGAAGCTGCCGTCGGACAACACCAGAGCGGCCACAACAGCGGCGTGCTGCACTGCGGCCTGTACTACAAGCCGGGGTCGCTCAAGGCCAAGCTCGCCGTCACAGGAATCCGGCAGATGATCGCGTTCTGCCAGGAGCACGGCGTCCCGCACGAGGTGTGCGGAAAGCTGGTGGTGGCCGCTATTGAAGATGAAGTTCCGCGGCTAAATGACCTGTTCGAACGCGGGCAGCAGAACGGACTGAGCGGCCTGCGAATGCTCGATGTGTCCCAGATGCGGGAGATCGAGCCGCACACCGGAGGCGTGGCGGCTATCCATGTGCCGGAAGAAGGAATCGCGGATTATCCAGCCGTTTGCAAGACCCTGGTGCGATGTCTCGCCGCGGTTGGCACGAAAGTTGTCACGTCGGCGGCAGTGACGGGCTTACGCCGAATTGGCGCGCAATGGATCGCCAAGACTCCGGCGGGTGATTTCGAATCCGACTACATCGTGAATTGCGCGGGGCTGCAGTGCGATCGCGTTTGTTCGCTCGCGGGCGACAAGCCGGAACTTGAGATCGTTCCGTTTCGCGGCGAATATTACACGCTGAAGCCCGACCGGCAACACCTGGTCCGCAATCTGATTTATCCGGTGCCCGATCCGCGCTTTCCGTTCCTCGGTGTCCATTTCACGCGACTCATACATGGCGGCATCGAAGCCGGTCCGAATGCGGTGCTGGCATTCGCGCGAGAGGGCTACAAAAAGAGCGACATTTCAGTGCGCGATTTCATCGGCACCTTGACCTACCCGGGATTCTGGCGCTTCTTTCAGAAGTACCCGCGCGTATGCTTCGACGAGCTGCGCCGTTCGTTCAGCAAAGAATTATTCTGCAAGTCGCTCAACGCCCTGGTGCCCGAGGTCCGTCCCGAAGATTTGGCTCCCGGAGGCGCCGGCGTTCGAGCGCAAGCCATCGCGCCGAGCGGCGAGACATTGCAGGATTTTCGTTTCGTCAAGAGCGATCGCGCGCTGCACGTGTTGAACGCGCCCAGCCCGGGCGCCACCGCCTCGCTCGCCATCGGGCAGGAAATCGCAAATGAAGTAACGGCGGGCATGTGATTCTAAACACAGTGGTTAGCCACGTGTTATTCTAGCCTTGGCGTGTTCAGCCGGCATTATAGAAGAGTGAAGGCCATCTTCGGCCTCATCGACTCGGTCCTCGTTTGCATCGCATTTATTGCGGCATATGAGACGCGAATCTTCCTGAATTTCGAAAAACTTTTCTACTGGTTATTCTACATTCCGTTTCCGACGGCCACGCTACTGCTGGTAATATCGGTGGCCTCCTGGCTCGCGATCGGCTATTGGTTCAATATTTACGAAAAGCTCGATTCGGCGCATCCGAGCGTCGTATTGCGCGATACCTTCCGCCAGTGCGTCTTGGGCGCGGCGTGTCTGGTGCTTACCGAGTATCTCTTACGGCTCGACTTGAGCCGTTTCTTCGTCGCGATGTTCGCAACCTACGCCTGGATTCTTTTGTGCCTTTTCCGCATCAATGCTGCGCGAGTGATCGGCGCAGTGCGGAAGAAGTTCGGAACGGCGCACTACGTGATGGTGGTTGGTTCGGGCCCCAGTGCGATTCATTTGGGAGAGGCGCTCGAAGAATCCAGAGATTATGGCGTCCGCCTGCTCGGCTTCCTGGACGACCAGCCAGGCAGCGTTCAACTGAATGAGAGCTACCAGCGATATCCGCTGTCCACCCTGACCGAATTGCTGCGGAAGCACGTGATCGACGAGATCATTTTCGCCGTGGATAGCAGCAAGCTCAGCGAAATGGAAGACGTTTTCCTGCGCTGCGATGAGGAGGGCGTGCGGACCCGCGTGGTAGTGGACTTCTTCCCGCACGTGAACAGTCAGGTGTATCTGGACCGGCTGGGAACCAAGCCTCTGTTGACGTTTTCGGCCGCGCCGCACGACGAAATCCGGCTGCTGCTGAAGCGCGTCACGGATCTGGTGATTGCCGCCGCAGCCCTGGTGCTGCTGTTGCCATTCATGCTCTTGATCGCGCTGTTGATTCGGATCACGTCGCCCGGGCCAGCCATTTTCCGCCAGCAGCGTTGCGGGCTGAACGGCCGGCGCTTCACCTTTTACAAGTTTCGCTCCATGTGCGACAACGCCGAGGAGCTGAAGGCTTCGCTGATGCATTTGAACCGGAAATCGACGGCCTTCAAAATCCCCAACGATCCACGGCTCACGCCCGTCGGCCGCATTCTGCGCAAGTTTTCGATCGATGAGTGGCCGCAGCTGTGGAACGTGCTGAAAGGCGAGATGTCGTTGGTGGGCCCTCGGCCTGCCGTTCCCGAAGAAGTGGAAATGTACCAAACCTGGCAACGGCGACGGCTGCGTATGCGTCCTGGATTAACCTGCCTGTGGGCGCTGGCCGGGCGCGACCGGCTGGATTTCGACACCTGGATGAAGATGGACATGCAATACATCGACAACTGGTCACTCGAGCTGGATGTCAAGATTCTGCTGCGCACCATCCCTCGCGTGCTCACCGGCTGGGGCGCCAACTAATCAGCTCTTACCGAGCAGGCGGCGTAGCCGGTCGCGCCAGGAGTAGCGCAAGATGGTGTGCCGGTTGATGCCCTGCGTAGCCCAGCCATCCGGGCCGAGTTCTGTCGATCGGACCCGGCGGAAAAAGGCCGTACGCGCGGCCACTTCCTCCAGAACCACGCACGATTCTTTTTCCAGAAATTGAAACAATTCGTGAACGGAGGGAATCTGAAGATCGTCCAAAACCAGCCATCCGCCAACCCTGATCCGGGAAAAGAGATACGCGAATTCGAGCTGCGGCAGCGGGTAAGCGTGCGGGCCATCCAGCAGCGCTAAATCCAAATCGCCTTCAAACCGGTATCCAGGCAACGTGTCCCTGGTTTCGCCCTCCACGAAGATCACGTTTCCGTCTCGAAGATCGCCGCGGTTGCGAAGCCCGGTGATGGTGCGATTCTCACCTTCGATCGCAAACGCAACGTGCCGTTCGCTCGCGTGCGATAGAACAATGGTGCTCCCTCCGCACCCGGTTTCGGCGGAGTAGCGGAACGGACCGCGCCGTAAGATCCCGGCCAGAGCGGCCGGCGCCATCGCGTCCCAGGGATGAAACGAGCTCGCTCGCGCGATCAGATCGGGATCGTGCCCTGACACATGCATTGACACAATCAGCGCCCTTTCGATCGCTTCGGCTCCGTTTTCGCCGCGTCGAATCGTGCGCCAAGCTCGGTAAAGGCGGGAGTAGGGCCATTCCAGCGCAGTTGCTCCACATCGTCGAATAGAGCGATATCGGTACGAAGCGTAGCGAGCGTCCGAAACAGCAGCGCCTGATCGCGCTGCGCAACTAGCGTGCGGGCAAGAGTGCTCGCGCTGGAAGCGTTCACATGCCACTCGCTCGCGTCCGCGGGGATGGATTCGATATGGCCGAACTTGGCAAGAACCGCGGCTGTCGATTTCGCGCCCCAGCCCGGTAAGCCGGGGTAGCCGTCGGCGGAGTCACCCACCAGCGCCAGGTAATCGGGAATAGACGCCGGGGCCACGCCGAACTTCTTGATCACACCAGTCTCGTCGAGCGTCACTTGCGTGCGGCGATTCAACTGGACGATGCGCGTTCCGGTCACGCTTTGCGCCAGGTCCTTATCTGGCGTGCAGACGATCACGCGATCCACGCGCGCATCGCGAGCCGCTTCGACCGCGCCAGCGGCGAGTGCATCATCCGCCTCAAACTCCACCATCGGCCAGACCACGATCCCGGCAGCGGTGAGCGCTTCTTCGAGCAGCGGAAACTGCGCCCACAAATTGGGATCGATTCCCTCGCCCGTCTTGTAGCCCGGCCACAAACCATTGCGGAACGATTCAATGACATGATCGGTGGCAACGGCGATATGCGTAGCGCCGCCGCTGATCATCCCCAGCACAGAGGCGATTACGCCCCGCACCGCGGCGATCTCGCGGCCGTCTTGATCCCGGGCCGGCGGCAGAGCGTAAAAGTGCCGGAACAGTTCGTATGTTCCGTCCACCAGATAGACGTCCAGAGCGAGCCTCCTCGCTCAACCTTATGCCACCCGTAGCATTTGGATCAACCCCTGGATCAACCCCCGTATCAGTTAAAGCCGGTCCTCGCCGAGTCCATTTCCAGCATGTCCGATGCGCTGGTCCCGAGGTCGCGCGGATCGCGATCCGGCGCCGCGACCATCCTGCTCAGCTCTCCCCGATCCAACCAGAGCACGCTACACGACTCGCAGGAATCCATGTCCACGTTACCGCCTCCGCCGTAGAGATGCTCGTCCATATCGTCCCGGCAAAGAGGGCAGTGGAGAAGCCGGCCAACGCCGGCAGCCCGCGGCGTATTCGAGCTTCTGGACCAATAGCGGTGCTCGCGCAGAACTTCGAGCAGGGGCAGGAGCTTCTCCATTTCGAGAAGCATGCCGTGACAATTTGTGCAGTACAGCAAGTCTCTCGACTCGAGCGAAGCGTGGGAGAGGAATGTGGCGCACGCCGGGCAATTGTGCTTGGTGGGATCCAGAACCACCACGCCCTCTTCATCCGTCGGAGGAGCGGCCTGGCTCCCGCAGTAGTCGCAGATCATCAAGCCTTCATCGCGAGAAAGACGCGTAGGGGCGCCGCAGTTTCCACAGGTCATAGGATTGTAATCGGCAGCCGGGCGACCTCTGTGTAGGGCCTTACAAAGGGGTTGCGGGGCTACAATCTTTCGATAGCCGAGTCGCGATATACTAGTTCCCGGTCGCCGAGACTACGGTTCGCGAATCAAGGGTCCAGGCGGATGATTGGAGATCACAGAATGAAACACATGTTACCGATCGCTCTCTCTATATTGGCGGCTTCACCCGCGGTGTTTGCACAGAGCGACGCTATTCAAAAGGCGTTGCTTGCAGCCCCAGCGCGGCAGAAAAAAGAAGACGTTACCGTAATCAAGTGGAAACCCGACTTCACCTACGACACCTTGCAGAAGGGCAGCAGCGCTTTGGTCTGCTACGACCTGTCGGGTTTCCCTGGACACCCGCCATTCACCGTGGAATGCACCAGCATGGGCAACCTGCCGCGCGTGGCTCAGAACCTGAAGTTTGAAGCGCTGGGCGACAAGGACAAGATTAAAGCCGCCTTCGAGGGCGCCGAGAAGGATGGAACCCGGGTGAAGCCTGAATTCGGATCGGCATTCATTCACTTTATGGGTCCTGACCAGGAGCATGCTAATCGCCACACCACCATCGCCGTTCCGGGCGCAACCGCTTCATCCATTGGATTGCCCGACAAACCGTCCGCGGGTGGCGCATGGATTATGAACGCGGGTAGCAGCACCGCGCACATCATGATCCCGGGCTCCTAAACCAGGGCATTCCGATATTTGAACACCTTGGGCGGCCTCACCAGCCGCCCTTTTCCTACCTGTTAATTCCTATGAAATCTCTCCTCTCGGGATTACTCCTCATCGCCGCCGTCATTGCTGCCGTCATTCCCGCCCTCGATGCGGCTCCCGCCAAGCAGAAATTCACCGGCACCATCACGGACAGCATGTGCGGCCGGGCCGATCATTCTCAAATGAAGATGGGACCCACGGACGCCGACTGCACCAAAGCCTGCGTAGACATCCACGGCGCGATGTACGTCTTATACGACGGCAAGCAAGCCTACACGCTGAGCGACCAGAAGACGCCCGCCAATTTCGCGGGGAAAAAGGTCACGGTTACGGGCACGCTGGACACCAAGACGAAAACCATTCAGGTGGATTCCATCGCCGCCGCGAAGTAAGCCTTCCCCCTTCGTTCTCGCTCGCCATTCACCGCCAATTCAGAATCATTTCATCGAGCTTTTCAAAGACTTGCAAGCTGGAGCGTGACTGCTGTTTCCAGGCTCGGTGATACGTTACCAGCAAATGACGCGGCTGTGCTTGCTCCTTCTGCTCATCATTTCGCTGGGCGCGCAGGTCCCGACCAAGATCAATCTTGCTTATCAAGCGCGCGGGGGAAGTGAAAGCATCCAACGCAGCCTGGGCGCGAGCATGGCGCTGGGCGGCACCGCTTTGACCGCTGGCATGGGCGTCTTCACCGTCGCGCCGTTCGCTTGCACCATTACCGGTTGGGACTTGGCGGTCGATCGGGGCACGGCCACGGTGAAGGTATGGAAAGTCGCGGCGGGCACGGCTTTACCAACCAGCTCCAATGCCATAAACACGAACGGCGTTTCCATTCAGAGCGGCACCGTGCTGGAAAGCACCGTGCTGAGCGACTTCACCACGCTATCCATCGCCAAAGGCGACGTGCTGGTATTCAGTCTCACGGCGGTAAGCGTTACCACGCAGCTTAACTTCCAGTTGGAATGCGCGCAATCGTGGCCGTAAAACACGAGGTGGCCCCCTGCGCCGCAGCCACACCGCGCGAAGCGCAGATCGAGGAGCTGCTATGCCGTGGCTTTACGCAACTGAATATTGCGGCTCGTTTGAAGATCTCGGCCAGCACAGTTTCCGTGCATGCCCTGAATTTGTACCGCAAGCGCGGCGTTTGCTCCCAGATCGACCTGTTGCTGGCGTACCTGAAGCGCAACGCAATTTTCGAGTTTCCAGAAGTCCAGGAAGTGCCGCTCATTCTTCACGCAAAGCCGTCATCGGATCCACGCGCACGGCACGCTGTGCCGGCCCGGCAGACGCAATGAATACCATCGCAGCTAGAGCAACGGAAGTGATCGCAAGCGTCGTTGGATCCAGCGCACTCACGCCGTACAACATCGATCGGATGTAGCGCGTCAGGACCCAGGCGCTTCCCAGGCCGGCCGGGATGGCAGCCACCACCAGCACGCCGGTTTCGCCCAGCACCATGCGCAGCACGTCGGGTGGCCGTGCACCCATCGCCATCCGAATGCCGATTTCACGCGTGCGGCGCGCGACCAGATACGACATGGTTCCGTAGACGCCGGCCGTAGCCAGAAGAATGGCGATCACGGCGAAACTTCCCAGTAAGATGAGTTGGAAGCGCTCCGGCGCGAGCGCCGCGTCTCTGCGCTGATCCATGGTCTTGACGTCCGAGATCGGCTGGTCGCGATCCACCGCGCGGACCTGCTGTTCGATGGCTCGGATGGCCGCTTCCGGAGGGACACTGGTTCGGACCAACACCGCCATGCGGCGATAAATGGGAACTCCTGCGCAGGTGCAGCGATAGATGTTAGCGGGTGGGTCCGCGCCCAGCGCGGTACTGCGGATGTCGCTCACCACGCCGACAATGGTCCATGTGGCGTTGAACTCATCGGGACCAAATATCAGCCGCTGCCCCAGCGGGTCCTCATTGGGGAAAATTCGATGCACGAATGCTTCATTCACCATCACCGCTTCCGTGCGAAGAAATTCGGGCCTCCCGGCCGCCGGTATCCCGGTGAAATCATGGGAGTCGAAGATGCGGCCGCGCTGCAGCGAGACTCCCAGCGTATGGAAGAACTCGGGGCTAACCACCACATCGCTGATTCTCGGACGTTCCGCCTGTGGCGCCAGAGGGCGCCCGATTACCCCGATCGTTCCAGTGCTCTGAAAATCGTTGTCGCTCAATGGAGGGTCGTCCGCGAGCGTGGCTGCGCGCACGATTGGTAAATGCTGTACCCCATCGAGCACCTGCGAATAGAACGGCAGGTAATCATGGCCCATCGAGAGAGCCACCGGGTTTATTCTTAGCGTGAGCAGATGATCGGAGGGGAAGCCGAGTTCGGTATGCACCAGATGCAAGAAGCTGCGCGTCAGTAGCCCCGCGCCGATCAACAGCACGAGCGAAACCGCAAGTTCGCCGGCCACCAGAACTTTTCGCATTCCAGCAGCCGCGCGGCCCGCGCTATGCGCCAGACCAGCGGACTTAAGCGCATCGTGAATCTGTATGCCCGCCGCCGATATGGCCGGAATGATTCCAAACAACACGCTGGTGGCGGCTAGCAGCGCAATCGTAAAGGCAAGCACTCGCCAATCCATCGAGATCGCTGAATAGCGCACCAGAATCGCCGGTTTGACGGCATTGAGCGTTCGCACGGACAACCACGCCAGGCAAAAACCGGCCAAGCCGCCGGGAACTGCCAGCACCAGGCTTTCAGTGAGCATCTGGCGGATGATTCGTCCTCGGCTCGAGCCCAGCGCCAGCCGAATCGCAAGCTCCCGCTGACGGCTGCTCGCCCGGGCCAATAGCAAATTGGCGAGATTCGCGCAGGCGATCAGCAGAACCAGAGTGACAGTGCCAGCCAGGATCAGCAGTGCGGGACGCAGTTGCCCGGTGAGATATTCCTGGAGGGGCATGGCGCCGAGCATCAGGTCGCTACGGAACCCGCTCTTCTGGAATGCCTTCGGATATTCGGCGCGGATGGCGAAACTCAAGCGCTGCATCTCCGTCGTCACCTGTTGCGGCGTTACCTCCGGTTTGCGCCGGGCGATGATGGACACAGTGAAAATGGGCTGCGTGGCGCTTAGCGGAAAGCTCTGGCTCGCTCTGTCCAGCACGTCGTTTGGGAGCCAAAGCTGGGCGCCGCGCGGAAAGTCGAACCCTTGCGGCATCACGCCGACAATGCTGCGTGGCAGACGATCGATCGCGATGGTTTTGCCGACAATTTGCCGATCGCCGCCGAAGCGATTCCGCCAGAATTCATAGCTCAATACGGCCACTGGTGGCGTCTTTGGTCCCTCTTCGTCGGTGGTGAGATAACGTCCGAGCAGCGGCTGCACGCCCATCATAGGAAAAAACGACGCCGATGCCAGCGCCACGTCGAGCCGCTCCGGTCTTTCTATCCCGGTCCAAGTAAAAGTGGCTGGATCGCAGGTTGCCACTTCCTCGAAGATGCGATTTCGATCGCGCAATAGGAAGTAGTCTGGCGCGGCGCCTACATCCTGCTGTGCGGGTCCCGTCCGCTCGCTGATCCAATCGATCCGATCGGAACCGGGATAAGGCAGCGGACGAATGAGAATGGAATTGGCGATGCTAAACACCGTGGTGTTCGCGCCGATGCAAACCGCCAGCGTCAAAGTGGCCGTGATAGCCAGAAACGGGTCGCGGCGAAGATTGCGAACGGCATACCGCGAATCCTCCCAGAGATTCTCCAGAATGCTGATCTTCCTGGCATCGCGGCACTCGTCTTTGTGCTGAGTGATGTGGCCGAACTCGCGCGCCGCAGCCTGTTGAGCTTCCGTCAAATCCATCCCGGCAGCCCGATTCTTCTCTACTTGCCGATCGAAGTGAAAGCGGAGTTCTTCTTCCAGTTCGCGCTCTACGCGGGCGCGCTGCGACAGCGAACGAAGGCGAAGACGAAGCATCAGGAGCAGCCGCATAGCGAGATACCTCAGGCCCGCACAATGGCTGAAATCGCGGAGGAAAGACGCTCCCAACTGTCCGTCTCGCGCGCCAGTTGACGGCGGCCCGCCTTGGTCAGCGAATAATATTTGGCGCGGCGATTGTTATCGCTTTCGCCCCATTCCGCCTGGATCCAGGCCTGTTGCTCCAGGCGGTGGAGGGCCGGATAGAGCGATCCCTGTTGCACTTGTAAAACCTCGCGGGACACTTGCTTGATCCGCTCGGCGATCGCCCAACCGTGCATGGGCTGAAGCTCGAGCGTCTTGAGAATCAACAGGTCGAGAGTACCCTGCACCAGGCCGGAAGGCTTGCTCATGCTCGCTCCCCTAGATTATCGACAACGGAAACAAGAACAGCTTATCCCGAGTCTTGTAGATAATCAAGGGGTACTTATTCGACAGGGGCACTTATTCGGCAGGGCTGGTGAATGCCAGCAGCACGTTTCCCGGCAGGCTCCTCTTGACTCCGACATACCCGGAAGGTACAAACAGCGTTCCACCGGCCACCACGGGTCCCGCTGAGCCGATGGATCCTCCTTTCGCCGCCACGCCGTTTACGGTTTGAAACTCGCGTACCGTATCGAATTGCCAGACTACTTTTCCGTCCGACGCGGACAAGGCCGATAGCACGCCGTCGAAGCCGCCCGAGAAGACGATACCCGGAATTGCAGTCACCGGTCCTTCGTGTCCAGCGTGGTCGGCGCGTCCTTCGGCCGCAGCCAGAGGCGTCATCCATCTGCGCTCTCCGTTCGCAATATCCACCGCGGCGACGGCCCCCGCCTCCAAACCGAAGTAAGCGTTCCGATCGTCGGCTGCGGCTCCCCAAACGATCTTCCCGCCGAACTCCTTAGTGTTGTTGGTCAGCGCCGTGCGCCACACCACGGCGCCGCGCTGGTCCGGATCGTAAGCCCACACGTTGCCGCTCTTCTGTCCGGCGATCAGCAGAGTGCGCCCGCCGGGCAGGTCGCGCAGGATGGGCGGCGAGCCGAAGTCCTGATCCGGGCCAAAATCCTTGGGACAATTCTCAAGCGGCTTGGCGCTCATGCAGCCCACCACCCAAGCGTCGTTTTCGGTGGCTTGCACCGACCACAGAACTTTGCCCGAATCCAGATCGAGCGCCATAATGGCGTCCGTGTTCTTGGCCGCTGGCGTAGTGTACGCATCGCCAGTGCCGACGTAAAGTGCGTGGCGCTTGGGATCGATGGTTGGCGAGTTCCATACGCCGCCACCGGCTGGCGCCCAGCGGCTCACACCGTTGGCATTCTTGCCCACCACCTTGGGAACGTCGGTGATAATCCAGGTTTTCCAAAGTTGCTTGCCGCTGGCTGCGTCCAGCGCCACCACGCTTCCGCGAAAACTACAGCACGGGTAATCGGCACGCGAGCTGGCGCCTTCCTCCGACGATGCCACCGGGACATAGATGCGATCCTCATACACCTTGGGAGCACCCGTGATGCGCGCCGTGGGATGTTCATTCACGTGAACTTTCCAGAGCAGCGTTCCCTTCGTAGCATCCAGCGCGTAGACGTTCGCCTTCAGATCGCCGAAGTACGCCACCGCCGACGGCTTGGCGGACCGGATGGACAGCGCATTTCTGACGCCCGCTTCGGCTTGGAATGTCCAATAGACGCATCCCGTGTCGGCATTGAGTGAATAAACCACGCCGGTATCGGCGCTGACGAAGACGCGTCCGGCCACCACCACCGGCTCTCCATAAACCTCCTTAGCGCCCGGCACGCCAAAGGCCCATTTCAGTTTGAGATGAGCCACCTGGCTGGCCGTCATCTGCGCGGCGCTTGCCGTTTGGAAACGCGAATTGGAGAGGTCCACGCCCCAACCATTCCACGCCGGACCCGATGCGGCGTCCGATAGAGCCGGGCTGGCAGTGCATTGGCTGGATGCCGTTTGAGCGGCGAGAGGAAGCAAACTGGCGGCCAGAGCCAAGGCGCGAAGTGCGACACGGGAAGGATGCATTTGGTTCAGTCTACTCCCCTTCATGGCGCTCTTGCGCAACGTGCATTCTCAAAGCTGGTGAGTGAGGGATCGGACGCCCAATAGCCGCTTGTGTACAATCGGGCCTAGAGGACACGCCCATGCAGCCCGCGCAAACCAACATCGATCAACTCAAGCAGCGCATGCGTAGCACCTGGTCCGCTGGAGATTTCGGGCAGATCGCTCGATACAGCGCCCAGTGCGCGGAAGAATTTGTAGACCGCCTCGATCTTCAGCCCGGCGTGCGGGTGCTGGACGTGGCCTGCGGCACAGGCAATCTGGCCATCCCAGCCGCGCGCAAAGGGGCGCAGGTGTGGGGCGTCGACATCGCTGCGAATTTGCTGGAGCAGGCTCGCCAACGGGCCGCCGCCGAAGGTTTGAAGGCCGTGTTTGAAGAAGGCGACGCGGAGCAGTTGCCGTACCCGGATGCACACTTTGATGTAGTGATGAGCATGTTCGGAGCCATGTTCGGCCCGCGCCCGGAGCTGGTGGCGTCAGAGCTGGCACGCGTATGCCGGCCGAAAGGAACCATCGCCATGGCCAACTGGATACCCGCCGGATTCGTCGCCAGGCAGTTTGCATTGGGAAACCGCTACGCTCCTCCGCCGCAGGGACTCCCGGCGCCCGTCGAGTGGGGCGAAGAGCAGATCGTGAGGCAACGCCTGGGGCCTTACGCCTCCGATATTCGAACCGCGCGCCAAACACTGGACTTCGATTATCCATTTCCGCCGCGCGACGTTGTTCAGTTCTTTCGCCAGTATTTCGGACCCACCCTGGTTGCATTTTCAAAGCTGCCCGCCGATGCGCAAACGGCGTACATCGCCGATTTGGAAAGCCTCTGGAGCGAACACAACCAGGCGAGCGACGGCCGTACCGTGGTTCGCGCGGAATATCTGGAAGTGATCGCTACGCGAGCCTGAACGCTGGTTGTCTAAGGCGCCAATCTAAGGTGACGCGTGTGGTAAAGTACCAGCTAATGAGAACCCGAATCCTTCTCTTAATCATGGCCAGCGCGCTAGCAGCATCGGCGCAAAAGGTGAACATCGAATTCGACCCGGCTGTCGATTTCGCCAGGTTCCACACCTTTGCCATCCGCGCGGGCGACCTCAACAGCCAGAACCCCGCATTAAACAGCGAACTTACCAAGAAGAAGATCGACTTCGATATCGAGCGTGGACTCTCAGCCCGGGGATTGGTCATGGTGGCAGCCGGACCATCCGATCTCAACGTCCGTTACCGGCTCGGCGTAGCGCGCAAGGCTGAAGTGGAGGCCTATCCCGCGGGATGGCTGGGGCTCGGCACGCGCGTGGTGAGAGTGCCCTTCGCCGAAGGAACGCTGGTCATCGACCTGCGCGATCCCACTACGCGATCGCTGGTCTGGCGCGCCATCTCCAGCGAGGAGAAAAGCGATGCGCTCAAGATCGAAGGCAAGCTGGACAACATGGTCAAGAAGTCCCTGGAGAAATATCCGCCCAAGCGCTAGCCAGGGCCCCAGCGGTGAGTGGAATCTCGTTCGACGAAGAGATGAGCCGGAGAATTGAGGCTCTCTACGTCACGCCCGAAGTGCTGGCGCAACGCGAGCGGGTGCTGCAGGTTCTCAACCTGGCTCCGGGCGAGCATGTGCTGGACATCGGATCAGGACCGGGATTGTTGGCGTCCGCCATGGCGCAGGCAGTCGGCCCGCATGGTCGCGTCTCTGGCATCGATATCAGCCGGTCCATGGTGGCGATGGCGTCCAGACGCTGTGCCGCCCAGCCGTGGGCTGAGTTCCAGACGGCCAGCGCAACGGAACTGCCGTATCCCGGCGACAGCTTCCACGCGGCGGTCTCCACTCAGGTCTACGAATACGTCCCAGATATTCCTGCAGCTCTCGCGGAACTGCATCGAGTGCTGCGGCCGGCAGGGCGAGCAGTCATTCTCGACACCGACTACGGGTCGCTCGTGATCCACACCGAAGATCCGCCGCGGATGGCACGCATCCTCCACGCTTGGGATGAGCACTTCACGCATGCCAACCTGCCACGCTCTCTGTCGCGGCAATTGCGGGAAGCGGGATTAGCGATCCGGGAACGGATGGCGATTCCAATGTTCAACCCGGAATTTGCGGACAATACGTATGCTAAAGGTATGCTGACAATGATGGCATCGTTCGCAGTGGGGCGTCACGGCATCTCTCAGGCTGAGTCGGACGCATGGTATGCGGAATTCGCGGCGCTGGGCAAACAAGGAACCTTCTTCTTTAGCCTGAACCGATACTTGTTTGTCGCGGAAAAAGGAGCATAGCCTCATGAGGATCAACCGGCGGGAGTTGTTCGCGGGCGCAGTTGGGTCTATGCTTCCACGCGTTTTGCGAGGGGCTAATAAGAACGAAGTCTCGCCGATGATCGTCCGCTCACTGAAGCCGACGGATCTCGAGATGCCGCTCGATGGTTTCACCGATTGGATCACGCCGCTCGATCGATTCTTTGTCCGCTGCCACACCTACACGCCCCAGGTGAATCTGGCTGAGTGGTCGCTCAAGATCGATGGCGTCGTCGAACAACCGATGACGCTGACCATGGACGATCTGAAGAAACTACCGCGAACGGAACTGGTCGGCGTGTTGGAGTGTGCCGGCAATGGCCGGCGCTTCTACCAGCCGCACCTTCCGGGAGCGCAATGGGCCTTCGGTTCCGTCGGCAATGGACGCTGGGCGGGTGTTCGACTTCGCGACGTTCTGCAAAAAGCAGGGATCAAGAGTTCCGCTACCCAGATTCTTTGCGACGGCGCCGACGTCCCACTGGGCAAGATGCCTGATTTTCAGCGGACCATCCCGACCGCTAAGGCGCTCCATCCCGACACCATCCTCGCTTACGAGATGAACGGCCAGCCGCTGCCGGTGGAGCACGGATTTCCACTGCGCCTGATCGCGCCGGGATGGGCGGGCGATTCGTGGGTGAAATGGTTGCAGCATATCGAAGTGCTCGATCATGAATTCGACGGCTTCTGGATGAAGTCGGCGTATCGCCATCCCACGCATCCCATTCCGCCCGGCACGGCCGTCGATCTTTCCGAGCAAGTGCCGGTCACCGATCTCAATGTGAAATCCGTGATCGCAACTCCTGGGGGTTGGGCCAAACCAGGGCCGGTGCGCGTCCAAGGTACCGCGTGGTCCAACAGCTCGCCTGTGAGCAAGGTTGAAGTTTCCACCGATGGCGGCCAGAGCTGGAAAATGGCCAAGCTGACCAGTCCGCGGACCAATTACGGCTGGCGCCTTTGGAAATATGATTGGAAGCCTGCCGTGGGCAATTACACGCTGCTGTCCCGTGCGACGAACATGGCCGGCCAGACGCAGCCCCTCAGCCAGGAATGGAACCCGTCTGGTTATTTGTGGAATGTGGCGCAGCCCGTGCCGGTTGTAATCTCGGCGCAAGCCCCGTCCCAGCCTGCGCCAGAGCCTCCCACTCCCGAGGAAGCCCTACCCAATGGATACAAATTCGCCTGCTTCGGTTGTCACGACGAGCATATGATGCAGCAGCAACGCTTGACCGGCCCGCAATGGGACCGCGAAATCAATAAAATGACGGGCTGGGGCGCCCCGCTGAAGGCCGAAGATCGCGACGCGGTTCTAAAATACCTGTCCGACAGATTCAAGCCATAGCGCATCTCATCTCTCATCGTGCTTGGCGCCGTGCGCCAGATTCTCGTACACCTTGCCGCTCTTCATAACGAACACGGCGCGTGCCGCGGCGGTCACATCCGCGAGCGGATTGCCGTCGAACGCGACAATGTCCGCCAGCATTCCCGGCGCGATGGAACCGGTCTCGCGGCCCAGATTCAGCGACTCGGCCGACAGCGATGTCGCCGAAATCAGCGTCGCCATGGGGTCCTGCCCTCCGTCGCGGACGCGCACCATAAACTCGCGGTAATTGTGGCCATGCGCTCCAGCCGTGGCGTCGGTACCGTAGATGATCTTCAGATTCTTGTGCGCGAGCGCCCGCTGGAACGTCTCCCGCACAATGGCCACTCCCTTCTGCATGAACGCGAATCCCTCTTCGTTGTAGTTGCCGATGCCGAAATACCTGGGCTTGTTTGCGAGATAGTTCTGCAGCACCACTCCGATGTTCGGATCGTAGTAAGTGCCGCGCTGCGCCATTAAGTCGAACACTTCGTTGGTGACATACGCGCCGTGCTCGATCGATGTGCAGCCGGCCAGTGTAGCCGCCTTGACGGACGAAGCCGAGTGCGCGTGCACCAGTGTTCGCATTCCTAGCGATTTCGCTTCACCGCAAGCGGCCTGCAACTGCGCGTCCGTCATGGTCTGGCCGCCGCCCTCGCGGATGCTTTTCGAGGCGAAGAGTTTGATGAAGTCCGCGCCCTGTACCTTGCGCTCCCGCACCAAAGCGCGCAACCTGGCCGGGTCTCCGCTCGCGTCGGTGAGCGGTTCGAGCGAGGTGAGCAGGCGCGGCCCGGGCAAAATGCCGCGCGCGATAGCCTCACGTAGATCCTTGTCGATCGTCGCTCCCGGGCTTTGCACCGTGGTGAATCCCGCGTTGAGCGTACGCACTGCGTTGTCCGCGATGCTCAGCAATCCCTGCGCAGCCGGCTCGTCCGTTCCCGCCAGGCGATCCTTGCGGTCGAAATGATAAGACAGGTGCGAATGCGTATCGATCCATCCCGGCGACACCGTGAACGCGGAAAGATCGTAAATGACGGCGTCCGCCGGAGCCGCGCCGCCAATCCTCGCGATCTTCGAGCCTTCAATCACAATGATCGTGTTGTGCAGCGTCTGGCCCTTGCCATCGAAGAGCGTAGACGTCTTCAGCACAATGGGCCGCTCCCCCGCATATACAACCGCCGCGCTGAGGATCAAGAGAAAGATGTTCCGCATACGCACTCCAGCTTGTTATTCTAAACCCACGCACTCCTGAAAGAGTCGCCTGGATGAGAGGTATTGTGGCGCACGCACGAGTGCGTACGCCACAAGCCTGCGCCGACGTCGGCTCGATCCGCGACGTGGTATATTTTCCGGGAAGGAGTCAGCCAATGGATGCGAAACGCCCCTCAGTTCCACGCGAAGCCGTAGAACTCTACAATCTCTTCATTCACGGCGAGATCAGCCGCCGCGATTTTATGGACGGTGTGCAACGGCTCGCCATCGGCGGTCTGGCAGTGGCAACCATTATCGAAGCATTGATGCCGAACTATGCGCTGGGCCAGCAGGTTTCGAAAACCGATAATCGGATCAAGGCGACCTACGAGACCGTGCAGTCGCCCGAAGGCAACGGAAGCATCAAGGGTTATCTGGTGCGGCCAGTTAGCGCCGACACCCGCAGCGAGACGCCCGCGAAATTGCCAGGTATTATCGTGGTCCACGAAAATCGCGGTCTGAATCCTCATATTGAAGACATCGCACGGCGCATGGCTCTCGCCAACTTCATGGCCTTCGCGCCGGATGGCCTCACCTCTTTGGGTGGCTTTCCCGGCGACGATTATCACGGTGGCCAGTTATTCAGCAAGGTGGATGGCAAGAAGATGGGCGAGGATTTCGTGGCTGCCGCAATGTGGCTGAAATCGCGCCCAGACTGCACGGGTAAAATCGGCGTCACCGGTTTCTGCTACGGGGGCAGCGTCTCCAATACATTGGCCGTTCGGCTGGGAGCTGACTTAGCGGCCGCGGTGCCGTTCTACGGTGGCCCTCCCCCCAAGGAAGACATTCCGAAAATCAAGGCGGGCGTCCTGGTTCATCATGGGGAACTCGACACGCGGCTCGCGTCCACGTGGCCGGCGTACAACATGGCTTTAGGAGAAGCCAACGTTCCGCACGAAGGCTATATCTACCCTGGCGCAGTTCACGGTTTCAATTGTGACGCGACGCCGGAACGCTATAACAAAGCCGCGGCCGACCTGGCTTGGCAGCGCACCATCGACTGGTTCAACAAATACGTGCGCGCCTGATTCCGTGCTTCGCAAGCCTGCCACTTTCTTATTTGGCGTGCTGCTCGGATGCACGTCAGCTGCCGCGCAAGTAATCGCTATCAAGGCCGGCCGCCTGATCGATCCCGACACCGGCACAGCGCTCGCCGATACGATCATCCTCATCCGCGCCAATAAAATCGAAGCGGTTGGCCGCGGACTCGCCATTCCCCCCGGCGCAACCACCATCGATCTTTCGAACCTGACCGTGCTGCCGGGCTTGATCGATTGCCACACGCATCTGGCGGATGGCGCGCATGGCGGCGGCGATCCGATTTCGCAATTGACCAAGAGCGCCTCGCGCGTGGTTCTGGAATCGGTGCCGAACGCGCGCGTCACGCTCGAGGCCGGATTCACCACGGTGCGCGACGTGGGCGTGTACCGTGCCCTCAACGATGTTGCGCTGCGCGATGCCATCAACCGCGGCGACATCGTGGGACCCCGCATGTTCGTGGCAGGAGCTTACATCACCATCACCGGCGGCGCGGGCGCCATGACCGGCTTTGCGCCTGATATCCAACTGCCCTGGGATTTCCACTACGGAGAAGCGAACAGCCCATGGGAGGTTCGGCAGAAAGTGCGCTTGCTGGCGCACGACGGCGCCGACCATATCAAAGTGCTTTCCTCGGGGGCCGTCCTCACGCATGGCAGCAATCCCAAATCGCAGGAGTTCACGCTCGAGGAGCTCCAAGCTGCCGTTGACGAGGCCAGCCACTTCGGCCTGCGAGTGGAATCCCACGCGCATTCTCCGGACGGAATCAAGAACGCCATTCGCGCCGGCGTCGCATCGGTGGAGCACGCCACCATGATCGACGACGAAGGCCTGGCTCTGGCCAGGCAGCACGGCACTTATCTAGATATGGACATTTACGACGAGGAGTGCATTCAGGAAGATGGCAAGAACGGGAAAACTCCGCAGGATTTCCTGGAACATGACCGCGAGCTCGGCCAGCTGCAGCGCGACAATTTCCGCAAAGCGGTAGAGGCCGGGTTGAAGATGTCCTTCGGTACGGACTCAGGCGTATGCGCTTACGGCGAGAATGCGAAACAATTCGCTTGGATGGTGAAGTACGGGATGACGCCCATCCAAGCCATCCAGTCGGCCACTTCAGCCGCCGCCGATCTGCTCGGACGCAGCAGCGAACTGGGGTCCATCCAGCCAGGAAAGTATGCGGACGTGATCGCAGTGGCCGGCGACCCGCTACGCGATGTGAGTGTTCTCGAACACGTGCGCTTCGTGATGAAGGATGGGAAGGTTTACAAGCAATAAGTGGCTGGCAGAATCCTCGCTAAGCTCCAAGTTGAGACGCGAGATCCAGAATGCTGCTGGACACTATATCGAAATCGCCCGGCTTCGCATCGTCCGCTTTACGTGTGGGCCCGTATTCTTTGGGCCGATGAATGAATCCCGTGCCCAAACCGAAACTCCGGGCTGCCATCAGATCGCTGGAATGCGCCGCGCACATCATCACTTCTTCGGGCTTCAGTTCCAATAGATTAACCGCAGTGAGGTACGCTTCGCGATCGGGCTTGTAATGCCTGGCCAGTTCAGCGGAAAGAATCAGATCCCAAGGAAGTCCGGCGTGCTTGCCCATATCGGCGAGCAGCGCGACGTTGCCGTTCGAAAGCGGCGAAATGGTGTACTTCTTCTTCAGGCGTGTGAGACCGGCCACCGCATCCGGCCACGGCTTCAGGCGATGCCAGACACGATTCCAGTGGTCTTTCTCTTCCTCGGAAAGACCTTCGATGTGAAACTCCCTGAGCAACTCTTCCAGCAGCGCGCGATGCAACTGGTCCAGATTCGTCCAGGGCATTTCACCTTTTCGCACCTTTTCCATGGATGGTGCGTAGCCGGCCCGCCATCGGTCCGCAAAGCGAGCCCAATCCACGCTGATGCCTTTACTTGTCCCCCACGCCGTTCCTTCTTCGATGATCGAACCGCGCCAGTCCACCACCGTTCCAAAAGTGTCAAAGACCAGCGCCTTCACCGCTGCCGTGGGGTGCGCCGAATTCTGCGCGCGTGCGGCGCCACCGAATGCGATCGCCGCGGCGCCCATCCCGGCGGACGTCACCATCTGTCTCCGAGTCATCGTCAAGCTCCTGGCCGCTTACTATACTAAAGTCGCTTAGAGAAGTGCGATAAGAGCTATTGCCACCTTTGGTTTCGGCAAAGCGTTTCCAGGCTTGAGCGCGATTTGAGACCATAGCGAGGAGAAGCAATGTCACGCGAGCAGAAAGTTGCAGCAGTTGAAGCCTATCTGGACTGCTTTATGACGAAGGATCTGTCCAAGGCACCTCTTGCCGAGGACGTAACATTTGAAGGGCCGCTTGTGCCGAAGTTGGCAGGTCGGCAAATGATTACGGGCTTCCTTTCGAGCATCCTGCCGATGATCAAGGGCATCCAGTTGAAACAACACATTGTCGAGGGAGATTATGTTGCGACGGTCTTGGACATGGAGACAGTAAATGGCGTTGATCATGTATTCGATTGGATTCAGGTTGTAGACGGAGAGATCAAAGGGATACGCACGTTTTATTATCCGGCGCAGGTCCCATAGATCCGTCCTGACGGCGTAGTGGCGATCTGGCGGCTCCGAGTGCGGCGCTACGCCAACCTCGCCACTTCCCCGGCTACTATTGAGCCGACTTCTGATTTTGGCTGGTTGACTGCGCGAAATGTTCCACGAATTCGAGCCGGGTACCCCAGGGATCGGTCAGAAAAGCCAGCGCCATCTGGGGCGTTCTGCGATACGGAGTATCGAGCTTCAAGCCATTCGCCTCCAGGGTCTTGCAAAAATCCTCGAGGCCCTTTACTTCAAAGCCGACATGATCCAGCACGCGCCCCTTGGTTCCAACAACGGGGCTATCGGTGGGACTAAACAGCAGCATGGTCCCGGGCAGGTTGATAACTTTAACTTTTCCGAGCGCCTGGCCTGTCCCGCCAAGATTCGTGAGGTACCACTTCTGCATGCCGTCAACGTCCGGGGTAAAAAAGTGGACCTGGTGGTTTTCCGCAATGGCCGTAATGTTAGGGCCAGCGAGCAATTCGATGCGAAGATCGTCCGGGCCGAGCAAGAACGCCTGGTTGGGCTTGTCTTTATTCGGATTTACTACTTGAATGGTGTAGTGCTCGGCCGCGGCCTTATCCAAAATGTCTTTGATATCGCGCACCCTGAATCCCACGTGATTGACGATCGTCCCGTCGCTTCCCGCGGCAGGGTCGCCTTTGTTGACCATCACGCGCATCGTCGGCAGCGTGTATACATCGAGACCGCTGCCGATCTTACTGGCCGTTGCACCCATAATGTCCACCCAAAAATGCCTCTGGGCCTCGGGGTTTTTGCTGAGCAGGTAAATATGGCTGTAGGATACGCGCCCATCTGCCACGGCGCCGGCGGAGGAAGTCGCGCTTGCCTGCGCCGCGGAGGGGGTCGACTGGGCGAAGCTACCTGAAGCGAGGGCCAGTATGCCGGCCGCGATAGAGAGAGTCTTCATTTTGTTCCTTTTAGTCGCAGTATGGCGCCGTTCTTTCGGTTGCGACTGATCGCCCACTAGAATCCGGTGCCAAAAAAACACTGTACCATCTCCCAGATCTTTGCCGGCGAGTCTGATTGGCTCAATCGTCGTCGCTGGCTGCGGCACCGGGAATTGTTAGTGCACTGTGATTCCCTGCACCCGGACAGGTGGAGTGCTCGTCACCTGGAGCACCGTCGGAGTGAACGGCTCAGTCAACGTCCCGTCTTCAGCGATCTTCAACGTATGAAAAGCATTCGCCGCCACCGTCGCGGTTGCGCTGGACTGCTCGCTGGAAACATAGGATGAGTTCGCATGCCTAGCGGCAGATGGCCGCCAGTCAATCCCGTGAAGACTGAGTTGGGAAGCGCCTGCGGAAGATTCTGCTGCAACTGTCCGAAGAAGTTAATCGAAAAGGACTGCATCAGGCCGCAAGGAACACGTCCTGGACCAGATCATCCACCAGATCCAGACGCGGAATCAGACGGGAGCGAATGTAAAGATAAATCTGGTCGGCGTACTTCGCGACAAACTCCGCGGTAGCTTTGCGATCCTTTTCGAAAATCGCAGCCACCAATTTTCTGTCGTTCGCCAGATCGTTGCTTCTGACGGCAGATGTCGCGACTGCCTGGTCTGGCGGGTTCAGGGGATTTGTCCTTTACTGTTTAGTTACGGCACTTCCAGTTTTCCCCCTCCGCTAGTAGCAGCCGGAGGCGGGGAAGGACATACGTGATACCATGCGACCATTATGTCGGACGTGGTTTACCGATCTCATGTACGCATTGAGCGGGTGAAGGGCCCTGTGCGCAGAGCCTATCTCCCCGAGGAAAAGGAGCCGGTAATATTCGGCGTGCATGGCGCGGTGGCGGAACACTACAAGGTCCCACCGGCCGTCCTGGAGCCGCACGCTACTACGCTGGATTACATTGTCGCCGCGACTGCCGGTTGACTCACCGGAACCTTTGGAGGCGCGCTGGAGGCGCGTCACGTGAACGCCTCGAATGAGCGATTGGTGTCGGAGGCGGTCGGCGAAGTTGAGTTAGAAGATAATGTGCTCGTGATCCGCCGCATTCACGTCACTCTGAAACTGAAAGCCGAGGAATCGCACAGGGAGGTTGCCAGCCGCGTTCACGGCTTCTTTGCTGACCACTGTCCGGTGTATCGCACGCTGAAACCTGCCATCGCGATGACTACCGAGTTGCTGTTCGAGCCGTTGGAACTATAAATCCGGGGGGCTCTTTAGCCCGGATCGAAACGTCGATCAATTCTGAACCGAGATGCTCAGCGTCTGTGTCCCCGGAACGCCATCCAGCGTGAACACCACCGGCGCCGCGTTATTGTCCGGGATGTTCGGCACCATAACATTGAACTGATAAAGCCCGATGGGGATGGAATGCTAACCAAAGGTCCGGCCAAGAAGGTTACGATTTTCATCAATGAAGACGCGCCCCACCGCATTACGGCGCTGCACGACGCCCTGATGACGTTTCTGCTCCACAAAGGCGTCGCGGGCGCCACCGCGACCCGGGCGTTTTCCGGCTTTGGCTCTCATCATGCCTTACACACCGCGCGCATGGAAGCCACAGCCGAGCATCTCCCCATTCGCATCGAGTTCGTCGAGACCGCCGAACGAGTGGAAGAATTGCTGCCCACGATCTATGAGATGGTCATCGACGGTCTCATTGAAGTGCAAGATACCACGGTAATTAAGCTAACCCGCGCCGGGTCCCAGCAGGAGCCGAAGCTGCCACATCAGCGAAAGGTGGGGCCTGCCAAGATGCTGCGGATATTTCTGGGCGAGGCCGACAAATGGCACGACGAGCCGCTGTACGATGCCATCGTGAAAAAACTTCGCCTGATGGACATCGCGGGAGCCACGGTGTACCGCGGAATCCTGGGATATGGAGCCAAGGGGCATGAGCATAAGAAAAGCTTTCTACACGTCTCGCGGGACCTGCCGATTATGTTGTCGGTGATCGATACTCCCGAGAAGATTCTTGCCGCGGCCGAAATGGTGGAAGGGATGCTCGAAGATGGGTTGCTGGTGATCTCGGACGTGGACATGGTCCGTTTGGTCCGCAGCCTAACCCGAGAGGAGACCAGGGAGGAAACGCACGATGGCGGCGCCGAAACCCGCTAAACTTCTACGCATCCATATTTCGGAGTCTGACCGCTATCGCGGGAAGCCGCTGGTGGAAGCCATCATTGCCAAATGCCGTGAGCTCAAGATGGCCGGCGCCACGGTCTTCCAGGGACTGGAAGGCTTCGGCGATTCCGCGGAATTGCATCGCGCGCATCTGGTGCGGCGCGATCAGCCGATCGTGATTGCCATCATCGATACCGCCGAGAATCTGGGCCGCCTGGTTCCAGCCGTGGAAGAGATGCTCGACACCGGGGTTCTAGCGACATCGGATGTCGAGATGATTCGCGTCGAGAAGCCCAGCTAAGTGCAGGATCCTAAGGCGTTTATGAGCAAAAACAGCCCGCCCTGCCCAGCCGCCGCCGACAGGAGCAATCCAGCCGCTGGCCATAGTCGAAATCAGGTCTGGTTGTGTTTGGTCATAAAACAGGAATGCCCCGAAATGGGGTACTGATCCTCGACCGCGCTGGATGCCCATACCAAGCTCATCGTCTTCTGGATGGTCGGTGGTCGCGACGGACAATCGGCGTACGAGTTCATGAAGGATTTGGCGGTACGCCTCGCCAATCGAGTTCAATTAACAACCGATGTGGTTCTCCAATTTCTTCGAGAAAGCATTTGTGAGGCGTGTGAACCGTCGCATGTGCATCCGCATGGTGAGGTTCTGGCGCTCAACGACATAACGCTCAAGCATAATATCAATATGAATCGGCTAGATCCAACCAAGCGTTCTCGGGTAATTGCGCTCTCGTAGAGGGAGCGTCCTGCGGGGCGGTTTCCTCGCATGGCAGGTCCTTTCTAAATGGACCAAGCAATGCTAAACTATAATTAATGCAACATCATCACCACACCGAAATCACCGATTCCTATCATTGTAAGCGCTCGCAATCCGGCGATGTCGTGCACGTTTACAATTCCAACAACTACCTGATGGCGGAGTACATCGTTGGCACCGGCCGAACCAGTTGGCAGCGCGTCGCGCCCTTGACGCAGCGAGAATCGGTGGAGAAGTGGCTCAGGAACAACTATCCCGTTCCCAGCGCTCCGGAACCCGTGAAGGTACAGGCCAAGGCGAAGAACGGCAAAAAAGCCGTTTCGAGCCGCGCCTAAACCCTCGCGCCACGCCGACGCACAAAGGCAGCTAGCGCCCTTATTCCCAGACACCCTCGTCGCGGAGAGCGGCGCGTACTTCCACAAAATCCGACTCGTTCACCCCGAGAACTTGAACGGTCACGCGCCCGATGTTTGTGCGACCCACGATTTGGGCGCCCTTACACTCGAAACGTTCATCCCACCCGTCGCTTCGGGGATGATACAGCCGCGTCAATTGTCGGGTTGCGCTGTCGAGTCCGGCAACATTCGGTCCTTTGCGCACGTTGCAATGCAGGCAGGATAAAGCTAGGTTCGATAATTCAGTCGCGCCACCGTGCTGGCGCGCGATGATGTGATCTATTTGAAATGGCGACGGATGAAATTGAGCCGGCAGCCTACAACACTCACAGAGTTCTTTCGCCCGCTGCGGGCTTCAGGAACCGGCGCCCCTGAGATTGCATAACCGCCAGGAGGTTACTGACATGCAGGTAGCTCTCCGGTTCGGCCCGCTCGCCGGGGGTAATTTCATCGTTTTGCGCTCGCTGCGCCAAAATCGTTCATCCGTTCCACATCGCGGGGCTGAAAAGCAAAAGAAAGCAAATAGCGTGCGACTTCCGGGGCGAGAGATTGGCTGTGAGACTGGATCAGCCGCGCCGGGATTGCGGATTCGCTGTTCAGAATGACGGTCTGCGAATTCATGTCTCGTCTTTATGATCGCACTGAAACAACCATCCGTCTCACGGTGGGTCATCTGAGCCGCGCGTGTCATCTGAATCGCGCTGTCATCTGAACCGCGCTAGCAGGCGGCGCTCTCCTGACTTATCATATTAGTCAAATGTCGACCGCCGAAGAACTGCAGGAAGAACTCGAAAAGGCCAAAGAACCTTTCGACAAAAAGGTCGCGGCCACCATGGCGATTCTGGCCGCGTTTCTGGCCGTCGTGTCCGTGCTGGGCCACATCATGACCACCGAAGAACTGCTGTTGCAACAGAAGGCGTCCGATCAGTGGTCGTATTATCAGGCCAAGTCCATCCGCCGGTATCAATCCGAAGTGGCGCGCGATCTCTTCAGCGGGATGAAGCTCGGCGATCAGAGCGCGCAATACCAGAAGAATTCCGAGAAATACAAGAAGGACGACGAAGACATTCAAGCTGAGGCGCAGGGCCTGGAGCGGGAGAGCCATCTGCGCGGCCGGCAAGCGCTAGGGTTCCACTTTGGCGAAGTATTTCTCGAATTTTCCATCGTCCTGGCGTCGCTTGCGATCCTAACCAAGCGTCAATTCCTTTGGTACGCATGCATATTGAGTGGAACCATCGGCGCCGTGGTAGCAGCCACGATCTTTTATGTCCCCTCGATTGTGGAGCAGCTACAGCATTAAGATAGATTTGAATGGTTGAAAATGTGAAACCGGGCGTTTCAGCCCGCGACGCTCGAGTTGTGCTCTTTGACTTCGATGGCACGTTGTCATTGATCCGCTCGGGCTGGATGAATGTAATGGTCCCGATGATGGTTGAGATTCTGCTTGACCTGAAGACCGGTGAACCCGAAGGGCAGCTGCGCGCGATGGTGGAAGGGTTCGTCTGGCGGCTCACCGGTAAGGAGACCATCTATCAGATGACTGCGTTCGCCGAAGCGGTGGAAGTGCGCGGCGGCAAGGCGCTTGATCCATTAGCGTATAAGAAGATGTATCTGGACCTGCTGTGGCAAAAGATCGAAAAGCGCGTGGAAGGCTTGCGCAAGGGGCATACCGATCCGGAAGAGTTTCTTGTTCCGGGCTCGCGCGCGCTGCTGGAACGTTTAGGGGAAAAGGGGTTGAAAATGTATCTGGCCAGCGGTACCGATGAAATCTATATGAAAGAAGAGGCGCGCCTGCTGGGCGTGACTCAGTATTTCGACGGAGGCGTCTACGGCGCTCTGGATGACTACAGTTTCTCCAAGGCCATCCTGATCCAACGCATTCTCTCCACTTCGGAATTTCAAGGGCATGAATTCCTTGGTTTCGGCGACGGCTACGTGGAAATAGAAGAGGTGAAGAACGTGGGTGGCGTGGCCGTGGGGGTGGCCAGCGAGGAGCCCGCCTGTAGCCGCGTGGACGAATGGAAACGCCAGCGCCTGATCGGCGTGGGCGCGGACTATATTGTTCCCAACTACCTCTGCGGTGAAGAGCTGTTTTCTTCGCTCTTCCCAGCCTGATGCCGCCCAGGACTGCCGAGATTCTGGCGGCCTTCCCCAAATACTCGGCTCTTGTGGTCGGCGACATTTGTCTCGACCGCTGGTGCACTTACGACCCAGCTACCGCTGAGCCTTCGCGCGAGACTGGCATTGCGAGAGTGGCTGTCATCTCCACCGAAGTGGCTCCGGGCGGCGGCGGCAACGTTGCCAATAATCTGGCGTCTCTCGGCGTCAGCAGGTCCGCGGTATTGGGAGTGCTTGGCGACGACGGCTCGGCGCACGAGCTGACCCGTTCACTCAACGCGCGTGGCATCTCCACGGATCTATTAGTGCGGTCCGACAAAGCGCCCACCTTCACCTACACCAAACTCATCAACGCTACCACCGGCGTCGAAGATTTGCCGCGGGTCGATTTCATTAACACGCGTCCCCTGCCCGATTCGGTGGAGCAGGAGGTTATCGAGTATCTGCGCGAGTTTGCGGTTTCATTCGATATCATTTTCGTTTCCGATCAGGCCGATACTCGCAGTGGTGGAGTGATTACTCCGTCGGTGCGGGCGCTGCTCGAAGAGATCGCGAAAGCCGATCCAAAGAAAATCATCTGGGTGGATTCGCGGCTGCGCGTGGAACGCTTTCACCACATGATTCTGAAGCCCAACGAGCGCGAGGCCGCCGCCGCTTCCATCGGGCTGTTCGGCGAGCTGGATTACCAGCGCTTACGCACTCACGCCAATTCGAGGCTCATGTTCGTGACGAAGGCGGCCGAGGGAGTAGTGGTTGTCGAGGACCGGGCCGAGACTGCCGTTCCGGCGTTCCGTGTCGACCATCCGGCCGATGTTTCAGGCGCGGGCGATAGTTTCTCCGCTGGCGCGGCGCTGGCTCTGGCCATCACCGGTTCCGCGATGGAAGCCGCACGCTTTGGGAACCTGGTGGCGTCCATCACGGTGCAGAAGCGCGGCACGGGCGTGGCAAGCCCCGAGGAAGTGCTGGCGGCCCCAGGCGCATGATGGCAGCATGAGCACGTTGGCAATTGACATCGGCGGCAGCAAATTCAGCGTGGCCGTGTTTGAAGGCAAGCGAATGGTGGAGCGCGAATCTCACTCTACCGATCGGGCGGGCGGACGCGATTGGATGCTCGCGAGAATCGCGGACGTTGTGAAATGCTTGCGCTCACGGCATCGACTGGATTGCTGTGGCATCGGATTTGGCGGTCCGGTGGACTTTGTTCAACAGCGCGTGGCCCTGTCCACCCACGTCACTGGTTGGAACGATTTCGATCTCCCCGGCTACTTGACGGAACTGCTCGGATTTGTTCCCGGCGTTGTTCCCATCATAGATAACGACGCCAACGCGGGCGCGCTCGGCGAGGGCCTCTACGGCGCCGGTTACGGCTACCGGCCGCTGTTCTACATGACGCTTTCCACCGGCATCGGCGGAGGCCTGGTGGTCAACGACAACGTCTATCGCGGCGCCGATTCTTATGCGGGCGAGATCGGCCATTTAACCATCCGGCCGGATGGTCCCAAGTGCCTGTGCGGTTCACACGGTTGTCTGGAGCGGATGTGCTGTGGATTGTGGCTGGAGCGCGATCATGGAAAGCCGGCCAGTGAATTGTTTCTCGATCCTGAATTTGTGGAACGCTACGTGGTCGATTTAGCGCTGGGCCTGAAGGCCGCCATCATGCTCTTGAATCCGGGACGCATTGTTATCGGCGGCGGCATCAGTAAGGCGCGCGATCGCTTGTTCGTGCCTTTGCAGGCCGAACTGCGCCGGCAGATCACCGCGTGGTCGCGAGCGCGCATCGATGTGGTCCCGGCGGGGCTTGGCGATGACAGCGTTTTATGGGGCGCCATGGCGCTGGCCACCCGGCGAACAGCATGAAGCTGCCCGCGTTTTATCCGATAGTCTCTAGCGTCGCGGCGGCCGAAGCGGTGCTGGAAGCCGGAGCGAAGATCCTGCAGTATCGAAACAAGCAATTCTTTTCCCGTGCATCGTTCGAAGATGCCAGCCGAATTGCGGAATTGTGCCGGCAGTGCGGCGCCATGTTCGTGATGAACGATCGTGCCGACGTCGCGGCTCTGTTGAAGGCCGCGCTACATCTGGGACAGCAGGATCTGGCCCCGTCCGACGCTCGCCGAATCCTGCCCGCCGGGTCCATCGTCGGATTCTCGACGCACAATGAGCAGCAGTTGCGTGAAGGCGACAGAGAGCCGGTGGACTACCTTGCCATTGGTCCTATCTTCGCCACCGGATCAAAGGAGAATCCCGATCCCGTGGTCGGACTGGAGCAGCTTCGCGCTTTGCGGCCTCTCACGCGAAAGCCTCTAGTGGCCATCGGGGGCATCACTCGCGAATTAGCGCCGCAAGTTTTCGCGGCCGGAGCCGACTCCATCGCCGTCATTAGCGATCTCGTTCCCGATCCACGCGCGAGGGCGGCGGAATGGCTGGCGATTAGTGCTGGTGTTCGTGCTCGTGATGGTGGTGGGCCTGAGGCGCCGTGACTAGAATATTGCACGGTGCATCCGACAGCGCGCACTTGGTGTGCTCGAACTGAACGGTGGTGTGATTGATTTCGTAATTGCAAAGTACGTCGTTGATCCGATGCAGAATGGCGTTGCTCTCCGAAGGCGGCATGTCTTCGATCAGCACATGGCAACTCAACGCGTGCGCACTCGAGCCGAGGCTCCAGATGTGGAGATCGTGAACGTCGATCACGCCGTCGATCTGCCGCATCGCGCCGGTCACTTCGTCGAGCTCCATGCCGCGTGGCAGGCCTTCGAGCAACACGTTCAGCGATTCCTGGATAATGTCCCACGCGGTCCAGACGATAAGAATGCCGATCAGGACCGACAGCACCGGGTCTATGACGGCCAGGCCGGTGAAGTGAATCGCAATCGCGCCGGCGATGATGCCCACTGAGCTGACGGCGTCGCCCAGCATGTGGACGAACGCGGCGCGAATATTGAGATCGTGATCCTTCTCGTGATAGAGGCCCCACATGATTCCACCGTTGAGCGCCAGGCCGGCCACGGCGACCCACAGCATGGTCCACTCCTCAATGTGGCGCGGATGCGCCAAGCGCTGCCAGGCTTCATAGAAAATGAAAATGGCGATTACCACCAGCGTGAGGGCATTCACAAACGCAGTCAGCACTCCGGCGCGGTGATAGCCGAAGGTCTTGACGCTGTCGGCGGGCTTGGATTGCATATACACGCCGACCGCGGCTAACACCAGAGCCAGCGCGTCGGTGAAATTGTGGCCGGCATCGGAAACCAGCGCCAAGCTGCCGGAACGGAAACCGGCGATGGCTTCCACCACGACAAATAAAATGGTGGCGAAAAACGACCATTTCAAAATGCTCGCGGTTCCGTGATGATGGCCGTGGTGGTGCAATGGATCCCTTTAGTTCTATTTTACCCTTCGGCAACCCTTAAAAGCGGGTGACTTCCGTGAAGTTGAAGCCGCGGACCTTCATGGCCGGGACCACCATATCGAAAGCCTCTTCGCCCGAGGCGCGAACGGAAGGAGAAAGCGCTTCCACGTTGTTCAGCAATTCGATAATGCCCTGATTAAAGCGGAAATTGCGCAGGCCCCGGCTGACGCGCCCGTTCTCGATCAGAAACGTTCCATCCCGCGTCATGCCGGTCATGATCTTTTCGTAGGGATCTACTTCGCGGATATACCACAGACGCGTCACCAGGACGCCGCGCTCGGTGGACGCGATCATTTCATCGGTGGAAGTTGTGCCGCCCGAGATAACGATATTGAGGGGCGCTTCGCCCACTTCATTGGGCAGCGGGAAGCCGTGGCCGGTGGGCTCAACGCCGGCCTTCCGGGCGCTGGATCGCGCATAGGCCAGATCGCGGGGAACGCCGGCGTCGACCAGAGTAAGCTTGCGGCGCGGCACGCCCTCGCCATCGAAAGGAACTCCTGCCTGGAGCGGATGCGCGGCATCGTCGGCAATCTGAATGTTTTCGCCAAACAGCTTTTTGCCGACGCGATCGGTGAGGAAGCTGCGGCTATCGGCAACCGCGGTGGCGCTGAAATCGCCGAACATTTGTCCCACCAGATCCAGCACCGCCGCCGGCTCCAGGATCACGGTGTAGCGGCCCGGCGGGATTTCCTCTGGGTCGCGCGACAGCCGCGCTTTTTCAGCGGCGCTCCGGGCCAGCGCCAAGGGATCGATGGACGCATGGGACACGGCTGAAGCTTTGGCCCATCCCGAACTATCGCCCGCCATAGCCGTGATCGAAAACTGCGCCATGGTCTCGGCGTGCCAGGCCGCCACGCCGCGGGAATTGTACATAGCTTCGACGCTCTGTCCGGTGGAGTAAATTCCGGCGGCCGTTTGTCCCTTGCTTTCGACGATGCGTATGGCTTCCGCGACGGTGTTTGCGCGATGCTGGGGCGTGGCACTCGCCGTAGCCGCGTCGAAGCGCTTGGTTTCCAAAATCGCCGAACGCTCGAAGAGCGGCAACAAATCCGGATTGGCTGCGGCGGAGCGGGCCAGCGCGAGAGCCTGCGCGACGGCGCCGCGAATCGAATCCGGATCGAAGCGGTTGGTGGTAGCGCGCGCGGTTCGATGATCCAGAGCTACGCGAACCGAAATCCAGCGATCCTGCTCGGCAACGTTTTGATGGATGGTATTGTTGGCAAACCGAGTGAGCGCCGCGCAATGCGCGCCGAAGAGCGCCTCCACATCCGAGACGCCAAGGGTTTTTGCGGCACTCTGAACGGCCGCGAAGAGCTCCTGGCAATTCGCTTTCGGCAGGATGCTTTCAGCAATCTCAGGCTGCATACGCCGCTCCCACTTTGATGTTGTGGAAGCGCGAGGGGCTTGCGCCGTGGCCGGTGGCGATCACTTGCTCGGGCTGTCCCTTGCCGCAGTTGGGAACACCCCACAACACCCAATGATCGCGATTGGCAACGGCCGCGCAAGAGTTCCAAAACTCCGTGGTGATGCCGCTATAGGTCGGGTTCTTCAACATACGAACGCGCTTGCCATCTTTGATTTCCCAGGCGATCTCGCAGCCGAACTGGAAGTTGTAGCGCTTGTCGTCGATGGACCAACTGCGATTGGTCTGCATATAAATGGCGCGGCTCACGCCGGAAAAAACTTCGTCGAGTGTTTGCTCGCCCGGCAACAAGCTGACGTTGGTCATGCGGATCAGCGGAAGGCGCGCCCAACTGGTGGCGCGCATGGTGCCATTCGAGCGCTTCTGGCCGATGGCGGCGGCCGTCTCGCGCGAGGTCATGTATCCGACGAACTGGCCGTTACGAATAATGTCGGCCGATTGCGCCGGAACACCCTCGTCATCGAATGCGAACGTGCCCATTCCGGGGCCGTGTTCGATGCGCGCGTCGCAAACTGCGTTCACCAGATCCGAACCGTAGCGCAAATGATTCAGCTTGTCGAGCGTGAGAAAGCTCATCCCCGCGTAGTTAGCTTCTGAACCGAGCACGCGATCGAGCTCGATGGGATGGCCGATGGATTCGTGGACCTGAAGCCCGAGCTGGCTGCCATCCAGGATCAGGTCGAAGCGGCCTTCGGGGCATTGATCGGCCGAGTGCAGTGCAACGGCCTGCTCCGCCATGAGCGGCGCATGAGCCAGAAGATCGAGCTCGTGGATCAACTCGTAGCCCTTGAGCTGGTGCTGGCCGCCGAAGGAATTCGGATAGGAGCGCTTCTGGATCTGGTCGCCCTTGAAGCTGTAGGCTTCGAATCCGGCACCGCTCGAAGTGCGGGTCTGATCGATGACGCTGCCGAGGGAAGAGACGAAGACCTGCCGGCTACGATGGAAGATCATCGAAGTTTGCGCGAGCGTCACGCCGGCGGCGCGGCGCAATTCTTCATCGACGGCGGTGAGCAGCGAGAGCTGTTCTTCCACGCTCACGGTGAACGGATCGATCTGACAGGGCGACACCCAGATGGCATCGTGCTTCGCCTCGGGCGCCAGCGTGACGTCGTGTTTCTTGGCGAGGGCGCTGGAGCGGGCGACGTCGACAGCCAGAGCGGCCGCGGATTCAACGCCGGGGCGGCTGAGATCGTCGGTAGCGGCGAATCCCCAGCAGCCATCGGCGAGCACGCGAATTCCAATGCCTACCGATTCGTCGCTCGATACCTGGCCAGGCTTGCCGTTCTTGGTGCCGAGCTCGCGGTCGCGGCTCTCGACCAGGCGAACGTCGGCGTAGGTTACTCCAGGGCGCTGGGCCGAATCGAGCGCTTCGAGCGCTAGCTGCTTCATGAAACCAGGATAGCGGGCTGTTGGCGAGATCGTTCACGCCAGGCTTCCCGCTACTTACCCTGCAGCTCGCTGAGCCGGCGCTGAGCGAACGCGTTCCCGAGTTTTGCGGATTCCAGATACAACTCCTTGGCCTTTTCCATATTCCTGGGAACGCCCTGGCCGTCTTCGTACAACTTTCCGAGGTCGTAGATCGCGGCGGCGTTTTTCAAATCGGCGGCCTTCTGAAACCACTTCGCTGCGTCTTCGTCGTTCTGCTCTACACCGTCGTTGCCGAGTAAGTACAGTCCTCCCAGAGTGAGCATGGCTGAGGAGTTTCCCGCTTTCGCCGCGAGCGTGAACCATTCCACTGCCTCGGCATCATTCTTGGCTACGCCTTCTCCGTTACTGTAACTTTCGGCTAACTCTTCCATCGCGTTGGCATCGCCCAGCGCGGCGGATTTGCTGAACAGGTCGATCGCATCCTCCGGCTTGCCCTCGCGCCGCTTCAACATCGCAGCGTTGTAGTACTCCTGGGCACGGAAGGAGGCTGGAAGGGGCTTTTGTTTGGGGTCTGGCGTCAAATCGAGGGGAGGCTTGGTGGAGGCTGCGGGCGCGCTGGGCTGCTCGGCCTTTGGACTTGCGGCTTTATCGCTTGTGGCTTTATCGTTGGATGGCGCCGGCGCCGGTTGCGGCAGTCCCAGAGGAGTCGGCTTCGCGGGCACGGCCGGCTGCACCACCGCTGGCGCGCTCGACGCCGCGGCAGGAACGGGTCGCGAATAGGAGTTCCTGTAATACAGGGATGCGAGCGCGACGATCACAATTACCAACGCAATGCCGCCGGCATACAACACCGGGGCCGGCCAGCGTTTCTTTGCGGCTTGCGGAACCTGGTGTGCAGGCGCTGGCGCTGCAACTGGATTCCGGAACGCGGCTTCGAGCGCGGTGGTGAACTCCATGCAATTGGGGAAGCGCTGGTCCGGAAACCTGTTCCACGCACGCTCCAGAACCTGGTCTATCCCCGGCGGCAGCGCAGGATTCCTGGCATGCGCGGAAGGCCGAGGCCCATAGACGATCAGGTGGGCCACGGTAGGCATCGAATCGGCCTGAAACGGCCGGCTGCCGGTCAACAATTCGTACGCCAGAACCGCGAGAGCAAATTGATCGGACCGTCCGTCCACCGCTTTCGCTTCAATCTGCTCGGGAGACATGTAGCTCGGGGTGCCCATCAGCATGCCCGTGACGGTGGCATTTTCCGTCGACATCAACTTAGCGATGCCGAAGTCGGCCACCTTTACCGTCACCTTGTTTTGCAGCATGATGTTGGCGGGCTTGATGTCGCGATGAACCACGCCCTGCTGGTGTGCGTAGTCCAGGGCCGCTGCCGTCTGCTGGAGGATCTTGAACGCGGCGTTGTGGTCTAAAGGGCCCGTGGCCAGGAGTTGATGGAGCGACGGACCATCCACGTGTTCCATGGTGATGTAGGCCGAGTTCTCATGGAGACCCACATCCAAGATGATGACGATTCCGGGATGAAACAGGCGGCCGGCCGAGCGCGCCTCCCGGAACAGCCGTTCTTTCATGAATTCGGCTTCGCTCGGATTCATGGCCGGTTGGAGGCTGATCACCTTTACGGCAACACGCCGGCCGATCATCGGGTCGACGGCGTCATAAACGATACCCATGGCGCCGCGCCCCAGCTCGCCGCGGACCAGATAGCGTCCGATTTGCCCGGCGTTGCCCAGCGTGACATCGAGAAAAGATTCCGATTCCCGGCGGGCACGCAGTAAGCGCTCCACTGCCTCGGACAAAGCGGCGTCGCCGCCGCTGGCAGTCTGGACGAAGGCCGGCCGATCGGCTTCTGAACGTTCCAGGGCTTGGTCGAAGATCTGACGCACCCGCTGATGGAATTCCGGTGCCATGCCAAAAGCGTTTCACCGCAGTCCGCGCCGCAGTTCCTTGAAAGTGTTCCTATTATTATAAGCGTTCAAATCGAAGGCTTACGCGTTCTAACACCTTGGTTTTCTAGGCGCCGCGCATGCGGTCGAAGAGCCAGGCGCGGGCGAACTCCCAGTCGCGGCGAACTGTGGGGACGGATATATCGAGCGCCTGGGCGATTTCCTGGTCCGTATGACCGCCGAAAAATCGTAGTTCCACCACCTGAGCCGCGCGCGGATCGATTTGCTCCAATTCGCCCAGCGCCTGGTCCAGCGAAACCAGGTCGACGCCACGGGGATCGATACCGGCCTGCACTTTGTCGAGCGCGACCTTTACCGCGCCGCCACCCCGTTTCTGCGCGTGGTTAGCGCGCGCATGGTCCACTAGCACGCGTCGCATCTGCTGGCTGGCAACCGCAAAAAAGTGCATCCGGTTGTGGATTTCCAGGCCTTCTGAGCCGATCAATCTGGTATACGCTTCGTGGATCAAGGCTGTGGTCTGCAGCAGGTGGCCCGGTTTCTCGCCGCGAAGCTCGCGGGAGGCTATCCGGTGCAACTCGCTGTAGACCAAGGCAATGGCCTTTTCCCCGGCCTGCTGGTCGCCCTGCTGCATTTGTGTGAGCAACAGCGTGAGCACCCCAGTCTTCGCTGTTTTCGGAGAAGAGGCAGCCATTTCGGACAGTATACAGTACCTCAGATCGGGCGCTCCAGAGGATTCGGAAAAACAGAGGATTTGGAAAACAGCCCGAGGGCGGCGCTCAGTACTAGTACGCAGTCCAATGACGGATGGCGCCCTCTTTATACGTAAACAATTTTGAGCAACTTCCGGCTGTATCACGCATAACTAAGTGAAACCGGAAATAGAGAGATGGTGGTTGGGAAAACCAACCTTGTACGCCAGAATGGCTCGGGATATACTAAGCTTCCCCCTATTCTGGACGAAATCTGAGAGAGGAAGCTTCCAAGGGAGCATGGAGGTCTATATGCTGAAGTCGAAAACGCTTGGTTGTGTTGCGGTGATGCTGGGAGTGGCCGTTGCTTCGGCCCAAGCCGACGATCTGGGCGCCATTCAAAAGAAGCTGGCTTCCGAATACTCTGTCACCCAGCCCACTGCGGACAACACCGACATCGTCACTGCCGGTTCGATCCTGATTCTGCAAAAGAGCGGTCTGATGCTGAGTCCCACGACCAACACCACCTTGGACCAGAACACATATCGGGACGGGACAATCCAGGCCGGCGCGGCTACCAAGACCAAATCTTTTCTGCATAAATTTGGCTCGGTACCCGGGATAAGCTCAGTTCCCGGCGTGGGCACAGTGGCCGGCACTGCAGCGACTGCAGACTCCAGCTCCGGCGGGGCTTCGAGGACTTACGTAACTGGCGAAAAGATGTGGGTGACCAAGGTCGAAGTCAAGACCGAGGGCAAGGACCAGGAGGCCGTTTTTACGCTGTTCACCGACGCGGTTAGCGATGTTCGCTACCGGGGGACTCTGAAGATTGTTTTTCCGAAGGGATCGAGCGACGATCAAGTCGACAAACTGGTTGCCGAGGTTTTCAAGATCCAACCCGCGGACGATCAGAAGGCCGACGCTGCGAAACCGGCCGCCCCAGCTGCGCCAGCCGCGGGAGGTGCTCAACAAGCGGCTGTTCCCGCGGTAGCGGCACCGGCTGCTCCCGCGCCCGCCGCCGCGCTTCCGGACATCGCTCCTCCTCCGCCGCCGGTTGATCAGCCCGCCCCGCCGCCAGTGACGGTTTCGTTAGGCCAGACTCCCGATCAGGTGATCGCGGCACTGGGCCAGCCGCAGAAAATCATCAAACTCGCAAAGAAGGAAACGTATTACTACAAAGATCTGAAAGTGATATTCACGGCTGGCAAGGTCAGCGACGTTGAATAGGCCACCTAAAGAACGGAGAGACATTATGAATGCGCACAGAATTTACCAGGCCGTAGGTTCAAAATACTTAGCCGGCACATTGGCTGTGTTCTTGCTCGCCGCATGCGCGGCACAAGGGCAGACGAAGAAGCCGGCCGCGCCTGCCAAGCCAGCGGCGGCTCCCACCAAGCCAGCCGCGCCGGCCGCAAAACCGGGAGGCGCCGCTGCCGCTCCACATGGGCCGACCACGGGCGGAGCCGCTGCCAGTCATGGGCCGACCACCACCACGGCTGGTCATAGTGGCGGTGGGATCACAACCTCTGGTAAATCCGGCGCCACCACTACGACGGCCGGGCACGCTACAACCACCACCGGCGGCGCCGGCGCCAAAACAACAGCAGCGCCCGCAGCGTCCGCACGTCCGTCTACCGCGCCTGGCGGCGCCGCGCATCCGGCTGCTGCAGCCGGGCCCCACACGGCCAGCGGCGCTCCGCCCAAGGGCAGCACCATGCACAGCACGCCCAAGGGCGACGAGGTTCGAACGCGCGCCAATGGCAAGCCAGGCGATGTGCACGTGGCCGGCCGTAACATGGACATCCATCATGGATTATCCGGTAGCCGCAGCGTCCGGGTAGAGCGCGCCGACCATTCCCGGATCGTCGCCGAGCGGGGAGGCCGCGGTTACGTGCAACACCCGTATATGTATCACGGCCATGAATATGGCCATCGGACTTACTGGGAGCACGGCAGAGGTTACGACCGGTTCTATGCGCGCTATCCCTATCACGGCGTTTACGTGGAGATGTATAGTCCCGCGTTTTACTATCCGCCCGCCTTTTATGGATGGGCCTACAATCCGTGGGCTGTGCCGATTGCATATCCAGTGGCCGCTTGGGGCTGGGGCGGCGCTCCCTGGTATGGATTCTATGGTGCTTACTTTACGCCCTATCCGGCGTATGCGAGCGCTTCATTATGGTTGACGGATTACCTGATTTCCAACACGCTCGCGGCGGCCTACCAGGCCAACGTAGATGCCCAGGTGCAGGCCCAAGCGCAGCTGGCAGCCAATGCCGCCGTCATGACGCCACAGGTGAAGGATATGATCGCGGCGGAAGTCCAGCGGCAAATCGCGATTGAGAACGCCGAGTCTGCGCAACAGGCCGCCGGGCCCAATCCGGCCGTGAGCGGCGTGCAACGGATGCTCAGCGATAACCAGTCGCATGTCTTCGTGGCCGGCAAGCCTCTCGACGTGGTGGATGCCAATGGCGCCGAATGCGCCATCAGCGACGGCGACGTTTTGCAGCTTACGCCTGCGCCGCTTCCCGACAATGCCACTGCTGCCACCTTGGGAGTTTTGACCAGCAAGGGCGGCGTGGAATGCGGGAAGGGTGCTCTGGTTACGGTGCAGATCGCGGACCTGCAGGATATGCAGAATCACATGCGCGAAACCATCGGCCAAGGAATGGGGGATCTCAAGGCCAAGCAAGGCAAGGGCGGATTACCCGCGCTTCCCGCCTCGGCCAGCGGAATGCCGATGATGGCGCAGTTCGCCATGGATGCGCCCCCGCCCGACAACACCGCGCAGCAGCAGATCACCGCTCAGGGCGCCGATGCCGATAAGGCCGAACAGGAAGTTCTCGCTCAGGCTGGTTCCGGCGATGCGTCGGTGGCTGCTCCTCCTGCCGTTGCGGCGCCGGCCGCCCCTCCGGCGGAGATTAGCATCGGCCAGACCGTGGAGCAGGTGACGGCAGCGTTCGGCGAACCCAAGAGCAAGGTAGATCTGGGAGCCAAGAAGATCTACGTGTTCAAAGACGGCACGAAGGTCACTTTTAAAGACGGGAAAGTGGTGGACGCTCAGTAAACGTCCTGCTCCTTGTTCCAAACAATTTTGAGGGCAACTGGTCGCCGCTACGATGACCATGTTGCCCTCTTTCCTTTGTTAGAGAGATTCTGAAAGCAAATCCTTGCATCCATCATCCCCTGTAAGAGACGCGCGATTCGAGTAGAGCGGTGAAAGGGACAAAGATTTTGAAGATTTCCTGTCTCGTTTGCATTCTCGCCGGCGCTGTTTCAGCCCAAGCCAACCTGATCACGAATGTCGCTTCGTTCACGGCCGCCGGATCGCCCACCACGCTGGTCTTCCTCAACGCCGATCCCGCCAACGATAATTCGAACGGTCTGGATAATATCAGCCTGGTTGCGGGGACAGCCGCGGTTCCGGAGCCGTCCGTGCTGCCGTTCCTCGGCGCGGGCCTCTTCGGTTTCGCGCTTGTGCGCCGCCGGCTGAACTCAGTAAAACAATTGCGAGGGTAACGAGGAAGGGTCGCCCGAGAGGATCACCGGCGCCCAGTACAGGAAGCTTCTCTCCCGCGGGATTTTCATGATTTCGAGCATCGCCAGCCGCAAGGCGCCGGCGCGGCTGCGGCCCATGCTCAGCTCTTTGTAGAAGCGCAGCATGAGAGCGCGCTCGGTGCTGTCGGAGACGTTCCACAGAGGCGCGACGAAAGTCTTGACGCCCGCAATGGCCGCGGCGCGTCGCATGCCGTAAACGCCGTCGCCCGAAGAGGGAACGCCATCCGCCATGCGACACTGCGAGAGCACCAGCATTTGGGAGCCGTGAAAATCGAGTGTCTCCAGTTCCAGCGCGGTGAGCAGGCCGTCCTCGAGAACGATGGCGGAAAGATTCATGGCTCGCGATCCTGGGTCGAGGGCGGGCAACGTGCATCCAGGTCCACCCGGTCCCGCTTTGCAATCCTCGTTGCCGCGAACCAGACCATGCCCGACGATGTGCAGTAATGCAGGGCTTCGAAGCGCTTTTACATTTTTTACCGTGGCCTCTCTTGCAGCGAGAAGTCGGGAGCGGGGGATCAGCCGTTCAAGGGACCGAGCCTCCAGCTCAGCGCCATCCAGGCGATCGAGACCATTGGCTCCGCCGGGGCTGAGTGCGATCACTGGCGGGCCTGCGGGTTGACCGGGATCCACGGGCGCCACCAGATCGCGGCCGGCCGTGAGATAGCTGATCGCGAACCGTTCAATCAGAAAATGTCCATTTGCGTCCGGGAGGGCGTCAAAAGGAACCAGAGTCAGCAATCCATCGGGCGAGATGCGCAGGCGACGTGTCGAATTGTCGCGCCCCAGGGCTTTACGTAGAGGAGCCAGCTCCTTCGAGAGCTGGCGTAGCGCTTCTTGCGCAGTCTCTTCAGCCGACGCGGCAGCCTGGTTCTCGTGGCGGGAAAGCGAAACGCTCCAATCGTTGGCGCCCAGGATCAGATCGCGAACGGACTGGTCGATTGGTTTGGCCGGGCCCAGATCCACCCAGCGCAGCCCACCCGAGTGATCCAACAAGAATGCACCATAATGTTTCTCGAAATCCACGATCTCGATGAGCAGTTCGTCTGGCGCGAGACGCATACGCATACTTTCCAGACGCGCGGGCGATGCGGCTTGGCCGAAGCCGGGGACATCGCGGCTCAAGTCCGCCTCCAGAGTGTCACGCCGCCCATTCAGGTCGTGCACCGCGGCCAGCGCTTGGCGGTCCAAGGCATCGGTGGAGTTGGTGCGTAAGTCTGCCAGCAGGCGGCCGTAATCCGCGAGTGCGCAGGTTCCGGCGATGGCTGGTTTGAGGTCCCGATAACCCAGCGCAGTGGTCAGTGACGACTCGCATTCGAGCATCGCTTTCCATTCGCTCAAACGATCGCGAACCTCGGCGCCGGCATTTTCGCGCAGGCTTTCCCGCCAATCGCGTACGTGATCCAGCACCCGGCCCTTACGGCGCGCCACGGCTTCAAATGCCAGAACACGAGCCTCGGGAAGCTGATCGCCCGCATGTTGCTGGAAGGCGAGCAGGGCCGGGAGCGGATCGTCCAGGTTTCGAAGCTCCTCCGCTTTACTTCGCTCCGAGCCGACGTTCAGGATCCCGCTCAGTACGCGGTCGTTAATCTCAAAGCTGCGGCGATAAAGCGGAAGCGCCGCGCCATAGATGCCTTGCCGATCGTACAGAGCGGCCAGGTCGCCAATATAGCGGCCGAGATCGGGATGGTTCTCGCCTTCGCTCTCGGAAACAATCGCGATCGCCTGCCGCAACTGCTCCACTGCCGCGCTGTCCTGGTGCAGCGCTTCATCCACCAGCGCCAGACTTGCCAGCGCATTCGCGTACACCGGATGCTTTGTTCCCAGGCCCTGCGCTGCAACGTCGCGGGCCTGCTGAAAGGTTCCCCGTGCGTCTGGAAAATCGCCGCGTTTTCGCTCGGCTTCGCCCAGCGCCAGCAGCGAGTTGGCATATTCGAATGCCGGCCGATCCGAAGAGTTGCCGAACATTTCGACAGCTTCGCGCAGAAGCTTTTCGCCTTCTTCCGCGTTGCGCAGGTACACCAGGCGGCCGTAGTTACGAAGCGTCGCGGCCACCAGCATGTGATTCGGGCCGTAGATTTTCTTGCGTAACTCGAGAGCGGTGCGGTAATCGGATTCCGCCGCGGTGCGATTTCCCATGGCCTGATACAGCACTGCGCGATGGTCCAGCAATTGCACATAAATCGGGTGGGTCTGGCCCAGGGAACTCTTCAAGAGAGGCTCAGCCTCGTTGTAAAACTTTTCGGCCGCCGAATAGTTGCCTAGCTCCATCTCAAGATTCGCGGGACCCATCAGGCTGGTGGCATAAATGGGGTGCGTGGGGCCGATGGTCTTACGCAGAACGTCGAGAGCTGTATTGAAATCGGCCTCGGCCTGTTGATATTTGCCGAGGCGATGGTAGTTGCCGGCCAGATTCACCAGCAGCGTTCCATATTCGGGCGGCGCGGGATTGCTGGCGTCGATGTGCGATTCGTAAATGGCGCGCGCCCTTTCGAACGTCGCCGCCGATTTCTCGTATTGGCCTTCGCCGCTGAGGATGGAGCCGAGCGTTTCGAGCGTCTCGGCCACCAGTGGATCGTTCGGGCCCAGCACGCGCGAGCGCACCGCCACGGCTTCCTCGGCCAGAGCCTGACCTTCCGGGAAGCGGCGGGTATCGCGCAGGAAGAGGGCGAGATCGTTGGCGCTCTCGGCATAGTCCGCTGAATCGGCGCCCAGATTTTCCTTACGCAGCGCCAGACTCTGGCGGAGGAACGCTTCGCCATCCTTCAAATTGCCGGAGTTGTAAAAGAGAAACCCCAGCCGGTCGAGACTATGTCCGGATTGCTTAGGAGTGGCCGCGGCATCCACGGCCAGCTTGGCTACTCGCACAGCACCCGCCAGGTCGCCTTTGAGATAGAGTTGCTCGATCTGCTTATCGAGCGAGTCCCAATCGCTCTGCTGGGCGAGAAGTGTGGCTGCGGCGGCAAACCAAAAGGCCACAGCCGCTGGTTTCATGGGCGGTTCACGAGAGCCAGGTTATTCAGGATCTGGGAGCGGAGTGCCGGGTCGGCGGCCAGAGGCAGCGCTTTCAGTAGAAGCTCCCTGGCTCGTCCTGGATCCCCGTGCAGCAAAGACAGCGTGCCGTAGTTGGCGAGAGTGGCCGCGCGCTCGGCCGGGCTAGCCGCCGGCGCCTGATCGAAGTTGTTGACCGCAACCTGATAGTGCTCCCGCGCCAGGTCCGTCGCACCGGCTTGATAATCGAGCGCCGCGAGCTTCTCCAGTAACCCGCGCGTTTCGCCTGGCGATCCCGCGCCCAGGGCGTTGCGCGCGATATCTCGCGCAGCTTTGAGATCGCCTCGGGCTGCCAGCGCATTCACTTCTTCGAGAATCGCGCCGAGATGCTCGGGCGTGGGAACGCGTACCGGATCGTTGGCCTGAATCGCAGCGCTATCGACGGTGCCTCTCGCGCGATCGCGAAATACGGTGGTGATCGCGATGCGTCCAGCCTGTTTGTCATGGTTCGCTTCCAACTCGGTTCCCTTGGCAAGGCCGTCGATTGATCCCAGGTTCACGGTTGCGACGCCGTCCTCAATCGAAAGGATAGTGCCATCGGACCTGGGCGGACGGCTGGCCGTATCGACGCCGCGAAATACCGGTGCTTCCCGCGCCAGCGGCTTCAGATCGCTGCTGAGCATGGCCTTGGAAATATCCACGGGATGTTGAATGGGATGCGAAGGTCGTAAGACAAAAAACGTGAGCAGTGCCGCCGCTGCCGCCAGGGCTGCTACTGTCATTGCGATCGGCCAGTATTTGCGCCGCTTGGGAGCTGTCAGCATGGCGCGAAACGCTGGATCTTCTAAGCTGCTCTCAACCGCTCCACGAGCCACCAAGGTGTCAAACAGGGCCTCGTCGTCCAGCGCCTGCTGCGCCAACGCGCGTTCCGCTATCGCATCCGGTTCGCGATTCATTGCGCCTCCGGTATATTCTTCACAACACCAGGCGGCCGCGTACGCCTGCGAACGCATTGCGCCAGCGTCCGGATGCCGCGGCTCACCCAGGTGGCGACGGTGTTTTCACTGACGCCCAGGCGCAGCGCAATGTCCCCGTATTTCAGCCCATTCGCGCGCATTTTTAAGACACGCTGGTAATCGGCATCCAGGGCCGGCATACATTCCAGCACGATCTGCTGCAGTTCCTTCTGGATGAGCGCGTCCAATTGGTCGGGCGCCGGATCGGGCCGGTCCAGGCGATTGATCGCGGCGCCCCCAGTCCACCCGGCGCCGAACTCGCGGCGGCTGCTCGCGCGATTGTGCTCCTCGAGAACTACGAAATGCAGGATGCCGTGCAACCATGCCATCAGTTGATCGAGAGGCCAGGCCGGCGGCGCCGCGTCGAGCGGCAACTCGTCGCTGAAGTAATATTCGACCGCCGGTTGCGAGAGGCTGTTTTCGAGCGAGCGCTTCAAGGTCTCCTGAGCGGCGCTTTCCGGATCCCGCGATCCCATGCGGCGTGCCCGCGATCCCAGCGCGCTGAGCAAGCGGCGATAGTCAGCAATAGCGTCGCGCGTCTCGCTCAAAATGGACCTGCCTCCCGCGGTAAGATGACTCATGAGAACCTTCATTTTCCCCTAAAGCCGGCGGGCTTGCAAAGCCTGGGCTGCTAGGCTGGAGGGTGATGATTGCCGACACCTGGGCACGCCATCTGAGGCTTGCGGCGAGGACCCTGCTGCGAAACAAAGCGGCCTACCTTTTCGCCGTCGCGATTCTAGCGCTCGGAATCGGAATGAGCGTGGCGATGTTCTCGCTGGTGGACGCGGTATTGCTGCGGCCGCTTCCGTTCCCGAAACAAGAGTCGATTCAAGTGATTTGGAAGGTGGATCCGTTGGCCGGAAGCCAAGTGGAGGAACTCGCGTATCCGGAGCTGGGAGATTTGCAGCAAAGCATTCCGGATTTCGAATCCGTGGCGCTGATGCCGACATCGCTATATGGCTACGCGAGGGTCCTCCAGAACGGCAAAAATGAGCTCGTGCAGATTGAGAGCTCGCCGGTATCGCACGATTTCTTTCGTGTGCTGGGCGTTGCTCCCCGTTTGGGCCGCGATTTCACGAGCTCCGATGAACGCGTGGGCGCGCCGCAGGTGGCGGTGATCTCCGATCGCGTGTGGCGCAATCGACTGGGCGCGGACCCGAATATCGTCGGTCGCGTGATTCGGCTCAATGGGCAAGGCGCCACTGTAATTGGAGTGATGGCGGCGGGCGTCGAGTTCCCACGCGGCGCCGGGCTGTGGATTCCGTTGGGAGTGGAGCGGGACATCGTGGATAGCCGCGGTGCGACGTTTCTTCAAGCCATTGCGCGCACCAAGCCCGGCGTTTCCCGCGAGCGAATCCTGGTCCAGGTGAATGCATTGTTCTCGAGACTGGCTGCCGATCATCCGGAGGCGTACACGCGCTCGCAACGTGGAGTGGTGACGCCGCTGGTGGAATACTGGACGGGGTCGGCCAGGCTGCATCTGTGGATCATGCTCGGAGCGTCGCTGCTTTTGTTGATGGCCTCCATCATCAGCGCGGGCAACCTTCTGCTTTCGCGGACTCTGATGCGGCGGCACGAAATCGCTACTCGCCTGGCTTTGGGAGCGCGGCGCGGCCAGATCCTGGCGCAGCTTGGCTCGGAAGGGGCCTTAGTGTCGATGGTCGCGGCGGCGGCCGGGCTGGGTGTGGCCGAGATCGCCATCCGATTTCTGGTCCGTTGGGCGCCCGGGGACATTCCGCGATTGCCGGAAGCGGCATTGGAAGCCGGCAGCTTTTGCTTTGCCGCTATGGCCGCGATGTTGGCTGCGGTGGCATGCACGCTCATCCCCGGATGGGTTGCGACACGCATGCATGTGGAGTCCGCTCTGCGCGAAGGCGGCGCGCGATTATCGTTGTCCCGGCGCGAAGGCAGAACCAGAAACATATTCATTCTGGTGCAGGCTGGGGTGACGGTGACGATGCTGGTCTTGGCATCGCTTCTGGTGCTGAGCTATCGCTCGATGATGTCCGCCGATATCGGTTTTCGAAATCGCGATACGGTGTCGATGAATCTGCAGTTGCGCGGCCCTGGAATGTTTTCGGCACAGGCCTTCGATGCGAAATTTCGGCGCAGATTCTACTCTCAACTGTTAGACCGCTTGCGTGAAACGCCCGGTGTTACGTCGGCAGCTGCAGTTCTGCTTCGGCCGTTGGAGGGAAGCATCGGATGGGACGTCTCGTACGAATTCGAATTCGAAGCCCGGGGCAAGGACAAGCGGGTGCTCCCGAAAACGAATTACGAAGTGGTAACGCCGGACTACTTCAAGACGGTTGGCACACCGTTGCTCGCAGGACGCGACTTCAACGATCACGATTCCGAGGATGCCGAGCCCGTGGCGATCATCAGCCAGTCCCTGGCGGGCCGCATTCGGGCGGCAGGTCAGGCTCCGCTCGGCCATCGGCTACGCCTCGGATTGGGTCCGCCGCGTTGGAGCAAGGTGATCGGTGTCGTCGCCGACGCCCGCTATCGGAGCGTCACGCAGAAAGGCTCCGATATTTTCGTCTCTTACTTGCAGGCATCGCCCCCAACCAATTACGTGTTGATCCGAGGAATGCAATCTTCCGCGGACCTTGCCACCTTGGTACGCCGGAGTTTGGCGGCGATGGATCCCAATCAATCCATAGCGGGCGTGGCGACTATCGGTGAATTGATCGACGCCAACTCGGCGCGGCATCGATTCAACATGATCCTGCTGTTATGGTTTGGCGTTTGTGCGGCCATTCTGGCTGCCAGCGGCGTGTATAGCATCATCGCGGAGAGCATGGCGGCGCGAGAGAACGAGATCGCCATCAAGACCGCGTTGGGGGCCCAGCGATTTCGGCTGGCGCGCGAGATGGTATCCGGGACGCTCGGGTTCGTGTTCGCGGGTGAAGCGCTCGGAGCAGTGGCGATTTTCGCGTTCGGCAACCGAGGGTCCGAACTGTTCTACGGCGTTTCGCCGCGCGATCCCTGGATACTCAGCTCGGTGGCGGCCTTCCTCTTTGTTGTTTCCCTGGCTGCCGCTGTCTGGCCAGCTTGGTCGGCCGCGGGCGCCTATTCGGGCCGGATGAAGTAATCGGGCCAGCAGAGATCGGACGGCCCTGGCACTCCCCACAAAGGATCGAAGCCGATCCGTATGGCTGCTCCTACGGCATTGCCCCCCGGTTGTGCGAACTTCGGGTCCAGTATCTTGGCGATCTGATCTCGCGCTGCTTCCAGGTGCGCGCTGGTTTCCCGATCTCCCGCTTTGCCGATAGCCGCCGCAATGGAAGCGTTCAAGGAGCGCAGTTCGGACCGGTAGAGCGGCTTTTCGTCGCCGCTCACGGCCAGTTGCGCCGCCAACTCCGGCGGCAGGTTGGCAGGCAGATTGGGCGCGTTGCCGTTCAGCTTGGTATTCACCAGATCCAGGAAAGCACGTTGGAGATTGCGCCGGTACGCGTCGATCCGCACTTGTGGATCCGCAAGTTCTTTCCACACGCCAGCGCGGACGTCGGCCAGAAACTCCACCGCCGAGTAAGCCGGTTTTCCGTCTAGAGCCGCCTGTTCCGCCAGACGATTGAAGCGTGGGCCGTTCAGCAGGTTGTTCAACACGCTGCTCTGGGCGCTGCGAATGGTCGCCAGCACTCCCACTGCTTGGATGCGGCGCAGGATCTTAGGATCGATGGCCCAAGTGGGCGTCACAAAAGCATTCTCGTTGAGGAACTTTACGGCCTCTTTTTGGCGCTCCTTCGAAACCGGAGTGAAGATGACGCCGGTCTGCCCGGCATACTTCTCCTGGGTGTCGAATCCGCCGACGATGGCAGCGACGTGATTCATTTCGAGCGTCCATTGGCCCAGCATCCTGCCATACAGCTCGGCCAGATCGTCGAAAGGTTCGCCGGGCTTGGCGGTGGTTGCGGGCAACAGCATTTGCGCCACGCGCTGCAGATTTTTCAGCCCGGCCGCGGTGGATTTGATGGCGTCCGCATCGCCGATGGCTTCCGTCAACTCACCGGGATCGGATCCGGCCGCGCCCGCTGTCGAGAAGCGATACCACGGCGTCGCGTCTTGTTCCCTGGCCCACTTGTCGAGCGCCGGCTTCTCGCCGTCGGATGTTTTTGCTTCGGGCAGCGGCGTGTAGCCCCATTTGATGGCGAATACGTCGTAGGGACCGATGCGCGGCACCAGGTCTTCGACCGGAATCTTATCCTCCGGCTGTGCCACATAATTGAAGCGCGCGTAGTCCATGATGGACGGCGCGGCGCCCATGGTGTGCAGCCATTCCCGGTCGCGCACCTTTTCCTGTGGATAGGTGGAACTGGCTTTCATGTTGTGCTGCAGTCCCAGCGTATGGCCTACCTCATGCGCTACCACGAACTCCAGGAGCCTGCCCATCAGATCGTCCGGCAGCGGCAACTGCTGCGCGCGAGGATCGAGGGGACCCACTTGGACGAAGTACCAGTCGCGCTGCAGGTTCATCACGTTGTGATAAAACTGGATGTCCGCGTTGAGAATTTCTCCGGTGCGCGGGTCGGAAATGTGCGGCCCAACCGCGTTCTCGATGGTGGACGGCAGCCAGCGGACCACGGAATAACGCACGTCCTCCGGATTGAATTCGGTGTCTTCCTCAGGCGTGGGAGCGAATTTGCCGATGATGGCGTTCTTAAATCCAGCGGCTTCGAAGGCTGGCTGCCAGCTCTCGATTCCTTTCTTGATCCACTCCCTCCATTTCACCGGCGTCGCGGAGTCGACGTAGTAAACGATCGGCTTCACGGGCTCGGAGAGATCGGCGCTCGGGTCTTTCTTTTCGAGCCGCCAACGCGCGATATAGCGGACGTGGGGCGCTCGCTGTTCATCGCGGCTATAGTCCAACAGGTTCTGGGTGAAGAAGCCCACGCGTTCGTCAAAGATGCGGGGAAGTAAAGGTTGTTCCGGCAGCTTCACCATGCTGTGATGCAGCACGATGGTGGCGCTTCCGGGCCTCATCCCGCCGGCGGCAGCCAGGTTGGCGCCAGCCAATGCGCCCACCGGAGGCTGGGCCCGCGTGTAGGTGACAGTGGCCACGGCCTCGATGTTTTCGGGGTAAGGAGAAATGCGCTCGATGTAGGAGCGTGAGGCATCCATGCCGCTAGCGTTCAGACGTTGGCGCGCGCTGAACTCGGGAACATCCGTGCTGAACAGGCGCGTTACCTCCACCACCGGATCGCCATCTTTGGAAAAGGCAGCGACGGGCAAGGTCATGATGATGGTGTCGTTGTTAGCCGCCTGGACGGCTTGTGCGATGGGGGACTTAGGGTCCGCCACCACGCTGTAGTCGACAGAGCGGAGATTCACCTTGTTCCCGTTCAACTCCCAGCGCACCACCCGGCTAGCCAATTGCTGTCCGCCATAACCGGCGCCCTCAGTGGTCTTGGCAATCTGCGTGTTCCACAGGAACTGCTTGTTCAGTTCGTTCTTGGGAATCTCGTAATAATATTTGTCTTTGATGCTGTGAACCGTGAAGATGCCGCTCTTAGACTTGGCATCTTTCGTGATCACCTTTTCATAGGGCTGGGGCTCGGCCGACAGCAGCCCTCCCCGCGGAGGCAAAACCGGTGTAGCAGCAGGGGGCTCGGGCGTTGTCTCCGGCGGCGGCTCTTGCGCCTGAGTAGCCATGGCGGCGCAGAACAAAAATAGAACGGAACCGGCGATTAACCTCATCGTGATCCCTCCATATTGGTATTGATTCAGGACTCTATTTTAACTTCAATCGAGTAGACTGGGACGATGCTTTCCTGGCTATTCTCCGATCCGCTTGCAGTGGGCGAAGACGCGCCCGATTTTACGCTGGGCGATCAGAATGGCAACCAGGTTTCGTTAGCTGCGCTGCGCGGAAGCAACGTGGTGCTGGTATTCTACCCGGCCGACGAAACCACGCTCTGCACCAGGCAGCTTTGCGAATTTCGAGACAACTGGGCGCTGGCTCAAGCGAAAGACGCGGTGGTGCTGGGGATCAATCCGGGCAACGAACAAAAGCACGAGCGATTCCGCGCCAAGCATGGGTTTCCGTTTCCATTGCTGGCCGATCCGGGGCAACAAGTGGGCGCCCAGTATCGAACCAAAGGGCTCATCGTAAAACGCACGGTGTATTTGATCGGCAAGTCCGGAAAGATTCGCTATGCCAGGCGCGGAAAGCCGGTTCCCGAAGAAGTGCTCGCGGCCGCTGAATGATCAGCTGGCTTGGGATGCCGAAGACTTACCACCGGCGGTGAGCGCTTCGAGTGCCGCGGTTTCGTTGGGATAGATCTGAATCACCTGCGCCAGCCTCGTCAACTCCAGCACCTCACGCACGCGGCGGTTCGCGTTCGCCAGGGCGAATAGGCCCAGCGGGCTCTTCTTGACGCTGGTGTAGATGCCGATCAGGAACCCGATGCCGGTGGAATCGACATAGTCCACTCTGGCAAAATCCACCAGGATCTTTACGTAGCCGGAACCCTTCAACTCTTCGGCTTTGGTGTGGAGGTACAGAGAATCCTGGCCAGTGGCGAAACGTCCCTCCAGACGAAGCACGCAAATGTCGCCGCGGTACTCGAATTCGACCAGCATTCTGTAATCGTACTATACGCGGGAGCGGAGCGATACTAAACGCCGGCCTGTTTTTCGGCCATGGGACCGATCACCGGGAGGACAATCTTCTCGCCGTTGTAGGTTTTGAACATCATGTAAAGCCACATGATGAAGGCGCCCAGACCGATCACTAGGTATAGCAGGCCCGTCATGAGCGCGCCCAGGATCGGAATGTGAATCAGAATAGCGGAGAAGATTGCCGCGACAATCTCTAACGCCACCCAGGCGATGCTAAGAAAGATGGACTGGAAGGCGTGGAACCGGATATTGCGGTCCTGATTGTAGGGGGCCAGCACCAGGAACAGAATCCCGGTGATGAAACCAAACAAATAGCACAGCGCTCCGGCCATATTGTCGGTCATTCCCACACTCGGCGCCACGACGGGCGCGTGCGGCTGAGGCACAGGACTGACCCCGGGGGTTGGCCCGGGTGCGGCCGGTGCAGCTCCAGGTACGCCTACCGGAGCGCCGCACTTCTGGCAGAACCGGCCGTCAACGGATGAACCGCAATTTGCGCAAAAGGCCATTTCGGAATCACTCCTGTCTGAAACACTTTATCCGAAATTGTTTGTAGAGGCAAGCCTTACGAAGGTTTACACCTTAAGGGCTTAACCTTAGCTTGCATGTCTCGTCCAACCAGGTAGGAGTACCAATATGATTTCCCTCAGAAACAAATTTGCCGCCTGGACGGCCATTGCAGCACTCGGAACCGTCAGCCTGTTTGCGGCCGAGACTTCAGCCGCCGGCGGTCACAGACATGGCAGGATGGGCGCGTTCCTATCGAGCTACCTGAATCTGACAGCAGCGCAGCAGACGCAGGCCAAGTCGATTTTCCAAGGCGCGCGGCAATCCGGGCAGCCAATCCGACAGCAATTGAAGCAAACGCGGCAGTCGCTGCGGGCGGCCGTGCAGGCCAACGACGGGGCGCAGATCCAGCAATTAGCGGCGTCCGAAGGCGGCCAGATGGGGCAGCTTGCGGCCATCCGCAGCACCGCGATGGCGAAGGTATATCAGATCCTGACGCCGGACCAGCAGCAGAAACTGGCTTCGTTGCAGCAGGCACGCAGAGCGGCTCATCATCCATCTGGCGCCTCCGGCCAGACACCGGCACCTGGCGCTCAAAATTAGCAAGTCAGGACAATCGTGGATGATGCGGTAGGATCGCGTATTGACGATCCTACTGCTTGTTCTGGCGATCGGCGCCGTTCTCGTTCTGGCGGGAGTGATTTATCAAGCCACGGGAGCGGCGGCTGATCGGAGACGCTATCCGCCGCCGGGGCGGATGGTCGACATTGGCGGGTGCCATCTGCACCTGATCGATGGTTATTATCCAAGTGACAGCCCGCCGGTGATCTTTGAATCGGGCATCTCGGCCACCTGCCTGAGCTGGACGCAAGTCCGCGCGGAGGTACAGGGATTTGCCCGCGCTTGCGCCTACGATCGCGCGTGGCTCGGCTGGAGCGATCCGTCCACCTCGCCGCGAAAAACATCGGTGATCATCGATGAACTGCACGCGCTGCTCGAAGCGGCGCAGATTCCGCGGCCATACATTCTGGTGGGGCATTCCTTTGGCGGGATGCTGGTGCGCGCTTACGCCGTAAAATATCCCGACCACGTCGCGGGGCTGGTTTTGGTGGACCCTCTGTCGCCGAGCGAATGGCTGCACGCCTCGCCGGCGCACACGAAAATGCTGCGCTTCGGCGTGAAGCTATCCAATCGCGGGGCATGGCTGGCGCGCATCGGAGTGGTGCGGGCGGCGCTCGGGCTGTTGATCGCGGGCGGCCGGCGCGTTCCGCAATTTATCGCCAAGGTGGGCAGCGGCCGCGGCGAATCGGTGATATCCCGGCTGGTTGGAGAGGTTCGCAAGATGCCCGAGGAAACCTGGCGCATGGTGCGCTCGCACTGGTGCCTGCCACGGACGTTTCTGGGGCTGGCCGGATATCTCGATTCGCTGCCCGTCAGTTCGGCGGAGGCCATGGCACTTGGCGAGACCGGCGCTATCCCCGTCACGGTGCTTTCGGCGGCCAACGCTACGCATGAACAATTGAAGGAACGCGAGGCTTGGGCGCGCCTCTCTCCGCGTGGTAAGCACATCCGGGCGCGCAAGAGCGGACATTGGATCCAACTCGATGAACCGGAGCTGGTGGTGGAAGCGATTCGCGACATGCTTTAACCTGAAGCATGCGCCATTTTGGAATTGCCGGCTTCGCCATTTGCTGCCTGAGTGTGACCTTGTTGCACGCCGCCGACGAGCGTCCCGGCCAGACGTTCCAGATTTCGAGCGGGTCGATCTACTATGAAGTCCTAGGGAACGCGCCGGGAACGCCGTTGGTGGTCGCGAATGGCGGCCCTGGTTTCGATCATTCGTACTTACATCTTTCCGATACGTGGGACACGCTCGCGAAGACTCGCAAGGTGGTGTTGTACGATCAACGCGGCGTGGGACGATCGTCCCACCTGACGCCTGGCCAATCCTGCACATTGCGCGATCAGATCGAGGACCTGGAGGCGCTGCGTGCGCACATCGGCGCCGAGCGAATCGATCTATTGGGGCATTCCTGGGGCGGTTATCTGGTGATGGCTTATGCCGCGTGCTATCCGCGGCACATCCGAAGGCTGCTGATTGTCGATTCGGCGGCGCCAAAAATAGGCGACACCGTGTTCCTGTTCAAGGATGTTTTCCCCGAAGGGGTGGGGCGCGAAGATGCCGACGAGTTCGCAAGCCAGTTCGGCGACAAAGCCGCAATAGGCCGATCGTTGCGCGAGTATTTTTCCATGCTGTTCTACTCGCCCGAGAAACGCGATGCTGCGCTGGCGCAAATGACCGATACGAGCGAGAACCGGGAGGTGAATGAGACGATTTGGAAGGATCTGGAACGCTTCGACCTGAATCCGGAGCTCCCGAAGTATCGCTTCCCCACCATGGTCATGACGGGCCGGTTCGACATGAATGTTGCGCCGGTGGTGGCATACAAGATTCACAAAGCCATCGCCGGATCCGAGTTCGTGGTGTTCGACCGGAGCGGTCACATGCCGTTTTATGAGGAGCCGGAAAAGTTCGTACAGACGGTGGAAGGGTTTTTGTCGAAGGAATGAGGCTGCGGGCGGGGAAGCCCGCCCACAACCTGTCTGACTAGGCTTTCTTGATCAGCTCGATGTCGAGATGCACATGCACCTCGTCGCTGAGCATCACGCCGCCGGTTTCGAGCGGTGCGTTGAACGTCATCCCGAAATCGCTGCGCTTGATGGTGGTGGTAGCTTCAGCGCCCGTTCGAAGATTTCCCCAGGGATCCTTGGCTTCAGCCCCGGCACTTTCGACCTGGAGCGTGACCGGCTTGGTGACACCCCGGAAGGTCAAATCTCCGGCGACCTTCCATTGATTCTTGCCATCCGCGATCACGCTCTTGGAGACAAAGGTGATCTTAGGGTTGTTCGCGGCGTCCAGAAAATCCGCGCCTTTTACATGCGCGTCACGCTTCTCATCGTGCGTATGCAGCGTGTTGAGATCGATGCTGGCGTTGACCTTGCTGTTGGCTGGGTTGACGGGGTCGAAGACTACGTCGCCGGTGACGCCGCTGAATCCTCCCCGAATATAGGCAATCATGAAATGCCTGATCTTGAAGCCGGCGCCGGAATGGGCCGGATCGATGGTGTAGCTGACGGCTGATGCCGCGGTTGGGGCGGTGCTCATGAGGTTCTCCTTTTTCGGCGGACGAAAGGCCCGCAACTTTTGTATTGATGCATCTGCCCGGCGGACTGATGCAGCCCATTCTCGGGCAGGCGCCGCGAAACTGGCGTCCTCATGTAGTTTACAACGGACCGGGGATCGCTTCCCGTGGTCCCGGCTCAGAATCGTGGCCCTGCAGTTGCTCTACGAAACAGCAGAAGGTGGGTCTTTTCGATGTTAGCCGTAGCAATCGCCGGAGTTTTCATAGTGTTCGCGCTGTTCTTGTCGATGCTCTCGTCGTCGCCAAAAGACGATGTTGAGTGGAATCCCGACACAGAGGCGTGAACATTTGCACACATTACCGCAGCGGCGCCAGCATGAAGGTGAGCAGGAAAATCGCTAGCGCCGCGAAGCCTAAAGCCACTCGATTCTTATCCAGCTCGGTGACGTCATAAATCACCGGGTGGCGCAGCGCGAAGAAAAACAGCAAAGCCGCCCAAACAAACCAACTGTACCAGTAGAAATACCCTAGAGGTAGCAGCGCCACCACGAAGATGCGCGAGAGTAGCTTGTGCCATCGGCCGGCGAAGGCATATAGGACATGCCCGCCGTCCAATTGCCCAATCGGGAGCAGGTTGAGCGCGGTAGCGAGGATTCCCACCCAGGCCGCGCGGGCCACCGGATGCAGCAGGATATCGGCGGAACGGACGTGGGGGAAAATAATCCACTCAAAGAATCGCTGGATGGCCGGGACGCCAAAGATCAGATCGCCGCGATCGGCGATTCCGGGAACTACCTTAGATTCGCCGAGGCCGATGACCAAAGCCGGTATTAGGACAGCAAAACCTGCCAGTGGACCCGCAATGCCGACATCGAATAGCGCTTGCCGTGTGTAGATGGGCGAGCGGATCCGAATGAATGCTCCGAGCGTTCCGATAGGGGAGGGGAACGGCAGGAAATAGGGCAGGCTGGCGTCGATTCCGTAATAACGGCAGGCGAAATAATGGCCGAGCTCATGCGCTAGCAGGATAGTCATGAGCGTAATAGAAAACGCCAAGCCATCGACTAGGAGAAGCGGTCTGGCCTGTAGCGTGGCGAAGACGTTCAGGTATTGATCCAGGTACACGGGCCGGTTGGTCTGGAAGGCATGGGTGAGTACTACGCCGACCAGGGTGGTGGTGCAAAGCGTCAGCCCAAGCAACAGCCAATGCAATGCCCAGCGGCCAGTCGAAATCGTATCTTGCGGAAAACTGAACGAGGCTCTCAGCGCGTGGCTTGATGTGCGTGGAACCACGACAACTTACGCTACTGCAGCGACTGCAGTTCCTTGCCGGGCTTGAACCGGACTGCCTTGCCAGGAGGGATGGCGACCTCGGCGCCGGTGCGCGGGTTGCGGCCGATGCCGGTCTTGCGCGGGCGGACATTGAAGATGCCGAAGCCGCGCAGTTCAATGCGCTCGCCGTGGGACAGGGCCCGCTTCATGCTCTCGAAAACTGTTTCCACGGCCATCTCGGCCTTGGTCTTGGTGATGCCGGTTTTGTTTACGACTTCGTTAATAATGTCGAGCTTGATCACGGTCTCTCCCCTCGGCAGCCCCCAAGGTGGGAGCAAACCTCATGATAGGATTAGGGTTAGGGTGTTGTCAAGCGGATCTGCGTCCCCACTTATGCACAGATTTTGGCAGGGTCCCGTGGTGGGACTCACCGTGAGCCACATTTGGAGCAGCTACGCGACGTGTCTGTTCATAGAGTTTGGAAGCCTAACGCCCGGAGGCACTTACAGCAATCTCAAGGGTGAAATTCGCCAGTTCGAACCAAAGGGCGAATGGTCCATAACTTCGATGAACAGTTGGCCGGCGTGGTGGCTGCGGCAGAATGGCAAGGTGATCGGATCGTGGGAGGACCACCGACTGCTGAGAGTGCGGGCGTTACGGCTTTTGATCGGGAGGCGGCTCGACGCGCTGACAATCGATCAGCATTCTAAGTCCACGCGCTTGACCTTCTCACTGGGGCTGGAATTGGAGACAAAGATGGAAATCCAGCGGCTACGCCACGAACCTCATTGGTTGATGCGTGGACCGGACCAAGGAAATGACGGCTGGCCTCACATCGTGCTGAGGCCTTGGCGCGACACACTTAGAGGTTGCTGACCCCCCCAATATCCGCGAACGGCAGGCGTGGGCGCCTACGCTACACGGGCTATCAATCACATAAGTGTTCCCGTGTAGCGCGGACTTCAGTCTGCCGGGCTTTGTTCAGCAACCTGTTAGATAACTTCGCACCGAAAATCACATCAGCGGGGAGGAGTTTGCTCAGCCGCCAAGCGGTCGCGTCCGTGCTGCTTCACTTCTCCGGCAAGGTCGCGCGTAGACCTTTGCGTAATGATGCGCCCCTCGCCTCGGACGAATGAAGCCTCAGCTTCATCGACGGCGGCAAGTATCTCCGCGCGGGTTCGCTCACGCTGTTCCCATAAGGCAAGGGCTTCGTTCACTGCCTCTTCCTCGCGGTGGAAGCGACCGGTTGCGATGGCCTGTCGGACAAACGCCTTTTGATCGGGGGTGAGCTGCACTTCCATGTTTTCAGGGTAGCAAGGCTGGCACGGCGATGACGTCCAGGCCGAACGGCGCATCGAGAGAAGGCAGGGCCTCGACGGGCAGCACGGTGGCCAGACGCGCGCCACCGGGTTGCGAGGCTTCGAGTGCGAGAACGCGAGCGGCCAAGCCACTGGATGTCACATAGAGGTGCGAGATCGCTACATGATTGAAGTGAGCGCCTTTCGCCGCCAGCGCTTTTTCCAGCCGTTCGAAGGCCAGCTTCAAGTCCTTATCCTGGCTGCCGAAGGCCAGCTGCGTTCCGCTGATTACGATTTGAGGCGCGGAAACCACGACCATTTGCGATCCGCCCGATTGTGATCCTGGTGAAGCAGGCTTCGCCAGGTGCGCGGTGGCTTCGCAGGCAGACGGAGGCATCACGGGCGCGCGTTGCATTTGCACATAGTTCAGCGCAACGCCGGGGAAGCTTGCGGACATGGCTTGCTGCGTGTCGCGCTGGTCGTCGAGTGAGCTGACGAAACACGTCACGAGAAGTGCGTCCGAGGGTCCGATGCCGGCGGATTCCAGCGTACTCCTCAGCTTAGCCAGCGACTCGGCGACGCTAGGCGCGGGCTGCGCGGCAAGAAACGCGACGCCGTTGGGATTCACTACTTTGCGATCCACTTCGGCGGCTTCGATCACTACTTGTGCACCTACCATTGGCAGAGCACCCACCAGCACGACGGTGAGCGCCGGTAGCGGCATGTGTTTTTCGAGGAACATCTCACCCGCGATCTCGCCGATGCGCCGCAAATCGCCCGAGCCGGCGACAAAGGCGCGGAGCTTGACGATGGGTCCATGATTAGTCTTTAGCAAAATCTTGATCGCGTCGCGCGTTTGCTGGGAGAGCAGACCTTTAGATGAAAGCGGAGTGACTTGATAGGTCAGGCGGTCAGTTTCGGCTTGTACGGCGGAGGGCAATTCCGGCGGAAGCGCAAGAGCCTGCGTAACGTCATCGCCCTTCTTTTTCTTCTTGCCGTCTTCGGGCGCAACGGTTGGAATGTAGCCTGCGTCCGGGTCGAGCTTCTTATTTTGCGCGATGCTGCTCCCCATCAAGAGAGAGAACAAGATCGCCGACAAAAGAGCGCTGCGCACGACCCACGATTTTAACAGGCTTGCTAGAGTGAAGGTTGGCCGCTACCGTCGCATCGCCGGCCCGCACGCAGAGCGCGAATTTCACGCGTTTCGCCTGGGGAGTGCTCGTGTGGAACGTGCTGGTGGTGCTGTGGGGCGCATACGTCAGAGCCAGCGGATCGGGCGCCGGATGCGGCAGCCACTGGCCGCTCTGCAATGGCGAAGTGGTGCCGGTGGCGCCACGCATCGAGACCATCATCGAATTCACGCATCGGATGATGAGCGGCGTAGCGCTGGTGGGCGTGGTGGCGCTCTGGTTGTGGAGCCGGGCGAGCTTCGCGCCGGGCAGCCGCGTGCGCCGCATGGCACTCGCGTCGTTCGTCTTTCTGATCACGGAAGCGCTGCTGGGCGCGGGCCTGGTGCTGTTCAATTATGTGGACCAAGACGCGTCAGTGGGGCGCGCGTTCTATCTTTCATTGCACCTGGTCAACACGCTTTTGTTGTTGGGCGCGCTGGTGCTGACGGCGTGGTTCTCAACGGGCGAAGAACGAATGCCGTCGCGCCGGTCGTCGCTAGTTATGGCTGCACTTCCGATAGCAATCCTGGTCAGCGTCACCGGCGCGATCGCAGCGCTCGGCGACACTTTGTTTCCAGTGACAACACTCGCGCAGGGGTTACATCAGGATTTCTCTACCGCGGCGAGTTTCCTGCTGCGGCTGCGTGTCTTGCATCCGATATTTGCAGTTCTGGCGGCTGGCTGTTTTGTGACGATCTCGGTTGGGGTGCTGCGATCGAAGCCGCATGCGCTTGCGACAAAACTCGCGGTTGCCGTGTTGGTTTTAGCTCTAGCGCAACTCAGCGCGGGCGCCATCAACCTGCTACTGCTAGCCCCGGTTTGGATGCAGATCACGCACCTGTTGCTGGCGGATTCACTTTGGATCGGCTTGGTGCTGCTAGCCGTTGAATCCTAAGAACGTCGCCACGATTTTGGCGGCGACCGCTGCGTGATTGCGACCCAGGTCATGGCCCACACCTTCGATTTCGAGCAATTGCACGGGCGCGGGAATTAGAGCGATCGCACTCTTCACTTCATCGATGGAGCCAAACGGATCGCGCGATCCCTGCACAAATAGCGCCGGCGTCTGGAGTTTTGGAAAATGTGCCGTCCGCAACTGCTGGGCCTTGCCCGGTGGATGCAAGGGATAGGAAGAGAACAAGAGCCGATCGACCAGTCCCGGCGTTTCCGCCAGCATGCTGCACTGCCGGCCGCCGTAGGAATGTCCGCCGAGCCAAACCTGGTCGGGATGTTTCTCGCGAATCTTCAAGATTTCGGCGCGCAAGCCTTCGCGATCGCGCGCGGCGTCACCGGGACGCGGCGGCCCCTTTGCGCGATCTTGCCGGAATGGCAGATCGTATCGGACCACCTGAATCTGGTGTTCGGAAAACGCGTGGTCGAGAGCGACCAACAGCGGCGCATTGCGATTCGATCCAGCGCCGTGAGTGAGCAGTAAATAAGTCACGTTGGAAATGTCCCGCAGAAACACCAAGGGCCGTCTCCTCCGGACGGCCCCCGCTTCAATTTTGTTGATCCCTTCTCTTTACTCCAGATCAGCTGCTCTAGATCAGGGTCGCATGACATTCTCGGCTTGCAGTCCCTTGGGGCCCCGCTTCACCTCGAACTCCACCTCCGTACCTTCTTCCAGAGTGCGATATCCATTCATCTGGATCGCCGAGAAGTGAACGAACACATCATCGCCGTTAGAGCGTTGGATGAAGCCATAGCCCTTGGCGGCGTTAAACCATTTCACAGTCCCTTTTTCTCTCACTACTATTCTCCTAGCCTCTGATGCTTTTAACTGATGCTGTGCACCTTGAAGCACACAGTCTTTGGGTAAAACGGGACTATGATATCACAGGATATGAGGGCGTCTGCAAGGGGGAAATGCGTATGGTTTCATGGGATTGGAGCCGCCTGGTCAGAGATGAAGAATCCTCTCCGTACGCGCATGTTCGCCTGGTGGTATTTCACCATCGCGGGCGGATTCGTATTGCTGGCGCTTAACCGATTGCTGCTCGGGCAGCGCGCCGGATTGGTGCTGGCACAACTGGCGGCGGCAGCTGCGTTTTTGCTGTTTGGCTGGATGTCGTGGGGGAAGGAGTAGAGCCGCTCCCAAAGTCGCGGCTCCGGGGTTAGGGATTGGGTTTCGGCACTATTTCTATGACAGGAATAATCACTTAGGCTCCCAGCCTGGGCCGAGCGCCTTAAAATCCTCGGAAGCATATCGAACGAAGCGTGTTCGGCTACAAACTCCCGTGTAGAACTCGCTCTCCACCTTGAAGGCGTACGCGAGAAGTTCGGTACCAGGCTTAGTAAACCCCAGGGCGAAACCCCAGCAATCGGCCTCTTCGAGCATGGCCGGCATCTCGAACGTCCGGCCGACGTTGCCCTTCCATACGCGAGTGACACGAAACACAAGGATCTTTTCGGTGCCGGAAGGCTGCCTCAACCGTAAGGTTTGCCGGAAGGCTTTAGAGCCGTGATGGTGCCGCGGAAAATGACGGTGGCCCTCTTTTCTGCGTCTTTTACGGTTGGATCGGCGCAATCACACCCGTAGGCGGCTCTGATCGAGACAGCAAGAATTCCAAGAAGTCGCGTGGCGTCGCCCATGCACCTTTCGACACCGGCTGCTGCTACGATGTTCCCGGTACGGATCAGTTCTTCGAGCGGCTTAGCCCCAAGGCGCGAATTCGCTTGTGGAGATTGGTGCGCTCCATTCCAAGCGCCCGCGCGGCGCCGGAGACGTTCCAACTGGTCTCTTCCAAGGCACGCAGGATGTGTTCGCGCTCGGCGGAGGCGCGGGCTTCCTTGATATTGGACCGGGGCCCGGAATCATCGGCGATGCGAATCTCCACGGGAACCGAATCCGGAGTCAGGCGATTGCCGGCCGTCAGGATGGCCATGCGCTCGATGATGTTGCGCAATTCGCGAGCATTTCCCGGCCAGGAATAGCCTTCCAGTATTTCGTATGTCTCGTCGTCGATCTGCTTGGAATGAAAATTGTTGCGGAGGCAGAAGTCGTCCAGAAAATAATCCGCCATCGCAATGATGTCCTGCGGGCGCTCGCGCAGGGAAGGCACGCGGATGGGGACTACGCAGAGGCGGTAATAGAGATCCTCGCGAAACTTCTGCTGCGCCACCAGATCGCTGAGATTGCGGTTGGTTGCCGAGACTACGCGCACCGCGACACGAATGGGCTGTTCGCCGCCAACGCGGTGAAACTCGCCTTCCTGCAAGACGCGCAATAGCTTGGCCTGCGAGGCGGCATGCAGATCGCCCACTTCATCCAGGAAGATGGTGCCGCCGTCGGCCAGCTCGAACTTCCCTTTGCGCGTGGAGATGGCGCCGGTGAATGCGCCTTTCTCGTGGCCGAACAGTTCGCTTTCCAGAAGATCGGAAGGGATGGCGGCGCAGTTCACCTTGACGAACGGGCCGTTGGCGAAAGGGCTTTCGTGATGGATGTGCGCGGCCAGCAACTCTTTGCCCGTGCCGGATTCGCCCATGATCAGAATACGGGCGTCGGATCGGGCGGCCATGGTGGCTTGCTCCACTACGCGCAGAAACGCCGGGCTGGCGCCGATCATTTTGGTGTTCGATCCCACCAGCTCGCGCAGCCGTTCGTTCTCGCGCCGCAGATTGGCCTGTTCGAGCGCGTTCTTGAGCGACAGCAGGACCTTGTCGCGGCCGAGCGGCTTCTCCAGAAAATCGAAGGCGCCGGCCCGCGTTGCCGCCACGGCCTCGGCGATGGTGCCGTGTCCGGAAATCATGACGGCGGGCGCGAAGAACTCGCGCTCCCGCAAGTGGCGCAAAAACTCGATGCCGCTGCCGTCGGGAAGACGTACGTCCAGCAGCAGCAGATCGGCGCGTTCGGCCGCGGGCTTGGCTTCGGCGATGGTGCGCGCGAGCGTGACGGTGTAGCCCTCGCGCTCCAGAATCAGCCGGAGCGAGCTGCCGATGTTCGGCTCGTCGTCGAGAACGAGAATGCGTTTAGAAGGCATATTTAGACGTGGCGCACGCACTCCTGCGTGCGGCGTTCACACTCGTGTGAACGGTTTGAAACCCGCCCGGGCGTCGAGAAGAGTCTCGACGCGGCACGCACGAGTGCGTGCGCCACAGCAAACCAGCGATCGTTGTTACCAGAGGCCATTTTAGTTGGACGTCCAATACCCGGGACGGGACCGGACGGTGACTCCCGCGCGGGTGGCCACCACCCGAATGCCATGGAAACCGTCTTTGCCGCTTCCGCTCGGCGTGTAGCTCAACAAATACTGGCCGTGGATTTCTTCACCGATCTGGGTGATGGCGCGTTCGAGCGCGTGCTGATTTCCCAGAGCGAACTGACGGCCGCCGGTGTAACTGGTCAACGACGACAGCAGATCTTCGGGGCCGGTCCCATGGCCGACGTTCAGCCAGTAGATGAGAGTGTTGCTGAGGGCCGAATCGGGACCCACGTCGCTATGGCCCGGATTCGGGTAGGGTTCTGAAATGAGCAGCAGAATGCGGCGGCGGAGCTCGGGCCGACGATCCAGAAGCTGGCACGCATCGAACACAACTTTAGCCGGGTCACTCGGGGCGCGGTCAAATTCAACGCCGCGCAGCGCACGAGTGAGACGCCCCAAATCGGGCGTAAAATCCTGCCGCACGTGAAGCTCTTTGTCGAAGGTGAAGATGGCGGCCTCGCCTCCGACGCCCACCACCAGCGCGCCCAGCAACGGGCCCAGCTCACGCACGCGTTCCACCACCTGCTTCTTGAGGTTGGTTTGAATGGCGATGGCGAGCGAGATCGGCAGGAAGTCGCCGTCTTCGTGGATTTGTTGCGGAACGTCGTTGTCGTAGAGGCGGAAATCAGCAGCAGTGAGTCCGTTGATGAAGTTGCCGGAGCGGTCCGTCACTGAGGTGGGCGCGACCACCAGGCGGACCGGAACGCGCAGTATCGGCTCTTGGCCCCAGAGCGCGGCGGCAAGCAGAAGTAGTAGCGCGAAGCTAGGCCACGGGAAGCAGGACACGGAACGCGGCTCCTCCGAGCTCGCCGGGTACCAGAAGAATATCGCCGCCCGCCAGCAGCGCGCTCTTACGCGCGATGGAAAGGCCCAGTCCCATGCCGCCGCGCTTGAACGAGATCGCCGGTTGAAACAACGAGCCGCGCGCCTGCTGGCTGAGGCCGGGACCAGAGTCATGCACTTCAATCGTAATCTTGTCGCCGCCCGCAGCTGTTACACCCAACACTACGCCACCCGGAGTGACGGCCTGCGCTGCGTTTTCGAGCAGATTGGTCAGCACGCCCTTGACGAGATCCTCGTCGGCATAGACCTGGGGATGGTCGGGAGCGAGACGCGTGCTGTAAACGATATCGGGGTGCGCGGTACGCAGGAACGCGATGCGCTCTTCGAGCAGGGAATTGATGTCGAGAGGCTTGGGCGATACGGGCGGCTCGGCGGAAAACTCGGAGAACGCGCGCACGCGCCGCTCCAGACTTTGCACTTCATCCACGACAATCTGCGCGGCCTGCTCATAGAAATCGCCGCCCGATCCGGATTGCCGTACCGCGATTTCTTCCATGGTGAGGCGGATCGGCGTGAGCGAATTCTTCACCTCATGCGCCATCTTCTTGGCCAAAGCTTGCCAGCTTTCCAAGCGCGTAACATAAACCAAACGCTCCTGGGATTGTTTTAGCTCCTCGGCCATTTTGTTGAAGGCGCGGACTGCGGAGCCGATTTCGTCGTTGCTGCTTTGCGGCACGCGATAATCCATGTGCCCGGCGGCAACTTCGGCGAGTCCCTTGGTTAATTCCTGAATAGGCTGGCTGATGCGCTTGGCGAAGTAGAGCAGCGCGAGAAACGTGAGCAGCCAGATGGCGACGGCCAGCAGCAGATAGGTGTAGGTGAATCCGCGGCGCCAGTTGTGCGTGCCCGACGCGGCAACCACCGCGCGCGCACCCGTGTACTGGTCGGAAAGCCTCTGCATCGCGATGCCATTGAGAGACGTGGAGTACAGCGCCACTCCGTCCGCACGCCGCACCAGGTAATCCAGGCGATCGCCCAAGTTGCCGTCCAAATTGAAGCTTTCCAGATCGCCAGTCGAATAAAACTCCTGGATCGCAATGGGCCATCGGCTCTTGGCGGCAATGGAGAACAGCGCCGGCGGAATGCGGCCGGAATCCGCGTCCTGCTTCAGAGACTGCTTGGCCCGGCGAAGCAACTCCTGCCCGGTGCTTTTGAGAGATTGTGAAACCTGGTCTAACTCCGGAGTGGAGGAAAGTGAAAGGCTGTAATGCAGCAGCCGCACCGAGATCCATCCCATCACGCACAGGGGCGCCAGCGTGGCAACCACGAAGACCAGGATCAGGCGATTGCGCAGCCGGTTCATAACTACTTGGAATCGGGTTTGAGGTCTGCCAATTGGAACGGCGCCGATTCCGCGGACCAACGATCCTGCTGCGGACGCGAGGGGCGGCTGAAGATTTCGATCAGCGTGGCAAGGTTAATGCCGGATGTCTCGGCCAGAGGCTCTTTGGATTCCACGCTGCGAATTTCGAGGCGCGCCCAGAGTTGCTGGCCGGATGGCACTTTGGAAGCTGAGATGACGATATTGTCCAGACACCAGGACTCCGCGCTCGAAGCCGAAAGGCGCATAAGGGAACGGCGGAAATCGCTCACGCGAACCACCGAGAATTTTTCCTCCCATACGTCATAGCTGACGGTGAATCGTTCGAGAGAACGCGCGACCACATTAGTCTTTGATCCCGACGCGATAATCAATTGAAAATCAAAAGGGACCGCTGCGCCGTCGTGCAGTAGCGACAGAGACTTGCCCGTAAGAAAGTGCAGAGAGGGTGCGGTGAAGCGGATGTCCCCGGCGACATGGTGCGGGAGCAGACCCTGGTTGGATACGGTCATCCCAAAGAGCTGGAGGGAGAGGAATAGCGCCAATACCGCACGCCTTACCGAGCCACGACCGTGATGGAGTACTGTCAAAAATTCATTCCCGCGATCAAGACCGGAGTGACGCGACCCTCCCGGAGAGGGAAAGCCAGCGCCAGAAGAAAAGCGCCTTTCTCAAGAACGCCCAAGCCGCTCGATATTCCGATACCGGCCGACTCCTTGGCTTCCGGGGACTTCCCCTGGTCCCAAACCGACCCGGCATCGTAGAAGACGCGCATTACGTGGTAACCATATGTGACGGACCCATACGCCAGCCGGTTTCCGCCCAGAGGGTCCAAGTCGTACTTATTCCAACCGCGCAGTAGCGTGCTATCACCAATGGAAAAGCGCTCAAAGAGCGGAGCTTCACCCGAGATGGCGCCCGCCATCACCGTTACTTCCACGGACTGAGTCCGGCTTGAGTAATTGTACTTCAAGTGCGCGAGGTGGCGCGTGTACGGTAAATCAGACGCCAGCAGAGTGGTGGCCGCGCGCAGGCTGTAGCCTGCGTCCAACTGCTGAGTGCTGTCGCCGGAACCGGCCCACCGCTGATGGTAGCGCAGAGTACTTACCACAGCGTTGGCTGATTCCGATCGCGCGGCCGAAGGCAAACTGTTCAGTTGTTCGAAGCTGAGCCCAATGCTGAACGTCAACGGAGCAGATATTACAAAGGTGGCGCTGGGCTCATAGTTCAGACGGGAACCATAAGCGCCAGCGCTGAGGGAAGAAGGACGGGACGCACTATCGAGCGCCGTGAGCGTCGCGGAAGCGTACTGATCTTCGTATCCGTCAAACTCGAAGCCCACACGGATGCGTCCGCTGGCCAGAACCGGACGCTCGTAGATGGCCTGGATGCCCGAAACCCGCTCGATCAAATTATCGCTATCGCGCAGCACGCGAAAGGTGAAAGCGTTGGGACCGACGGTGCTCACCACTTGGCCGGTGCCGGTGAATCCGAGAACGGAGTTGTAGCCGAGGTTGGGGACCGAGGCGTCGAACGATCCTCCGGCTCGGTCTACGTTGATCAGCACTCGCACGGATTCAGGCTCCGCGCCCCGGGTCAGCTTAAACGTGACATCATGAGCCCGGAGTTCACCGCGAATGCGCAACGCCAGCCGATCCAGCGCTTCGGTGTTTACCTTGCCGCCTACCAGGTGCCGGATCTCATCCAGTGCCGAGGGGCTAAGTTTGTACTCGCGATGGTCGACGAAATTAATGCTCTCGATGGTGTAGCGCGAATTGATGTTCAGGTCGACGTTGGTGGCTGAGCCCTCCTGCGATTCGTCCGCGGGAGCGATGGACTGGGCAAACAGCGGGACCCCGGCCAACGTACAGATCAAACCGGAAACCCGAACCACCTTAAGTGCGAGAAACATTGGATTCGATCTGGCAATTCGAGCGCCAGAGTCAACCTATTGTAAAGATAGCCGCTTTTGCATGAACCGAGTGTGCCGTGACGGCACAGGTGTAACCCTGCCCCGTCATGCTTGTGGCTCGGGAAATGCTACATTTTGGCGGCCTGGCTGCGCTGGTTGGCGGCTTCGAGCACTCCGTCGATGGACGGGACAATCAACTGGCGGCGTCCCAGCCGGATCACTCCCTTGCGAGCCAGCGCGTTCAAGGTGGTGGACGTGGTTTCGCGCGTGGCGCCGATCAGGCTGGCGAGTTCGCCCTGCGAGAGCGGGATCGAATATTCGGCCCCGTTGGCCTTGGAGCCGAACATTCTTGCCAGGTCAGCCATGTAGTAAAGGATGCGGTACTCGACGTCGCGCAGACAGAGCAGCTCGATTTTCTTCTCTAATTGGCGCTTGCGCGAAGTGAGCAGACCGGAAATTTCGCGCCAAAGCTCGGGATGCTCGTCACAAACTCTCAGAAATAAATCTCTGGGTATGACGTAAATCACGCCCTCCTGCAGCACCTCGGCGGCAATGTTCCGCGAAGCCTCCGTTCCGAGCGCCTGTTCGCCGAACAGCTCGCCCCCGGTGACGATCTGCAGGATGATCTCTTTGTTGTCTTCCCCTCGCTTATGTATCTTCACCAAGCCGGACTCGAGAAAGAAAAGCGAGTCTAGCGGACTGCCCTCCGAGTATACGGTTGCGAAACGCCGATTAGGCGAAAACTTCGTGACGCCGTCCAGATTGATCAATTCGCTCCGAACGACGGTCGCGATCGATATAGATTGCGGGTCCATTGATCCTGATTATTATAGTCCGAATGTCAAGTGAATTGTCATACAAAATCTTAATGATCTTAACTTATCTCTATCCAGCCTCAGTTTTTGTCGCGCACTTGAGCAGCAAGGTGCGCGGCAGCGTCAAAGTGGCGTCGCATAGCGCCCTCGTCGGATGACCGTTCCAGTGCCTGGCGGAACGCCTCCAGCTTCGCGACGTAGCTTTCTACCGCCGCCAGTATCTGACGTCGGTTGGTGTCAAAAATATCGCCCCAAATTTCGAATGAACTAAGGGCGAGACGAGTACTATCCACCAAAGCCGGACCGTAGACGCCGGTTAGCGGCTCAGGCCGGCCATCTAGGGTAGCGGCCAGTGCGGTTGCTGCGAGTTGCGGCAGGTGCGAGGTGAAGGCCACTGTCCGGTCGTGCTCCTCAGGATCTAACACCACGGGAAAAGATCCGATGCGGGGAATCCAGCTGAGAAACTCGCGCGCGGCTTCGGTTTCGAGCTCGGATGCCGAGCGCGGTGTCAGTACATAGGGCCGGCCTTGGAAGAGATCTGCTTCGGCTGCCTCCACGCCGCGTCGTTCCCGTCCGGCCATGGGATGGCCGCCTAAAAATTGCGCTCGCGAAATCACTTGCCTGGCGCGATCGACAATGGCTTGCTTGGTGCTGCCGGCATCGGTGATGAGCGCCTCGGGTCTGACCCAGGCGTTCAGCTCAGCCAGGCTGTCGATGATGCGGTGAATGGGTTGTGCCAGATACACCAGGTCGGCTTGCTCGGCGGCTGGCTGGGCCGGTAGCGCCTCATTGATGACGCGAGCCGCCAACGCCGCGCGAATAGTTTCGTCCGAACTGACGCCGATGATTCGGCCGGCGAAACCCGCTTTCCGGATGGCGAGAGCGAACGACCCTCCGATCAGGCCGACGCCAAAGATAGCGACCGTTTGCATATCTTTCTTATATCGATCGGCCAACGGCCGGCGCGATCATTCTCAATTGATCCATTAGTTCGGCGAATTGCTTCGGAAACAGCGATTGAGCGCCGTCGCTCAGCGCGTGGTCGGGATCGTGATGGACCTCCACCAGTAATCCGTCGGCGCCCGCCGCTACCGCGGCCCGCGCCATGGGAAGCACCTTGTCGCGGCGTCCGGTTCCGTGCGAGGGATCGGCGACGATGGGCAGATGCGAAAGGGACTTCACCACGGGGATGGCGGAAATGTCCATGGTGTTGCGCGTGGAGTTTTCAAAGGTGCGGATGCCCCGCTCGCACAGGATGACGTCGTAGTTGCCGCCGGAGAGAATATATTCGGCGCTGAGCAGCAGCTCTTCGATGGTAGCCGAGATGCCGCGCTTCAGCAGGATCGGCTTACGCAAGGCCCCGAGCTCGCGCAGCAGGTTGTAGTTCTGCATGTTGCGCGCGCCTACTTGCAGGATGTCGACATATTCGGCGATAACCGGAATCTGGGTTTGATCCATCACTTCGCTGACCAGCAGCAGGTGGTTGCGGTCGGCCGCTTCGCGCAACAGCTTCAGTCCATCTTCGCCCATCCCTTGGAAGCTATAGGGCGAGGTGCGCGGTTTGAATGCGCCGCCCCGCAGAACCTTGGCCCCGCTTTTTGCCACAGCCTCGGCAACCTGCCCGATCTGGTCGCGATTCTCAACGCTGCAAGGCCCCGCCATGACCACCACTGGATCGCCGCCGATTTCGACGTTGCCGATCTTGACCGTGGTTCCGGCGGGTTTGAAGCTGCGGCTGGCCAGCTTGTATGGTGAGACAATGCGATGGCATTCCTTCACGCCCGGCATCACTTCGAATTCGATGGGGTCGACATCTCCCACCGGGCCCACTCCTCCGAGGACGGTGTGCTGGATGCCGGAGGAACGATGCACGATGAAGCCCATCGATACCAGCCGGTCTATGACTTTTTGAGTTTGCACCTCTTCGGCGCCTTCCTGCATGACTACAAGCATGAGCTTCCAATATACCGAGCCGGCGAAGGGTGCGGAGGCGTTAGAAAGTAACGTCCCGTTCGCAGTCTATTCATAATTTCTCAACAATCTGGTACTACTAGTCCCTTTCGATGTTCACCCGATCGATCCCGCGAGGTGTTTCCGAGGTAGAATTGGTCGCTCGCTATTGGGCACCAGGAGCTGCATGATGATGTCGATCGTCAGAATCGTTCTGATGCCGGCGCTGCTGTTCACCAGCGCTGCTTTCAGCCAAACGATCACGCTGGAGCCCAAAGTCGGTCCGCCGACCAGTACCGTGGAGGTTTCGGGCAGCGGGTTTGCTCCGGGTGTTTCCATTCAAATCTATTTCGGCCATGCGGACGAAGCCAGCACCATAGCCGACGCGTCAGGGTCATTCTCGAAGATTGCTATTCAAGTGCCGGCCTCGGTTACTCCGAGCGTGCGTACGATCACTGCTTTGCCCGCTTCGGGTCACGAGGCGCAGACGACGTTCACGGTTTATACCGACTGGCGACACTCTGGCTTCTCGTTTGATCGCACCGGTTTCAATCCGTATGAAAATGTGCTGAATCCGAGCAACGTCGGCGGCCTGGGACGCTTGTGGAGCTTTAACACGCTCAATCCCGTGGGCGGCTCGCTGGCGCTGGTGAATGGGGCGGCCTATGTCGTCGCCGGTGGTTACTATATCTACGCCATGGACGTTGCCAGCGGCATCCAACTGTGGAGCTACACGACCGGCGGAGGATACGTCGTATCCTCGCCCGCGGTGAAGCACGGAGCGGTTTATTTCGGCTCGGGCGATACCAATGTCTACGCCCTCAACGCGGTTACCGGCGCGCCGCTGTGGACCTTTACCACGGGCGATGTGGTGGATTCGTCACCCGCGGTGGTGAATGGAAGAGTTTTCGTCGGCTCCTTCGATGCTAACGTCTACGCGCTTGACGCCCGCACCGGCGCTCAGCTGTGGAGTTACGCTACGGGCGCCGCCGTGGAGTCCTCACCCGCGGTAGCGAATGGCGTGGTTTATATCGGCTCCGACGACGGGAACCTCTATGCGTTGACCGCCGCGAGCGGCACCGAGGTCTGGAGCCACGCCACCTTAGGAGCCGTAGAATCCGGTCCCGTAGTAGCGAATGGAGTGGTTTATTTCGGGTCGCTCGATGGCAACATATACGCCGTGGACGCCGTCAAGGGCACCACACTATGGAGCTACTTCGCCGAGGGAGGCGTAATTTCCTCGCTCGCGATCGCCAATGGCATGTTTTATTTCGGCTCGGGGAACAACACAATTTACGCGCTCAACGCCCGAAATGGAAGTATGCAGTGGAGTCAAGCCATCCCGGGCTTATCCTTCTCAGTGGCGAACGGAGTGCTTTACGTGGGCTCCGGGGATGGTAACGTCTACGCGTTGAACGCCGGCACCGGCGATAGGTTGTGGAGCTATGCCACGGACGGGCAGGTTAGCGCCCCGCCTACAGTCGCGGATGGGAAAGTCTTCATCGGCTCCAGCAACGGGAACATTTACGTGCTTGGCCTGCCTCCTGTCGCGGAAGAGCAGGCCTCCGCGGCAGACAATGCGAATCACTCATACAACCCGCATCGGTGATCTTCAACGGCAGAGATTCACCGGCATCTCGGGGAAGCTGTAGCCGGCAAGCTACAATCAAGAGTTGCAAAATCCCGACGCAATCATCATTGGAGCCGGACACAACGGCTTGGTCACGGCTGCTTACCTGGCTCGAGCGGGCCGCCGCGTATTGGTGCTGGAACGCCGCGAGCTGGTGGGCGGATGCGCGGTCACCGAAGAAATCTGGCCCGGCTATCAGGTTTCCACCGCCTCATATCTGACCAGCCTCTTGCAGGAGCGCGTGATTCGCGATCTGGAGCTGGCGCGCTTCGGCTATCGCGTGGACGCTAAAGACCCGGCGTTCTTTTCACCTTTTCCCGACGGCCGCTATCTCTTCATGTGGCAGGATCGAGAAAAGACGCTGGCGGAGATCGCGAAGTTTTCCCGGCGTGACGCGTCAGCGTATCCCGCTTACGAAGATTATCTCGAACGGCTGTCGCAAGTGGTGGAAGGGTTGCTGCTCACCACACCGCCCGAGTTCCCGCCCGAAAGCCTGGGCGATTTTGTGGACTACCTGAAGCTCGCGGCGAAGATGCGCGGCGTGAGTCCCAAGGATATGGTGGGGCTGGTCAAAATCTTCACGCAGAGCGCGGTGGAGTTTTTGGATCAATGGTTCGAGTCAGACCAGTTTAAGGTAACGCTGGCCACCGATGCCGTCATCGGCGCGAATGGCGGTCCACGCTCTTCCGGCACCGCTTACATCCTGCTACATCACGTCATGGGCGGTGTCGGCGGACAGCGCGGGTTGTGGGGCTTCGTGCGCGGAGGGATGGGCGGCGTTTCGAACGCGATCGCGGCGTCGGCCAAGAGCCGGGGCGTCGAGATCCGCACCAACGCGAGCGTGGATCACATCAAGATCAAGAACGGCCGCGCGCGCGGCGTGGTGCTGGAGGGCGGGGAAGAGATCGACTCGGAGCTGGTGATCAGCAACCTCACGCCGCAGCTCACGTTTCTGCATTTGATCGATCCAGACACTTTGCCGGGCGATTTTGTGGACTCGATCCGCAAGTATCGCAGCGAAGGCACGTCGTGCAAAATCAATCTGGCGTTGAGCGGTCTGCCGAACTTCCGCGCCCTTCCCGGTGCGGAAGGCCCGCAGCATCGGGCCACTATGCACATCTGCCCGTCGGTAGAGTACATCGAGCGCGCTTGGGACGATGCCAAGTACGGGCATCCGTCGCAATCGCCATTATTGGAACTGACGGTGCCGACGATGTATGATCCTTCGCTTACGCCCCAGGGCAAGCACATCATGGGTATCTTTATTCAATACGCGCCGTACACGCTGCGGGAAGGCAATTGGGACGAGCTGCGGGAGCCCTTCGCGTATCGCTGCCTGGATCTCATCGAGGAATACGCGCCCGGCTTCCGCGATCTCATCATCCATCAGCAGGTGTTGACGCCGCTCGATCTCGAACGCCGCTTCGGACTAACGGGCGGGAATATTTTTCACGGCGAAATGGCCCTGGATCAAATGTTCGTGATGCGGCCCGTGGCCGGCAGCGCGCGCTACCGGACTCCCATCCGCGGGCTGTATTTATGCGGGTCCGGCACGCATCCTGGCGGCGGGGTGATGGGCGCGCCAGGGTATAACGCGGCGCACGAGATTTTGAAAGATTAAGCGGGGCCCGGCGGCTTATCTTCAGAGCGCACCACCACGATGGTGAACTTCGCCACCAGTGCGGAGATGGCGCCCAACGCGGCCAGCACCGGCGCTAAAACCACGCTGACCGCGGCCACCGTCACCGGAATTTCGACAAAGGTGTGGCCGTGTTCATCCTTCACGATGATGCGGCGCACGTTGCCTTCGTGGATCAGGGACTTGACCTTGTCCACCAAGTCCCTTCCCAGCACCTGCACTTCTTCGACGAAATCCTGAAACGCCATGATGACCCCCGCTATAGCTTACGCGAGTGTTGGTGAATTCGTTCACGGATCGCGAAATTTTGCAAACTTATCGCTGGCTGATCCGTATTTATCCCAAGGAGCGGCTTTCCATTTGACACCGAGGATTGGGGACAACTGATGCTGGATTTGCGCGAGGCACTGCGGCAGTTGCGAAAGGCGCCGGGATTCACCAGCACGGCAGTGATCACGTTGGCGCTGGGGATCGGAGCGACGACCGCCATCTTTACGCTGGTGCACCAGGTGATGTTGAAGTCCCTGCCGGTGGCGAAGCCGGATGAACTGTGGAGGATCGGCGATACAATCCGCTGTTGCAACTGGGGAGGTTACACCCAGGGTGAGGATGGGGATTTTTCGCTGTTCTCGTGGGAGGCGTACCAGAACTTTCGCGCGCATACACCCGAATTTGTGGATCTCGCGGCGCTGCAGGCCGGCAACGCTCCCCTCGGCGTCCGAAAAGCGGGATCCGAAGCGCAGGCCGATACGCGCAACGGCCAATATGTTTCAGGAAATTTCTTCAGCACTTTCGGTGTGCGTCCCTGGATCGGCCGGCTGATGACAGATGCCGACGACCAGGAGGGAGCGCCGCCGGTGGCGGTGATGAGCTTTCGCGTTTGGAAGGAGAAGTACGGCTCCGATCCTTCGGTGGTGGGCGGAAGTTATCAGATCAACGGGCATCCGTTCACGCTGATCGGTGTGGCCGCGCCGGGGTTTTACGGGGCGAAGCTGGCGGGCTGGGGCATGCCTGATTTTTGGCTGCCCGCAACCACCGAACTGTTGATTGATGGAGCCACGTCGGGGCTAAAAAGACCGAATCGCAACTTCCTGGACTTGATCGGACGAGTGCGCCCGGGAGTGAATCCGAAGTCGCTCGAAGCAAAACTGAAGGTGGAATTTCATGACTGGCTGGCGAGCCACGTGCCCGATATGGAGCCAGGTGAGAAGCAGCTCTGGAGCCAGCAGACTCTGCATCTGATCCCGGGTGGTGCAGGGGTGGCGCAGATGCGAGATCAATATCAAGAGGGATTAAAGCTTCTACTGATAGCGGCGGGATGCGTGCTGCTGGTAGCCTGCGCGAATTTAGCGAATCTGATGCTGGCGCGCGGCCTGAAGGATCGGGCGCAGACCTCCATCCGCGTGGCGCTGGGCGCGCCGCGAGCACGTCTGGTGCGGAAGGCGCTGGTGGAGTCCGTAATGCTGGCAATGATCGGAGGAATCTTGGGCATCGGTGTGGCGTATGCCGGGACCACGCTGATTTTGCATCTTGCGTTCCAGATTGGCGGGCCGAACAACTGGGTTCCCATCGATGCGGCGCCGTCCTGGCCAGTGCTGCTTTTCACACTGGGAATATCGCTCGTGACCGGCGTCGTCTTCGGGATCGCCCCGGCCTGGATGACCTCGCGGGCCGATCCCGTGGAGGCGCTACGCGGCGCCAATCGCACGGTTGGCAGCGGGCGCTCGCTCGCGCAGAAGTCCCTGGTGGTGGCGCAGGTGATGATGTCGCTGATGTTGCTGTCGGCCGCTGCTCTGCTGGGCCAGAGCTTGCGAAATCTGGAGCATCAGAATTTCGGGTTCGAAACCAAAGGCCGCTATATCGCCTTCATTAATCCCACGCTAGGCAACTACAAGCCCGAACGAATGGAGCTCATGTTCCGGCAAATTGACGAGCGCCTGCTCGAAACGCCCGGTGTGCGGATGGTGGCGCCGGCGCTCTATGCTCCCATGACGGGTGACAGTTGGAACGATGGCATTCGCGTGCAGGGACGGCCGGAGCCAGGCGCCAGAGAGGACACGGGCGCAGGCTGGGCGCGTGTGATGCCGGGGTTCTTCGAGACCATCGGCGCGAAGATCTTGAGCGGCCGGCCCATCGCAGAACAGGACACCGCGACTACGCGCAAGGTTGCGGTGATCAACGAAGCGTTTGCGAAGAGGTTCTTCAAAGGCCAAAACCCGATCGGGCAGCATTTCGGGCCAAATAAAATCAAGTATTCCGCCACCTACGAAATCGTCGGAGTTTCGCGGGATATGCGGTATATGACCTACGATTACAAGGATCCCATTCGTCCGATGTATTGGGTGTCCGAAGCGCAGACCGTGGAGTACGACGATCCGGCATCCCGCAGCGGCGAAATCTGGTCGCACTACTTGTACAACATCGTGATCTGGGCGCCGGGCAATCAGCCGGGGATGGAACAGCGTGTGCGCAAGGCGCTGGCCAGTGTCGATCCGGATCTCGTGCTCTACTCGGTGGATCCTTACGGCAACGTGGTGAGCGCGGATTTCCAGCAGGAAAGCATGATTGCGACACTGACCATGTTGTTTGGCGCACTGGGGCTGGTGCTGGCCGCGGTAGGGCTGTATGGAGTGATGGCCTATACAGTGGAACAGCGAACCAGCGAGATCGGTGTGCGCATGGCGCTGGGCGCGGATCGCGGAGGCGTGGTGCGGATGGTTCTGCGCGGTGCTTTTACGCAAATTGGTATCGGGCTCGCGCTAGGGATTCCAGCGGCCATCGGCGCCGGAAGGCTGATGCACAACCAGCTTTACGGCGTTCAGCCTTGGGATCCGATCTGGCTCGCGCTGGCCACCTTGTTGCTCTGCGCGGCGGGGCTCCTAGCTTCCGTGATTCCCGCCTCGCGTGCGGCGGGCGTGGATCCAATGCGGGCGCTGCGGAACGAGTAACGCGGAACCAGATTCTCCAACGACTGATCTTCGCTGCCACAGCCGCGATCCGTACAAAGATGCGATACTCAGGTGGAAAATCGGCATCTAATCGACACTGGGGATATGAATCCACCGAGCGAACTCAATGAGGTTGTCCTTCCGCAAACCGTGGCCGGTCCGCTGACACGCGCGGCGATCTTTCTGGTGGTGTGCATCCGTCCCAATGAGGACGCTTTCGCACGTCTGCGGGCCTTCTGCGCGGGTCTCTCCGGGCTAATTCGCGCGGTGGAGTTTCGTGACATAGAGGCGGGTCTCACCTGCGTCGCCGCGTTCGGTTCCGATGCCTGGAACGATCTCTTTGGTGCGCCCCGGCCAGCCGAGCTGCATCCGTTTCAGGCGATTCACTCCGGGTCCCGCCAGGCCGTTTCCACGCCGGGCGACATTCTCTTCCACATTCGAGCCAAACGTATGGACCTGTGCTTCGAACTGGCTACGCACATCATGGAGAGCATCGGGGACGTGGTGTCGGTGGCCGACGAGGTGCACGGCTTCCGTTATTTCGACGACCGCGATGTGTTGGGCTTTGTGGACGGCACTGAGAATCCGCGAGGCGATGTGGCGCGTGAAGCGGCCATCGTCGGCGATGAAGACCCGGCCTTTGCGGGCGGCAGCTACGTTATTGTGCAGAAGTATTTGCACGATCTGAAGGCGTGGAATGCGCTTCCGGTGGAGATGCAGGAGCGGATCATCGGCCGCCGCAAGCTTTCGGACGTGGAACTGAGCGATACGGACAAGCCCGCATACGCGCACAACGCGCTCACGAACATTGAGGAGAATGGACGCCAGTTGCAGATCCTGCGCGACAACATGCCATTCGGACGTCCGGGCCACGGCGAATTTGGAACATACTTTATCGGCTATAGCCGCACGCCGCGGATCACAGAGATCATGCTCGAGAACATGTTCGTTGGCCAGCCGCCGGGCAACTACGACCGGCTGCTCGACTTCAGCCGGCCCGTGACGGGCAACCTGTTCTTCGTCCCGTCGGCGACGTTTCTCGACAACGTGAGTGCTGGCGTAGCGGACGCGGTGGAAAGTCCAACGGCCAATCCGCCTTCGCCGGCGCCTTCACCCGCGCCGGCCGCCGTGAACGACACATCATTGAAGATAGGATCATTGAAGGGAGATAGGTGAATTGAAGGAGAGAGATGAATAACCTCCATCGGGAGCTGGCGCCCATTTCCGACGCCGCGTGGGAGCAAATTGAGGAAGAGACGACGAGAACGCTGAAGCGATATTTGGCCGGGCGGCGCGTAGTGGATGTGCCTGCCGCGGCAGGAATCGCTTTTTCCGGAGTCGGCACCGGGCACCTGAAACCGATCTCTGCTCCCGCGGAGGGCATCATCGCAAGGCAGCGCGAGTTCAAGCCGCTGGTGGAATTGCGGGTTCCGTTTGAACTGTCGCGTCAGATGATCGACGATGTGCTGCGCGGTTCCGAAGACTCCGACTGGCAATCGGCAAAGGACGCCGCGAAGAAGCTGGCTTTTGCCGAGGACCGGGCTATCTTCAACGGATACCCTGAAGCGGATATCCAGGGCGTTCGGGAAGGCACCAGCAATCCGATCGAGACACTGCCCGCCGATGTGCGAGAGTATCCGGATGCGATTGCACGCGCGCTGAGCCAGTTGCGTCTCATGGGCGTCAACGGGCCATACTCTGTCCTGCTGGGCGCCGGCGAATATACCGCGCTGGCCGAGACCCGCGATCACGGATATCCAGTACTGGAGCACGTGCAGCGCATCGTGGACGGCAAACTGATATGGGCGCCCGCGATTGACGGCGCGTTCGTTGTGACCACACGAGGCGGCGACTTTGAGCTGAACGTGGGACAGGATATTTCGATCGGCTATCTCAGCCATACCGAGTCCGCCGTGCAACTGTACCTTCAGGAGGTGTTTGTTTTCCGGGTGCTCACGAGCGAGGCCGCCGTGGCTTTGTCGCCGTCACAGAAATCCTCCTGAGAGCTGCATCGATACAGAATCAATTCTGGTTGCTCTGACCGGTGGGCGCGCCTCGGCCTGGAGCGCCCCGGCCCGGGCCATTGGCCTGCAATAGATGCGTCAGCGTGTGGACGTAATGCAGCTTTCCATTCTCGAGCCGAAAGAGATGGGTATCCGGCGCTCCGCTGCCGCCCGTGGCGGAGCCGGCGCCAAAAGTACAAAACGCCACAACGGCTCCAATGGTCTCATCCACCACGAAGTGCCGGTTCGCGATGTTGACGCCGCTCGGAACGCCAACCTGGCAGGAATCATCTGCAGCTCCTTTGCCGGTGTGCATCCCGCCTTCGGTGCGGTTGCAGGGCAAACCCCACGGCACCAGGTCCATTTTTCCTTCCAGGAACGCATCCAGGTAAGCGTTAGCCGCGGACTCGAGTGTGTCCCTTGTGTCGCGCCTCGCGCTGGGGATAGTGCCCCAATCTTCGGTCGACGAGTACTTCAGGTAGTTGTCGGCGTTAAACAGCCAGTAACCCGTGGTGGTCCACAGCATTTCGATTTCGGCAATCAGCCCGTGATTCACGCGGAGCCGCGTGCCGAGCACATACGGGTTAGCCTGGTCGGAAACGATGACCTCCGTGAAAGTCTGGCAGGTTGCTGTGTCCAGCAGGCTGCGTTGGTGATCGATCTTCATGGCCTTGTTGATCAGGCCCTCGTTCACGCTCATGGTCTTAAAGTTCTCGACGTAACCCAGTCCCTTCGCGAGTGGCAAGCCCCCAATGTCGCCCTTGGTTTGAGCGGCAATGTAGAGATCGGAAGCGGCTCTAAGTCCTTCCCGCGTGCAAGAGATTTGGGGATAGCAGACGGCCGGCGCGAGCAGAGTGCCGACGACTGTCATCCATTTAAGGGTGAAACGATGCATCGAAAATCCTCCTCAGGGTGATGTTCCTCATTCCGGCGAAACCAATCTAAATCTGCGCGGTGCTGTCCAAACTCCGCCACAAATACCAGACCGCGACGGACGAGTATGGCCGCCACGGCGCCGCCAGCTCTTCCACTTGCTTCGGAAGCGGCAATTCGGCCAGTTCATAAGCCTTCTGGATTGCAATGCGGACGCCCAGATCGCCCGTGGCCAAAACATCCTGACGCCTGAGCGCGAAGATCAGGAACATATGCGCGGTCCACACGCCGATGCCCTTCACCTGCGTCAAATGTTCGATCACTTCCAGATCCGTCAGCTCGGGAAGCGCCTCAAACTTTACGTGGCCTTTATTGGTCTTGCGCGCGAGATCGCGAATATATGCGGTCTTTTGTTTAGAAAGCCCGGCCTTGCGCATGCGAGCTGGAGTCAGCTTCAGAATGGCATCGGGCGTGACCGCGCCACCGGGCAACAGCGCAATCAGCCGTCCCAGGATCACCGACGCAACCTTCCCGCTGAGCTGTTGATAAACTATGGATCTGACCAGTGTTTCAAAGCTCGGTTCGCGATGCTGGATCTTATAAGCCCCCACGCGGTCGATGATGGCGCGCATCACGGGATCGGATTTCTTGAGGTGTAGAATGGCCTTGCGCATTGGAACGAAAATTAGAAAGTATGCATCCACTACTATAATTCCCATGCGTACCACTGCTCTGATCCTCGTCTCCGCCCTCGGTCTTTCCGCTCTGGCCGCGCTCCTGCTCGCACAGGACGACGCCGCCACCCTCAAGGTGGAAGTGAATCTGGTCAATATTCTGTTCAGCGTGCGCGACAAGAAGGGCGGCCTGGTCGGCAGTCTTAATAAAGACGACTTCCACGTCTTCGAGGACGGCAAGGAACAGCAGGTCAAGTATTTCAACCGCGAGACCGATTTGCCCCTCACCATCGGGTTGCTCATCGACGTGAGCGCCAGCCAGGGAAACCTGATCGAGGTGGAGAAGAACGCGGCCTATCAATTTTTCGGAAGCGTCTTGCGTAAACAGGATCTGGCGTTCCTGATCAGCTTTGGCGAGGAATCCGAATTGTTGCAGGACTACACCAACTCGCCGAAGCTGTTGCGCGCCGGCTTGGAGGGTTTGCGCGTGAGTTCGGGCGTGGGCGGATTCGGTCCCGGCCCGGTGCCGACTATTTCGCAGCCGCGCGGGACGGTTTTATACGACGCCGTTTTCGTTGCGTCCGCCGATCAACTCAAGGGACAAGTGGGGCGCAAGGTTCTGGTGCTGATTACCGACGGCGAGGACGAAGGCAGCAAGTACAAAATCTCGCAGGCCATCGAAGCCGCGCAGAAGGCCGACGCCATCATCTACGGATTCTGGTATGTGGATCGCGGCTTTTACATGCAACGCGGCATGGTTTTCGGCGGCAGCAGCGATTCGTCGTTGCGCCAGATGTCGGAGGACACGGGCGGACACGTTTTCCACATCGATCGTAAGACCACGTTGCAGGAGGCTTTCAACGAGTTGAACGACGAGATGCGCAGCCAGTACGCCATCGGCTACACGCCTACTAATCCGGCAAAAGACGGTACGTTCCGGAAGATCGAGATCAAGACCGGCAATAAGGACTGGAAAGTCCAAGCCCGTAAAGGCTACTACGCAATTAAAACCGACAACAACTGAGCCGGCGCTGCCTGCAAACTTCGCGATCCGGCCGGGTACACTGGACGACGCCGAGACGGTGGTCGCGCAGCGGCGCGCCATGTTCCTCGAAATGGGATATCGCGATGAGGCCACGATGGACCGCATGTGCACCGAATTTCGTCCTTGGCTGGTGCGGAAGATGCAAGCCGGCGAGTATCTTGAGTGGCTGGCGGTGGGGACCGATGGCGAGATCGCGGCAGGTCTCGGGCTGTGGCTGATGGATTGGCCGCCGCACATCCTGGGACCCGGGCGCTGGCGCGGCAACGTTCTCAACGTTTACACCCGGCCGGAGCACAGGCGCAACGGGCTGGCGCGCAGCCTGATGGCGAAGGCCATTGAGTGGTGCCGCGCCAATGGCGTCAGCACGGTGATCCTGCATGCCAGCAGCGAGGGACGGCTGCTGTACGAATCCATGGGCTTCGCGCCCACCAACGAAATGCGCATTGTTCTCGATGTCAGTCAGGTCTCTTAGTTTTTGAGAAAGCCCGGCAGACTAAAGTCTGGCCTACACGGAACCAAAGCCGGGTGAGCATCGTATAAGAGGCATGCGAAACGCGATTCGCGCTCTGCTGAGGGACCGCGCTTACACGGCCGTCGCTTTGGCGACGCTGGCATTTGGCATCGCGGTCAACACCATCATTTTCTCCCTGGTCAATGGAGTGCTGTTGCGTCCGCTGGTCTGGCGGGACGCCGGGCAGCTGGTGGTGATCCACGAAATCGTTCCTGAGATGGCTGGAGCGTATCCACTGCTGCCGGTAAACGCGCGGCATTTTGTTGAATGGCGCGATCGCAGCACGTCCTTCGCGCAGCTTGGCCTCATTTCAAAAGAACAGTTGGTGCTCACCCGGGCCGGCGAACCGGAACAAGTGTCCGCCTCGAAAATTTCCGCGGAAGGTCTTTCCCTGCTGGGCGTCCAGCCTCAATTGGGGCGCAATTTTCTGGAAGAGGAAGAACGCCCGGGTCATGAGCGAGTGGCCGTGATTAGCGATGCGCTGTGGGATCGGAAGTTTCACCGCGAGCCAGCTCTCGTGGGCCGCGCCATCATGCTGGATGGTTCGCCCTACACCGTGGTCGGCATTCTTCCCGCGTCATTCCAGTTTCCAAAGCCTGAGAGCCAGATGTGGGGTTTCCCTCGAAAGTCGGAGATTTTCATTCCATTTGCCATGGCGCGGGACCAGGAGGATTGGCTCGGCGATTTCAACTATACGGTCATCGGCCGGCTGAAACCGGGCGTTTCGATAGCGCGAGCCCGTGCGGAGATGAACGTTCTCCAAGCATCCATCGCGACCCATTTTCCGGAGAAGCTGCATCTGCTCGCGGCGATTACGGGATTGCAGGATGAAATCGTGGGCCCGGTGCGCAAGGGTTTACTCATCCTGTTTGGCGCTGTGGGCGCGGTGCTGCTCATCGTGTGCGTCAACCTGGCGAACTTGACGTTGGCACGTGCCGCGAGACGCGGTCGCGATCTGGCGATTCGCGTGGCTCTGGGCGCGGCGCGCTGGCAACTGGTGCGCTACATTCTCACCGAGAGCGTGTGCATCGGCATGCTGGGCGGCGCGGCTGGCGTATTGCTGGCGTGGCTCGGTCTGGACGCGGTGCTGCGCTACGCGCCGGTGGACCTGCCACGAGTGGAAGATGTCCATCTGGATGCACGAGTGCTTCTGTTTGGCCTGGGGCTCGCTATCCTCACTGGACTGCTGGTGGGTATTCTGCCGGCGTGGCGCGCGTCTTCGGCCGACCCGCAGGAATCCTTGCGGGCCTCGTCGCACACGCTGACGGAAGGCCGCCGGGCGATCTTCACGCGCGATCTTCTCGTTGGGCTGGAATCGGCGCTGAGCGCCGTCCTGTTAATTGCAGCGGGCCTGATGATGGGGAGCTTCGTGCGTCTGCTCCATGTGAATAAAGGCTTCGATGCCGATCGGTTGATCGCGTTTGAGATCAATCTGCCGGCCAGCACTTATGGCGATGCGAAGCAGCGCGAACCATATTACCGCCGGCTCATCGCGAAGTTGCAAGCCATTCCCGGGGTGACGAGCGCGGGCCTGGTATCCCATCTGCCGCTAGAAGGCGAGGACTGGGGAGACGTGATCCGACACCCTGGAGATAAGCGGCCCTGGGCCGAACTTCCGGCCGCAAACTATCGATTCTGCAGTCCGGACTATTTCCGCACCATGGGTATTCCGCTCACGGCGGGCAGTTCATTCACCGAGGCCGATCGCAATCGGAACCCGGCGCTGATTTCCGAAGAGGCTGCTCGCGAGGTATGGCCCGGAGAGAACCCGGTGGGCAAGAAGTTCGGGCGAATGGATGACCAGGAGGCGCCGTTTGAAGTGGTGGGTGTGGTGCGTGACGTACGCAGCGGCATGGCGGACAAGCCAGGCCCGACGGTCTACGTGCCTTATTGGTATCGCAGCCGCCTGGCAATGGAAGCGGTGTTGCGCACGCCCATCGACCCTGGTGCGTTGGCGCCATCCGTTCGCTCCGCGGTGTGGAGCATCGATCCGGATTCGGTGGTCGGGGAAGTGCGAACCATGCAACACGTGTCATCGGATTCGGTGGGCCGCCAACGCTTTCAGATGCGGCTGATCGCCGGTTTCGCTGCCTCCGCGCTGCTTCTCGCCTGCATTGGTATTTACGGGGTATTGTCGTGGTCGGTGTCGCGGCGGCGAAACGAGATCGGGATTCGTATGGCTCTGGGCGCTCACGCATCCGACGTGCATCGGCTGGTGATGGCGCAGGCGCTGCGGCCAGTGCTATTCGGCCCGGTAGCAGGCGTGGCGGCCGCGCTGGCTCTGGGACGCGTGCTCTCGAGCGTGCTCTTCGGCGTGAGCGCGCATGATCCGCTGACTATCGCGGTGGTCGTTGCGGTGCTGGGCGCGGTTGCCGCGCTGGCCTGTTACATTCCCTCGCGGCGAGCGGCGCTCATTGATCCGCTCGAAGCCCTGCGTTATGAGTGACCTCTGCGATAGTACTTTCGTCTGGTCGTAACACCAAGATTTTCGTCAGGCACAGACAGTACTAATCATTCTCGCGGGCTACGCCGAATTAACGGAGGATCATCTCGATCCGCCATGAGAACGCCTATTCCAATTGTTTTCATCCTTTCGATGATGGCTGTCTTGCCCGGCGCAGCAAAAGCTGCCGACGCAGCCAAGGCTCGTGACTCAGCCAAGGCTGGTGATTCAGAGGGCTGCTTGGATCTGAAGCTTTTCCCGCGCCTGGAAGGCTGCGTGATTGTGGAGTGCTCGGCGAAGCAGCACGATCCCTTCGATGCCGTGAGCGGCAGCGGCGCCCCAGCCGACGCCAACATCAATGCTCTCGCGTACACGTGCCCGGCGGGCGATCTGGAAAAAATGAAGCGCGATTTTGAGGCCGAGCTTCGCAAGGCCGGTTTTCAAACTCCTACTGAAGAGCAAAGCGACGGCGCCGGGCCCAGCGTGACCGCCCGAAAGAACTCGCAATGGATTCACTGGACGTCGAATACCGAGGATGGCGCGACGTCCTACTCGATCGCGTCCGCGAGCGGCGGCAACGAGAAATTCAAGGCGGAAGCATGCGGACAGCCGCCGGCGCTCTCGCCGCTCAAGCAATGCGAAGTGGTGGAATGCACTTCGAAATCCGAGGACTCGGTGGCAATGCGGACCGCGCAGAAAGGGGAAACGTCGCTCACCGGCAACGTGCAGACGGTCACGCTGGCGTGTCCCTCCGTCAGCCCGGCCCAGGCTTTCTCCACGGTGGAGGGTGAGCTCAAGACGGCGGGCTTCGACATCCTGTTCAGCGATCGAGAACATCCCGAGAGTTCCTGGATGACCGGGCGAGCGGGAAAGCGCTGGGTGGAAATGGTGAGCGCTCCGGATGGCGCCGCATCGGTCTCCTACGCGCTGACCGTGGTTCCCTCCGCCGAAGTGCTGAACGCAGCCCAACCCGAGCCGTCGCCGGTTGTGGTGTCGCCGGTTTTGGTAACGACAGCGACGCCTGCGCCGGCGCCCGATCTTCCGCCGGCTCCAGTCCCAAAGCCTGTACAGATCCAGACTCCCTCGTTAGCGCCGGTTGCAGCGCCTGCGCTTCCAGCCTCGGCGGTGGCTAGTCTCGATACAAAACGGCCCGCGCTCGGATTTACTCCGCCCGTGCCCATTTTTCAGGCTCCCATTGAGAACCATAGCCGCTTCTTTAGCGTAACCAGCGACGTCACCATCCACATGCTGGTGGACGTCGGTGCGGATGGATCGGTGACCGGGGCCGTGATCAGCGGCCGCGTTTCGAGCAACGTCCTCAAGCTGGAGGACGCGGCCATTGATGCCATCTGGCATTGGCGCTTCGAACCGGCTCGCGAGAACGGGCGGGCGGTGCCATCTTTCAAGAACGTTGTGGAGATGCATTATCAAGCCCGTGCCAAAACGGACCCCGTTGCAGCCGCGACGCCTGTTCCCGCGCCGGCCCCAACGCCGCCGATTGTTCCGGCTGCGGTCGCACAGGTGACGGAAACCCGCGAAAAGAGCGCGGGATTTGTTCCTCCCACGCCCATCCTTGAGGTCCCTATCGAGGCCACGCACGATCGAATCTATAGCGTCTCCGGCGAAATCACGATCAGCCTGCTGGTGGATGTCGGCGAAGACGGCTCGGTGACCAAGGCCGAACTAAGCGGGCACATCAGCAAAGATGTTCTCAAGCTGGAAAGCGCGGCCATCGAAGCTGTCTCGCACTGGCGTTTTGAACCGGCGCGGCAGGATGGCCGGATCGTGCCTGCCGCCAAGGTCGCCGTGCAGATGCATTTCCACGGCCGCCCGTGGCGTTATTAATCGCTAGGCGTTATAGAGCACTACTCGATCAACTTCAGGCTGGCCACTTTAATACTGTCGCCCTGAATCTCGCCCGTCACTTCCACTTTCAGGTCGTCTTCTTTTTTCGATGCCTTGATGGCGGCCAGGGCTTTGCGGCTGCCGGCTTCATCGAACTTCAGGAACTTGTTGTCGTAGGTGAAGATGCCATAACCGCTCTTCTGACAAGCGGGCATGAGCGCGCATTCGCGGGTGTGGGCCTCGGCGACGATCATGCCGCCTTCCAGGCGCGGGCCGGAGACGATGCGCACTTCCGCCTTCGAAGAGCACATCTGGTCGATGAGAATCCCTTGAACTTGAGCGGCGGATGCAACCGCGGCGCCAGCGGCGATCAAGGCCGGAAGGCACAGAAACAATCGAACGGACACAGAGAACCTCCTCTGACGATTTTCTAACATTTCTCAGCGCGGATGGTCAATCGCGCCGGTCCTGTAGGGTAGGCGGTAGGCAGGCGGCGGGCCTACCTCAGCTTGTCCGCTACCTTGGCCAGCGCGGCGTTGGCGCACGCGGCGTCTTTGTCGCCGCCAGGAGCCCCGCTCACCGATACCGCGCCGACGAGTTGATCGCCCACTTTGATCGGCACGCCGCCCATGGCGTTAATGGTGCCAGGCAGCACGGGCGGAGGCGCGGGAGTGCCCGGTGGCAGATTAGCCGGCGGACCGGACGGCCGTCCAAAGGCCATCACGCTGTTGGCCTTCATGCGGCCCACTTCCACGGTGGCCATGCTCGCGCCATCGTCCCTGAGGAACGCCTTCATGACATTGGCGCCGTCGACCACGGTGACGGTCACCTTGTAACCATCGGCGCGGCACTTGGCCATGGCTTCTTGAGCGATGGTGTGGGCCACATCGATAGTGAGCATCTTCTGAGTGGGAAGGCCGTCCTGCGCGAACGCGAGAACGGAAAGACCAGCGGCGCCGGCCGCGAGCGAGAGAGAGCGAACGAGTGTCATGAAGTCCTCCTGAATGGGATCGCTACATACGGTAGCACGTTGGCGACATCCAGCAGAGCTAGCGTTTGTTCACGGCGAGCCAGGGCATGCCGCGGTAGGAATCCGCCATCACCCAGGCGCCGGCCGTCAGCGCCGCCGAGACGATGGTTTCGCTCCATTGGTAGGCGTCTTTGGAGCCTGCCGCGATGATGGGCACCCATACCAGCAGCGTGAACATGCCGATCTCGATCGCCGCGAGCACGGTTGCCAGCCGTGCATACACGCCGATGACCACCGCCAGGCCCGCGGCAATCAAGGCGCAACCGGTGAAGTACGCCCAAAACCCATGCCATGGCAGCCAGCCAGGCACCAGCTCGACGGTATGTTGGAGATAAACGAAATGGGCCATGCCGAAAGGGATCAAGGCCAGGCCGTAGAGCATCCTGGCGATGCGCAGACCTTTGTCGCCGGTGATGAAACCGAAGCGCCGCCGGTCCCAGTCAGTGGCGAACCGCGCATAGAGTACCCAGGCGCCCGCCAGCATCACCGCAGTCTCACAGGCGGACCAGGAAGTGTCCACACCGGGCGCGAGGACGATGTAGGGCAATCTGAACAGCAGCAACCAAAGCACCAGACAGGCCAGCAGCACGCGAGCAGCAGGTGCGGCTGCGCGCCGCCAGAGCAGACCTACGCCACATGCCAGGGAGATGAAGGCGCAGAAATAGACCAGTAACTCGCGTGCGGGCACACGCTCTGGAACCGGCTCCCATATCGGGGTGAAATCGCCTTTGATGAGGCCCAGGGTTCCCAGCGCGATCATGGTGGCCGCAAAGACCGCATGACCGGCGCTTGCAATGCGCATCGCTCTATCCTCGCATGCTGCTAGCGATGCTTTGTTTCTAGCGATGCTTTGTTCTGTGGCAGAATACTGTGGTGCTCCAGCAACTGACCGAGCGCAAGGAATGGAAGTTCTTCGCTGTCCTACCGAAAGCGGATCCGGGTCTGGCGGCCGCCTGGTGGGCGGTCCTGCTCTTCAGAGGAATACTGCCGGCGGCTTTCGCCATCGCGATGGGAGTGCTGGTGGGCGCGGTGCAACACGGCAATCCTCTGGTCAGTCCGCTCGCATTCGCCGGTGCGATCTTTGTGCTGCTGCAAGTGCTCAGCCCGATTCATCAGGCGCTGAGCGCGAATCTAGGCGATCGCACTGCGGCTTTCCTATACGACCGGCTCACGGAGGCCTGCGTGTGCCCGCCGGGCATGGGGCACCTCGAGGATGCTTCGCTCGCCAGTGACCTCACCGTGGCGCGCGACTTCGATCTCGGGATGACCGGGCCGCCGCTCGCGATCGATATGGAGTTCATCGCATCCGGCCTGGTGGAAACCATCGGAGGCGTCGCATCCGCCGTGATCCTGGCGAGATATTCCTGGTGGGCGCCGATGGTGCTCGTGGCCGCGTGGCTCGGGACGCATTGGCTGCTGCGCGAAAGCAGCATCTGGTGGGACCGTAACACTGAAGAAGTGCGCGGCGCGCAGCGGGATGCCGACTACGCCTACCGCTTGGCCGTGGACCCGCCCGCCAGCAAGGAAATGCGCTTGTTCGGCCTGGCCGGTTGGACCATCGATCGCTTCATCGCCAAACGTACTCGCTTGCATGAACTGCAGTACGCCGCCACGCGTCTGAGGGAGCGCCCTGTCATTTGGAGCCTGCTGCTAGTGGTCTCTTCGAACGTTTTGGCGTTCTGGTTGTTGGCGAGCGCGGCGGTGGATGGCCGCATCAGCCTGGCCGAAGCCGTGGTTTACCTGCAGAGCGCGATCGGAGTGTCGATGATCGCATTCGGCGGATTCGGTTGGACGCTGGACGGTGCGTCCGCCCCGGTGGCCGCGGTGCTGCGGCTGGAGTCCGCCATGCGTTCGGCTGGCGAATTGAAGTCCGGTAATCGCCCAGCCGATTCAGCTCCCGTCCGTGAGATTCGCCTGCGTGATGTGACGTTCACGTACCCCGGGGGAGCGCAGGTTCTGGAACATTTCGATCTCGCGATCCCAGCCGGTTCATCGCTCGCCATCGTCGGGCAAAACGGCGCCGGAAAGACCACCCTGGCCAAGCTGCTGTGCCGGTTATACGATCCGCAGTCGGGCGCGATCGAGATCGACGGCGTCGACCTGCGAGAGTTCGATCTGGAGAGGTGGCGCTCACGCGTTACGGCTGTTTTCCAGGACTTCATTCGCCTGGAGCTGCCGCTCCGCGATAATGTAGCTCCGGCCGGCGCTCCAGACCACGTGGTGCGCGAAGCGCTCGAGGCGGCGGGCGCGGCGAACCTGGCTGCGCTCGACACGATTCTCGCTCGCGGATACGACGGCGGAACGGATCTGTCGGGCGGCCAATGGCAGCGCGTAGCTCTGGCCCGCGCGCTAGCCGCCGTCCAACTCGGGGCCGGCGTTGTGTTACTCGACGAGCCTACGGCGCAGCTGGACGTGCGCGGAGAAGCGGAGATCTTCGATCGGCTGCTGGCCCGAACGCGGCACTGCACCACTATTCTGATCTCGCATCGCTTCTCCACCGTCCGCCATGCCGATCGCATCTGCGTGCTGGAACATGGCCGCGTGGTGGAACTTGGCACGCACGACCAGCTGATGGCGCTGGCCGGGCGCTATCGGACCATGTTCGATTTGCAGGCGCAACGCTTCCACGTTCCGGAAGACGAAGAGGGGGCGAAGTATGACGTCCTCGCCTGATAAACGTGTCGCCGGACACGTGATCGATCCGCTGCCTCCCGCGCTATCGTCGATGTGGCGTTTGTGCAAGCTCGGCTATCGCCATGAACCGCGCCTGATGCTGGCGGCATTCCTGCTCTCGCAGCTGGCCGCGCTGCCTGATGCGCTCCTGGCCTTGTGGCTGATGCTGCTGGGCAGAGGCATCCTCGAACACAGACCTGGCATGGTACAGGGCGCCGCCATCGGGCTCGCTGTGTCCACCGCCGCGACCTGGTTTCTCCGAACCGTCAGTACTCGTGTGCAGCGCCGCTTCCGCGACAAAGTAACCATCGCGCTCGAATCGCACGTCGCGCGGCTGCAAGCATCCGTGGCGACGGTCGCTCATCAGGAACGCCCGGAGTATCTGGATCGGCTTTCCGTGCTCCGCAATCAGGTATTCGTGCTCGACCACATGTATGTGTCGCTATCTTCCACCATCGGCTGGATCCTACGGTTGGGTGTGACCATGGCGCTGCTGGCGTCCGTTCACCCGGCGCTCATTCTGTTGCTGGTATTCGCACTCCCTACCGTGCTCACCTCCACCTGGCGGCCGGAGGTGGAGCGATCGGCGCAGGAACGTGGAGCGCAATCGAATCGGCTGGCGCGTCATTTATTCACTCTCGCCACCACCGGGCCGCCGGGCAAGGAAGTGCGGGTCACTGGCATTGGCCAGCGGCTGATCACCGATCGCCGAACTGCGTGGGAGTATGGGTACCGGCCGTTGGCGGCCGCTCGCTGGGGCTCTGCCATTTGGCACGCTTTAGCCTGGGCGGTGTTTGGCCTGGCGTATGTTGGCGCCATCGTGTTCGTATCGTCCGTGGTCCGCGCTCCCGCCAGCAGTGTGCTGCTGGTGCTCGCGGCGGGAGCGCGGCTGTCGGCATATATCGGGGCCACGGTCGGCGAGATTGGATTCCTGCGCGGATTCTGGATGGACGGCTCGCGCCGCCTGGCATGGCTCGAGGATTACGCCGCAGCCGTGGCCGCGTCCGGCGATTTACCGGTTCCAACAGCGTTGCAGCGCGGCCTGCGGTTGGACCACGTGTCGTTCGCTTACCCCGGCACATCCCGCGTTGTCTTGGACGACGTTTCGCTGACGTTGCCGGCCGGCGCGGTGGTTGCCATCGTCGGCGAGAACGGCGCCGGCAAGACCACGCTGGTCAAGCTGCTCGCCAAAATGTACGAGCCGTCTTCGGGCGCCATTTTCGTGGATGATACGCCTCTGGCACGCCTGCCGGCCGATGAATGGCGCGCGCGTCTGGCCGGGGCGTTCCAGGATTTTTTCCGCTTCGAATTCCACGCGGCGCACACGGTGGGCTTAGGTGACGTACCTCGGATGGACGACCAACCCGCCGTAGTGGCAGCGGTGGATCGTGCCGGCGCCAGCGACGTGATCGTCCGCCTGGCCTCGGGTCTCGATACGCAACTCGGTCCAACCTGGCCGGGCGGAGTGGAGCTATCGTTTGGCCAGTGGCAGAAACTCGCGCTGGCGCGTGGCTTCATGCGGGACCAGCCGCTGCTGCTGGTTCTGGACGAACCAACCGCTGCACTGGACGCAGAGACGGAACACGCCTTGTTCGAGCGCTACGCCGCGGCGGCTCGCGACACCGGCGAGAGCGGCCGTGTCACCATCCTGGTATCCCATCGTTTCTCGACCGTTCGCATGGCCGATCTCATCGTGGTGCTGGATGGAGCGCGGCTGGTGGAAGTGGGCACTCACGAGGAGCTCATGGCGAAGAGAGGCCAGTACTCTGAACTGTATGGCATCCAGGCCGCCGCGTACCGCTGATCGTAAGCGGATGTAGTGAGCGACGCTTATGCTCTTGCGGGACGCGCGAGTTGTTGTGATTTTTAGTTGCCCCTTGGTATAGTGTGGTACCCAGTCGGGACTCGAGGATTCAGCCGCTGGTCGGAGGCAACCGTTGAAATCGAATAAGAACGTTCTGCTCGTGGTGTGCACGCTGGCAGGACTTATTGCTGCATCGGCGCCGTTGCGCGCACAGCAGCTTCAGACGCCCAGCGCCAAGATGATTCTCTCCAGCAGCGTACCCGCGTGGCTAAGCCAGGCACAGAAGGTCGGTACGGCTGACGAGAACAAGCGAGTGGTCATCGAAGCCTATCTCAGTTGGCGGAACCGGAACGAACTCGAACAGCTCATACAGGAACAAGCGACGCCGGGCAACTCGCGCTACGGACAGTTTCTGACTCCTGAGCAATTCCATGCTGCCTTCTCGCCCAGGTCGCAAGATGTGGCTCTGGTGCAACGAACTTTGAGCGCTCTCGGCTTTAACATCAGGTACACTCCGGCCAGCGGCCTGTTCGTCGCAGCCAGTGGAACTGTTGGACAAATCAAGCAGGCTTTCGGTGTCAGCCAGAATCTGTACGCTTATCGGGGCAAGATCCTGCGGGCCCACGCCGAGGAGCCCTCGCTTCCGGCGCAGCTCTCAGGATTGGTCAGCTACATCGATGGCCTGGACGAATCACGTCCACTCATGAAGCCCGCGCTCGCACGGCCTATACGGGCGGGGACGCAGCCGTCGATCACGACAGGCGTCATACCACCTCCGCAAGGCGGTAACAACCTGTATCCTTGCAGCACCTATTGGGACGACCACCAGGCCCTGCTTGAGTCGCCATCGCCATTTCCCTATGGATCTAATCTTCCCTGGCAGATCTGCGGCTACACGCCGCAACAGGTGCGAGCGGCCTATGGCGCCGACCAGGTAGCTGAGACAGGCAGGAACGTGCGGGTTGCCATCGCGGATCTCTACGTCTCCAGTACACTCGTGGCCGACGTAAATCGATACTCTGCAAACCACGGATTGCCGCAACTGACCGCTGCAAACTTCTCGGAGATCTTACAGCCGGGAGTGAACTACGTTCCCACCGGTGACCCGTGCGGGTCCCAAGGTTGGCTAGGGGAGCAAACGCTGGATGTTACGGCAGTTCACTCCATGGCGCCCAACGCTTCTATTCTTTACGTCGGTGGCTCTTGCGATCAGGTGGACGTGGTGGATGAGGGCGAGGGCGAACAGCCTCTCTACCAAGTTATCGATCAGAAGTTGGCGGACATAATCACGAATAGTTGGACGTACATCGGTGAGGGAGATGTTTCCACCGCGCGGCTTGCCATTGACACTTTCCAACTCTTGCAGGCCGCGGCCGAAGGCATCACGGTGCTGTTCGCTAGCGGTGACGATGGAGACTCAACGCGCGGTGCTCCGCCGGTGATACCGGTCGGGTCCGGCAGTTGGCCGGCTACAAGTCCTTTTGCAACGGCGGTGGGTGGCACCAGCCTGCTGCTCATGAATGCTTCGGGTGAGAAGGCCGAATACGGATGGGCAAATTACTTTACTTCTTTCGACGGCACTCCCTTCGTGAACGCGGATGCAACCACGGTGAAGGACCACGGATGGGGCCCGTTTTTATTTGGCGGCGGTTCAGGAGGTGGTCCGAGTCTGATCGTTCCGGAGCCTTTTTATCAGTGGAGCGTTGTTCCGAATAAATTCGCCACGCTAACCTACACGGCCACTGGCACACCTGTTCCCCTGAACGGTCCTCATCGTGTGACCCCCGATATCGCTATGGTGGCTGATCCGGACACGGCCCTCATGGAGGGTCAGACCTTGATCATCGGCACACCGCCGGTAGATCCGGGCTGCACCAAAACCGGGGAGACGACCGAATACTGCGAATCCCCGATCGGGGGGACCAGCCTTGCCAGTCCGCTGTTTGCCGGAGTTTTGGCCCTGGCGAACGAAAGGCGTTTTTCGCAAGGGCGGAGCGCGGTTGGTTTCGTGAATCCCGCTCTGTATGCTCTGCATGTGGGAGCGACAGGCTCGAATGCCCCGATCGTGGATGTGAACGCGCCGTCGGAGCCCATTGGAGTACTCGTTTTTTACCCAGGATTTTCTTTCTACGGTTTCGCGACTCTGGACTCCTATCCCACCAGCAGCGGACCCATAGTCGAGAACGTGGACAGTTCGCTGCGTTCCGTTCCCGGATACGACAACGTCACTGGTTTGGGGGTACCCTGGGTCCCGGCGCTGCTGCAGGCCCTGGGCGGACGAGGAGAGTGAAGTAGGGTTGCACTCGAACATCGGCGATAGCGCAATGGTTTAGCTCGGCCCCGTCACCTCTTTAGCCCGAAAGCGTAGACTTTCCCATCCCAGGTACAGACGTAAACCTGGCCACCGGCAACCACGGGAGCGTACAGAACCGCTCTGGGGTCCAGCCCACGGGGGGCGACGCTTAAACTTCGTCAGGTGGATTGGCTTCGCGAGGGAGTGCCTTTGCCGAGGCTTCGGCTCCGGGTGGTTCACGGAACGGCTCCACCGAAATGCGCTCGTAACACACTTCCAGCACGGTAAGGTATGCTGTACCGCCCGGTGCTTGGAGAACTACGTGATCGCCCGCAGCCGACTTCATCAACGCGCGCCCCAGAGGCGACACCCAGCTGATATGGTTGCGGTCGAGATCGACTTCGTCGGTGCCCACGATGCTCACTACTCGCTCCGTTCCCGCGGCATTGGCATAACGCACAGTCGCCCCGAAGAATGCCCTCGCCGCCGCCTGCCCCGCTCTCGGCGTTTCCGGGTCAACCACTTCCGCGGACTCGATTCGCTTCGTGAGAAAGCGAATCCGTCCATCGATCTGGCGCAGCCGCCGCTTGCCGTACTGATAGTCGGCGTTTTCACTGCGATCGCCGTTGCTCGCAGCCCACGCCACCACCTCCGTCACGGCCCGGCGCTCCCTGGTGAGCAGAAACCGATGCTCATCTTTGAGGCGCTGCAGGCCGCCGGGCGTTATGTAGTTCTTGCTTGCCGTCGCGGGCTCGTCCCCTTGCGGCTTTCTTGTAAACCCTTTTCGCATGTCTTAGTCCTTCCAGCGCGAATCCAGTGGGCGCCGCGAAGCTCTGAGCATGTGGATAGTGCGATGCCTGTCGATCCACAAATGAAATTGCCGCAAAACGCGGAGTGAAACACGGTAGGTTGTCCGAGCTCCTGGGGAGTTCGTCTGCCCTAACTGATTGTTTCACGTGGCGAGCGGTCGCGCCCTGCGCGCAGCCACTCAGTGAGTGGCGGGCAGTCCAACGACGATGAGAACCGCGTAGTCCTGTTTGCGGCAGCCGTTCACGACGGGCATGGCCGCCCCTGGATTCACCGGAAAACCCGTGGTCCGAACGTTCGCGGGCGAGCACGTGTTGTTAGCCGTCTCCGGCGTATAGCGTGCGGAGCGGCATCCGAGATGGGTGACATCGTAGAGGGTCGCGCCGTCGGCGAGTTCCCACCGCTGATTGCCGTCCTTGTCCTTGGGCTGAATTGTCAGCACGGTCGTCACCTTGGCGTCGCCCGTGACGAGGTATTTACCAGGGGGCAGCGGAAAGGTCGGCTTCTCCATGATCAAGCCGTGTTCCTCCAGCCACCAGTCCTTAGC
>Ga0302325_10000141_pt1 | contig 206887 bp, 181 predicted proteins | sample Palsa_T0_2_FD_201948 | JGI IMG/M metagenome (GOLD analysis project Ga0302325, IMG submission 201948) | Peat permafrost microbial communities from Stordalen Mire near Abisko, Sweden - Palsa_T0_2 | ecosystem: Environmental > Terrestrial > Soil > Palsa > Peat permafrost | place: Sweden: Abisko...
CCCGGCCATCCACGCCGACGGGCGGCGCTTATCCTCGAAAGTCCATCGCAGCGGCGCCGCGTGGATGGCCGGGACAAGCCCGGCCATGACGGTTGGTGAGCGTGTGGGATCTAAGTATCCCTTGACCCACAATTTCAATCCTATATATTTTAGCCCTAAATCATATTCACCGCCCCGCGCCTTCGCGCTGCGCCGCCGCGGGCCCATAATCCCCCACCGCGATTCGGCTCGCCGTGCATGGAGGTCGTCAATGCGCATCGTCTGTATCGGCGGGGGGGCGGCCGGGCTTTATTTTGCGCTGCTGATGAAGAAGCTCAATCCGGCCCATAGGATCACCGTCGTCGAGCGCAACCGGCCTTACGACACGTTCGGCTGGGGCGTGGTGTTTTCCGACGCCACCATGGTCAGCATGCGCGAATGGGATCCCCAGACCGCCGCGCAGATCGAAAGCGCATTCAATCATTGGGACGACATCGAGGTGCTGTTCAAGGGCCGCAAGATGCGCACGACCGGCCATGGCTTTGTCGGCATTGGGCGGAAACGCCTGCTCAACATCCTGCAAAAGCGCTGCGAGGAGCTCGGCGTCGAACTGCAATTCGAGCGCGAGGTCGAATCGGACCGCGAATTTCCCGACGCCGACCTCATCGTCGCCTCCGACGGGTTCAACTCGAAAATCCGCGCCAAATATCCGATCGCCTTCAAGCCCGACATTTCGGTGCGCCCCAACCGCTACATCTGGCTCGGCACCCACAAGCGCTACGATTCCTTCACCTTCGATTTCCGCAAGACCGAGCATGGCTGGTTCCAGGCGCATATCTATCGTTTCGATCTGGAGACCTCGACCTTCATCGTCGAGACGACCGAGGAAGTTTTCAAGGCGCACGGCCTCGACAAGATGGACCAGGACCAGTCGATCGCCTTTTGCGAAAAGCTGTTCGCCGAAACGCTGGACGGCCATCCCCTGATGACCAACGCGCGCCATATGCGCGGTTCCGCCTGGCTCAATTTCAGCCGCCTCATCTGCGGGAGCTGGAGCACGTTCAACGGCGTCAATTATGTCGTGCTGATGGGCGATGCGGCCCATACCGCGCATTTTGCGATCGGCTCGGGCACCAAGCTCGCCATCGACGACGCCATCGAGCTGGCCAAACAGTTCCGCGATCTCGGCGATACCGCCGATTACATTCCCGACGTGCTGACGGCCTACGAAAAGGAGCGCCGCATCGATGTCGCGCGCATCCAGAACGCGGCGCGCAACGCGATGGAATGGTTCGAAGTGGTGGGGGCGCGCTATTGCGACCAGCTCGAGCCCGAGCAGTTCATGTATTCGCTGCTGACCCGCTCGCAGCGCATCAGCCACGAGAACCTGCGCCTGCGCGACAAGGCATGGCTGGAGGGCTACGAGCGCTGGTTCGCGGCGCGCAACGGCCTGAGCCCCGCCGCCAACGAGCCGGTTCCCCCGCCGATGTTCACCCCCTACCGGCTGCGCGGCCTCACCCTTAGCAATCGCATCATCGTCTCGCCGATGGCGATGTATTCGGCCAAGGACGGCGTTCCCGGCGATTTCCACATGGTGCATTTCGGCGCGCGGGCCTTGGGCGGCGCCGGGCTAGTGTTCGGCGAGATGACCTGCGTCTCGGCGGACGCCCGCATTACGCCGGGGTGCCTCGGCCTGTGGAACGACGAACAGGCGCAAGCCTGGGCGCGCATCGTGCGTTTCGTCCATCAGGAGAGCGAGGCGAAGTTCGGCCTGCAGCTCGGCCATGCCGGGCGAAAGGGATCGACCAAGGTCGCCTGGGAGGGTGGCGACCAACCGCTGCAAGAGGGCAACTGGCCGCTGATCTCCGCCTCGCCCTTGCCCTATCTCCAGAACTCGCAGGTTCCCAGCGAGATGACGCGCGCCGACATGCTGCGCGTCAAGGACGATTTCATGCGCGCGATGCATTACGCCGTCGAGATCGGCTTCGACATCGTCGAACTGCATGTCGCGCACGGCTATCTCCTGTCGAGCTTCCTGTCGCCGCTGACCAATCTGCGCCGCGACGAATATGGCGGCTCGCACGAGAACCGGGCGCGCTTTCCCCTGGAGGTGTTCCGCGCGATGCGCGAGATATGGCCGGCCGAAAAACCGATGTCGGTTCGCCTTTCCACCAACGACTGGTTCGAGGGCGGCAATACGCCGGAGGACGCGCTGATTTTCGCGGCGATGTTCAAGGCGGTCGGCGCCGATATCCTCGACTGCTCCTCCGGCCAGGTCGTCAACGAGGAAAAGCCCGTCTACGGCCGGCTCTACCAGACCCCGTTCGCCGACAAGATCCGCAACGAGATCGAGATTCCGACCGTCGCCGTCGGCGCGATTTCGGAGGCCGACCAGGCCAACTCGATCATCGCGGCGGGGCGGGCCGATCTTTGCGCGGTGGCGCGGCCGCACCTTGCCGATCCCGCCTGGCTGCTGCACGAGGCCGCCAAGATCGGCGTCAAATCGGTGCCCTGGCCCAAGCAATATTATGCGGGCCGCCTTCAATACGAGACCAATCTCGCGCGCGCCGCGGCGGCGGCGGCGGGCGGGCCGAAATGACTCTCGCCGGCCGTCACGCGCTCGTCACCGGAGCGGGCGGGGGCATCGGCGCGGCGATCGCCCGGCGCCTCGCCGCCGAGGGCGCCCGCGTGACGCTGGCGGGCCGCCGCCGCGCGCCGCTCGAGGCGGTCCGCGCGAGCCTGCCCGAAGGCGTTGGCTTCATCGCCGAGGGTTTCGATGTCACCGATCCGGAAGCGATCGCCAGGGGTTTCGCCGCCGCCAGAGCGGCGCTCGGGCCGGTCGACATCCTCGTCAACAACGCCGGGGAGGCGCCGAGCGCGCCGTTCGAAAAGACCGATCTCGCTCTGTGGCGCCATGTCGTCGACGCCAACCTTACCGGCGTCTTCCTCGTCACCAAACAGGCGCTCGCGGATTTGCGCGCTTCGGGCCGCGGGCGCATCGTCAACATCGCCTCCACCGCGGGGCTCGTCGGCTATTCCTATGTCTCGGCCTATTGCGCGGCCAAACACGGGGTTGTCGGCCTCACCCGCGCGCTCGCCCTTGAACTTGCCGGCGCGGCGATCACCGTCAACGCGATCTGCCCCGGCTTCACCGACACGCCCCTCGTGCAGGGCGCGATCGAGACGATCGCGGTGAAGACCGGGCGTAGTCTCGACGAGGCGAAGGCTTCGCTCGTCAAGAACAATCCGCAAGGACGCCTCGTCACGCCGGCCGAGGTCGCCGACGCCGTCGCCTGGCTCGCCTCTTCCGGCGCAAGCGCAATTACCGGCCAGGCGATCGCCGTCGCCGGCGGCGAAGTGATGGTTGGATGAAAGCGATGACCCATCCCATGCAAGCCCAGAAGAAGCCGTTCAAACATTACCCGGCCCGCCATTTCGAGTGGCGCGCGAGCGAGGACGGCCGCGTCGCCACGATCACCCTCAACCGCCCGGAAAAGAAGAATCCGCTGACCTTCGAGAGCTATGCGGAACTTCGCGATCTCTTTCGCGATCTTGCAGAAGCCAGCGACGTGCGCGCGCTCGTGCTGACCGGGGCGGGCGACAATTTCTGTTCGGGCGGCGATGTCTTCGAGATCATCGAACCCTTGACGAAAATGGCGATGCCCGAGCTGCTCGCCTTCACGCGCATGACCGGCGACGTCGTCAAGGCGATGCGCCGATGCCCGCAGCCGATCATCGCGGCGGTCGATGGCATCTGCGCGGGGGCGGGGGCGATCCTGGCGATGGCCGCGGATCTGCGCCTCGCCGCGCCGCAGGCCAAGACCGCCTTCCTGTTCACGCGCGTCGGTCTCGCCGGCGCCGACATGGGGGCCTGCGGCATTCTGCCAAGGCTGATCGGGCAGGGGCGCGCCGCCGAGCTTCTGTTCACCGGCCGCTCGATGTCGGCCGAGGAGGGGCATCGCTGGGGCTTTTTCAACGCGCTGCATCCGCGCGCCGATCTCTTGAACGAGGCCGGCCTTCTCGCGCGCTCGCTCGCCGACGGACCCTGGTTCGCCCATGCGATGACCAAGACGATGCTGAACCAGGAATGGGCGATGGGGCTCGACGAGATCCTCGAGGCGGAGGCGCAGGCCCAGGCGATTTGCATGGCGACGGGCGATTTCCGCCGCGCCTTCGAGGCTTTCGCGGCCAAGAGCCGGCCGGAATTCAGGGGCGATTGAGGGCGCGCGCGATGAAGCCGGCAAACGATAGAATCGGTCCCGACCGCCGCCCGCTGGACTGGCCGTTCTTCGACGACGCGCATCGCGCGCTTGTCCTCGATGTCGACGCCTTTATGGCGACGCGGCCGCTCGAAGGCGTCGATCATCGCGATGTCGATGCGGCCTGCCGCGATCTGGCGGCAAGACTTGGCGCGGCGGGAATCCTCAAACATGTCGCGCCCGGCGCCTTCGGCGGCGCCCGGCCGGAGATCGATTCGCGCACGCTGTGCCTGCTGCGCGAGACGCTGGCCTGGCACGACGGCCTTGCCGATTTCGCCTTCGCCATGCAGGGCCTCGGCTCGGGCGCGATTAGCCTCGCCGGGTCCGAGGCGCTGAAAGCGCGCCTGCTGCCGCGCGTGGCGCGTGGCGAACTCATTGCGGCTTTCGCGCTCTCCGAGCCGGAGGCCGGCTCCGACGTCGCCGCGATGACCTGCCGCGCCGAACTCGACGGCGATCATTATGTCCTCGACGGCGAAAAGACCTGGATTTCGAACGGCGGCATCGCCGATTTCTACACTCTGTTCGCGCGCACCGGCGAGGCGACGGGCGCGCGCGGCATATCCGCCTTCATCGTTCCCGCCGATGCGCCCGGGCTCGAAATCGCCGAGCGCATCGAGGTGATCGCGCCCCATCCTTTGGCGCGCCTTCGCTTCCGCAACTGCCGCGTGCCGGCGGAGAACCTTCTTGGCGAGGCGGGGGAGGGGTTCAAGATCGCCATGCGCACGCTCGATATCTTCCGCCCTTCCGTCGCCGCGGCGGCGCTGGGCTTTGCCCGCCGCGCGCTCGACGAAGCGCTAGCCCATGTGCGCTCGCGCCGCATGTTCGGCGGCGCCTTGGCAGATCTTCAGCTCACCCAGGCCAAGCTCGGCGATATGGCGACGATGATCGACGCCGCCGCGCTGCTGACCTATCGCGCCGCCTGGCGGCGCGACGTGCAGAAGCTGCCCGCCACCCGCGAGGCGGCGATGGCCAAGATGACGGCGACCGAAAACGCCCAATGGGTGATCGACCAGGCCGTCCAGCTTTTCGGCGGGCGCGGCGTTCGCGTCGGGGAGATCGTCGAGCGGCTGTATCGCGAGATCCGCGCCTTGCGAATCTACGAGGGCGCCACCGAGGTGCAAAAGCTCATCGTCGCAAGAGAGCTGCTGAAGGATGAGGTCCGCATATGAGCCGCGACCGTTTTACGGAGACTTCTCATGCATAAAATCCTTCAGCCGGACGGGTGGGCGAAACCCGTCGGCTATTCCAACGGCGTCGAGGCGCGCGGCCGTCTCGTTTTCACCGGCGGGCAGATCGGCTGGAATGCGCAAGGCGAGTTCGAGTCGGACGATCTTGTCGACCAGATCGGCCAGACCTTGGCCAATATATCGGCCATTCTGGAACAGGCGGGGGCGGGTCCCCAGCACATCACATCGATGACCTGGTATCTGACCGACCTCTCGGAATATCGCGCCGTTCTCAAGCGCATGGGGCCGGTCTATCGTGAGGCGATGGGGCGCCATTTTCCGCCGATGGCGGTGGTTCAGGTCGCCGGCCTCGTCGAGCCGCGCGCCAAGGTGGAAATCCAGGCGACGGCCGTCGTCCCCGACTAGGAGCGTTCCGTCCATCGGGCAAATCGTGGGATTGAACAATGCACCGCTCGGGTCATCTCGACACATTCGCGCGCGACCGGTTGCCGCCCAAGGCGCTGTGGCCCGATCTGCTGCTCGATCGCCCGGAATTTCGCTACCCCGAACGGCTCAATTGCGTTTCCGTCCTGCTCGATCGCTGGATCGAAGAGGGCCATGGCGACCGGCCTTGCCTCATCGCGCCGGGCGAGACCTGGAGCTATCGCGAACTCTTCGAGCGGGTGAACCGCATCGCCAATGTGCTCGTCGAGCGCCTCGGCCTCATCCCCGGCAACCGCGTTCTCTTGCGCTCGGCCAATACGCCGATGCTGGTGGCGGCCTATCTTGCGGTGATGAAGGCGGGCGGCGTCGCGGTCGCGACCATGCCGCTGCTGCGCGCCAAGGAGCTCGCGCTGCCGATCGACGTCGCGCGGATCAGCCTCGCGCTCTGCGACGCGCGCCTCCTGGAGGATCTCGACAAGGCGCGGCTTCTCGCGCCGGGGCTTGAGCGCATCGTGCCGTTCGGCGAGGCGGGTCAGCCGCTGGAGGCGATGATGGCTGAGGCCTCGCCGCTCTTCGACGCCTGCGATACGGCCTGCGACGATGTCTGCCTGCTCGGCTTCACTTCCGGCACGACAGGGGGCCCCAAGGCGACGATGCATTTCCACCGTGACGTCCTGGCGATCGCCGACGGCTACGGCCGGCAGGTTCTGCGCCCTGAGCCTGAGGATCGTTTCATCGGCTCGCCGCCGCTCGCTTTCACCTTCGGCCTCGGCGGGCTCGTCGTGTTCCCGATGTCGGTCGGCGCCGCAGCGGTGCTGCTCGAAAAGGCCGGGCCCAAGGAGCTGCTGGAGGCGATCGAGCGCTTCCGCGCCACGATCCTGTTCACCGCGCCGACCGCCTATCGCGCGATGCTCGGCGCGCTCGGCGGCGCCGACGTCTCGAGCCTGCGCCTTTGCGTCTCGGCCGGCGAAACGCTGCCGCTGCCGACCTTCGAGGCCTGGAAGGCGGCGACGGGAATCGCGCTGATGGACGGCATCGGGGCGACCGAGATGCTGCATATTTTCATCGGCTCGCCGGTCGAGGAAATCCGTCCGGGCGCCACCGGCCGGCCGGTTCCCGGCTACGAGGCCAAGGTCGTCGACGGGCAGGGGCGCGAGGCGCCGCTGGGAACGGCGGGCGATCTGGCGGTGCGCGGCCCGACCGGCTGCCGCTATCTCGATGACGTGAGGCAGACCGTTTATGTCCGTGACGGCTGGAACCGGACGGGCGACACGTTCATCGAGGACGCCGACGGCTATTTCTGGTTTCAGGCAAGGTCCGACGACATGATCATTTCGTCCGGCTACAATATCTCGGGGCCGGAGGTCGAAGTCAGCCTGGCGAGCCATCAGGACGTCGCCGAATGCGCGGTCGTCGGGGCGCCCGACGTGGAGCGCGGCACCATCGTCAAGGCCTTCGTCGTGCCGCGGCCGGGCGCCGTTGCCGGCGAGGCGCTGGCGCGCGCGCTGCAGGAATATGTGAAGGGCGATCTCGCCCCTTACAAATATCCGCGCGCCATCGAATTTCGCGCCGAGCTCCCGAAAACGCCGAGCGGCAAGATTCAGCGCTCGGTGCTGCGGCAGGAAGCGAAAGCCGCGGCCAATCCCGGCGGCGGCTGACGGAGGAAGCAATGCGGCGCATCGGCATGGTGATGGGCATCCGGCCCGACAAGATCGAGGAATACAAGCGCCTGCACGCGGCGGCGTGGCCCGGCGTGCTGGCGAAAATATCCGACTGCAACATGAAGAATTTCTCGATTTTTCTGCGCGAGCCGGAGAACCTGCTGTTCGCCTATTTCGAGTATCACGGCGAGGATCTTGCCGCCGACAGCGCCCGCATGGCGGCCGATCCCATCACCCAGCAATGGTGGACGGAGTGCAATCCCTGCCAGCAGCCGTTCGAAAGCCGCAAGGCGGGCGAATGGTGGGCGAGCATGGAGCCGGTGTTTTTCCACGCGTGAGCGGGCAACGAAACGCTAGAGTGCGATGCCATTCGGAGAAAGCGGTCGAGTCTGATCCATCGTTCGCATGGCGGAGCGTTTTTCATCCCTGAAAGCTTGTCAAGGATCGTCCTTCGGACGACCGCCGTAGGCGGCGGCCCCCTCTGGGGGCCGTCCTTGACAAGCTTTCAGGGATGAAAAAAATGGCCTGCATGCGAACAATGGCGCAATAGCGAATTCGGCGCCGAGCGTAAGCGCTACGATCCACTATAACGCATCCCGCTCTATGCCGGCGCGCCGCACGAAGCGCGCACCACGAGTCTGGGCTCAAAGCACAGCCGCCGGCCGGACGGCTTATGGCCGGTCTTGATCTGATCGAGAAGCCGGGTGATCGCCGCCTCGGTCATTTCGACGATGGGCTGGGCGATCGTCGTCGGCTGCGGGTTCATGATTTCCGCCCATTCGAAATCGTCGATGCCGACGATCGAAACGTCGCGCGGGCTTTCCAGGCGCTCGGCGACGAAGGCGCGCATCACGCCGATCGTCATCAGATTGCTCAACGAGACGATCGCCGTCGGCCGTTGCTTACGCGACAGCAGGCGCCGCGTTTCGTCGAAGGCGCGCTCCTCGCTGAAATTGGCCAGCACGATCTCGACGTCGCCGAACGCCAGGCCGCGGTCGGCGAAGGCGAGGCGGCATCCCTCGAGCCGCTCCTCGTTGGTCGACACGCCGCTGCGCCCGGCCATCGCCGCGATGCGCCGGTGCCCGAGATCCAGCAGGCGGCCCATGGCGAGCCGCCCGGCTCTGACGTCGTCGAGCGTGATGATGTCGAAGGGCGTGCCGCCGACATGGCTGCCCATCAGCACCGTCGGCACGCCGATCTCGGCCATCAGCCGCGCGCCATGCTTGGCGTCCGAGCGCGTCGAGATGAGGATGAGCCCGGCCACGCGCTGCATGCGCATCATCTTGAGGATCTGCATTTCGTGGTCGGAATCCTCGTCCGTATTGTAGATGAAAGTCATGTAGCCGGCGCGCAGGCAGACGCTTTCGACGACTCTAGCGACGGTCGCAAAATGCGGATTGGCGATATCAGGGATGATGAGCCCGATGAGCCGCGAGCGTCCGCTGCGCAGCGTCTGGGCGGCGCGCTGGGGCATGTAGCCGATCTCGGCGATCGCCTGTTCGACGCGCGCCACCACCGCCGCGCTGGTCGGCGCGGAGCGGTTGATCACCGCCGAGACGGTGGAGATCGCGACACCCGCCCTGCTTGCTACGTCTCTGATCGTCGACACGACTCATCTCTTGCCAGCCAACCCGTCCCTGTCTATAGTCGAAACGTTTCGTGTATGGTGGGAAAAAGAGATATGCCGACTCGAAACGTTTCGACTAGCGATTAGGCCGAATTCCGCCAAAAAGCGGGGAGGGTCCTAAAATCGCGTCCAAGAGGGAGGAAAGACCGTGAAATCCAGATTTATGGGGCTCTTACTAGCGGCCGGCCTGGCGCTCGGCTTGGGCGCGGCCAAGGCCGACGACACCCAGGCCAATCTCCGGCTGATGGCCTTTGGCGGCGACGCGCAACTGACCGCCATCAAACACGCCATCGCGCGGTTCAACACGAAATATCCCAACGTCAAGGTCGACATTTCGATCGACCCGATCTCCAACGGCTGGGGCGACTACGTCACCCACGTGCTGTCGCAGTTCAACGCCAACAACGCCTATGACGTCTACGGAACGGCGATCGAGACGTTCAAGACTTTCGAGACGCGCGGCATCTTCATTCCGCTCGACGATTTCATCGCCAAGAACCCGAGCTATTCCGACTTCGATCCGTCGCTGTTCAAATATTCGTCCTATCAGGGCAAGACCTATTTCATCCCGATCGGATGGAACAACATCATGATCAATTACAACCGAAAACTGTTCAAGGAGGCCGGTCTCGACTATCCCAAGGACTGGACCTGGGAGCAGTTTCGCGACGTCGCCAAGAAACTCACCAAGCGCGACGCCGCCGGCAATGTGACGCAATATGGCTATGAGGTGCCCAACCAGAACTTCTTCGTCCAGCCTTGGTTCTACACCAACGGCACTTCCGTGCTGAACGCCGACTGGTCCGCCTCCAACATGCTCGACCCCAAGGTGGCGCAGACCCTGCAGTTCCTCCACGACCTCATCCATATCGACAAAGTGTCGCCGATCCCCGGCAAGGACGCGATGGACAACCAGTTCCTGGCCGGCCAGGTGGCGATGATCTCGCGCGGCCACTGGATTCTCGAGAACGCCAAGAAAGCCAGTCTCGACATGGACATCGCCGACGTTCCCTCCAAGGTCAACGACAATACGGTGATCGGCTTTGGCGGCTATGCGGTCTCCAAGACCTCCAAATACCCCGATCTCGCCAAGGAGCTGGTCGGCGCCTTGACGAGCGAAGAGACGCAGAAAGAGGAGGGCGAGCTCGGCGGCGGCGTGCCCGGACGCAAGTCGGCGGCCGAAACCCCCGGCTTCCTTGCCTTTCCGCCCAGCGCGGCGATGTATTACCAGACGCTGCCCAATACGCTGCCGGTCGCCTCGCCCGCCAATTTCCAGGATGTCGAGAAGATTTTCATGCGCAATTACGTGGCGATGATGTCGGATGAAATCTCCATTCCCGACGGCGTCAAGCGCGCCGATCAGGAATTGAACGATTCGTTCAAGCGGCTTGCCGCCCAGCAGGCAAAGTAGCCTTCTGACACATGCCGCCGGCCCGGCGACGGGCCGGCGGTTCCTTGCGACCCCGCATGGCGGCCGCACCACCCCCAAGGCTTTGCAAGATGTCCGCGGCGATCGCAGCGAGGAGATCGGATCTGGAGCGCGCGCAGGCGCGCGCCGCCTATCTGTTCGTCGCGCCTTCGCTCGCCCTTTACGCGGTCTTCGTCCTCGCGCCGGTCGTCGTCACGTTCATCCTGAGCTTTTCCTATTACGACCCGATGGCCGGCTCGCGCTGGGTCGGATTGGACAATTTCACGCGCTTCTTCACCGACGATCGTTCGCAGCAGATTTTCTGGAACACGCTGCGCTTCACCTTCTTCGCGGTCGCCGGCAATGTGACCGTCGGCCTGCTGCTGGCGCTGGCGCTCAACCGCGCCATGCCGGCCTATCTCCTCTATCTCTTCCGGCTCGCCTATTTCCTGCCCGTCATCATCGCCGCCGCCTTCGTGTCGATCGTCTGGGGCTATTTCTACGGCGACGACCTTGGCGTCATCAATTATTACCTGATCCGCCTCGGCTTCACGCCGGTCCATTGGCTCACCTCGAGCCACAACGCGATGATGTCGATCATCATCATGGACGTCTGGAAGAACGCCGGCTTCTTCATGGTAATTTTCATCGCCGCCTTGCAGGGCGTGCCGAAGACCTTGATGGAGGCGGCGATCATGGACGGCGCCTCCTATTGGCGCCGGTTCTTCCGCATCGTGCTGCCGTGGATTTCGCCCGTGGTGTTTTTCGCGATCGTCTATGCCTCGATCGGCGCGCTGCAGGTGTTCGAATCGATCGTCATCCTCACGCGCGGCGGCCCCGGCGATTCCACGCGCTCGATGTCGCTCTATATCGTCGAGGAGGCGTTCGACAGTTTCGAGATCGGCTATGCCGCCTCGGTCGCGGTCGTGATGACATTGGTGATCCTCGTCATCACCAGCCTGCAGCTCATCGCCTCGCGCCTCTGGGTGCGTTATTGACCATGCAGACGAGGGCCGCGCAGCGCTGGAACGACCGCGCCATCCTCCTGGTGATGGCGGTGCTTGGCGTGGTCATGCTGCTGCCCTTCGCCTGGCTGTTCAGCATGTCGTTCCGCTCGATGGCCGACGCCTACAAAATGCCGCCGAGCTTTCTGCCGCCGAGCCTCGATTTTAAGAATTATCGCGCGGTGCTCGATTCCTCGATTCCCTTCGTGCAGATCTACGCCAACAGCGTCGAGATCGCCGTTATCGTCACGATCGGCCAGCTCGTCACCTGCACTTTGGCGGCCTTCGCCTTCGCGCGGCTGAAATTTCCCGGCCGCGAAAGCCTGTTCTTCGTCATGCTGGTCGGGCTGATGTTCCCCGCGCAAGTGACGATCATCCCGATCTATCTCGGTTTCGCCCAGGTCGGGCTGCTCAACCGGCCGATCGGCCTCGCCCTGATGTATCTGACCTCGAGCTTCGGCGTCTTCCTGGTGCGCCAGTTCATGCTGTCGCAGCCGAAAGCGCTGGAGGAAGCCGCATTGATGGACGGCGCCGGTTATTTCAAGATTTTCACGCGCATCTCGCTGCCGCAGCTTCGCCCGGCGCTCTCGGCTTTGGGCATCATCACCTTCACGCAGACCTGGAACTATTATTTTCAGGCGCGCGTCCTCCTTGAACCCCAGGATTCGATGACGCTGCCGATCGCCATGGACCTGCTGCGCGGCTATCTCAATTCCGGCAATCTAGCGATGGTCATGGCGGCGATGAGCATGGCCGTGCTGCCGGTCATCCTCCTCTTCCTCATCGCCCAGAAGCTGGTGATCGAAGGCGTCACCATGAGCGGCATCAAGAACTGAACAGAACAGGACGGATGGAACAATGTTGCAGAAGCTGAAGCAGGAGACGGTCGACGAGCGCTTCGTCTATACCGGCGCGCGCCGTCAATATCTGGCCTTTCCGCTCGGCGGCATCGGAACCGGCAGCGTCTCGCTGACCGGCGGCGGGCGCCTCATCGACTGGAGCCTGCGCAACCGCCCCGCCATCCATCAGTACAACGGCTACAGCCATTTCGCCATCAAGGCCGAGCGCGACGGCGAGTTGCTCGACGCGCGCGTGCTCAACGGCCCCTACGAGGGCGTGCCGACGGGCTCGCCCAGCACGCGCAAGTTCGACGGCTTCGGCTTCGGCGCCAATCGCGATTCGATGGCCGGCGTGCCGCATTTCGACGACGTGACCTTCACCGGGCGCTTTCCCGTCGCCGAACTCGAATTCCACCGCGACGCCTTTCCCGGCAAGGTGCGGATGACCGCGTTCAGCCCGTTCATTCCCCACAACGACCGCGATTCCTCGATGCCCGCCGCGCTGTTCGCCTTCGACATCGAAAACGACACCGATACGGCGATCGACTATACGATCGGCGCGACGCTCGGCAATTACGGTTGCGACAGCGGCGTGCATGTCTTTTCGCGCGCCGGCGGCCTCAGCGCCCTGCATTTCACCTCGGCCGATTCCGACCGGCCGGCCGCCGAGCGCGGCGATCTCGCCCTCACGACCGACGGCGATGGCGTCGAGCATGTCGACTATCATTTCCGCGGCCAGTGGTTCGACAGCCTCAGCCTTTATTGGCGCGAGTTCGCCAAGGCCGGTGGCTTGCGCGAGCGCCATTACGACAAGCCTCGCGCGGCGCGCAACATGTTCCACCAGCCCGAGCACGGCACGCTGGCGCGCCGCATCCGCATCGAGCCGGGCGAGACGCGCCGGATGCGCTTTGCGATCACCTGGAACTATCCGGTCGGCGCCGTCTATTGGTTCAACCGCGCGCAGCCGGGCGATGCGGAATTTGCCGGCGAGGCGCCGACCTGGCGCAATTATTATGCGACGCAATGGGTCGATTCGGCCGCGACCGGCGCCGACGCTTTCGCGCGATGGGACGAGCTCGAGGGGCGGACCCTCGCGTTCCGCGATTCGATCTTTTCCTCTTCGATGCCGGCCGAGATCATCGACGCCGTGACGAGCACGCTCGCCGTGCTGCGCACCGCGACGGTGATCCGCCTCGAGGGCGGGGAGCTGTGGGGCTGGGAGGGCCAGCATATCCGCGAGGGCTCGTGCGAGGGCACGTGCACGCATGTGTGGAACTACCAGCAGGCGCTCTCCAACCTGTTTCCGGCGCTGGAGCGCACGCTGCGCGAGACCGAGTTCGCCTTCAACCAATTGCCGACCGGCGGCCTCACTTTCCGCCAGCGCCTGCCGCTCGGCTCCGGCTTCGACATCATCGGCCCCTGCGCCGACGGGCATTTCGGGGCCATCGTCAAGGCCTATCGCGAATGGAAGAATTCGGGCGACGATATCTGGCTGCGGCGCTACTGGCCCAATATCAAGCGCGCGATGGAATATGCCTGGTCGGCGGAAAATCCCGATCGATGGGATCCGGGCCGCACCGGCGTGTTGTGGGGACGCCAGCACCATACGCTCGACATGGAGCTGTTCGGCCCCAATTCCTGGCTGACCAGCCTGTATCTGGCGGCATTGAAAGCCGCCTCGCGCATGGCCGAGGCGGTAGGCGAAAAGGCCTTCGCCGCGCAATGCGCCGAGCTTGCCGCCAAGGGCCGCGCCTGGGTCGACGACAATCTGTTCAACGGCCGCTATTACGCACAGAAGCTGGCGCTTTCCGACCGATCGGCGCTGGAGCCGTTCGACGAGGGCCGCAAGGCCGGCGTGTTGCGGGAATCCTTCATGGAGGCCTATTGGTCGGACGAATATCGCCAGATCAAATATCAGATCGGCGAGGGCTGCCTCACCGACCAGATTCTCGGCCAATGGCACGCCGACATCGCGGGCCTTGGCGATCTCCTCGATGCGGACCATGTCGCGACGGCCTTGCAATCTGTCTTTCGCGAAAACTTCCTGCCCTCGCTGCGCGATCATTTCAATCCGTGCCGAGTCTACGCCTATGAGGACGAGGGCGGCCTCCTCGTCTGCACCTGGCCGGAGGGCGCGGCGAAGCCGGCGGTGCCGGTGCCCTATGCCGAGGAAGTATGGACGGGGCTCGAATATATGCTGGCCTCCCATCTCATCCTGCGCGGGCTCGTCGACGAGGGTCTCACCGTTGTCCGAGCGGCGCGCGCCAGGCATGACGGGGCGCGGCGCAACCCCTGGAACGACATCGAATGCGGCAGCTATTACGCGCGGTCGCTGTCGAGCTATGCGCTGGTCAACGCCTATATCGGGCTCGCCTTCGATCAGCGGCGCGGCGAAATCGGCTTCCGCCCGGCGCGGGCCGGGGACGCGACCTATTTCTGGTCGGCGGGGCGCGGATGGGGCGAAATCGCCTTTCGCGGCGCGGCGGCGACGCTGTCGGTCAAAGGGGGCGAGCTTGAGATTTCCACGCTGCGCTTGCCGATGCCGCCCGGCCGCGCGACAGTCGACGGCCGGCCGGTCGAGCGCGACGGCGAGGCGATCTTCCTCGGCGCGTCGCGGATATTGAGGGCAGGGGACGCTTTGAGCGTGGGAGTGGAAGCGCGTGGCGCGGCTTGAACTGAAGAACCTGCGAAAAAGCTTCCAGTCGGTCGAGGTCATCCATGGCGTCGACCTCGTGGTGAACGACGGCTCGTTCACGGTGTTCGTCGGCCCGTCGGGTTGCGGCAAGTCGACGCTGCTGCGCATGCTGGCCGGCCTCGAAGACGTCACTTCGGGCGAGGTGCTGCTCGACGGCAAGCGCTGCGATCATCTCATTCCCGCCGCGCGCGGCATGGCGATGGTGTTTCAATCCTATGCGCTCTATCCCCATATGAGCGTCCACGAGAACATGCGCTTCGGCCTCGTCTGCCAGCGATTGCCCAAGGCCGAGATCGAGGCGCGCATCGCCCGCGCGGCGGGCATCCTGCAGATCGATCATCTCCTGCAGCGCAAGCCCTCGCAACTCTCGGGCGGGCAGAGCCAGCGCGTGGCGATCGGCCGGGCGATCGTCAAGGAGCCGAAGGCGTTTTTGTTCGACGAGCCGCTGTCCAATCTCGACGCGGAATTGCGCGTCAAGATGCGCAGCGAGATCGTCGCCCTGCACCGCCGGCTGGGCTCCACGATGATCTATGTCACGCATGACCAGGTCGAGGCGATGACCATGGCCGACACGATCGTCGTGCTGCATGAGGGGATCATCGAGCAGGTGGGGTCGCCGATCGAACTTTACGCGCGGCCGCGCAATCGCTTCGTCGCCTCCTTCCTCGGCGCGCCGCAGATGAACATGCTGGCGGCGAGCGCGCAGGGCGCCTCGCCGTCCGGCCTGCGGCTCGCCGTCGACGAGGGCCGCGGTATGATCGAAGCCTCGGTGACGTCGGGCCAAACGGGCGCACCAGGCGCGCTCACCGTCGGCGTGCGGCCCGAACATCTTTTTCCCGCCGAGCGGGGCCTGCGCGCCAAAGTGGAGGCGAGCGAAATTCTCGGCGCCGAGACGATCGTCCATGCGAGCCTGGAATCGGGCGAGAAGCTGGTGGCGTCCTTGCGCGGCATCCACCGGGCGGCCGAGGGCGAACTGATGGCGTTCACGGTCGACCGGCGGTTCGTGCATGTGTTCGATGCGAACGGCAGGGCTTTGGCGCCGATTCGCGCCTGGGCCGAGGATTATGTCGCCCCTCGCTCGAGCGAACGCCATATCGCCTGAGGCGGGCGGCGGGCCTTCAACTTTTGGAACGATTCCTTGAAGAGGCCGTTTGTCCAGTCTGCTGAGTGAGATCAGGAGCTCGGACATGCCGCCCAATGTCGAAGTCGAAGACGACAATATTCGCCCGCCCCCTCATTATCGGCCGGGCGGACCGCAGCAGGTCATCACCGCGGACACGGCGCGCCAGGGACCGTCTGGCGCACGCGTGCTGATGATGCTGGCGGCCAGCATGGTCGCCATCGGAATCGCCTGGGCGATCCTCGAGATCGTCTTCACGCATATGCACTGACGGCGCGTGGGGCGAAATGCGCCTCATGCGCTTTAAGGGAGAAGACATCATGAAATCCTCGCTCGAGGCTGGCAGCGGCGTGCCGCTGCCGCCGCAGGAAGTTCCCCCGTCGCAACCACCGGCGGCCCCTCCTGCTATGCCGGACCCGCCCTCGCCCAGTCCGCGCCCCGCCGAGCGCCCGCCGGCCGAGGCGCCGAACAGTCCCTCGCCGCAGGAGATACCGATCACCGAGCCAGGTCCCGAACCGTCCGCGCCGCCGTTGCGGGATTAGCGCGCGTCCGGACAGGGCGCGGGGATATAAAGATATGGCCATGTCTTGATATGAGGGTATTCGGGGAGGCTCCGCGGACCGCCGGTTTTGCCGTGCTTTTCGCGAGAATTCTCGGTCGATTTCGCGCGGCGAAGGCGCGGTTGGGCGTCAAACCGCGTCGGAGCCGTGACGTTTCGTGTCTTTTTCGGGTCGCGCGGGGCCACGCCGCCGAGCCGCCGTCAAGTCGCTTCGCGACTCCTCCGCTTCGCTTCGGCGCCTTCGGCGTGACTGCGTCTCGTCGGCGGGTAGTGTCTCAGTTTGAAATTTGCCGCCCTTGACGACGGCCTCGCGCTCGCCACCTGTCTCCGGTATGCTTGGCGGAAAGCAGAGGCGAAGAGGATGACGCTCACAGAATTTATCGACGAAAGCATTCGATTAGCGACGGAAAAAGGTGAGCCGCCCGTTGCATTCATCAGCATGCGCGCGAAGCATGGCCTTGTCACCGCCATAAGGCTTTGTGTAGACAGAGGATCATCCGGGCTAGACACCGCTGACAAGCTGGGAATGCTCGAGTGGTCGCTCGAGGCAGCCGTCCTAAAATTTCCTAGCGATTTTCCATGGCCAAGCACGCAGAAGAATGCGCGAGAGCGTCTAGATTGGAAGCGCAATGCCCACCGGACCTAAAGGCGAGAAGCGCCCCGCCGACGTGATTGGCAATGCCGTCAAGGTCATGCGGATCGCGACGGGCGAAGAAAGCGACGACGCGCCCGACGACGGGAAGAACAAGGCCGCGCAGGCGCTTGGCAAGATCGGCGGCGCGGCGAGGGCGAAGAGCATGACGCCAGAGCGGCGAGCGGAGATCGCTAAGAAGGCAGCCGCCAAGCGATGGGCAAAGTAGCGGTTGACAAAACGGCAGACTTTTCGTAAATGGTTGCATACCGGATGGCGCAACCAAAACGAAGGATGTCGATCCTTGGAACAAGCAGAAGCCTTCGTTCTGGACCAGATTTCATTAGCGCAACGGTCCCTAATTCCTGGAACGCTCAAGACGGCCTATGAAGCCGCCGCCTTAGTGGTCAAGGACGAACCAATTTTCAATGTGCCGAGCGCAGTGGATAATCGCGGCCGAATAATTCAGTGGAGCGTGGACCTCGCATTTCAGCGGCTGGTGACTTCCGGGAAGTGGCCATTTCATTTTGAGTGGCGCGAATTCGAAAAACCGACGGGCCGCTATCTCGAAATTCTGCCCTCGCATTGCTCGATCACTATCAGTCAGACCGCCGACCCCACGAAACAGCCCCGAGACGCAAAATTTCGAGCGAATAAGAGGCTGAGCGGCCAGGGTTGGCTCAAGGGTTTGCCGAAACCCCATGGCGAATCTAATTCCATGGGATTGCCGCACCTCTTGTTGCTGCATGGGCACCAAGAATTGAATTTCGCGCACTTGGCTATGCCTAAGGGGGCGCATCAAAGCGGCTTCTATTATCGGAGCCCCAATATTCTTTTGATGCCGCATGTCGTTGCGGAGTCCGAGGCTCCAATCGAAGACACCGATATTGAAGCCGTCATGACTCTAAAGGGCGAAATCGATAAGTGGCGCGCCGACAATGACAGGCAGTAAGGTTGTTCAGTTTCCCGGCGCCGCCCGAGCCAGCCAAGCCGGGCGGTTTTTGATTCCAACGAAGTTGCGAGACGCGAGAAAAGTGGCGCGTCTGTCTCAGGGGGAGCTTGGCGAGATAGTTGGCGTGACCCGCCAATCAATCTCGGCGTACGAGCGCGGCGACAAAACCCCTGAGCCGACTACATTCCAAAAACTTTCCGACGCCCTTGGCCAGCCGGTCGTATATTTTACGAGCGAGGACCGCCCACTATTTGGAAGTGGAGGTACTAGATTTTATAGAAAATTCGGCCCTGAGACCTTAAGAAGGAACGAAGCTTGCGCGGTACTTGGTGACTGGTTTGTCCAAACGTCTAAATATATCGATGATTTTGTAAACTACCCACCGGTTCAATTACAAGAAAGAGAGCCGGGCGACCAATCTGGTAGCTACTCTTTTGAAGAGATAGACGCCATAGCGCTTGACTTGCGCCGACTCTGGAATCTCGGGGCCGGTCCCATTTCTAATGTTCTAGCCTTGCTCGAAAGTAAGGGTATCGTAGTGTGTCGCTACGAAATAACCGGCGAAAATGTTGAGGCGTTCTCTTTCTGGAATGGTAATAAGCCGTTCATTTTCATGGCCTCCGAAAAGAACTCCGGCTCGCGTTTAAGATACGATCTTGCGCATGAGCTGGGTCATTTGGTCCTCCACAAGTGGGTCGAACAATCAGAATTGGAAGATAGAGATCGCTTGCGTTCAGTCGAATCCGAAGCAAATAAATTTGCAGGTGCGTTTCTGTTGCCGAGCGTGTCATTTCCAAATGAGATTTATACGAAGAGGCTGGATGCCTTCATTCCATTAAAGGAGCGGTGGAGGGTTTCTATTCAAGCCATGGTGCATCGGTGTCATGATTTGGAAATAATAGACGAAGACCAAGCCTTGAATCTTTATAAGCAAATTTCGTTTCGTAAGTGGAGAAAGAAGGAGCCTCTAGACGATCCGCGTCGAATTCCATTGGAGGAACCACGATTGTTACGACGCGCGGTCGAGCTTATCCTTTCTAGTGGAAGGAAACATTCTGACGATATTTTGAACGAACTCAAACTCAGCCCAAGATGGATAGAGGCGTTTTGTAACCTTCCGCCCGGCACTTTCGGGAATGAGAAGCAGGGGGCGTTCGAGCCCACCTTAAAATGAAATTCTGCGCTTGACGCTAAGCAGGAAAGTTCATATCATGCTTGGCATGAACAAGCTCCCTATCGCCAAGCGCGCTCAAATCCTTTCGATGCTGACGGAGGGCGCTTCGATGCGCTCCGTCTCGCGCCTGGCCGATGTTTCGATCAATACCGTGTCGAAGCTGCTTGTTGAGGCCGGCAAGTTCTGCGCCGGCTACCATGACGCCAACGTTCGCAACGTGAAGGCCGTCCGAGTTCAGGTGGACGAAATTTGGAGCTTCACGGCGGCCAAAAATAAGAACGTCGGCAGCATGAAGAAGCCGGTTGCGGGCGCTGGCGACACTTGGACCTGGACCGCGATCGAAGCCGACACCAAGCTCATCGTTTCGCATTTCGTCGGCGGCCGCGATGGCGAGTGCGCCGCGTGGTTCATGGACGACGTTGCGGCTCGCGTCGCCAATCGCATCCAACTCACGTCAGACGGCCACAAGGCCTATCTAGAGGCCGTTGAAGGGGCGTTCGGGGCTGATATCGACTACGCGATGGTCAACAAGATTTACGGCGCTGCGCCGGAGAGCGCCAAGGGCCGCTATTCGCCAGCCGAATGCATCGGGATCAAGAAAGACCGCATCGAAGGCAATCCCGACATGGCGCACGTCAGCACGTCCTATTCGGAGCGGGCCAATCTGACGATGAGGATGCATAACCGCCGCTTCACACGCCTCACCAACGCGTTCAGCAAAAAGTTTGAGAACCACGCCCATATGGTCGCGATTTATGCGGTCTGGTACAATTTCCTGCGCATTCACAAGACGCTTCGGGTCACGCCAGCGATGGCGGCTGGCCTGTCCAAGACCGTCTTGGACTGGTCGAATATTATTGAGGCGATGGACGCCGACGCGCCGGATCCGAAGCGCGGCCCTTACAAAAAGACGGTCTCAGAAATTTCAAACTGAGACACTACCCGTCGGCGCGGCAATTTGCCTCCACGTCCTTTTGGTGCACGATAGCGGCCTTTGGGCCGCGATCGCTCACCAAAAGGACTTGCAGGCCAACGGCCATCGCCGCGCGGAGCCGTCAAGGTTCGCGGAGCCCTTGCGGAGCGACCGCCGAAGGCGGCTTGACCTTTACGGCGAGCACGGCGATGGCAAACGCCGCCGCTCAAGGAGCGAGGCGCATATTGTTTCTGTTTAATAGAAACAATTCCTGGACATTCCGCCTTTTCCGTCGCATGCTTCCCGTCATTGCGAGCGGAGCGAAGCAACCCTGGCGTCGTGCCCTATCAAGAGAGTTCACGACCGCTGGATTGCTTCGCTCCGCTCGCAATGACGGGGTAATCACACAGGCGGAGTTCGTAAAAAACGCGTTTCCAAGTTTTTCCGGCCTTAACCCCTTGATATCTCTTATCCCGCCCAAGGAAATTCCAAATAAAAGCTTGGAAAATATTTGGACTTGAATGTGCGGTTATTTCTAACCCGTTGATATCTCAGGGCAGCCGAAAACCGCGCTTCGCCGGTCCGGCGCCTCATCCGTGTCATCCACGGTTTTTTCCAAAAAAATCGTATGGCGCGGGCCGCCACGGCGCCGGGGGCCAAATTGAGTTGGCCGCGCGCGAAGCCTAAGGTCCGCGAAGCGACCTTCACGCCTCTGTCACAAGACTCGCCTAGCCGCTAGCCTTTGCAACCGGGCTTCGAGGATGATGTGAATCAATCGACGCGGGTTATTCGGCGCGCCACCAACGAAGGCCTGAGCGCGGCCGTCCACCAGAACAAGGCTCTCTCGAAGACCGGCGTTCTGGAGCGCCTGTTCACCTTCGCTTTTCAGCACCTCGTCTATCCCCAGATCTGGGAAGACCCGCTGGTCGATATGGAGGCGCTGCGTCTCGGGCCCGACGATCACGTCGTGACGATCGCCTCGGGCGGCTGCAATGTCCTGTCCTACCTCACGGCCGATCCGGCCCGGGTCGCCGCCGTCGATCTCAACGGCGCCCATATCGCGCTCAATCGGCTGAAGATCTGCGCGCTGAAAAACCTGCCCGACTACGACGCCTTCTTCGGCTTCTTCGGGCGCGCCGACAGCCCCGCCAATGTCGCGGCCTACGAGAGCCGGTTGCGCGACCGGCTCGATGCGGATTCGCGTGCCTATTGGGACGGACGGGGCCTTGATGGGAAGCGGCGGATAAAGGCCTTTTCCGATAATTTCTATCGTCACGGCCTGCTTGGCCGCTTCATCGGCGCGGGCCATTGGCTGGCCCGCCTCTACGGCGCGGATATCGGCGCGATCCTGAAAGCCAAGACGATCGAAGAGCAGCGCGCCGCGTTCGACCGGCAGCTCGCCCCGCTCGTCGACAAGCCCTTGGTGCGCTGGCTCGCGCGCCAGCCCGCGACCCTCTATGGCCTCGGCATCCCGCCCTCGCAATATCGCGCGCTGGCCGGCGACTCGCCCGACGGCATCGCCGCCGTGCTGAAGCAGCGCGTCGAGCGGCTGGCTTGCGGCTTTCCCATTCAGACCAATTATTTCGCCTGGCAGGCGTTCGGACGCCGCTACGCGCCGGACGCCGACGCGTCGCTGCCGCCCTATCTGCAGCGCGATAATTTTGAAACCTTGCGCGAGCGCGCCGACCGCGTGCGTTTGCATCATGGCTCGATGACGGCGTTCTTGAGCGAGTCGCAGGCGCAAAGCCTTGATTGCTATATCCTGCTCGACGCGCAGGATTGGATGAGCGACGCCGATCTGACGGCGCTGTGGAGCGAGATATTGCGCACGGCGCGTCCGGGCGCGCGGGTCATTTTCCGCACGGCCGCCGACGAGCGCCTGCTGCCCGGCCGCGTGCCGCAGGAAATCCTCGAGGCTTTCGACTACGACGCCGATCTTTGCCGCCGGCTCGGCGCCAAGGACCGCTCGTCCATCTACGGCGGCTTCCATCTCTACACTTTGGCGGCCCGCCATTGACGGGGGCAATCGCGCAAAGCCGCGACGCCGCCGGCCTGATGGACCAGATGTACCGCCATCAGCGCCATCTCTACAATGCGACGCGCAAATTCTACCTGCTCGGCCGCGACCGGCTGATCGCCGATCTCGCCCCTCCCGCCGGCGGCAAGGTCCTGGAGATCGGCTGCGGCACTGGGCGCAATCTCGTCAAGGCGGCGCGCGCCTATCCCTCGATCGAGGCCTATGGGATCGACGTCTCGGGCCAGATGCTGGCGACCGCGCGACGCTCGATCGCCAGGGCGGGGCTCGAAGAGCGCATCGCGACCGCTCAGGCCGACGCGACCCGGCTCGATCCCATCGCCTTGTTCGGCGTGGCGGCGTTCGACCGCATATTCATTTCCTACGCGCTTTCGATGATCCCGCCGTGGAAGGAGGCGCTGGCGCGCGCCTGCGACTGTCTCGAAAAGGGCGGCGCGCTGCATATCGTGGATTTCGGCGATCAGGCCGGGCTGCCGGCGCCGTTCCGGCTGGCGCTCCGCCGCTGGCTCGCGCTGTTCTCCGTCCATCCCGTGCTGACCCTGGAGGCCGAACTCACGCAATTCGCCGCCGCGCGAGGCCTGCGCTGCCGCTTTCATTCGCTCTATCGCGGCTATGCTTTCCTGGCGGTTTTGGACGCCGGCTGTTAAGCTGCAAGGATCGGGGCGGCGGGCGCGGGTTAAAGATTCGACAGTTGAGAGAATTGCCGGCTATCCTTAGGGGATGTCTGGGATGATCAACCGGGGGATGATCGCCGCGGCCTTTGTCGCTGGACTCGCCGCGTCCACCCATTGCGCGGCCGAGGGGACCAGCGGCGCCTTGCTGCCCCCTACGCCGAACGTCGTCGCTCCCGCGGCCCCGCCGGCGAACGACGCCAAACCGCAAATTCATAAAACCCGCGCGCAGCCGGCATCCTTGCCTAAGGAGCGGCGGCCGGTCGCGACGGCGGTTCGCCGCGCGCCGCCGGCTGTCGTCAAGGCATTTCCGCCCCCGGCAGGGGAGACGCGGTTCGTGCGCGACGAAATACTGGTCGAGTTCGCGCCGAACGTCGCGCCTTCGGCCATCGAGGTCGTCTTGCGCCGGCATCGTCTCGCTGAACTCGAGGCCGTTCCCATCGCGTTGCTCGGAACGAGCCTGCATCGATGGCGCATTCCGGACGCGCGAGAAGCCGGAAATGTCGTCCGCGAACTCGGCGCCGAGCCGCTCGTCGCCAGCGTCCAGCCCAATTACGTCTATGGCCTGCAGCAGAATGCCGGCGCCGCCGCGCCTCCGCCGGCCGCCGATGCGGGCGCGCCGCAATATGCGCTGGGAAAACTGCATGTCGACGCGGCGCGCGCGCTGGCGACCGGCGACAAGGTGCTGGTGGCGGTCGTCGACACCGCGATCGACGAGACGCATCCGGATCTCGCAGGCGTCGTCGAGGCGCGGTTCGATGCGGTCGGCGGTCAAGCGGCCGCGCTTGGGCATGGCACGTCGATCGCCGGGGCGATCGCCGCCCATGGGCGCATCCAAGGCGTCGCGCCGCAAGTGCGTATTCTTGCGGTGCGCGCGTTCGCAGCGACCGAGGCCGGTCCTCAAGGCACGACTCTGGCCATCCTCAAGGGGATCGATTGGGCGGCGCAGGCGCATGCCCGCATCGTCAATATGAGCTTTGCCGGGCCGCAGGACCCAGCCATGCATCGAATTCTCGCCGCCGCTTTCGACAAGGGAATCGTGCTGGTCGCGGCGGCCGGCAATGCGGGGCGCAATTCGGCGCCGCTGTTTCCCGCCGCCGACGAGAAAGTCCTTGCCGTCACCGCGACCGACGCCGACGACAAATTGTTCGAGAACGCCAATGTCGGCCGCTATGTCGCGCTCGCGGCGCCCGGCGTCGATGTGCTGTTGCCGGTTCCCGACGGCAATTACGAACTGGAGACCGGCACGTCGGTCTCGGCGGCGCTGGTGTCGGGCGTCGCGGCGCTCGTTCTGCAGCTTCATCCCTCGCTGCCGCCGGCGGACTTGCGCAAACTGCTGGCGGCCACGGCAAAGCCCTTGGGCGCCGGCGGCCAGGACAACGAATTTGGCGCCGGATTGGTCGACGCTTTCCGGGCTTTGTCGGCCGATGGGGTTCAGAAGGGCAGTGCGCCAGCGCCGGCCGCCACGCAATGAGAGCCCCGGCCCGGGCTCGCTAACCTCAGCGCCCCGAAGAAGGCAGGACCGTTCGCACGATCGCTTCGGCGCGCAAGTCGGCGACGATTGCGTCGAACTGCTCCTTGGTCATGGCCTTGTCGCCGACGCGCAGGCGGAACAGGCCGCCGCTGCGCGGGCCGTCGACGATCGAGGCTTTGTGCTTTTGCAGCAAGGCGGCGACCTGTTGCAGGCTGGCGTCAGGCGCGAAAGCGACGAGGACCGTGGCGCCTTCGGACGGCGCAGATGACTGCGACGCCGTTTCATAGGCGGGGCCGGTCACGCGGGGCAGAAGCGAAACGATCGCGGCGCCTTGCAGCACGATCACGACGGCGGCCGCCGCGCCGGCCCAAGCGAGCCTGGTCGGCGTCGGACTCGCCCAGGCGACGATCGCGGCCAGCCGCATGGTCAGCGTCGGCTTTCGCGGCTGCGCCTCCATCGCCGCCATCACGCGCGCCCAAGCCTGTCCGCTTGGCGCGCCGAGGCCTTGATTGAGGGACATCGTCTCGTCCCTGTCTTCTTGCACGAGGCGCAAGCTGGCTTGCAGCTTTGGCTCGTGCGCCAGCGCCTGTTCGACGCGCCTCGCGCTCGCCGCGTCGAGCGTTCCGGCGGCATACCAGGGCAGCAATTCCTCGATCGCCTGCATTTCGTCCTCCGGTTTTGCGTTCTCGCTCATGGCCAGCCTCGATCAATTCCCGCCTTTTGCGCGAGTTCCGACAGCCTCTTTCTGGCGTGGAACATGCGCGTCTTCACCGTTCCTTCCGGCGCGCCGACGATCAGCGCCACTTCTTCCACGGACTTCTCGTGATAATAAACCAGGTCGATAACCTCGCGGTGCTCCGCGCTCAATTGAGAGATGCAGGCGCGCAGCAGGTCGCCCTTCGTCTTTTTCTGCATGACGACCTCGGGATTGTCGGTCGTGTCCTCGATCTCCAGGGCTTCGTCTTCATCGAGATAATCCTCTTTTTTCTTGCGCAGCAGCGAATAGGCCTTGTTGCGGGCGATCGCCAGGAGCCAGGTCGAAGCTTCCGATCTTCCCTCGAAATGGCTGGTATTGCGCCAAACATCGATGAAAACCTCGCTCACAATATCCTCAGCGGCTTGCTCGTTGCGCACAAGCCGCAGCGCGAACCGGAACACTTTCACTTGATGGCGCGCGTAGAGCGCCTGCAACGCGATATTGTCGCCGGCGCGGATCCGGCTGATCAGCTTGTCGTCGCTCTCCATCGCCACGGTCGCCCCCCGACCTCATCCCTTTGTCGCGCCAGGAGCGTGAAAGGTTCAAACGGCGCGCGCAAGAAATATCTGCGACGCCGGATTCGGCCTGCCGCCGAGGGAGCGGCAAAAGCGCGGCGCAATCGTCTGACGGCGCGCTCGAATAAATCTCCTCTTTGAATGAACCCGATCGCCTGCTGGCGCGACCAATGGTCAGGAGCCGCTTCCGGCTTCAGCCAAAGGAGATCCGCCATGCGCAGCACATTCAAGACCTCAGTCCTTCTCGCCTCGCTCCTCGCGGCTTCCGCCCTGAGCGCTTCCGCCGTCCGCGCCGAACCGTTCAACGGCGGCGTGATGTCTACAATCCAGGTCGACAACGGCAACGGGGGCTGGAAACCCTACGTCCCCCCGGCCAAGCCTCCGGCCGGACCGACCGGCATCTCGGTCGACAACGGCAAAGGCGGCTGGAAGCCCTATATTCCGCCGGCCAAGCCTGTTGCCGGCCGCGGCGGCATCTCGGTCGACAACGGCAAAGGCGGCTGGCAGCCGTACAATCCTCCGGCCAAGCCCGCGGCTGGACCGACCGGCATCTCGGTCGACAACGGCAAAGGCGGCTGGCAGCCGTACAATCCTCCGGCGAAGCCCGCGGCCGGACCGACCGGCATCTCGGTCGACAACGGCAAAGGCGGCTGGCAGCCGTATAATCCTCCGGCGAAGCCCGCGGCCGGACCGACCGGCATCTCGATCGACAATGGCCACGGCGGCTGGCAGCCCTACATTCCCGCTCACATGCCCGTCGGCGGACCGACCGGCATTTCGGTCGATGACGGCAATGGCGGGTGGAAACCTTATGCGCCAGCCGAGCGGAAAGGTTTTCGTCCGATGGGCGATCGCCGCGTCCGTCTGATGCGCGCCGACGAAATGCCGATGGGAATGCATTCCTCGGGCTTTGCTGGCGTCGCCGGGATCGCCGGCGAGATTATTCTCATGGGGCTTGCCGGACCGGGAAACTTCTGAACTTCCTCCATCGATGCAGGAGCCCCGCCGGCGGCGGGGCTCCTTCACCGCGTTTCAATTGCCGCCCTCCAGCAGCCGCCGCGCGATCACCTGCGCCTGGATTTCCGCCGCGCCTTCGAAAATATTGAGGATGCGCGCGTCGCACAAAACGCGCGAGATCGGATATTCCAGCGCAAAGCCGTTGCCGCCATGGATTTGCAGCGCATTGTCGGCGGCGGCCCAGGCGACGCGGGCGCCCAGGAGCTTGGCCATGCCGGCCTCCAGGTCGCAGCGGCGCCCTTCGTCCTTGGCGCGGGCGGCAAAATAGGCGAGCTGGCGCGCGATATGGATTTCGACCGCCATCATCGCGATCTTGTCGGCGACGCGCGGAAAGGCGATCAGCTTCTTGCCGAACTGCACGCGCTCCTTGGCGTAGCGTAGGCCAAGCTCCATCGCCGATTGCGCGACGCCGACGGCCCGCGCGGCGGTCTGGATGCGCGCCGATTCGAACGTCGCCATCAATTGCTTGAAGCCCTGGCCTTCCTCGCCGCCGAGCAGGCTGGCGGCCGGAATCTCGAAGCCGTCAAAGGCGATCTCATATTCCTTCATGCCGCGATAGCCGAGCACTTCGATCTCGCCGCCCGACATGCCGCGCGCCGGAAAAGGTTCGGTGTCCGTCCCGCGCGGCTTTTGCGCCAGAAACATCGACAGGCCCTTGTAGCCGGGCTCGCCAGGGTTGGTGCGCGCCAGCAGGGTCATCAGATCGGCGCGCACGGGATGGGTGATCCAGGTCTTGGCGCCGTTGATCCTGTAGACTTCGCCCTCGCGGACGGCGCGCGTGCGCAGGCTCGCCAGGTCCGAGCCGGTATTGGGTTCGGTGAAGACGGCGGTCGGCAGGATTTCACCCGACGCGATCTTGGGCAGGAATTCGCGCTTCTGTTCGGGCGTGCCGCCGCACAGGATCAGTTCGGCGGCGATTTCCGAGCGCGTGCCGAGCGAGCCGACGCCGATATAGCCGCGCGACAGTTCCTCGGACACGACGCACATCGCGACCTTGCCAAGGCCCATGCCGCCGTATTCTTCCGGGATCGTCAGGCCGAACACGCCCATGGCGGCAAGGCCGTCGATCACCTCCATCGGAATGTAGGAATTGGCGCGGTGCCAGCCTTGCGCGTGCGGAATCACTTCGGCGTCGGCGAAACGCCGCATTTCCGCGCGGATAGCCTCGAATGTGTCGTCGAGTCCGGGATTGCCGATCGTCGCGGCATGGTCGGAACGCTCGATCTGGTCCGTAAGACTCGCGCGCGTATCCGGCGTGTTGCCCATCTGGATCAATTGCGCGATGGCGCCGGTTCGGTATGGCGCGATTTGCGCTTCTTCGAGGCCGAAATCGGCAAGGCGCAGGATTTCGCCCTGGCTCATCGGAATCCCGCCGAATATCTGCGCGATATATTCGCCGAGTCCGATGAGGGTCAGCAGCCTTTCCGTATCGCCAAAACGCCCCTCGGCGCGCATACGCCTGGCGTAGGCGGTCATCTCGCGAACCGCCTCGACATAGGTGGCGAGCCAGGCCAGACCATGGGCGGCGCGCTGCTCGCGCTCGATGAGCGCGGCGCTGAGACGCCCGTTTTCGCTGACCCGCGCCCGCACGCTAGCGATCGCCTGCGCGAGCAAGGCTTCGATAGAGGTCAGGGCTTCCTCGGCAAGAGCTTGGAGCGTCACGCATGTCCCCCGAACGGCGCGCATTGCAGCGCAGCATGCGACGGCTTGACCTTTGTTGCAATGCGTCTTTAAGCGCTGCGCCGGCTGGCGATGGCCACCCCCACGGCGGTCAGCGCCATGCCGGCGATCTGCAGCGCGCTCAGCTTCTCGCCAAACAGCAACCAGGCCTGCGCGGCGGCGGTCGGCGGCACGAGATAGATAAGCTGAGAGGCGCGCGAGACCTCGCCATGGCGGATCAGCAGCAACAGCAGCCAGATCGCGCCGATCGAAAGCGCGAGCACCGACCAGGCCAGAACGAGCGCCATGGTCGCGTTCCAATCGATATGCATCGGCTCAAGCAGAAAGGCGGCTGGCAGCATGATTGCGAAGGCGCCGACATATTGCAGGCCCGTCATCGCGCGAAGATCGCCCGTGGGAAGAAACCGCTTCTGATAGAAAAATCCTGCAGTCGCGCCGAACATGGCGAGGATATTGACGCCGATGGCGGCGAGCGATCCCGCGCCGATATTGGCGCCGCTGAGCTTGGGTCCCAGCACCATGACGAGGCCGATAAGGCCGAGGCCGACGCCGAGCGAGCGCCGCCACGAGCCTCGCTCGCCAAGCAGCGCGGGCGCCAGCAGCGCCGTCGAGATCGGCTGCACCGCGGCGATCAGCGCGGAGAGCGAGGCCGGCAACCCCTGCCGGATCGCCCACCACACGCCGCCAAGATAGATCGCGTGGAGAAACACGCCCGAGATCAGCGCATGGCCCCAGTCGCGCCCCCTTTTGGGGAACGGCGCGCCGGCCGCGACGGCCAGGCCCAGCAGCAACAGGCCCGCCACGCCGAAGCGAAAGCAAAGGAAGGTCAGCGGATCGGCGTAATCGGCCGAATAGCGCGCGACGATCCAGCCGGTCGACCAGATCAGAACGAACAGAATCGGGGCGAAGCGGTCGAACGACGGGGAGGGCGAGGACATGGGGCTGAGTAGAGGAGGGGCGCACGGCGGGCAAGCGCGGCGCGGTTTCCACAACCCGTCACATTTCTGGCGCGGTTCGCCGTCAAAGCTTGAACGGCGGGCTGAAACCAACATACATTGCCGGTCGATTCCAGCCCCGAGGGAGGTCTTCATGCGCGCCGTCATTCGCCCAATCGTCACCGTGTTGAGCTTTTCATGCCTGGCGGCCTTGACGCTCGCCGCGCCGACCGGCGCCGCCTTCGCGCAGAGCGCGCCGGGCGCGGCCGAGGAAGCGCCCAAGGAGATGGCGCTCACCGACAAACAGGTCGAGAGCGTCTTATCGGCCAAGCCGGATATCGAGGCGATCCTCGCGAAAATGCCGCAGGGCAACGACCAGGCGGCGCCCACGCCGCCCGATCCCAAAATCGTCGCGCAGCTCGACGCCGCCGCGAAAAAGCACGGCTTTGCCAATTACGCCGAATATGACGACATCGATTCCAACATCGGTCTGGTGCTGGCCGGCTTCGATCCGCAGACCAAGAAATATGTCGGCGATGAAATCGTCCTCAAGAAGGAAATCGCCGAGACCCAGGCCGACAAGAAAATGTCGCCCGCCGACAAGAAGGAAGAGCTCACGCAGTTGAACGAGGCGCTGAAGTCGGTCAAGCCCCTGCAATTTCCCGGCAATGTGGCGGTCGTCACCAAATATTACGACAAACTCGCCGAGGCGATGCCGCAGGGCCAGCAGTAGCCGCAAGGCGCTTCTCCCTCCCTCACAAGGGGGAGGGAAGGCGTCTCGTCCAGTCAGCGCGGGAGCCCATGAGCGATCCCCAAGACGTCAACGCGCCCGCCTGGAAGCATGACGGCGTGCGCGTCGTGCCTGGCGACAATCTCGACGCCAATACGGCGCAGACGCCCGGCATGGACCGCAAGGCGGCGATCAATTTTGCGCGGGTCGGCGCGCAAAAGCTGTGGGCCGGCACGGTGACGATCCACGCCAACGCCAAGACCGGCGCGCATCATCACGGGCCCCTCGAAAGCGTGATCTATGTCGTGCGCGGCAAGGCGCGCATGCGCTGGGGCGAGAAGCTGGAATTCATGGCGGAGGCCGGGCCCGGCGACTTCATCTATATCCCGCCCTATGTGCCGCATCAGGAGATCAACGCCAGCCGCGATGAAAAGCTGGAATGCGTTTTGGTGCGCAGCGACGGCGAGGCGGTCGTCGTCAATCTCGACATCGAGCCCGTCGAGAAGCCGGAAAACGTGCCGTGGATCGATCCGATCCACCGCGGCTGACCCGGGGGCCGGGCGCGGCGCTCGGGCCGCAAACGCCGTTTTCGATCCGCCCTCAACCGGCCAAATACGCCTTCATGTAATGGGCGAACTTGCCGGTGAAGACTCCCGCAAAAAAGCCGGAAATCCCAACGTCGGCGAGACGAAAGCCGACCTCCTGCAAATGCTCGGGCGAAATCGCGGCCATCACCGCGAATGTATATTTGATCCCGAAAGCGATGAGGATCAGCGGCAGGACGGTGAAGTCGGCCGGGCGATGGACGATGCCTCGCGCCCGGTCGCCTTTCAGCGGCGCGCGGTGCAGGATCGCCGCGCCGAGCGCCACGCCGACCGCCAGCGCCGCGAGCCATGGCGCGAGCGCCGCGGCGTCGAGCCCGTAGCGCCGCGTCAGGTCATAGAGCCCCCAGCCGGTCAGCAGCGCCGGAATCAGCGCCAATTGGTATGGCGAGACGTCGGCCGGCGTGAGCGCGCGAATTCCGCGCCAGACGAGATAAGCAAACAGCGCATAGACCCACCACGGGGTATGCGCGAGAATTTGGATCGTCCATTCCATCGTTTCGTCCACCGTTCGGTCGTTTGAGAGAGGTCCGTTGAAGGTCGGCCGCGATCCTGTCTACCCCGCCGCGGACGAGGGACGGCCAATCTGCGGGCGCTCGCTTGGAGAGCGGTCAGGGATAGCGCGCGAATTCTCTCCCGTCACTCCGGCGTCTTTGGCGGGAGACCATCCCGGCGGTCCGAAGGCATAGAAGAGCCGCTCGCGCCAATTCCTCGCCCGCCAGACATCGCGCGCCATCGCCATCCATTCGTGCAGCGCGATGAAGACGGGATTGTAGGAGGATAGACGGTTCACCAGGCCGTAGCGGCTCGGTATGTCCGGCCGCTCCTCGACAAACGTGCCGAACAGCCGGTCGAATATGATCAGCGTCCCGCCGAAATTCCTGTCGAGATATTGGTGATTGGAGCCATGATGGACGCGATGGTGCGAGGGGGTGTTGAGCGCCCATTCCAGCCAACCGAGCTTGGGCGCGAGTTCGGTATGCAGCCAGAACTGGTAGAGCAGGCTGAACAACAGGGTCGCCGCGACAATGTCGGGCCGAACGCCAAGCCAGATCAGGGGCGCATTGAAGATCGCTTCGCCCGACAGTTTCGAGGTCCAGCCGAGCCGGAAGGCGGCCGCTAGCGTGTAGTCGTTGGGAGAATGATGGACGGCATGCGTCGCCCAGAACCAGCGAATGTGATGGCCGGCCCGGTGCAGCCAATAGTAGCAGAACTCCTGGCCGAGCAGCAGCAAGACGAAGGTCCACCATGCCTCGAGATGGACCGTGAAGAGGCGATGCTGCCAGGCCAGCGCGAAGACCGGTCCGACGAGGCTGAGCGGCACGAGAGCGATGAGCTGGCGCACCATCGCGTCGCAGGACGAAACGAACCACGCCTTCCAGTCATAGCCCTTCGGTCGCAGGCTCAGCGCGATTCCCTCGGCGAGCGCCACCGTCATCACGCCGGGCAAAAGCCAGGGGAGAATGTTGACGCCGCCGACGGTCAGCGAGCCGCGCGAGGGCAACAGCCAGATCGCGGCGGCGATCACGGCGGCCGCGGCCGCCGCGGCGAAGATCCATTTACCCATGACGATTCTCCGATTCCGCGGAGAACCTGCGGGACAAACGCGAAGCGGGCTCGCCGGTTTTCAAACTCGGCTGGCCGATTTCTCAGGCGTTCTTGCCGATTTTCAAATTTTCGGCCGCCTTCGAGGCCCCAGCCGGCGATTCCCTCGCCAGCGCGGCAAGTCGGAATTCGGTCGGCGTCAGCCCGGTATCCGCCTTGAAGGCGCGGTTGAACGGCCCAATCGACTGGAATCCGGCATCCATGGCGATGGTCAAGACCGTCACGTCCTTCTGGCCGGGGTCGGCGAGCGCCGCCTTGGCCTCGTCGATCCGGTAGCGATTGAGGAACGCGTTGAAATTGCGGTGACCCAGACCCTCGTTGATAAGCTTGCGCAGCCGATATTCCGGCAGGCCGAGCTTGCCGGCCAGCATGCCGCTGGTCAGCCCTTCCCGCCGATAGGCGCGATCGCTCGTCATCAGGCGCTCCAGCCGGCGCAACAGGACGGGCTCGATGGCCGCGCGGCCGGCCTCTCCGGCCGGAATTGCGCGGGTTGGCGGCGCAAGCGCGTCGGCCGTCGCGGCGGCGAGGCCAGAATCTCGCTCGCCGCCGGTCGCCTGGAACAGGCTCCAGCCCGAGAAAGTCGCCAGGACGTAGAGGCCTAAGCCGCCGACGAGGCTTCCTCCGGCGGAATTGGAATCGGCGAGCGCCGGCAAAAAGCTCGGGAGGATTCCGGCGCCGATATAGGCCAGCGTCGCGATCAGGACCACGAGCCGCAGCCGGCGTCGCGCGCTCACCAGATCCACCCGCCAGGTCGCGAGCGCCTGCGCGCCGGCAAGCAGGGCCAAGCCAAGGGTCGTCAGCGACAGCGCCCGGCCGATCATGGCGAGCGTCGGCCAGGGCGCGGCGCCAAAAACGACGAAAAGATCAACGCCCACCATCGCCGCCCACAGGGCCGCATGCCAGCGCCGAAGCACGAAATCATCGTCGAAAGCCGCCCGGGACCATAACCAAAAGACGACGGGAGTTCCCGCCGACAGCCCCAGCAGCGGTGCGCTCCACCATTGCCATCGCATAGGAAAACCCGGCGCCGAAGAGATCGCATAGGCGGCGGCGCCGACCGCCAGCGCCGCGCTGAGGCGCGCGACCGTGCTGGCGGGGCGATCGCGCAGCAGGACAGCTGCGATCAGCAGCATCAATCCGACGGCGGCGCCCCGACTTCCCAAATCGATAAGCATCAAATCCGCGCTGCTCCCGGCCGCGATTGTATCAGCAGATTGCCGGTTGAGGCGAGGCTCGCGCGCGTTATTTGCCGCGTCCCCCAGAAGGAGCCTCGCTGCCACGTCCAAACGCCGCGCTGGCGTCAATCAGGTTTCGCTCGGGCTATGCACGCTCTCGCCGGCCCGCAGCGCGACCGGCATGATCGATTGGATGACGCGCGCCGGGCGCGCCATGGCCGCGATGAGCGCTTCGCCGAGCCGCACGCCGATCGCCGTCCAGTCGGTCTGGTAGGTCGTCAGCTTCGGCGCGAGAATTTGTGCGCGCTCCTCCGGGAGAATGCCGATGATCGAAATGTCGCGCCCGGGCTGCAGGCCGGCCTCGTTCAGCTTGCGGTAGAGTCCGAGCGACTGCATGGCTTCGGACACCAGGATGGCGGTCGGCGGTTTCTCCGCGCCAAGAAAGCTCTCGCCCGCCAGATAGCCGCCGTTCTCGCCCGCGGCGCGCCGCTGCACGAAGGCGGCATCGAGCGCCAAGCCGCGTCGCCGCAGGGCGTCTCGATAGGCCTTGAGGATGAGATGCAGGTAATGCGTCTGGCCGTCGGGCAGCATCAGGGCGATGCGGCGATGGCCGAGCCCGGCGAGCCTTTCGATCGAGGCTTCGACGGCTTTGACGAAGTCGGGATCGACCCAGGAATGATCGCCTCCCGAGAGGGAGCGCCCGAAAGCGACGAAGGGTCGATGCATCTTCACGAGGTAGTCGATGCGCGGATCAAGCTGCAGCGTGTTGGATATGATGACGCCGTCGACCAGGCCGCGCTCGGTCAGACGACGCAGCGACCCGAAGCCATCCTCGTCCTCTCCATGCAGGAAAATCGCGAGATCCAGACGGCGCTCGGAGAGCTTGCGTCGCAAGCCATCTAGGACCGATAGGAACACCATGTTGATCAGCGTGTTGTCGGAACCGACAGGCACAATAATACCGACGAGATCGGTCTTGCCCCGCCTAAGGCTGCGTCCGGACTGGTTCGGGGAATAGCCAAGCCTCGTCGCCGCCTCGCGTACGCGGATGCGCGTTTCCGAATTGACGTCGATCTTGTCGTTGAGCGCGCGCGAGACTGTCCCGATCGAAATGCTGAGATGACGAGCCAGATCGCGAATTCCTACCAACTCGGCGCCCTCCAAGGCGAAATAGACCGTTGCCATTTACGCGCGACGACGCGCGCTTGACAACGATCGAAAAATCTAGACACTATTGTAAACGTTTACGGAAATATGTCTACAGCGTGGCCTATCCGGCCGGAGCTTGGACGGCACGGGAGAGAGGCGCATGCGGTTGAGAGCGGCCCTCGTCGGTTGTGGCGCGATGAGCCGAGCTTGGCTGGAGGCCGCAGCCAAGATCCCCGACCTCGAGATCGTAGGCATGGCCGATGTCGATTCCTCGCGTGCGAAGGGTCGCGCCTCCGAGTTCCGATTGCCCGATGCGGTGATCGCCGGCGACGTGCGCACGCTGCTTGCCGAAACCAAGCCTCACCTTCTGTTCGATGTCGTCGTTCCCGCGGCGCGCCACGATGTCGTGGCGGCGGGGCTGAGCGCGGGGTGCCACGTCTTGAGCGAAAAGCCGATGGCGGAAACGATGGACGAAGCGCGGGATCTCGTCGCGCGCTCTCGCGACGCGGGAAAGGTGCACGCAATCGTGCAAAATCGTCGCTATCTCGGCAACGTGCGCCGGATCGCGAGATTCTTAAGAACGGGAGCGCTCGGCGAAGTCACCAGCGTGCACGCGGACTTTTTCCTGGCGCCTCACTTCGGCGGGTTTCGTGAAGACATGGATCATGTCCTGCTGCTCGACATGGCGATTCACGGTTTCGATGCGATGCGCGCTATGACGGGCCTCGCGTCGCACGCCGTCTATTGCCGGGAATGGAATCCTGCTCACTCCTGGTTCCGCCATGGCTCCTCGGCGGCGGCGATCTTCGAGCTCGAAAACGGCGCGATCTTCACCTATCGCGGCAGTTGGTGCGCCGATGGGCTGGGAACGGGATGGGAATGCGAATGGCGCATCGTCGGCGCCAAGGGCACGCTGACGTGGGATGGACGAGACGCCGTCAAGGCCGAAATCGGCGGCGGAGGACGGAAGGGCGTGTTCGACGAACTCACCGCCATCGACATCCCACCGCTTGATCCCGCCGACCGTGTCGGCGGCCATTTCGGCGTCATTTCGGACTTCGTCCGTACGGTGCGCGAAGGTAACGAGCCGGAAACGGTCGGCCACGACAATATTCACAGCCTCGCTATGGCGCTCGGCGCGATCGAAAGCGCCGAAGCCGGCCGCCGCGTCGACATCGTCATTTAGGAGCCCAAATGAGAGCCCTCAAAGATGTCCGCATCGGAACCATGGTGCGCGCCGGCGCGGCGAATCCAGGCGTGACGGTGCGCGAATTGGTCAAACTCGGGTTCGAAAGCATCGAGCCGTTCTTCTGGCAGACGATGGATGTAGATTTGCCAAAACTGGCGCGCGACCTGAAAGAGGCGATCGGCGGCGCCGACGTGACGATCGATACGCTCGGCATGTTCGGCAATCCGCTCGAAGAAGGCGATCTGGATCGCCGCACGCTCAAAGGCTGGGAAGCGCTGATTGACCACGCTCATCTCTTCGGCGCCACGACGATCGCGGGCTTCACCGGGCGAATTCGCGGCAAGCCGATCGAAGACAGCCTGCCGCGCTACAAAGCCGTGTGGGGGGCCTTGGCCAAACGCGCCGCCGACAAGGGCGTCCGCCTGGCGTTCGAGAACTGCGCGATGGAAGGCAATTGGAAGAGCGGCGACTGGAACATCGCGCATAATCCCGACGCCTGGGAGCTGATCTTCAACGCGCTCCCCGATGAAAACATCGGGCTTGAATGGGAGCCGTGCCACCAGCTCGTCTATCTCATCGACCCCATCCCGCAAATCCGCAAATGGGCGCCCAAATTCTTTCACGTGCACGGCAAGGACGCCACCGTGCGCTGGGACGTCATTCGCGAACACGGCGTGTTCGGCAAATTGCCGTTCGTGCAAATGCGCAGCCCGGGATTTGGCGACAGCGACTGGACGCGCGTCATCAGCGAACTGCGGCTCGCCGGGTACAAGGGATCGATCGACATCGAAGGCTGGCACGATCCGGTCTATCGCGACGAACTGGAGCTGACAGGCCAGGTTCACGCGCTGAACTATCTCAAGAATTGTCGTGGCGGGGCGGAGTTCATCCCCAATCCGGCATGACGACGCTACCGGCGGCGAATGCCGGGTCCAAACGCCGCCGCGATTCGATCGGGGGCCAAGAAACGACAAGTTACTCAAATAGGAATGGAGGAAATCTCATGGAGAAGTTTCATCTGCGACGGGCATTGTGCAGTTCGGTGGCGCTCGCCCTGGCGTTTTCGACCTTGATTGGCGCCGCGGACGCGGCGGCGCTGCGAGACAAATGGTGCAGCAAGGTCCATCTTCGCTTCTTTGTCGGCGGCGCCGAAGGCGACGCATTCGGCACGATCGTCTATAACGGCGCCAAGCAGGCCGCGGCCGACACCGGAGCCCAGATCGACTATGTCTTCTCGGGCTGGGCGAACGAAAAGATGGTGCAGCAATTGCGCGAGGCGGTCGCGGCGCACCCGGACGGCATCGCCATGATGGGTCACCCGGGCGAAGCGGCGATCGTTCCGTTGGCGCAGGAGGCGGCCAAGAACGGCATCAGGATGATGTATCAGAACGTGCCGGTGCCCGCGGCTGTCGACAAAGTCGGCGGCGGCTACATCGGAGCCCAACAGGAGCCCCAAGGACACGCGCTCGGCGTCGAGATCGTTCGCCGTTTCGGTCTCAAAGCCGGAGACTTGGCGATCGTGCTCTTGGCCTCCAACGACAAGATCCGCAACGCTCGCGAAGAGGGGACGGCCACGGCGCTCGAGCAAGCCGGCGTCAAGGTTGTCCGCCTCGCCAGCTCGCCGGAATGGGCTGCCGATCCGAACCTCGCGATTCCCGTCGTCACCGCGACTTTCCAGGCCAACCCGACCGCGAAGGCGATCGTCTATCCGGGCGGGCAGATGCTCGGCAATGCCGCGGTCTATATGAAGGCCGCTGGCAAGAAGCCGGGCGAAGTCTTCAATATCGGCTTCGACACTAGCCCGCAGATCGTCGAGGCGTTCAAGGGCGGTTGGGTGCAGTTGACGGCGGACCAGCAGCCATTCCAGCAGGGCTATCTGCCGATCCTCAGCCTTTGCGAACAGATCGTCTACGGCCTCGCGCCAATCAACGTCGATACGGGCGCCGGCTTCGTGACGCCGGAAAATTACAAGGCCGTCGCAGATTTAGCGATCGAAGGTCTTCGGTGAGTCGATAGGGACAAAGGGTCCGGCGCGCCCTCGCGGCGCGTCGGTCTTCCCGAAGAGGTGGCTGAGTCATGGGCGAGCGGCTTATCGAGCTGAGGAACATAGCCAAGTCCTACGGGCGCGTCTTCGCGGTCGGCGGCGTGAATTTCCATGTCGATCGCGGCGAAGTCGTCGGCCTGATCGGCGACAACGGCGCGGGCAAGTCGACGCTCATCAAAATACTCGCAGGCGCTATCCGCCCGACGAGCGGAGAAATTCTGGTGCGCGGCAAGGTCGAGGCCAACTGGAACGCGGCGCGTTCGCGCGACGCTGGCATCGAGACTGTCTTCCAGGATCGCGCGTTGGCGGTCCAGCAGACGATCGTGCGCAACATCTTCATGGGTCGCGAGATTGCGGGATGGCTTGGTCTCCTCGACCAGGCGCGCGAACGACATGAGGCGGAGCGGCTCATGCGCGAAATCGGCTTCACCTCGGAGATATTCACGCCGGATTCGATCGTCGGCCAACTATCGGGCGGCGAGCGGCAGGGCGTCGCGCTGGCGCGCGCCATCTACAACAAGGCCGATCTCATCGTGATGGACGAGCCGACGACGGCGCTTTCGCTCACCGAAACCGAGAAGGTTTTTCGCTTCGTGCGCACCGTGCGCGCCGGCGGCCGCTCAGTGCTGTTCATCGGCCACAACATTCATCATGTCCACGACATAGCAGAACGCTTCGTGGTGATGGATCGCGGGACGGTCGCGCTGCAAGCGACCAAGGCGGAGGTCGGCTCGGCCGAGCGACTCATAGGCTTCATGGAGAAGCTCGCCCACCCAAAGGGGATCGACTCGCTGGAGTCGGCGCAATGAGCGCCTCGCTGGAGCCCGTTGACGCGCGCTCGCAAAAGGTCACGCGTCCGCCGGACGGCGGCTTACGACGCTTCCTCGATGCGAACCGGGCCGCCCTCGGCACTTTCGCGGTCTTCATCGTGATGATGGCGATTTTCGCTATCGCCAGTCCGATCGTCTTCCTGCATTGGCCGATCTACAATTCGGTGCTGGTGACGCTGCCCGTGGCGCTGTGTCTCGTCGTGCCGTTGGTTTTCGTCGTCACGGTCGGCGAGATCGATCTGTCGTTTCCAGCGACGATGGGGTTCTCGGCGTGGATATTTGCGCTGTTGGTGCAGGCCGGCTTCAGTCCGTTTCTAGCCATTCTCGGCGCGCTGGCGACCGGCATGCTGCTTGGCTATTGCGTCGGCGCGCTCGTCGTCACGGCGAGCCTTTCCTCGCTGATCGCCACGCTTGGCATGAACTACATGCTGCGCGGCTTCATCATGATCGTCACGCAGGGCAAGTCGATCGCCCTGCTCGATCTGCAGGACACATTCGCCGGCAATCTGTTTTCCGGCGATTTCCTCGGCTTTCCCGTCCAGATGTTCTGGGCGCTTGGCTTTGTCGCTTTCGCCGGACTGCTGTTCAATCGCCATCGCTTTGGCGCGCGCGTCCATGCGGTCGGCGATCACCCCGACAGCGCCGCGCAAATGGGCATCAACGTCAATCGCATCCGCATCGCCACCTTCGTGTTCATGGGGCTCGGCGCGGCCCTGGCGGGCGTGTTCAGCACCATGATCAATTTCACGTGGTGGCCGACCACCGGCGATGGCTATCTCCTGCCGGCGATCGCCTCCGTGTTCGTCGGCGGCACGCCGACTTGGGGCGGCATCGGCACGATAACCGGCGGCGCGATCGGCGCGCTGATCGTCTCGTTCATCCAAAGCGGCATTGTCGCGGCCGGCCTCAGCGGCTTTTACGTGCAGTTCTTCAACGGCCTCATCATCATTCTGGCGCTTCTTGGCCACCGCTGGAACCAGAAACGCTATCGGTGAGCAAGGGCGGCTCGCCGGCCGCCCTATTTCGGCCAGGTCGCGCCCTGCGCGTTGACATAGATCGCATAGAGCGAGGTCGTGCCGCAGATGTAGAGCCGGTTGCGCTTGGGGCCGCCAAAGCACACGTTGGCGACGACTTCGGGCACCTTGATCTTGCCGATCAGCGCGCCGTCGGGCGCGTAGACGTGGACGCCGTCGCCCGCCGAAGTCCAGATATTGCCCCTTGTGTCGAGGCGAAAGCCGTCGAACATCCCCAATGTGCAGGTCGCGAATAGCGTGGCGGCGCCAAGCGAGCGCCCGTCGGGGGAAACTTCGGCGACGCGGATGTGGCGCGGGCCGCTCTTGACATGGCTCGCCCCGGTGTCGGCGATGTAGAGAAGCCTCTCGTCGGTGGAAAAAGCCAGGCCGTTCGGCTTGACGAAATCGGTGGCGACCGCCGTCACTTCGCCGCTCGTCGGGTCGATGCGATAGACGTTGCTGGCGCCGATTTCGGACGGCGACGCGTCGCCTTCATAATTGGAATCGATGCCGTAGCTCGGGTCGGAGAACCAGATCGATCCGTCCGATTTGACGACGGCGTCGTTGGGCGAATTCAGCCTCTTGCCCTGGTAATGGCTCGCCAGCACCGTGCGCGAGCCGTCAGGCTCGATGCGCGAAACGCAGCGTCCGCGATGCTCGCACGAGATGAGCCGCCCCTCGCGGTCGACGCTATGGCCGTTGTGATTCATCGCCGGCGCCAGAAAGACCGATGTCGAGCCGTCGGTCTCGTCAAAGCGCATCACGCGATCGTTGGGGATGTCGGACCACAGGAGATATTTTCCGGCGGCGAAATAGGCCGGACCCTCGGCCCAGCGACAGCCGGTATAGAGCTTGTCGAGATGGACATTGCCGTGCGCGAGCTGCTCGAAACGCTCGTCAAGAACCTCGATGCTTGGCGTATACATGAACGCTTCCCCCGAATGGGCGGCGGAATCCCGACGCCGCGTTGCGCGCCACAATCGCTTGCCGAAGCGAAACGCGCAAGCCCGGCGCGAGCGCGCGGCCGGCCCTATTCGGCGGGCGCGCCGGCCGGCGCAGGCTCGCCGAGCGCGGGCGCGGCGGGCGCGGGTTTCGTGACCTTCTTGCGGCGTCCCGCCAGCATGGAATCGATCTTGTCGAGATAGAAATAGACGACCGGCGTGATGTAGAGCGTCAGCACCTGCGAGACGCAGAGGCCCCCGACGATGGCGATGCCGAGCGGCTGGCGCAGCTCCGAACCCGCGCCCGCGCCCAGCGCGATCGGCAGCGAGCCGAGCAGGGCGGCCATGGTCGTCATGATGATGGGCCGGAAGCGAATGAGCGCGGCCTCGCGAATGGCCGTCAGCGCGTCGAGGCCGCCCTCGCGCCGCCGCGCGATCGCAAAATCGACCATCATGATCGCGTTCTTTTTCACGATGCCGATCAGCAGCAGAATGCCGATGATGGCGATGACCGACAGATCCATATGGAAAAATTCAAGCGCCAGCAGCGCGCCGATGCCGGCCGACGGCAGGCCCGACAGAATGGTGATCGGGTGGATGTAGCTCTCGTAGAGAACGCCCAGCAGGATGTAGATCGTCAGCACCGCCGCCAGCAGCAACGCGCCTTGTCCGGCGAGCGCCTGCTGGAACAGCTGCGCATTGCCGGCAAAGCCGGTGATGATGGTTTGCGGAAGATCGGCTTTGCGCTCGACGGCATGAATGGCCTCGATCGCCTGGCCAAGCGACATGTCGGGCGCAAGATTGAACGAAATGGTGACGGCCGGCTGCTGCGCCTGGCGATTGATCTGCAACGGGCCGACAGTCCGCGTCATCGTCGCCAGTTCGTCGAGCGGCACGAGGCCGCCGCCGGCGGCTGACACATAGATGCGCCCGAGGGCGGCGGGGTCGTCCTGGAAGTTCTCGTCCGCCTCCATGATCACCTGGTAATCGTCGGCCTCGGTGAAGATCGTCGAGATCTGCCGCGTGCCGAAGGCGTTGTAGAGCGCGGTGCGGACCTGGTCGGTGGTGATGCCGAAAGCCGCCGCCTTCTCGCGGTCGATCTCGACGCGCACCTGCGGATTGGTGATCTGCAGGTCGGTGTTGACGTCGCGCAATCCCGGCAGCTTGGTGATCTCTTTTTCCATCTCCGGCGCTTTGGTGTAGAGCGCGTCGATGTCGCCTGACTGCAAAGTATATTGATATTTGCCGCGCGCGATGCGCCCGCCGGTAAATTGCAGATTCTGCACTGGCTGCAGGATGGTGCGCAAACCTGGAAGCACGCCCATTTCGCGGCGCAGCCGCGACATCACCGCGAAGATCGGGCCGCGTTGGTCCTTCTCCTTGAGCTTGATGAACAGGAACCCCTTGTTCGTTACGCCGCCAAAACCCACGGCGGACGTCACATAGTCGACGGCGGGGTCGTCCTGAATGATCTTGGACACCGCCATCTGGCGCTGCGACATCGCGTCGAAGCTGGTGTCGGGCTGCGCTTCGGTTATGCCGCTGAGGAATCCGGTGTCCTCGTCCGGGAAAAAGCCCTTGGGCACGTTCGCATAGAGCGTGAAGGCGATGTAGCCGGTCGCGAAAGTGGCGAACAGGGCGAGCAGCCGGAATTTTAGGACGAAATCGAGCGACACGCGATAGCCGGTCGCCAGGCCGTCGACAAACAAGTCGGAAAGGCGCGAGAACAGGCCCGCCGCCGCGCCGTGCTTGGGCGCGCTGAGGATGCGCGCGCAAAGCATCGGCGTCAGCGTCAGCGACACGAAACCCGAGACAAGAATGGCGACGGTGATCGTGACGGCGAATTCCCGGAACACGCGCCCGACGACGCCGCTCATCAGCAATACGGGAATGAACACGGCGACCAGCGAGAAGGTGATCGACAGGATCGTGAAGGCGATCTCGCCCGCCCCCTTCAGGGCGGCGTCGAAAGGCTTCATCCCCCCTTCGATGTGGCGCGTGATGTTCTCGAGCATGACGATGGCGTCGTCGACCACGAAGCCGACCGACAGCGTGATCGCCAGCAGCGATATATTGTCGATCGAATAGCCGAACATATACATGAAGGCGCAGGTGCCGATCAGCGAGACGGGCAGGGCGAGCGCGGGAATGATGGTGGCCGAGGCCGATTTCAGGAACACGAAAATCACGGCGATCACCAGCACGATCGACAGCAGCAGCGTGTGCTGCACGTCGTCGATCGATTGGCGAATGGAAACGGATCGGTCGTTGAGGATCTTGACGCCGACGGCCGGCGGCAATTGCGACTGGTAATAGGGGATTTTGGCCTTCACGCTGTCGACGACGTCGACGGTATTGGCGTCCGATTGGCGATAAACCGCCAGAACGATCGAGCGATCGTCGCCGACCCAGCCGGCGAGCTGATTATTTTCGACGGAATCATAGACTCTGGCGACTTCGTTGAGGCGGACGGGCGCCCCGTTGCGCCAGGCGACGACCAGATTGTCGTATTCGGCGGCATGCGGCATCTGGCCGGTGGCGTCGACGGTGACGTTCTGCTTGGCGCCGAGCATGGCGCCGACCGGCGTCGAGGAATTGGCGGCGGCGACCGCGTTCTGGATATTGTCGAGCGTCAGGCCGCGCGCCGCCGCCCGATCGGAATCGACGTCGACGCGCACCGCGAATTTCTGCTGGCCGAACACCTGCACCTGCGCGACGCCGGTGATCTGCGAGATCTGCTGGGCGAACACCAGTTCGGCGTAATCGTCGACCTGCGTCAAAGGCAGCGTCTTGGAAACCAGCGCGATAAACAGAATAGGGCTGTCGGCGGGGTTGAGCTTCTGAAAGCTTGGCGGGGCGGGGAGCTGGGGCGGCAGCTTGCGCAGCGTCGCCGAAATGTTCGATTGCACGTCGAGCGAAGCGCCGTCGATATTGCGATCGAGGTCGAATTGCATGACGATCGCGGTGCGCCCGAGGTTCGAGGACGAGGTCATCATCGTGATGCCGGGGATCGTCGCGAACGAACGCTCCAGCGGCCCGGCGACCGAGGAGGCCATCGTATCGGCGCTGGCGCCGGGCAGTTGCGCATAGACGGCGACGGTCGGAAAATCGACGCGCGGCAGGGCCGAGACCGGCAATTGCCGATAGCCGAAAATGCCGAATACGATGAACGACAGCATCAGCAGCGTCGTCATCACCGGCCGACGGATGCAGAGCTCCGAAAGGGACATCAGCTCGCCCCTTTCTGAGGTTCGCGGGCCTCGACCTTCGTGCCTTCGGTGAGAAGCAAGGCGCCGTCGACGACGACGGTCTCGTCGCCGTTCAAACCCTTGGTCACCACGACCTCGCCGTCCTGCGAACGGCCAGCGACGATGGGTTGCACATGGGCCGCGCCGTTGACGATCGTGAAGACGTAATTGCCGCTTTGCCCGATCTGGATGGCCTCGCGCGGCGCCACGACGACATTGGGCTCATTGCGAAGCGTCGCCTGGAGATTGCACAATTGTCCCGGCCACAGCAGCTCGTCGGCATTGTCGAAAACGGCATGCGCCATGATCGTGCCGGTGCCGGGATCGACCGTATTCTCGAACAAGGCGAGCTTGCCCTCGGCGCGCTTCTTCGAGCCCTGGGGCGTCGCCGTCACTTTGGCGCCGTTGGCCATTGCCTCGCGGATCGCTGGAAGAAGCGTCTGGGTGACCGAAAAAGAGACGTAAATGGGCGAAATCTGGTTGATCGTCGCAAAGGCCCCGGCGGCGCTGTTGTCGCCGGTCTTGGCGATATTGCCCACCTTGATCGCCACCGTACCGATGCGTCCGGAAATGGGCGCCGAAATCGTGTACCAGGTAAGCTGAACCGCCAGATTGTCGATGGCGGCCTGATCGGCCAGAATCGCCGCCTCGTCCGTCGCGACGGCGGTCTTGGCGAGGTCGAGCGTGAGGATTGCGGTGGCCGCCCGCGCGACAAGGTCGGTGTCGCGCAAGACATCGCGCTTGGCCTGTTCGAGCTGCGCCTGATCCTTGGCCAGTTGCGCCTGCGCGCCCTTCAATTGCGCGTCGGCCTGACGCGCATCGAGTTTGAACAGCACATCGCCCGCCTTGACGGCCGCGCCGTCGCTGACCAGCACCTGATCGACAGCCGCATCGACCCGCGAGCGCAACGACACGGTGGAGATCGGCTGGACCGTTCCGATCGCATCGATCCGCCAGGGCAAATCCTTGCGGGACGCTCTGCCGACGACCACAGGGATGGCCGGCCCTGCGGGAGGGGCGAGGGCTGGCGCGGCGAGCGCCTGGCGTCCGGTCAGGGAGGGCGGCAGCATGTCATTGAGTTTTCGGGCGTAAACGCCCGCGGCCGGCGACCATCTATCGACCGCCTCGGGCGCATAGGCCGCATAGGCGGCCAGAATCACCGCGAGCAAGACAAGAAACCCGAAGGCGCGACGAAAGCCCATCTATCGGCGCCTCCGCAGGCCTTTTCCACAATGGCGGGTCATATTCGCCAATCCCCCAACGACGAAAAGCATTAATCGTCGATTTTTCCGCCACTTGATCGACGCTGACGTTAGTCCATAGAGGCAAGCCCGGCCGACCTCAAGGAGGTTTCGGGTTCACATGACCGTGAAGGGAGCCCCGCACACCCCGGCTCGCGGCGCGAGTGGAGCGGGCCCGGCGCCGCAAGACGCCGTCATTTTTCGTTGCGCAGGCGCTCGTAATCAAAGCGCACGGCGTCCGCGCCATAGGCGCGCTCGAGGCGGCGCACCGTGAAATGGCCTCTGGCGATTTTCTGGAAATGCTCGATGAAGGCGAGATTGACCGAGGCGCCGCCGACCGCGCCGAGGACCGGAATCGCCTGGGCGGCGAGTTTCTGGCTGACGACAAGGCCGAAGCGGGCGGCGATCTGCGCAACGAGGCGCACCAATACCGGCGCCGCTTCGTCGGCCACGCCGCGCTGGAGCAGGAAACGCGCGCTTTCGCTGACCGTCTTGGCGAGCACGCTGCGGATCGCGAAATAGCCGCTCTCGATGGCGCTTTCGCCGGGCGTCCGGCCGCCCAGCGCGAAGACTTCGATACAGGCGAGGGCCGCCTCCGGCTGGGCCAGATCCTCGCCCTCCTCGCGGGCGATCTGGGCGATGGAGCGCAACATGATGGTGGTGGAGACCGGCAGTTCGACTGGCAGCGCCGCCAATCCGAAGGCCCCGCCGGCGGCGCCCGAGGCGGCGGCGAGCGCCTTATGCATCCCGCCCGCCGCTTTGGGCGGCGTCTTGACGTCGATGGTGCGGATGGCGAGTCGCAGCGCCGCGCCCAGGGCGGCCTCGGCGGCGCGCGCGATGATCTTGCGGGCCGGCAGGGGCAGGGCGCGCCCGGCCGCCTCGACCTGTCGCCCGAGCAGATTGGTCAGCCGCGACGAAAAACCGTTGCCTTCGAGGCAATGGACCGCCCGCCGGAGCTGCTCGGTCTCCGCCTCGGTCAAATGTTCTGGCATCACTTCGAGCATGGCGTCCCGCTTTATTTCGCGTCTACAACGTCCAAATCATTGAACAATAGGCATCCGCGCGGAAAGGCCAAAGAGGCTGCAAAGCGGATAACGCCTCCGCTCGGGTCTCTACGGCTTGCGCCAAAATAAGCAATTTCGAAGAATTATTTTCGAAAACGCTATTTCGGCAACTTGATTTCCTCGAAATTAGGCGCTAAAGAGAAAAAAGCCGCCTCGGCTGGTATCCGAGGCGGCCTCAACAATGCGACAAACCTAGGAGTCCATCGCATGACAAACATAATCCCCGCGCTAGCAGACATCAATATCCCGCCACATGTTACGATTCAAACCGCCGAGAATTTCGAGACTCTGATGTCGGAGATCGGACGGCGATCCATGATGGGGTACGCTGGCGAAGTATTTTTCGGCACGGCCTTTGTTCAAGGCTCTCGCCTTCAATTTACAACCGCGATGCCGATTCAAAAAATGGTCGAGGTTAGTAAGATCGACAGGTCCAAGAAGAAGGATACCGTCAAGGACGTTACCGAGCATTCCAATCGTCCTCAGGAGTCGACCCATGGAAAACAGGTGCGGAGTTACCTGCTCAACACCGCCTGCACCGGCGATAAGTTCATACTGCCAGCCTTCACGTTCAACTACGGTGTCGGGCTAGATGATGACTCTCCTACTGCGACGCTGATACTCTTCGCCAATCGAAGTGATGGAAACAACGCTTGGCCGGGCATCCTCCTTCTGCCGCAAAGCGCGAAATTGGATACCACCGATGGTGCCCACCGCCGGTCGCAAATCGCGGAAATCCTCGATAGTCCTGGGGTCTCTGAAGACGCAAAGATCGCGTTGAAGCGAAATGCCGTCGACGTAAAGATCGTCTTTGAAAACAGCCGGTCCGACAGCCATCAGGATTTCGCCGACTGCGGCAAGGCCAAGTCGATTCCGAAGTCGCTGGTTACGACGTTTGATGTCCGGGACGGGCGGAATCAACGGAGTCGGGATCTCGTTATTCAAAGCCCATTCCTGTTGGCCTATGTCGATGCGACCGCATCCAACGTGAATTTGTCATCGAAATCGCGAATGATTTGGTCGATGAGCGCGATTCGCATGTTCATTGCTCATGTGGTCGAACATCACCCTGACTTGGGGTTATCGGAACAGCAGAAAACCGATGGTGCCGAGGCGTTCTTCGCCGCGCTGGTTCGCCACCTCCCGCAGCTCAGCGCCCTTGAGAAGGCACGTAAGGATCCGACGTTCGAGATGACAACTGGTGCGCTTCGCGATGTCCGAGGAGGCGATGTAGCTCTTAGGGGAATTGGCATGGCTATATTCGCCCGAGCCTTCTTGTACTGTGTCGCAGAGAATATGGACTTTGATCTGATGGCGGCCAAGCTAGCCGAGGTCGATTGGAATCTGCTCGATTGCGAGAAGAGCGAACTTCCTCCGGGGCCAACTTATGCCGCGGAGGTCGTCAAGAGGGCGCGACCGCTATGGGCGCACCTTCTTGTTATAGGTGAGTCGCGCTATCGGGTGAGCTCATCTTCGATTGACGCCGACGGTGCATGGAAAAAGATCTGCGCGGACCACTTGGGCGACCTGCAAGACGCCGCATGAAATCGGTGGCGATCGCATGATTTTCTCGGCGCGCGCGGATGACCGCGCGCGCCGTTTGATTTAGTTGAGCGCGATCAGCGCAACGCTGGCTACGCCCGCCGCGGCGCAATAATAGGCGAAGGGATTGAGCGCCTCGAATTCATGCCGGCGGAAATAGCGCATGAGAAAGGCGATGCTGAGATAGGCGACGATCCCGGCGACGATTCCCGAAAGGAGCGCCGCGCCGCCCAAGGTCGCGCCTTCCCTCAGCAGGGCCGGCGCTTCATGCACGGTTGCGCCCAGCATGATCGGCGGCGCCATCAGGAACGAGAATCTCGCCGATTCCTTGTGCTGGAGCCCGGCCACGACGCCGGTGACGATCGTCGCGCCCGAGCGCGATATGCCGGGAATGAGCGCGGCGCATTGGGCGAGGCCAATCGCCAACGCGCCTTTCCAGTTGAGCTCGTCCAGCGTGCCGACCGCATGGCCGCCGATCTTGTCGCCGGCGAACAGAATGAAGCCGTTCACGATAAGGAAAATCGCTGCGACCATCGGCGTGCCGAAGGCGTCGCCAAGCAACTTGCGAAGGACGACGCCGACGATGACCGCCGGGATGGTCGCCAGCACGACAAACATAAGGATGCGCCGATCGGCTTTGGCGCGCGGGCCCGATGGGCTCAGCAGCGAAAGCAGGAAGGCCCGCCAGTCGCCCCAGAAATAGAGCAGCAGCGCCACCGCGGTGCCAAGATGCATCACGACGAGATAGGGCAGGAAGTCGGGCGCCTTCTGGTCGATCCCCCAATGCAGCAGGCGCGGCAAGATGACGGCATGGCCGAGGCTGCTGACCGGAAACAATTCGGTCACGCCCTGCAGGACGGCCATGACGACGGCTTGCACTATGGTCATGGCGAAGACGAGCCCCCACTCGGTCAAAAAAAGCGGGCCGGTTCAATCGAACGAACGGACCCGCTTTATCTCTGGTTTATCTTGTCGTTCAGCAGACCGCGTGGCCGCATTTATGCACGCTATCGATCTTTTCCTTCAGTTGATCGTAGCCGACCGCGCCGACCACGACTTCCTGACCGACCACGAAGGTTGGCGTGCCGTTGATCTGCAGGGCGTCGGCCATGCGCATCACTTCCTGCAGACCGGCCGTCACATCGGGGTTTTCCATATCCTTGTTGAGCCGGTCCATATCGACGCCCATCTCCTTGGCCACCGCCAGCGCCTCGGTCTTGCCGACCGGGCCGTGACTGCCGAGCAGCTTGACGTGGAACTGCCAGAATTTGTCGCCGTGCAGCTGGTTGCGCACGGCGGTCGCGACCTTGGCGGCTTCAACGGAACCGGGACCGAGCACCGGGAAATCCTTGAGGACGAGCTTCAGGTTCGGATCGCCCTGCAGAAGCTTGGCCATGTCGGGCAGCGCGCCTTTGCAGTAATGGCAATTATAATCGAAGAACTCGACGAGCGTGGCCTCGCCCTTGGGATTGCCGACGTCGGCCTGGTGGGGGGAGGAGAATAGCAGGCTGCCCTGCTCGGCGACGGCGCTCTCTCTCGCCTGCGCCTCGACCTCCTTGTCATGTTTGTCCAGAGCATCCAACGCCGCCCGCAGCGCGTCCGGATTATGGACCAAATAATCCTTCACGATCTCGCCAATCTGGCTCTTCTGGTCGGGCGTGAACTCGTCGGCGAGCGCGGGCGCCGCGGCGAAGCCGACGAGCGCGCCGAAGAGAGCGGCGGTCAAAGACATGGCAAGCGATCGTTTCATTTCGTTCTCCTAACAAGCCGATTGAAGGGCCGCGCCTCAAACGCCAATCCCGCAAACGCCTCTTTCCGCCGTCAGTCGGGGCGCGAGAATCTCCCGCTTCGATATCCCATTACCGATTCATTACGGCGACAATCGCGCGCCGCCAAGAGCGAACGCCCGCCGTTCACACTTTCGTGCGCGCCGCCCTGGGGGGCGGCGCTCCCGCTATTGCCCAACGAATGTGGCGCGCGCGCGCCGCCACCACCCCGAACGCTTTGGGCGCGAGGGATCGTCGGCCTCCGGCTGGCCCGCGTCCTCAGGCTCCGCGGATATCGGCTCAGCCGTGGCGGCCCGCGCCGAAGTCTCGCGGCTTTCGGGCTCCCGGTCATGGAACATCGGCCCGTCGCCCACCGATTCCTGGATCGCGGCAGGCGGCAGATGCGCCGGCTCGCGAGGCGCGAAGTCATGCGCGGCCTCGGCCCGAGCGCCATCGCTCTCGGCGGTTTCCGCGCGCCGCGCGCCGGCGAAACCGAATTGCGGAATATCGATCGTCTCGCCGGCCTGCGGTCGCTCTTCCCCCTCGCCGGGCGCGCTCTCGACATGCCGCGGCCGTCCGCGGTCGCGATCGCCCCGGCGCGGTCCGCGCGCGCGGCGATGGCGATGCGAGGGCTCGCGAATCTGCCCGTCTTCGCTAAGTTCCGCGTCCGGCGCGGCCTCCTCGGGCGCCAACAGGGGCGTTTGCAGATCGCCGCCGATCTCGGCGACGACGGCCAGACCCGCGTCGGTCGGTTGCGGCGCGTCGGGGTTGAAACCCTCGGCCGGGCCGCGCTCGCCGCGCCGACGCCGACGCCGGCGGCGCCGGCGGCCCGCCTCGCCTTCCTCGCCGGCGACCTTTTCGCCCCTCGCGCCATGGCGAGCGGGCCGGCCTTCGGCCTCTTCGTCGGAGGCTTCGCCGGCCGCGGTCGCCTCGCCTTCGGATTCGGTCTCGTCCTCGGCCGCAATCTCGTCTTCGATCTCGTCGTCGGCGGCGATCGAAGCGTCGTATTTCGCAATGTCGCTCGGCGCGGCGTCCTCGGCCGGGACGCCGGTCGCCAGTTCGCCGCGCTCGAAGGCGTGATAGTTGACGCCCGTCAGCGTATCGTCGGCGGCGATGAGGATCGTTACGCCAAAGCGCCGCTCCAGGTCGCGCAGATGGGCGCGTTTCTGGTTGAGGACATAGAGCGCGACCTCGGTGCGGGTCCGCACCGTCATATTGTGCGAAGCGCTCTTGATCAGCGCGTCTTCGAGGACGCGCAGCACGTGCAGGGCGATCGACGCCGTCGAGCGAACGACGCCGGCGCCCATGCAATGGGCGCAGATGACGGTCGAACCTTCGAGCACGCCGGTGCGAATGCGCTGGCGCGACATTTCGAGCAGGCCGAAATGCGAGATGCGGCCGACCTGAATGCGCGCGCGGTCGTTCTTCAGCGCATCCTTGACGCGCCGCTCGACCGCGCGATTGTTGCGCCCTTCCTCCATGTCGATGAAATCGACGACGATGAGGCCGGCCAGATCGCGCAGCCGCAATTGCCGGGCGACTTCGTCGGCCGCCTCGAGATTGGTGCGAAGCGCCGTATCCTCGATATTGTGCTCGCGCGTCGAGCGGCCCGAATTGACGTCGATCGCCACCAGCGCTTCGGTCTGGTTGATGACGATATAGCCGCCCGATTTCAGCGTGACCTGGTTCGAGAACATCGCATCGAGCTGCGCCTCGACGCCGACCCGCGCGAAAACCGGCTGAACGTCGCGGTAAGGCTGCACGTTCTTGGCGTGGCTCGGCATCAGCAGGCGCATGAATTCCTTGGCTTCGCGATAGGCCTCCTCGCCCGCCACGATCACTTCCTCGACGTCCTTGTTGTAGAGGTCGCGGATGGCGCGTTTGATCAGCGAGCCCTCTTCGTAGACGAGGGTCGGCGCGCTCGAGGAGAGGGTGAGTTCGCGAACCGTCTCCCACATGCGCAGCAGATATTCGAAATCGCGCTTGACCTCGGCCTTGGTGCGCGAGGCGCCCGCCGTGCGCAGGATGATGCCCATGCCCTCCGGCACTTCGAGATCCTGTGCGATGGACTTGAGGCGGCTGCGATCGAGCGTATTGGTGATCTTGCGCGAGATGCCGCCGCCGCGCGCGGTATTGGGCATCAGGACGGAATAGCGGCCGGCCAGCGACAGATAGGTCGTCAAGGCCGCGCCCTTGTTGCCGCGCTCCTCCTTGACGACTTGCACCAGCAGAACCTGCCGGCGCTTGATGACTTCCTGGATTTTATATTGCCGGCGCAGGCGCGGCGGGCGGCGCGGCATTTCCTCCATCGCATCGCCGCCGACATGCTCGATCGCCTCGCCCTCGTCCTCGCCGCGCGAATGGCGCGCCCGCGGGGCGCGCTCCTCGGCGCCGCCATCGAGCGTCGTCACTTCATGTTCGTCCTCGTCCTCCTCGAGCGGTTCGCCCAAGGCTTGCGCCTCGGAGCGGTCTTCCGCCTCCGCGAAAGCGTGGCCCTCGTCTTCGCGACTTTCCTCCTCGCCATGCGCGGCGCGAGGCGGCTCGGATTGCGGCTCCTCATGGGATGAGTGGAACGGCGTGTCGGGCGCGCCGGCGGGCGCCTCCGACGGCTCGTCGTCAAGGAGGATAGGGGGGAGTTCGGCGCCGTCGTTGGGCGCGTCCGCTTCCAGATCAGGCTCTCGCGCATCGGCGTAAGCGGGCGGCGCGTGGTCCTGGTCGTCAACCGAGGGCGGTTCTACTTCGAGCGATTCGGCGGCCCCGGTGATGCGCTCGTCGCCTTGCGCGCTCATTTCGGCTTCGTGCGGGCGCGGGCGGCGATGGCGGCGGCTGCGCCGCTCGCCTCTGGGCTCCTCTTCCTCGTCGCGGTGCGAGCGCGCCTCTTCTTCGAGCAAGGCCTGCCGGTCGGCGACCGGAATCTGATAATAATCGGGATGGATTTCCGAGAACGCGAGGAAGCCGTGGCGATTGCCGCCGTAATCGACGAACGCAGCCTGGAGCGAAGGCTCCACGCGCGTCACTTTGGCCAGATAGATATTGCCGCGCAGCGGTTTCTTGTTGGCCGATTCGAAATCGAATTCCTCGACCCGATTACCCCTTAATACGACCACCCGGGTCTCTTCCGGATGGGAGGCGTCTATAATCATCTTGTTGGGCATGTTGAACTCTCTTGGGGCACGCGCGCGCGGCTTCCGGCGCCCGAACAGGGCGCCTGAAAAAGCGGCGCGCCATGCCCGCGTGGGATGAAAGATGGCGGAAATAGGAAAGATTGGGCGTGCGAAACATCCCGCAAAGCCCGGAATTTGCGCCCGAATCGTGCAAGCTACAGCCCAATTGCGCGTCTTGACGCGCAAATTGTCGGCTTTGCATGCATAGGTCGGGCATTGCGCACCAGAAACGTCGGCGGAGCCTGTCCTCGTCGCCTATCGAGGGGCGCGAATTCACGCCTTTGTCCCGCTCCGGTTCGCACTCGACAGGGCGTTTGCCCGACGAGCCGCATTCCAATCCTCAAGGCGCAAAACCCCAACGAAGGGAGGCGCTTGAAGAGACGGGCGAAGGCCCGCTTGTTTGGATTTTCCGCCGCCGCCTCGGCTGGCTTGCAGCCGTTCCGCCGGCAAAACTCCCGAAGGAACCGAGAAAATCCGGCGCCGGGCGGAATCGATCCGAACGCAAAACAAGTCTTACATAAGGAGTGCGTCGACCCTTGGCAAGGTTTTTCCCATCTGTTGCTTTACGGCTACAGCGCCCACCCATTGGGCCGATTATGGTTATGAGTCCTTAACCGTGAAAGCGTTATGGCTTAGGGCTTCGAAGCGGGGGCGAGTCCTAAAGGTCAGGGTCGGGACAGATGCCTTGTGGGGCCAGCCAAACGAGCCGACGCGCAAGACGGCTTTCGCTCGCCTTGATGCTTGTCCTGGGCGCGGCGTCCCTCGAATTCCTTCCCGCCGCCGCCGCCGCCGCGTCAAGCGACGCGCCCGCGGCGCCGGCCAACCCGCCTGTCGCCGTCGATGCGCGATTGGCCGATGAGGGCGGCACGGCCAAGCTCACCTTCGATCTCTCCGCGCCGGTCGAAGCGCGCGCTTTTTCGATGGCCGATCCCGACCGCATTGTCATCGACGTTCCCGAGGTCAATTTTCAGGTCGATCCGGCCGCTGGCCGCGCGCCGCAGGGCCATGCGCTCGGGCAAATCGTCAAGTCGTTCCGCTTCGGCTCGCTTGGCCCCGGCAAATCGCGCATCGTGATCGATCTTGCCGGCCCGGCCCGCGTCACGCGGGTTGCGACCCAGGCGATCGTCAACGGCGCCCAGGCGGCGCGGCTGCAAATCGAGCTGTCGCGGTGCGAGCCGGCGGTTTTCCAGCAGGCTGTGCGGGAAGGCGAGCCGCCGGCGGCGCCGACCCAACAGGCGCAGGCGCCCCTCGATGCGCCGCCGCCGGCCGCCGGACCCCTGGCGATCGTGCTGGATCCCGGCCATGGCGGCGTCGACAGCGGCGCGATCGGGCCGGGCGGCGCCGTCGAAAAGACCATCGTCTACGAATTCACGCAGGAACTCGCGGCAAAGCTTGCGGCGAGCGGGCGCTATCATGTCGTGCTGACGCGCAATGGCGATGAATTCGTTTCGCTGGCCGATCGCGTGAAAATCGCGCGCGACGCCAATGCCGCGCTGCTGATCTCGATCCACGCCGATACGCTGCAGGCGGCCGCCGACGTTTCCGGCGCGACGGTCTATACTGTGGCCGACCGGGCGTCGGACGCCGAGGCGGCGCGCATCGCCGAGCGCGAGAACGCCGCCGACAAGGCGGCGGGCGTCGAGCAGAAGCAGGAGGCGGTCGGCGTCGCCGACATATTGTTCGACCTGAAGCGGCGCGAGACGCGCGCCTACGCCCATATTTTTTCGCGCGGCCTCGTCGAGGATTGGCGAGGGACAGGGCGGCTGAACCATAACCCCGAGCGCTCGGCGGGCTTCATGGTGCTGAAGGCGCCCGATTTCCCTTCCGTCCTGTTGGAGCTCGGCTATCTCTCGAGCCCGCAGGACTTGAAATCCATGGCCTCGCCCGAATGGCGGGACAAGACGACGACGGCGATGGCGGGCGCGATCGATCGCTTCTTTGCGCCGCACGCGAATGCCGGGCGCGCCGCGCCAAGGGCCGAGGCCAGCGCGGGCGCGCCCGCCGCCGCGCCGGTCGTGCAAAGTTCGCATTGAGCTCCAATCCGCGCAGTGGCAAAAAAGTCACGGCTGTGGGTCCGCGCGACGTTCGGCGACCCGCGTCCGGCCGTCGGCGCAAAATTGCCGCGCTTGCAACACAAATTGATCCTCTGGTGCTTCTGCTTTAAGGGTTCGGCCCGGCCGGGATTCGAACCGCGACGGGGCCAGTCAGGATTCGGTTGAGACATGCGGCGGATCGCCCGTTTCGTAGGTTTTATTTTTGCGACTTGCGCGATCGTCTTCGTCGTCGTGGCGGCGGCCGTGGCGGCGGTCGTGTGGAAATATCAGCAGGACCTGCCCGACTACACGCAATTGCAGAATTACGAGCCGCCGGTGATGACGAGAGTTCATGCCGGGGACGGCAGCCTGCTGGCCGAATATTTTCATGAGCGGCGCCTTTATCTGCCGTCGTCCGCCATTCCGCCCCTCGTCAAGGAGGCGTTCATTTCGGCGGAAGACAAGAATTTCTACATCCATCGCGGCTTCGATCCCGAGGGAATCCTGCGCGCCGGTTACGTCTTCCTGCAGGGCTCCAAGCGGGTTCAGGGCGCCTCGACGATCACCCAGCAGGTCGCCAAGAACTTTCTTCTCAACAACGAGCGCACGTTCGACCGCAAGATTCGCGAAATCCTGCTCAGCATGCGCATCGAGAGCGCCTATTCGAAGGAAAAGATCCTCGAACTCTATCTCAACGAAATCTACCTAGGTCTCAGCAATTACGGCGTCGCGGCGGCGGCGCTGAACTATTTCGACAAATCGGTGCATGAACTGACGATCGCCGAAGTCGCCTATCTCGCGGCCTTGCCCAAGGAGCCGAGCGAGCTCAATCCGTTCCGCAATCACGACCGCGCCATCGAGCGCCGCAACTATGTGATCGGCCGCATGGCCGAGGACGGCTATATCACGCAGGAGCAGGCGGCCAAGGCGCGCGACGAGCCGCTCACCATAAGCCCGCGTGTGCTGACGCCCAATTCGATCGCCGCCGGCTTCTTCGCCGAGGAAGTGCGCCGCGAATTGCTGGTGCGCTACGGCGAGCAGAAGCTTTATGAGGGCGGCCTTTCCGTTCGCACGACGCTTGATCCCAAAATACAATTGATGGCGCGCAAGGCGCTCGTCGACGGGCTCGTGCGCTACGATGAGGCGCATGGCTGGCATGGCGCGGTCAAGTCGATCGACCTCGGCCAGGACTGGGGCGTCGCGCTGGCCGACATTCCGCAACTGGGCGACGTGAAGCCGTGGCGCGTGGCGGTCGTGCTCGACGCCAACGACATATCGGCCCGCATCGGATTGCAGCCGGACCGCGACTCATCCGGCGCGGTCGGGCAAAATCGCGAGACAGGCTCCATCACCGCCGACGGGACGAAATGGACCGGCAAGAAGCCGCGCGCGCTGGTGAAGCCGGGCGATGTCGTTTATGTCGAGCCGATCGCCGGCAAGACGGGCGAGTTTCGCCTGCGCCAGATCCCTGAAGTGTCGGGCGCCTGCATCGCGATGGACCCGTTCACCGGCCGCGTCCTGGCGATGGTCGGCGGCTTCTCCTTCGACCAGTCGGAATTCAACCGCGCCACCCAGGCCAAGCGCCAGCCCGGCTCCTCGTTCAAGCCGCTCGTCTACGCCACCGCGCTCGACAACGGCTACACGCCGTCCTCGATCATCCTCGACGAGCCGATCGAAGTCGATCAGGGCAATGGCGAAATGTGGTCGCCGCAGAATTTCGAGGGCAAGTCCGGCGGCCCGCATACTTTGCGCTTCGGCGTCGAACATTCGATCAACCAGATGACGGTGCGCCTGGCGCGCGACATCGGCATGCCGCTGATCGTCGAATACGCCAAGCGTTTTGGCATTTACGACGATCTGCCGCCCTATCTCTCGATGTCGCTGGGCGCCGGCGAGACGACGGTTTTGCGCATGGTGACCGCCTATTCGATGTTCGCCAACGGCGGCAAACGCATCAAGGAGACCCTGATCGACCGCATTCAGGATCGCTGGGGCCACACGATCTACAAACACGACCAGCGCATCTGCCAGGCTTGCGACGCCGAGCATTGGGACAATCAGGACGAGCCCAAGCTGATCGACAACCGCGAGCAGGTGATCGATCCACTGACCGCCTATCAGATCACCTCGATCATGGAAGGCGTCATCCAGCGCGGCACCGGCATCGCCATCAAGGAAGTGGGCAAGCACCTGGCCGGCAAGACGGGCACCACCAACGAGGCCAAGGATCTGTGGTTCGTCGGCTATTCCCCCGATCTCGCGTTCGGCGTCTTCATGGGCTACGACCAGCCGCGCTCGCTGGGCGATTCGGCGCAGGCCGCGCTCTATACCGCGCCGATTTTCCGCGACTTTATGAAGATGGCGCTGAAAGACCAGCCCGACACGCCCTTCCGCGTTCCTCCCGGCATCAAGCTGATCTCGGTCGACGCGCATTCGGGCATGCGCTCGAGCGGCGCCGGCTCCATACTGGAGGCCTTCAAGCCGGGCACCGCGCCGCCCGATTCCTACGCCGCCGGCGACAGCGACTCGCCCCATGTACTCAACGTCTCGCCCGATATCGAGAAGGCGGTGGGTTCGGGGACGGGCGGGCTTTATTGAGGGCCGCCGGCCGCGACGGAGCGCTCAGGGAGAGGGCAGGGCTTGCCTCGTTCGGACGGCCGTCGCCCCTCATGTCTGAGGAAACCCGTCGGTTATCTCGTAATAATCCCCCTTTTGCGCCGCGCAATGGTGCTCTCTGATTTTCAGGCCGGTCGGCCCATCCAAGCTGCCGGCGGAAACGTACATAAGCGTGAGCGGGGTTGGCTCCCAGAACAGCGCGCTGCCGCACTTGCTGCAAAATCCTCTTCTGGCTTTCGGCGACGCGCGATGCCAGCGAAGCTTGCGCTGGCTCTCGATCTGCAAATCGGAGATTTCGCATGCCGTGTAAGCGCCGACATGGGTGTTCATGCGTCGGCAGAACACGCAGTGACAGATCACGATGTCGCGCAGACGGCCGCGCACCGTGTATCGCACCGAACCGCACAGGCAGCTTCCCGTCGCGAAGTCGGGCCGGTTCGCTTCCTCAGCCATTGGCGACCCCTGTCTGATCTTGACCTTGACGGCCATAAGGACTATAGTTCTAGCAATCTAGTCCTATGGAGATGTGCCATGTTTGAGCAGATAAGGCAACTGGCCCGCAGGGAAATGGGTGAGTGGCGCAGGCTGGCCGATATCGCGCTTTTGGCGAAACTGAGCGACCATCAGCTCGCCGATATCGGCCTTCGCAGAGACCAGCTTTTCCTGGTTGAAGCGGCGTCGACCGACGACGCGCGGCAAAGGCAGGTTCGCGAGCCGATCTACCGGCCCGGCTTCGAGCCCTGCGGATGAGACGGCCGGCTGACGCAAAGGCGCTGACATTCGCGGAGGCGGCCCGCTGCCTGGCCGAACTTGGCCACTTGCACCGCCTCCAGATATTCCGGGTCTTGATCCAGGCCGGCGCGCCTGGATTGCCGGTGGGCGCCATCCAGCAGGAACTGGGGATCCCCAAATCGACGCTGGCGCACCATATTGCGCAGCTTGTCGCCGCCGGCCTCATGACCCAGAGCCGGGAGGGCCGCATTCAGCGCTGCCGGGTGGACGCCATGCGAGGGCAGGCGCTGTTGAAGTTTTTGGTCGCCGATTGCTGCGACGGACTGCCCGATCTGGCCGAACTGCAACGGTTGGCGACCTGAGCCTTCGCGCCCGAGCTTGAACCTAGCGCCAATAGGGCGTAGCCAACGGGTCGCTCGAACCCCTATCGATTTTCGACTGTTCAATCTCCCATTCAGAGCTCCGCATGCGCGCCGAACCCGAATCCCTTGCCGAAAACATCAAGCAGTCCATGGGACTGCTGAGGAGGCATCTTTGACGTCGAGACCGCGACGCGCCGCCTTGCCGAACTGAACGCCAAGGCCGAAGATTCCGGCCTCTGGAACGACCCCGAAGCCGCGCAAAAGCTGATGCGCGAGCGCACCTTGCTGGAGGACCGGCTGGGTTCGCTCGCCAAAATCCAGCGCGAACTCGACGACGCCGTTACGCTGGTGGAGCTCGGCGAAATGGAAGGCGACGCCGCCGCCGAGGAAGAGGGCGTCGCCATCCTCCGGGGGTTGAAGGCGGAGGGCGAGCGCCGGCAGCTGGAAGCGTTGCTGTCGGGCGAGGCCGACGGCAACGACACCTATGTCGAAGTGCATTCGGGCGCCGGCGGCACGGAAAGCTGCGATTGGGCGCGCATGCTGCTGCGCATGTATATGCGCTGGGCCGAGCGCCGTAAATTCGAGGTGGAGCTCGTCGAAGAGACGGCGGGCGACGAGGCGGGCATCAAATCGGCGACGCTTATCATCAAAGGCCACAATGCCCATGGCTGGATGAAGACGGAATCGGGCGTGCATCGCCTCGTGCGCATCTCGCCGTTCGATTCCAACGCGCGCCGCCACACGAGCTTCGCGTCGGTCTGGGTCTATCCGGTCGTCGATGACCGCATCATCGTCGACATCAACGAGGGCGATTGCCGCATCGACGTCTATCGCGCCTCCGGGGCGGGCGGCCAGCACGTCAACAAGACCGAATCGGCGGTGCGCATCACCCATATCCCGACCGGCATTGTGGTCGCCTGCCAGTCGGAACGCTCCCAGCACAAGAACCGCGCCACCGCCTGGGGCATGCTGCGCGCGCGCATCTACGAGCGCGAGCTCGAAAAGCGCGAGGCGGCGATCACCGCCGATTCGGCCTCCAAGACCGAGATCGGCTGGGGCCACCAGATCCGCTCCTACGTGCTGCAGCCCTATCAGATGGTCAAGGATTTGCGCACCGGCCATGTCTCGGGCACGCCGGCCGACGTGCTGGACGGCGACCTCGATCCCTTCATGGAGGCTTCGCTCGCCCACAAACTGTCGGGCCGCACGGTGGTGGTGGAGGATGTGGAATAGGGGCGAGCGCGTCGCTACGCCTTCACCCTCACATATTCCCCCGGCGCATCGCCAAGCGCCTTCAGCTTGCCCTCGCCCGGCGTTCGCGCGGGAACCTGCTGCGGCGCTTGCGCGGCGATCCAAGCCGCCCAGTCCGGCCACCAGCTGCCGGGATGCTCGGCCGCGTCCTTGAGCCACACGTTGAATTCGCCCCTTGGCGGCCCGCCGGTCCAATACTGATATTTGTTCTTGTCGGGAGGATTGACGACGCCGGCGATATGGCCCGAGCCCGCCATCACGTAGCGCACCGGACCGCCGAAATATTGCGCGCCGATGAACACCGATCTGGCGGGCGCGATATGATCCTCGCGCGCGGCCAGCTCATAGATCGGGATCGTCACCTTGGACAGATCGAGCGTCTTGCCGCCGACTGCCATGCGGCCGCGCGTCAGATTGTTCTCCAGATAGCAATTACGCAGATAAAATAAATGGTTGGCGGCCGGCATTCGCGTGGCGTCTGAATTCCAGACGAGGAGGTCGAAGGGCATCGGCTCCTTGCCCCTGAGATAATTATTGACGAAATAAGACCAGATCAGCTCGTTCGGCCGCAGCATGTTGAAGGCGCCGGCCATTTGCGAGCCTTCGAGATAGCCCTTGTCGGCCATCTTCTCCTCGATCGATTTGATCTGCTCGTCGTCGACGAAAATCTTGAGATCGCCGGCGTCCGAAAAATCGACCTGCGCGGCAAACAGCGTCGCGCTGGAAATGCGCTTGTCGCCGCTCTCAGCCATATAGGCCAGCGCGACGGCCAGCAGCGTGCCGCCGACGCAATAGCCGATTGCCGCGGCCTCGCGCTCGCCGGTCGCCTGCTCGATGGCGTCGAGCGCGGCGAAAATGCCCTCGCGCATATATTCGTCGAAGCTCTTGTTGGCTTGCCGCTCGTCCGGATTGACCCAGGAGATGACGAAAACGGTGAGGCCCTGCGCCACCGCCCAGCGGATGAACGACTTTTCCGGATTGAGATCGAGCACGTAGAATTTGTTGATCCAGGGCGGCACGATGAGCAACGGGCGCTTGTAGACGCTTGCCGTCGAGGGCGCATATTGGATGAGCTCCATCAATTCGTTGCGCAGCACGACCTTGCCGGGCGTCGCCGCCATGTTCTCGCCGAGCGTGAACTTGCTGGCGTCGGTCTGGCGGATGCGCAGATTGCCGTGTCCCGCTTCGATATCCTGCGCCATCATATGCATGCCGCGCACGAGATTCTCGCCGCTTTCGGCCAAGGTCGCGCGCATCAATTCGGGGCTGGTCGCCACGAAATTGGAGGGCGACAGGGCGCCGGCCAGTTGGCGCAGGTAGAATTGCGCCTTGTCGCGCGTATGCGGATCGAGTTCGTCGGCGCGGACAACCAGATCGTTCGCCCAGCGCGTCGTCATCACATAGGCCTGGGCGAGGAAGTCGTAATAGGGGTTGGAGCGCCATTCCGGATCGGCGAAGCGCTTGTCGTTCGCCTCGGGGGCGGCGACCGGCGGAGCTGGCTCGCCGTTGAGGCGATGGAGGGTCGCCGCCCACAACGCCATGAATTGCGTGGAAAGCGCCGCCTGCGCCTGAAAGGCGCGCTGCGGGTCGGTATAATAATGTTCTGCGACCTTGCCCAATGTCGCGACCGCGTCGGATATTTCGTCGCCGAACGTCGACTTGATCTCGCCCGACTCGCGCGGCGCCAGGAAAGCGGCGGCGACCTTGCCGCCTTCCTCGATGAGGCGCGCGATATTGTGCGAGAGCGCTTCGATATTGGGCAGCGGCAGCGAAGCGGAGGCCTCCTCGCGCGGCCTCGCGCGCGCCGCGACCGGCTCTTTGGCCGCCGCCGCCTCGACGATTTCAGGCTTTTGCGCCGGCGGCGCCGGTTCGGCGGCGAGGCGAGCGGCCTGCGTCGGCGCGGGCGGCGTTTTGGATGGGGCTGCGGCGACTGCTGGCTCTCGCGCCGGGCCTCGCCCACGTGGGCGCTCTGTCGGGTCGATGGCCATGATGCTTCCTCAGGCTCGGTCCGTCGGCGCCCGAAAATGCGCCCCGGTCCTGTTTCGGACATAATAGGACGATATCGGCGCGGCAGGCTATTGATTAGCGCGGCGTCCACCAAATGGCGCCAGAATGTGTTTGTTTGCGGCGCGCCAAGCGGGCGTCCCGCGGGAGATTGCGGCTGGCTCATGTCTGAATCTGGCGGCGGCGACAAGCGCGCAAAGAGGCCGACGGCCGCGAGCCTCGCCTTCCTTGGGTTCGCGTTGCTCGCCTTTGGCGCGCGAGCCGATGACGCCGCGCCCAAGCCCGCGCCGCCGGACGACGGGATCATCAAGGACGTCATGAAGAAGGTGGGTCTGGCCGCCGATCCGGGCCAGCCCGAGGATTTCGTCGTCAAGGCGCGCCCTGGCGGTGAGGAGGATTACGTTCCGGTCGGCCGCAAGGCGTTCGTGCGCGGCGCCAAGGCCAAAACGCCGGCCGAGTTGAAGGCGATGGAGGCGGATTTCGACGCCGTGCAGGTCCGTCATAATGCGCTGCGGTCTCGCTTCCCGCCGGCGGTGAAGGCGGTCGCCGCGGCGGAGGCGGCCAAAGCGGCCAGGGACGCCAATCCGAAGAAAAAGCCGGCGGCGCCCGCCAGTCCGCAGTGAATCGAACGGTTTTGGGGGAAATCGGCGTCGACTTTGCGCAAAAATGCTATATCGGGACCGTTTGCCGGGGTTGGCATCGGCGCAGGATCAGAGGGATTGGTTGAAATGAGCGATTTCCACCGCGTGCGGCGCTTGCCGCCCTATGTCTTCGAGCAGGTCAACAAGCTCAAGGCCAAGGCTCGAGCGGCTGGCGCCGACATCGTCGATCTCGGAATGGGCAATCCCGATCTGGCGGCCCCCAAACATGTGCTCGACAAATTGATCGAGACGGTCGGCAAACCGCGCACCGACCGCTATTCCGCCTCCAAGGGCATTCCGGGCCTCCGCCGCGCGCAAGCCGCCTATTACGCGCGCCGGTTCGGCGTGAAGCTCAATCCGGAAACGCAGGTCGTGGCGACGCTGGGCTCGAAGGAGGGTTTCGCCAATATGGCGCAGGCGATCACCGCGCCCGGCGACGTCGTGCTGGTCCCCAACCCGTCCTATCCCATCCACGCCTTCGGTTTTCTGATGGCCGGCGGCGTCATCCGCTCGATTCCTGCCGATCCGACGCCCGAATTTTTCGTCGCGATGGAGCGCGCGCTTATCCATTCGATCCCCAAGCCGATTGCGGTCGTGGTCTGCTACCCCTCCAATCCCACGGCGATGGTCGCTTCGCTCGACTTCTACAAGGATCTGGTGATCTTCGCCAAGAAGCACGAGATTTTCGTCCTGTCCGACCTCGCCTATTCCGAGGTCTATTTCGACGACGATCCGCCGCCCTCGCTTTTGCAGGCGCCGGGCGCGTTCGATGTGGCGGTCGAATTCACCTCGATGTCGAAGACGTTCTCGATGGCGGGCTGGCGCATCGGCTTTGCCGTCGGCAACGAGCGGCTGCTCGCCGCGCTGGCGCGGGTCAAATCCTATCTCGATTACGGCGCCTATACGCCGATCCAGGTCGCGGCGGCGGCCGCGCTCAACGGTCCCGACGATTGCATCAAGGAAATGCGCGCCACTTACAAGCGGCGGCGCGATGCGATGGTCGAGAGCTTCGCCCAGGCCGGCTGGATCATCGATTCGCCGCGTGCGTCGATGTTCGCCTGGACGCCGGTGCCGGAGAAATTCCGCCATCTCGGCAGTCTCGAATTTTCCAAGCTGCTGATCGAAAAGGCGGAGGTCGCGGTGGCGCCGGGCATCGGCTTTGGCGAACATGGCGACGATTATGTGCGCCTCGCGCTTGTCGAGAACGAGCAGCGCATCCGCCAGGCCGCGCGCGGCGTGCGGCGCTTCTTCGAGAGCGCGGACCAGACGCTGCATAATGTCGTGCGGTTGAAGAAGCCGGCGTGAGCGGCGGTGGGTTCACCCAAGATCGAGCTCGTCGAGCCGCAACGCGAAAGCGTCCGGGGCGACCAGCGGGACAAGCCGGTCGGACGCCGTGAAATCCGAGGCGTCGCGGTAACCCTCGTCGGAGGGAAGCCGAAAAACGCGCGCAGCGAGCTTGACGACGTCGATAACCCACAGCTCGCGAATCCCAAAGCCGGCGTAAAGCGCGGCCTTGCGGCCCATGTCGTAGCGTAAAGAGGAATCGGCGATTTCGACGACCAGCAGCGCGCTCAACCCTGAGAGACCCTTGAGGCCGTCGACGCGGCGATAAATGACGACATCGGGCTCCAGATAGGTATCCTCGGAAAGCCGAAACGTCGTCTCCGGCGTCAGGTCATAAGCTTCGGGCGAAGCGCGATACCAACGGCGGAGCAGGGCGGTCTTGACGACTTCGTGCTGGTTGCCTTTGGGCGACATCGGAACAAGCTCCCCTCCGATCAATTCGACCCGCTCGTCCTCCTCCATGACGCCGGCCGCAACCATCGCTTCGACTTCCGTCACCGTGAAGCGGCGCCGCAGCAGACCTTCGGCGGCGCTTGTGACGCGGGAGCGAACGTTCATCATCGTGCCCTCAGGGGTGAGGCGGCGGGGCTGCCGACCATGCAGCCCTCTTGTTCCTATCATATTGGCCAAAACCTGTCCTCGACAAGGAAGCGTCAGAGCTTCAAGACGGTTGCCATAAGGCGAACACAAGTCGAAAATTCGCTTGGGGTTCATCCCGTCCGTTGGAATCGCCCGTGAATCGCGCCATCGACCATCTCGTCATCGCCACCCGGGATCTGGAAGCCCAAGCCGCGCTCTATCGCCAACTTGGTTTTCAGGTCGGCGCCCGCAATCGTCATCCTTGGGGGACCGAAAATCACATCGTCCAATTCGCCGACTCGTTTCTAGAGTTGATCGGGCTCGGCGAGGGCTTCGCCGCAGCGCCTGCGAGGGCGGGCGTCTATTCCTTCGGCGAATTTTTGGCCGACCTCCTCGAACGCCATGAGGGGATCGCCATGCTGGTCCTGCGTTCGTCCGACGCCGAAGCGGACCGCCTGGCGTTCGCGCGAGCCGGTATCGGCGATTTTGCGCGGTTCGATTTCGCGCGCAAGGGGCGCAGCCCGGACGGCGGCGAGGTTGATGTCGCTTTCTCGCTCGCCTATGCGCAAGATCCCGCCTTGCCGGATGCCGGTTTTTTCGTATGCCAGCAGCATTTTCCGGAAAACTTCTGGAACGCGCGGTTGCAGATCCACGCCAATGGCGCGCGGGCGATCGCTGGAATTGTCGTCGCCCGCGAGCGCCCGCAGGATCATGTGGAATTCCTGCAAAGCTTCGCCGGCGCCTCCGAGGCGCGGCGCATCGAGGGCGGTTTTTCCATCGAGGCGGGCGCCGCGACAATCGAAATCCTGACGCCTCAAACGATCGGCGGGCGATATGGCGCAGGCGCATTGACCTTCGACGGGCCGCCGCTGGCGATCCTGCGCGTGGAGGTGCGCGACGCGGCGGCGACGAGCGCGATCCTCGCGAGAAGCCAAACGCCATTCACGCAGCGCGGCCAGACGCTGATCGTGGCCGCGTGCGACGCCTTGGGCGCCGCCATCGTTTTTGAATCCTCGACGCCCGACCACGTTGATGGGAGTGGGTAAGGTTAAAAATAACCCGCGATTGCGCGTTGCGCCGCGATCATTAAGGCTAATCCCGCGACGAGGGAGCGCGGACGATGGATTATGCGACACAACTGGCCCAGCCGTTCGTCGGTGAGGCGTTCGAGCGGGAAGCAAGGGTCGAGCAGCGCCTCAGCCGCGCGCCGTTTCTTGCCGAGCCGCTGCGCCGCCTCGGCTATAATTGCTCGGAGGGATGGGCCTGGGACAATTACCGGCCGACCGTGCTCGGCTTTGTCCAGGCCTGCCGCCAAAGCGGGCGCCATCGCGACGGGCTGGTTCGCGTGCTCGAAATCGGCGGCGGGCGCGGGCCGTTGCTGACCCCCGCGGAGGCGGCCGCCGCCGGCGTCGAACTCACCGTCAACGATATCGACGCGCGCGAACTGTCGCTGGCGCCGGCCGAGTTCAACAAGGCGCAGTTCGATATAGCCGGCGATATCGATCCCTCCTGGGAAGGCCGCTTCGATCTCATCATTTCGCGCATGGTGTTCGAGCATGTGAAGGGCGCGCCGCGCGCCTGGGCCAATATGCATGCGCTGCTTGCGCCCGGCGGCGTCGCGCTCGCCTTTCATCCCACGCTCTATGCGCCGCCGTTCGTCGTCAACTGGCTGCTGCCGGAAAGCCTGACGGCGCGCATCCTGCGCTTCTTCTTTCCGGTGCGGCACGATGCCGGCTATCCCAAATTTCCGGCGCGCTACGAGATGTGCTTTGCCGATCCCGCCAAGGTCGAACCGATTCTGACCGGCTGCGGCTTTTCGCAGGTCCTGATCGCGCCGTTCTGGCGGCACGGATATTTCCGCCATATTCCCTTGCTGCGCGAGGCCGACGCCGCGCTTCAGCATCTGGCCGAAAGGCGCGATTGGCGCGCGCTCGCCACCTATGCCTATACGCTGGCCCGGCGCTGATCGGCGCGCTCGGCCCATTGCCGGGCCCCATAGACGCGCGAGGCCGCAATGAGGCCGAACAAGGCGCCCGTCAATAGGAACAGATGGCGCCAATGGTCGGTGTCGATCTGGAAGCCCTGCAATATCTGGATGAACAGGCACGACCAGACCGCGATCGCCTGCGTCTGGAACGGCGTGCGCTGGAAGACCAGCCGCCAACCCAGATAGACCGTCGCAGCGGTGAAGGCCGCAAAGGCCAGGCCGCCGATCCACCCGTAAGAGGCGAAGGCGTTGATGTAGACGTCGTGCGGGTCTTCGCCATGGAAATGATTGCGGAACTGCAGCGGGCCAAAGCCGAAGGGCAGATCGAGCAGCATGGGGAGCGAGCGCAATTGCGCGCCAAAGCGCCCGGTTTCGCCAAGGTCGTAGTCCTGGCTGAGCGACGCGCGCACCTCGAAAACGTCGCGAACGGCCGGAATCGACAGCGCGAGGGCGAGCAAGATGAGGATGCCGATCAGCCCGACCACCGATAGCGCGACGATGCGCTGGCGCAGCGCCGGCGAGCGCGTCGTGAAGAAGGTCAAGCCGATCATCAACGCGGTTGAGGCCGCCCAGACGCCCCAGGAGCCGCGCGAAAAGGTCAGCAGCAGCGCCGCGAGCATCACGAGCATCGGCAGGATGCCGCGCAACAGGGCGCCGCTGCGCTTCAGCATGACGTCCTGGGCCAGCCAGACGAGCGGCGGCGCGAGAAAGGAGCCCAGCACATTGGGGTCCTTGAACGTGCCCGACGCGCGTCCGTAGAGCGTGAAATGCTCGGCCATGCCGCCGATGTCGAAATAGCCGACGATGGCGAAGCAACTGGCGATGCAGCCGGCCGTCACATAGCCCGAGCGGATCGTCCGCATGCGCTCGAGCGGGCTTTTGGCGATCAGCGCGGCGAAGAATATCGCGGTGACCGAGATATATACGGAGATCGCGATGAAGGTGGCGCTCTCGTGTTCCTGAATGAATGGCGTGAGCGCCAGAATGCCGCCGACATTGAAAACGGCGAGGCCGAGGATCAACGGAATGAGGCTGCGGTCGAACGACAGGCCGCGCATGCCGAAGGCCAGCACGGCCAGGACGAAAAATATCTCATAGGGCGACGGCTCGATGCTGGCGAAAGCGCCGCAGGCGATGAACAGCCAGAGGAGGGCGCCTTGCAGGCCGGCGATCGAAAGCCGGACCGGCGCGGTCCGTGTCACCTGGCCTTGCGCGGGGAGGGCGGCGTTGCTCATCGCGGTTCAGAAGGCGTTTTTCGACTTGATCAGCGCGAGCGGCGTCGTCGCCAGAATGTAAAGATCGAACAGGATCGACCAGTTCTCGATATAGTAGAGATCGTGTTCGACGCGCTGCTGGATTTTTTCATGCGTGTCGGTTTCGCCGCGCCAGCCGTTGACCTGGGCCCAGCCGGTGATGCCTGGCCGCACGCGATGACGCGCGAAATAACCGTCGACCACCTCGTCATACTGCCGGTCGGCGGCCTTGGCGTGCACCGCATGCGGGCGCGGCCCGACCAGCGAAAGATTGCCCTTGAAGACGACGTTGAACAATTGCGGCAATTCGTCGAGCGAATACTTGCGAATGATGCGGCCGACGCGGGTCACCCTGGGATCGTCGCGCGTCACCAGTCTGGAGGCCGTGGCGTCGACCTCCTCGACATACATCGAGCGGAACTTGTAGACCTCGACCAGTTCATTGTTGAAGCCGTAACGCCGCTGCTTGAACAATATCGGCCCGCGCGAATCGAGCTTCACGGCGATCGCGGTGGCCAGCAGAATGGGCGACAGAACGATGAGAGCGGCCGCGCCGACAATCTTGTCGAAGGCCAGTTTGATGACGACGTCCCAATCGGCGATGGGCTTGTCGAACAGATCGAGCACCGGCACTTTGCCGACGTAGGAATAAGAGCGCGGTCGAAACCTCAGGCGATTGGCGTGGGCCGACAACCGAATGTCGATCGGCAGCACCCATAGTTTGCGCAGCATCTGCAAGATGCGCGTCTCGGCGGTGATCGGCAGCGCGAAGATCACCAGATCGATGCGCGTGTGGCGGGCGAACTCGACGAGGTCGTCGACATTGCCAAGTTTCGGGAATCCCTCGACGGTGAGCGGCGAGCGATCGTCGCCGCGATCGTCGAAAACGCCCAGCATGCTGATTTCGGAATTCTCCGCGCCGCCAAAACTGCGCAAGAGCTGGTGGCCGAATTCGCCCCCGCCCACGACGACCGCCCGGCGCGCCAGCCGCCCGGCCTTGGCGATCTGGAAAGTGATGCGCGCCAGCGCGATGCGCTCGATCGCCAGCGCGCCAAGGCCGGTCAGGAACCAGGTCGCGATCCAGACGCGCGACACAATTCCCTCGATCTTGAGAAAGAACAGCGCTGCGAACACGACGAGAAAGACAAATCCCCATCCGCCGGCCAGCCTGCCGATCGAGCGCAGCGGTTGGCGGAACGCGGTCAGATTATAGCTATGCAGAACCTGGAAGACGAGAATCGAAAATACGGCGACCGTCGGCGTCAGGATGAAATAGCTCGGTTCGTAACCGACATAGCCGGCGACATAGAAAAAGTGAATCAACGCTCCCGTCAGCATAAGGAGAGTGAATTCGGCGGCCCGGACCAATCCGGCCAGCACGACCGGCGAATAGGCGGCCTTGACCGGCTCGGCCGCCAGTCTCCCCAATAATTCGACCTTCGCGGCGTCGCGGCGCGCCGCCTCCTTCGCCGTCGGCGCTTCGGTGCGTTGTATGTCCCTAGCGGAAAATGCGGCCATCATCTTCCTCAGGCGTTTGACGCAATGGCGGAGACGCGCGCCCTTGGCCGATCGGGCGCCCGCCGCGCCATCGCTTCGAAATAGCCGTCGAGGACGGAATCAACCATGGTTTGGATCGAAAAGTGCTTCTCGACATAGGCCGCCAGATCGGCCGCCTGACGCTCGCGCCTCTCTTGGGGAAGGCTCAGCATCGCCAGCATGCGCTCGCATAGATTGGCCGGATTGTCGGAGGGGCCAAGGCGATCGCGATAGGGCCCGAATATCTCGGGAATTCCGCCGACATCCGTCGAGATCAGCGGCACCCGCGCGCCCGCCGCCTCCAAAACGACATAGGGCAGCGACTCGGCGCGCGAGGGCACGACCATGAAGCGCCCCAGCTTGAAAGCCTCCCGCACCGGCATCGGGCCCGCAAACGCGATGCGATGCGCGATGCCGAGCCGTTGCGCCCGCGCGATGAGAATATTCATGTCGGGTCCCGAGCCGACCAGCACGGCGCGCGGGATTTCGCCAAGCCTCGCTCCGGCAAGCGCGATCGCGTCAAGCAGCGTGTCGATGCCCTTGGCGGCGCGCAATTCGCCGACATAAAGAAATTCCGCGGCGTCCGGGTTGGGCGGAACGGGGACGAATTCGGCCGCGCCGACGCCATTGGCGACGATCCGCCGCAGGCTAGCCTGCGCGCCAACCAGCGCATCGAACCGGCTGGCGATATAGGCGCTTTCAAACAGGAACACGTCGGTCGACAGGGTCAACAGCTTTTCCGTCGCCATATAGGCGCGGTGCATCAGGGCGCCGGGTCGATAGTTGAAACTGCCGCCGTGCGGCGTATAGGCGCGAACCGGGCCCGAGGCCGGGCGCAACAGCCAGGGCAGGCGGGCATAGACGCCGCCTTTCGAGCCGTGTCCATGCACGACGTCCGGCCGGGTCTCGCCGACCTTCCTCATGAAGCGCGCCATGACCATCGCGTCGCCGGGGTGGGGATTGCGGTAAATCGGGCAGCCGGAGACGCCGAGGGTCAAACGGCCGGCAAGGCGCGACAAGGCGCTGGCGACATTCTCGCCGCGACAAGCGCTGTCGAAGAACAGACCGACATCGTGGCCGCGAGCGGCTTGCTCGTCGGCCAGGTCGATGACATGGCGAAACAGACCGCCCAGCGGCGCCCGAAACACATGCAGGATGCGCAATTTGCGGACCTGGGCGCCTTGCTCCGCACTCATGACAAGAACTCCACGCAAATAGATAGAGCCCTTGAATAGTCCGATAACCTAAAAGAAACGTTCCCGAACGGAAATCGTGTCGCCCGGCCGCACGGGAAAGTTTAGCGGGGCCGCGAATGTCGCCGAACGCCCATTGACGATCCGGGTGATGTCGACGTCGCCCTGGAACCCGCGCGGCGTATAGCCGCCCGCCACGGCCACGGCGTTTTGCACCGTCATGCCATTGATGAACGGATATTGGCCCGACGTGGTTACTTCGCCCAGGACAAAGAACGGCCGGAACGCCTCGACTTCGATCGACACTTTGGGTTCGCGTAAGAACCCGTTGCGCAGACGCGCTTCGACCGTGCGCTCCAGTTCCTCCGTAGTGAGGCCCAGAGCCTTGATCGGACCGATCAAAGGCATCGAAATATTGCCGGCGCCATCGACTGAAAAGGAATTGGACAGATTGTCCTGGCCAAACACGATCACCCGCAAACGATCGCCGCTGGCCAGCTGATAGGGCGCGTTGAACTGCGCGCGCAGCCAATTGTCCTGGTACTGCGGCCCCGCGCAACCCGCCATCAGGCTGGCCGCAAACAGGGCGATGGCGATAAGGCATTTGCGCATTGGACCGGCCGCGTCAGGAATCCACTACTCCCGGTCATTTCTAGCGACGCATGGTTAACGAAAGGCCAACAGACGCCTCGTCGTTCTTAACCCCCCGGCAACCTTAATCGAGCATAAATCGCGCGGGGCGTCGCGTTCGTTTAGCGGGAATGGATCGATGGACGGCGAATGGACGGAAGGAGACCGCGCGGATTTGAGGCGCGACGGCGCCATCGACCTGCCGCAGCTTTTTCGCGCCATCATGCGCCGCAAATGGTGGATCATCGTTCCGACCTGCGCGGCCTTCGCGCTGGCCCTCGCCTTCGTGATCGTAACGCCCCCCCGCTACACCGGCGTCGCAAAAGTTCTCCTTGAAAATCAGGAGAGCTATTACACGCGGCCCGACAAGGCCGGCGCCGAGCAAGTCCCGACCCTCGATCCCGAAGCGGTCCAGAGCGAAGCCGAAACGATCACTTCGCCTGATCTCGCGCGCAAAGCGATCGCCAAACTGGATCTCGCCAATCGGCCGGAATTCAACCAGTCCGCCTCGACAAATCCGCTATCGATCGCGCTGTCGATGTTGGGCCTGACGGGCTCGGGCTCGGCTCAATCGGGCGAAGGGCGCATCGTCGACGCCTTCCTTTCGCGCCTGACCGCTTTTCCCGTGCTGAAGACGCGGGTCTTGCAGATCGAATTCGTCAGCCAGGACCCTGAACTGGCGGCGCGCGGCGCCAATGTCGTCGCGCAGCTTTTTCTCGAGGCGCAGGAAAGCGCCAAAAAGGACGAGGCCAAGGCCGCCAGCGCCTGGCTCGCCTCCAAGATCGACGAATTGCGCGGCAAGGTCGCCGAGACGGATTCGAAAGTCGAGACTTATCGCGCCCAATCGGGACTGCTCGCCGGCGGCAACAATATGACCGTGCCGGGGCAGCAACTGGCCGATTTGAACACGCAGCTGGCGGCGGCCCGTTCGGCCCAATCGGCCGCGCTGGCCAAGGCGCAGCTGCTGCGCTCGATGCTGCGGGACGGTCGCCTCTCCGACGTGCCGGAACTCGCCAAGGATGAATCCTTGCGCCGCTACGCCGAACAGCGCGTGACGCTGAAGGCGCAGATCGCCGAGGAAGGGCGCACGCTTTTGCCCGGCCATCCCCGCATGAAGGAATTGGCCGCGCAACTGGCCGGTCTCGACAGCGAAATACGCCTGGCCGTCGACAAGGCGGCGCGCGGGCTCGAGAATGACGCGCGCCTTGCCGCCGCGCAGGTCGACAGTCTCAACAATACGCTGGCGGCGCAGTCCAAGACGGTCGCGTCGGGCAATGTCGACGAAGTGGAGCTGCGCGCGCTCGATCTCGAGGCGCATTCGGCGCGCGACCAGCTTGAATCCTACGTGCAGAAATATCGCGAGGCGATCGCGCGAGACGCCGACAACGCCTCGCCCGCCGATGCGCGCGTGATTTCGGTCGCCAGCCCGCCGCGCAGCCCGACTTTTCCCAAGAAGACCGAGACGCTGGCGCTTGGAACTCTGGCGGGGTTTCTGCTTTCGGCCGGAATCGTCGTCTCGCACGCGCTTTTGTCGGGGCCCTCGGACGCCGTGCGCGTCGAGGCGGCGCCTGTCGCGGCGCGCCGCCGCGAGGACGAGGACGCTGAAGAGCGCGTTGCTGAGACCGAGGCGGCGGGCGCGGCCGCGGACACCGCGGTGGACGTTGCTGGCGGCGAGTTCGCCTCGATCGAGGAATTGGCCGAATATCTGGCTTCGCTCGCCGCGCCGGGCGCCGCGCTGTTGACGCTGATCGCCGCCGAAGGATCGGGCAGGAGCCTGTCGACGGCGCTGGCGGCGGCGCGCAATCTGAGCGGGCGCGGGCGCGCGATCCTCGTCGATCTCGGCGAGACGCAGGACTGGTTCGCCGATGCTCTCCATCGCGACGCGGAGGTCGATCGCGGGCCGCTTGGCATGGCCGAACTGATGGCCGGACAGGCGTCCTTCGCGGAGGTTCTGCATCGCGACCTGTCTTCCAGTCTCGATGTCATTCCCGCCGGGCCAGGCGTTGTGTCGGACGAGGGCCTTGACGAAGTATTGGACGCGCTCGCCGCCTGTTACGACTTCGTCGTCATCCACGCCTCGGACTGGCGTCGCGACGGCGCGCTGGCGGCGATGGACCATGTCCGCAAGGTTGTCGTTGTTGGGCCGGCCTCCCGGCTGGACGCGGCGCTTCTTCATGCCCGGGAGGCGATGGGCGGCGCGCCAGACAATGTGCTGGGCTTTGTCGTGCCCAGCGATCGCTCGGCGGTCGAACGCGCCGCCTGAGGCGGTCCGGCCTCAACCGCGGCGAAGGCGGACGGCTTGCCGGCGCAGCTTTTCGGCGAGTCGCCAAGCCCATGGCGTATGCTTGATCCAACGTTTGATGCGCCCGTTCGCGATCGCGACCGCGCCAAAGCCCGCGCCCATTGCGGTGACGGCGACCGCCGAGTCGAATAGAGGCTCCTCCGCTTCGCAGCACGCTTCCTTATAGTCCGCCTCGCCGGCGCCCAGATCAAACGTCGCAAAACCTCGCGCGGCAAGATCGCGCACCGTCTCGAGGATCAGCAATTGGCCAGGGCTGCATCGCGATATCTCGGCGTCCGTGTCAAAGGAGATGAACATGCCGCAGAAGCGATTGTTTTGCGCGAGGCCGCCGAAAGTCGCGACGATTTTTTCGCCGCTGGTCAGCGCGTGCAGCTCGATCGTCGGCGTTCCCAGCGCGAGACCCTGCGTCGCGGCGATTTCAAAGAATCGGGCGGTGTGCGGACCCTCGTAGGCGTTCGCGGATCCCAGCGCCCGCGTGCGCGCTTCCTTCTGGCTTTGAAACGCGGCGAGGATTTTTCGGGCGCTTGCCTCATCTTTCGCAACGACAGGCTCCAGGTGCCCGATCTCGTCGAGGCGCCGGGCCTTTTTGCGCAACTTCTTTCGCGCGTCCTTGGAGTAATGGGCGGCGAGCCAGACGTCGAAATCACGATTGAGAGCGCTCTTATGCCCGAAATTCGGGCTCGTCCATCGCGGCAGGGCGGCCATCGGATTGCCGGCGCCTTCCCAGGCAAAGGGCTGGCCGGTCAGCCAGAACGCGTCCACCGGCGGCCTCGTCATACGGGCGGCGCGACGCAACAAGTCGACGATCGCCTCGCGGTTCGTCTCGACACTGGGGCGAAACAGCCCCATCTTGAAATTGGCGTCCCTGCCGCCGAGGAACTCCGCCGACCAGACCGGGCCGCGCCGCAATCGCCCCAAGGGCAGAACCGCGGTCACGCGGCGCGCTTCATCGCGTGCGACGACGATCATCGGCTCGATGTGACGCGCCCGGCCGGTCGTCCGAACCCAGGCGTCGAGAAAGTGATAATTCTGATAGGGCGAGGCGACCTCCAGGGCCTCGAGCTCGGCCCAAGCCTCGCGCGCGCCCGCCAGATCCTCGAATACTTCGCAATGCGCGAAGGGCCGACGGCCGGCGACCGCGCCGCCGCCTAGGCTCGCCGCGGCGAGGCCCGCCGGGCCGGTCGCAAGGCGAGGCGCGTCGGTCAAGATATTTCCCTTTGTTCAGCGCGGGCGCCGATCATGCCCAAAAAACCCTCAAGGCTTTATTGACGGCGACAGGCCGTCGCTTTGTATCGCGCGTCAAGGATTCTAGCGCGACCGATCGGACAGGCGTCCATAGCCAGCCTATCCCCTGGCGCTCCGTAAGCACTTGGCAATCTTGCTCTGCTAGGCGGAGTCGCGGAGCAAAGATGGGATTGCGCAACAGGATCATCGGGGCCGGCTTTGCCGCCTTTCGCGCCACTGGCCTGCACCGGTTGGCCGGCGCGGCGACGCGCGGGCAGGGCGCCGCGCTGATGTTTCACAACGTGCGCCCCTGGCGTCCGGCGACGCCCGGCTTTACGCCCAATCGGCTGCTCGAAATCACGCCCGAATTCCTCGATGAGGCGCTTCACCTCGTGCGGCGCATGGGCTTCGACATCGTCACGATGGACGAGGCGATAAGTCGGCTTGTCGAGAAAAACGCCCGTCCTTTCGTGACGCTCACCTTCGACGACGCCTATCGCGATACGGTGGACTTCGCGCTTCCCGTGCTGGAGCGTCATCAGGCGCCGTTCACGGTCTATGTCGCGACGGGTTTTGCCGAGCGGAGCGCCCGCATGTGGTGGCTGGAGCTTGAGGCGGCGCTGCGCGCGGCCGAGCGCGTCGAAATCGCCGACGAGGATTTCGCGCTGTCCCTGCCGACAAACACGCCGCCGGAGAAATCGGCTGCCTTCGAGCGGATCTATTGGCGGCTGCGCGGCGGCTCCGAGGAACGGCTGCTGCGCATAATCGGGGCGCTGGCGGCGCGCCACGGCGTCGACGGCGGCGGCTTCGTCGAGGCCCTGTGCATGGACTGGGCGCAGATCGCTACGCTTGCGGAACATCCCCTGGCGACGATCGGCGCCCATTCGGTCAGTCACAAAATGCTCGCCAAATGGCCAAGCGACATCGCTCGCGGCGAAATGCAAACTTCCAAAGAGCGCATCGAAGAAAAGCTCGGCCGGCCGGTTCGCCACTTCGCCTATCCCGTCGGCGATCCCACCAGCGCGGGGCCGCGCGAGTTCGCCCTGGCGCGCGAACTGGGCTTTGCCAGCGCGGTGACGACGCGGCCCGGCATGATTTTTCCGGCCCATCGGGATCACCTGACCGCCTTGCCGCGCGTATCGGTCAACGGCAATTGGCAGGATGGCGGCTATTTTGAGGTTCTGCTGTCGGGCGCTCCCTTCGCCCTATGGAACCGCGGGCGGCGCCTCAACGTCGATTGACGCTCAGATTTTGCGGTCGGGCCGCTCCATCCACTTAATGAGCGGCATGAGCGGCAGGGTCCAGGCGAGGCCGAGAACGACATAGCCGAGACTCTGGACAAGGGCCGGGGCCTCCTGCAGCGGGCGCGACTGGGCGAGCGCCATGGCGATGAGGGCGTAGAAAACCACGAAAACCAGCATGACGGCGCCGCCGACAAATTTCCGGGCGCGACGGGGCATGGACGTTCTCCTTGCGCTGCGACGTCAGGGCATTTGTCGCGAACGGCGGGGGAGCTTATGTCTCCTGGCGGCCCGCCTTTCAAGCGCGCCGTTTTGGAGCTCCGTCATGTCCGCCGTCGACAGCCTCGCCGCGCCAATCGCCGACGCCGAGGCGGAAGGTTCGCCAACGAGCCGGAAAATGCGCGGCGTGCGAATCTGGCTGCTTGTAGTCGCGGCGCTGGTGTTTGCGATGGTTCTGGTCGGCGGAGCGACAAGGCTTACCCAATCGGGCCTGTCCATCACCCAATGGAAGCCGGTCACCGGAATCGTCCCTCCCTTGAGCGAGGCCCAGTGGCAGGAGGAATTTTCCCGCTACAAGCAGATTCCTCAATATTCCCAGCTCAATCCGGATATGAATCTGGAGGGATTCAAGCCGATCTTCTGGTGGGAGTGGAGCCATCGGCTGCTGGCGCGCCTCATCGGCGTCGCCTTCATTGTGCCGCTGCTGTGGTTCTGGCGCCGGGGCCTTCTGGCCGGAGCGCTCGGGCGCCAGGCGCTTATCGCGACGGGTCTGCTGGCGCTGGAGCCGGTCGTCGGCTGGTGGATGGTCGCCTCCGGCCTCAGCGAACGCGTCGAAGTGTCGCAATATCGACTGGCGCTTCATCTGCTGATCGGCGCGGCGGCTTTTGGCGCGCTGCTTTGGGCGGCTGTCGGCCTGTGGCGGCGTCCGCGCGAGGCGGCGAGCCGGCGCTTTGTCTGGGTTAGCGGCGTTCTCGCGGCGCTGGTGTTCTGCCAGCTCGGGTTTGGCGCGCTGGTCGCGGGCCTGCGCGCGGGGCTGACCTTCAACACCTGGCCGCTGATGGATGGCCGATGGATCCCCGAGGGCCTGTTCTTTCTCTCGCCATGGCAGCGCAATCTGTTTGAGGACGCCGCCACCGTGCAATTCCAGCACAGGCTGCTCGCCTATGTCATCGTGGCGCTTGCCTTGTGGCAGGCTTTCGCCGCCTCGCGCGCCGCGCCGCGAACCGCGCTCGCCCGCCGCGCGACGGCGCTCGGCGCCCTCGCCTTGTCGCAGGCCGCGCTTGGGATCGTCACGCTGCTGCTCGTCGTGCCGATCTGGGCCGGGTTGCTGCACCAGGCTTTCGCGATGGGATTGTTCGGCATGGCGGTCGTGCATTGGCGCGCGACGAGCCTGGAATAGTCAGGGCAATCTGTCGATCGTTCGCGGCGGCCCCGCGATCCCTCTCAAATCTTGGCTGGTCTTGTAGGATCACGTTGTGAACAAGCGGACCATGCCTGACAACAATCACGATCGGGATTTCTACGCCTGGGCGAACGAACAGGCCGCGCTGTTGCGCGCCGGTAAGCTCGAGCCGGCGGACCTCGAACAGATCGCCGAGGAAATCGAAAGCATGGGCAAGACCGAAAAGCGCGAACTGGTCAGCCGCCTGACGGTCTTGCTGCTTCATCTTCTCAAATGGCGGTTCCAGCCGGAGTTCCGCGGCGTGAGCTGGCGGCTCAGCGTCGAAGAGCAGCGAATCCAGGTCACAAGCCATCTTGCCGACAATCCAAGCCTGAAGGCGCTGTTGAAGACGGCGATTGCCGACAGCTACCGGCTGGCGGTAATTGGCGCGCGGCGAGAAACCGGTCTCGACGCGACGGCCTTCCCAGCCACATGCCCCCGGTCGTTCGATCAGATGGCTAGCGATGATTTCTGGCCTGATTGATTTGGGCGGACGGACGGCGCGCCGGTCATGAAGGATTGCTATTTCGGCTCCTGCAAGGCGCGCTCCAGCGCCATGCGGATGAAGCGCTGATAGGGGATGCCGGCCCGAGTCGCGCGGCTGCGGACGGCTTCCAACAGCTGTTCGGGCAAACGCAGATTGACGGATTTGTCCTTCGGCTTCAGTTCGAAGCGCACGGGGACCATCTCCGACAGGTCGTATTCGGACAGATCGGAGTTCGCAACAAAAGCTTCCGCTTCTTCATCGCTTGTGAGCGTCGGAAGTTTCTTTTTCATAGGATTTGACCTCCTTCTGATGCATGTAGCGCGTGCTAACAGGCCGGATAAGAGTTTCGTCGCCGCGTCGTCTCAAAGTGAAGGCGACGAAGACCCTGCGGCCCGCCTCGGTAGAGCCGATCGCCTTGAAGCGCTCCTCTTGCACGGAATGTTGAACATCGGGCCCAATGGATACAACCCGGCCAAAGAGGCCCTCGATTTCTGCAATCGAAACGCCATGCTTCCGGCATTTGTCCCGATTGGCCTTGTCCCAATCGAAGCCGGCAAATTCCATGGTCCTCGACCCGGACTCTCATATTATTGTTTGTATAGGCAATTGTCGACACAAAACCGGCGCCGCGCCATTTAGCCGAGGGAGCAGGCGACGGCTCGGCTCCCTATGCCGCCAAGGCCTCGTCGAGATCGGCGATCAGATCGGCGACATCCTCGATGCCGATCGACAGACGCACGACGTCGGGGCCGGCGCCGGCGGCGGTCTTCTGGGCGTCGGTGAGCTGGCGATGGGTGGTCGAGGCGGGGTGGATGACCAGCGAGCGCGTATCGCCGATATTGGCCAGATGCGAGAACAATTTAAGGTTGCGCACCAGCGAAATGCCCGCTTCATAGCCGCCCTTGACCCCGAAGGTGAACACACCCCCGGCCCCCTTGGGGCAATATTGCTGGGCGAGCGCATGATAGCGATTGCCCGGCAGGCCGGCATAGGAGACCCAGCCGACCCTGTCGTGTTTTTCCAGATGCTGCGCGACAGCCAGCGCATTGTCGCAATGGCGCTGCATGCGCAAGCTGAGCGTCTCGATACCGGTGAGGATAAGGAATGAATTGAACGGCGAGATCGCCGGGCCAAGATCGCGCAGCCCCAGCACCCGGCAGGCGATCGCAAAGGCGAAATTGCCGAAAGTCTCGGCCAGCACCATGCCGTTATATTCGGGCCGGGGCGCCGAGAGCATGGGATAGCGCTTGTCGCCCGACCAGTTGAACGAGCCGCCGTCGACGATCACCCCGCCCATAGAATTGCCGTGTCCGCCCAGATATTTGGTCGCCGAGTGGATAATGATGTCGGCGCCGTGCTCGAACGGGCGCGTCAGGTAAGGCGTGGCCAGCGTATTGTCGACGATGAGCGGCACATTGGCGCGCTTGGCGATTGCCGAAATGGCCGCCAAATCCGTGACGACGCCGCCGGGATTAGCGATCGATTCGACGAAAATCGCCTTGGTCTTTTCGCTCAGCGCAGCCTGGAACGATTGCGGATCGTCGGTATCGGCCCATTTCACCTGCCAGTTGAAGTTCTTGAAGGCGTGGTTGAACTGGTTGATGGAACCGCCATAAAGCTTTGTCGAAGCGATGAATTCTTCGCCAGACTGCATCAGCGTGTGGAACGCGATGGCTTGCGCGGCATGGCCCGAGGCGACCGCCAGCGCCGCCGGACCCCCTTCCAGCGCCGCCACGCGCTCTTCCAGCACGGCGGTCGTCGGATTGGTGATGCGCGTGTAGATATTGCCAAAAGCCTGCAGGCCGAACAGCGAGGCGGCATGGTCGACATCGTCGAACACGAAGGCCGTCGTCTGGTAGATCGGCGTGATCCTGGCGCCCGTCGTCGGATCGGGCCTGGCGCCGGCATGGATCGATAAAGTCGAAAACCCTGGCTCCTGGTCGCTCATGGCGCCCTCCCTGCAATGTTGGCCGCCATCGTCGCAGATTGGGCGGATCGGTGGAAGGCGAAATTTGCGAGTGAACGCGCTCAACCCAAGCTTGACGACCGCCTGCGGCGGGAAGTCCGGCAAAGACGATCCCCGCTTGACCCGGCTCGCCCAGCGCCGCAACATCGCGCCATGTCGCGCCCTGCCCAATCCTTCGAAATCACGGCCGATATTCTGTTGCGGGCCTATTCGATCGGCCTGTTTCCGATGGCCGAGAGCCGGGATTCTTCGACCCTGTTCTGGGTCGACCCCAAGGAGCGCGGCATATTTCCGCTCGACGGCCTCACCCTTTCCAAGAGTCTCATCAAGACCTTGCGCTCGGATCGTTTCGAAATTCGCGCCGACGAGAATTTCGACGCCGTCGTGATCGCTTGCGCGAGCCGCGAGAACACTTGGATCAACGCGGAAATCCGCCGTCTCTACCGCGAGCTCTTCGAAGAGGGACGCGCCCATTCGATCGAAGCTTTCGAGGATGGCGCGCTGGTGGGAGGCCTCTATGGCGTATCGCTCGGCGCCGCTTTTTTCGGGGAGAGCATGTTTCACGTGGCGCGCGACGCCTCGAAGGTCGCGCTCGTCCATCTGGTGGCGCGCTTGCGCCTTGGCGGATTCCGCCTGCTCGACACCCAATTCGTGACGCCGCATCTGGCCAGCCTGGGCGCCATTGAAGTAACAAGGGAATCTTACTTACAGATGCTGGGGCAGGCGCTCAGCGTCGAGGCTGATTTCAACGCCTGGGCGTCCGCCTGCCCGATGCGCGGGATCGAGGCGTTGGCCCATCTGGGGCGGTGAAAAAGGCCGCTCGGCGCGGGTCACGGTATGGCTTTTGCTAGTCTTTGAATGTTTTTGGCGGCCCTAGAGGTTCATGAATGACGGCGCCACGCTTCTTTGACGAAATGGGTCTTGAACAAAAGAACGTGCGCGCGCTTTACCGCCACATCGAGCGCTGGCTTGAGGAAACGCCCGCCGAAGTGCTCGCCGCGCGTCGCGCGCAGGCCGAATATATGTTTCGCCGGATCGGCATAACTTTCGGCGTCTACGGCGACAAGGACGCCGCCGAGCGGCTCATTCCCTTCGACATCATTCCCCGCCTCATCTCGCGCGCCGAATGGACGAGGCTCGAAGCTGGCCTCGTGCAGCGGGTCAACGCTCTCAACATGTTCCTGCGCGACGTCTACGGCCCGCGCGCGATCCTCAAAGAGGGCCTGATCCCGCCCGAACTCATTTTGCGCAATCCCTATTACCGGCCCGAAATGATCGGACGGCGCGCTCCCCACGACATCTGGGTCCACATTGCCGGCATCGACATCGTGCGCGTCGACGGCGACGCGTTTTATGTTCTGGAGGACAATGCCCGCACGCCGTCCGGCGTTTCCTACATGCTCGAAAACCGTGAAGTGACGATGCGCCTGATGCCCGATCTATTCGCCAAGCATCGCGTCGCCCCGGTCGAGAATTATCCCGATGCTTTATTGTCCTGCCTGCGCTCGGTCGCGCCGCGCGCCGGCTATGGCGAGGCGGTGATCGTGCTGCTCACGCCGGGGCCGTTCAATTCGGCCTATTACGAACATTCGTTCCTCGCCGACAAGCTCGGCGTCGAGCTCGTCGAGGGACGCGATCTCTTCGTGGCCGAAGAGGTCGTCTACATGCGCACCACCCGGGGCCCGCAGCGCATCGACGTCATCTATCGGCGCGTCGACGACGATTTCCTCGACCCTCTGGTGTTCAACTCGACTTCGCTTTTGGGCGTTCCCGGCCTGATGGGCGCCTATTTGGCAGGCAATGTGACCATTGCCAATGCAGTGGGCACCGGCGTCGCCGACGACAAGGCGCTTTATAGCTATGTGCCGGAGATCATACGTTTTTACCTCGGAGAAGAACCGCTGCTGCAGAACGTTCCGACCTTCCGCTGCCGCGAGCCGGCCGCGCTTTCCCATGTGCTGGCCAATCTCAGCGACCTCGTCGTCAAGGAGGTCAATGGTTCGGGCGGCTATGGCATGCTGGTGGGCCCGCACGCCAGCGCCGCCCAGCGCGAAATCTTCGCCGCCAAGCTGAAGGCCAATCCCGCCAATTTCATCGCCCAGCCGACCCTGGCGCTGTCGACGTGTCCGGCCTCCTTCGACAGCGGCGTATCGCCGCGTCATGTCGATCTGCGGCCTTTCGCGCTGTCGGGCGCCAATGGCGTCAGGATCGTGCCGGGCGGACTGACGCGCGTGGCGCTGACGGAGGGGTCGCTGGTGGTCAATTCCAGCCAGGGCGGAGGAACCAAGGACACCTGGATCGTCGACGAAGATTCCGGCAGAGCCGGGAGCGCCTGAACCATGCTGGCGCGCACCGCGGACAATCTGTTCTGGCTCGCCCGCTCGATGGAGCGGGCCGATTTTACGGCGCGCACGATCGAGGCGACGCTGCGTCTCGAAATCCTGCCAAAATCGGGCCCCGAAGACATGGCCGAATGGGAGGGCGCGCTCTCCTCGGTGGGCGCGCTCGACGCTTTTCTTGAAAGTCACGACGCGCTCGACGAGCCGGGCGCCGTCGAATTCCTCACCTTCGATCGCTCCAACCCTTCCTCGATCTGCAATTGCCTGGAGAATGCCCGCGCCACCGGACGGGCCGTGCGCACCGCGCTGACGGCGGAAACCTGGACGGCGATAAACGACGCCTGGCTCGAGCTCAAGCGCTTCGAGTCGCGCCGCCGCGGCGCCAAGGACTTCGATCGCGAATCGCTGGCCCGCTTTCTCGATTACGTCAAAAAGGCCTCGCTCGATTTTGACGGATCCTGCTATCGCACCATGCTGCGCAACGATGCCTATTGGTTCAACCGCCTGGGCATTTTCGTCGAGCGCGCCGACAATACCGCGCGGCTTCTCGACGTGAAATATCACCTGCTGCTGCCCTCGGACGAGGAAGTCGGCGGCTCGCTCGATTACTTCCAATGGGTGGCGATCCTGCGCGCGGTCTCGGCGACCACCTCGTATCATTGGGTCTACCGCGACCGAGTCAAGCCTTGGCTCATCGCCGACCTGTTGATCCTCAAGCCCGCCATGCCGCGATCCCTCATCTCCTGCTACGAAAGCATCGACCGGGCGCTCGATTCGCTGGCGCGCGAGGACGGCCGCAGCGGCGCTTCGCAGCGTCAGGCGCGCGCCATGCTGTCGCGTCTCGAGCGCGCGACAATGGCGGAAATATTCCAGAACGGCCTGCACGAATTCATCACCGCGTTTCTCGACGACAACGCGCGGCTATCGACGACGATTTCGGAGCAATATTTGTTCACATAGCGGCCTGGCTCAAAAGAGCCGGGCGATTCCATCCGAACCGTCATGCCCGGCCTTGCGCCGGGCATCCATGTGGCCGTGCGCGTAGCCGCCGCTTGGATGGCCGCGACAAGCCCGGCCATGACGAAAGGGAACGAGTACGGCATCCATCGAACAAAGAGACGAGAGCGCGCGATGCGGATCAGAATTTCGCATGAAACCACCTACGCCTACGAGCCGCCCGCGCGGTCGATCATTCAGGTCTTGCGCCTGACGCCGCGCAGCTTTGAGACGCAATATGTGATGCGATGGCGCATTTCGACCGATATCGATTGCACGTTGCGCCAGAGCGAGGATTCGCTGGGCAATATCGTCCATTCCTTCTCCCATCCCGGCCCCGTCGAGCGTATTGGCGTCACGGCCGAGGGCGAGGTTGAAACCTTCGATTCGATCGGCGTCGTGCGCGGCGCCGTCGAGCCGCTGCCGCCAGACATCTATCTGCGCGGCGCGCCCCTGGCCGAGGCGAACGGCGCGCTGCGCGAATTCGCCGACGACGCCGCCGGAGACAAGCGCGAGGCGCTCGAGCGCCTGCATCCCCTGATGAGCGCCATTCACGAGACGATGACTTTCGACGCCGCGCCGACGCAATCGACGACCACGGCGGCCGAGGCTTTCGCGCTGCGTCGCGGCGTGTGCCAGGATTTCGCGCATATATTCATCGCCTGCTCGCGTTGGCTCGGCATACCGGCGCGCTATGTCAGCGGCTATCTCGTCCGCCCCGACGGCGCCTCCCAGAACGCCGGGCACGCCTGGGCCGAATCCTACGTCCCCGATCTCGGCTGGGTCGCCTTCGACGCGGCCAACGACACTTGCACGGACGAGCACTACGTGCGCGTCGCCGTCGGCTTCGACTATCAGAGCGCCGCGCCGGTTCGCGGCGCGCGGGCGGGATTTGGCGGCGAGACGCTCAATGTGTCGTTGAAGATCGGCCCGACGCAAAGGCAGGGCCAGAGCCAGAGCCAAAATCAGAGTCAGGGCTGAGCGATCTCGGTCGGATTCGAGGCCGGACGGATCGCGATCTCGCGGCTGGTTTGGCTGGCGGGATCGACGGTCCTGCCTGCCTTCGGCGCGCAGGTTGACGAGAGGACGACCCGCTCGTGCGAAGACCCGGCATTGACCGGCGCCTGCGAAACTAGGATTGATGGACGGCTTGGCGCGGAAAACCGGGCCGGCGGCGCTTTCGAGAGAAAAACCAGAGGCGTCGATTGCAAGAGCCCAACTGTCCGGCCGCAACGCCTCTCCCGGCGTCACTCCAAAGCCTTTCGCTCATGAAATCAGAACCAGGTTTCGCCAACGAGAAGACGACACAAGACCCTGCGATCCCCGAGGACGCCGCGGCGCCGGAAGGTCCGGCCGAGATTGAATACTCGCTTTCCAGCGGAATCGCCGCGCGCATGGCTGGTCTCAAGGCGGCGATCGCCTTCACGTCCTATCAGTCCGGCATCCTGTATTTCTTCGGCGCCAATGCTCGAGGCCCGCATTTGCACCAGTCGGGCATGCCCAAGCCGATGGGGCTTTATTTCGACGACCTCGGGCGGTTGACCTTGGTTGCCGGCGCGCAAATCCTGCGCTTTGAAAATGCGTTGGAAGCGCACGAGCGCATCAACGACGCGTTTGACGCCTGCTTTGTCCCGCGAATCATTCATGTCACCGGCGATCTCGACGCGCATGACGTTGGGATCGACGGGAATAACCGACCGATCTTCGTCAACACGCGCTTCAATTGCCTGGCGACCGTCTCGACGCGCCATAGCTTCGAGCCGGTCTGGAAGCCGTCGTTCATTTCGGGGCTTCTCGACGGCGACAAATGCCACCTCAACGGCCTCGCAATGGCCGGTGGGCGGCCGGCCTATGTGACGGCGGTCAGTCGCTCCGACGTGATCGACGGCTGGCGCGACCGGCGCGCCAATGGCGGCGTCGTCGTCGACGTCCAAACCGGCGAAATCATTTGCGAGGGACTTTCGATGCCCCATTCGCCCAGGGTCTATCGAGAGGAGCTCTGGCTGCTGAATTCGGGCACGGGGGACCTCGGCGTCGTGACGCGCCCGGCCAAGGGCCGCGGCCGGTTCGAACCGCGCGTATTCTGCCCCGGCTTCGTGCGCGGGTTGGCTTTTCACGGCAAATACGCCTTCGTCGGACTATCGAAGCCGCGCTACAAGCGTTTTGAGGGCCTGGAACTGGACGAGCGGCTGAGGAAGGCGGACGCCGAGCCGTGGTGCGGCGTGCAGATCATCGACCTCGATACCGGCGGCTGCGTCGACTGGCTGCGCATCGACGGCGCGGTTGGCGAACTCTACGACGTCGCGATCCTTCCCGGATTCGCCCGCCCGATGGCGTTGACGCCGGGTTCGGCGGAGGCGGCGGGGCTCATTACCTTCGCTGCGGGGTCAAGCGCCGGCTCTGTTGCCGTTTAGCCACGTACGCGAGGAATATTCCGACGTGGCGATGCTGGCGATACTTTCCCTGGCAATCCTTGCATTGTGGGCTTGGCTGTCGGCGGGCTGGGCGAGGTTGTCCTTCAGCAGGTGAAAAGCGACCGGGGATCGTCGCTACGCAGACGCGTGAGGTCCGCTCTCAAAAGGGGAGGGGCCAACGCGACGGCGTGAACTATCGGAGGGGTCTGATCGTGGAAGCCTCGCAAAAGATTCGCCGCCAGCTTTTCCTCGGCACGGCGATGCTGGGATCGCTTTTCCTGGGTTATGGCCGGCGCGCCTATGCCGGGAGTTGCACGGGCGCCGGTGGAACCTATGTCTGCTCGGGGGCCGCCGGCGGCGCGGACGTCACGCAGAACCTGACCGGCGCGCCGCTGACCGTGACGACCAATCCTGGCTTTGGCATCATCACGACCGCCGGCGATGCGATCGACCTGACGGCCAATGGCGGCGGCCTCACTTTTCACGACGACAACGCCTCAGAAATAAAAGGCGAGATGGCGGGGATCTCCGCGCAGAACAACGTCAGCGGCGCGTTGTTGATCACCTCGACCGGAAGCGTCATCGGCGACACCGGCCCCGGCATCAACGCCGTCAACAACGCAAACGGAACCAACCTGACGATCGACGCCTACAATGTGCATGGCGCAACCAACGGCATTTTCGCCAACAATTTGGGCACGGGCGCGCTGTCGATCACCGCGACGGGCGGCGTTTCGGGCGGGATCGGCGCGGGCATCAACGCTCATAACTCGGTGGCGGGCACGAACCTGACGATCCAGGCCGCGAGCGTTAGCGAGGGCGTCTATGGCTACAACAAAGGCAGCGGCGCGCTGTCGATCACCACGACCGGCACGGTGACGGGTCCGGCCGCGGCCATCGGCGCCTATGTCAACGGCGGCACCAATCTGACGGTCTCGGCCACCAAAGCCTATGGCGGGCGCGACGGCATCTTCGCCCAGAGCTTCGGCACCGGCGCCATGTCGATAACCGCGACGGGAAATGTAAACGGCGCTGCCGGTTACGGCATACACGCCTACAACAACGGCGGCACGAGTCTGACGATCCAGGCCGCGCAAGTGACGGGTCATTCGACGGGCGTCTTCGCCCAGAATGTCGGCGTCGGCGCGACATCGCTGTCGATCACGACGACGGGAATCGTGACCGGAAATACGATCGCCGGCGTTTACGCCCAGAACAAATACGGGACGTCGCTGACGATCCAAGACGACGCGGCCGTCACCGGGCAGAAATGGGGCGTCAAGGCGCTTTTGGGCAATACCGGCTCCACAACGGCCAACACATTGTCGATCACCGAAAACGGAACGGTGACCGGGAAAAACTATTATGGCGTTCTGGCGGAGAATTTTGGCCTTGTCAGCGGGTCAACGGCGATCGCCGTTACGGCTTCCGGCATGGTCCAGGGCACGAAGGCCGGCGTCTACGCGTTTTCGAACCATGGACAGCCCATCGCCATCACCAATGCCGGCACGATTCAGAATCTGTCGGGCGCTTCGACCGACCTGGCGATCAAGACAATCGGCGGCCCGGCGACCATCGTCAATTCGGGCGAGATCATCGGCGTCGTCAATCTTGCCGATCCCCCGATCAGCAACAGCCTGACCAACACCGCACTCTGGAACACCGCCGGCGGCACGAACACTTTCGGGGGCGCGGACAGCGTCGTCAACACGGCGAGCGGCACGATCATCGCGGCGTCGCCGGGCGCCGCGGCGCCCGTCACGACGATCTTCAACGGCCTGGCGAGTTTCACCAACGCCGGCCTCCTGACAATGCACAACGGCGTCGTCGGCGATCAAACGATTGTCACTGGAAATTTCATAGGCCAGGGCGGCGCCGTCGCGTTGGATACGGTGCTGGGCGGCGACAATTCCCCGACCGACCAATTGGTGATCAACGGCGGCAACGCGAGCGGGTCGACGAGGCTGCTCGTCTTCAACGCGGGCGGACTGGGCGCGATGACGGTCGCCAACGGCATCGAAGTGGTCCGAGTGGAAAACGGCGGCACAACCGCTGCCGGCGCCTTCCAGCTTGGCCAGGCGGTAGCCGCCGGCGCCTTCGCCTATACGCTGTTCGATGGCGGGAATGCGGCGGCCGGCGGCAATCCGAACGATCAAAACTGGTATTTGCGTTCGGTCATAACGGCGCCGCTACCGAACCTCCCGAACTATCGCCCCGAAGTGCCCGTCTATCTCGCGATGCCGGAACTCGCCAACCAGCTCGGCTTTGCGATGATCGACAATTTCGACGCCCGCATGGGCGGGGCGCGCGATGGGATCACGCTCGACCCGTCCGCGACGGGCGCGATCGCCTGCAAGGACCTAACCCAAGCCCAGGCGGAAAAGGCCATCCATTCGGGGGTGGGGTGCCAGACGCCTGCGGAAAAGGCGCTCGGCTACAAACAATCGCGCGACAACGAAATCGAAGGCATCCAGAAAGCCATCATGTGGGGCCGGGTGTTTGGCGTCGCCGGATGGCAGAAGCCGGGCGATCACACGGGGCCGACGCTCGACAACGACTTCCTCAACGGGCGCGGGCCGCAATACAGTTATTCCTATGGCGGGATTCAGGCCGGCATGGACCTGTTGCATCGCGACGGCGCGGACGGGTCGCGCGACCGCGCGGGGCTTTATGTCGGCTATCTCGCCGCCTCGGCGGACGTCAGCCAAATCTATTCCGGCGTCTATGCCTCCAACAAGGCCGGCTCCGTGACGATGAACGGCTATTCCGCCGGCGCCTATTGGACCCATTTCGGCCCCTCCGGCTGGTATGTCGACGGCGTCGCGCAGGGCATGTGGTTTGGCCAGGCGCAGGGCCAGACGGTCAATACCGGCATGAGCGTCGATGGCTATGCTTTGACGACTTCGCTCGAAAGCGGCTACCCCCTGCATTTCGCCAACCTCTGGACGATCGAGCCGCAGGCCCAGGTCATCTATCAGCATCTCCAGCTCGGCTCCGGCTCCGACCTCTACGGCTTCACCAGCTTTGGCGGGACGGACGACGTGCGCGGCCGGATCGGCGCAAAATTTTCCTATTCCGCTCCGACGAGCGCAAATCCCGTGACGCTGTGGCTGCGCGCCAATCTCTGGCATGATTTCATCGGCAATGCGCCTTCGGCGACGTTCGCCACACTGACCGGCGCCGACGGGCTGACCTTGAAGGGCTCGCTGGGGGGAACCTGGGGCGAAATCGACGCCGGGGTTGAAACCCGGCTCAACCAGCAGGTCAGCCTGTTCGGCTCGGCCCTCTACGATCGCTCGCTTGGCTCCGGCGCCGGCTGGAGCGCGGGCGGCCGGCTCGGGGTGAAGGTGGAGTACTAAAGGCGCGCAGGCGGACGCTGCGAACGTGCGACGCCGGTTGTGAAGGGACGCCGCCTTGCGGCGGCTCGGCGGCATCGCCGGCTAGACCGTAAATTCAGTCAAAGGGCGCCGTGACGATCGCAGCCGATCGCGGCAGGCGCGACGCTCGTTTCCGGCCGGCAGTGGAGGGCAGGATGGCCCGAACTCTCGTCAGTGCGATCCTCCTGTTTGTCGCGGCGCCATGCTGGATCGCTCCCGCGGCTTCTGCCGAGGCGGCATGGGACGCCTGCCTGAAGAATCCGACGCGCGACTGCGTTTCAGTGAAGCGCTCCGCGTCGCCCTGAGCGTCAAGGACGCTCCGACCAAGGCCAATTCGCTCGCGCTCGTCGCCGCCGCTCAGGCGAAGGCGGGCCTTGCCGCACAGGCGGCGGCTAATTTGCAGCTTGCGACCCAGGCGGCTGCGTCGGTTGACGGAAATCAACGCGACGGGGTCCTGTCGAGCCTCGCGATAGCGCAGGTGGAAGCGGGAAAATTTGCAGATGCGTTGCAAATCCTCCCATCCATAAAGGCCGGCCAACCGCGCATACGCGCGCTCAATCGCCTTGCGGCCGCGCAGAAAAAGGCGGGGCTCGCGGGGGAAGCGGCCGCCTCTTTCGATCTGGCGATCGGCGCGGCGCGGTCCTTCAAGCAGGATGAGCTGGTTTCCGCGCTTGTGTCGGTCGCCGGGGCGCAAGCGCAGGTTGGGCTCTCGAACGAGGCCGCCGCGACATTCGCTCTGGCCGCTCTGGCCGCGCAAGATCCCGATACGCACCACAACATGTTGTCGATAATCGCCAGGGCGCAAGCCGAAGCCGGTCAAATCGCCGACGCGCTGCAAGTCGCGCAATCGGAGGAGGAAAGCTCCAGGTGGCTCGCGCTCGAACCTGTCGCCGAGGCGCAAGCGAAGGCGGGCGAAATTGCCCAAGCCCTGCATGTCGCGCAAGACATTCAATATGTTCCCGCCCATGTCCGCGCGTTTGGAGCCATCGCCGCGGCGGAGGCAAAAGCCGGGAGCAGGGAGACAGCGGCTTTGCTGCTGCAACAAGCCGAGGAGCTCGCAAAGACCGCGCCAACCGAAGCCAGTCACGCCGGCGCGCTGGCGGCTGTCGCCGAGGCGTGGGCGGAGGCGGGGTTTGGCAAGGAATCGGGCGCCGATTTCGGACAATCTCTCCAAATCATCCAATCGATGGCCGATGCGTCGGACCGCAATTTGACGATCATGCAAGTCGCCCCCGGACTGGCGAAGTCGGGCAAATATTCCGAAGCGATCGAATTGGCGCATTCCATGACAAACGTGGCAATCCGCGCCTCCACGTTCGCCCGCATCGTCGGGGACTTTGAAAAGGCTGGGAAGTTCCCCGAAGCGCTGCAAGCGGCGCAATCGATCGAAGACGAGGGATGGCGCGCGGCCGCCCTTTCGGACATCGCCTCGAAACTGCCGAACTAAAGGCCGCGGAAATGACAGCGGCGGCAAGCTATAGGAAGCGCCGCCAGGCCGTTCGGTGTTCTGCTTTCGCGACGCGTTGAACTTCGCTGTCTCGAAGAAATAGGCCTCGTCGCCCTTTACCTTCCCTTTCGCGCCAAAATCGAAGATAAGGCGGAGGGACTCGCCAAATTACCCCGCAATCGGCCGTTGTGTCGGTATCCGCGCGCTCTTCCTGAGGCTAAAGTCCAGCGCTTGGGGAGATTCGGATGACCTATTGCTGTGGGATTCTGGTGACCGACGGGCTGGTCATGGTCGCCGATACCCGCACCAACGCGGGCCTCGACGACATCTCGACTTATCGCAAGCTGCATCTGTTCCGAAGCGAGGGGCGCCATGCGATCGCCATTGCGACGGCCGGCAATCTCTCGGCGACGCAAAGCGTCATCAATCTCCTCACGGAGGGGGTGGACGGCCATGAGTCGGAGGCCCAGGAAGCGCCGCTCTTCAATACGATCGAGCATGCGCCCAACCTCTATGCCGTCGCCCAGCTTGTCGGCCGGGCGGCGCGGCAAGTGCGGCGCGTCGACACCGACGCCTATCAGCAGCAGAGCGGCGTCGCGTTCCAGGCGACGTTTCTCGTCGGAGGCCAGGTCGGCGCCGAGCGGCCGCGTCTGTTCATGGTCTATGCGGCGGGAAATTTCATCGAATGCTCGCCCGACGCGCCGTTCCTGCAGCTTGGCGAACACAAATACGGCAAGCCGATTCTCGATCGCGCGATCACCTATCAGACCGAGCTCTACGACGCGTTGAAGATCGGCCTGATCTCGATGGATTCGACGCTGAAATCGAACTTGAGCGTCGGGCTGCCGATCGACATCGCCGTGGTTCGGCGCGGCAGCCATGCCTTCGAGGTGCAGTCGCGAATCGAAGCGTCAGATCCCTATTTTCGCGATTTGCGCGAGCGCTGGTCGGCGGCGCTACGCGCCGCCCATGCGGGCATTCCGCGCCCGCCCTACGGGCCGGAGCGCGCCTGAAACGGGCTCATTGGCCTATATTGCCGGGCGGAATCGGCGGGGCGTCGGTCGGAACGACGCGCCGGATCACCCCGCCGCGCCCGCCCGCCGCGATGGGCGGCGCGTTAAGGTCGAGCGGGCTCGGCGCGCCCGCGTCGGCCGGCTTGACCGGCGGCTTGCGCTTCTTGGGCGGGGGCGGCAGCTTGTTGGGATCGGTCGGCGCGCCCGGCTGGTCGGCGTCGGGCGGTCCGACATCGGGCGCCTCGGCCTCTTCGGGCGGCGTATGGATGATCTCAGTCCCGCCTTTGCAATCGGTCAGCCAGATATCGTAGACGGGATGTTCGATGCCGTGCAGGCCGGGGCTTGCCGCGAACATCCAGCCGGTGAAGAGGCGCGCATAGGTCTGCTTCTCGCTGACTTCGTCGACTTCGACGAAGACATCGGTGCGCGGCGCCTCGGTCGGCGGGCGCGTGTAGCAGACGCGCGGGGTGATCTGCAGCGAACCGAATTGCACGGTTTCGTCGATCGCCACCTCAAACGAAATGATGCGCCCGGTGATCTTGTCGAGACCCTCGAAAACGGCGGTCGGATGCTTGATCTTGTCCGCCAGGGCCGGGCCGATGGCGAAGGGGGCCGCCGCGAGCATTGCGCCGAGGACGAGGGAGGCGGCGCCGCGGCGCGTTTTCGCGTTCATGCTGGATTCGGACCCGCCGCACTAAATCTTGCGCCCCATAGCACGGGGTCTCTCTCGCGACAAAGCGGGGCCAAATGAAGGCGCGCGCGGAGGTTTTCGCCAGGCGTCTAAGCGCCGGGCGTCCAGGCTTCGTAATCGCTCTCGGCCGGCGCGTGCTGGCCCGTCCGCATCGTCGAGCCGGAGGGCCGATAGGCGAGAGTCGTCCCCGTCATATTGCCCAGATGCGGCAGCTCCCATTCGCGCGGGCGATAGGTCTCGTCGGTCGGGGGCGTATCGACGGTGTGGTGCAGCCAGCCGTTCCAGCCGGGCGGCGTCATCGAGGCCTCGGACGCGCCGTTGTAGATCACCCAGCGCCGCACGAAGCCCAAAGCCGGGTCGATGAGACCGCCCCGCGTGGTGTAATATTCATTGCCGAACTCGTCGCGGCCGACGAGTTCGCCATGGCGGCTCGTATAGAACAAAGTGTTGAGCGTCGCGCCGTTCCACCAGGTGAAGAACCGCAAAAAGAACAGTTTCATGGGTCGATTCCGGGCCGCTGCGAAACGCGCCGCCGGGCGCAAGGCGCTTCGTCGCGGCGGACTATGACGAGGCGCGCGGAAGCTGTCCAGCAGGCAGTTGGGCTGCCGGCGGACCCATTTAAGGCGCGACGCCGAGGCCCCCTCTCCCCGCATTCATGCGGGGAGAGGTACGGTGAGGGGCGTGCGGGATTAGCCTCAAATGTCGCGGCCAATCGCCCGGCCCCTCACCGTACCTCTCCCCGTTTCGCTGCGCTGCACGGGGAGAGGGGGCGTCGGCGTCGCTGAAAGCCCCCGCAAATTTGCTGCTTGCGCTTGGCCGCCGACTCGGCCGATCCTGTCAAGGCGGGAGCGGCGTTAACCCCCCGGTCATACATTTCATCCACAATATGTTGTGTCCGGCAGAGTTGACGGCACAACTTATTGACATTATGTTCCAGAGCGGCCTTGCGATCTGAGCAGATTCGTGTCGGCCAAATTGGGGATGAACAGATGCGGATCGAGCGGCGCTACACCAAGGCCAATGTTTCTCCCTACGCCTTGATCGAATTTCAGAGGACGAAGAGCGAGATTCGCAATCCGGACGGCTCGGTCGTGTTCTCCCTCGACAATATCGAGGTTCCCGCCGGCTGGAGCCAGGTGGCGGCCGACGTGCTCGCCCAGAAATATTTCCGCAAGGCGGGGATTCCGGCGCGCCTGAAGCGCGTCGAAGAAAATTCCGTGCCTTCGTTCCTGTGGCGCTCGATTCCCGACGAGGCGGCGCTCGAATTGCTGCCCAAGGCGGAGCGCACCGGCTCGGAGACTTCCGCCAAGCAAGTGTTCGACCGGCTTGCCGGCGCCTGGACCTATTGGGGCTGGAAGGGCGGCTATTTCCGCAGCGCCGACGGCGCGCATGATGCCGAAGAGCACGCCCGCGCCTTCTTCGACGAAATGCGCTTCATGCTGGCGCGCCAGATGGCGGCGCCCAATTCGCCGCAATGGTTCAACACCGGCCTGCACTGGGCTTACGGCGTCGATGGGCCGGGCCAGGGCCATTATTACGTCGACTTCGAGACGGGCAAATTGACCAAGTCGAAATCGGCTTATGAGCATCCCCAGCCGCACGCCTGTTTCATCCAGTCGGTCGCCGACGATCTCGTCAACGAGGGCGGCATCATGGATCTATGGGTGCGCGAGGCGCGCCTGTTCAAATATGGCTCGGGGACGGGCTCGAATTTCTCTAAGCTCCGCGGCGAAAACGAGAAGCTTTCGGGCGGCGGCCGCTCGAGCGGCCTGATGTCGTTCCTCAAGATCGGCGACCGCGCGGCGGGCGCCATCAAATCGGGCGGCACGACGCGGCGCGCCGCCAAAATGGTGGTGGTCGACGTCGACCATCCCGATATCGAGGCCTATATCGACTGGAAGGTCAAGGAGGAGCAGAAGGTCGCCGCGCTGGTCGCCGGCTCCAAAATCGTCAAGCGCCATCTGAAGGCGATCCTCAAGGCCTGCGTCAATTGCGAAGGCTCGGGCGACGATTGCTTCCAGGTCGAGAAGAACCCCGCCCTGAAGCGCGAGGTGAAGGCCGCGCGGCGCAACGACGTGCCGGACGGCATCATCAAGCGAATCATCCAGTTCGCGCGCCAGGGCTACACCAATCTCGACTACGACACTTACGACACCGATTGGGATTCGGAAGCCTATCTGACGGTCGCCGGCCAGAATTCCAACAATTCGGTGCGCGTCACCGACGGCTTTCTGCAGGCGGTCGAGAACGACGGCGATTGGAACCTGATCCGGCGGCTCGACGGCAAGACGCACAAGACGATGAAGGCCCGCGATCTCTGGGAGAAGATCGGCTATGCCGCCTGGGCTTCGGCCGATCCCGGTCTGCAATATCACACCACCATCAACGACTGGCACACTTGCCCCGCCTCGGGGCCGATCCGGGCGAGTAATCCGTGCTCGGAATATATGTTCCTCGACGACACCGCGTGCAATCTGGCCTCGCTGAACCTGCTGCAGTTCCGCGATCCGGAGACGCGCGTGTTTGACGTCGCCTCCTACGAACACGCCGTCCGGCTGTGGACGCTGGTCCTCGAAATCTCGGTGACGATGGCGCAATTCCCGTCCAAGGAAATCGCGCGCCTGTCCTACGATTACCGCACGCTCGGCCTCGGCTTCGCCAATATCGGCGGGCTCTTGATGTCCTGCGGCATCGCCTATGACAGCGACGAGGGCCGCGCGATCTGCGGCGCGCTGTCGGCGATCATGACGGGCGGCGCCTATGCCGCCTCCGCCGAAATGGCCGCCGAGCTTGGCGCCTTCCCAGGCCACAAGGCCAATGCCGCCCAGATGCTGCGCGTCATCCGCAATCACGCGCGCGCCGCCGACGGCGAGGCGGCTGGCTATGAAGCTTTGTCGGTCGCCCCGACGCCGCTCGATCACGCCTCGATCGAAAAGGCCGGGATCGCCTGGGCCGGCCTGTCGGAAGCCTCGCGCCGCGTCTGGCGCCAGGCGCTGGAGGCGGGCGAGAAGCACGGCTATCGCAATGCGCAGGTCTCGGTGGTGGCGCCGACCGGCACGATCGGCCTCGTCATGGATTGCGACACGACCGGCATCGAACCCGATTTCGCGCTGGTCAAGCATAAGAAGCTCGCCGGCGGCGGCTATTTCAAGATCATCAATCGCGCCGTGCCCGAGGCCCTGCGCGCTCTCGGCTATCACGAATCGCATATCGCCGAGATCGAGGCCTATGCGGTCGGCCACGCCTCGCTCGGCCAGGCGCCGGGCGTCAACCATGCGACTCTGCGCGCCAAGGGATTCGACGCCGCTGCGCTGGCGAAGGTCGATGCGGCGCTTGCCGGCGCCTTCGACCTGCGCTTCGTCTTCAACAAATGGACGCTCGGCGCCGACTTCCTCATCGGCGCGCTGAAGATCCCGGCGGAGAGAATCGAGGAGCCGGGCTTCGACCTGCTGACCGCTCTCGGCTTTACGAAACAGGAAATCGAGGCGGCCAACATCCACGTCTGCGGCGCGATGACGGTGGAGGGCGCGCCGCATCTGAAAACCGCGCATTACGACGTGTTCGATTGCGCCAATCCGTGCGGACGCACGGGAAAACGCTATCTGTCGGTCGCTAGCCACATCCGCATGATGGCGGCCGCGCAGCCGTTCATTTCGGGCGCGATCTCCAAGACCATCAACATGCCCAATGACGCCAGCGTCGAGGATTGCAAGGACGCCTACATGTTGTCCTGGCGCCTCGGCCTCAAAGCCAATGCGCTCTATCGCGACGGCTCGAAACTCTCGCAGCCGCTGAACTCGCAATTGCTCGAGAACGACGACGAGGAGGAGATCGACGCGGTCGAGGCGATCGTCGCGGCCAATACGCCGGCGCGCGCCGCGGCGGTCGCCGAGCGCATCGTGGAACGAATCATCGAGCGCGTCGAGCGCCAGCGCGAGCGCGAGCGCCTGCCCAACCGGCGCAAAAGCTATATCCAGAAGGCGACGGTCGGCGGCCACAAGGTCTATCTGCACACCGGCGAATACGAGGACGGGCGCCTAGGCGAAATCTTCATCGACATGCACAAGGAAGGCGCCGCTTTCCGGTCCTTGATGAACAATTTCGCCATCGCCATTTCGCTGGGGCTGCAATACGGCGTGCCGCTGGAGGAATATGTCGAGGCCTTCACCTTCACGCGCTTCGAGCCGGCCGGCCTCGTGCAGGGCAATGACGCGATCAAGAACGCGACGTCGATCCTCGACTATGTCTTCCGGGAACTGGCGATCTCCTATCTCGGCCGCAACGATCTCGCCCACGTCCTGCCCGAGGATCTCGCCCATGACGCCTTGGGCGGCGGCGTCGACCAGGGCAAGGCGCCGGGCGGCTCGGAGGCGTCGCGCAGCTCCGTCGTCTCCAAGGGCCTCGTGCGCTCGAAGACGGATAAACTGATGCTGGTGCAGGGCGGCTCAGGCGGCGAAGCAATCGCCGTGCTGGGGCAGGGCGGGGCAGGGGCCTACGGCTATGCGACGCAGGGCGCCACCGCGTTGCGCGGCGATGTCGCGGGGCTTGTGGATGAGGCGCCGGCGGGCTTCGGCGGCGTGGGTTTCGCCGCGCCGCAGGCCGAGCGGCCCGCGCAGAGCGAGGCCGTCGCGCGCGCGCAGGCGCGTATGAAGGGCTATGTCGGCGAGGCTTGTCCGGAGTGCGGGAATTTTACGATGGTGCGCAATGGGACATGCTTGAAGTGCGATACTTGCGGGGGGACGACGGGGTGTAGCTGAGGGGCGACGACCGCTAACTATCCTCGACCAACGAGCACGCGTCGGCGCGATCCCGGAGGTGATATTCGGCTTTTCTGAAGGAAATGGAGCACGCGCCGATTCTGGCGATCGTCGGGAAACTTCACTGTGCGCGGACACGAGGGCGACCGGCAGTTCCGGTCAAACGCAAGAAGTCAGCACCATGTGCCGCAACTTTTGCAAAAGGCGTTCGCGCTGGCAGGCAAAGGCAAGAAGCATCAGGTTTGTGTTTTTGACAAGCACGCCGCTCGCTCCTTCCGGGCTGCCACCGAGAATGTATTTGCTGAGCGGGACTTCAATACGTTTGAGGTAGATGGTGCCGTTCTATGCCTGGAAGATTATATGGGAGCGATCGAAAATCTCGCAGCTCCAGTAATAAGGAAGCTTGTTGACGCCCGGAAACTCGGGGTTCTGACTAGCGCCGACCGAGAGGTATTGTACACGTTCGTTGCTCTCCAGAAAGTCCGCGGTGTCGCCTTGCGCGAGCAAATGGCCGACATGACGACCGTGCTCAAACAGAGGATTCGGCGAAGCGGCGGTGACCCAGAGGCAATCCCGCAATTTAGGGGTTCCGACCAGCCCGGGGCTGTCAAGCTCAGTGCGCTGAGCTTTGTTCGCGACCATGTTCAGGAATTCACGCGATACATCGCGGAAAAGAACCTCCTTCTTTTTGAAGCATGTCAGGGAGAAGAATTTCTTTTGGGTGATAACCCCGTCACCTGGCACAATCATAGGGACATGGGGCCTTACGGAAATCTGGGCCTTATGGTTCCCGGCATTGAGCTTTACTTGCCGCTAGCGCCTACTCTCATGCTTTCGCTATTGTGCCCGAGCATTGTTCCGAAATGGCGCGAAGAGCACAAAGATCTTACAACTGCCGCCAAACAGGCGGCAGTGGTTAGTGTAATTGGAATAGGTCAAGCCGCTGAAGACGCCCGCATTCGGCGGCCTGAATTGGAAGCCAAGGCGGCGAATCGTGAGCGAATGATTGACCTCTTCGATAGAGGGCTTCCGCTGGACACGACGCGAGAAAATATGGAGTGGTTCAACTCTTTACAGGTTAGCCAAGCAGAACGCTATTTGGTCTCAGCTAGCGGGAATTTTGATCTTGCCCGCCGCATGATCGCCGATAGCCCGCGTTATCGCAAAGGCCATCGTGTCGAATTGAGCTAGAGTTTTGCAACGAGTGAACACAATCGATAGAACGAACTCGTCTTCCGTCGTCGGGCCACGCCGCCGAGCCGCCGTCAAGCGGCTTCGCCGCTTCTCGCTTCGCTTCGGCGCCTTCGGCGTGACTGCGTTTCGTCGGCGCCGCCGCTCTTGAACGAGGCTCGCGTCGCGCCCTTCTCTCGCGAAGCGGGAGAAGGTGGCCGGCGGAGCCGGTCGGATGAGGGGCGGCGCGACGGTTGCCTATTTCGCGCGCGGTTCCCGCGCCTCATCCTGAGAGGCCCTCATCCGACCTCGCTAACGCGAGGCCACCTTCTCCCGCAAGCGGGAGAAGGATTGCAAATTTTCGCGCCGTCGCGAACTCAGCGCTCAGCAAACGCCTTCAGCCTTCACAATACCCAAACGGAGGGCGCACCTGAGCAGCGCCTCTGCTTCCGCCGATGCCTCCCCCCTTCATCGTCAGCCATGCGCCAATCCGCCGTCAAACGGCGACGCGGTTTTGTGGGCTTTGGCAGGATTTGCGGCCGGGTTGGCGGCCGGCTTGCGGCTGAGATACCATTGCAGGCCGCCGACCGCGGCCATGAAGAACAAAAAGCCGGCGACGACCAAGACAAGGAATGCGATTTCTAGCGGCGACATGAGCGTCCTCTCCTTCGGATCGCGCATCTTCTTGCCGTTCGCCAGCGCCGGCATTGCGATAGATCAAGGCGGCCGGCGCCCCTTCGCCCCGCTTGCGAGGAGAAGGCCGCGCGACGGCAATCCCGTAATCTCTTGCCGCTTGCGAGTTGCGGAAAGATCGGCGCGCTATAGGCTGTATCGCTGACCATGGGCCGCGCACCTGGGGGCGCTGAATATTGAGGGAACGATCGGGCATGTCCATTCGTCGATTTGACAGCGCAATGTCTTTGTTCGGCGCCCGCGCGGCGCAGAAGCGAGGAAGGCCCGACAGGCCGGGTTCGACGCCGCGCTCGCTCGTCGCCGGCCTCTGCTTGGCCGCGCTCGCCAGCGCGGGATTCGCCCCGGCGGCGGGCGCTCAGGCGCTCGACACCAGCCGCTTGCCGCGCGCGCCTGGCGCCATTGAGGTTTACGCCAGCCCGCCGACGACGATCTATACCGCGCCCGACCCGGTCGCCGCGGCGGCCGCGGCGGCGGCCAAGGCGCTTGCCGCCGACGGATGGCGCCAATATTCGCCGCCCAACGCCGATCAGGCCGCCAATGCGCAAGTGCAGGCGATGACCTTCAAGAAGGGATCGCAGGGGCTGTCGGCGCTCGTCACCCTGACGCCGCAGGCCAAGACGGCCAATGTCAATTATACCGCCCTCGTATTCGCCCACGACCTGCCGTTTCCCGCCGATGCGACCGGTGTCGCCTTCGATCCCAGCGCGCCGTATCTCTCTTGCGCTTCGGCTCAGCCGCTCGACGCCCTGCTCGATTTCTTCGGCAAGGCGCTCGGCGCGGCGGGCTGGACTCCCGCTCCAAAGCCGCCGGGCGCAAAGCCGCCAACGGACGGCAAGGCGGCGCACGCGTATTTCACGCATGCCGACGAGGCGCCTTTGTTGCTCGTCCTGCAGCGCGGCGACGACGGCAAGACCTCGGTGGAGTTGAAGAGCGTGCCCGCCGAAGTGTTGCTGGCCGAACTGCATCCCGCCCAACCGGCGCCGGCGGGCGAGACCCAGCCCGCCGCGACGCCGCCGAAGGCCGAAGCCCCGGAGTCCGCGGCGGACGAAACGGCCGATTCCATCGTCAAACAAGCCCAGCAAATGGCCGCCGATGCGGTCGCCGACGCCAGTAAAAAGCCGGTCGCGCCGGCGCCGACCGCGCAAGCCGACGCCGCGCCGTTAGAGGCCTTGGCGGGGAACCCGGCCAGCATTCCCGTGCCCCAGACGGCCGAACAGGTCGAATTTGACGGCGCGCAGGGCAGCCTCGAGTTCGACATCGCCGCAAGCGTCAAGGCCGTCGCGGCGTTCTATCGGACGGCGATGAAGCCGCTCGGGTGGAGCGAACAGCCTTCCGTCATCAACCGGCCGAATATGGTCGAGCTCGATTTCTCCAAAGCCGGCAAGACGGTCTCGCTGACGATCCTGCAGATGGGCGCGAAGGCGACGGTGAGCGGCAGCGGCGAGGGTCTCGTCACGGCAGCGGCCGAGCCCGCCCCCGATTCGGCGCCGGCATCCCCCGTGGCGCTTGAGGCCGAAGAGAGCGAAGGCTTCCCCGTTCCCAGCAGCCGCACCTCGATCGAGAACGAACAAACCCCGTTTCGTCACGGACTCAACGCCAACGTCTCGGCCGATCTCAACGCCGTACTGGCCTTCTATCGCCGGGAATTGACCAAGCGCGGCTGGAGCGAGCAGGCCGGCGCCGACGTCAAGACGGATCACGCGACGCTCGCCTTCACGGCGCCGCAAGGGCCGGCCGTTCTCAAACTCATCAGCAAGGACGGCGAGACGGCAATTTCGCTGGTGGTGCGCGACCCGACGACCGCCGCCAAAGCCGGCATGGCGCCAAAGCCGGGCCAGGTTAAGGTGATGCTCGGCAACGCCACCGGCGCCGAGGCTGTGTTCACGATCAACAAGCAGACGCTGAAAGTCGTGGCCGGCGCGGGGATCGAGGGCAAGAGCGGGCCGACGATCGAACTGCCGCCCGGCAAATACAAGGTCGCCGTCAAACTGGCTGGCCAACCGGCCATGACAGAGGAAGAGCAATTTGGCGGCGACGAAACCTGGGGCCTGATGGCGGGCCCGGGCGGCGTGCTGCCGGTGCGGATGTACTGAGGCGCGTTCCTTCTCCCCGCGTTTGCGGGGAGCAGGCTTCATGCGGGGGCGCCGCGCTTGCCATCTTCGGCCGCTTGCCACAAGCTTGCGGCATGCATGGTTCTCCCGCCAACAATTCCCTCGCCCCCGATCCCTATTCGCCCGACAGCCCCTATGCCTATTGGCGGATGGGATTGTCGCTGCTGATCGGCACGATCGCCGGCGCCGGCCTGTGGGCGGTCATTGTCGTGCTGCCGAAAGTGCAGCTTGAATTTGCCGTCGACCGCGGCGCCGCCTCGTTGCCGTACACCCTGATGATGCTTGGCTTCGCCTTCGGCACGATCGTGCTGGGGCGCATGGCGGACCGCACCGGCATTGTCGTTCCCGTCGTCATCGCCGGTTCGGCGCTCGGCCTCGGCTTCGTGCTGGCGGGCCTCGCGCCGAATCTGCCGGTCTTTTCGGCGGCGCATCTCATGCTGATCGGCGTCGGCGCGGGCACCGGCTTTGCGCCGATGATGGCCGATATCTCGCATTGGTTCGTCAAGCGGCGGGGGCTGGCGGTCGTCGTCGTGGCGTCGGGCAATTATCTGGCGGGCGCGATCTGGCCGCTGCTGATGAATTGGACGATGCCGCTGATCGGCTGGCGCGGGACCTATATAGCGATCGGAATATTCATTGCCGCGACGGTGATTCCCCTCAGCCTCCTGATGCGCCGGCGCCCCTCCGCGCGCACCTTCGCGCAGGCCGAGGAGGCCTCGAAGACCGCGCGGGCCGATGTCGGCATTTCCCCGCGATTGCTGCTCGGCCTGCTGATCGCGGCGGGGTTTTCCTGCTGCGTGGCGATGTCCATGCCGCAGGTGCATATCGTCGCCTATTGCGGCGATCTCGGCTATGGCGTGGCGCGCGGCGCCGAAATGCTGTCGCTGATGCTGTTTCTTGGCGTGGTCTCGCGCATCGGTTCTGGCATTGTCGCCGACCGGATCGGCGGCGCCGCGACCTTGCTGATCGGCTCGTTCATGCAGGGGCTCGCGCTGCTGCTCTATCTCTATTTCGACGGGCTGACGTCGCTGTTCGTCGTGTCGGGCATTTTCGGCCTGTTCCAGGGCGGCATCGTGCCGATGTACGCGGTAATCTGCCGCGAACTGCTGCCGCCGCGCGAAGCGGGCGCCAAGATCGGCCTTGTCGTCTCGGCGACGATTCTCGGCATGGCGTTCGGCGGTTATTTTTCCGGCGTGATTTTCGATCTCACGAGTTCCTACCGCATGGCTTTTCTTAACGGCGTGCTGTGGAACGGGCTCAATTTTGCGATCGTCGGCTGGCTGTTCTGGCGCCGGCAAAAGCTGTCGCCGGGGCCGCAGCTTGCGGAGGGAATGGGGTGAGGCGGGTTAAGCGCCCCTTCTCTCGCGAAGCGAGAGAAGGGTTTTGCCGCCTTACTTGCTGAACTGCGTCGCGCTCTGCGACGAGCTCACCATCGAATTATAGTCGTTGATGATGCCGCCGAGGTCGTCGCCGCCGCCGCCGTGGCGCGCATCGCCCTTGGCGTGGTCGATCTTCTCCTGGAAGTCGCGCAGCTTGCTGAGCAGCGAGCGCGGCTGCGATTCGAAGACGAAGAAGGAATTGGGATGGCTCGCGCCATAGTCGTCCATATCCTTGACGGCGCCGCCATAGGTGGCGATTTCCGCGTCGAGCGGGGCGACGTCGATGACCGGTTTGGCGCGGCTCGGCAGCAGGTCCATGATGCGGCGCGCCCGGATCATGATGTTGGCGACATGCCAATTGGCGTTGCGGCCTTCGTGCTTTTCGATCGCCGCGAGCCGAAGCTCGTCCGCCTTGGCTTTTTCGACCCGAAAGACAATGTCGAGATGCGCGCGGGCGGCCAGAAACGGCTCGGCGGCGGCGACGATCTTGGCATGAAGGATCTTGCCTTGCGCCATCTGGTCGACCTTATAGTCCTTGCGCTCGTAGTAAGCGGTCGCCTCGTTGAGGATGGGGCCGAGCGCCGAATTGGCCGCGATGTAGTCGCGCATCGCCGCGTCGAGTTCGGGAAACAGCGGCTCCTGCGTCAAGGCCGCGGTCGCCTTGGCGGTCTCCTGCGTCGTGTCATAGACGTCATAGAGGCCGTAGATGATCGCCTCTTGCCCGGTCGGGCCGGTCTTCATGTTGACCCAGCTCTTGTAGCGATCGAGCGATTGGATCGCCCGCAGCGAGCGGTTCATCAATTCGACATAGGCGTTGAGCTTGGCGGTGGTCGCCTTGAGGATTGCCTCCTCGGGGCTGGCTTCGGCGGGAGCGTCCTGCGCGCGAACGGCGCCGTCGAGCGTCGCGCTCCCCAGGATCGCCACAAAGAGCGCCGCCCCGATATTACGAACCCAAGCCATGCCGGTCTCCTCAGCCGCGAGGCGAAATTGCCTTTCGCGCAACGGCTGAGCCTTACGGGATTGTCAATCGCAACGAGCCGGCGCCTGCCGATGGCGCCCTTCTAGTAGACCCCGCCATGCGTCCCATAGATGATGATCGGCATTTTCCCCGCATGGGCCTCGTCGGGCTGCGGGCCGATGGTGATTATTTTGGGGCCGGGGGCGGACGCGACGGCTTGCATGGGCGCGCAAGCGGATGACGGCGGCGCGATCCTGATTTCAATATTGACGGTCGAGCCGCCCGCCGCCGGCCCATAGCCTCCATCCGCCGACGGCCCGCCGCCGTCATCATAGGGAGCGAACCCATCGCCGTATCCGCCGGATCGGAATCGGCGAGCGCGTTCCCCGTCCCGTCGGAAGTTGCTGGCCTCCTCGATGCCGGATCGCCGAAACGCCGATCGCTCCATCGGCGGGCTGAAGGCGCGCAGCGAAATGATCTCCGCGCCGGCCGTCGCCGAATGAAGGGAAGCCGCGGTCAGAAGAGCGCCGATGGCAAGGGGGATCGAGGAAGCTCTCATGTTGGTTTCCTTGAGGAGGCGCACCGCCTCAAAGCGAGATTAAGATAATTTTAACGATTCCAATAGCGGCAATCAGCGTGGCGCGTTCGGCGTCGTCGCTTACGCACCAATATTTGAGTGGCGGCGGCGTTGCTCTGGCTTAAGCTGAGGCAAGTCGCACCGCCCAGGGGGCTCGTCATGTCCGGCCGCTATTTTCGAACGCTCGCGCTCGCCTTCTGCCTTTCGGCGTCCGGCGCGTTTGCGCAGACCCTGCCGCTGCCGGACAATCTGACCGATCTGAATTCCGAGCAGGGCGAGAAATTCTTCCTCGAGAGCGCCGCGCTCCAGGCCTATTTCCCGATCGCCGCCAATTTCGTGACGCAGAAGACCCAGGCCTATTGCGGCGTCGCCAGCCTCGTCATGGTGCTCAACGCGCTGCAGGCGCCGGCCCCGACGAGCCCGGAATACCAGCCCTATCGCACTTTCACGCAGGACAACCTGCTCGACGAGCAAACGGAGGCGATCCTGCCGCGCGAGGTCCTCGCAAGGCAGGGCATGACGCTCGATCAGCTTGGCGGCCTGCTCGCGCTGCATCCGGCGGCCGTCGAAGTTCGCCACGCCGCCGAGGGCGGCCTGGAGGCCTTCCGCGCCAGCGCGCGCGACTATCTGGCCGCCAGGGACCATTTCGTGATCGTCAATTATCTGCGCAAGGCGCTCGGCCAGGAGATCGGCGGCCACATCTCGCCGCTGGCGGCCTATGACGCGAAGGCCGACCGCTTTCTCATCCTGGATGTCGCGCGCTACAAATATCCGCCCGTCTGGGTGAAAGCGTCCGATTTGTTCGACGCGATGAACACGACCGACGCCGCCAACGACAACAAGACGCGCGGCTATGTGCTGGTCGCCAAGACGGCCGCGGCGCCGGCGCGGTGATTCCACCGCCGCTTTGCGGCGAAGCGGGCGATCACCGCCTCGCCGCGTCGTAACGCGTCTGCGCCTTGATGACGTCGCCGATATGGGTTTGCGCCCATAGCCGCAGTCCGTCCACCGTCGCGCTGAGCGTTCGCCCGAGCGGAGTGATCGAATATTCGACCTTGATCGGCACGCTCGGCGTCACTTTTCTCGTCACCAGCCCGTCGCGCTCCAGCGCCTTGAGCGTTTGCGAAAGCATCTTTTGCGTGAGCCCCTCGATTCGACGGCGAAGCTCATTGAAGCGCAGCGGATTTTCGCTCAGCAGTCCGAGCACCAGCACGGTCCATTTGTCGGCGATCCGGTCGAGAACGATGCGGGTGGGGCATTTGGCGTCGTAGGGGTTGGCGGGCTTGGCCGAGCGCGGTTTCCGCGAGGAAATCAGGTCTCGCGGCTGTGCCTTCTTTACATCAAGGTCGGACTGCAGCATTGGATATCCCAGGGATAGCAGGTATCAAAACCATACTACTGAGGAGAACGGAATGAAAGTGGCTCTGATCGGCGCCTCGGGGCAGGCGGGCTCGCGCATTCTTGGCGAACTGACGCGTCGGGGTCATCAAGTGACGGGGATCGCCCGCCATCCCGACAAGATCGCCGCGGGGCCTAGCGTGACCGCGAAAAAGGGCGATGTCTTCGATAAGGACGGGCTTATCGCGCTTCTCAAAGGGCACGACGCCGTGGTCAGTTCGGTGCATTTCACCGCGAGCGATCCCGAGATCCTCATCGAGGCGGTGCGCGCGGCCGGGGTCAAGCGCTATATCGTCGTGGGCGGCGCTGGCTCGCTCGAAGTCGCTCCGGGCGTCAAGCTCATCGACACGCCGCAGTTTCCCGCCATCTACAAGGAGGAGGCGGGCAAGGGCGGCGCGTTTCTCGATCTCCTGCGCCAGGAGCCGACGCTCGACTGGACCTTCCTGTCGCCCTCCGCGCTGTTCATCGCGGGCGAGCGCACCGGAAAATTTCGGCTTGGCAAGGACCAGTTGCTGACCCACGACAAAGGCAGCAGCATTTCCTTCGAGGATTACGCGATCGCGCTTGTCGACGAACTGGAAAAACCCGCCCATCGGCGCCAGCGCTTCACCGTCGGCTATTGAGCGCCTAAGCGGCCCGCGCGGTTTCGCGGATGCCGCGCACGACGCTGTTGATGTCGTAGGGCTTGGAGAAAAACCGACTGTTGTCCGGCATTTCCGTCGCTGCCGGTTTGACCTCTCCGGAGGCCACCAGCACGCCGATCCAGGGCCAGAGCCGCCGGGTATGGCGGGCCAGCATCAGGCCGTTCATCGGACCCGGCATATTCACGTCGGTGAACAAAGCGTCCACGCTGCCCGCCCTGGCCTGCAAAATGCGAACCGCGACGTCGGCGTTGACCGCCTCGAGAACGACGAAGCCGGCGTCGTCGAGCGCGTCCACCGCCGCCATGCGAAGCAGCATATCGTCTTCGACCACCATCACGACGATGGTCTCTTCGTCGTTGTGTTGCTTGTCCATCACAACCCAACGGACATGTCGGGGGAAGGTTCCAGATTAAGTCGTGGACAATGGGAGCGGAGCGCGCTTTGCGAAGCGAGGGCCAAAGGATATGCCAAGGCGACAGCCTAAATCGCCAATGTTTCCACGGCCTCTGCGGGCGCAGGCGGCGCCGCGGGCTTGTGCAGGGCGACGCCCGACATGACGAGAAGCACGCCGACCGTGTCGCGGGCGCTGGGAATCTGCGCCAAGACGAGGACGCCGATCAGCGTGGCGGTGGCGGGCAGCAGCGCCAGCATCAGCGCGAAACTTGTCCTTGGCAGGCGCGACATCGAGAGCTGATCGCATATGTAGGGGATCACCGAGGAGCAGATTCCGACGCCGACGCCCGCGAGGATCAGTTTGGGCGCTCCAAAAGCCCTTATCGCCTGGACGAAGCCGATCGGCATGATGAACAGGAAGGCGATCGCCATCGCCGCGCCCAGCCGCTCGACGCCGCCGCTCGCGCCCGATTCCGAAATCTTATGGCCGAGCACGACATAGCCGACGAACAGCGCGCCGTTGAGAAACGCCCAGAACAGGCCGAGCGGATCGCTCGACCATTTGACGTCGATCAGCAGATAGACGCCGAGCATGGCGAGCGCGAGCGCCGCCATATTGCGCGCGGTTCGCAGGCCGTAGAGCGCAACGCCGATCGTGCCGATGAACTCCATCGCCGCCACCAGGCTCATCGGCAGCCGGTCGAGCGCCAGATAGAACGACGTGTTCATGACGGCCAGACACGCCCCAAGGCCGATCAGCAACAACCGCGTTCTGGCGTCCGCCTGTTGGATCGTGCGCCACGGCCGGGTCCATGGCGCAAAGATCGCCGCCGCCGAAGCGATCCGTATCCAGGCGACGCCGAGCACGCCAATCGCCGGAAACAGCAAAACGGCGAAGGAGGGGCCGAGATAATGGAATATGGCGCTCACCGCGAACCAGGCCTGCGGCGGGGCGGCATGAGCGACTTTGGTGAAAGTCAGGGGGGATTGCGGCATGCGGCTCTCCTATTGCCTAATTATGAGAGCCAAAAACTGCTGTTTACATAAGCTTAGATATGAAATATCAGCTTATTTTTGATATTTTGAAAGGTATCTGTGATAAAACGCCTTCGATACGAAAACGGCGACCTGGACGCCGTCGACGCGCGTCTCCTGGAGGCCCTGGTCGCCGACGCGCGCACCAGCGTGGCGGATCTTGCGCGGAGCGTCGGCCTGTCGCCGCCCAGCGTGTCGGAGCGGATCAAGCGCCTGGAGGAGGCGGGCGTCATCGAAGGCTACACCCTGACGATCGGCGCCAAGGCGCTCGGTCTGCCGATCGCCGCCTGGCTCCGCATCCGACCGATTCCCGGACAGCTCCAAAAGGTCGCTGATATCTTGCGGAGCCTGCCGCAGATCGTGGAATGCGACCGCATCACCGGCGAAGATTGTTTCATCGCGCGAGCCTATGTCCAGTCGATCGACGAACTGGAAAAGCTGATCGACGAGGTGATTCCCTATGCGATGACCAACACCTCGATCATCCAGTCCTCGCCCGTCAAGCGGCGTCTGCCGTCGATCCCGCGCGCCGACGGGCGCTGACAGAAACTGTCGAACCGGTTTCGCGTCCGGCCGCCTTGCCATTGCCGATGGCGTCCTCTATATCCGCGCTCATTCCACAGGCGGATTTTCGCGGTTCCTGCTTCAAGGGACCGCTCCGGTGGCGGGGTTTTCCCCGCCCAATCGATCCGCCGAGGCTTAACCGGATAGGACAAACACATGTCGGTACCTGACTTTTCCATGCGCCAGTTGCTCGAGTCGGGCGCGCATTTCGGCCATCAATCGCACCGCTGGAATCCGAAAATGGCGCCCTATATCTATGGGGCGCGCAACAGCATTCATATCATCGACCTCGCCCAGACCGTCCCGCTGCTGCACCGCGCGTTGCAGACGGTGTCGGATACGGTCGCCAAGGGCGGCCGCGTGCTGTTTGTCGGCACCAAGCGCCAGGCGGCCGACGCCATCGCCGAGGCGGCCAAGCGCTCGGCGCAATATTTCGTCAATGCCCGCTGGCTCGGCGGCATGCTGACCAATTGGAAGACGATTTCGGCCTCCATCGCGCGGCTGCGCAAGCTCGACGAAATGCTGGGCGCCGGCGCGCAGGGCCTGACCAAGAAAGAGCGCCTGATGCTCTCGCGCGAGCGCGAAAAGCTGGAGACGGCCCTCGGCGGCATCAAGGACATGGGCGGCACGCCCGATCTTGTTTTCGTCATCGACACGAACAAGGAGCAATTGGCGATCAAGGAAGCCAATCGCCTCAAGATTCCCGTCGTCGCGATCCTCGACACCAACAGCGACCCCGACGGCATCGCCTTTCCGATTCCCGGCAACGACGACGCGGGGCGCGCGATCCAGCTTTATTGCGATCTCGTCGCGCGCGCGGCGCTCGACGGCATTTCGCGCGGCCAGGGCGCGCAGGGCATGGATATGGGCGCGGCCGAACAGCCGATCGCCGAAGAGGTCCCGGAGGCGATCGAGCCCGACGTCGCGCCGACCGAGCGTTTCGAACTGCTGACCGCCCCGCGCGGCGCGCCCGACGATCTGGCCAAACTGACCGGCGTCGGACCGCAGATCGTCAAGAAGCTCAACGAGCATGGCGTGTTCCATTATTGGCAGCTTGCGGCGATGACCCCGGAAGAAGTCGAGAAACTGGACGCCGATCTCAAGTTCAACGGCCGCATCGCGCGCGACAATTGGGTCGAGCAGGCGCGCACGCTGATCGCCGGGGCCTGAGGCTTCTCCGGCCGGCCCTGTCGCGCGCGGCGATCGACGTCCGCTCTCTTCACAAAACGAACACCGGAAGCCTGAGGGCTTCCCTTAAACCCCGGCAGAGGAATGGCCATGGCCAATATTTCGGCGGCGCTGGTGAAGGAGCTTCGCGAGAAGACCGGCGCCGGCATGATGGACTGCAAGAACGCCCTTAACGAAACCAACGGCGACATCGAGGCGGCCGTCGACTGGCTGCGCAAGAAGGGCCTCGCCAAGGCGGCCAAGAAGAGCGGCCGCATCGCGGCGGACGGCCTCGTCGCGGTGGCGGTGGAGGCCAATTTCGGCGTCGTCGTCGAGGTCAATTCCGAGACCGATTTCGTCGCCCGCAACGATGATTTCCAGGCGCTCGTGCGCGGCATTACGGCGGTTGCGCTCGACAAGGGCGCGCTCGTCGAGGCCGAAGCCGTCAAGGGCGCCCATTATCCCGGCGGCGGCACGGTGGCCGAGGCGATCGCCAACGCGATCGCCACGATCGGCGAAAACATCTCGCTGCGTCGCACGCAAGGCCTGCATGTCGCCCACGGCGTCATCGGCCATTACGTGCATGGCGCGGTCGTCGACGGACAGGGGCGCATCGGCGTGATCGTCGCGCTGGAATCGACGGGCAAGGCCGAGGCGCTGAGCGCGCTCGGCCGCCAGATCGCCATGCATATCGCCGCCGCGAGCCCGCTCGCGCTCAACGCGCAAGGGCTCGATCCGGCGGTCGTGGCGCGCGAAAAAGCGGTGCTCGCCGACAAGAACGCCGGCAAGCCGCCGCATGTCCTGGAAAAGATCGTCGAATCCGGCCTCAAGACCTATTACAAGGAGGTCTGCCTGCTCGACCAGCCTTTCGTGCACGACAGCGCAAAAACCGTTGCGCAGGCGGTCAAGGAGGCCGAGAAGGCCGTCGGGGCGCCGATCGCCGTGCAAGCCTTCGTGCGCTACGCCCTCGGCGAGGGCATCGAAAAGGCCGCCGAAGAGGCGTAAGCTTCAACAAGAATCAGGGCAGCCTCTGGGCTGCCCTTTTTCATATCGAACGAATGGGCGGCGGGCGCGCGGGCTCACCGGACTTTCCTTTTGGCGACCAGCGAGGCTGAAATGTCCGACCCCTTGTCCGCCCCCGCCGAACTTGACGCTGGCCTGACGCCGTTGTTTGGCCGCGTCGTCGTCAAGCTGTCGGGCGAAGCCTTGATGGGGGGCGGCAGTTTCGGCCTCGACATGCCGACGCTGCTTCGCATCGCCGCCGATTTGAAGGCGGCGGCCGATCTTGGCGTTCAGGTCGCGGTGGTCGTTGGCGGCGGCAATTTCTTTCGCGGGCTCGAAGGCGCCGACAAGGGCATCGAGCGGGCGCGCGCCGATTCCATCGGCATGCTCGCCACCGTCATGAACGCGCTCGCCATGGAGGGCGCGCTGGAGCATCTGGGCCAGTCGGCGCGCGTGCTGTCGGCCGTCGCCATGCCCTCGCTGTGCCAGCCCTATTCGCGCCAGGCCGCCCTCGCTCACCTCGTCAAGCATCGCGTCATCATGCTGGCCGGCGGCACCGGCAATCCGTTTTTCACGACCGATACGGGCGCGGCCTTGCGCGCCGCCGAGCTGTCGTGCGACGCCGTGTTCAAGGCGACGCAGGTCGACGGCATCTACACCGCCGATCCCAAGAAGGACGCGAGCGCGACGCGCTTCGAGCGCCTGTCCCATGACGAGGCGATCGCGCGAAACCTCGCCGTCATGGATACCGCGGCCTTCGCTCTGGCGCGCGACAACCGCATTCCGATCGTCGTCTTCTCGATCCACGAACCCGGCGCCATCCGCGCCGCCTTGCTGGGGCAGGGCAGGGCGACTTACGTGATGCCATAGCGGCTGCGCCGGCCTTTCACATCCTCTAAGAGATCGCCTAGGCGACAGGCAAACGCATGCGAACCGTCGCCGGCAGCCAGCCGACGATTATTTTTCGCGCCGGGCGCCAATAGGCCGAGAGCAGCAGCAACGCCGCGCCGATCGCCAGCGCCGTCAAGGCGAGGCTTTCGCTTAAGGATCCCACCGCCCGCAGCAATCCGCTCGTGGCGTAAAGCACATAGGACAGGCCGGAGACGAGCAGAGCGCGCCGATCGATCGCCAGCGCGACGAGGGCGAGCGCGAGGTAGATCGCCAGGACAAGGCCCGCGGCGAAGCCCGCTTGACTCGGACTGGAATCTTGAGGCGCAAAAAAGCTGCCGCGCGTCAGGCCGAGCATTTGAAAGATGGGATGAACGATCAGCGGCGCGGCCGACAGATGCAACCAGAACGCGACATCCGATCGCCGCGTCGTGCGGCTCCGGTCGCTCATGTCCCAGCCCAAGGCCAGCGCGAAGACCGCCAGCCCGCTCACCAGCAGCACCGGCTCCAGCAAATTGATCGCCTGCGGGACATTGAAGAACAACAGGGCCAGCGCCGCCGCTATCGCAGCGGCGACCCCCGCCGCGACGGTGATCGGCACCTTGAACCGACGCCAATGAAGAAAAGCGGCAATGGCCACGAGCGCGGCGGATATTGCGGTCCCGTCGGCGCCAAACAAGAAGAATGCGGTCGCGAATACGCCGCCAACAAAGGTCAGCAGCAGCAGGAGGCTCGGCAGCGCCATTCGCCGTCGCCGCGTGAAATACTCGGCAAGCGCCCAACTCGCCGCCGCCACCGCGGCGCCGCCGAGCGAAAAACTTGTTTCTCCCACGAGCCAGCCGAGCGCGCCCAGAAGCAGCGCGGCGGCGATGGCGACAAAGATATCGTTGAAGCCGGTCAGCAGCCGGAACTGTTCTTCGTCCGCGCCCGAGGCGGCGCGGCTCTGGCTGGCGAAGGCCCGGAACCGCCTCGCCGTTTCCGCGTCGAGGACGCCGGCGGCGACGGCTGAATCAAGATCGTCATCGCTGTACATGGCCTCTCCCAAGAGCGCGGCGGCGCGGCGAGCGCGCTGTTAGCCCAAAAACCGCGCCGATTGCAGCCTATTCCTGTCCTATTCGGCGACGGCTCATCCGGCTTAGGCCCGTGGATCGAATCGGACGCTTCGATCCCTCCAAAACGGCGCCAGCGGTTGAACCGACTCCGGGGGGCGCGGCATTCCTTGCTCGATCTTCACAGCGGGAAGGTCGCTTCGAGGCCGGTGCTGTCACCCGCCGTGAGCTATGCTATCACTCGCGTCCCAGCGCTTCTCCAGCGCATCGCGAATCGGTTCGGACGCGGCGCCGCCCGCCATGTCTGGCCATCCAACGACAGGTCTCGTCATGGCGCCGCAGCCTATTTACGATCTTGCCGACCTCAAGCGCCGGATGCAGGGCGCCATTCAAACGCTCAAGCACGAATTGGGCGGCCTGCGCACGGGCCGCGCGAGCGCCAGCCTGCTGGAGCCGGTCACGGTCGAGGCCTATGGCCAGCGCTCGCCGCTGAGCCAGGTGGCGACGATCAGCGTGCCGGAACCGCGCGCCCTTTCGGTGCAGGTCTGGGACAAGACCATGGTCGCGGCCGTCGACAAGGCGATCCGCGACGCCAATCTGGGCTTGAGCCCGACGGTCGAAGGCCAGATCCTGCGCATCCGCATTCCCGAGCTCAATGAACAACGGCGCAAGGAAATGGTCAAAGTGGCGCATAAATATACCGAGGACGCGCGCATCGCCGTGCGCCATGTGCGGCGCGACGGCATTGACGTCTTGAAGAAATTGCTCAAAGACCGCGCGATCGGCGAAGACGACCACAAGCGCGACGAAGCCGAGGTGCAAAAGGCCACCGACCAGGCGATCCGCGACATCGACTTTGCGCTGGCGAGCAAAGAGAAGGAAATCATGCAGGTTTAGCGTAAGATCGCGCTGCAGAGGCCAAGCATGTTGACGCCCCCCCACGATTCCTTCACCGACGCGCCCGATGATTCGTGCCGGCCGACCCATGTCGGCATCATCATGGACGGCAACGGGCGCTGGGCGCAGGCGCGCGGCCTGCCGCGCATCGAGGGGCATCGGCGCGGCGTCGAGGCGGTTCGCCGCGCCGTGCGCTCGGCGATCGAGTTCCGGCTGCGCTATCTCACGATCTACAGCTTTTCCTCGGAAAACTGGAGCCGGCCCGCCGCCGAGGTCTCCGACCTGATGGGCCTGCTCAAGCGCTTCATCCGCAACGATCTTGCCGATTTGCACCGCAACAACGTCCATGTCCGCATCATTGGCCTGCGCCGCAATCTATCGGCCGATCTGCAGGCGCTGCTCAACGAAGCCGAGGAACTGACCCATGGGAATAGCGGGCTGACGCTCGTCGTCGCGTTCAATTATGGCGCGCGGCAGGAGATCGTCGAGGCGGCCCGCAAATTGGCGCTGGAGGCGGCGGCAGGTCGGCTCGACGCCGGCGCGATCGACGAGGCGGCGTTCGCCGCCCAGCTCGACACCGCCGGCATTCCCGATCCCGATCTCCTCATCCGCACGTCCGGCGAGCAGAGGCTGTCGAATTTCCTGTTGTGGCAGGCCGCCTATGCCGAACTGGTTTTCCTGCCGATGCATTGGCCTGATTTCGACCATGCCGCCTTTCAATCCGCCCTCGCGCAATATTCGGCGCGGGAGCGTCGCTTCGGCGGGACCGCCGCGCCCGCCATCGTCAAATCGGCCTCGTGAGCGGGCGAGTGGCGGATCCCGCAAAGGAGGCCAGAGGCGACGACGCGGCGGCGCCGCAAAACGCCTTCGGCCGCCTCCTCGCCTCCGATCTGCCCGCCAGGACCGCCGCGGCCCTCGTGCTGATGGCCGCCGCGCTGGGAACCGTCTGGGTGGGCGGCTATTGGTTCGGCTTCTTTTGGCTGGCCGCCGCCATTGTCGTCCATTGGGAATGGCAAAATCTCATCGGCGGCCCCAACCTGCGCTCGCGCCTGCTGTGCGGGACCGCCGGGCTCGCCGTAGCCGCGCCGCTGGCGATCAATGACGCCTTCCTTCAGGCGCTCGCCGCGCTGCTGGCGGGCGCCGCCGGGGCGGCGGTGGCGACCGGGCCGAGGCCTGCGTTTCGCCTGATGCCGGGCGCGGGCGTGCTTTACGCCGGCGCCATGCTGGTCTCGGTCTGTTTGTTGCGCGCAAGCTGGCCCTATGGGCTGTCGGCCGTTCTGTGGCTTTTCGCGGTGGTCTGGGGCGCCGACGTTATGGCCTATTTCGGCGGCCGGCTGATCGGCGGCGCCAAATTATGGCCGCGCGTTTCGCCGGCCAAGACCTGGTCGGGCTTTGGGGTCGGGGTGCTGTGCGGGGCCGGCGCGGGACTGCTCCTGCGCGACGCGACAAGTTCGCTTGCGCTGCTGTTCGCCTTCGGTCTCGTGACGGCCGCGGTGTCGCAGGGCGGCGATCTCTTCGAATCCTTCTTGAAGCGACGGTTCGGCGTGAAAGATTCCGGCCATCTGATTCCGGGCCATGGCGGCCTGATGGATCGGTTGGACGGTTTCATCGCCGCCGCCGTTTTTGTGGCGTTGGCAGGCGCCGCGCGCTATGGAATTCCCGATATCGCCGCAGGCGTTTTCCAATGGTGACAAATTGCTAGATCCGATTCCTGAAAACACGGTCGAGCCGTCCAAGCGGGCGTTTCCCGCCGGCAGCCCCGCGAGCGCGCGGGCGCCCAAACGGCTGGTCATTCTGGGCGCCACGGGCTCGATCGGCCGCTCCTGCGAAAAGGTGCTGGCCGGCGCGCCCGGGCGCTTTGCGGTCGTGGCTGTGGCGGGCGGGCGCGATGGCGCCGCCTTGGCGCGCGCCGCGCTCGCCTTGAAGGCGCCGTTCGCGGCGATCGCCGATCCCGAGGGCTATTGCGATCTGAAAGCGGGGGTCGCCGGGCGCCCCGTCGAGGTCGCCGCCGGTCCGCAGGCTATTGTCGAGGCGGCGCTGCGCGAGGCCGATCTCGTCGTGGCCGCCATCGCCGGCACGGCGGGCCTTGCGCCGACCTACGCGGCGATCGCCGCGGGCCGCGTGGTTGCGCTGGCCAATAAGGAAACGCTGGTCTGCGCGGGCGAGGCGGTGATGGAAGCGGCGCGCCGCGCCGGCGCGCGCATCCTGCCGCTGGATTCCGAACATAATGCGATATTTCAGGCGATGGGCGGCTGCGACCCCGCCCTGATCGTCAAGATGATCCTCACCGCCTCGGGCGGACCGTTCCGCGATTGGAGCGCCGAACGAATCGGCCAGGCGAGCGTCGCCGAGGCTTTGGCCCATCCCAATTGGCAGATGGGCTCCAAAGTGACGATCGATTCGGCAAGCCTCATGAATAAGGGCTTAGAACTTATTGAAGCGCATCATCTTTTTGGAATGCCGGCCAGCCGTCTCGACGTGCTCGTCCACCCTCAGTCCGTGGTGCACGGCCTCATCGCCTTCGCCGACGGATCGGTGACGGCCGGCATGGCGGCGCCGGATATGAGGACGCCGATCGCCCATTGCCTCGCTTATCCCGAGCGGATGGAATCGGGCGCCAAGGCGCTGGATCTGGCGGCGGTCGGCGAACTCTCGTTCCGGCGGCCGGATCTCACTCGTTTTCCGGCGCTCGGGCTGGCGATCGCGGCGCTGGCGGCCGGCGGAGGCGCCGCGACCGCGCTCAACGCCGCCAATGAAATCGCCGTCGAGGCCTTTCTTACGGCGCGAATCGGATTTTCGGATATGGCGCGGCTGGTGGAAACCGTTCTCGAACAATCGGGCCGCGCGGGTGAATTGGCCGGCTCGGCGACGGTGGCGCAAGCGCTCGCCGTTCACCATATTGCCAGAGATAGGGCGCTGGCGCTCTTGGCCTGACGGTCTGTATCCGTCATTGTAACCTTTTGGTAACCAAGTTGACCTCGGGGCGTAAGCGTCGCCGAAGCGTCTGCCGGCGGAGTTGGGCGATGAGTGTTCTGAGCGTGGTCGGCGGTTTCATCGGTTCCATGGGCTGGTACGTCATTCCCTTTATCCTTGTCTTGAGCATTGTCGTGTTCTTCCACGAACTCGGCCATTATCTCGTGGGACGCTGGTGCGGCGTCAAAATCGACGCTTTTTCGCTCGGCTTCGGCCCCGAATTATTCGCCTGGGTCGACAGGCGCGGCACGCGCTGGCGCCTGGCCGCCTTTCCGCTTGGCGGCTATGTCAGATTTCATGGCGACGCGAATGTCTCCAGCGCCCCCGATTCGGAGGGTTTGGCCGAAATGGGGCAAAGCGAGCGCCGTCAGACGCTCGCCGGGCAGCCGGTCCTCAATCGCGCGGCGATCGTGGCGGCCGGCCCGATCGCGAACTTCCTGCTCGCCATTGTGATTTTTACAATTTCCTTCAGTTTCAATGGCCAATACGTGCTGGAGCCGCGGGTCGGCGGCGTCGAGGCCGGCAGCCCCGCCGATCTTGCCGGCTTCAAGACGGGCGATTTCATCCGATCCGCCAATGGCAATCCCATCGCCAGTTTCGAAGATCTGCACCAGGCCATTTCGACGAGCACCGGCCTGTCGATTGAGTTCGGCGTCGAGCGCGCCGGTCAGGCGATGACCATTTCGGCGACGCCGCAGATCGCCCTGGTCGACCTGCCGCCCTTTGGCAAGCGCCGTATCGGGCGGCTGGGAATCAAGACTTCGACCAATCCCGCCGATCGCCGGCTGGAGACCTGCGGCGTGCCGCGATGCCTGGCCTGGAGCGTCAAGGACGTCTGGTCCATCGTGGAGCAGACCAGCGCCTATGTGACCGGGCTGTTCGCGGGGCGCGAATCGACCGATCAGATTTCCGGAGCGCTGGGCGTCGCCCAGGTGGCCGGCGAAGTCGCCAAAATCAGCGTTCTTGCGCTTTTCAGCCTCATCGCGGTGTTTTCCGTATCGGTCGGGCTGATGAATCTGCTCCCGGTTCCGATGCTGGATGGCGGCCACCTGCTGTTTTACGCGATAGAGGCGGTGCGCGGGCGCCCGTTGAGCGAGCGCACCCAGGAGATCGGCTTGCGCGTCGGAATCGCCCTCGTGGCCATGCTGGTCATATTTTCGACGTCCCACGACATATTTCGCCTGGTCGCCGGCGGGGGCGGTTAACGATTAATCGACCAAGAATCGTGTCGTGGCGGCCACGCTCGGGGGAAATGATCCGGCGGGGGTTAATACGGGTTTGCAGGCTTCGCCAAAAAGGGTAGAACACAAATTAATTTGGTTGTCGCTCGCAGAGGCGGCGGCGAAAGCCGAGCGAGGCGGAATTCGCAAGTCGTATGCGGAACTTGCTAAGCGCGTGAAGAAACAGACCGGCGGACCCACCGTCGGGCCAGCGACACGGGGAACCTGAGCCAAATGCATTTCATTCGTGGCTATGTTGGACGGCTCGTGTTGGCCGCATGTCTGGCGTTTGGCGTGGTTGGCGTTAGTTCCGCCGCGTTTGCGCAAACGGTGCTGGTCGAGGGGACCCATCGCGTCGATCCCGATACGGTTCGCTCCTATTTCGCCGGGACGACCCAGGCCCAGGTGAACCAAGGCGTCAAGGATCTTTCCGCCACGGGCATGTTTTCCAACGTAAGCGCTCGCGTCGTCGGAGGGCGGGTGATCGTCACCGTGGTCGAAAGCAGCATCATCCTCAATCGCGTGGCGTTCGAGGGCAACAGCAAGATCAAGGGCGATCAGCTGGCGGTGGAAGTGCAATCCAAGGCCCGCGCCGGCTTTAACGAGGCGGTCGCGACGGGCGACATCGACCGCATCAAGGAAGCCTATAAGAAATTCGGGCGCAGCGAGGCGAAAGTCTCCTATCGCCTCGTCCCCCTGCCGAACGGCCGTTCGGATCTGGTTTTCACCATCGACGAGGGGGACAAGACCGGCATTCGCGAGATCAATTTCGTCGGCAATCAGGCGTTTTCCAACTACCGCCTGCATGGCCTGATGCAGACGACGGAGATGAATTTTCTGTCCTTCCTCAAGACCAGCGACGTCTATGACCCCGATAAGCTCGCCACCGACGAGGAGGCGATCCGCAAATATTACATGAAGAACGGCTACGCCGACTTCCGCATCACCAACACGGATGTCCATTATCAGGCCGATCCGGCGGGCTACATCATCACGATTACGATGGACGAGGGCGCGCAGTACCACGTCTCGAGCGTGAAGGTCGATTCGCACATTCCGAGCGTGGATGGCGACAGTCTGGCGCCGTTCGTGAAGCTATCCCCTGGCGACGTCTATAACGCTTCGGCCGTCGAATTGTCGACGGAGGCGGTCACCCGCGACGTCGCGCGTCGGGGCTATGCGTTTTCCCAAGTGCGCCCGCACGGCGATCGCGACAATGCGACGCACCAGATCGCCATCGGCTTCACCGTGGACGACGGGCCGAAGGTCTATATCGAGCGCATCGAAATTCACGGCAACACCCGCACCCGCGACTATGTCATTCGCCGCGAGTTCGATATTGGCGAAGGCGACCCCTATAATCACGCCTTGATCGAGAAGGCGGAGCGGCGTCTCAACAATCTGGGCTTCTTTAAGAAGGTGCATATCACCAACCGGCCGGGATCGACGCCCGATCGCGTGATCGTCGTCGTGGAGGTCGAGGATCAGCCGACCGGTTCGTTCTCGATTTCCGGGGGTTATTCGACGACCGACGGCGCCATCGCCGAAGTTTCGGTCACGGAGACCAATTTTCTGGGACGCGGCCAATATGTGAAGCTGTCGGCCTCGGAGGGACAATACAGCCGCGGCTGGAGCGCCACTTTCACCGAGCCCTATTTCCTCGATCAGCGCATCGCGGCCGGTTTCGACATCTACCACAAGGAGACCGACCCCTACCAATATGCCTATTACGAGAACTGGACGACCGGCGTGACTTTGCGGCTCGGCCTGCCGGTGACGGACGAATTCACCTTCCAGCCGCACTATTCGATCTACGATTCGGAGATCAAAATTCCGAACACGACCAGTCAACCCTATGATGATTGCTCCAATCCGATCTCCGGCACGACGCCTGGGTTTGGAAGCTCGGCGCCGCTGGGCATAGACAACAATTGCTTGACCAACGGCGAGGCTTCGCTGGCGCTCAAACAGGCGGCGGCGGAGGGGGTGATCCTGACGTCTCTGGCCGGCTTCTCGCTGGTCTACAATACGCTCGACAATAACAAGAACCCGACGACCGGCGTGTTCGCGAACTACAAGCAGGACGTTGCGGGTCTGGGCGGCGATTCGCACTTCATCCGCGAGACTTTCGACGCGCGCTATTATTACCCGATCACCGACGATTTCGTCGGCTTCGTGCGCGGGCAAGCCGGACAGATCAACGCCTTCGGCGGCCAGTCGTTGGACATCGTCAATAACTTCAACCTCGGGCCGACCCTGGTTCGCGGCTTCGCGCCGGGCGGCATGGGGCCGCGCGACATATCCGATCCCAACAACTTGCAGGCGGCCGGACTTGGCGGCACGACCTATTTCGGCGGCACCGCCGAGGTGGACTTTCCGATCTTCGGCCTGCCCAGAGAAATTGGCCTGAAGGGCGGTCTGTTCGTCGACGCGGGAACCCTGTTCGGCTATCGCGGTCAGACGAATTTCGCCACGCTGGTCGGATTGCCCGCGGGATCGCCATGCACGGTAACCGGCGCGTCGCCGACCTTTTCGCAGGGTTCTTGCGTCGTCGTCGACGACGAGAAGACCATTCGTTCTTCGGTTGGCGCGAGTTTGATCTGGGCCTCGCCGCTTGGGCCGATTCGCGTCGACTACGCCTACGCGGTCACCAAGGGCAAGTATGACCAGTTGCAGGCGATCAGCTTCTCCGGCGGCTCGACCTTCTAAGCCTGGGCGATTGATTGGCGTTCGCCTTGAGTCGATCGGGCCGGCCTGTCGCTCGGGCGCGTCAGGCCGAGGGGCGCGCCGGCTTTCTGTCCGGATTTGACGTTCGAGGGGAAGCCGGCTGGGGCCGGTTCGGTTTAGGCGTCTGTTCGGCGCGAGACCGGCGTTCGCGTTGATCGAAAGGCTGCAAGAAGATTGCCTGCTTCCTTCATGGCGAAAGCCAGTTTCTTTCCGCCGAGTCTGGCGCCCTCGATCGGCTCGATCGTCGAATGGACGGGCGCGCGGCCCAATGACGAGGCCGATCTGAGTTTGATCATTCGCGGCGTCGCGCCGATCGACCGGGCCGGCCCCGGCGACCTGACTTTTCTCGACAATCCCCGCTATGCCGCCGCTTTGTCGCAAACGCGCGCGTCGGCGGTCCTGTTGCAACCGCGCCATAGCGCGCGCGCGCCGGCCGGTTGCGTCGCGCTGTCGACCAGCGAGCCGTATCGGGCGTTCGCGCAGGTCTTGATCCGGCTGTTTCCCAGCGCCGCCAGTCCCGGTTCGACTTTCGCGGAGGTCGGAATTTCGCCCGGCGCCTCGGTTCATCCGGCCGCGCGCCTGGAAGCCGGCGTCATCGTCGACCCCGGCGCCATTATCGGGCCGGGAGCGCAGATCGGCGCCGGCGCCCTCATCGGCGCCAATGCGGTGATCGGCCCCAATGTGCGCATCGGGCGCAACAGCGTTGTCGGGCCCAATTGCACCGTTCTATGCGCCCTGATCGGCGATCGCGTCATTCTCCACCCCGGGGTTCGCATCGGCCAGGACGGCTTCGGCTTCGCCATGGGAGGGACCGGCCATCTCAAAGTTCCCCAGGTGGGAAGGGTGATCCTTCAGGACAATGTCGAGATCGGCGCGGGAACCGCCATCGATCGAGGCGCCAATCGCGACACGGTGGTCGGCGAGGGCACCAAGATCGATAATCTCGTGCAGATCGGCCATAATGTGGTGATCGGCCGGCATTGCGTGATCGTTTCGCAAGCGGGCGTTTCGGGTTCCTGCACGATTGAGGATTTTGTCGCGATCGGCGGTCAGGCCGGCCTTGCCGGGCATTTGCGCATCGGCGCGGGCGCGCAGATCGCCGCCTCCGCCGGCGTGATGAACGATGTGCCGGCGGGCGAGCGTTGGGGCGGCGCCCCGGCGCGCCCGATCCGCGATCTCTGGAAAGAAGTGACCTTATTGAAGAAAATGGTTCGCGATTCCGGGCCGCGGGAGCCGCCCACGGAGGAATAGGCGGGCGGTCGACGATCGCCGGCATGAACTTCTGGCGTCGGCGCTCGAAAGCCTTTATCCAACCGAACCGAATGAGGCTGGGCCGAAGAAGTCCGCGATTTGGCGGACCCATGCGTATAAACGGACCAGGAAATCGGCGCTCTCGAAACAATTGCGAGGGGGCGTCCGCTGAGGAGTTTGCGAAGGGAAAGATCGGCGCGGCAAGGTCAGATCAGCGACCGACGAGGGGAATCGAATGAACATAACGGCGGGTCAGACTTTCGAAAGTTACGACATCCAGAGGCTGCTGAGCCTTCTGCCGCATCGCTATCCCTTTTTGCTGGTCGATCGGATCATCGGCGCGCGCGGCGACGAATTTGGCATAGGCATCAAGAATGTCACGGCCAACGAGCCGCAATTCCAGGGCCACTTTCCTGGCCGCCCGATCATGCCCGGCGTGTTGCTGATCGAAGGCATGGCGCAGACGGCCGGGGCTTTATGCGTCGCTTCGCAGGGCGACAAGACGAAACCGGCGGCCGTCTATCTGATGACGGTCGACAAGGCAAAATTCAGGAAGCCGGTGATCCCCGGCGATCGGGTCGAGTTTCACATGCAAAGATTCGCCAAGCGGCGCAACATGTGGTGGTTCCGCGGCGAGGCCAAGGTTGAGGGCGCGCTCGTCTGCGAGGCGGAGATTTCGGCGATGCTGGTGGCGGAATGACGAAAATGTCGACGAACTCTTTGACCGGTTCGCCCGCGCTCGCGCCGGCGATTCACCCGAGCGCCTGCGTCGAGCCGGGCGCCAAGCTCGGTGCCGGGGCCGAGATCGGCCCCTTCTGCCATGTCGGCTCCGATGTCGTGTTGGGCGCGGGCGTCCGGCTGATCTCGCATGTGAGTCTGGCTGGCGTCACCAAGATCGGCGCGCGCACGCGCATCTTTCCCTTCGCCTCGATCGGCCATGAGCCGCAGGATCTAAAGTATCGCGGCGAGCCGGTGAGTCTCACGATCGGCGAGGATTGCCTCATCCGCGAAGGCGTGACGATGAATCCGGGCACCGCCGGCGGCGGCTCTCGCACGATTGTCGGCGACCGCTGCACCTTCCTCGCCAATTCCCATGTCGCGCATGATTGCAGGCTCGGCGACGACATCGTCCTGTCGAACAACGCCATGCTGGGCGGCCATTGCCAGGTCGGCGATTTCGCCAACATCAGCGGCGGCGCCGCCGCGCATCAGTTTGTGCGCATCGGCGCGCATGCGTTCGTCGGCGGCCTGGCGGGCGTCGAGAACGACATCATTCCTTACGGCCTCGCCCTCGGCAACCGCGCCGCGCTCGCCGGCCTCAATATTGTGGGCATGAAACGGCGCGGCTTCTCCCGCGAGGCGATCCACGACCTGCGCCGCGCCTATCGCGAGCTGTTCGCCCCCGAGGGCACGCTGAAAGAACGCATCGAGGACGTGGCGGCCGAATTTGCCGCTCATGCGGAGGTGCGGCAAATCCTCGATTTTCTGCGCGAGGGCGGCGAGCGAGCGATTTGCATGCCGCGCGCCGGCAAGGAAGAGAGCGTGTGAATCTCGCCTCTAACGCCTCGCCGCCGAGCGGCGCCGGCGAGACGCGGATGAGGCCGCTCGCCATCCTGTGCGGGGGCGGCGATTTTCCCATTCAGGTCGCAAAAGCCGCGATCCAGCACGGTCGCGACCCCGTGCTGGTCGGAATCGTCGGGGCGGCGGACAAGGGAATCGAGGCCTTTCCGCATTTCTGGGTGCATCTTGGCGAGGTCGGCAAGCTGTTTCGCATCCTTGGAGAGCGCGGCATAGCCGAGATCGCCATCGTCGGGGCCATGGCGCGTCCCGAACTTGCCGATTTGCGATTGGATTGGGGCGCCTTGAAGCGCGCCGCCGGCCTCGCCTCGCTGTTTCGCGGCGGCGACAATCATCTTCTGGTCGGCATCGCGCGGTTTTTCGAGAACGAAGGCGTCAAGGTCGTGGGCGTCTATGAGATCGCGCCGCAATTGCTGGCGCCGCCGGGCGCCTTAGGCGCGCGCAAGCCGTCCGCGCAGGCGCTCGCCGATGCAAGACAGGGCGGCGCGCTGATCGCCGCGCTATCGCCGTTCGACGCGGGCCAGGCGGTCGTCATCGCCAACGGGCGCGTGCTGGCGATCGAGGCGGCGGAGGGAACCGACGCCATGCTCGCCCGCGTTGCGGATCTGCGCGCCTCGCGCCGTTTGCGCTTCCAAGGCGCGGCCGGCGTGCTGGTCAAGGCGCCCAAGCGCGATCAGGACATGCGGCTCGACCTGCCGGCCGTCGGCCTCAAGACGATCGAGGCGACCAGGCGAGCCGGGCTCGAGGGCGTCGCGCTCGCCGCGGGGCGCGTTCTCCTCGCCGACGCCGAGTCCTTTGCGCGCGCCGCCGACGCGGCCGGCCTGTTCGTTTTTGGACTGGAGACATGACGTCGCCGGCGACGGACAAATTGCGGGTCTTTCTGGTTGTCGGCGAGCATTCAGGCGATCAACTCGGCTTCAAGCTGATGCGCGCCTTACGCGAAGCGACCGGCGGTCAGATCGAATTTTCCGGCGTCGGCGGCGAGGCGATGGAGGCCGAAGGGCTGCGCAGCCTGTTTCCGTTGGCCGACATCGCCGTGATGGGCATCCTGCCCGTCCTCGCCAAACTGCCGAGCTTGCTGGCGCGCATAAGGGAGGCGGCCGCGGCGGTCGTCGCCGCGCGCCCCGACGCGCTGATCCTCATCGATGGTCCGGACTTCACCCATCGCGTCGCGCGGCGGGTGCGCAAAGCGCTGCCGGGTCTGCCCATAGTCGATTACGTGGCCCCGAGCGTGTGGGCCTGGCGGCCCGGCCGCGCCAAGGCGATGCGCGCCTATGTCGATTGCCTGCTCGCGCTGCTGCCGTTCGAGCCGGCCGCGCACAAGCGGCTAGGCGGGCCGCCGTGTTTTTACGTCGGCCATCCCTTGATCGAGCGCCTGGCCGAACTGCGCCCTGACGCAGACGAGACGGCGCGCCGCGCGAGTTCGCCGCCGCTGATCGTCGCGCTGCCGGGCTCGCGCCGCTCGATCATCGGGCGATTGATGGGCGATTTTGGCGGCGCGCTCGGGCTGCTGGAAAAGCAGATCGGCCCGATCGACATCGTGCTGCCGACTCTGCCGCATCTGGCGGCCGAGATCGGCGAGCGCGCGGCGACATGGCCGCTCAAGCCGCGCATCGTCGTTGGGGAAGCGGCCAAATTCGCAGCGTTCCGCGGCGCCCGCGCGGCGCTAGTGGCTTCCGGCACGGCGACGCTGGAACTCGCCCTGGCCGGCGTGCCGATGGTCGGCGCCTATAAAATCTCGCGGTTCGAGGAGCCGGTCAAATATTTCGTCAAGGTCCCCTCGATCCTGCTGCCCAACCTCATCCTTGGCGAGCGCGCGATCCCTGAGATCTTGCAACGCGAATGCACGCCGGAACATCTGGCGGCGGCGCTCGCCGGCCTGGCGCGGGAGGGCGCGCCGCGCGCCGCGCAGCTCGCGGCGCTGTCGCGTCTGGACGGTCTGATGCAATTGCCCGGAGGCGAAACGCCGAGCGCCCGCGCGGCGCGTCTTGTGCTGCGCACGATCGCCGAGCGCCGGCTCGGCTCGCCATGACGAATGCGATTGTTCCGGCGGAAAAGACTCGCGCGAAGGCCGCACGGTTCGATAGAACAGGGTTAACGGCGGCATTCGGAGGGGGCGATGACAGGCAAGCGGATCGTATTTACGGGCGGGACCGGCAAGGCGGGTCGGCATGCCGTGCCTCATCTATTGGCGAAGGGATATTCGGTCCTCAACGTCGATCTGAAGCCCCTGAATTTGCCGGGCGTCAATACTCTGATCGCCGATGTGACCGACAGCGGCCAGGTCTTCAACGCTTTGACGACGCATTTCGGTTTTGGCGGCTTCAACGACGGCAAACCGGCACAAGCGCCCGACGCGGTCGTGCATTTCGCGGCGATCCCCAGGGTGCTGATCGAGCCGGACAATCGCACGTTCGAGGTCAATGTCGTCAGCACTTACAATGTGATCGAGGCGGCGATGAAGCTGGGCGTCCGCAAGGTCGTCATCGCCTCGAGCGAGACCACCTATGGGGTGTGTTTTGCAGAGGGCGACAAGGATTTTCACGGCTTTCCGCTCGAGGAGGATTATGACGTCGATCCGATGGACAGCTATGGTCTGTCCAAAGTGATCAACGAAAAGACCGCGCGCGCTTTCGCCATGCGTTACGGCGCCGACATCTACGCCTTGCGCATCGGCAATGTGATCGAGCCGGACGAATATCAGCGCTTTCCGGCGTTTCTTGCCGATCCGCCGTCGCGCAAGCGCAACGCCTGGAGCTATATCGACGCGCGGGATCTCGGCGAGATCGTCCATCTCTGCCTGGAGAAGGATGGTCTGGGCTACCAGGTCTTCAACGCGACCAATGACACGATCACCGCCCGATTGCCGACGCGCAAATTTCTGGCCCGCCATTGCCCCGGCGTGCCGATCACCCGCGTGCTCGATGAATTCGAAGCGCCGCTGTCGAACAGAAAGGCGCGCGAGGTGCTCGGCTTCAAGGAGGCGCATAATTGGCGCCAATACGTCCCCACCTGAAACAGTTGTCGCGCCGCGCCGCGGCGCCTATGTCGGGCGCCGTTATTCGGCCGCCTGCGGCGCGAATTCGCGACGGTTCAGTGTCGCCAGGCTGGCGATCAGCGCGCCGACCGCGCAAAGCGCGATCGCGCTCACCATCGGCAGCGCGGTTCCGTTAAAGAACAGGCTCATAAGGACGATCACCAAGCCGCCAGCCACCATTTGCAGCGCGCCGCCCAGCGCCGAGGCCATGCCGGCGATCGGCCCGTGTTCCTCCAGCGCGAGCACCATGGTCGAAGGGATGACGAGACCGAGGCCCGTGTTCGCGACGAAGAGAAGTGCGATGATGACGGCAAGGCTGTCGACGCCGGCCGCCGTAACGGCGAACAGAATCACGGCGAACAGAGCGTAAACCGAGACGGCGGCGACAATCACGCGAGCCATGCCGAAACGGCCCGCGAGCGCGGCGGCGAATTGCGAGGCGCCAAAGAATCCGACCGCGTTCACCGAAAAGGCCAAGCTGTATTGCGTCGGCGTGAGGCCGAAATGATTGATGTAGAGGAAGGACGAGCCCGCCAGAAAGGCGAAAAAGCTCGCCATGCCGAGCCCGCCGATGCAGGTCAGTCCAAGGAAGCGGGCGTGACGCAAAAGCTGCCCGAAACCTCCGAGAACGCTGGCGACACTGACCGTCACGCGCTCTTCGGGCGGGCGGGTCTCGGGAAGAAACGCCCCGATCAGCGCCAGGCCCAGCGCCGCCAGAATCGTCACCGCGACGAAAACGGCGCGCCAGCCGAAGGGAACGATGAGCGCGCTGCCGGCCAGCGGAGCCAGAATGGGCGAGACGCTGAACACCAGCATGACGAGGGACATGAGGCGCGTCGCCTCGACGCCGGTGTGCAGGTCGCGGATGATCGCGCGCGGGATCACCATCACCGAAGACGCGCCAACCCCCTGCAGGACGCGGAAGGCGATGAGCGATCCGATGCCCGGCGCGCCGACGCAGCCGATCGAACCGGCAAGGAAGACCGCAAGGCCGAAATAAAGCGGCGGCTTGCGGCCGATCATGTCCGAGACCGGTCCATAGACGATTTGGCAGAGTCCAAACGCGGCGAAGAAGACGGTCAGGGTCAATTGCGTCGAGGCGGTCGAGGCATGCAGATCGGCGGCGATCGTCGGCAGCGCGGGCAGATACATGTCGATCGCAAAAGGCCCGACCGCCGAGAGCAGGCCGAGCACAATGGCGTTCCTGGCGAATCTGGAAAGAACCATGAAATCATCCGATCGTTTCTATTACGCGACAAGCGCCGCGGCGCCCTCGATGAATCGTCCTGCGTCGTCGCGGGCGGAGCGGCGCTATCCTGGAAGCGTGGCCTATCAAGAAGACGTGGCAACGCGCGTCGTTTCGACCGGGTCGTCGAATTAAATCCAGCAACCCTCACGGCGCCTGGATTGCTTCGCTTCGCTCGCAATGACGGTTACGCTGCCGGTCGACGTTCCTACCGGTTGGTCGTGGGCAGGTAATCCCGGCGGGGGGCGCCCGTATAGAGCTGGCGCGGACGGCCGATTTTCTGGCTCGGGTCCTCGATCATCTCTTTCCATTGCGCGATCCATCCGACGGTGCGCGCGACGGCGAAGAGGACGGTGAACATCGATGTCGGGAAGCCCATCGCCTTCAGCGTGATGCCGGAATAGAAATCGATATTGGGATAGAGCTTCTTTTCGATGAAATAATCGTCATGCAGCGCGATGCGCTCCAGCTCTAGCGCGACGTCGAGCAGGGGATCGTCCTTGATGCCGAGCTCGTTCAGCACGTCATGCGTCGTCTTCTGCATGATCTTGGCGCGCGGATCGTAGTTCTTGTAGACGCGATGGCCAAAGCCCATCAGGCGGAAGGGATCGTTCTTGTCCTTGGCCTTGGCGATATATCTAGGGATCTTGTCGACCGTGCCGATTTCGCCGAGCATTTTGAGCGCCGCCTCATTGGCGCCGCCATGGGCCGGCCCCCATAGGCAGGCGATGCCGGCGGCGATGCAGGCGAAGGGATTGGCGCCGGACGAGCCGGCCAGACGCACGGTCGAAGTCGAGGCATTCTGTTCGTGGTCGGCGTGCAGGATGAAAATGCGGTCGAGCGCGCGCGCCATCACCGGATTCACTTTGTATTCCTCGCAGGGCACCGCAAAGCACATGTGCAGGAAATTGGCGGCGTAATCGAGATCGTTCCTGGGAAATACGAAGGGCTGGCCGATCGAATATTTAAAGGCCATCGCGGCGAGGGTCGGCATTTTGGCGATCATCCGCATCGAGGCGATCATGCGCTGGCGCTCGTCGGAAATATCGGTCGAGTCGTGGTAGAAGGCGGCCAGCGCGCCGACCGAGGCGACCATCACCGACATCGGGTGGGCGTCGCGCCGAAAGCCCTGGAAAAAGCGGGCCATTTGCTCATGCACCATCGTGTGGCGCGTCACGCGGTAGACGAAATCGGCCTTTTGCGCGGCGGTCGGCAATTCTCCGTAGAGCAGGAGGTAGCAGGTCTCGAGGAAATCGCCGTGTTCGGCGAGCTGCTCGATCGGATAGCCGCGATAGAGGAGGACGCCCTCGTCGCCGTCGATATAGGTGATCGAGGATTCCGTGCTGGCGGTCGAAGTGAAGCCGGGATCGTAGGTGAACATCCCGGTCTGCGCATAGAGCTTGCCGATGTCGATCACGGCGGGTCCGATCGTCCCGAACTTGACCGGCAAGTCGACGCTTTTGTCGCCATATTTCACTGTCGCGGAATTTGCGGTCATCGACGTTCCCCGAGGACGGATGGCGCCGTGAGAATGACGACCCCTTTGAACGGGCGCCGCGGCACAGCGCAATTGTGCAGTGCGAAAAGGCTAGCCGATCGCGCGGGGCTCGACAAGTCGATAATCGGTCGGATCGGCCGATCCGCCGCGGGATTTACTGCGGATTCTCAAGGCTGAAAGCTTGGGTGTTTTCGTCATAGGCGAAGAGTTCGCCGTAACGGCCAAGATTGATGATCGCGCGCAGCGTGCGCTCCGCGTAATCCTCGGACATATAGTCTTCAAGCTCCTCACGAAAACGTGTTGCCGGCGCGCGATGGCTCGGCCGTTCGTCGAGGACGCGGCGGATGCGCGCCGCCAGCGGCACATAGGCGAGCAGATGGTCGCCGAACAGCTTTTTGCGCTGATCGACGTCCATGTCGACGAAGCGCCGGCCGGCCGGGGTCAGCTTGATGTCGGCGTCCTCGAATTCGGCAAAGCGGAGCAATTGCAGCGTCTCGCCCAAGGGAAACAGATCGTCGATTTCGAGTTGCAGCGAGTCGGCGAGATGCGGCAGGTCGGCGCGCCCGTTATAGGGGGGCGCGGCAAGTTCTTCGAGGAGACCGGCGAGCGAGTTGGTGGAGACGCGCGGCAGCGCCATGCCGAGCCCCATGCCGGGCACGCCGCCCTCGCGCCCCGTCGGCTTGGATTCGGCTCGTTGCGTCATCAGCGCATAGATCTTGTCGACGAGCTGGCGGAATTCCGGATCGAGGCGATTGCGCGGATGAATCAGCGGCACCTGGATTTCCGCGGCGATGCGGCCGGGGTTCGAGGCGAGCACCAGGACGCGGTCGCACATCAGCACCGCCTCCTCGATATTATGCGTCACCATCAGGATCGATTTGGTCGGCATGCGCCCTTCCGACCAGAGATCGAGCAGGTCGGTGCGCAGGGTTTCGGCGGTCAGCACGTCGAGCGCCGAGAAGGGCTCGTCCATCAGCAGGATCTTGGGCTGCACGACAAGCGCCCGCGCAAAGCCGACGCGCTGGCGCATGCCGCCCGACAGCTCCTTCGGATAGGCCGATTCAAAGCCGTCGAGGCCGATGACGTCGATGGCGGCGATCGCCCGCTTGCGCGTCTCGGCCGCCGAGGCGCCGTGCGCGCGAAGGCCAAGCTCCACATTGTCGAGCACGCTGAGCCACGGGAACAGGGCGAAGCTTTGGAACACCATGGCCGTGCCGTCATACGGGCCGGTGACGGGTTGGCCGTAGAAGGTGACGGCGCCGTTGGTCGGGCGCGACAGGCCCGAAATGATGCGCAGCAAAGTGGATTTGCCGCAGCCCGAGCGTCCGAGCAGGCCGACGATCTCGCCCTCCTTGAGGGTCAGCGAGACATTTTCCAGGATCGGCGGGCCTGCCTCGCCCGAGCCCTTGAGGAAGCTCTGGCTGACATGGCTGACATCGAGCAGGATTGTGGATACGGCGTCGAGCATGGGTCTCTTCCCTTATAGCCAGGCTTTCGTCACAGCCGCAGGCGGCGTTCGGCATAGGCATAGAGCTGGCGCCAGAACAAACGATTGAAAATGGCGACGAAGATCGACATCACGGCGACGCCGAGGACGATTTTTGGATAATCGCCCTTTTCCGTCGCTTGCGCGATATAGGCGCCGACGCCGTGGGCGGCGACGGTCTGGTCCTTCCACTTCACATATTCGGCGACGATGGAGGCGTTCCAGGAGCCGCCGGACGCGGTGATCGCGCCGGTGAAATAATAGGGCAGCACGCCCGGCAGAATGACGCGCCGCCACCAGTCCCAGCCGTGGATGCGGAAGTTCTCCGAGGCCTCGCGCAAATCATTGGGGAAGGCGGTCGCGCCGGCGATCACGTTGAACACGATATACCATTGCGTGCCGGTTATGATGAGCACGCTGAGCCAGATGTCGGGGTTCAGATTGAAGGCCAGAACAATGCTGACCGCCGCCCCGAACAACAGATTGACGGGGAAGGCGGCGAGAAACTGCGCGATCGGCTGAACGCGTTCGGCGATGCGCGGCCGCAGCCCGATCCACACGCTGATCGGCACCCAGACGATCGTCGCCACCGCCATCAGCACGATCACCCGCAGCAGGGTGAAGCAGGTCAGCAGCAGGACGTTCCCAACGTCGTCCCAAGTCAATTCCGTGCCGACATAGGTGACGACGAGCCACAGGCCCCAGGCTGATAGGGCGAAGATGGCGACGATCCAAATTACATCGATCAGGCGCGAGGTCGCCGCCGAGGCCGCCGGGCGCTTCGACCAGGCCGCGGGAAAGCCGATCTCCCACAGGCTGACCGAGCGAAGCGCGTTGAAAATGGGCCGGAAGCCAGAGCGGATCCAATAGGTGCGCTGCAGGACATTGAGCACCCAGGACCGTTCGACCGTCTGCGAGGCGGAAAGCTCGACGCGGAATTTTCCGGCCCAGGCGACGATCGGCCGGAAGAACAATTGGTCGTAACCCAGGATCACCACCGCCATCGTCACGACGGCGGCCAATATGGCGTCCCATCGGCCCTGCTCGTTGGCCTTGGCGATATAGGAGCCGACGCCCGGCAGGGTGACCGTAGTGTCGCCGACCGTGATCGCCTCGGAGAACACGATCATGAACCAGCCGCCCGACATCGAAATCATCATGTTCCAGATGAGGCCGGGCATCGCGAAGGGAGCCTCGAGCTGCCAGAATTTCTGCCATCCCGTCAGGCGAAAACCGCGCGACACTTCATCGAGATCGCGCGGCACGGTGCGCAGCGACTGATAGAACGAAAAGGCCATGTTCCAGGCCTGGCTGGTGAAGATGACGAAGACCGCCACGCATTCCGCGCCAAGCACGCTGCCGGGAAACAGCCCGAGGAAAAACGCCACCGTGAAGGATAAGAACCCCAGGATCGGCACTGACTGCAGGATGTCGAGCAGCGGGATCAGCACCATTTCGGCGCGTCGGCTTTTCGCCGCGAGCGTCGCATAGGTGAAGGTGAATACGAGCGAGGCGACCAGCGCCGCGAACATGCGCAATGTGGTTCGCAGCGCGTAATAGGGCAGGTTCCAATAGTCGAGATCGATCACCGGTTCGTTGGGCGTGGGCAGCGGCACGGCCATGCCGTGATAGCCCCGGACCGTGGCGACAAGCGCGGCCATGATCGCTACGAACGCCAGCACGTCCCATTGGTTGGGCAGAACCCTATGCCTCATCGAGGCAATGTCCGTCATTCTCGACATCGGATGGATCCGGCTGGAGTTTGCAAAGGGGGTTGGACGGCGATTTCGGCGACGAGGCGGCAGGAGTCTGGGAAACACCTTCGCGGCGGACAAGGCAACAAAAAAATGATGGCGAACGGCGCTATTGCGCGCCAGACTCGGGACTCCCGGGCCATGCAACGGCGAACGCTCCGGCCGAGCAATGGCGCAGGGTTATGACATTACGACGACAGGAATCCTCGCCGCGCGCGAGACAAGAATTGGCGCCGCGCTACCCGGCGCTCAGCTGGTCCGCCAGGCGGCCGAGACTTTCCTCGCGGCCCAGCACCGCCAGCACGTCGAATATGCCGGGCGAGGTGGCGCGGCCGGTCATCGCGGCGCGCAAGGGCTGCGCGATCTGGCCGAGTTTGGCGTCCCGCTCCAGCGCGTAATCGCGCACCGCCGCCTCCGTCGCCGCCGAAGTCCAGTCCGTCACCGCCCGCAGGCGCGGCAGGAGCGCGGCCAGATGTTCGCGCCCGCCATTGGCGAGGATTTCGCGCGCGCGCTCGTCGAGGCGGAGCGGGCGGGCGGCGAACAGGAAGCCGGCGCCGTCGAGAAGCTCGACCAGCGTCTTGGCGCGCTCCTTGAGGCCCGGCATCGCCGCCGCCAGTTTGGCGCGCATCGGCGCGTCGAGCCTGGCGGCGATCTCGGGGCCGCCGGGCAGATAGGGCAGGGCGTCGGTCAGCGCGGCGGTGAGCGCCGCGTCGGGCATGGCGCGCATGAAATGGCCATTCATATTTTCGAGCTTCGCGTAATCGAAACGCGACGGCGAGCGGCCGATCGAGGAGAGGTCGAAAGCGGCGATCATCTCCTCGGTCGAGAAGAATTCGCGGTCGCCCTGGCTCCAACCGAGCCGCACCAGATAATTGCGCAGGGCGGCGGGCAGATAGCCCAACGCCCGATAGGCGTCGACGCCCAGTGCGCCGTGGCGCTTGGAGAGCTTGGCGCCGTCCGGCCCATGGATGAGCGGGATATGCGCCATGACCGGAACGTCCCAATTCAGCGCCTGATAGATCTGCATCTGCCGCGCCGCATTGGTCAGGTGGTCGTCGCCGCGGATGATATGGGTGACGCCCATGTCGTGATCGTCGACCACCACGGCGAGCATATAGGTCGGGCTGCCGTCCGAGCGCAGCAGCACGAGATCGTCGAGCTCCTTGTTGGCGAAGGTCACCTTGCCCTGCACCTTGTCGTCGACGATCGTCTCGCCCTCCTGGCTCGCGCGCAGACGGATCGCCGGCGCAACGCCGGGCGGCGCTTCGCTGGGATCGCGGTCGCGCCAGCGCCCGTCGTAGCGCATCGGCTTTCCCTCGGTGCGCTGCTGGTCGCGCATTTTCTGAAGGTCTTCCGGCGTCGCATAGCAACGATAGGCGGCGCCCGAGGCGAGAAGGCCATCCACAACTTCCCGATGCCGGTCGGCGCGCGCGAACTGGCTCACCGCCTCGCCGTCCCAGTTGAGGCCGAGCCAGGACAGGCCGTCGATGATCGCCGCGACCGCGGGCTCGGTCGAGCGCTCGCGATCGGTGTCCTCGATGCGCAGCAGGAATTTGCCGCCGAAGCGGCGCGCATAGAGCCAGCTGAACAGGGCCGTCCGCGCGCCCCCGATATGCAGGAAGCCGGTGGGGGAAGGCGCAAAACGCGTCACCACATTTGTCATAAGCGCAAGGGGTTCCAGAAGCAGGGGGAAGCGGGCAGGGCGCTTCGAGCCGACCTCTAGCCAGCCGCGCCCGCCCCTGTATCATATGGGATCGCGGCGCCAAAGGGCCAAGGCGCATGAAAACTCAGGGGCAGTCGGGCGTTTTGGCCGGCGCGGTCGCCGGCGTCGCGCGCGCGGCCGCCTGGGCGCCCGATTGGCGCGCCCTTCTATCGGCTGCTTTGGCCAAGGAGATCGAAGAGCGCCGGCTCTTCTTATGGATCCCCGTCGCCGCGATCGCCGGCGTCAGCCTCAATATGGCGGCCGATCGCGAGCCGGTGCTGTGGCTGCCGGCGCTGCTCGCGCTGGCGTTCGGCGCGCTGGCCTGTGCGGCTCGCCGCCGGCGCCTCCCCTTTGCGCTGCTCGTCGGGGCCTGCGCGCTCAGCGCCGGCTTTCTGTCGATGGGCCTGCGCACGGCGCGCGTCGCCGCGCCGGTCCTCGACCATATCCGCATCGCCAAATTGCAAGGCTTCGTCGAGGAGATCGACTTTCGGCCGGTTGGCGCGCGGCTGATCCTGCGCGTCGAGGATTCCGGCGACATGCCGGCCGGCGTTGCGCCCAGCCGCGTGCGCGTCACCACGCGCCAGGCCCCCGATGTCGCCGCGGGCGATTATGTCGCCCTCACCGCCCGCCTGCTGCCGCCCTCCCACGCCGCTTTGCCCGGCGGCTATGATTTTGCGCGCGACGCCTATTTTGCCGGCGTCGGCGCGGTCGGCTCGACGCTCGGCGCGATATCCGTCCTCGCCCCGCCAAAGGACGCTTCGCTCCTTTTGCGCTTTGGCGCGGCGATCGATCAGGCGCGCAATCGGCTGGCGGCGCGCGTCGATGCGATCATCGGCGGCGATGAGGGGGCCATCGCGGCCGCCATGGTGACCGGCAAGCGCGACTTCCTCTCCAATGACGCCAAGGACCTCATTCGGGAAGCCGGCATATTTCACATCATCACGATTTCCGGCGTGCAGATGACGCTGGTGGCCGGCATATTCTTCTGGACGACGCGGCGCCTGCTGGCTTTGTCGCCGACGCTCGCCTTGCGCTATCCCATCAAGAAATGGGCGGCGGCGATCGCCGTGCTCGGGGCGATCGCCTATGACGTGTGCACGGGATCGCGCGTCGGCACGGAGCGGGCGCTCATCATGACTTTGATCGTGCTCGGCGCCGTCATCCTCGACCGCCAGGCGCTGACGATGCGCAACCTGGCTCTGGCCGTGCTGACGATCGTCGCGCTCGAACCCGAAGCGATCCTCAGCGTGAGCTTTCAGCTTTCCTTCGCAGCCGTCGGCGCGCTCGTCGCGGTCCTGGAGGCGCGTCTGGCGCGCCTCGATACTTCAGGGGACCCGCTGATGCCCGGTCCGCGCGAGCCGAGGCGCGGCTTGCTGGCGCTTCATCTCGTCGACAAGCCGCTCGGCCTCGTCTTCGCGACGCTTTGCGCGACGGCCGCCACCGCCTCGTTCATGGCCTATCATTTCCATGACCTCAGCCCCTATGTGCTGATCGGCAATCCGCTGACGCTCACGGTGATCGAGTTCTTCGCCGTACCGGGCGCGCTGATCGGCGCGATGCTCTATCCGCTCGGCCTCGACGCGCCGGTCTGGCTCTATGTCGGGGCCGGCATAAGGTTCATTCTGTGGGCCGCGCGTCACATCGCCGAGGCGCCGGGCTCGACGCTGCATGTGCGCGCCTTTGCGCCCTACGCCTTGCCTTTTTTAAGTCTGGCGGTGGTCTCGCTGCTGATCTGGCGCAGCTGGATCTTGCGCGCCAGCGCCATTCCCTTGGCGCTCGTCGGCCTCATCGGCGCCGCCGGCGGCCCACGCTATGACGTCCTCATCGCGCCAAGCGGCGAACAGGCGGGGCTGCGCGACGCCGACGGGCGCCTCGCCATCATAGGCCGGCGCTTCAACGCTTTCGCCGCGGAGCAATGGCTGTCGGCGGATGGGGACGGGCGCGAGGCGGCGCAGGCGCGCGATCCCGACTCGCCCTGCGACCGGCTCGGCTGCATCGGGCCGCTCGCCGAGGGGCAATCGCTCGCGCTCGTGGAAGACCGCCTGGCTTTCGAGGAGGATTGCGCGCGCGCCGCCATCGTCGTCAGCGCGCTCAGCGCGCCGGCGGGATGCAAAGCGCAGGTCTTCGACGAGCGGCGCCTTGCGGAAACCGGCGCGGTCGGCCTCGTATGGGACGGCGAGGGCTTCGAGGTCGCAACCGACCGCGCGTTGCTCGAGGATCGTCCGTGGTCGCCAGCGCCGAAACGGGCGCGCAGCGATCGCGTCGAGCGGCCGGGCAAGGGCGGCGCGATGCGGGCCGACCCGGCCGATCCGATTGCGGAGCCGCAATAGAGAAAGAAAAAGGCGCTCCGAAGAGCGCCTTTTCGTTCAAGCGCCAAAAGCGCTTGGCGTCACTTGATCTTGGTTTCCTTGAACTCGACATGCTTGCGGGCGATCGGGTCATATTTGGTGAAGGTGAACTTTTCCGTCTTGGTGCGGGCGTTCTTCTTGGTCACATAGAAGAAGCCGGTGTCGGCGCTCGACAGCAGCTTGATCTTGATAGAGGCGGCCTTGGCCATGGTCTGTCATCCGTCTGAGTAGGTTACGAAAACTGCAACGCGCCTGCCGGGCGACCCGTCAGCGCCGATTTTGCGGCACCATAGACAGGGAAAGCCGGAAGTCAAGAAAATCGAGGGCGAAGCTGCGCCTCGCGTTGAATTCATGGATCTATCTCCGGTCTTCGAGGAGATCCGCGCGCACGGATTCGATGAGTTCCTCGCCGACCGGCGTCCCCTCGAGCAGGCGGCCGAGAATAAGCGCCCCGACGGCGCTCGACAGCGCGGCGAGCCTGCGGCGCCGCCCCCGCCTGGCGCCGGGACCGTCCGCCTCCAGCATCGCCAGCATGCGCCCGACGGCCCTCTGCAGCGCCGCGCGCGCCGCCTTCATCTCATGCGCGGCTCCGCCGGCCAGCGCCGCGACCGGGCATCCGTAGCCGGGATGGGCGAGGTGCTCGCGCGACAAATAGCGATCCAACATGGCGCCGAGGCGCGCCGGCCCTTGCGCGGGTTCGCAAGCTTCCCTCAAGGCGTCGACCGTCTCGATCGAGGCCGCGTCGATCGCCTCGCCGACGAGCGCCTCCTTGTCGGCAAAATGCCGATAGAAGCCGCCGACCGTCAGCCCGAGCGCGCCCATGACGTCGGCGATGCTGACCGCGGCTATGCCGCGCTCGCGGAACTGGCGCGAGGCGGCCTCGACGATGGCGCGCCGGGTCGCAGCGGCGTCTTCGCGTGAGCGGCGCATGCGGGTTCCTCCGAAACGAAATGGGACTCAAATTCGCCGCGCTCACGCCCGCGGTTCAGACGTCCAGCATGAACTCCTTGCGAAGCCCGCTGTCGAGCATGCCGGCGGGCATGAACCTTCGCATCAGCGCGAGTTTGGCGGCGCCCTTGCCGACGGGATAGCGTAATTTCGGCGATTTGGCCGTCGCCGCCTCGAGGACCTTGGACGCGACGATTTTCGCGGCGTCGCCGTCGCGGACCGCCGCCTTGACATGTTCGTCCACGCGGGCGCGCACCTTGGCATAGGCGGCGATCGGGTGAGCCGCCACGACGCCGTTCTCGCCGATCCGCGTGCGAATGAACCCGGGCTCGATCAGCAGGGCGCGTATGCCGAACGGGCGCACTTCGTGGTCGAGGGATTCGCCAAAGGCTTCGATTGCATGTTTGCTCGCGGCGTAATAGCCGGTGAAAGGGCCGGGCAGGAAGCCCAGCAGACTGCTGATGAAGAGGATGCGGCCCGAACGTTGGGCGCGCATCGCCGGCAGCACGGCGCGGGTCACTCGCGCCACACCGAAGACGTTCACGTCGAACAAGGCCTGCGCCTGCTCGATGTCGGTCTCCTCGATCGCGCCGGAGAGAACCCCGCCGGCATTGTTGACGAGGATATCGATGCGTTGGCTTTCGGTCAGAACCTGCGTGACGGCCGCCTCGATCGAGGCCGCGTCGCGCACGTCCATCTGCAACGGCTTGACGCCTGGGGGCAGGCTCGCGCCCGCCGAACGAACGGTGCCGTAGACGCGAAAGCCGGCGCTGGCGAACGCCTCCGCTGTCGCGCGGCCGATCCCCGATGAAACGCCCGTCACGAGAGCGACCCGTTCGATGGAAGACATGAGATCTCCTTTTAGATTTCAATCGTAATCTAAATGAAATCGCCGGCCCGTCAAGGCGGCTCCGGCTCGAGTCGAAAAATCGCGACGCCTCGCCATGGCCAGCCTCGCGCCAGCGCTTCAAGCGAAGATGTTCGCGCGAATATTTTTTGTGGCGCGAACCTATGAGCCATTAACAACAAGCGCGCGCAGGAATACAGGTGGAATCGTTGCGTGATTCGCTGAGCGTTCGCGATTTTCTCGTGAGATGCCGAACATGCTGAATGCTGACGCCGCTTTGGGGCTTTCCGGCTTTCTCGAATGGTCCGAACCGGTCATTTTCGATCGGCTGCTGGACGGCTATCGGACGCGTATCGGGACCGGGGACACGGCGCGCAAACTCGCGCGTTTGCACACGCGCAGCTGGCGTTCGCTGATTTCCGGCGATATGGCGAAATTCGAGGCTCTGCGCTGGGATCTGGCCGAAGCGCTCGATGAATGTCGTCTCGATATCGACGACGTCGCCGACGCGGACGTCGAAATCCTCATCGAACTCCTGGATATCGTGATGACGCGCTATCAGCGCTCGATGCGCACCGCCAAGGGCTATCATCTGGCCCTCATCGCTTTGGCGAGCCGGCTCGCCCCGCCGTTGCGCGCGGCGTGATTTCTAAAGCTCTTCGCGAAGCCAGCTCTTGTGGCGCTCATGATAGAACGGGCGGGCGCGAAAGCGGCTCATCCCTGATTTGGCCGCGCTCGCCAATTCAGCCAGAACGACGCGTGTGATGATCGGCATGTCGAGATTGGCCGCCTCTTCGAGCGGCGTCCAGACGAGTTCGACGAGTTCGGCCTCCGGATGGATGACGTCGGGCGCACGATGGGCGATCAGCGCGGCGTCGGCGACAAAGAACCGCGTGTCGAAACGCTTGGGCCGGCGCGGCGGCGTAATGGCGCGCGCAATGAAATCGAGGCCGTCGAGCGCGGGAAAGACGCCGGTCGCCGCAAAGCGCGCCCACGCGCCCTCCGGCGCTTTTTCCGGCGCTCCATGATCCGTCACGCCGATGGCGAGGCCCGTCTCCTCGAAGGTTTCGCGGATCGCCGCCAGCGCCAGCGCGCGGGCGAAGCCGGGCGAGGGCCGTTTGGTGCGCGCATTGAGCTTTTCCTCGACGATTGGGTCGAGCGGTCCGGCGATGTTCATCCGCCGATCGCCTGGCTCGACGCGCCCGCCTGGGAAGACGAATTTGCCCGGCATGAACTTATGCCCGGCATGGCGCCGCCCCAGCAACACCCGCGTCGCGCCGCCCGAATGATCGAGCAGGATGAGGGTCGCCGCGTCGCGCGGCCGCATATTGGGCGATTTGCGCGAGCGCGCCTCGCTCTGCAGCGCTTGCGTCAGTTCGGATGGCGGCGCGCCGTTCAAATCGCGTCCCGCTCGGGGCCGCCAAAGCCATGCATGCGAAGCGCCCACTGATAGCCGACGAGCGCGCCCTTGACGCGCGGCAACAGCAGCAGCGACAGGACGAACGTCAGCCAGATCCAGACGATCGCGCCAAGCCACATCGGAGATTTCGGCCACGCCTCCTCCGCCGCCAGCACGCCGCCGACCACGATATGGCCGACGACGAGCATGGTGATATAGGGCGGCGCGTCGTCGGCGCGCTGGTGATGCAGGTCTTCGCCGCAGACGGGACACGAATCCACGACCTTGAGATAGGCTCGGAACATATGTCCCTTGCCGCAATTGGGGCAGCGCCCGAGGAACCCGCGCCGCACGGCGAGCCCGAGGTCGCGCCGGGCGCCGTCGTCACGGGGGGAAAGCGCCGCCGTCTGGGTCATCGCCTGGCTCCGTTCCTCGGCCGCGCGCCCTTTTTTGCGTCAGGTTTGCCGCGGCCGGGATTCCCGGCGCCGGAATTGCGGCGCGCGCTCTTTCGCGAGCTGCCATCCGACAGCATTTCGAATCGCAGCGCGCCGGCGAACGGCGCCGCTTCGACGAGCTTGACCTCGACCTTGTCGCCAAGGCGAAAAGTCTCGCCGGTGCGCGAACCGACCAGCGAGCGCGAGGCCTCCTCGAAGCGGAAATAATCGGCGCCCAAAGTGGCGGCCGGGATGAAGCCGTCGGCCCCGGTTTGCGCGAGGCGCACGAACAGTCCGACCCGCGTCACGCCGGCGATGCGCGCCTCGAAACTGGCGCCGATCTGCTCGCTCATATGGGCGGCGATGAGGCGATCGGCGGTCTCGCGTTCGGCCGCCATGGCGCGCCGCTCGGCGCCCGAAATGCGCTCGGCGACATCGGCGAGATCCTTGGCCGCCATATCCGGCAGGCCGCCCGCGCCAAGATTGAGGGCGCGGATCAACGCGCGATGCACGATGAGATCGGCGTAGCGGCGGATCGGCGAGGTGAAATGCGCGTAGCGGCGGAGATTGAGGCCGAAATGACCGTAATTCTCGTTGGTGTATTCGGCCTGCGCCTGCGAGCGCAGCACGACTTCATTGACCAGAGCCTCGGAGGGGTCGCCCTTCACGCGTCCCAGAATTCCGTTGAACTGGGCGGGGCGGATGCGCTCGCCCTTGTTGAATTTCACGCCGATGCCGGCGAGAAATTCGCTCAAGTCGCGAAGCTTTTCGAAGGTCGGCGCGTCATGGGCGCGGTAGATCAGCCGCGCATTGGCGGCTTCAAGCGATTCGGCCGCCGCGACATTGGCCAGAATCATGAATTCTTCGATCAGCCGGTGCGCGTCGAGCCGCTCGGGCCAGCGCACGCCTTTGAGCGAACCGTCGGCGTTGAGGATGAGCTTGCGTTCGGGCAGATCGAGATCGAGCGGGCCGCGCTGTTCGCGCTCGATCTTCATCGCGGCGTAGGCCGCATAGAGCGGCTTCAGCACGGATTCAAGAAGCGGCGCGGTCGTCTCGTCGGGCGCGCCGTCGATCGCCCGCTGCGCCTGCTCGTAGCTGAGCCTGGCGTGCGAGCGCATCATGATGCGATGAAACGAATGCCTGAGCTTGCGGCCGTCCCTGGCGATCGTCATCCGCACCGCGAGCGCCGGCCGGTCTTCGTCGGGACGCAGCGAGCACAGGTCGTTGGAGATGCGCTCGGGCAGCATCGGCACGACGCGGTCGGGAAAATAGACCGAATTGCCGCGCTCGAGCGCTTCCTTGTCGAGCGAGGAGCCCGGCCGCACATAGTGGGCGACGTCGGCGATCGCCACCGTGAGAATAAAGCCGCCCACATTGTCGGGGCTGGAATCGGGCTCGGCATGGACCGCGTCGTCATGGTCCTTGGCGTCGGGCGGATCGATGGTGACGAGCGGCAGCTCGCGCCAGTCTTCGCGATGATCGAAACCGGCCGGCCGCGCCGCCTCGGCCTCCGCCAACGTCGCGCCGGAGAAGACGTAGGGGATGTGATGGGTCGTGATGGCGATAAGGCTGATCGCCTTTTCTGATTTGACCGAGCCGAGCCGCTCGACAACGCGCGCGCTCGGCAGGCCGAAGCCGCCCTCGCGCAGCATTTCGAGCGCGACGAGATCGCCTTCCGCGGCGCCCGCCGCCATGCCGGCCGGCACGAAGATTTCGCGCGCCGCCCCGCGCTTTTCGACGGGCAAGGCGCGCCCGCCGCCGCTCTCCAGTTCGCGGTAGACGCCGAGCAGCCGAGGTTTGGCCTTGTCGAGGATCTTGACGACGCGCCCGCTATAGGCTGGCTCGTTAGGGCGGGCCTCGGCGTCGAATTCGACGCGGATGAGGACGCGCGCGCCAAGGCCGGGCGCAAGGCCCCCTTCGCGCTTGTCGCGGGCGCGGGACACGAGAATGCGCGGCGCCTCGCCGGGCTCGTCCCATTCGACCGGCTTGGCGATCAGTTCGCCGTCGCGGTCGCGCTCATAGATATCAGCGGCCACGAGAGCCGGCAGGCGGCCTTGCCGGTGCAGGGTCTTGCGGCCGCGCTTGATCGCGCCATCGGCCTCCAGATCCTTGATGAGCATTTTCAGCTCGGCTTTTTCGGCGCCCTGGACGCCGAAGGCGCGCGCGATCTCGCGCTTGGTGATGCGCGCGGGCGGCTTGGCGCCGTCGGGCGCGGCGTCGCCGCCTACGTAAGCGAGCAATTGGTCGCGCGAGGGCAGGGCGCCCGCCCGCCTTTGGGCGCGCGTGGTTTTCGCGCGAACAGGGCGCGAGGTCTTCATTTTCTTGGGCAATTTGTCTTCTTTGGAAATATGGTTGGGAAAGGACGGGGGCGCCAATGCGCCGCTTTGTCCGCCACCTATATCATGTCGCGCGAGCCGAAACGCAAGCGACGCCGGGAGCGCGGGCGTCTCGCCCGCTCTAACCAGGTTGGGGACCGATCGTTCGGCAAGGGCGGCCGGGACGGCCGCGATCCCAGGGTGGAGGGCCTCGCTCGGGGGAACCGCGGCCGGGACAGCCGCGCTCCAGGGCGCTCAGGCGCCCTCGGCCGCCTTCTGCACGCGCAGCAGCGTGAACAGCCGGAACGGCGCGATCCGGCGCCGCTCGAGGATCGTCGCGTCCTCATGCGCGGCGATCCAGTCGCCGACCGCGCCATAGGGGAACTGGGGATGCCAGCCGAGCCAGCCGGCCGATTTTTCGAGCACCGCCTCGATCCTGGCGCGCGCGCCGCGCTCGGCGGAAAAATGGTTCATCAGCACCATCTGGCCGCCCGGACGCAGCACGCGCCACATTTCGTCGAGCACGCGGGCGGGGGCCGGCACGACGCTCATCACATAAGGCGCGAGCGCGACGTCGAACATTCCGTCGGAAAAATCGAGCGCGCCAGCGTCCATGATATGGAGCGCCTTGACTTGGCCAAGCGCGTGCTTGGCGACGCGTTCGCGGGCGATCTTCAGCATCGGCGCGCTAAGATCGATGCCGGTGATGCGCAGATTCTTGGGCAGCAGGCCGAGTTCGAGGCCGGTGCCGACCCCGACGACGAGCACCTCGCCCTCCTCGCCCGCCGCTTGCGCCGCCGCCGCGGCGGCGGCCGATCGGCCGGGGTGAAAAGGCAGGTCGAAGATGAGGTCGTAGATCGGCGCCCAACGGCTATAGGCCGATTGCGCTGCGCTTTTGGCGGCCAGTTCCTGCCGGGCAGTTCCTGATTGCGGCATGAGACGCGACCCCCGCGCAGAACCCTAGGACTTGATCTAACGTCCGCCTTTGATTGACGCCGAGGAATTGCGCCAACCCAACGTAACATTCAAACGCCGGGAAATCGAGGGCGTTCCCTTCGCGAAGCGCCGCTCAAGCTTTGCGCTTGGCCGGCGCGATCGGTTTCTTGACGAGTTTCGCCTTGGATTTGGCCGCGGAAGCCGGTTTTTTCGCGGCGGAAGCGGCGGGTTTGGCCTTGACGTCCGGTTTGAACGGCGGCTCGGCCTTGGCGCCCGCCTTCTTGGCCGCGCCTGCCTTGGCGGGCGCCTTGCCGGAGGACTTCGCCGCTTTCTTGACGCCGCGCTGCCCCGACGGGCGGCCCTCGCGCTCCTCGATCAGGTCGATCGCCTCGCCGAGCCCGATATCGTCCGGCGAGACGGATTTGGGGATGGTCGCATTGACCTTGCCCCAATTGACATAGGCGCCGAACCGTCCCGGCCTGACCGTGATCGGGCCGCCCTTGGGATGCTCGCCCAGCAGGCGGCCGCCGCCGACGCCGCCTCCCGAAGCCTTGGCCGCCAGCGCCGCGACGGCTTCCTCGAGCGTCAGCGTCGTCGTATCGGTTCCCTTGGGCAGCGTCGCATTGATCTTGCCGTGATTGACATAGGCGCCGAAGCGCCCCTCCTTCACGCTGACCGCGCCGCCCAAGGTCGGGTGGTCGCCGAGCGGCCGCCCGGACCCGGCGCCAAAGCGCCGCCCGCCCGTCCCGCTCTCCTTGGCGACGATGAGGTCGATGGCGCGATTGGCGCCGATCGCCAGGACATCCTCGTCCTTGCCGAGATTGGCGTAGGTCTTGGCGTGCTGGACATAGGCGCCGTAGCGCCCGATGCCCGCCAGGATCGGCTCGCCGCTGGTGGGATGGCGCGCCACCTCGCGCGGCAGCGACAACAAAGCCAGCGCGATCTCCAGCGTCACGTCGGCCGGCGCCATGCCCTTGGGCAGCGAGCAGCGCCTGGGCTTTTCGCCTTCGCCTTGCTGCACATAATCGCCAAAGCGCCCGCCGCGCAGCGAGACTTCCTCGCCGGTCGCCGGGTCCGCGCCCAGCACATGAACGCCGGGCCGATCGCCTTCGGCGGGTTTGGCCTGGTCCTGGCCATTGGGCGACAGGGTGCGCGTGAACTTGCAATCGGGATAGTTGGAACAGCCGATGAAGGCGCCGAACTTGCCGAGCTTGAGCGACAATTGCCCCTTGTTGCAAAGCGGGCAGAGGCGCGGCTCGGCGCCGTCCTCGCGCGCCGGGAAAATATGCGGGCCGAGCAGTTCGTTGAGGCTGTCGAGCACCTGGGTGGTGCGCAAATCCTTGGTGCCGCCGATCGCGATGGAGAAATCGCGCCAGAAATCGCGCAGGAGATCCTTCCAGTCGATCTCGCTGTTGGAGACCTTGTCGAGCTTCTCCTCAAGATCGGCGGTGAAATCATAGCCGACATATTTGGTGAAGAAGGATTCGAGAAAGGCGGTCACCAGCCGACCCTTGTCCTCGGGGAACAGGCGCTTTTTCTCGAGCCGCACATAGTCGCGGTCGCGCAGCACGGCGATCGTCGAGGCATAGGTCGAAGGGCGGCCGATCCCGAGCTCCTCCATGCGCCGGATCAGCGTCGCCTCGGTGAAGCGCGGCGGCGGCTCGGTGAAATGCTGCGAGGCGTCGATGCGCTCCTTGGCGAGCGCTTCGCCGGCCGCCATCGGCGGCAGCCGGCCGGCATCCTCGTCCTCCTCGTCGTCGCGCCCCTCCTGATAGAGGGCGAGGAAGCCGTCGAAGCGGACGACCTGGCCGGTGGCGCGAAACTCGAGTTTGCGCGCGCCGGCGGCGGCCAGAATGTCGACGCTGGTGCGCTCCAGTTCGGCGCTCTCCATCTGGCTGGCGATCGTGCGCGTCCAGATCAGTTCGTAGAGCTTGGCCTGATCGCCTTCGAGATGGCGCGCCACCTCGCGCGGCCGGCGGGTGAGATCGGTCGGCCGGATCGCCTCATGCGCTTCCTGCGCGTTCTTGGCCTTGACCGTGTAGCGGCGCGGCGCGCCCGGCACATAGCGGGGACCAAAATCCTTGCCGATTACTTTGCGCGCGCCCTCGATCGCCTCGGGCGCGAGATCGACGCCGTCGGTGCGCATATAGGTAATGAGTCCGACCGGGCCTTCGCCGAGGTCGAGGCCTTCGTAGAGCCGCTGGGCGATCTGCATGGTGCGCGCCGGAGCGAGGCCGAGCTTGCGCGAGGCTTCCTGTTGCAGCGTCGAAGTGGTGAAAGGCGGGTAGGGGTGGCGCTTGGAAGGCTTCGACTCGACTTCGGTGACCGAGAATTTGGCGGCCTCGAGCGCCGCCTTGAAATCTTCGGCCTCCTTGCCCGAACCGATATCGAGCCGGTTGATCTTCCGGCCGTCGGCGCCGACGAGCCGCGCCGTGAAAGGCGCATCGGCCGCGGTCTTCAGATGGGCGAGGATCGACCAATATTCGCGTTTGACGAATTTCTCGATTTCGAGCTCACGGTCGCACACGATGCGCAGCGCCACCGATTGCACGCGGCCAGCCGAGCGCGCGCCGGGGAGCTTCCGCCACAGCACGGGCGAAAGATTGAAGCCGACGAGGTAGTCGAGCGCGCGGCGGGCGAGATAGGCGTCGACTAAAGCGGCGTCGATTTCGCGGGGATGGCGCATCGCCTCGACGACGGCTTCCTTGGTCACCGCATTGAACACGACGCGGTCGACGCGCTTGTCCTTGAGAACTTTCTTGCCTTTCAGGATCTCGTAGATATGCCAGGAGATCGCCTCGCCCTCGCGATCCGGATCGGTCGCCAGAATCACCCGGTCGGCGTCCTTGACGGCGGCGGCGATCTCGGAAAGGCGCTTGGCCGACTTGCCGTCGACCTCCCACAACATCGCAAAATCGTCGTCGGGATCGACCGAACCGTCCTTGGCGGGCAGGTCGCGCACATGGCCGAACGAGGCGTAGACGTCGTAATCCTTGCCCAGATATCTGTTGATTGTCTTGGCCTTGGAAGGCGATTCGACGATCACAACCTTCATGCGGAATTATCCTTAAGTCGCGCAAGGCGCGCTCCAAAAAGAAGCGCGCGGCCGCGAAATCGCCTCTGCCCAACCGGGCCGAACAGGGCGCGGAAAATGGTGGAGGCGGGGCCGCGTGTCAAATGACGGGGGGGATGCCGCGCGTCACCGACGGCGCCGGAGCGGGCTGCGCCTTGCTCCTTCGCAAGGCAGCGCATATAGGCTTTCCCCTCGATGCAAGCAACGCCTCGCAAACCGATTTTCTCGCAGCGCCACCTTCTCGGCATCGACGGCCTTTCGCCCATCGAGATCGTCGCTTTGCTCGATCTTGCCGATTCGGCCGTCGAGATTTCGCGCCAGGTCGAAAAGAAACGCGCAACCCTGCGCGGGCGCACGCTGATCAATCTTTTCTTCGAGGCCTCGACCCGCACGCAATCCTCGTTCGAACTCGCCGGCAAGCGGCTCGGCGCCGATGTGATGAACATGTCGCCGGGCAATTCCAGCGTCAAAAAGGGCGAGACGCTGATCGACACGGCGGCGACGCTCAACGCGATGCGGCCCGACATCATCGTCGTGCGCCATCATCAGGCCGGCGCCGTGCATCTGCTTGCGCGCAAGGTCGATTGTTCCGTCATCAATGCGGGCGACGGCGCCCATGAGCATCCGACCCAGGCGCTGCTCGACGCGTTGACGATCCGCCGCAACAAGGGCCGCATCGAAGGGCTCGTCGTCGCCATCTGCGGCGACATCCTGCATTCGCGCGTCGCGCGCTCGAACATTCTGCTGCTCGGCGCCCTGGGCGCCCGCGTGCGCGTCGTCGGCCCCTCGACGCTGCTGCCGCCCGGCGTCGAGAATATGGGCGTCGAGGTGTTCCGCGACATGCGCGCGGGCCTCGCCGGCGCCGATATCGTGATGATGCTGCGCCTGCAGCGCGAGCGCATGAACGGCGCCTTCGTGCCCTCCACCAAGGAATATTTCCGCTATTTCGGGCTCGACGAGGAAAAGCTCGCCTGGGCCAGGCCCGACGCGCTCGTCATGCATCCCGGCCCGATGAATCGCGGCGTCGAGATCGATTCGCTGGTGGCCGACGGCCCCCGGTCGCTGATCCGCGAACAGGTCGAAATGGGCGTCGCCGTTCGGATGGCGGTGCTGGAGGCGCTGGCGCAGCATTTGCCGAACGGGTGAGCGGCGCGGCGGTCAGGCTCGCGGCCGATCGACGCTATCGGTCAAGTCAGCAACCAGCGATCTTGCGGGGCCGCCCGCCCTTGGCGCCGTTCGATCGAGCCGCCGCCGCCTTCGCCGGCGATTTTGTTCGCCCCGCCGCACGAGCCAACTCACGAGTCATCCAGGCGCGGGTTCCAAAAATGCCGGACACCAAGGCGGGAACGCAGAGGTCCACATCCAGCGCCGGCCAATGCAAGTTGAAGCCGGGCCCATCGACTTCGATCTTCGCAAGATCATCGGCGCTGGCGCCATGCAGGTCCTGCACAAGCTGCGACGGAAAAGCGTAGGCGCATCCGTTGACCAGATCGACCACCACACGGCCCGTGGCCGCGTCATAGCGTGCGGCCGTGGCTCGGGGTTCGGTTTCCAGCATCTTGCGGCCGCGCGCCTCCGCCGCCTTGATCCGCGTGTCAGTCATGTCAAATCACCCATTGATATCCAGCACCACCTTGCAGGCCTGTCCGGCGTTCAACGCCGCAAACCCCTTTTCGAAATCCGCCATCTGCAGGCGATGCGTGATGACCGGCGTCACATCGAGCCCGCTCTGCAGCATGGCGAGCATCTTGTACCAGGTCTCGTACATCTCGCGGCCATAGATGCCTTTCAGCGTCAGGCCCTTGAAGATCACCTCGTTCCAGTCGATCGCCGCCTCGTCGGCGAGGATGCCGAGCAGGGCGACCTTGCCGCCATTGTTCATCGCGCCGATCATGTCGCGCAGGGCCTTCGGATTGCCGGACATTTCGAGGCCGACGTCGAAGCCCTCGTGCATGTCGATTTCGCCCATCACCTCTTTAAGAGTCTGGCGGTCGGCGCGCACTGCGCGCGTCGCGCCCATCGTGCGGGCGAGATCCAGCCGATAATCGTTGACGTCGGTGATGACGATGTTCCGGGCGCCGACATGGCGGCATATGGCGATCGCCATCAGGCCGATCGGTCCGGCGCCGGTGATGAGGACGTCCTCGCCGACGAGATCGAACGACAGCGCGGTATGCACGGCGTTGCCGAGCGGATCGAGAATGGCGGCGATCTCGTCGGACACGGAATCGGGAATGAGATAGGCGTTGGAGGCGGGGATCGCGACATAATCGGCGAAGGCGCCGGGCCGGTTGACGCCGACCCCCTTGGTGTTGCGGCAGAGATGCGCGCGCCCGGCGCGGCAGTTGCGGCAAAAGCCGCATACAATATGGCCCTCGCCCGAAACGCGCTGGCCGACTTTCAACGCCGTCACGTCGCGCCCGATCTCCTCGATCACCCCGAGATATTCGTGGCCGACCACCATCGGCACGGGAATCGTGCGCGCCGCCCATTTGTCCCAATTATAGATATGCAGATCGGTGCCGCAGATCGCCGCCTTCTTGACCTTGATCAGCACGTCATTGGGGCCGACGGCCGGACGCGGCGTCTCCTCCCGCCAAAGGCCGCGTTCCGACTTTGCTTTGACCAGGGATTTCATGGGGCGGCGATCCGTAAGAAAAGGAGCGGCAGGTTCAGGCGATGAGGCCGGTCTCGCGGCCTGCGTCCGCGAAAGCGGCGATGGCGCGGTCGAGGTCGGCCAGCGAATGGGCGGCGTTCATCTGGGTGCGGATGCGCGCCTTGCCGTGCGGCACGACCGGATAGGAAAAGGCGGTGACATAGACGCCGCGCTGTTGCAAGGCGCTCGCCAGACGGCCGGCAGCGGGCGCATCGCCGATCATCACGGGAATGATCGGATGCTCGCCGGGCGTCAGCGTGAAGCCGGCGGCGGCGAGGCCCTTGCGAAAATAGCCGGCGTTGCGCGCCAGAGTCTCCCGCAGATCGCTGGATTGCGCAATGAGATCGAGCGCCTCGATCGTCGCGGCGGTGATCGAGGGGGCCAAAGCGTTGGAGAACAGATAGGGCCGCGCGCGCTGGCGCAGCAGGTCGATGAAGGGTTTCGGCCCCGCGACATAGCCGCCCGACGCGCCGCCGAGCGCCTTGCCGAATGTGCCGGTCATGAGATGCACGCGCCCCTCGACGCCGCAGCGCTCGGGCGTTCCAGCGCCGCGCGCGCCGATGAAGCCGACCGCATGGCTGTCGTCGACCATCACCAGCGCATCGTGTTTTTCCGCGAGATCGCAGATCGCAGCGAGATTGGCGATGATGCCGTCCATCGAGAATACGCCGTCGGTGACGATGAGGCGGGCGCGCGCATCCCTAGCTTCGATGAGCCGCGCTTCGAGTTCGCTCATGTCGTTATTGGCGTAGCGCAGCCGACGCGCCTTGCAGAGCCGTACGCCGTCGATGATCGAAGCGTGGTTCAAAGCATCCGAAATGACCGCGTCGTTTTCGCCGAGCAGCGCTTCGAACACGCCGCCATTGGCGTCGAAACACGAGGAGAACAGGATCGCCTCTTCCGTGCGCAAAAAGCCGGCGAGTTTCTGCTCCAGCGCCAGATGCAGGTCCTGCGTGCCGCAGATGAACCGCACCGAGGCCATGCCGAAGCCATGGCTGTCGAGGGCGGCCTTGGCGGCGGCGATGAGGCGCGGGTGGTCGGCAAGGCCGAGATAATTGTTGGCGCAAAGATTGAGGAGTTCGACGCCGCCGCTATTGTGGCCGCCGGCGCCGGGCGCGCCGTCCTCGGCGACCGTAACGCTGCCGCCCTGCGGCGAAGAAATCGCCCGCTCACGCTTCCAAAGCCCGGCTTGCCGGATCGCGGCGAGTTCGGAGGCGGCGTGGTCGAGTAAGGCGCGAGACATGGAAGCCCGGACGGTTGGGGAACACGATGGCTTAGCGAATATCCGCTTGCGGGCCAAGGCGAACGCGCAAGATTGCGGCGAAGGGCCGCCAAAATTCGATCTGGCTGTCCTGATATGGTTGCGCTCGCCCCCGGCGCAAGCTATTCGCACCCCGTGACCGACGATCGCCCCTGCGCTCTTATCAACGCCCGCCTTGTCGATCCCGCTTCGGACCGCGAGACTTATGGCGGCGTTCTGGTCGTCGGCGGCCGCATCGCGGGGCTCGGCGCCTCGGTCACCGCGGATTCGGCGCCCGCGGAGGCCCGCATCGTGGATTGCGCCGGCGATGTCGTCGCGCCCGGCCTCATCGACATGCGCGCCTTCATCGGCGAACCCGGCGCCGAATATCGCGAGACGATCGCCACCGCCAGCGCCGCGGCGGCGGCCGGCGGCGTGACGACGCTCGTGGCGCGGCCGGACACCAGCCCGCCCGTCGACGACCCGGCGGTCGTCGACTTCATCTTGCGCCGGGCGCGCGACACCGCCAAGGTCCATATTCTCCCCTGCGCCGCTTTGACCAAGGGCCTGGAGGGGCGCGAGATCGCCGAGATCGGCCTGCTCGGCGAGGCCGGCGCCGTGGCCTTTTCCGACGGGCGCCGCTCGATCGCCAGTGCGCAGGTGATGCGCCGCGCGTTGACCTACGCGCGCGATTTCGGCGCGCTCGTCATGCATTATTGCTGGGACCGGGATCTGGCCGGCGAAGGCGTGATGAGCGAGGGCGAGCGGGCGAGCCGGCTCGGCCTGCCGGGCGTGCCGCGCGAGGCCGAGGCGATCGTGCTCGATCGCGACCTTCGCCTGATCGCCCTCACCGGCGCGCGCTATCACGCCGTGTTCGTCAGCAACGCGCTGTCGATCGAGACGATGAGCCGGGCCAAGCACGCGGGCCTTGCGGTGACCTGCGGCGTCTCGATCAACCATCTCACGCTCAACGAGATCGACGTCGGCGATTACCGCACCTTCCTCAAGCTCGCCCCGCCGCTGGGCGGCGAAGAGGAGCGGCTGGGGCTGGTGGAGGCGCTCGCCGCCGGCATTATCGACGTCGTGGTCTCCGACCACGACCCGCAGGATGTCGAGACCAAGCGCCTGCCTTTCGCCGAGGCGGAAGCGGGCGCGATCGGCCTGGAGACCATGCTTTCGGCCGGGCTGCGGCTTGTTTCGTCCGGCCAAATCGGCCTGCCGCGATTGTTGCGCGCGATGTCGACGCGGCCGGCCGAAATCCTCGGACTGCCCGGCGGCCGGCTTGCGTCAGGCGCGCCGGCCGACCTCATCCGGTTCGATCCCGACGAACCCTTCATTCTCGACCCGGCGACGCTTCATTCGCGCTGCCGCAACACGCCCTTCGACGCGGCGCGCATGGAGGGCCGCGTCAAACTGACCCTGGTTGCCGGCAAGGTCGCGCACGAATAACCTGTCTTCCGTTCGCATGAGCCTTGGGGTCCTCCGGTGCCGTTCGCCTTCCCGCCAGACGATCTGTTCGGTCTGGGCCTTGGCTATCTCTGCGGCTCGATTCCCTTCGGCCTGTTGCTGACCCGTCTTGCCGGAACTGCCGATCTGCGCTCGATCGGCTCCGGCAATATCGGGGCGACCAATGTGCTGCGCACCGGACGCAAGGACCTGGCCGCCGCAACGCTGATCCTTGACGCGCTCAAAGGCACGGTCGCGGTGCTGCTGGCCTATCGTTTCTGGACGGCGGAGGCCTCGCTCGCCGCCGCCATCGGCGCCTTTCTTGGCCATCTCTATCCCGTCTGGATCGGCTTTCGCGGCGGCAAGGGCGTCGCGACGTTCCTTGGCTGCCTGATCGGAATCCTCTGGCAGGCCGCGCTGGCCTTCGCGCTGGCCTGGCTCGCCGTGGCCGCGCTCACCCGCTATTCCTCGGCGGCGGCTTTGGCGGCGAGCCTGCTCGCGCCCATCGCGCTTTATCTTTGGCTCGGCCGGCCCGACGCCGCTGCTGTCTTTGCCGGGCTCGCCGCGCTGCTGTGGATCAAGCACCGCGCCAATATCGCGCGCCTCATGAACGGCACCGAGACCAAGATCGGGCAGAGGAGCTGAGCCTTGCAGCCCAAGCCGAAGGCGGTCCGGCTGACCGACGCGGAGCTTTTCGATTGGCTGCGGCTCATTCGCAGCGAGAATGTAGGCCCGCGAACGTTCCGCGCGCTGATCGCCAATTGCGGCAGCGCGGGGGCGGCGATCAAAGCCCTGCCGCATCTGGCGCGGCGCGGCGGCGGCGCCAGGCCGATCCGCATCGCGACCTCTCAGGAAATCGAGCAGGAGCTCGATGCGGCGCGCAAGATCGGCGCGCGCTTCCTTGGCCTGGACGAGCCCGATTATCCCCCCGCCTTGCGCCAGATCGATTCCGCGCCGCCGATCCTCGCGCTGCGCGGCCGCGCCGAAGCGCTGCAGCAGCCGGCGGTGGCGATCGTCGGCTCGCGCAACGCGTCGGCGGCCGGCCTGACCTTCGCCGACCGCCTGGCGCGCGGCATCGGCGGGGCCGGCTATGTCATCGTCTCGGGCCTGGCGCGCGGGGTCGACCAGCGCGCCCATATCGCCTCGCTGGAGACCGGCACGATCGCCGTGCTGGCCGGCGGCCACGCCAAGCCCTATCCGCCCGAAGCCGCGCCGCTGATCGCGCGCATCGCCGAGGCCGGCGCGATAATCTCGGAAATGCCGGTCGAATGGGAGCCGCGCGGGCGCGATTTTCCGCGGCGTAATCGCCTGGTCTCGGGCCTCGCTTTGGGGACGGTGATTGTCGAGGCGGCGCGCGGCTCCGGCTCGCTCATCACCGCAAGATTTGCCGCCGAGCAGAACCGCGAAGTGTTCGCCGTGCCCGGCTCGCCGCTCGATCCGCGCGCCGAGGGGACGAACGATCTGCTGCGCGACGGCGCGAATATATGCGCGCGGCCCGAGGACGTATTGAGCGTGCTGGAGCCGGTGCGCGCCCGCGATCCGTTTTCGATCCTCCGCGAGGGGCGCTTCGCGCCGGATGAGCCGCTATGGGGCGAACCGCGATTTGCCGGCCTCGCGCCTGCTTCGGCAGGCCGCGCCGAGGCGGGCGAACTCCAGCCGGGCTCGCTCGATCTTGTCGCGCGCGATGCGCCGCATGCGATGCGCGCGCGTATCCTCGGTCTGCTGGGCCCCTCGCCGATTTCCATCGACGAATTGGTTCGCGCCGCCGAAGCCCCGATCAGCGACGTGCGCATCGTGCTGCTGGAGCTCGACCTTGCCGGGCGGCTGGAACATTCGGGCGGCGCCCGGGTGGCTCTGACGGTCGCGCAGGGTCGGGACTAGGGAACCCATCATGGAGAATGTCAGTTTGATCTCCCGTCGTGGACTTCTGATCGGCGGCCTCCTCGCCGGGCCCGCTCTTGCGAGCCGCAAGGCTCTGGCGCAGACCGGCGCCGGCGACGCTCAGGCGGGCTTTGCCGATCTCGAAAGAGATCATGGCGGGCGTCTTGGCGTCTGCGTGCTCGATGTGGCGACCGGCCGCCGTCTCGAACATCGCGCCGACGAACGGTTCGCCATGTGCAGCACCTTCAAGGTGCTGGCCGCCGCGATGGTTCTCACCCGCGTCGACCGCGGCGAGGAAAGCCTCGATCGGCGCATCGTCTATTCCAAGGAGAGCGTCGTTTCCTATTCCCCGGAGACCGAAAAGCACGCCGGCGAGGACGGCATGACGCTTGGCGAAATCTGCAAGGCGGGGCTGACGCTGAGCGACAACACCGCCGCCAACATGATGCTCGAAAGCCTCGGCGGCCCGGCGAACCTGACGGAGTTCGCCCGTTCGCTCGGCGATGGCGTGACGCGGCTCGACCGCATCGAGACGGGTCTCAACGAGGCTAAGCCCGGCGATCCCCGAGACACCACGAGCCCGGCGGCGATGGCGGACAATCTGAGGAAGATTCTGCTGGGAGACGCGCTGTCGGCGTCGTCTCGCTATCAGCTGGCGAACTGGATGGTCGCCAACAAGACCGGCGACAAGCGCCTGCGCGCCGGCGTTCCCAGGGATTGGCGCGTCGGCGACAAGACCGGGTCGGGCGGCAATGCCGAGACCAACGACATCGCCGTCCTCTGGCCGCCCGGCCGCGCGCCGATCATCGTGACCGCCTATTTCGCGGAATCGCCGGCGTCGGACGAGGCGCGCAACACGGTTCTGGCGGAGGTAGGGCGGCTGGCGGCGACGATTTGAAGACGTCGTTTCCGTTCCGCCGGGCGGCCGGCAAGCCGGCAATCACCGCCGCGCGTCGCTCGACGAATTGAGGCCATGCGTCGGCGTCGTTTCGATGGTCCGGATTCGGCGCCCCTTCGCGGCGCCCTCCGCGCCGCCCCGGAAAGCAGCAAAAAATTTGTTTGAACCGATTCCTTCGGCCGAGCGACCAACCGGCAGAGGCCGAGCGGTCGGCCGCCCGAATGGGAGAGAGAATCGTGAAAAAGCTGCTGCTGCTATCGACGGCGTCGCTGGCTTTTTGCGCAATCGGCGGAATGAACAGCATTGCGCATGCGCAAGAGGCGAGCGTCCGGATCGAAACCCACTACGAATGTCGGCCCAAGTCGAGCGAAGGACGCATCAGGGAGGCCAACCAGCTTAACGACCCTGGCGAGAAATTTGCTTGGTATGAGGTGACTTCCAGCGTTGATGCGAATGGCGTGCGCGAGATTATCGGCGACCCCAAATTGGTCGTGCCCGAGCGCCCATGCACGAGCGTGCAGGCGGTGACGGACTTCCAATTGCACGGGTTTAGCCCACCCGCGGTCGAGGCGCCGCCTGCGTCCCCGATTCCTCCTCCTCCGCCGCCGCCTCCGCCTCCGCCTCAGGGCGCCAATACGTGGCCGCCGGATGTGACCATGATCAAGGTCGAGGAAAATTCCGACCTGACTTATTATTATAAGGACGGGACGGTGGTTCGCAAAAACCGGGACGGCAAGACGGTGTCGGTGCTGCCGCCCGCCGTGAAGATAGACCCGCCGAAGGCGATCGATCCGCCGCCGCCCGCCAAGACAGCCGATCCGCCGCCCGCGAAGTCGGCAGATCCGTCCACGCCGAAGCAGCGTCCGACCGGCTACGTAAATCCCCCTCCGCCCGCGCCCGAAGAGCCGGGCGCGCTGGAGAAAATCAAGGACTGCCTCAAATCCCTGATCGGCTGCGAGGACGACGCCACGCTCAAGAAGGAGCACGACGAGGCGCTCAAGAAGTCGCGCGAGGAACGCCGAACCCAGTCGAAGAGCGACGCGGCCGACGGGAGGTCTCTCCCGGCCAAGAACCCGCCGAACGCACCATCAATCGGCGCGGCCGACCATACGATGCGGAGTGTCGCCCACGACCATCGGGAAGCGACCATGTCGGGCCTCTCGCATGAAGAGATGCGCCAACCGCTTGCTCACTTCGCCAATCGGGAGGGCATGGGCGAGATACATATGGGCGGTTTTGGCCAAATGCATGGGCTAGGCGCCGGCGGCATGGCGATGGGCGGCTTCGGCGGCGAGCGCATGGGCGGGCTCGGCGGAATGCATTTCGGCGGGCTTGGAGGAGGCTTCGGGGGGATGAGCGGATTCCTCCGGCACTAGCCCGACGCCAGGCCGATGCGATAGTTAAAGCCGCCGGCCACCGCCGGCGGCTTTACGGTGTGCGAATTGGAGTCTTCGCCCCAACCTATTCGCCGCGCGATCGTGGAAGTCGGCCTTGTTTGCTTCTGTCGATTGGCGTTATCGGCGAGCGCCATCCACTCGACGCGCCCGCCGTCACCGCGCGCCGATCGAGGCGAGGCGGTCAAGGGCGCCTTGCAATATATAGGCGGCCGCCATGCGGTCGACGACGGCGGCGCGCCGGGCGCGCGAGACGTCCTGCTCGATCAGCGAGCGGTTGACGGCGGCGGTGGACAGGCGCTCGTCCCAGAGGGCGAAAGGCGTGCCGCTGAGGCGGCTGAAATTGCGCAGGAAGGCGCGCGTCGCCTGGACCCGCGGCCCCTCGCTGCCGTCCATATTGAGCGGCAGGCCGACAATCAGCGCGAAAGCCTCGAATTTCTCGATCTGCCCGATCAGGGCTTGCGCGTCGGCGGTGAACTTCTTGCGCTCGAGAGTGACGAGCGGCGTTCCGATGCGACGCTCGACGTCGGAAAGCGCCAGGCCGATCGTCTTCGTGCCGAGGTCGATTCCGATCAGCCGCGCCTTCGGCGGCAAAAGCGCGGCGAGATCTTCGAGGGCGAGCGGTCGAGACGACATGACGCCGCCTAACACGCCGGGCGATCCGCCGCCACCCGCCTTACGTTGCAACGCACAAGCGCACGATGCTATAGGGCCGGGCCGCCCGTCAGCCGGGAGTTGGAGAGACTATGTCCGTCGATCAGGCGACCGTCCGCCGCATTGCCCATCTTGCCCGCATCGCCGTGACCGATGAGCAAGTTCCTCACCTGCAAGGCGAGATCAACGCCATTCTGTCCTTCGTCGAGGCGCTCGGCGCGGTCGATGTCGAGGGCGTCGAACCGATGACTTCGGTAATCCCGATGAAGCTGCCGATGCGCGCCGACGTGGTGACCGACGGCGAGATCGGGCGCCTCGTCCTCGCCAATGCGCCGCTCGCCGAGGACGATTTTTTCCTTGTGCCCAAGATCATCGAATGAGCCGCCGGCCGCCCATCCGCCGCCAACGCTTCCATGAATGGATGAAGTTTTGACCGATCCAACCGCCCTGACGCTTGCCGAAGCGCGCGATGCGCTGGCGCAGAAGAAACTGTCGAGCCTCGAGCTGACGCAGGCTTATCTGGCCGCAATGGAGCGCGGGCGTGGGCTCAACGCCTTTATCGTCGAGACGCCGGAACAGGCCTTGGGCATGGCGCGAGCGAGCGACGAGCGCCTCGCCAAGGGCGAGGGCGGCCGGCTCGAAGGCCTGCCGATCGGCGTCAAGGATCTTTACGCGACCAAGGGCGTGCATACGCAGGCCTGCAGCCATATCCTCGACCATTTCAAGCCGACCTATGAATCGACCGTCACCGCGCAGCTCTGGCGCGACGGCGCGGTGATGCTGGGCAAGCTCAATATGGACGAGTTCGCGATGGGCTCGTCGAACGAGACTTCCTATTACGGGCCCGTCGCCTCGCCCTGGCTGCCGCCCAACTGGAGCGTGGAGAAGGCGCGCGCGGCGCTCAGCTCCGACAAGCGCGGCCTGCTGGTGCCGGGCGGCTCGTCGGGCGGCTCGGCCTCGGCCGTCTCGGCGCGGCTCTGCGTCGCCGCGACGGCGAGCGATACGGGCGGCTCCATTCGCCAGCCGGCCGCTTTCACCGGCACCTGCGGCATCAAGCCGACCTATGGCCGCTGCTCGCGATACGGCATGGTCGCTTTCGCCTCCTCGCTCGATCAGGCCGGCCCGATCGCCCGCACGATGCGCGACGCCGCGATCATGCTGCGTTCGATGGCCGGGCATGACCCCAAGGATTCCACCTGCTACGATGCACCGGTCCCCGATTACGAGGCCGCTGTCGGCCGCTCGGTCAAAGGGCTCAAGATCGGCGTGCCCCGGGAATATCGCCTGGACGGCATGAACGCGGAAATCGAAAAGCTCTGGGGGCAGGGGGTCGAATGGCTGCGCGCGGCGGGCGCGACCATCGTCGATATCTCCTTGCCCAACACGCGCCACGCGCTGCCCGCCTATTACATCGTCGCCCCGGCGGAGGCTTCGTCCAATCTCGCGCGCTATGACGGCGTGCGCTACGGCCTGCGCGAACCCGGCAAGGATATCGCCGAGCTCTACGGGAAGACGCGCGCCGCGGGCTTTGGCGATGAAGTGCGCCGGCGGGTGATGATCGGAACTTATGTGCTTTCGGCCGGCTATTACGACGCCTATTATGTGCGCGCCCAGAAAATCCGCACCCTCATCAAGCGCGACTTCGAGATCGTCTTCGCCGACGGCGTCGATGCGATCCTGACGCCGGCGACCCCTTCGGCCGCCTTCGGCATCGGCGAGAAGGGCTCGGCCGATCCGGTCGAAATGTATCTCAACGACGTCTTCACCGTCACCGTTAACATGGCCGGCCTGCCGGGCCTCGTAACGCCGGCCGGCCGTTCGGCCGAGGGACTGCCGCTCGGCCTGCAGCTGATCGGCCGGCCGTTCGACGAGGAGACTTTGTTCTCGCTCGGCGAGGTCATCGAGCAATCGGCGGGGCGCACGGCGCTGCCGCAAGCGTGGTGGGCGTGAGCCTGGGACCGCGACCGTCCCGGTCGCCTCTTGCGACCTCTAAGTCCCGGCTAGCCGAGAAGAGCGGGCGGGACGCCCGCGCTCCCAGGCCCGCGCTCCCATCGCTTGATCGCGCGGCCGGCAAGTTCTAGTTAGGCCCCGCAAACCAAGGGTTCACAAATGTCGGCGCAGGCGCAGCATTCCAAGTTCATCCAGGGCGCGACGGGCGACTGGGAGATCATCGTCGGCCTGGAAGTCCATGCCCAGGTGACTTCGCGCTCGAAGCTGTTTTCCGGCGCCTCGACCGAGTTCGGCGCGCCGCCGAACTCGCATGTCTCGCTGGTCGACGCCGCCATGCCGGGCATGCTGCCGGTCATCAACGCCGAATGCGTCGCCCAGGCGGTGCGCACCGGGCTCGGCCTCAAAGCCAGGATCAACCTCCATTCCACTTTCGACCGGAAGAACTATTTCTATCCCGATCTGCCGCAGGGCTATCAGATCTCGCAGTACAAGAGCCCGATCGTCGGCGAGGGCGAGATCCAGATCGATCTCTCCCCCGATCATTCCATCAAGGTGGGCATCGAGCGGCTGCATCTGGAGCAGGACGCCGGCAAGTTGCTGCACGACCAGTCGGCGACGATGACCTTTGTCGACCTCAATCGCTCGGGCGTGGCGCTGATGGAGATCGTGTCCAAGCCCGACATGCGCTCGGCCGACGAGGCCAAGGCCTATGTGACCAAGCTGCGCACGATCCTGCGCTATATCGGCTCTTGCGATGGCGACATGGAGAAGGGCAATCTGCGCGCCGACGTCAACGTCTCGGTGCGCCGGCCCGGCGCGCCGCTCGGCACGCGCTGCGAAATCAAGAACGTCAATTCGATCCGCTTCATCGGCCAGGCCATCGACGTCGAGGCGCGCCGCCAGGTGGGGATCCTCGAGGACGGCGGGGCGATCGAGCAGGAGACGCGCCTGTTCGACCCGGCGCGCGGCGAGACGCGCTCGATGCGCTCCAAGGAAGAGGCGCATGACTACCGCTATTTTCCCGACCCCGACCTGCTGCCGCTCGAATTCGACGCGGCGTTCGTCGCCGGGCTCGAGGCGCATCTGCCCGAATTGCCCGACGCCAAGAAGGCGCGCTTCATGGCCGAATACGGCCTGTCCGCCTATGATTCAGGCGTGCTGGTCTCGGAGAAGGAGACGGCCGACTATTATGAAGCGGCCGCAGCGCATGGCGGGGCGAAGCGCGACGCCAAGGCCGTCGCCAACTGGGTCATGGGCGATCTTTCCGCCTATGCCAATTCGCTGGGCCTCTCGGTCGCGCAGACGCCGATCGGCGCCGGATCGATCGCTGCGCTCGTCGACCTCATCGGCGAGGGCGTGATCTCCGGCAAGATCGCCAAGGACGTCCTGGCGATCGTCATCGCCGAGGGCGGCAAGGCCGATCCGCGCGACATCGTCGAGACGCGCGGCTTGCGGCAGGTCACCGACGCCGGCGCGATCGAGAGCGCCGTCGACGCCATCATCGCCGCCAATCCCGACAAGGTCGCGCAGGCGGTCGCCAAGCCGACGATGCTCGGTTGGTTTGTCGGTCAGGTGATGAAATCGACCGGCGGCAAAGCCAATCCGCAGGCCGTCAACGACATGCTGAAACGCAAACTCGGCGTGTGACGAAGCCGAATCAGCGCCGCGCGAATCACTGATTCGCATTCGTTCGCGCCGATCGCGCGCGATGATTCGCATGATGCAAGACAAAATAGTGTGGGCATCGCCCAAGAAAAATTCGATTGCCATTTCGTGAATCAACTTCGCGCGTTGACGGACGCGCCGAGCGCCGCGCGGCGCGACGCCAAGCCGGCGCATCGCGCTCGACGCATCGCGCGCTCGTCATCGCAAACAATGTTTCGCGTAGAGCGTCGTCATTTGCAACGCCTAGAAACGCAAGGCTTCGCGCGTGTCGCGGCGTCGCTTCTGCTGCGCGTTCCCGCAGCGTCCTTGCGGCAAAGACTTATGCGTTGGCGACGACATCTTCTTTCGCATGATTAGCATCTGCGCTGTTTGCTTGACGACGCATGTGCGCAGCATAATTCGATAGAGACGCGCGCAAACAGCTTCCTCTACTGCGCTCGCGGCTTGCTCTCGCGTGGAACAAAGTTACTTTGAATTTGTTTGTCGTCTGCGAGATCTAGAAAAACGCGGACAACTTGATTCAGAGGGACATATCAAAATGGCGAAAGCTGCTGCAAAGAAACCGGCCAAAAAGGCCGCCGCAAAGAAGCCGGCGAAAAAAGGCGCGGTGAAGAAGGCGACGCGTAAGGTAGCCGCCAAGAAGGGCGCGCGCAAAGTCGTGGCCAAGAAGGCCACTCGGAAAGTCGCCGCCAAGAAGGGCGCGCGCAAGGTCGCTGCGAAAAAGCCCGCCGCGAAGAAGAAAGCCCCGGCCAAACGGAAGAAACCGGCGCCTCCGCCGGCGGCTCCTCCGCCCGCTCCGATGAATTGACGCCAAGCGCGCTGAACGCGCTAGGCCAGATAATACGCGGGCCCGATCATTCGCGGGCGCCGCGTCCGCTGGAGCCGCCTTCACAAGCGGTTCTGTCTGTCGCCCCGCGATAGCGGGAATCTTGACGCGACGCCGCAATAGGTGAGCAGCCAATTGGCCGCTCGCCTATTGTCGTTTATCCCATCGACCGACAGGCGCGTTCGTTCGCTCCGCCATGCGCCTTCGTTCGCTCCGCCATGCGCCTTCCGGCAGGCTTGTTTCTGAGATAGGCTGGGCTTTCCCTCGACGAGCGGCCAACGCGGCGCGTTGGCGAAAGCTTAGAGAAAGCAAGTCCCTCATGTCTCAGTCCAGCGATGCGATCCAGCTCTATTATTGGCCGACTCCGAACGGATGGAAAATCTCCATCATGCTCGAGGAATCCGGCCTTCCCTACGACGTGCGCCTCGTCAATATCGGCAAGGGCGAGCAGTTCACGCCGGAGTTCTTGGCGATTTCTCCCAACAACCGGATGCCCGCCATCGTCGATCCCAAGGGGCCGGACGGCAAGCCGATCTCGGTTTTCGAATCGGGCGCGATCCTGCAATATCTCTCGCGCAAGACCGGCAAGTTCGGCGGATCTAACGAGCGCCAACGCGTCGCCGTCGAGGAATGGCTGTTCTGGCAGATGGGCGGTCTCGGCCCGATGGCCGGCCAGGCCAATCACTTCCGAAATTATGCGCCCGAGAAGATCCCTTACGGCATCGATCGCTATACGAACGAGGTCAACCGCCTGTTCGGCGTCATGAACCGGCGCCTGGAGCATAACGAATATCTGGCGGGCGATTTCTATTCGATCGCCGACATGGCCTGCGTCGGCTGGGCGCGCGGCTGGGATCGGATGGGGCAGGACCTCGCCGAGTTTCCTCATCTCAAGCGCTGGCTCGAGGCGCTGCTCGAGCGGCCGGCGGTCAAGACGGGGCTGGCGGTCGCCGCCGAGGCGCGCGGCAACCTGGCTGACGACAAGGAAGCGCAGAAAATCCTGTTCGGCCAGCGCGCCCGCTAGAACAGCCTGATTTTCGGCCGTCATTGCGAGCGGAGCGAAGCAACCCAGGCGTCGTGACCTTTCAAGATAGGGCACGACGCCTGGGTTGCTTCGCTCCGCTCGCAATGACGCCAGATCAGAAGGGGCGCGCTGGCGGGCGCCCTCATTCGCTCTTGGCGAATAATTCCCGACCGATCAGCATGCGCCGGATCTCGCTGGTGCCGGCGCCGATCTCGTAGAGCTTGGCGTCGCGCAGCAGGCGGCCGGTCGGGTAGTCGTTGACATAGCCGTTGCCGCCGAGCAGCTGCATCGCGTCGAGCGCGATCTGGGTGGCCCGCTCGGCCGCATAGAGGATGGCGCCGGCTGAATCCTCGCGCGTCGTCTCCTTGCGGTCGCAGGCCTTGGCGACGGCATAGACATAGGCGCGGGCGGCGTTCATCGTCACATACATATCGGCGAGCTTGCCCTGCACCAGCTGGAACGAGCCGATCGGCGCGCCGAACTGCTTGCGCTGATGCACATAGGGCATCACGACGTCCATCGCCGCCTGCATGATGCCGAGGGGGCCGGCCGCCAGCACGACGCGCTCGTAGTCGAGACCCGACATCAGCACGTTGACGCCGCGCCCGAGCGTTCCGAGCAGGTTCTCCTGCGGCACCTCGCAGTCCTCGAAAATCAGCTCCGACGTATCGGAGCCGCGCATGCCGACCTTGTCGAGTTTGGCGCCGTTGGAAAACCCCTTCATGCCGCGCTCGATGAGGAAGGCGCTGATGCCGCGCGCGCCGGCGGCGGGATCGGTCTTGGCGTAGACGATCAGCGTGTCGGCGGCCGGGCCGTTGGTGATCCACATTTTCGCGCCATTGATGACGAAACGGTCGCCGCGGCGCTCGGCGCGCGTGGTCATCGAGACGACGTCGGAGCCGGCGTTGGGCTCCGACATGGCCAGCGCGCCGACATGCTCCCCGGAAATCAGCTTGGGGAGGTAGCGCTGCTTCTGGTCGTCGTTGCCGTTGCGGGTGAGCTGGTTGATGCAGAGATTCGAATGGGCGCCGTAGGAAAGGCCGACGGAAGCGGAGGCGCGCGAGACCTCCTCGATCGCCACGCAATGTTCGAGATAGCCTAGGCCCAGCCCGCCATATTCCTCCGGCGCGGTGATGCCGTGTAGGCCGAGCGCGCCCATTTTGGGCCATAGGTCCCTGGGGAAAAGATTGTCGCGATCGATCTGCGCCGCCCGCGGCGCGATCTCGGCCTCGGCGAATTCACGCGTCGAATCGCGGATCATCTCGGCGCTTTCGCCGAGGTCGAAGTTGAAGGGGCGGGCGGAATTGGGGATCATGGGGGACCAGAACGGCGGGAGGGGTTGGCGCCTCTTGCGATAGGCGCCACGGCTTCACGCGTCGGCGCCGCCCCTCATCCGGCCTCGCTGACGCGAGGCCACCTTCTCTCGCGAAGCGGGAGAAGGTGGCCCGACGAAGTCGGGTCGGATGAGGGGCGGCGCGACATCGGAAGTCATGACGACTCTGCCGGCTATTGCGCGCGCTGTCCAGCGCCAGCCTTTACCGCCGCCCGCTATCCCAAGCCATGCGCAGCGCCAGGCCCGCCAGCACGCCGCCCATCAGCCAGCGCTGCAGGCGCGCCCAGACCGGCCGTCCCGTGAGGAAGGCGGCGACCGAGCCGGCGCTGACCACGATGCAAGCGTTGACGATCACGCTGACGGCGATCTGCGTCGCGCCGAGCGCCAGCGTCTGACCCATCACGTCGCCGGCGGCGCGGTCGACGAATTGCGGCAGCAGCGATAGGTAGAGCGCGGCGATCTTGGGGTTCAGCAGATTGGTCAACAGGCCCATCGCGAAAAGCCGGCGCGGGGAATCGGGGGCGAGCTCGCGCACCTGGAAGGGCGAAGCGCCGCCGGGCCGCACCGCGTTCCACGCCATCCAGGCGAGGTACGCCGCGCCGCAGAGGCGCAAGGCGTCATAGGCGTAGGGGATGGCCAACAGCAGCGCGGTGATGCCGAAAGCGGCCAGCAGCATATAGGCGAGGAAGCCGAGCGCGACGCCGCCGAGCGATACGAGCCCGGCCGCGCGGCCCTGGCACACCGAGCGCGACACGAGATAGGCCATGTTCGGCCCCGGCGTCAGCACCATGCCGAGCGCGACGGCGGCGAAGGCCAATAGGCTGGTCAGATGCATCGTCGATCGCTTCCTTCTCTGTTCACCCCGCCGCCTCGACCGCCGCGATGGCGGTCATATTGACGATGCCGCGCGCGGTCACCGACGGCGTCAATATATGCGCCGGCTTGGCGGGCCCTATCAAGATGGGCCCGACCGGCAGCGCGCCGGCGATGACCCGGGTGAGCTGCAAAGCCGTATTGCCGGCGTCGAGATTGGGCAGGATCAGCACATTGGCTTCGCCCGCCAGCCGGGAATTGGTCAAAACGCGCTCCCTGGCGGCGATCGACAGTGCGCTGTCGGCCTGCATCTCGCCGTCGACCTCGAGTTCGGGCGCGCGCTCGCGGATCAATTGCAGCGCCCTGCGCATTTTCAGCGCGGAGGGCGTGTCGGCGGAGCCGAAGTCGGAATGCGAGATCAGCGCGATCTTCGGCGTGATGCCGAAGCGGCGCACGTGGCTGGCGCAAGAAATCGCCATATCGGCGATCTCCTCGGCGTTGGGATCGTAGCGCACATGGGTGTCGGCGAGAAAGAACGCGCCGCTCGAGGCGATCACAAGGGACAAAGCGGCGAAGTCCTGCGCGCCCGGCGCCAGGCCGATAATGTCGCGGATATGTTTGAGGCGCGACTGGAAGCGTCCATCGAGGCCGCAGATCAGCGCATCGGCGTCGCCGCGCTGCACCGCCAGCGCGCCGATCACCGTCGTATTGGTGCGCACCAGGGTGCGCGCGGCGGCCGGCGTCACGCCTTTGCGTCCGGCGACCTCCAGATAGGTCTGGACATAATCGCGGTAGCGCGGATCGTCTTCGGGATCGACGATTTCGAAATCGCGGCCCGGCGCTATGGCCAGGCCAAAGCGCTTGATGCGCTCCTTGACGACTTCGGGGCGCCCGATGAGGATCGGCCGCGCGACGCCCTCTTCGAGGATCACCTGCGCGGCGCGCAGCACGCGCTCGTCCTCGCCCTCGGCATAGATGACGCTTTTCATCGCCGATTTCGCCTTGGCGAAGATCGGCTTCATGATGAAGCCGGAGCGGAACACGAAGCGGCCGAGCTGATCGGCATAGGCGTCGAAATCGGCGATCGGTCGCCGCGCGACGCCCGATTCCATGGCGGCCCTGGCGACGGCCGGCGCAATGCGCAGCATGAGGCGCGGATCGAAGGGGCTGGGGATCAGCGACGCCCGGCCGAACGGCGAGGCTTCCCCGCCATAGGCGCGCGCCACCACTTCGGAGGGCGCCTCGCGCGCGAGGCCGGCGATCGCCTTGACGGCGGCGACCTTCATCGCCTCGTTGATGGTGCTCGCCACCACATCGAGCGCGCCGCGAAAAATATAGGGAAAGCACAGGACATTGTTGACCTGGTTGGGATAGTCGGAGCGCCCCGTGCAGATCATCGCGTCGGGCCGCGCTTGAATCGCCAGCTCCGGCATGATTTCGGGCGTCGGATTGGCGAGCGCGAGGATGAGAGGATCGCGCGCCATGCGTTTCAGCAGCTCGGGCTTCAGCACGCCGGCCGCCGACAACCCTAAGAAAATATCGGCCCCGTCGATCACGTCGGCGAGCGTGCGCGCCTCCGTCTCCTGCGCATAAACCGCCTTCCAGCGGTCCATCAGCTTGGGCCGTCCGGCATAGACGACGCCTTCGATGTCGCAGACGAAGATATTTTCGCGTCGGGCGCCGAGCGAGACCAGCAGATTGAGCGAGGCGAGCGCCGCCGCGCCGGCGCCGGAGGCGACGATCTTGACCTCGCCGATCTTCTTGCCCGTCAGCTCCAGCGCATTGGCGATGGCCGCCGAGACGATGATCGCAGTGCCGTGCTGGTCGTCGTGGAAGACCGGTATGCCCATGCGGGCCTTGGCCTTTTCCTCGACCTCGAAACATTCAGGGCCCTTGATGTCCTCCAAGTTGATGCCGCCGAAAGTCGGCTCCAGCGCGACGATAATGTCGACGAGCTTGTCGACGTCGTTCTGCGCGACCTCGATGTCGAACACGTCGATGCCGGCGAACTTCTTGAACAATACCGCCTTGCCCTCCATCACCGGCTTGGAGGCGAGCGGGCCGATCGCGCCAAGGCCCAGCACCGCCGTGCCGTTGGTCAGCACCGCCACGAGGTTCTGGCGGATCGTCAGATTGGCGGCTTCCGCGGGATCAGCGGCGATCGCCTCGCAGGCGAAAGCGACGCCGGGGGAATAGGCGAGCGCGAGATCGCGCTGGTTGCCGAGCGGCTTGGTCGGCTGGATCTCCAGCTTGCCCGGGCGCGGCTCGCGATGGAAATGCAGGGCGTCGGATTTAAGATCGTGATGGGCTTCGCTCGCCATGAGGCTCAGCTTCCGGTGCAGGTCGGGCGGCGACATTGGCCTGAGGGGGAGGGGGATCGCAAGGAGGAAATTCCATTGGCTTGCGGGCGGACGGAGGCGCCCATTCCGCCGGCCGATCTTATGGGCTAGCTTTCGCGTGGAGGGAGGCTCGGCCGGGTCGCCGGTCTCTTCTTAAATGGGTCGCAATGCGGCTCTCCGATTGGCGAGCGGCCCCCTGCGCCCGGAAGGAAACGCGGAGGATTTGCGATGGCTGAGTTCACGGTCAACCCGACGCGGCTCGATCCCTACAAGAACTTCAAATTTCGCGTGAAATGGGATGGGCGCTATATCGCCGGCGTCTCCAAGGTAAGCGCGCTCCGCCGGACCACCGCAGTCATCGAGCATCGCGAAGGGGGCGATCCCTCCACTTCGCGGAAATCTCCGGGGCGCACCCAATACGAGGCGATCACCCTCGAGCGCGGCGTCACCGAGGATACCGAATTCGAGCAATGGGCCAACAAGGTCTGGAGTTTGGGCGCCGGCCTTGGCGCCGAAGGGTCGCTGGCCGATTTCCGCAAGGACATCGTGCTGGAATTTTACAACGAGGCGGGGCAGCTCGTGCTTGGCTACAAGATCTACCGCTGCTGGCCCTCGAGCTTCGAGGCGTTGCCCGATCTCGACGCCAATGCCGCCGGCATTGCGATCCAGCACATTGTCCTGGAGAACGAGGGCTGGGAGCGCGACACGTCGATCGTCGAGCCGGTGGAGCCGAGCTTCAATACGGTTTGAACAGCGTGAAAGACAGGGCTCGGGACAGCGCGGATCGTCATGGGCCTCAGCCCTTGAACTTCTGGCCGGCCAGGGGCAGGTTCGAAACGTGTCGCAATGGGAGGGGTCTTTGGCCGAAACGCCGACCGTGGAGAGCTTGCTGCAACAATGGATCGAGGCGTTCAACAGCCGAGATCTCGACCGGCATGCGCAGCTCTATACGCAAGACGCCACCTTGTTCGGCTCGGTCGACGAACTGCAGGTCGGGCGGGAGGCGGTGCGCGGATATTTCGTGCGGCTCGGTCCGGGCGTGCGCGTCAAGAACTACCCGATGCCGCGGGTTGCCGAACTCGCCCCCGACGTCGTCGCCACCGCCGGCCATGTGGACTTTGCCGATGGCGCAGAACTGTCTCCTTACCGGATGACGTGGGTGCTGGTCCGGCGCGAGGGAAACTGGAGAATTGCGCAGCACCATGGCTCGCCTCGGCGCGACGCCTAGTGGAAGGCGGAGATTCAAACTGAGACGGCGCCGCGCGACCATGAAGCTTGACGCGGCGATGTTCGTCGCGGTCGCCATTCTCGTCGGCGCAACGGCGAATGCCGCGCGCGCCGAGGATCGGCCCGATTGCAACGGGGTGGCTTATAGCGAAGGCCACCCGAATGTCTCTCTTGGAATCGTCGCCGGCGGCAAGGTCCATTTCCTCGCCAATGCGTCGGAAAAGGCGGGCTGCCCCTCGGCTGGCGCGGCCTGCCGGAAGCGCGCTTTTCTTGTCGACGACAACCATGTCGTCGTCGACGCCCAGACGGTGGGGGGCGCTTATGTCTGCGCTTCCTATATCGACGCGCGCGGCAATGAGACCGACGGCTGGCTGCCGGTGGGCAGCGTCAAGCCGACGACGGCGCCGCCGGCCTGGATCGGCGCCTGGAGGCGCGATGCGACATCGACGATCGACATCACGCGCAAGTCCGACAATACGATCGAGATCAATGGTCACGCGACCTATGGCCAGGGCGCCGCGACCCACGAAGGCGATATCGGCGCCATTCTCGATGCGACCAAAGCGACGCAGGGATTCGCGACGGAATTCGCCGGCGACAAGCAGATTCCTTATGAAAAGGCCACGCCGGACGATTGCGCGGTGATGATGAGCCAGCTTGGCCCCTATCTCTTCGTCAGCGACAGCGGCAATTGCGGCGGCGCCAATGTTTCGTTTTTTGGGCTCTATACGAGGCGGTGATCCCGTCACAAGACGCCAACGGGGAGCCGTGGCGCAATCGCGTCGGCGGAGGTCGTCGTGCTGTTGACGATAAACGGCGCGCCAGGGCATCGCCACGCCCTCACTCGCCTTTCGCACGCTTGGCCGGCTCGAATTTCTCGAACACCCAGTCCTTGGCGAGCATGCAGGCGTTGAAGGCCCGCGTCCCGATCTTTGTCGTGTCGCCGCCGTTGCAGGCGCGGGTGGCGCGCTGCTCCTGCTCTTCGCTGCGTTCCGGGCCGGGGCTGGCGTCGTCGTAGACGTAAGTGCCCTCGAGGCCGCCGGCGACGGGCGCGGGCGAGGCGCCGACCCAGTGCTCGGATTGCACGCGGTAGCCGCGGCCGAGCAGGCATTTTTTGAAGGCGGGCGTATCGGCGACATCCGGATCGGCGCCGGTCTGCTTGACGCAAAAAGCCACGGCCGCCTGATGAACGGCTTCGCTGCGCGGGCGCCCGTGCGGCTGGATGAGATCGTAATCGGTCGTCTCGTAATGGTCGGCATGGGCGGCGGCGGCGCCGGCCAGCAAAATCAAGGAAGCGACAAGGGCGCGTTTCATAGGCTCAGTCCCTCGCTCAAAGCGCGGCGCCCGCAGCTTACGGTCTTGTCACAAAGAAGCGCCCGCGAGCCCATAATCCCGTAATATGGGTGATCGACGATTGCTGAGGCGCGCTTGGAGAGATCGATGAGAGCCAAGGCAAAGCCGTCGATCGTATTGCGGGCCGGCCTCGTCGCCGGAATCCTGGCCTTTGCGGCTTCCGCCGCGGCGGCCGATTGGGTCGAGCCGACGTTCAATCCGCCGGTCGGCAGCCGTTGGATCATCCAAAGGGACCTTGCAGAGCAGACCGACGACAATGGGACCCTCAGCGCCAGCACGCTGAAAATCACCTCGCTGTTGACGATCGAGGCGAAAACCGCCGACGGGTTCCGCGTCACCTATGCGCGGACCGCCTCTTCTTACGAAGGCGATCCGGAGGACGCCGCCACGTCGCGCCCGGTTCTGGCCGCGCTGCAGGGGCTGGTCTATCGGGTGGTCACCGACGCTGCCGGCAAACCGCTTCGCGTCGAGAATCTCGATGAAGTGATCGCGACGCAGAAAAAGATGGTGGAGGCGCTCGCCGCGGCCGGCAAGGATCCGCAGATCCAGGCGGCCATCGTCAAATCGCTCGGCGACATGGCCGGCGTCGACGCCGCCCGCGCCGCCGAACTCTATCTTGACGAGCTTCCGAACCTGGCGGTCGGACAGAATACCGGCCTGAAGATCGGCGAGGTGCGGCGCAGCGCGCCGACGCAGCATAATATGTTCGGCCTCAGCGCGTTCCTCAAGACGACGACCCTGTCGATCGCCTCCGTGGACGCGGCGAGCGGCGAGGTCCACCTGACGCTCGATGAAATCACCGACCCCGATTCGATGCGCGCCATGCTCGTCGGTCTCTACGAGAAGACGCGCGACTCCGATCCGGCGGAAGCCGACAGAAACATAAATCAGGTAAAGAGCATGGCGCTCTCGCAGGAGACGCGCACCGAATTCGACGTCGTGGACGGGATGACCCGGCGCACGCGTTCGCTGTCGACGACTTCGCGGGATCTGGCCGGAAACAAGTTCGTCGACACGACCCGGACATCGGTGTCCGTCTCGCCGGCGCCGTGACAGGGCCTGCGCCGGCGGCTTCGCCGCCCGCGCGGGATTGCGAGCCGATCTCAGCTAGAGCGAGATGCAATTGGGTGGAAGGGGTCGAGTCTGATCCATTGTTCGCATGGCGGAGCGTTTTTCATCCCTGAGAGCCTGTCAAGGATCGTCCTTCGGACGACCGCCGAAGGCGGCGGCTCCAATTGGGGCCGTCCTTGACAGGCTCTAAGGGATGAAAAAAATGGCCTGCATGCGAACAATGGCGCATTGGCGAATTCGGCGCCGGGCATAAGCGCTACGATTCAACTATAACGCAATAGGTTCTACAGCCCCGGACGCAGCGCCAAGGCCGGATGCGCGCTCGCGGAAGATTCGTCGTCCTGGCGAACCAGCGACGCTATCCATCGCGCGCCCGCCAGGCTGAGATGCCGAGTGTCGAAATACAGCACGCCGAGCGCCGGACTATAGGCGTGGCACAATGTGGCGTCGCACAGCCTGTCCTCGACATGGACTTCGTCCACCCCGGCCTGCGCGGCGACTTCCCCAACGAAGCTTCGCGCCTCATGCGATTCCGCGTCATAGCGCGTCCGGGCGAGGCCGTAGGTTTCCGGGGCCTCGCCGCGCGCCGCGCGCAGGCCGAGCGCTGTCGGCGGAGCGTAATTCATCACCGGAATCTGATCGACGAGCACGACGCGCTTGCCGGCATTGGCGAGCCCGGCGACGAGGCGGCGATAGCCGGCCGACAGAGCGGCCCAGCCCTCGGGCGGATATTCCTGGAGGTCGGCGGCGAGCACGACGCGCTTGATGCGCCCGTCGGCGAGGATTCCGTCATAAGTCGCCTGGTTTTGCGCAGCGCAGAGCGGGCGTTCCGGCCGGCTGTAATCGAGCGAGGGCGGGCAGGCGTTCGAGGTGACTTGCAGCACCGAGCGTCCTTCGCGCTGAGCGCTTTCGCCCAGCGCCGCGGCAAGCTCCGCGCCGTGGCTGTCGCCCCAGACGACGGTGTCGGGCGCGGCGGCGCTATCGCCGAGGCGGCAATTGTCGGCATAGGCGCGCACGGACGAGCCGTCATTGTGGCAGCGCTCGCGTTGATGATTGTAATCCTGCGCGCCGGCGAACATTTCTAGGGACAGCGGGGAGAACCGCTCCGGCAAGCCGTTGGTCAGCAGGATCGCGCCCGCCAGGGCGGAGCCGGCGACCATGGCGCCCGCGCCCAAGGGAAGGACGGCCCAGCGCCAGCCGCCCTTTTTCATGAAGGGCTGTTCGACGAAGCGGAACGAAAGATAGGCCAAGGCGACCGACAACAGAACCAGGCCGACAACCGCCGGCCAGGGCGTCGCGGCGAGATAATAATGGCGCGCGAACGCCAATAGCGGCCAGTGCCAGAGATACAGCGAATAGGATATGTCGCCGAAGAACCGGAACATACGCCCGCTAATGAGGCTGGCGCCTACCGAAGATCCGCTTTTCCCGGCATGGATGACAAGCGCCGCGCCCGCGCAGGGCAGAACCGCCGCGCTGCCGGGAAACGGCGTGCGCACGGTGAACAAGGCGACAGACGCCGCCATGGCCAGCAACCCGGCGATCGACAGGAGATCGCGCAACCTCTGGGAGGTCGCCGGGGGCAGGCCGGGTATCGCGACGATGGCGCCGATCAGCAGTTCGAACGCCCTCGGCGGCGCCGCGTAAAACGCGAAATTGGAATCCGATGTCGTGAGGTAAATGCTCAGCGCGAGCGAGGCCGCCGCGGCAAGACACAGCAGCGAGCGCAAGTGCGGCCGCGCAAACCGGAGAACCGCGAGGATGAGAATGGGAAAAACGATATAAAACTGCTCTTCGACCGCCAGCGACCAGGTATGGAGCAGCGGCTGCAAGTCGCTGGAGCCGTTGAAATAGCCCGACAGGCTGGCGAAATCGTAGTTCGAGACGAAAAATATCGCCGATATCGCGGTGTGGCTCAATTCTCGATATTCGGCCGGCGACAGAAGAAAGAAGCCCGCGGCGAGCGTCGCAAGAAGCATGACGTAAAACGCCGGGAATATCCGCCGGACGCGCCGGATGTAAAAAGATCGCAGCGTAAAGCTGCCCTGTCCGCATTCGCCGACGATCAGTTGGGTGATCAGGAAGCCTGAAATGACGAAAAAAATATCGACGCCGACAAACCCGCCCGGCAGCATGTCCAGCCTGGTGTGAAACAACACGACGCTGACGACCGCGATCGCGCGAAGGCCTTGAATATCCGATCGGTATTTAAGGCTCGGCATCTAAGGCGGCTCTCAACCGGTAGTCGAGCGGGAATCCCGAGGGGATTCAAATGCGGGATTTCATCAACGGCCTGCGCGAAACTGGGGCCAAGTCGTCAATTTTCCATAAATATCGACGGGGCGCCTTGTCGCTATTCCAGGCTTTGGGGCAAGCCCGTCAAAGACCGGCGGGCGCCGGCGCCGCTTTGGCGAGGGAGCTGCGGGTGGGGCCTTCGAGGCGATCCCGCAGCTTGAGGAACGGCCGCTCCACCAGCCAATAGAGCGCCGCGCCGACCGCGAAGGCGGCGAGCAGGGCCAAGGCGAGCCCCGCGCTCTGAACTGGAGCCGGCGCCTCGGATAAAGCGCTCCCCACGGCATGCAAGACGGCCTTGTGGCTGAGATAGAGGCTGTAGGCGCCGGTGGCCAGGGCGCCCGCGCCGGGAACGGCGTATCGCCCGATGAGGCAGCGGCTTTCGCTCGCGGCCATCACCATCATGGCCAGGCTGAGCGCCAGTAGCGGAAAGGCGAGGACGGTCGGCAAGAATCCGGCGACCTCGTTGTGGAAGAACGCCGTCGAGGCGCCGACGCCGAGGATTCCCGTAGCAAGAAGGACGTTCGGCCGGGCTGTCAGCCGCGCCCAAAGACCGGGTCGGAAGGTCTGAATCGTCGCCGCCGCGACGCCGGCCAGCAATCCGTCGAGACGCGTCCAGGTCGGCCAATAGATCAGCCGCATGTAGCGGTCGGCGCGGGGCATGGCCGAGGCGTCGAACGGCTCCGACGCGACGTCGTGCAGCCACACATATCCTCTGACGGCCATGCCAAGCAGCAGGACGGCGACCATCGCGCCGATGATCTTGGCCGGGCTCGGCCGGATCGCCACAAGCGCGGCGACGATGGGGAGGACGAGATAGAACTGCTCTTCGACGCACAGGGACCAGGCGTGGGAGAAAGCTTTGGGAAGCGGAAGATCGATGAATAGGTTTTGCGTGAAGGTGAGAAATTGCCAGAGCGGCTGAATGTCCGGCCGCTCGCGAATGGAGGGGACCAGGAAATAGGCGGCGACGACCGTGAGATAGGCCGGCGCGGTTCGCAGCAGGCGGCGCGCGTAAAACCGCGAATAATTCGGCTCGAGGCCGCGCGCCCAGGGGCGCAGGAGCTGGCCGGCGATGAGGAACCCGCTGAGGACGAAGAACAGATCGACGCCCATCCAGCCAAAACGCACGACCCAGTATTGCGGCGAGGCGAGGCCGAACAGCGAGGCGTGGTAGAGCATGACCCAGCCGATCGCCACGGCGCGAAGCAGGTCCAGTCCCGGCAGGCGCGGCGCGGAAGCTGGCGGCGCGGAGAGAATAGGCGGTTCCACTGGGGCGCGACGCAGGCTGGAGACGGGGAAACGGCGGCGAGCGAATACGCGTTCCGCGCACGGGTCAAGCCATTGTCCGAGCTCACGTCCTGTGAGAACCGTCGGAGGCAGCTCTCTTCCTTGTTTGCTTAGCCAAGCGTCGTTGTGACGGCCGCTGTTGACAGAAGATGGATTTGCGCGGATCGAATTCCTCAAGACGTTTCAGCGTCGCGATCCGGGGGGAGCGTGTCGTGAGTGCGCAATCCACAACGTTCGAATATATCGTCGTCGGATCGGGCGCGGGCGGCGGGGTCGTCGCCGCGCGCCTGGCGCTGGCCGGCCACACCGTGCTGCTGCTGGAGGCCGGCGGCGATCCGATGCGCCTCAAAGGGGGCGGGCCGGTCGGGCCGGGCGAGTCGAACCGGCTGCCGGAGGACTATGAGGTCCCGTGCTTCCATGCGATGGCGACGGAAAACGAAGCGATGCGGTGGGATTTCTACGTCCGCCACTATGCCGACCTGACCCAGCAGCTAAAGGACGATAAATACGGCAAGGATTACGACGACAAGCCGGTCGACGGCGTGCTCTATCCGCGCGCCGGCGCGCTCGGCGGCTGCACCGCGCACAACGCCCTCATCCTGGTCTATCCCCATAACGCGGACTGGGACCATATCGCCGACATCACGGGCGATGATTCCTGGCGCGCCAAGTCGATGCGGCGCTATTTCCAGCGCCTCGAGAACTGCCGTCACCGCTGGCCCTATCGTTGGCTCTATCGCCTGACGCGCTGGAATCCGACGCGGCACGGTTTCGACGGCTGGCTGTCGATCGAAAAGGCGATCCCCCGAGCCGCGCTGGAAGCGGGCGACGTCATCGGCATCGTCGTCAAATCGGCTTGGGCGGAATTCTGGGAACAGGCCCATTGGCTGCAGCGCCTCGTCTGGCTGTTCAAGTCGCAAGGCGATCCGAACGACTGGCGGCTGGTGAAGAAAAACGCCGTCGGCCCCCGTTACGCGCCGCTCTCGACCGCTGGGCACGCCCGCAACGGCACGCGCGAATTCCTGCTCGATGTGGCGCGCCGGCATCCCGACCGCCTGCGCATCGAGCTCGACGCGCTCGCCACCGAAGTGCTGTTCGACGACGCCAACCGCGCCATCGGCGTCGCCTATCTCAAAGGCGAGAAGCTCTACCGCGCTTCCGGCCGCCCCAATGGCGCGAAGGGCGCGCCGATGACGGCGCAGGCGTCGCGCGAAGTGATCCTGTCGGGCGGCGCCTTCAACACGCCGCAGCTGCTGATGCTGTCGGGCATCGGGCCGAAGGAGGAGATCGGGCGGCATGGCGTCAAGCTGCGCGTCGACCTGCCGGGCGTCGGCCGGAACCTGCAGGACCGCTGCGAGATCGGCGTCGTCAACCGTCTGAAGCACGACTGGACGATCCTGAAGGGCGCCGCCTTCACCCGCGACGATCCGCAGTGCAAGCAATGGGCGGACGGCCGCGACGGCGTCAACACGACCAACGGCGTGGCGCTCGCCATCGTCAGGCGCGCGGCGGCGAACCCGCCGCTGCCCGATCAGTTCATCTTCGCGCTGATCGGCAAGTTCAAGGGCTATTACCCGAAATATTCCAAGCTGATCGCCGAGAATCACAATTACCTCACCTGGGCCATTCTCAAGGCCCATACGAAAAGCCGCGGCACGGTCACGCTGCGCTCGAGCGATCCCTGCGATCCGCCGCTGGTCGACTTCAATTATTTCGATGAAAAGAACGATCCGACGGGCGAGGATCTCGCCTCGGCGGTGGACGGCATCCAATTCGTGCGCACGCTCACCGACGCGGCGCGCGATTTCATCGCCGAGGAGGAACTGCCGGGCGCCGACAGGCAGAGCCCCGAGGCCCTCCGCCAGTTCGTCAAGGACAATGCCTGGGGCCATCACGCCTGCGGCGCCTGCGCGATCGGACCCGCCAGCAATGCGATGGCGGTGCTCGACAGCAATTTCAGGGTGCGCGGCGTCAGCGCTCTGCGCGTCGTCGACGCCTCGGTATTCCCCGAGATACCGGGGTATTTCATCGTCTCGGCGGTGTATATGATCGCGGAAAAGGCGAGCGAGGCGATCCTCGCGGCGGCGCGGGGTTCGCCCGTCTGATTTTCGCCGCGGCAAGGCTCCTAGGGGGAGGCGTCCATGACCGAATCGCCGAAGGAATTTCATGTCGGCCTGACGATGTCGGGGGCCATTTCGGCCGGCGCCTATACCGCGGGCGTTTTCGATTTTCTGATCCAGGCGCTCGACGAATGGGAGAAGGCGCGGCGCGGCGAATATCGGGCGCTTGGAATCGACCCGGCCGCCATCCCCAACCACAGGGTCGGCATTCCGGTCCTGTCGGGCGCTTCGGCGGGCGCGATCACCGCGGCGATCGGCGTCGTCGCGCTCGCCGACGCCGGGCAGGCGCCCAAGGCGTTCGCGGCGCCCGCGCCCGGCAAGCAGAAGATCGAATATCTGCTGCCCAAGCTCTACGACACCTGGGTCACCCGGCCGGCGCTCGTCGCCGACCGGCAACGCGACAATGATTTCCTGACGTCGAGCGACCTCGACGGATCGGCGAAAGACGACTTCTCCCGCACCAGCGAAATACCGGCGCCCGCCGCGGCCGAATCCCCGCCGGTCGTCTCGCTGCTCAATGCGCGGCTGCTCGATGAAATCGCCGCCGCCGCCATCGACGTCGAGAAGGTTCACGAAGCGAACGATCTGCGGCCCTATATCTCCAAGAACCTCCACGTCTATATGACCTTGTCGAACCTGCGCGGCGTGCCCTACGAGGTGCCGTTCGACGGCGGTCCCTATCACATGATCTCGCATGGCGACCGCGTGCATTATGCGGTGACCGGCATCGGCAATTGGGAGACCTCCAGCGAATTCGCCGATGGCGATCCGCAGCGGGCGATCGCGGCCGAGTCGCTTGTCGACGGACATCCCAAGAAGCCGCAATGGAAGGACTTTTCGATCTGCGCGCTCGCCTCGTCGGCCTTTCCCGTCGGCCTTGCCCCGCGCGACATCGGCGCCAGAATCGAGGAATATGACGGGCGCCGCTTTCCCATCGAAAATCTCGTCGATCGCACCGACATCAAGCCGAGCTTTCTTAAGAGCGTGATCGACGCGCCGCCCTGGTGGTTCACCACCGCCGACGGCGGCATCATCGACAACGATCCTTTCGAATACGCCCGCTTCACGCTGAAGGAAGCCGGCAAACTGAAGGAGCCGATCGAGGCGACCCTCGGGGCGGTCAAGCGCGCGGTCATCATGATCTCGCCTTTCCCCGAACTGAAGCCGATCCAGCCGGCCGGCAAGCCGGCGAGCGATATCGCCAGCATCGTCGCCGCTTTGCTGCCCTCGCTGATCGATCAGGCCCGCTTCAAGCCGAGCGAACTCGCGCTTGCCGCCGATCCCCATTACGGCAGCCGCTATCTGATCGGGCCGAGCCGCACGATCGAGCTGAGGCCGGGCGTCGAGAAGGAGGCGCGCTATGCGATCGCCTGCGGGTTGCTCAGCGGCTTTGGCGGCTTCGTCGCGCTGCCGTTCCGCGCGCATGATTTCCAGCTTGGCCGCCGCAATTGCCAGCGCTTCCTGCAGGGGACCTTCGCGCTGCCGGCGGACAATCCGATTATCCGCAATTGGCCGCCGAACGTCGATCTTGCCCGCTTCAAGGCCAAGGAATCGCCATCCGACAAGGGCAAGCCCTTCTATTCGATCCTGCCGCTGTTCGGCAGCGCCGCCGACGAGGTCGTCCTGCCGGAATGGCCGCAGATCACCAAGCCTCAATTCGATCATCTCCTGGAGCGGATCGGCGGCCGTTTCGATAAAGTCGCGCGCGTCCTCGTCGCGCAGAATGTGAAGGGTCTGCTGGGAAGGCTCATTCGCCTGGTCCTGCCGAACCTCGTGCGCGCAAAATTTATCAACTTCGTCAAATTCACCATCCTCACCGACCTCGTGCGGCGCAATCAGATCCAAGGCTGGGAGCTCGGCAATCTGCCTGACGACATAGGTTTGGACGAAGACGACATAAGGTTCATTCTGGCCGAACTCGCTACGCCCGCCTATGATCAGCGCAATGTGGCGGGCCTCCTCAAAGCGGCGACCGCGGTCCGGCCCGCCAGTCCTCAGGCGCCGGACATTACAGCGGACAAGATCGCCAGATTGCTGGAAGCCTGCAAAGCCGCAACGGGCAAGGATTACCAGGTCTGGCAGGCGCCGTGGAACGACAAGAACGGCGGCGCTTTGTTCACGCTGGCGAGCCGCGCGCCGAACGCGGCCGAGCAGCTCGTCGTCCGCAGCGGCCTCGCCTTCCGGCCGACCGTCGACCCGCCGGGGATGTGAGGGTCGCCGCGCCGGCGCGTCGGGGCGCCAGGCTCACGACGCGGCGCCCTCCCCCTTCATCGCATTCGGTTGCGGCAAGGACGTCGGACGTTGTTTACTGTGCGCATTCTCACCGCCAGACAACGGCCATGAACCACACTTTGAAAACTATCGTTGATCCCTCCGGTAAGCGACGGCTTCTGATCGTTCGGCGGCCGGATGGATTGTTCAGCTTCGAAGAACAAGAACTTGTTGTGGCCTATGACGTCGAATTGGCGGAGCAACTGCAGGATTACCGCACCTGTTGGGTTCCGGTCGGACATGACTTGACGATTTGCGACACGCAGGAAGCCGCCGAGCGAGAAGGGCGCGGCGCGGCCGCGTGGCTTACGGAAATCTGATTGGCGCAAAACCGTGACTTCCGTGGCGTCTTCGCGTAATCGACGGCTTCCTCCCGATGCCAAGGAGCGCGAAGTTCAATCGTTTCGTGGATCGCCCGCTCTCGCAACCCTGTCAAACTCCAAATCTGTGGCTTCTATGACCCATTTGCCAGCGTCGCGAGCGCGGCGCCGATGCTATCGGCCCATCTGCCGCGCATTCGACGACGACGCCCTGCGCGAGGCGCGATGAACCGGCCTTTCGTCGAGCCGGCGCCCGGCGCCCCATCGGCGCGGCACGCCTAATTCGGCGACAAGGCGGTTTCGGCTTGCGGTTGGCGGTTGCGGGATTGGCTGAGGTCGGCTTAGAACTCAACCGGCGGTTCATAGCCGAGCGCGGAGTGGAGGCGTTTGGCGTTGTAGATGGTCTCGATGAAGGCGCCGATGTCGCGGCGGGCTTGGCCGAGGCTCGCGTAGGCCTCGCTAGCGCAGGGTTGACGAGGGAAGGTTGGGGGAGTGGCTTAACCTACTGGATGGAATCAGACGGATCGAACCCTGCTTCGATGGGAGGAGACCTATGAAACGAGCGGTCTTGGTCGGCATGATTTCTCTATGCGGGATAGCGAACGCGTTTGGCGAAAGTTACACCGACACCAAAAAGCGAGACTTCTCTACGTATCTGTCGGATTACAACGTCGCGACGGCCTTCTGCGGCCAAAAATACGCCGAACAAACGAGTGCTTCTGCGTACCGGAAGTGCATGCTCAATCGTGGATTCAAGTGGCATGCATCCGGACCGTCCGACAACGCCTACGACCCTATGTTCGGCACCAATGGAATTTCACACTAGGGGTTAGAAACAAACGGATTGAACGGCAGGGGGCGCGTTGTTGGCTGGTATGCTGAGGATTCTTGAAGGACGGACGGTCGTTTCCATTTTGCGCAGGGATGACGACTGCCAGTCGCGCACTGTGACAGCCGATTCAGAGGGCGGCGTGAGGCGATGGGGTCCTGAAATATTCGACCGATGCGGGCCAGCAATTAATCCCCGCCGCGGGTCCAGATGGCGTCAGATGGGATCCAAGGCAGCTCAACATAGGCGCCGAGGGGAATCGCCGCTTGGCCTACCCGTTCGACCTGACTGGACAATAAACACGAATCTCCCGTCGCCTGTCGGCCGTCGCTTCGGCAAATGAACGCGCCATCCTTCGACGCCCGGGGCGAAGCGCGATGAACCGGCCTTTCGTCGAGCCGGCGCCCGCGCCTTCGCAGGCCGAGCCGAAACGCATTCCCCCGCTGTGGCTGCTCGCGCTGCTGACGCTGAGCGGCACGCTCGGCATGCATATTTTCGCCCCCGCTCTGCCGATCGCCGCGCGCGATCTTGGCGTCGGCGCCGGAATCATGCAGATGACGATCAGCCTCTACATCGTCGGGCTCGCGGTCGGCCAGCTCGTCTATGGCCCGCTGTCGGACCGATTCGGCCGCCGCCCCGCGCTGATCGGCGGGCTCGCGCTCTATACGGCGGCCGGCGCCGCAGCCGCTTTCGCGCCGGGCGTCCATACCCTGATCGCCGCGCGCCTGCTGCAGGCGCTCGGCGGCTGCGCGGGCCTGGCGCTCGGCCGCGCCATGGTGCGCGACACCGCCGGCCCGTTTCACGCCGCGCGGCGCCTCGCGCTGCTCAACCTGATGATCACGCTGGGACCCGGCATCGCGCCGGTGATCGGCGGCGCGATGGCCGCGACTTTGGGCTGGCGCTCGATCCTGGCGCTGCTTTGCGCGCTCGGCGCGAGCCTGCTCGTCTGCGCCTGGCGGCTGCTGCCCGAGACCGCGTCGGCGACGACCAACGCCGATGTCGGCGAGCTCGGGCGCAATTACTGGCGGCTGCTGCGCTCGCCGGCCTTTCTCGGCTTTGCGGTCGGCGGCGGCTGCGCGACGACATCGATGTATGCGTTCATCGCCGCCTCGCCCTTCATCATCGTCGAGCAGTTGAACCGGCCGACCTACGAGGTCGGGCTCTATCTTGCCGTCCTCATCGCCGGCGTCTGGCTCGGCAGCGCGCTCGCGACCCGCCTCATCGCGAGAACGCCGATCCGCCGCCTGCTGATCGGCTCCAATCTCTTGAGCGTCGCCGCCGCCTTCGTGTTTCTGGCCGCCGTTGTCTCCGGCCATCTGACCGTCCCCTGGGCGATCGGGCCGATGTTCTTCTTCACGCTCGGCGCCGGCATCGCTTCGCCGATGGCGCTGACCGAAGCGGTCAGCGTCAACCCCCGCGTCACCGGCTCGGCGGCCGGCCTCTACGGCTTCACCCAGATGGCGGTCGGCGCGCTTTGCACCGCGCTGGCGGGCCTCGGCGGTAACCCGGCCCTGTCGACGGCGCTGGTGCTGGCGGGGGCGGGAATTGTGGCGCAGGTTTCGTTCTGGATCGCGCTGGGGCGGGGCGGGGGCGCGGCGGGCGGACGGGTGTAGGGACTAATTATCTCAGGCCAAGGCGGCCCCCCCGTCATTGCGAGCGGAGCGAAGCAACCCAGGCGTCGTGACCTCTCAGGATAGGGCACGACGCCTGGGTTGCTTCGCTTAGCTCGCAATGAAGGCGGAGAGCGCCCTGATATTGCGCCGGGCGCGATTCCAGGCCTGAGGCGACGCATCTCGCTTTCGACACGGCGGCGAGGCGCCCCTTGCAGGCGCGCCCGATCTTGCCGCGCAAGGCGGCAAGTTTGCAATTTCGTTTGAGCTGTCCTGACTTTAGAATTAGGGTCGGATTGGGGTTTCGGCAGTTTCGTCGTCGGCTTTCAAGCCGCGTTGGGAGGGGCAATGCGCCATGCGGTTGTTGGCGGTCGGGGGGATCGTCGCAACGCGACGCCGTCCATCTCCCGATCATTGCGGGCTGTTTCCGCCAGGTTGTTAGTCGGCATTTTTCTTGTCGTGTCTGTCGCCTTTCCGGCCTTCGCCGAGCGTCGCGTGGCTTTGGTGATAGGCAATTCCGGTTACAAAAACACCGTCGAACTGACCAATCCGTCGCATGACGCGACGGACGTCGCCGCCGCGCTGCGAACCCTAGGTTTTGAGGTGGTGTTTGGCGACAACCTCGATCGTCACGGCACCGAGGACGCTTTGCAGCGATTCACCCGGCTGGCGCGGGGCGCGGACGTCGCTTTGTTCTTTTACGCCGGCCACGGGATGCAGTTTGGCGGCCGCAACTATTTGATGCCGATCGACGCCCAGCTCCAGGACGAAGTCAGCGTGCGCTATGAGATGACGGCGATGGACGACGTGCGGGAGGCGCTCCAGGCCTCGCCCGGCGTGAAGATCATGATTCTCGACGCCTGCCGCAACAACCCGCTTGCTGAGAGATTGTCGCGATCGATCGCTTCAAAGACGCGCGCCATTCCCGTCGTGCAGGGTTTTTCGCCGGTCGCGCCGGATGATGGCATGCTCGTCGAATATTCGACCCAGCCGAACCAGGTCGCTGACGATGGAACCGCCCACAACAGCCCGTTCACCGCCGCGCTTCTCACGCATTTGAAAGAGCCGGGACTGGAGATCGGCACGATGTTCCGCCGCGTCGGCAACGACGTGTACAAGGCGACGAACGGCGCGCAGAGCCCGGAAATGACGGTGTCGCTTCATTCCGATTTTTACTTGAACCCCGGCCAGGCCAGCCCGCCGATCGAGCCGGCGGTCGCCGCGATCGCCCCAGCCAAACCCGCGGCCGCGCCTGACGCCGCGCCGCCGGCCGCGCCCTCCGCTCCTGTCTCCGCGGCGCCGCCGGCGCCGGTCTGGGCGCCGATCAAGGTAGCCAATGCGCCCGCCAATGAGCCGCCCGATTCAGGGAAGCTGACAAGATCGATCAATCTCGAACTGCGCCGCATCGGCTGTTATTCCGGCGATGCCGACGCGGACTGGATGTCGGCCGGGGTCAAAGGCGCGGTCGCCGACGTCATTCGCAACGCCAGCCTGGCGCAGCCGCCGGCGACGCCCTCACCGGAATTTCTTCTTTTTCTTAAGGGTCAAACCGACCGGCTGTGCCCGCTGAATTGCTCACCCAGAGAGATCGCGCGCAACGGACAATGCGTGGCGAAGACCTGCGGTCCCGGCGAGGCGATGAACCCGAAAGGCGAGTGTATCGTCATCCCCGCCGCGCGCCCGCAGCCGCTCGCGCGCCGGGAAGTCGTCGCCCCGCGTCGGGCTTCCCAGCTCGCCGCGCCGCATCGCCCCGCGCCGAAGCCTGAACCTGCCGCTGAACCCGAAGTGAAGCAGGCCGCCGCGCCCGATCGACCGGAATGCCGCAAGGATTGGTCGGTGGGCGTCGGGGGAGGCGGCTATTGGGGAGCCAGCCTTCGGCAGGGCATGTGCAATTGAGCGCCGGCGTGGGAATCGCCTCGCCGATGGGCTGACCGAAGCGGTCAGCGGCAATCCCCGCGTCCCCGGCGGCCAGCCTCTGCGGGTTCACGCAGATGGCGGTCGGCGCGCGGCGTGATGATTTCAGGCCGAGCCGGCCGCTCGCAATGACGGCTATGCCGTCGATGAGCTCTCTGAGATGAAATTTATTGTTATATTCTGCCTTGAGGCATTTTCGAAAATTATGTCGATGGTTCTGTCGGCGCTTGAAACCGTTGTTGCGATCGTGGACGCGGTCAACAAGTTTATGGACGACAAATTCGGCGAGTTTGTCGGTTCGTGTCTCAAGTTTATCGTCTGGTCGGCGGTTACAATTATTCTCACGCCTGTCGCGTTGATTTGTGTATCTCTGACAGTCAGCGTGTATGACTATCTCGATGAACATGGATTTCATTTATTTTTTCTAGCCGTATCGACTCTCGCCCTCGTCGTCGTTTTCGTCGTGGTGAATTGGAAATACCGTGAGCCGCCCGCGAACTAGGGCGTGGCCTCATGCGCAAGCAGCCATATTCGGATTGATGCGAGTTTGACCTGGTCCTTGCCGCGCAGATACGAATGAGGCGCGTCGTGCGCGATGACACAAGGGGAGTTGGCATGAGCCGCCGAAGGCTGCTGATTTCGTTGCTGCTGGCCGCGATGGGGCCTCCGGCCGCGGTGGCGGAAGACAATCCGTTGCTCGGAACATGGAGGTTGAAGTCGTTCGTGCGCGAAGTCGCCGGCGCCGGCGAGCGTTACAACCAAATGGGCGAGCATCCCGATGGATATATCAGCTACGCCGCCGACGGACGGATGTTCGCGTTTTTCGTCTCTGACGACCAACCCCGTCCACCCGCCGAGCCTACCGATGAGGAGCGGATCAAACTGCACAAGGCGATGCTTGCCTATGGCGGCACGTACAAGCTGTCGCCTGGGAAGGTGGTTCATCATATCGATATCGAATGGGATGGACGCCGACTTGGGACGGATCAGACCCGCTTTTACACCATCGAGGGTGATAAGCTTGTGCTCAAGACCGAACCGAACAAGAGCCCAATTGACGGACGCGAGGGAGTGGGAATTCTGACGTTCGAGCGCACCAAGCCGCCGCCTTAGCGCGGCCTTGCAGCGTCGCGGCGCCACGCCGCCGAGACGCCCGGGCCAGCACCGGGGCGACCTCAACGAGCGCATCGTCGCGGCCCTTGAGATGCGCCGCGACGCTCGACCAAGGCCAGGCGTCGGGAGGGGCGGCAAGCCCCGCCCGCACCGCATTGAGGAGATGAGCGTCGTCCATCGCGAAGGACGCGAACCGCGCCTGGAACAGATGGCCCGTCAGGCGGGCGCGCGCATTGACGAAAGCTGTGAAGCGCCGGTGCGCCTCTCCAACCGCCCGCGATAGGCCGTCGGCGCTCGAGGGCGTAAGGATGAGATGAACGGGGTTGGGCATCTCAAGGCGAATGCGGAGCATTCGTCCGGAGGCAATAGGCCCAGCAGGCGACTCCATTGGCCTCGCAGCGCTCGGCGATAAGATCGCGATAGAGGGCATAGTCCGCCCGCTCCGTGAAGAGAGCCATGCGCCGGTTGCCGCGCTGCGTCACGTGATGGGGCAGGCCGGGGACGATGATGCGGGACAGGCGCGCCATGGCGCGATGATGCACGGATACGGATCAAGAAATGATGCAATGCGTATCCTGTCCCCGTAATTCCCCGCCGTTGTCTCCGGCCATCTGACCGTCGCCTCAGCGATCGGGCCGATGTTCTTCTTCACGCTCGGCGCCGGGATCGCTTCGCCGATGGCGCTGACCGAAGCCGTCAGCGTCAACCCCCGCGTCACCGGCTCGGCTGCCGGCCTCTACGGCTTCACCCAGATGGCGGTCGGCGCGCTATGCACCGCGCTGGCGGGCATTGGGGCCAATCCCGCGCTGTCGACGGCGCTCGTGCTGGCGGGGGCGGGGATTGTGGCGCAGGCGTCGTTCTGGATCGCGCTGGGACGGGGGGGGGAGCGGGGGGTGGGCGGGTGTAGCGCGACGTCCGGTTAGCTCCCCGCCACAGCACGGTCCTTTCGGCCGCGAGATATCGATGGCCGCCAATGTTTCGAAGCCCGATCCGCTGGACTTCCTCGACTTACGCCACGACGCGCAGACGCGCGCGAGATACCGCTGACCGATATCAGGGATCGTTTATTTTGAACCCGTTGCAACCCTTCTGCATCTGGGCGGTAACTTTTCGAATCTCGTCCAAATTATCGGAGACTTTGAGATCGCTGATCTGCTTGTCTGAAAATATCGGATACAAAGCAATCGTATCGGTAATCTGCGCGCTCGTGGCTGTGCTGGCGCCTTTCGCGCCGAGGAACATGACAACGGCTCCGTAGGCTCCGCTCAAGCCGGCATCCGTCACTTGGACGTAACAACCAAAGTGGCGATACTCCTTCGATACAAGATAGTCGATAACCGCAGGAAAGCCCTTGGGCGGCGCAGAGGCAATGAATGTCGCATTTGTCGTCCTGTCCTCAACAGACAAATCCTTGCCGAAATACGTGGACAGCTGCGACGCGATCCCTGGAGGCGCGGGAGAGCTTTTGACGTATTGCCCCAGCACACGCATCAAATTGACCAAGTAACCCGCGACCTGGGCGAAGCTCGGTTGCGTCGGGTTTCCGAGTTCTGGTGGAGATAAGCCTTTGCAGTCCGTATCGGTTGGTTTGATGGCAGGGTCGACTCCCCGCCACAGGGTGTCGTCGAGGTGGATAGCCGTAGCGCACCAATTCGCGCCGAGACACTGCGCCACTTGATCTTTGCTGCTGAGATTCTTAATCGCGACACGCCCCACGCTGAAGGCTTTGTCTGCGATTGACGTAAATCCCGCATTTCCAATTGAATTCCCAACCTGCTCGCATCCGGCGGCCGGATTGGCAGAGTCTATTTTCGTACCCGAGCCGTCAACTTGCTTTATCAAATCCTGGAGATACACGCGATTTTTATTGTCACCGACAATAGAGCCGATCTCACGCGTTTTTATATAAACGATACTGTAGGGCGTTTTGACAGTGGATGTTCCGATATAAAGCGGGAATGCATTAATCGGATTGGAAACTGCAGATGGGGTAAATATTTGGAATAGTTGCGCAAGCGGCTGGTCCGCCGACTCTAGATCGCTGAGATTCTTAGTGGTGTTTGAGCTCAGCGTGTGTCCCGTGAACACGGGTGAAAGGGACGTAAAGGTCTGAGCAGCTAGTTTGAATATTGTTCCGATCGCCCCGGACTGCGGGGTTCTTGTGGCGGCCAATACCGGGACTATGGACAGAGCGGATCGAGCGTGAGGTTGGATTGGCGGCGCCACGATCAGAGTTGACTGACCGCACGTCGGTATGTTGTTCACGGGAGTGCCATTTCCGTCGGTGCTGAATGCGAACGTTAACTGAACGACTGACGTCGGCAGTTTGGCTAGGTCAATTGGGCCAGTTACCCCGTTCGTCGATATCGCGACGAAGTGCGTAAGAGTCTGCTTTTCCGATCCAAGAAATCTTTTGAAAAAATCTGGCTGGCCAGAGGAGGGAATCGGGCCGCCCGGGTCGCAATGCGTCTCAATGGCGTAGAGGTGGCCCTCCTTCAGATTGCCGCTTGATGCTAAAATTACCGTGGGCGTCGGCAGTGGAGTCTGGGCTAGCGCCAGGCCCGGTCCGATAATCAGCCAACAAATAAAGGCTTGGGTTAGTCGCGCGAAACCGTTCGCCATGCCCCCTCCATGACTCAAGCCGATCAACTGATGGCTGCTACAATTATCCGCTCTCGCGCTCGCAGCTTCCTTGATAGAAGCGGTTAGCAAGCCCGATTGTCAATCGGCCTACAAATTGCCCCTTCGTTCGTTGCGCTGACGGTCGCGCTCGCCCCGGCGGAGCTGGCCGACGGTTGCGCAGCCGGGGGCGAGCGCATGCCCGCAACATCGCCATCAGCATGAGCCGCGTCGCCAACCCTTACGACAACGCCAAGGCCGAGGAAGTGAACGCCAAAGCCTACGCGACCCTCGACCAAGCCCGCCGCCGTGTCTCAGCCGAGGGGTGCAATGCGTATTGGACTGCACCCCTCGGCTGAGACACGGCTAATTCGGTGACAAGGCGGGGCTTTTTTGTTGTCTGGAATTGAAGAGCCCGACCGGCGCTTAGTTACGCAAAGCGCGGGCCGGGCAGTGGCGCGCCCGCTGGGGGGCAAAAGGCGCGTATTGGACAACTTCCTTCCGGGCCAGAGGTTCCGCGCCCCGCCGGCGCCCCTCGACTAAGCCGCATGCAACCCATCGTCCCGCCCGAGGCCGAGGGCCGCCCACGGGGCTTGTATCGACCCTGACTGCGCTTCGGGGTTGTGCAAATCAGGCACAGCCGGCAGGCCAGAGCGCTCTTTCAGCCTGGGCTATAGCGTCCTCGGTCTTTGGTTTGCGCTTCGCGCTATTCGCCGTCAGCCAAGCCACGATGGCGTTGGTCGCCGCCGTCGAATCGCGCACCGAGTCTGCTCGCGTATGAGTGGCGCCGGCAGTTGTCTGCGGGAATGTGCATTGGCGCTTGCCGCTCACCAGCCCCATATTGATCATTTGGTTCATGTTGTTGACCGTCAGCACAGCTTGGCGGCAAGCCTCAAAGTTGCCGGTGCATAGGGAGACAAATGCGGCGGTGTCAGTCGGGGCATCCTCGGCCCTCGCTTGAGAGGTGAGGAAAAGCATTCCGGCCGTCAGCGCAGACGCGCGCCATAAATTCAGCATGGTTCACCGCCTATCCAAGAGATGACCGTGTCTAGCAGGTTGACTCGCGCGAACCTAACGCCCGATGCTGACGCGCGACCGTTGCGCCTTGACAGCAACCCCGCCGCCCCCGCGCTACCCCCCAAAATCCTCCAGCACCGCCTGCAACGGCCCCTTCGCCGCATTCACGGATCGTGTATCGCTCTCTTCTCTTCCTTCTTTTGCTCCTTCCTCTCTTCCTTCTTTTCGTCTTTCTTTTCTTCCTTCTTGCACTCCCATTCGTATTGCCACTTCATATTGATTGTACCGGTCTGCTCCATGGCTCCTGGAAAATTTATCGAGACCCATCCGTTCCCGGGGATTCCAGGATTGATCGCTGGAGCGTCCTCGCGCGGTGGCGAGACTGACAAGCCACGCGTCGTCGCGGGGCCACGCCGCCGAGACGCCGTCAAGGCTCGCAAAGCTCTTGGGTGGGGACGACTGCCTTGAGCGTCGCGCCGACGAGGCGCCGTGCGCCCATCATCGTAATTTTACGGAGGCAGTGTCCACATCATGGGCAGCTCTATGCCGCTCCGTCCTACGTATAAATACTTCGGTGCGTTCCACACTCCGCCTCCGGAGTTGCTTATGTTCCGAAGAATGACGCTCGCTCCAGGTTTGAGATCTTCGATCGACCCAGGAGTGAATGCGAACGTCGGCGTTTTCGCGTTAACGTCGATAGTCTGAAGTGTCGGAGGGTCTTTTCCATCCGAAATCGTCAGTGTCAGATTGCCGTCACTATTGGCCAGAGATTGGACATTGCCTTCGGTGAGGACGCTCCCGGGAGCAAAGTCACTTTTCATAACACGACCGTCAAACCCCTCCTGAGCTGCCGGGTATAAATGCACTTCGACAGCCTCGAGCGCGCCGTTCGTATTGGGAACGTACGTAACCCCTACGAGCCTGCCCTGCTTGACCCCGGACAGTTCCGCTGGAATTACGGCCGTGATCACTACGGAGTCTTTCAGGCGCGCTTCAACCGTTTCGCCGTACCTCTGTCGAAGTATTTTGCCTTCGAGGCTCCGTTCCTTCAGTCGCACCAAAAGCGTTGCGCCATCGACAGCGACAATTTTACCCTGAATCCGCGCCCAGGCTTCATCGCTCAAAGCTGGCCTTGCGCAGATGAAAGCAAGCGAGGCCGCGGCCAAAAGGCGTTGGATCGAGCGCCTGCCGGCCGGTCCAGTGCGCAAATTCACGTGTGTCTCCGACTTGTCTTGTGCAGCTTAGGTTGGCTTGACGGTCGAACTGTGTCGACGCGCTCGCCGCTGAGCTGCTCGAAAATCGCCCGGCGGGTGGGGTGGCCAAGCGCCGCGAACAGGTCGTTGGAGGCCAAGGGCACGGGCGACTCTATAACGCTAGGGTTATAGAGTCGGCGAACCAAGGCGCTGGCGGGGCGTGTTTTGGCTGTGCTTTTTGCAAGAGGCGGCCTGCGGATTGGGCGGGTTAGGCTGGTTTACGGGTCTGAATCGTGTCAAACGCGTGCGGTGGCGTGTTTTTTCAGGGTGGTGGCGAGATTGCCAAGCCACGCAGCGTCGCGGGCCACGCCGCCGAGACGCCGTCAAGTCGCTGCGCGACTCCTCCGCTTCGCTTCGGCGCCTTCGGCGTGACTGCGTCTCGTCGGCGCGGCTATTTGCCTCCATGCCCTTTTGGTGCGCGAAGCGGCCTTGGGCCGCATCGCTCACCAAAAGGACATGGTGGCCAATGGCCATCGGCGCGCGGAGCGGTCAAGGCTCGCGTAGCTCTTGCGAAGCGACCGCCGAAGGCGGCTTGGCCTTGAGGGCGAGCACGGCGATGGCAGCGCCGTCCTCGAACTGTGTGGCGCATGGTAGTTCTGAGTGACAGAAACAAGTCCTGGACATTCCAGTTTTTCCGTCGCATCCTGGATCCTCATTGCGAGCGGCGCCCGGACAAATGCTCCGCATTTGCCTTGAGAAGCAATCCAGAGGTCGCGCCCTATCTCGAGAGGTCACGACCTCTGGATTGCTTCGCACCGCTCGCAATGACGGGAAAATCACACAGAGGGAGTGCGTAAAAAGCGCGTTTCCAAGTTTTTTCGGCCTTAACCCCTTGATATCTCATAGCCCACCCAAGGAAATTCCAAATAAAAGCTTGGAAAAAATTTGGCTGGGCGATGAAGGGTCATTGAAAAGACAGGGCTTTTTTCCGGCCGTGAAGACCGCGCCCCAAGCTTTCCCTGGGCAATCCAAGGCTTTCCCAAGCCCCGCGCGCCTATTTCGGCCCGTCCAGGAAGGCCTGCCATTGCGCGGGCGTGCCGTAGAAGGCGTTCTGGTCGACATGGCCCTGGATGCCGGGGGTGTAGCCGTCGGACTGGAACTGCCAGAAATGCCATTTGCGCGAACCGTAGCGCACCGCCGGGTGGTGCTTGGTCGAGCGCACCCAGATCGGGTAGTCGGAAAAGGCGCCGTCGGCCAGGATCGCCTCGTAGAAGTCGACGCTGGTGTAGATGACCGGCCGGCGCCCGTAATGGCGCTCCAACTCGTCCAGCATCACCTTCATGTCGGCGAGGGTGGAATCGCGCTCCAGACGGCGGTGGCAGGTGGCGGAAGTCGGCGTCGCCTCGACGTCGAGCACCGGGGGCAAGGCGTCGTCCTCGACGGGCACGTTCTGCTCGAACCAGGTCACTTCCTCGATCGGTGGGCGGCACCAGTAGACGAAATGATAGGCGCCGTGCGGCACGCCCGCCTGTTTGGCGCCCGCCCAGTTGGCGGCGAATTTCTCGTCGGCGTGGTCGCCGCCCTCGGTCGCCTTGATCCACACGAATTTGACGCCGCTGCCGGCCACCGCGTTCCAGTCGATGTCGCCCTGATATTTGGAAACGTCAATGCCATGAATGGGATAGTCGCTGGGATGGGGGTAATTGTCGTCGATGTCGAAGACGCTGCCGGCGCCGCAGCCGGCCAGGCTCAGCGTCAGCGCGAGCCAGGCGGGGCGGGCGAAGGAACGGACAGGCGCAGGCATCGAGGAAACCGGGGGATGGGAGAGGAGATTATCTCAAACTAGGGCGTGCGATGTAAGGTTTCGTTAATGCGCCGATTCGGCTCGGCGCTTGACCGGCGCGGGCGCTGTCGCCGATGGTGCGGGCCAATCCCGCCAAATCGAGGGCGCTCCTTGAAAACATTCGCCGTTCTTCTAGCCCTGGCGCTCGGCCTCGGCGTCGCCCGGGCCGCCGATTGCGGCCCCGAGGCGCTCGGCACCTCGCGCGTCGTCGCGGTGGGCACGCAGGGGGGCCTCGCCGTCGGATTCAAGACCTATCCGAAGGAAATTCCCCTTGCCGATCATGAGGTTATCCTCACTTTCGACGACGGGCCGGAAGCCGCCACGACGCCTGAGGTGCTGGAGGCGCTGGCCAAGGAATGCGTGCGCGCCACCTTCTTCGTCATCGGCCGCAAGGTCGAGGAAACGCCGGAACTGGCGCGCCGTGAGTGGGTCGAGGGGCATACCGTCGCCCATCACACGTTCACCCACCCACAGCCGACCCTGCGCTATATGGGCGACGCCGAGGCGCGCGCCGACATCCTGCGCGGCATGATCGCGGTGGAGCGTGTCGTCTACGGCGCCGATTTCAGCGCCGGCGAACCCAAAAACCTCTCCGATATCAAGCTGCACGCGCCGTTCTTTCGCTTTCCAGGTTTCGCCGACACGCCCGATCTCAAGAGCTGGTTCGCGGCCAATAACGTCGGCATTTTCGGCACGGATCTGTGGGCCTCGGACTGGATCGAAATGACGCCGCAGTTCGAGCTGAACCTCATCCTGGCGCGGCTGGAGGCGGTCAAGCGCGGCATGATCCTGTTCCACGACAACCGCCAATGGACCGCCGACATGCTGCCGAAATTCCTGCGCGAGCTCAAACTGCGCGGCTATCACGTAGTCCACATGGTCGCCGGTCCCGGCCCGGGCGCCACCGTCGACGCGCCGCCCGGCTGGAGCTCGGAGACCGAGCGGGTGATCGACCGTCTGAAACCCAGGCTCGCCAAGCCGGCGCCCCAATAAAGCAAAACGGCGACCCGAAGGCCGCCGTTAAACTGTGGTGCGGCCAAGAGGACTCGAACCTCCACCCCGGTTAAAGGACTAGCACCTCAAGCTAGCGCGTCTACCAGTTCCGCCATGGCCGCCAACCCCAACGCGAACCGGGGTCCGCGCGGGCAGGGGCGTCGTCTAACAAATGGGCTCCGCGATGACAAGGCCGGCGCGGCGCTTCGCGCCAGGCTCATTGCGTCAAATGGGCGGAGTCGACGGCGGCCTGGAACAGCTGGCTCAGCGCGCTCGATATGTTCTGGCCGAGGCCCACCTCGTAGAACAGGCCCGGCGAGGCGCAGTTTTGCAAAGTCGTGCCGATGCTGGGTTGGATCGGCGCGATGTAAGTGTTGTACCAGGAATTGGTCGGCAGCGGGAAATATTCCGTGTACAGCACCGCGATCTTGATGCCTTTGTTCTTCAGCGGCGTGCACCAATCCTGCTTGCCGGTCATCGTCGACTGCTGTCGGCCGCCGTTGACGCTCTCGTCCTCGACGCCGTCGGTGACGAAGAACAATATCTCCTGCGGCGTGTCGCCGGCCAGATTCGTGCCGTTTCCCGGCGTCGGCATCAAAGCGGTGATGCCGCTCATCGCGGTATCGTAATTGGTGTCGGCGTCGCTGTTGGACACGCCTTTCCCGCAAGGGTTGGTGGTCGTGACGCCATTCGTCGTCGTCGTCGTCGAACCGCAGATGTTGTTGTTGTCGTAAACCTCGAGAAACTGGGTGTTGTTCGACTGCATCGCGCTGAGCTGGGTCGCCCATGCCGATACGAAATTGGAGGTCAACGCCACGCCAGAGTTAAAATTGACGTCGAATGTGTTGATGGCCATTCTGTATTTCGGCTCCACCGGGACGTTTGGATTATTCTCAGCGGAATAGGCGGTGTTGGTGAGGTCGGTGATCGCTCCGTCCAGCAAATCGGTGCGCAAGGTCACGCCAAGGTTGCGGGCCAAGGCGTAATTGTCTTCGCCGCCGGGATTTCCCAAATTGTCAGCGGCTGGATTCACTTCATGACAAGCAAAGGCGCAACCGCCCTGCGACGACGTGGCGCTCACCATCGTCGCGATATCGGCCGGGGTCCCGGCGATCGCCATCGAGGGCGAACTGTCGAGGAGCAGATAGAAGTCGATATTGGGCGGCGTGGCGGCATTGGCTGTCGAGGAGCCATTAAGAGGGATCGTGTTCATATTGAGGATGCCACCGAACAGATTTTGCGACTGTGCGGTGTAGGTGACCGTGACGTTGCGGGCGACGCCGACAGGGACGATGCTGATCTGGAGGTTGGCGGGGTTGTATATCAGCCGTGGAAGACCAACCACCTCCGCGTTGAACATCGCGGCGGCCGCCGCCTGCGCCGTTGCAATCGGTTGGGTCATCATGGCGGGCGTCACGGCCGCCAGCACTGCCGAATCCGCCGCAGCGTTGAGCTTGGATTCAAGACGCGCCGCCGCGCCGTAATCGATCGACATGCCGACGACAAAAACGAGCGGCACCGTGCACAAGGCGAAAATCATCGCGACATTGGCGCGACGATCACCGGCGAAATTGCGAAATGCGACGCGATACATGACGAGCCCTTAGGAAAATGACGCCCACGAAGTTCACTTCGCGCGGTATGCGGCCCAACGGGACGTAGCCGGGTCGACCGCTTCCCCCTACGCCGCGCGCCGGTCGGGATCCGCTAGTCGAGGCGCAACCGGGCCGATGCGCAGGAGATCGCCGCATCTGCGACGACGCCGACCCGGCCCCTCCCGCAGATTTGGCTCCGCGGTCGGAACATGGAGACCACTAGCGGCCTTAATCTTTAAGTTTCCTTGAAATTATTCGCTCCCTTTTACCCGTATGGCGTACAGGGCCGGCTAAATTGACGTTTGGTTACGAAGAGATTTTAGCCTTGGCGAGCTTGCGTTTAAGACTGTTCAGCATATTCGACGCCGAGCAGGTCGGCTCGCCTTGACACCTGGGCGGCGACGCGCGAGCGCAATGCCTCAGAAGCCGTCGCCAATCCGATCTCTCTTGCTTCAATACCCCTCGCGTGGTTGCTTCGCTCGGGTCGTCGCCTGCGGCTCAATGCACGCGAGGGATCGGAATTGCCGCCTTGACCGAATATTTCCGAACTAAAGTGACGAAAATCGGCGCCGAGGCGTTGGAGCTTGTCGAAGGCGCCATTCTTATCCTGTTCGCCGAAGGCGCGCCGCCCGAACTCGCGGCGGTGTCAGTCCTGCATCGGATCGAGAAACCGCCGACCGAGGAGGGTCCTGCCGTCGGCGCCGAATTGAGAGTCGGAGACGTCTCGGCGCGCCTCACGGCGATCGGCGATTTTGCCTGGAGGAAAATCCGCGAGATCGGACATGTCGTGATCAACTTCAATGGCGCAGACTTCACCCCTCGTCCTGGCGAGATCTGCGCCGCGCGGGTCGATCTGAACGCGCTGGCGGCGGCAATTAAGCCCGGCGCCGAGATATCGATCGGCGCCTGATCCAGCCCGGCGTCCCTTTGCGCGCCAAGGAAGACGTCCTCGAACGTAGCGGAGCGGGAAGGGCCCTGGCATGCTTAAAATAGTTGCAAATACGCAACACGGTTCGAGCAAGTAACGAAGGCCTGAATTCGTGCTTCAACGCGCCGCGATTGCGCCATAAACCCCGCGCTAATTTCATTTAGGCAATAAGGATGAAAGTCCTGGCTTGATTTCCGCATGCGATCGCCGGGGGCTTGGCGCGGCGGGGAGAGCTTCACATTCGGAGTTGGGATGAGCGCGTTCGCGTTCGATAAGGGTCATTGGGAAGGCGCGGCCTCGACAGCCCGCGCGGCGCCCTATCGAGGCCTCGTCTTGGCGCTGCTGTTGGCTTTGGCGGGACCCTGTCCGGCTTTCGCGCTCGACGGTTCGCAACCCACGACCCTCGATAAGATACCCCTCAAGCTGTTCAAGAGCGCGCAGCAGGCCCTGCGCGCGGGGATCGACGATCTGCGCGCCGGCGACGCCAAATCCTCCGTCGAAGCGCTTAAATATGCGGCGGCGGGCGGGCAATCCCTGGCCCAGTGGAAGCTCGGCCGCATGTACGCCCAGGGCCAGGGCGTGCCCCATGACGACGTCCAGGCCTATCAATATTTCGACCAGCTCATCCAGAGCTATAACGAGGACGAGCCGGACCGGCGCGATATCGCGGCCGTCTCCAACGCTTTCGTGGCGGTCGGCGTCTATTGCTTGAACGGCATCGCCAATTCCGACGTGAAGCCCGACCCCGAACGCGCGCTCGAGATGTTTCAATATGCGGCGACCAATTTCGGCGACCCCGACGCCCAGTACAATCTCGCCCGCATGTATATGGACGGCGCGGCCGGCCTGACCAAGAACAACATGCGCGCGGCGCGCTGGCTGGCGCTGGCCGCCGAAAAGCATCATCGCCCCGCGCAGGCCTTGCTCGGACACCTGCTGTTCGTTGGCGACGGCGTGCCGCGCCAGCGCGCGCGCGGCCTGATGTGGCTGACCATCGCCAAGACCGCCGCGCAAGGCCCCAAGGACGATTGGATGGTCGATCTCTATACGAAGGATTTTGCGGCCGCCAGCGACGACGACCGGCAGATCGCCGCCCTCTATTTGAGCGACCACGCCAACGGGGGATTGCCGCCGCCAGGCGACGCCGTCGCCGTCCGCGGACTGTTGCCGCCTTTGGGCTATTTGCCGCCGGGGCCGCGCCTGTTCGGAAGCGCGCCTATGCCCGCCTTCGACTCGCCCGACGAGCCGCCGCCGCCCGCCCAATAGAGCGCCCTCGGCCTCAGACCGCCGTTCCATGCAAGTCATAGGCGTCGGCGCGCTCGATCTTGACGCTGACGATGTCGCCGGCGCGCAAGGGCCGGCGCGAGGCGATGTGCACCGTTCCGTCGATCTGCGGCGCATCGGCCTTGGAGCGGCCCTTGCCGCCTGTCGGCCCGCCGATGTCGACGATCGCCTGAAGGCGCTTGCCGAGTTTGGCGGACAGGCGCCTCGCACTGACCGCCTGCTGGCGCTCCATGAAGCGGCGCCAGCGCGTCTCCTTCACCTCGGCGGGGATTTGCTCCAGCCCAAGATCGTTGGCCGCCGCGCCCGCGACGGGTTCGTATTTGAAGGCGCCGACGCGGTCGAGCCTGGCTTCGTCGAGCCAGTCGAGCAGGAAGGCGAAATCCTCCTCGCTCTCGCCGGGGAAGCCGACGATGAAGGTCGAGCGGATCGTCAGGTCCGGGCAGATCGCCCGCCAGGCCTTGATGCGCTCCAGCGTCTTCTCCTGATTGCCGGGCCGGCGCATCGCTTTGAGCACGCGCGGGGAGGCGTGCTGGAAGGGGATGTCGATATAGGGCAGCACATTGCCCCCGTTCATCAGCGCGATGACCTCGTCGACATGGGGATAGGGATAGACATATTGCAGGCGGATCCAGGCGCCGAGCGTGCCGAGTTCGCGCGTCAGATCGAGGAATTTGGCGCGCACCTCGCGCGGCCCCTCGGGGCGCGGCCACTGGCTTGCGGCATAGCGGATGTCGAGGCCGTAGGCGCTGGTGTCCTGCGAAATGACGATGAGCTCCTTGACGCCGACTTTGACCAGCTTTTCGGCCTCGCGCAGCACTTCGGCGGCTGGGCGCGAGACGAGATCGCCGCGCAGTTTGGGAATGATGCAGAAGGTGCAGCGGTTGTTGCAGCCTTCTGAAATCTTGAGATAGGCATAGTGGCGCGGGGTCAACCGCACGCCCTCGCCCGGAATGAGGTCGACGAAGGGATCATGCGGCGCGGGCGCCGCCAGGCGCACCGCTGCCATCACGCTCTCATAGGCCTGCGGTCCGGTGATGGCGCTCACATTGGGGAAGGCGTCGCGGATTTGATCGGGCTCGGCGCCCATGCAGCCGGTCACGATGACCTTGCCGTTCTCGGCCATCGCCGCGCCGATCGCCTCCAGCGATTCCTTCTTGGCGCTGTCGAGAAAGCCGCAGGTGTTGACGATGACCGCATCGGCGCCGGCGTGCTGGCGCGACAGTTCGTAGCCTTCGGCTCGCAGCTGGGTGAGGATTCGCTCGCTGTCGACGAGCGCTTTGGGGCAGCCGAGCGAGACGAACGAAATGCGCGGCGCGGACCGGCCGGGGGCTTCGATGAGGTCATCCATGGCCGCTCGATTGCCACGCCCTCGCCCCGGGCGCAATGCTTGGCGCCTTTTGCGGCCTCAGGCCACGACCGTGCCCGGATCGTCCAGGAGGTCGAGTTCCGGCCCGAGCGGCACGATGCCGCTGGGGTTGAGCTGGGGGTGGCTCGTGTAATAATGGCGCTTGATGTGAAGGAAGTTCACGGTGTCGGCGACGCCCGGCTGGTTATAGAGATCGCGCAAATAACGCGACAGGTTGCGGTAATCGGCGATGCGGCGGATGTTGCACTTGAAGTGGCCGACATAGACCGCATCGAAGCGGATCAGCGTGGCGAACAGGCGCCAGTCCGCCTCGGTGAGGCGCTCGCCGCACAGCCAGCGATGCATGGCGAGGCGCTCCTCGAGCCAGTCGAGCGTCGAGAACAGCGCGCGCGCCGCCTCCTCGTAAGCCCTCTGGCTGCGCGCGAAGCCGGAGCGGTAGACGCCGTTGTTGACGGTCGAATAGATGCGATCGTTCAGCGCGTCGATGTCGGCGCGCAGTTCGGCGGGATAGAAATCGCCAGGCGTCGCGCCGACGCCGTCGAAGGCCGAATTGAACATGCGGATGATTTCGGAGGATTCGTTGTTGACGATCCTGCCGGCCGCCAGATCCCACAGCACGGGCACGGTGACGCGGCCGGTGTAATCGGCCTGCGAGGCCGTATAGACCTCATGCAGGAAGCGCGCGTGATGCACGGGATCGGCGATGACGCCCGGCCCATCCTCGAAGGTCCAGCCGTTCTCGCCCATATGCCAGTGCACGACGGAAAGGCCGATCATGCCGGTCAGCCCCTTCATCTTGCGTAAGATCAGCGCGCGATGCGCCCAGGGGCAGGCGAGCGAGACATAGAGGTGGTAGCGGCCGGGCTCGGCCTTAAAGCCGCCGACGCCCGACGGGCCCGCCGAGCCGTCCGCCGTCACCCAGTTGCGGATCGGCGAGGAGGGCCGCACGAAGCGCCCGTCCGCATCCGTCGGGAAGGCGCTCTCCTGGCTCCAGACGCCGTTCAGAAGAAATCCCATTCGCCCCGCCTTTCCCTAGATGTGGCGCTAATAAGGGGCGGCGCGCGCCGCGACGCAAGGGCCGGCAGCGATTTGGGAAAAGCTTGGAATATCGGGGATAGGCCAAGGATTCGGCAAATCCGCGTTTTGCGATCTCAATAATATCAAGGTGTTAGAAGAAAGTGGAAATTTGGATTCCAAGCTTTTTCCAAACATTTCCTTGGCGGGGTCACCGGATATCAACGGGTTAGGGCCGAAAAAGCTTGGAATCGTGTTCTCCAGATTATCTCCGTTCAACTTGATCGCCCTCAGTCGCCTTTCCTCGACGTGTCTAAATAGCATGCGACGGAAAAGCTGGAATGTCCAGCTATTTTTTCTGATAAAGAGAAGACCGTCCCTTCGCCCGCGAAGCGGGAGAAGGTGGCCTCGCGTTAGCGAGGTCGGATGAGGGCCTCTCGGAGTGTGGCGCGGGAAGCGCGCGCCGGCGGGCCAACGTCGCGCCGCCCCTCAGCCGTCATGCTCCGCATGACACCTTCTCCCGCTTCGCGAGAGAAGGGTTAGGCGCGCCTCATCTTGCAAGCCGCGTGCTGCCATCGGCGTGCTCGCCGTAAAGGCCGAGCCGCCTTCGGCGGTCCCCCCGGGTCCAAAAGCCCGGGGGCCTTGACGGCTCCGCTCGCCGATGGCCGTTGGCCTACAAGTCCCTTTGGTGAGCGATGGCGGCCAAGGGCCGCATCGCGCACCAAAGGGACTTGGAGGTAAAATGCCGCGCCGACGCGACGCAGTCACGCCGAAGGCGCCGGAACGAAGTGGAGGAGTCGCGTAGCGACTTGACGGCGTCTCGGCGGCGTGGCCCCCGACGCAACCCTTTCAATCCCCCTCAAAACCTCTCCACCCACGGCCGCAGCTCCATCTCCAGCGACCAGGCGCTTCTTGGCTGGCGCAGCACGTCGATATAGCTCTGGGCGATCGCGTCGGGATCGAGCAGGCTGTCGGGCCGGTCGGCGGGGTCCGGCCGGTGCGCGGCGCGAACGGCGCCGTCGATGACGAAATGGGCGACATGCACGCCCTTCGGCCCGAGCTCGCGCGCGGCGCTTTGGGCAAGGCCGCGCAACGCGAATTTGCCCATCGCGAAGGCTGCCGATTGCGGGAAACCCTTGACGCTGGCGCTGGCGCCGGTGAGGAGGATCGCCCCGCGCCCGCGCGGGATCATGCGCCTTGCCGCCTGCTGGACGACGAGGAAGCCGCCGAAGGCGGTGATGGCGAGCGCCTTCTCGACGGCCGCCGGATCGAGCTCGGCGAGCGGCCCGGGGACGCGCGCGCTCGCGTTATAGACGACGATCTCCGGCTCGCCGATCGCCGCGCTCGCCACTTCGAACAGCGAGGCGACGGAATCGGCGCGCGAGGCGTCGGCCTTCAGCGCCGCCGCGCCGGTCTCCTCGACGAGCGCGCCGAGCTTGCCGATATCGCGCGCGGCCAGCGCAACCTTGACGCCGAGCGCCGACAGGCGGCGCGTCAGCGAAGCGCTGATGCCGGCGCCGGCGCCGACGATGAGGGCGGAGCGATAGGGGAAGTCGGGCATGGCGGCTCCTGGAGCGCGGGACGGGACTAGGGCGATCTTAGCGGACGACTCATGCTACAGTCCGCATCAGGAAAATAGAAAATTGGCGCAAATCTCCCTCCCCCTTATGGGGGAGGGCCGGGGAGGCGGGTCGCGCCGAACTATCGGAAAAGTAATTGCGCCTCTCTCTGATAGTTTAGCGCGACCCCCCTCCCTAACCCTCCCCCACAAGGGGGGAGGGAACGCGGGCTTTGCAAGCGATCGATGGGGAGCAAACCGGATGAGATCGCCAGACATGTTCCTTACCACGAGCCGCGGCCGGCTCGCCTATCGCATGGACGGAGCGGGCGAGGGCCTGCCGCTGCTGCTGACGCCGCGCTTTCGCGGCTCCATGGACGACTGGGACCCCGAATTCATCGGCAAGCTTGGCGCGCGGCGCGCGGTGATCCGCTTCGACAGCGCCGGAATCGGCCTGTCGGAGGGCGAGACGCCGGACAATGCAGCCGAAATGGCGGATATCGCGCTCGCCTTCGTCGACGCTTTGGGCCTTGCCGATTTCGACCTCCTGGGATGGTCGATGGGCGGCTTCGTCGCCCAGAATCTTGCGCTCGACAATCCGGCTCGCGTTCGGCGGTTGATTGTCGCGGCCTCGAGCCCGGGCGCCATCACCGGGCGTTCGCCGGCCAACCTGCGCGTCGCGGAAGTCACGGCCAAGGACGTCAACGACAGGGAGGACCTTGCCCATCTGTTCTTTCCCGACACCGCCGCCAGCCGCGCCGCGGGCCTGGCGAGCCTTGCCCGCATCGAAGCCGCCAGCGCGACGCCCGCCATGCGCAAGGAGGCGGTGACGGCCCAGGCCAAGGCGATCGCCGCCTGGACCGCCGGCGCCGGCGCGGCTCGGCCGCGGCTCGGCTGGCTGACGGCGCCGACGCTCGTCGCCGGCGGCGCCGCCGATATTTTGATGCCGGCCTATGGCGCCTTCGTGCTCTCGCAAGAGGCCCCCAACGCCAAGCTCGTGCTTTATCCGAACGCGGGGCACGGATTCCTCTTCCAATATATCGACGCGTTCACGCGGGAGGTGAATGACTTTCTGGGGTGAGAGTCCGGAGCGAGGGACTTGCTCGACCGTCATTGCGAGCGGAGCCCGGACAAATGCTACGCATTTGTCCGGGCTCCGCTCGCAATGACGGCGGATCACGACGCCGTCCGGCGCCCCCGATTTGCGCCCGGCCCGCTCGCCGCTAATATCCCGTAAGGTTCAAATCGGTCCCCGCCGGGGGTGGCCGATGGAGGGGTCCCTGCGCACGCGAATCGCCTTGCTTATCGCGATTGCCCAAATGCTTTGCTGCCTGTCGCTGGCGCGCGCCGGCGACGATCGTTACGGCGATCTCGACTTTTCGCGGCTGACCAAAGACCAGGAACAATGGTTCTGGCGCCGACTCAACGTCCTCGCCTTCGAGGACGCATCGGTCGCTTATTGCGGCCCCCATCGCGACTATGAAAAACTGGCGATCGAGGGCATCCAACGCTGCGTCACCGCCGCCGCCCTGCGCCGGGCGGATTCTTTCTTCGAACTTCGGGTGCGAACGTTCCGCGGCGAACTCGCGCGGCAGAAATGGGTCTGCACCGGGAAAGTCCGCTTCAACGGCGTGACCGAGGATGATGCGGCGGCCCTCATCGATAGGGATCGGCGCAGTCTGGACAATGTCGTCAGTGAAATCACCGACATGTGCGACCGCTGCAAGAACTCCATCTGGGCGATTTTCTGCCATTGACGCGAGGATTGTCTCTGATGAAACCCGCGGCCCCCGGCCTCGCCTGCCTACTGTGGCTCTGCGCCGCGCCCGCGGTCGCCGCCGGCGCCGTCCTCCAACTCGGCGACGCCATTCCCGGCCATCCCGGCCTCACCTATTACGATCTGGCCAAACGCCTGGTGACCGACCTGGGTCCGCCGCGCAAGGAGGCCGAGCTCGTGGTGGCGGAGGGGCAAAAGGTCATCCCCTTCACGCACATCGAGGGCAAGGACCGGACGGGCGCGCCGCCGCAAGACATATCGCTGAATTTTTCCGACGTCGATGCGATGAACCTGCCCGGCGATGAATCGCGCCTTCTCTTCCTTGTCGACCTCGGGCCGGAGGAGGAAGCCGTCGGCCATGCCGAATTGCTCGGGCTTTTCTCGCTTGTCCCGGCGCTAAAACTGCTCGACGTGGTGGAAGTCGGATCGGCCGAGAGCACGGGGTTTGCTCAGAAGTCCAAGCCGCCGATGCTGGCTAAGCGAACGCCGCTCCTTCTCATCGACAGCGAGCATGACAATGCGGACGAGTCCACCACATCGACGGAAATGATTTTCATCCGCGACAACAGGTTTCAGTTCATCGGCTCCTTCACCACCTTCGACGAGAAGCAATGCGCCTATCGGCGCATGGAGACGCCGTCCTATGGAATCCTGCCCGGCGGCGGGCCCTTTCCGGCGATCCGCGTCGCGGTGGAGGAGCGCGTCACGCCGACGGGCGAGCAAGGCTGCGGCTCCGGACAGGCGTCGCCGAAGGCGCGGGTTTCGACCTATGCGGCGACCTATCGCTGGGACGCGCGCGCGCGGCGCTATGCCTCGCAATCGACTGAGATGAAGCGGCTCGAAGAGGATAACGGGCGGTATCCGTGAGGGGCGGGGCAGGGTGGGCGCCGGGGCAGGGCGGGGTCGGGGGCCACGCCGCCGAAACGCCGTCAAGGCCCCCGGGCTTTTGGACCCGGGGGGACCGCCGAAGGCGGCTCGGCCTTTACGGCGAGCACGGCGATGGCAGCGCGCCGCTGCAAGATGAGGCGCGCCTGACCCTTCTCTCGCGAAGCGGGAGAAGGTGTCATGCGGAGCATGACGGCTGAGGGGCGGCGCGACGTTTGCCCGCCGGCGCGCGCTTCCCGCGCCACACTCCGAGAGGCCCTCATCCGACCTCGCTAACGCGAGGCCACCTTCTCCCGCCGAAGGCGGGAGAAGGAAGAAGCCGCCGCTGGCGCGATCCATGCATAGATGCTGAAATGCTGGAAATTGGCCAACAGGCTCCGTCGGACACGGGCGCAGTTCATTTGTCGTAGGCAACGGGGGCAGGGGATGAGCACGACTTCCAAACAGAAGCCGGGGCCGAAGGGCGCGGCGACGATCACCGAACACGAGGCGGCCGAGGTGGCGCGGGCCAACAAGACGGGGCGCAATCCCGTCGTGTTCATCCACGGCCTGTGGCTGCTGCCGAGCAGCTGGGACCGCTGGGCGAAACTGTTCGAAAAGGCCGGCTTCGTCGCGCTGACCCCCGGCTGGCCGGACGATCCCGACAGTGTCGAAGAGGCCAACATCCACCCCAACGTCTTCGCCCATAAGAGCGTCGGCCAGGTCGCCGATCATTTCGACGAGATCATCGCCGGGCTGACCAAGAAGCCGGCGGTCATCGGCCATTCCTTCGGCGGCCTGCTGGCGCAGATCCTGGCCGGGCGCGGGCTCGCCAAGGCGACGGTGGCGATCGACCCGGCGCCGTTCCGCGGCGTGCTGCCGCTGCCGTTTTCCTCGCTGAAATCTGCGTGGCCGGTGCTCGGCAATCCGGCCAACCGCAATCGCGCGATTCCGCTCACCTTCGACCAGTTCCGCTTCGGCTTCGCCAATGCGGTCAGCGAGCATGAGGCGCAGGGGCTCTACGACACTTTCGCCGTGCCGGCCTCGGGCAAGCCGCTGTTCCAGGCGGCGACCGCCAATCTCAACCCGTGGACGGAGGCCAAGGTCGACACCGCCAATCCGCAGCGCGGCCCGCTGCTCATCATCTCGGGCGAGAAGGACAATACGGTGCCCCGCGCGATCGCCTACGCCTCCTTCAAGCGCCAGCTGCGCAATCCCGGCGTCACCGAATTCATCGAAATGCCCAATCGCGGCCATGCGCTGACGATCGACGGCGGCTGGAAAGAGGTCGCCGACACCGCGCTCGCCTTCGTCAAACGATTCTCGTGAGGGGGCGGGCGAACCCCGCTTCCTTCACTGTTGCGTGAAACCCTCGCAAAACGCCTCGCGACCGGCCCGTAAGCCGATTGTTGCGCGACCAAGTATGGCCGCCCCCAAGAGGAGACTGAAAATGCGAAGGATATGGCTCTATGCTTTGCCGCTGGCTCTGGCGGCGCTCAACCCCGCGATCGCCGGCGCCACGGGGCGCGGCGGGCCCGACAGTTCTGTCGCCGCGATCGCCGCGAGCGGCTCGACCGACCAGGGTTACGGCACCTACACCTACTCGGATGTGCTGAAGCCTAGAGGCGTCGAGCGCGACGAGGCCGCCGAGCAGATCGCCACAAGGGCATGCGACGCCGGGAGCGTCGACAATATCGCCAGCGCAAGCTTCAACGCCTGCATGAGCGCGCGCGGCTGGCAGATGACCAATTTCGAGCCGCCCGCGCCCAACACCTATATCTACAGCGACGTCCTGAAGCCGCATGGCCAGGAGCGCAGCGACGCCGTGCGACAGGCGGCGACCAACGCCTGCGACGGGCGCGATTCCGACAATATCGGCCTGCCGGGGTTCAACGCCTGCATGAGCGCGCGCGGCTGGCAGTTCGTCGGGCAGACGCCGCCTTCGGATGATTCCTATGCTTCGTCCGATCCCTCGCCGACCGAGGATTCCTCGGCTTCGATCGATGCGTCCGTCGCCGCCATTCAGTCAGATAATGAGCAGGCCGCGATGAACGCGGCGACCGCGGCCGCCGCGGAGCAAAACAACGAGGCGATGGCGGCGGCGACGCAGGCGATGAACCAGGCCGTCTTCATCCAGCAATAGACCAAACGCCGCCGGCCGCGCGCCGGCGGCGCTCCCCTCGCCGCGCAAGAGGATCGCCCTTGATGAAAGCCTTCGCCTTCGGGTTCGCCTGCCTCGCCTGGCTCTGCGGCGCGCCCGCGGCCGGCGCCACCGAACTGAAGGACGCGGTTCCCGGACATCCGGGAATTGCCTATTTCGACCTGATGAAGCTGGTCGTCACGGATCTTGCCCACGACGACAAGGACGCGGCCGTGGGCATCGGGCACGCGGTCGTTCCCTTCGTCCATATCGGCGGCAAGGATTCCAGGGTGGAGCCGCCCGAGACGATCAATCTGCAATTCATCGAAGCCAAGACCATACCGGGCGACGATTCCCGCGTCATCGTGATCGCCGATTTCGGCGATTCCGAGGAGGCCGTCGCCCCCGCCGAAATGCTGGCGCTGTTCGCGCTCGCGCCCGCGCCGAAGCTCCTCGATGTCGTCGAAGTCGGATCCGACCGCAATGTGGGCTTTTCCGATATCAAGAGCCCGCTGCTTGGGCCGCATACACCGCTGCTGCTCATCCAGAGCGGGCATGGCAACGGCAACCAGGCGTATCTGTCGTTCGATATGCTTTTCGTCCATGATGATCGCCTACAGCATATCGACAGCGTCTTTACGTTCGGCGAGTCCTACTGCAGCTACGAGCGCCATCAGGACCCGTCCTTCACCACGATTGCCAGCCCTGGCCCCTATCGCGCGCTGCATGTATCCGTGCTGGAACACGTCACGCCGACCGGCGCGGAATGCGGCGACGAAAAGCCGCCGCGGCTGCGCGCGGCGACCTATCAGGCGACCTATCGCTGGGACGCGCGCCGCCAGCGTTTCGCAACGCCCTCGAAGGAGCTCGACAGGCTCGCCAAGGAAGACGCCAAGCGGTTCTGAGGCGCGCGCCGCTTCTTTATCCCCGCCGGGCGGCGGCGGGGCGCGGCCAACCCGCCTGCGCGGAGACCTCGCGGTTCGCCAGGGCGTGCGTGAGGGCGCGCGCCGCGAATTTCGCGCCATACATGAAGCGCAGCGAGGGGCCGAAGGTCGGCGCGCTCGGCAGGCCGATCGCGTAAAGACCGCGCACGCTGGTCTCGAACGACGAGGTCAGTACGGGCGCCTTGTCGCGCAGGGCGATCTTCTCGCGCAAACCCGCCTCGATATAGGGCAGGCGGTCGAAATCGACATCGAAGCCGGTGCAGGCGACGACATGGTCGGCGGCGATTTCCGACAGGCCGTCGGCGCCGCGCAGGCGCAGCTTGAGCCGACCGTCGCTTGCCTGCGCCTGGTCGATCCGCACGCCCGTCTGCACGGGAACCTTGCCGACGATGCGCTCCCTCAGCCACCAGGCGCCGGACGGCCCCCAGCTTGTTTTGACTTTCCGGTATCGCCACCCCGCGGGCATGCGCCGGAACGCCCAGGGATATTCCGAATAGACATGGCTCGCCCAGCCGGCGCCGAGCCCCGCGTCGGGCGCCTTGATTTGATCGAGCCATGTCGGGAAGGGCCGGGCCGGCCCGTTCCAGGCGACTTCGGCGGCGCGACCGAGCACGCGCACGTGGGCGCCCGCCTCGAAAAGCAGCGCCGCGGTCTCCAGCGCCGACTGGCCGAGGCCGACGATGACGACCTCGCGTCCGGCGAATTGCTGGGGATCGGTCACATCCAGGCTATGCGAGGCGAGTTCGGCGGGCAGGCGGGCGAGGGTCTCAGGCGTTTTGCGGAACGGCGCATGGCCCGTCGCGAGCACGACCTTGCGGCTTTTGACGAGGCCGCCGTCCGCGAGCTCCATGGCAAAGCCGCCATCGCCGTCCTGCCTCAGCTTCGTCACGTAGGTCTGGCGGATGTCAGGGACGGCGCGTTTCTGAAACCAGTCGGCGTAGGCGAGGAAGTCGCTGAGCGCCAAGGGATTGCCGCACGGCTGATAGGGGCGCCCGGACGCGCGCGAGAAGCGCTCGAGGCTATGTTCGCCCGCCGGGTCCCACAGGCTCGAGGCCATCGGCTCGGATTTAAGGATCATTCCGGCGGGCATGAACGAGCGCCAGCTTTCCATCGGCTTGCCGATGATCGCGAAGGGAAGTCCGCGCCCGCCAAGATGGGCCGCCAGCGACAGGCCATAGGGTCCGGCGCCGACGATAGCGGTTTCGATATACGACATAGGGAGCTCCGATTTCTAAATCTAAGGCAAGACTTTTCCGGGGGTGGGTGCGGGCCAGCGGAACCGCGGGCTGATCGTCGCAATCACGCGCCGGGGCAGACGCAGCACCGGCCCGATGAGGTAATAGGCGAGGCCTGGCAACGGATCGCTGAGACGCCAGTAGCCGTCCACGACGCGCGCGCCGGGCTCGATCGAACCCGGCGGCGTCCGATGCCGGAAGGACGAGCGCCAGGCGATGCGGGCCAGCTCGGCGGGCGGGCGGATCTGCGGCAGCCCGCAATAATGGGCATAGGCGGCGAGCGGGATATTGACGCCGGCCAGGGTGGCGATTTCCTGCTGCCAGTCGCTGCGCCCGACCGTCGGCTCGATGATGACGAAGCGTCCGGCGCGCCCGTCCCATTTGAACTCAAGCCCGCCGAGGCCCGACATCGCCAGGCGCTTGGTCAGCCTTGTCGTGATCGCCGCCAGTTCGTCATGCGCCCGCGGGGCGGGCGCGCAGATCGCCGTGCTGCCGACGCGCGGGGGAAACGAGGCGAGCTTGCGCCCGGTGAACAGCGCGACCGGCTCTCCCTCGGCGTCGGCGTGGAACAGGCAAAAATAGATCGAGCGATCCGGCCCGTCGATCCACTCCTGCACAAGCGCGCCGGCGCGCGCGGCGACAAGCCTTTGGCATCGCGTGAAGGCTTCTTCGTAAGTCGCTGCCAGAACGACGCTTTTATCCGCGCCGCAGGCGATGCGGTCCTTGTTGGCGGGCTTGACGATGATGGGCAGCTCGAAGTCCCGCAGCGATCCGATGTCCTCGGCGCTGCGGATGATTCTGCCGCGCGGCAAGGGCAGGCCCTCGCGCGTCGCAAATTCGTGAAACAGCGCCTTGTCCGACAGCAGCTCGGTCGCGCGCCGCGACGGCACGCCAATATGGTAGAGATCGGCGAGTTCGGCGCCCATTTCGCTGAGCGAGGCGACCGAATCCTCTTCGGTCAGGAATAGCACGGGCTTGGCCGCAAAGCGTCCGCCAAGGGCTTTCAGCGCCTCGATCAGCTCCCGCCCGCTCAGCGCGCGCACGACTTCGATCCGGCAATGGCGCGACAGGGCGGCGACGTCGAAGCGGGACGTGCAAACGAGAACGACCGGAACGTCCCCCGCCGCAAGGCTGCGAACGATGCCCAGCGCGTTCAGGTTTCGCCCGACGACGACCGCGGCGCTTTTTTGCGTCATCGTGGCTCCGCCGGATGCCGGCTACGTCCCGAACCGCGGCACGCCTGTGCCATTGTGAAACCCCCGCATACCCCGTTCCCGCCCGACGCAATTCGGGGGCCGGCAGGACCGCCGGGCGCGCAAGGACTGGCGCGATCGCGCGCTACTTACGACAGGGCGATTGATGGGTTGAAAAGTCGGGAGAATAGAGCGCTCGTCTGGACGAACGCGGCGCCTTCGCCGGCGCAACGGGCAGAGAAGCCAATCTTAAGAGACGGGGCGGCCTTGTGCGCCGCCCCGCTGGTCTTGATTTATTTCACCTTCGGGCTCAGCAGTTCCTGCGCGCGCGGCTCCTTCATATTGGCGGTGGTGATGAGGTTCGCGCCGGTATCGACATTGGCCTCGACTTTTTCGCCCTTGGAGGCGGCGAGCGCGGTCTTGA